>PDYJ01000771.1_pt1 | contig 215040 bp, 215 predicted proteins | sample 1430841 | NCBI WGS metagenome assembly PDYJ01 (sample SAMN07237672, study PRJNA390542) | Gut metagenome, whole genome shotgun sequencing project. | isolation source: fecal pellets | host: Mus musculus | place: USA: New York, NY | collected 2016-10
CAGCGTGGGCATTGGGCAAATACAGCAAAGGCGCAGTCAAGATGCACACATTGCTTGATTTGCGAGGAAGCATTCCGGCCAATATCCACATTACCGATGGAAAATGGCATGACAGTAATGAACTTGACAATCTTACACCCGAACCATTCGCATTCTATGTAATGGACAAGGCGTATGTTGACTTCAAGGCACTGTTCAGATTCCATCTGTCGCAAGCTTTCTGGGTATCCAGGCCAAAGGAGAACATGAAATTCACAACCGTCAGGCAGATGGGAATACCCGATGAAAAATCCGGTATTATAGAAGACTCGCTAATCCGTGTTACCGGATACAAGTCACGTAAACTTTATCCAGAGGACATGAGATTTGTGCGGGTTTATGATCCGGAAAATGACACGATTGTAGACTTCATATCCAACAATCTTGAAGTCAGCGCATTGGAGATTTCCAATCTTTACCGTCACCGTTGGGATATAGAAGTTTTCTTCAAGTGGATAAAACAGAACATTGTTGTTAAAACCCTTTGGGGATTTTCAGAAAATGCTGTTAAAATTCACCTTTGGACCGCTATAATATCCTATCTGACAATAGCACGGATTAAGGCTGACAAAGGAAGCTGCTATTCCATCACCGAAGTGGCAACCCTGATTAGAATCTCGGCTTTGGAGCGTGTCGAGTTACGACAACTCATAACCAAACAGGACTCAACAATCAATTCAAACCAAAATGTCAAAGAACTCTCTTTATTTGATGATTTTTAAACTAACGCGATTTTATCGCACCAGTAGTAATAATGAAGAATGGTTCAAGGGCTTGAATACCAAAGTCAATTTCGCTGTCAATACATATGACAGGGTATCACTCGATTCAGCTTTGCTCAGGACGATGGCCGAGACAGATTTTTCGAGCAATACGGATATAGACTTGGCTCGATATGTTTATGTTCGGCTTCTATTGCCGTGGTATGGAGCTGGTGGATATTGTGAATCTTACCAAGTCTAATTTGTCGGGTGATATGCTTGTATACCGTCGTCGCTCTAAAGGATTGGAAAAAGCTATACCTATCGATTCGCGGGCAATGCAGATAATACGTAAGTACGAAAGTATGAGCGACACATATATTTTCCCGGTCAAGGAGATGTATAAAGGGGTGCAATTCCATACCCTCAGAGACCGGGTATATACTTATATGAAAATTATTGGAAGGGTAATCAAATTTCCGCGGTTGACATTCAATATGAATGTGAGTTCGTGGAATGCCCTGATGTCGAGAGTTAACTTGTCGGGCATATTGTTAAGCGAAGGATAGAATTCGGCTATATATTGACAAACAATTCGTTCGCTTGCGGGTATATTTGACCAGTCAATATACCCGCAAGTTCTTTTGCGGAAATAGGTGTAGGCCGGGCTATGATACCTGCAGTATAAGCAAGCTGTCCGATTATCTCTTGTGGCGTATGTGTCTGTCTCAGGTGTTCCATATCGAGCCCTTTGTCGCGTTTGGATAATCGTAAACCATCGTTATTGCATATCAGCGGCAGATGGGCGAATTCCGGAGGCGTGAGTCCCAACATATTATAAAGGTATATCTGTTGAGCAGCGGAAAGTAGCAGGTCGCAACCGCGTACAACCTCAGTTACACCCATTGCGGCATCATCAATAACTACCGCCAACTGGTATGCCCAAGCTCCGTCGGCCCGCCTTAGCACGAAGTCGCCACAATGCTTGGCAAGGTTCACGCTCTGATATCCGAATACTCGGTCCTCAAAACAGATATCGATGTCGGGTACAAAGATACGGGTAGAGTGCGCCCTCACCGGTTCTTCGGCCTTGCTTGGTAGTGACTTTGGCCTGCACGTGCCCGCATAGATAATTCGTCCGTCGGTCTGATGTGGAGCTTGAGTCGCCATAATATCGGCTCTGGTACAAAAGCAAGGGTAGGTATATCCGGTCGCCTTGAGTTTTTCGAGAGCCTTTTGGTAGATTTCGCCGCGCTTGCTTTGCATGTATGGAGCCGCCGGTCCCTTTCCGTCGATACCGCCCTCATCCCAGTCAAGACCGAGCCATAGCAAATCTTCTTCGAGTTGCTGTGCGTATTGGATTTTAGATCGTTGAGGGTCGAGATCTTCAATCCTGAGAATCCAGCGACCGCCCCTGCTACGGACAGAGAGCCACGACATCAGTGCGGCAAATACATTGCAAGGTGCATGCGACCTGTCGGAGAAGAGCAACCTACCTATAACAGTACTCATCTTCGGCGTTTTTTACATGTTTCATCAAGCGGACATCCGCTGCAACCACTATTTTTTTTCGTGTTGCGAAATATATTATCGCCCCACCGACTAAAATGCCAACGATAATCCATTGTATAACCGAACCCATATCGATGTTATTTAGATTGTTTCTTTACAGCTTTGTTTACCTGCCCCGGAGTTGCGTCGGCAGGGCAGTCGTCGAATGGAATACGGAATGTGCAACCGTTTGCGAAGTTACTGCAACCATAGGCTGTACGCCCTTTTACGATGTGGCCTTGGCCGCAAATGGGACATACAATCTCTGCAATACTCTTTATCCTCGGAGCACGAGGCTTTTTTGGCTTGTCGTCAGAGCCGGTCTTGGTTTTAGTAGTTGGCGACTGTGCCTCGATTCTCATGTTACTGTTGTCGCTGAGGACATTAATCACAATCTGTCGCATCATGTCGCTGATTTCGCGCACGAAACTTGCCGGAGAGTAAGAGCCGCTTTCGATTCTGCGGAGCTTGTTTTCCCACAGACCTGTGAGTTTGGCTGATTTCAGCAATTCTTCATTGATAGTGCCTATCAGGTCGATGCCTGCTTGTGTGGCAACAAGATTCTTGCGTTCGCGACGTATGTATCCGCGTTTGAACAATGTCTCGATAATGGCAGCACGAGTTGACGGGCGGCCTATGCCGTTGTCTTTCATTGCTTCGCGCAGTTCTTCGCTGTCGACGGTTCGTCCGGCAGTCTCCATAGCTCTGAGCAGAGTGCCCTCGGTATACGGTTTTGGCGGCTGGCTTGTCTTTTTTGCAAGAAATGGCTTGTGCGGACCGCTTTCACCTTCGGTAAATACCGGCAGAACGGCATCATTCTCGTCTTGTTTGTCTTCGTTGTTATCGGATTTAGCAGGCAGCAGCACTCTCCAGCCCGGTTCGACAATCACCTTGCCGGTGGCCTTGAATTCGCAGTCGTCGCTTCGTCCAAGAACAGTCGTTGCCTCGAAACGGCAATCAGGGTAAAATACTCCGATGAAGCGCATGGCAACCAAGTGGTACAACTTTTTTTCGTCGCCTTCGATACCTGACGGATACTGTCCGGTCGGTATAATCGCATGGTGGTCTGTGACTTTGGAGTTGTCGAAAACCTTCTTGTTTTTCGCAATCGGGGCAGCGAGGATAGGCTCGGTCAGATTGGCATACGGTGTCATTTTTTTGAGCGTAGGTCCAATCTTGGGATAGATATCGTCGCTTAGGTATGTGGTATCTACACGAGGATATGTGGTAAGTTTCTTTTCGTAAAGACTCTGTATCAGTCGTAGGGTCTGGTCGGCTGTCCAGCCAAATCGCTTATTGCACTCTACCTGCAGCGAGGTCAGGTCAAAAAGCCTTGGCGCTGATTCGCGACCCATTTTCTTTGTAACTGATGTTATTGTAAACGGCAACGGCTCAATCCCGGCGACTGTTTCGAGTCCGGGAGCTTCGGTTTCGAATCGTTCGCCGGTCGATGTAAAGTTTACATCCCGGTACATGGTGTGTAGTTCCCAAGAATCCTTAGGCACGAATGTCTCGATTTCCTGCTGTCGTTTTACAATCAAAGCCAAGGTCGGGGTCTGCACACGACCGATAGATAGTACCTGGCCTCGCCCGCCATACTTGAGGGTGTAGAGTCTTGTGGCATTCATACCGAGAATCCAGTCGCCGATAGCTCGCGAAAGACCGGCAAAGAACAGACTGTCGTATTGCTCCTGAGGTTTAAGCTGGCCGAATCCTTCGCGTATAGATTCGTCGGTCAGTGATGATATCCAAAGACGTTCTACCGGGCATGCCGCATTGGCCTTTTTCATAACCCAACGCTGTATCAGTTCACCTTCCTGCCCGGCATCACCGCAGTTTATAATCTCGGTAGCTTCGCCGATAAGATGTTCAACGATACCGAACTGGCGTTCGATTCCCGGATCTTTTATTACCTTTATATCGAATTTCGCCGGTAGCATTGGTAACTCGGAGAGACACCAGCGCTTCCAGCGTGGAGAGTAGTCATCGGGTTCATAAAGACAACACAAGTGGCCGAGAGTCCATGTTACCCGGTAACCATTGCCTTCGTAGTAACCTTCGTGACGTTCGTTAGCTCCCAGGATATTTGCAATATCCCGGGCCACACTCGGTTTCTCTGTTATGCAGAGCTTCATTATATATTAAGCGCTTCCTTTGCTTGGTTCCACAGTTCGTCCATCTCGGCAAGAGTCAGGTCTTTGAGGTTCTTGCCTTGCTCTTTAGTGCGTTCCTCAAGCCAGTTGAATCGTGCTATAAATTTGCGGTTGGTACGCTCGAGAGCGTTGACCGGGTTTATATTATAAAGACGGGCCGCATTTACGAGGCTGAAGAAAAGATCGCCGAATTCCGATTCGATATCTTCGCTTTTGCCTGATTTGATAGCTTCGTGAACTTCATTTGTCTCTTCGGCAACCTTGTCCCATACCTGTTCGGGTGTTTCCCAGTCAAAGCCTACGTTTGCTGCTTTTTCCTGAATTCTGAAAGCTTTAACCAGCGAGGGCAGGGCTGCGGGCACTCCGGCGAGAACCGAGCGGTTGCCGTCTTTTTCCTTAAGCTTGATTTGTTCCCAGTTTTGGGCTACTTGTTCGGGCGTTTCAGCCTGCACATTGCCGAATACATGAGGGTGACGGAAAATAAGTTTGTTATTTATCGCATCAGCAACATCGGCTATATCGAACTGACCGTTTTCGGCGCCGATTTTTGAGTAAAACAGCACATGAAGCAAAACGTCGCCAAGCTCTTTTTTGATATCGTTGATATTATTGTCAAACAATGCCTGGGCAAGTTCGTATACTTCTTCAATCGTGTTTGGACGAAGGCTTTCATTAGTTTGCTTTGCGTCCCAGGGGCATTTGACGCGTAGTATATCGAGTGTGTCAATGAGGCGGCCTAATGCCTCAAGTTGTTCTTGTTTTGCCATTTTATGATTGGGTGTACGATTGATATAGGTGATATGGCCACCGAAAAGGCGGCCATATCATTATTTGTATTTTTCAACCCCTTCTTCGAGCCATGCTACGAATTCGGATACATTTTCATTGTAAACGCGGGGTTGCGATAGCGGCTTGCCTTCGTTGTCAAGCAGTATGTAGTATGGCTGCGAATTAATGCCAAACTTATACCTCTGCAGGTAAGCCCATTTTTCGCCGACTGTGGTCAGCTTGATAGTTTTTCCTTCTTCAACCACGGTCATGGGTTCGGCAAGGTCGGCCTTGTCATCGACCATGAGCTTAATCATTACATAATCCTTGCTGATAATGCCACGTACAGTGGGTGTGTCGAAGACAGCACCTTCCATTTTGCGGCAGTTGACACATGCATATCCCGAGAAGTCAAGTAATACGGGCTTGCCGTGCTGTTTGGCATATGCCATACCCTTGTCGTAATCATCAAATTCCTCGAAAGTGCCACCGTAGAGATTGAAGTCCTGGGTGTACAGCGGTGGCGCGAATGCGCTCACAGCCTTCAACGGCGCACCCCAAAGGCCAGGGACGAGGTATACTGCAAACGACAGCGACGCGACAGCCATAAAGAAACGGCCGACAGATGTATGCTCAACCGGGGCGTCGTGGCTGAAACGCAACTTGCCAAGGAGGTACAGACCGAGAAGGATAAATAGGATAATCCAAATCGACAGGAATACTTCGCGGTCAAGTATATGCCAGCCATAAGCAAGATCTGCTACCGACAAGAACTTGAGCGAGAGTATAAGTTCGATAAAGCCAAGTACTACTTTTACGGTGTTGAGCCAAGAACCCGAGCGAGGCAGCTCTTTCAGCATCGAGGGGAAGAACGCAAACAGACCGAAGGGCAGTGCAAGGCCGAGTGCGAATCCACCCATGCCCAAGAGCGGACCCATGAGGTTGCTCTGAGAGAATGCTTCTACAAGGAGTGTACCGATAATCGGGCCTGTACATGAGAATGATACCAATACGAGTGTAAACGCCATGAAGAATATGCTGAGCAAACCTGTGGTGCTCTCTGCCTTTGCATCAATGGCATTTGACCAGCGAGACGGAAGTGTGAGTTCGAACGCGCCGAAGAACGAAATGGCAAATACCACCAGCAATGCAAAGAATATCAGGTTGAAGACTGCGCCGGTAGCAATCTCGTTGAGCTTGCCCGGACCGAAGATTACAGTCAGAATAATGCCGAGAATCAAGAAAATAGCGATAATGCTCAAAGCATATATAATGGCGTCGCGAATCGAGCGGCTGCGCGATTTGCTTTTTTTCAAGAAGAAACTAACCGTCATCGGTATCATGGGCCATACGCACGGGGTCATCAAGGCCACAAGGCCGCCGAGGAAGCCAAATAGGAGTATAGCCCAATAACTTTGGGCTTCTGTTCCGGTAGATACTTCAACAGGTTGCCACCAAAGTGATTGATTGGCATCGCTTGCCAAAACATTTGATTGCTCTTGCGGGGCGGTTTCTACAGCTTCCGTATTGGATGCCACGACGGTGTTTCCTATCTTAAGATTGAAATCATAACGTGCGGGAGGGGTGCATGATTCTTCGGTACATGCCATATAACGAACTGTACCGCTTATCGTACCTGATGCGTTTTCTGCCACTTTTAACTTTTGTGTAAAGCTCACAGTACCCGACAACCATGCAAGGTTAAGTTTCATAAACTCATCGAAATGCATGTTTTCGTCTCCGGCTTTCACAAGGTCGCCGTCGACTGTAACTCCGGCAGGAAGCGACAACGTCATTGTAGTAGGGTCGGGAACACCGGCTTCCGGTTCCATTTCGGGCATGTTGAAACCGTAGATGTGCCAACCTCCTTCAATCTTGCCGGTTACTGTCAGTGTGGCTGTGCCATTTTCCGGTCCGCTGATAGATGCTGACCATTCCACAGGGTTTGGGGCGGCGTTTGCAGTGATTGCAAACAGGCCTATAATCAGCGAGAGTAATATGTATGCTCTTTTCATTACTTATTCAGATTGATAGGTGTAGTGATAGTTTCTTTGGCCGGCGGACGACAAGTAGTACCGTCACAAGCCATAAAGCTAATAATACAATGAAGCTTGGGTTCTTTTCCGGTTATTTTAAATGGTATTGTAAATTCTATATTGCTGTCCCACCACGACAAAGTCATGCCGAATAGAGGGTCGTTAACCTCAAGAGCCTTGCGAGCAGGCTTTATATTGCCGGTAAATTCGATGTCCTTTGAGCCTTCCAGATTGAATTCTGTCGGTTTAGGACCGTCTTTTGGTAGTTCAAGACCATACAAGTGCCAACCTTTCTCAATCAAGGCTCGGAAGGTGACAGTGCCTTGATTGGGGCCGGTGGCCTTGACAAATGTACGCCAACGCACAGGCTGTTGGGCAGTCGCCGTAATCCCGGCGAGGACTATTATAGCCAATAAGAGTGTGATTATACGTTTCATAAGTAGTTATGTTTGGAGTATCGCAACGCAATAGGCTCAAAATTCTTACAAAGTTACTAATTTACTTTATAAGATAAAAACTAAAAAACTTAAAATGCGGTTTTAAATACTATGCCAATTCTGAAAAAGTCTGTTTTAAACAGTTAAAACGGTAAGGGTAGCTGGTGTTTGCTAAATTGGGTGGAGTATAGCTGATGTATTTTAGTTGAGTCGGCATGTCCTTTTTCGAGAGCCATAATGAGTGTGCCCGAAAAATGGAAAAGCTTACCTGAAAGCTCACGGAAATGGTCGTTGACAAAGCTCTCCATATCTTCTTTATCACCATTGAAGATATAGAAGTCGTACATGCCATTGAGGAAGCCTATAAGGTGCTCGCGAAAACTTTGCCTGATTCTTGCTTTAAAGTCATCGCGTGCATTCTGGTTCGAAGATATAAACAGAGCGACGACGTAGAGGAAGTTGATGCTATAGTGCGAAAGCCAAAGTGTGTCGCGGTCAAAAAGCCGGTTCTCGAAATGTCGGCTTACACTATAGTTCTTCCCGTCACGGTTTTTGCGTAGGTGTATCCCCGGTTCGTTATACCGGTATTGGTCGTCGATTTCGGCACTGATAAAGAAATTGGGAGTTGGGTTGTATCCTTCGGTAAGGCTGTCGCGGTATAGGAGCTTGTTGGCAAGAAGTGACTTGTTGTTCCGAAGCAAAAGGTTGATGTTATAGTGTATTACATTGCGGGCGTATGTGTATTGTTTATACTCTGAATAGCCATGAACGGCACCGCCGATCTTGTAGTATTTACTGTCGCCGATGTAATAGATGTTGTCCGATGATATCAATGAGGTATAGGGGTATATATGATCAACGATCTTTCCGTCGCGTTGATTCCTCAATGCCACCGGGATATTGTTCTCGGATATAAGAGTGTCGATCATCGTCTCGAAAACGATGTCGAAGTCTGAAACGAGCAAGTATTCATCTGTGTCGGGCTTGGACGACATCAGTTCGGATACAGTGAAAAAGTTATAGCATAAGTGCCATAACTGTAGTGCTTTATCTGAGAAGTATTTGTATTTTATCTGCAGCAGTCTCGATTTGCCAAGACCGGCGATATAGCTTTCGAATTTATACCCTGTTATCAGTTGGTAGTTGACATCAAAGTTTATAGGAAAACCGTATTTGTCGCGAACGTGCGCGAGTATCGAGTAAAAAATGATAAGTAGTTCTTCGTCAAAATTGATTTGCTTTTTCCTGTTTACCGTATCGATGTAATATGGGGCGCCGTTGTATATAATTGTGTCTCTTTTCGATATGGTTTTGTTCCAGTGAATCTTGTTATATCCGCTATGTATATTATTGATAATGAACATGAAATATTCGCGGTTCTCGTTTGCGAATCGTATAAGGGATAAAATTGTATCGAGTAGTGTGCTGTCGTTTTGCTGCCCATTGTGGTCGACTCTGTGGAACTGTTTGCGATAAATAATTTTGGATTGCTGATTTTCGGGCAGTTTGTCGTTGATTTTGGCGTATTCGAATATGGCTCGGTATATCCAAGTGGAGAAGTTATAGATAAAATTGCGTTGGTCGGGGTTGAGCAATTCGTTGCTCAGCGCCTTCTCTACGTCAATTATATCTAATGGGCTTAGATTGCCGAATACTGTATCATCGCTATCATTGTCGTGATAGTCAAGGATAACTTTGGGGAGAATGAATACGCAGTCACGGATCAACGGATTATAGTAGTATCCTATTTTTGATACGCGACATACGTCTCCTGCTATGCGATAATCACCTTCGCACAGCAGTTCCCTTGCAGAATCGGAGGGATATGGGAAATCTTCGATGAGGAGTCTCATTTAGGGTATTCGCTAATTGAGAGTCCCCAATCTTTGCTTTCTACGGCTTGTATAAGCTCTTTCATTTTATCTACACCGCCCCAGCCGTTAGTAGAAACATATATATTCTCGCCGTTACATTTTACTATTTTTACTCTCGGCTTTTGGTCTTTTCTGTTCTTGAATTCCTCTTGAAGTTCTATAAAATGCGAGACTATATTTCCAAGTGTCCGCCATTCTTCAACCACTTCCGCGGCAGACATATTGGGGTGGTCGGCAATGTATTGTGTTACAAGCTGTGCGGCAAGGGATCTCTTGTTATACTGCCCCGTGCCATTGATGCTGTATTTGGTGGTGTCTTTGCTTCGTGGAAATTGGGTATCGTTGTCATCGATTTCGTCATCGGAGTCTTCGTTTTCCGGCGCGTCGATATCTGTTACTATTTTCTCAACACCGAGTGTGTCAAGATAATCTATCACATGTTCGAGCATAGGCTCGCCCTCGGAATCGAAAAAAGTAGAAAACGCAAATTTCTTACCGAAAGCCGAGTCTTCTTTTTCCATGCCGGCGTAGTCTTTAATCACGTCATTCCACAGATAAAAAATGGCTTTGCTTACAAGCTGTTTCCAGCTGATTTCGTGATTCGTGTTGGGTTTGATGAACCAGTAGCCGAGTTGCTTGTCTTCTGATTTTGTTAGTTCAAGGATTTTCTTGTTTACCTTATTGATAAACGAGGTCCAGCTGTATATTTCCTTGCCGACTACGATAGTGTGCAAGTGTTCTCCAGGTTTTATTGCCGTATATCGCATTTCCCAACGCCGTTTGAATGCCGAATCAATCGGGAATAACGATTGGTCCGAGGTGTTCATTGTCGCATAAATGAACAGGTTCCCCGGCAGGCACATCTCCTCGCCCGAAGCAATGTTTTCGGGTATGTTGGGTGTGAGATTCAAGTTTTCGGCTATGTAGGCTTGAAGGTCCGTGTCCGGTTTTATGGTATAGCATGATTGTCCGTCGATTTCTCTGTCGAGTAGCTGGAAGATGTCGCCGAATATCTGGGCACAGTTACCCCTGTTTATTTCCTCGATAACCAAGAAATAGGGTTTCGAACGGTCGCGCCAAGCTTCGATATACGCTTTTACAAACGCTTGAGCGGTAAAGGCATATTCGATTCGCCCATCTCGCATTGTTGGTTTGAAACAGCCGACAAACGATGAATAGTCCGTGTCGGGGTGGAAGGTTGTGCGGATACTGCGCTTGGGTGCAATTTCGTTAATAACCTTGTTTACGGCGTGTGATTTGCCGGTGCCCGGTGCTCCGAAGAATATTATTTGTCGAGGTTCGTCGCTGTTATAGATTTCAGGCTTTAAATCTCGTTTGTCGAAGAAGCGGTACTCGTTGCCGTCATGCTCGATTTCAAATAAACCACTGTATGCTTTGTTGAAAACAGGTATAAAGTAGTCGAAGGCTTTGGTATTGGCAATCTCCGTGGATAGGTAAAATGTGTGCTCGTCCACCCCGGCTTGGCCTGTATATTCAAATGAATTATCGGTGTCTACCCGCCCGCTTGCTGGGTCATAGTAGCCGATTGAAAAGTTTGTTGCACCGCCGTAGTTAGACTTTACACGTATATGGCCTTTATGATAGTAGCGCGGTAGTTTGCTGAAATCTTGGTCGGTTTTCAGTACTATCCTTCCGACCCTGAGCCAGAATTCATTGAGATTAGCGGTTTTAAACGAGGATGATAGTCCGGTTTTGAATAGGGTATAACTGTAGCTTGTTGACACTATTTCATAATCGGGATAGAACCGTGATACGAATCTTTCGAGGCACTGTATTGATAGTGCGTTTCGCGCTTTAGTCCCCGGTGCATATTCGGTTTTCGACCAGTTCGACGGCAGATACCATAGTCTGTCGTCAACTCGGTAGCTATTGCTGAAATATTGGCCTTCGTCGATGTTGTCGGCTTTAAATAAGCCGGTGAACACGATTCCGTTGTCGTTGTCTTTTATCGTGCGGAATGTTACACCGTTTTTTATTGTCGCCACTATGGTATGTGGCCAGAACGCGGCAAAGTTGTCGAGTTTGTAAAAATACATAAAGCATTTCTTTGCAAACTGATTGAGAATCGAATCCTCTGCTACTATATTTCCGGTTTCTATCAAATGACTGCAATCTTTGTCTTCGATTCTATTTTGCGTGGTGCAGGCGATGAACTGTTGCCATTCAGGATTTAATCGCAGCGCATCATTTTCAAAACCCGGGGCAAATGTTTTGATTATCTCGAAGAGCGCAGACAAGTCGCAGCGTTCGCCATCGTTGGAGAATACTTGTATGGTGGCTTTTGTGTCATTATTAAGGCCGATTACAGGCAGCCCCGAGCACATATAGTACATCGCTGGAGCTTCGCGTAAAATATCTACGCGGTCAATTGCCCCGGCGAATATGTATGAAATTTCTAACTCAACTGTAGATTCGTCGTTTATGTCGCTGCCTCTGTTGATGTGTGTCAACCGGGCGATGGCTTTGAGTCCCGCCTTGACCGCACTTGCTCCCTTGTGGTCGGAATCTATCCAAATAAATACATTAGTACCGCGCACAAACTCGGCAGGAACCTTGGTGCATTTTATCCTGATGCGTGTTAGTATTCTCTGTAATCCGGAAGGAAGGTCTTCGATCTGAGATATTTCTTCGGTATAGTTTTTCCCTAAAGTGCAAATCGCAAATGTGTACATGGCTGCGGCTTTTTCTTTTTTTTAGATGCAAATATATACATTATTTTTACATTGTCCAAATGAATGGTATATATCAAATTTATCATTTGTTAATACGTGTGTGCGTGTAGTTGGCACATAGGTGCTCGTAACTTTGTGCCATAATCAAAAACACTCTCCATATGGCAACTATCACAATCAACGACACAGTATGGGCAACAGCGACCTTTGAGGGACGCACGATTGCTTCGTTTTCTTCGAGTGGCTTCACATCATTGGCAGATGTACTGAAAGCAGTCCGCAAAGCTTTGGGCGGCGTAGTAGGAATGGTAAGGCTTAGTGTGCGAAATGCAAGCCGGGGTTGGCGGCAGGAACGCAGTCTGTATATTGCACCTATGCGCCCGGGTGTACAGTTGTCGCTGTTTTGACATTTTTTTGTGAGTTTGTTCTCATAATTTTTTTATTAATCGTCTTTTTTGTACTTTTGCACTTCATATTTTGTTTAGTATTCTGAATTTTGAAGCGCATACGGAATTTATTGTTTATAGTTATGATGCTGGTGTCGGTTTCTTCGGTGCCGGTGAAAGCTATATCATTCAATCTTGATTCTATCGCGACGTGGGGTAAGTTTCCGCGCTTTGTTGTCAATACATATCGCTGGGGCGACAAGTTCTTTAATGGTTACGATACCTGCTACGTGCGACCGACCGGCTATAAGTTTTCTGCCAAGATTACTACCGAGAGTTGGCTTGACGGATATAGTTTTCGCTTGCCAAACAAGACCAGTATATTCATGCGCTCCGATCCCTCTACGTCATTGGGTGTGTATCTGACCTATCTGGCAGTATCGGCCGGATATGATGTGAATGTGAGCCGCTATTTCGGCGGTTCCGACCAGTCGCGTAAGCGTTTCCGATTCGGCTTTAACTGCATGTTGTTTGCCGCGGAGGCGTATATGATTCACAATAATGTCGGCACGACTCTAAAACGCTTTGGGTCGGACCACCACCTGCATGTGCCGTTTGATGCTATTGATAACTCCACCTGGGGAATCGATGCGTATTATTTCTTTAATCACAAGCGCTACAGCGAGGCGGCATCGTTCAACTACAGTCGTTTACAGCGTCGTAGTCAGGGCGCATTCTATACGGGATTCTCGATATATACCCAGAAATTACGCTTTGATTTCAGTGGCTTGCCGGATTATATGAAAGACGAGCTCCCGCAGCATTGGGCTAACAATATTTACAGGGTCAATACCCATAATTATGCCCTGCGCTTCGGCTATGGTTACAATTGGGTTTTCGCGCATAATTGGGTTCTCGGAGTGAGTGAGTCGCCGGTTATAGGTGTGCGAAAGGGGTTTGTTAATAGTGATATAGATAAAGTGTCGATGTCGCTCTACAATCGTCTCAAGTTGGCAGTCGTATGGAACAAAGGGCCGTTGTTTGCCGGTGTTACCGGCCGATTCGATGTGGCCATTGTCAATGACCGCGAGACTACCTATGCCGGAGGAGTGCTTAGCGGCGAGGCTGTTTTCGGCTTCAGATTCAACCTGTGGTAGTGTACATGGGCTTCGATTTTGCGGCTATTTAGATTTTTTGTATGTATCGGCTACTTCTATTAGATAACTTTTTCGTACTTTTGCACGTCGAAACCGAAAAAGAATCTTTTTGAGATCTCTCATAATATATATAATAGCCATTTTGGCGGTCGTTTGTTGCTTGTCGGTATGGGGTCGTCCCGCACCGACTCGTGATGTATCGCTCGATTCTTTGGCGATTCCTGTTGACCGGGTAGTACCGACCATATTGTCGCGAGATACTATCGAAGGGGAATCATTGCTTGCGGTTCCGGCAGCACCGGTGGCGAAGGCAAGTCGTGTAAAGTATGTCAAGACCGACCTCGATGCGGCAGTTAATTTCTCGGCCAAGGATTCAATGCTTATCATTGGGCGCGATTCGGCCTTTATGTATGGTTCCGGCAACGTTACCTATGGCGATATCAAGCTTGACGCAGCCGAGATACAAATGGATCTCAACGATAACACTGTATTTGCTGTCGGGCGCGAAGACTCGACCGGTGTGGTGCAGGGCAAGCCGGTTTTTAACGAAAACGGTACAGACTATGAGGCTGCAACCATGCGCTACAATTTCAAAACCGAAAAAGGATATATAACCAATGTGGTCACACAGCAGGGCGAAGGTTATCTAACCGGTGGTACGACCAAAAAAGATGTCGAAAACGAATTCTATATAAAAGACGGTCGCTATACAACTTGTGATGATCACGACGACCCTCATTTCTATTTCAATATTACAAAAGGCAAGGTCCGCCCCGGTAAGGATATCATAGTGGGACCTACATATATGGTTCTTGCAGGTCTTCCATTGCCGCTTGCCGTGCCTTTCGGTTATTTCCCCTTCACGGATAAGTATGCGTCGGGTATCATTGTGCCCACCTTTGGCGATGATTATAACCGTGGTTTCTACCTTAGCGACGGCGGTTATTACTTTGCAATCAACGACAACATCGACCTTGCTCTTACCGGCGAGATCTATACCAAAGGTTCATGGGGCTTGAGGGCTACATCGACATATGCCAAGCGCTATAAATATTCGGGTAACTTCAATCTCAGCTACTTGAAGACAATCATGGGCGAAAAGGGATCGCCCGACCATTCGGTGCAGACCAACTTCCAGGTGCTATGGAGCCACAGCCAGGATTCTAAGGCAAACCCGAATATGTCGTTGTCGGCCAGTGTGAACTTTACCACATCGGGCTATACGCGCAATGACCTCGGGTCTTATTATTCTCCGTCTTTTACCGAGAATACCAAGAGTTCGTCGATCAACATGACTTATCGCATCCCGAATTCAAAGTGGAGTCTGTCTACCACATTTAACGTATCACAGCGAACTCAGGACTCGACACTCTCGGTCTCGTTTCCTAATGTAACTGTTTCATTATCGCAGGTATACCCCTTTAAGCGCAAAAAAGCTATCGGAGCCGAGCGCTGGTATGAAAAAATCAAACTTTCCTATACCGGTCTGTTGCAGAATTCGCTTACATCCAAGCAGAATGATTTCTTTAAAAAGAGCCTTATAAAGGACTGGCGCAATGCCATGAGTCATAAAATACCTATTTCGGCTACCTTCAACGTGCTGAACTATATCAACCTCACGCCATCGCTCAACCTCAGCGACCGCATGTATACCAACAAGGTAAACCGTAGCTGGGACGAGGCTGAACGTATAGAGCGTATGGATACCGTATATGGCTTCTACAACGTGTGGGATTTTCAGGCCTCGGTATCGCTCGACACCAAGGTGTATGCATTCTTCCAGCCTTTAGGCAAGCTCGGTCAGAAGTTCAAGATGATTCGTTGGGTGCTCACTCCGTCTGTATCGTTTAGCGGTGCGCCCGACTTCTCAAGCTCGTTCTTCGGGTACTATGGACAATACACCTACACAGATTCGCGAGGAGAGCAGCAGGTGAAAAAATACTCAAAATTCCCTAATGCCTTGTTTGGCGTTCCCGGCCAGGGTAAAAACGGGTCGATATCGATGTCGCTTTCCAACAACCTTGAGATGAAGGTAAAGACCGATAATGACTCGGTAGGGGAGAAAAAGATTTCGCTTATAGAGAATTTCAATATTCAGCAAAGTTATAATATCGCTGCAGACTCATTGAATTGGAGCGATATATCTACGTCGATTCTATTGCGTCTGGTCAAGAATTTCAATCTCAACCTTTCGGCGACGTGGGATCCGTACACCTACCAGCTCAATTCGTCGGGCACGCCTGTCAAGGTCAATCGTACACGCTTACAGGCCGGTAAAGGGTGGGGTAGGCTTATGAGGACCGGTACATCGTTCTCGTATACCTTCAACAACGACACTTTCAAGCGTAAAAAGGATAAGAATAAAGAAAACAAAGAAACCGACCCTAACCGATCAGGCTCGGAATATCAGCGGGATATGGATGATGCGCAGGACGATATGCATTCATCCGGCTCGCATGACGATATCGAAATGGGACGCGACGGTTATGCCAAGTGGTCTGTGCCATGGAGTCTGACATTCAATTATTCGGTCAATTATGGTTACGGCGCTTTCAATAAGGAGAAAATGGAGTTTGACGGACGCATCACTCAGAATCTCTCATTGAGCGGAAACATACGTCCGACGCCCAACTGGGATTTCTCGTTTTCGGCCTCCTACAATTTCGATACACACAAACTCGCATATATGAATTGTAATATATCGCGAGATCTGCACTGCTTTACCATGAGGGCAAGCTTTGTGCCTGTCGGACCGTACAAGAGCTACAATTTCCACATATCCGTTAAGTCGTCGCTTCTCAGCGACTTTAAATACGATAAACGTTCGTCGCTCTCCAACGGTATACAATGGTATTGAGTTTACGCCCATTCCGCAGCCTGATTCTGTTCTATTTGTCATGCATATTGGCAATCATAGTCCTGTGTGCAGACTTTGATTTTGCTGTGGCCAGCGAGCTGAAATTATATGTGTCACTATGCCTATATGGCGGTGAGGGCATGCTGCTGTGTTCACCGCTTTGGATTCTTCGCGGGCGTTGGCGGGCTATCGTGCCTGCGATAGTATGCGTGTTGTCCTTGTTCTTGTATGCCAATGTGCTTTACTATCGATATTGGGGAGATTTGCTGCCATGGTCGCTTATTGTAGAGCCTGCGAGTTACAATGCTTTGGTTTTCGATTCGGTACCGGGCCTGGTAGCGTGGGGTGACATCGTGTTTTTTGTGCTGCCGGTTGCTATAATCTTTCTTTATAGGCGTTTAAAGGTGTCGCAGGCTGCAAAGCTGTCTTTTAGATGCCAAGTTTTGACGATTGCCATTGCTGTTTTGGCTTATTGCGCCGGAATGTGCGCATCGGTTATTTCTACTTTGCGTTATTACAAGGTAAAAAACGAAGAATCGAGTTTTGCCAAAGTCGTAAATGAGAAGCTGAGTACATACTCTAACAGCCATGTTTTCGAATGGCATGGCAACGGAGTACTGTTATACTCTTACATACAGCTGGCCCGTGACAGGAATAAAATCGACCGGCTGTCGGATGAGCAGGCACAACTTGTGGCTCGGTGTCTTGATAATCTTGAGCAGTATGTGCATACGGATAGCGTATTTTTAGCAAACAAGGGCAAGAATCTGATATTTATAGTTGTAGAATCGCTTAATTCATGGGCTGTTGGCTCCGAGGTTAATGGTCACAAACTTACACCTACGCTTGACTCTTTGTTGACTTCTGAAGGCACTATTTCTTGTTTGGATGTTGTACCGCAGCGCCGTTTTGGAGGCTCGTCCGACGGTCATTTCATTTACAATGTAGGTCTGTTGCCAATAGCTCATGGTAGTGCCGCTATGTTGTTTGCCGACAATGATTATAGCGAATTATCCTTAGCGGGGAGATTCAAATCGTCGTGCGACTTTATAGTCGAAAACGGAAGTGTTTGGAATCATCGTGCAACATCCTCTGCATATGGCTATGATAATCTCGTGGAGCAGATTGATGTGAGCAAATGCGCAATCGACCGTGCGCTCTTCGAATTAGTGGCTGATACAATCATACATATGCGTCAGCCTTTCCTTGCCGAGGTTATTACTCTCGGTATGCATTATCCATTCGAAGACAATAATTTGCAGGTTCCACAATGGCTTTCCGATGCTGAACTGGACGACAAGCATCAGCACAACTATCTCAAAACACTTTGGGGATTTGATTCGGCTCTCGGAAGTTTTATCGCAGACTTGAAGCATTCCGGGATGTATGACAATACGGTGCTTGTGCTTGCTTCTGACCACGACCTCGATGTAGGAAAACGAAAGTCTGACGGTCGTATAACCTTTGTGGCGGCTAATACCGGGAGGACTGAACGTATTGATCGTCCTGTCGGGCAGATAGATATATTCCCGACAGTGGTTGAGATTATGGATCTTGAGGGTTGGCGAGGGCTTGGTATGTCGATGCTTGATTCGCGTAACTGCTCGTCGGTTTTGGCCGACGGTAGCAAACGTGGTGCTTCTGATGCTGACATTGATAGTCTTAAACAGACCATATGGCCCGTGTCGGATCTGATAGTAAGGTCCGACTATTTCCGAAAAGCAGAGTAGGGGAGTCTCAACAATTTATAAAGGTTGTAATAAGTCGGCAGTTGCCTTTGGCAATCACAGTCGGCATCGACGCGGGTATCAATGCAGTATGGCCACGGGTCAGTCTTGTAGTTGTACCGTCAGGGGCTATTAGCTCTACTTCGCCGTCGATAGCGATTACGATAGTAAATGAATCCCTATTATTAAGGTTCAGTATGTGTTCGTTTTCAATATCAATTGCGGTGGCGGTAAAATGCTTGCAATCCGCTATCACAAACTCGTTGTTCTTTCCTTCGGGGATTCGGGTTGGCGCAGTGTCGGCAACGTCGGAGAAATTGATAGCAGCCAGAGATTCCTCGATATGAAGCTGGCGGGGGTTGCCGTCGGCATCAAGTCGGTTGTAGTCGTAGATGCGATAGGTTGTATCGCTTGTCTGCTGTATTTCAAGTACGAAGTTGCCGCGGCCCAAACTGTGGATGTGGCCCGCCGGAAGGAAGAATACGTCGTCTTTATCAGGATAATACTTGCACAGATAGTCGATAATAGTGTTGTTGTCGACTGCTTTGCGGTATTCGTCGGGACTGAGCTTGCGATTTAGGCCGCAGTAAAGGTATGCGCCTACAGACGGGGCGATATTTACCCACATCTCGGTTTTGCCGCATCCATTATATTTTTCCTTGGCAAGCGAATCGTCGGGATGAACCTGTATCGACAGGTCATCGGCTGAATCTATAAACTTGACGAGTAAAGGAAAACTGTGACCGAAACGCTCATAAAGCTTTTTGCCAAGCAGGGCTTCTGCATGGGTATCAAGAAGCGTTAGGAGTTTCCGGCCTTTGAAAGGACCGTCAGATACAACTGACTCATGGCCCGGTAAGCCTGATATTTCCCAACTTTCGCCAATCTTGTCGCCGGGGGACGGCACACCCTTGTATTCGGCGATGCGCTGTCCTCCCCAGATGACTCTTTTAAATTGGGGCTCGAAGGTCAATATCGGTAGTTCTTTCATAAAGGTCTTAAGCAAACAATCCTGATAGGGATTATATTTGGGTGCAAATTTACTCAAAAAAATTTGTTATCTTTTGATTTGTCACATATAAATGAGAAATATTAATGCTCAATAGTAATAAAACAACGTAGTAATGGGGCTGAAACACAGATTTAAGGCTATATTTTTATTCTAAACTTAATAAATGTTAAAATATGAATAAATTTAGTACTATGTATTGCATAGTACCTTATTGTTGCTTACCTTTGCAGTGTAAAACAAAAAAAGTATCCCTCTTAATAATCTACAATCTTAAAAAATGAACATCGACAATCTAAAATCACAAATGCGCAAGGGGATGCTTGAGTTTTGCGTGTTGCTGCTGCTCAGGCACGGAGATGCTTATGCCTCCGAAATAATCACAAAAATGAAGGAGGCGCATCTAATTGTTATGGAAGGTACTCTTTACCCTCTCCTGACCAGGCTTAAAAACGACGGACTCCTGGCATACCGCTGGGAAGAGTCTCCGTCGGGTCCACCACGCAAATACTACGGCATTACTCCGCTCGGCCTACAGTTTCTCGAGCAATTGCAGGCCTCGTGGGATGAAATCTCTCACACTGTAGGGCATCTGCAATCGCTTACTTCAACTGTTACACCTCCTGATATCAATCTACAATGAAAAGAACATATCCGGCCAATATCGACGGCCAAATTTTTTACATAGACGAAGATGCTTTCGATCTCCTCAAGAATTACCTCGAACAATTACATCTTATCTTTCGTGGAAACGAGGGTCAGGAGATTGTGGGTGATATCGAAAGCCGTATACGAGAGTTGTTTAACGAGCGCATCGACCGGGGTGCCAGTGTGATTGTATTGGCCGATGTCAATAATGTGATTTCCACCATGGGACGTCCGGAAGACCTGTGCGAAAATCCCGAACAGGAAGACGGGTCTACAACGACACAGCCCCAATCAAATGACTCAACAAGCCCGATTATAACATTCAACCTTCCCGGGCGCAAACGCCTTTACCGTAATATGAGGAACAAGGTATTTGGCGGCGTATTTGGCGGCTTGGCTACATTCCTTGGCTGGAACGCAAATATAATGCGTCTGTTGTATGTGATAGCCTTCTTTACTTTTACACCATATTTAATGGGCCCGTTGACACTGTTGTACTTGCTGTTGTGGATGATTATCCCGGTGGCGTCGACACCCCAGCAGCTGCTTGAGCAGAACGGCCAGCCTGTTAATGTCGATACGGTCGGTCAGGCTGTTATGGCAACAGCCCCTGCGGCATCATATGACAGAGCAAGTCATGACGGTGGATTCGTTGCTAAGCTGTTTACAATAATCGGTAAACTTATCATGGCGTTCTTGGGCCTTACTGTTGCCGCTATCGCCTTTGCCGGATTGGTAATATTTATAGCGACCGTGTCCGGAGCCATTGCCTATTACTTTAGCGGGTCTGCCGAGATACTTTCGGGTCTCTCTCTTGAACCCTTTGAAGTTGGTTGGCCTCCTGTGTTCAGCGCCATATTTTTCAGCCTGAGTGTAGTGGCTCTGTTCGGACTTATGGCATGGGGCGCTTTCTCGGTAGTGTTTAATTTTCGCGGGGTTTCACTTCCGGTATTCTGGATCATAGTTTTAACATCGATTATGCTTATCATAGCCGCATGTGCACTTGCCTTGATAGGATTCAGTGCATGAATATAAAGCCTCTCAGAGGCTGTCTTTAAGTCAAAAAACTGTAAAAAAATGGTCATATATCCAATATGGCCATTTTTTTGTATTGCATATTTTGAAAAATACCACTAACTTTGACAGTCATAAATACAATAAACCAAATAATCGGAAAAAGATACTATGAAATCATTATTGTATCCTGCGATAGCACTTGGCTTGCTGGCCTCTTGCACCGGTGTCGCGGATAAGCAATTAACCAAATCGGGTCTTGATCCCGAAAAATTCAAGGCAGAGTTCCGAGGCGACAGTACAGCGCTCTACACGCTAACCAATGTGGCCGGTATGGAGGTATGCGTTACCAACTATGGCGGAAGGGTTGTATCTGTAATGGTGCCTGACCGCGATGGTAAATTCTGTGATGTTGTGCTTGGATTCGACAGCGTACAAGCTTATTTCCCCGAGGTGAACCAGACCGATTTCGGCGCTTCGATAGGTCGCTATGCCAACCGCATCAACCAGGGCCGTTTCGTCCTCGACGGTGATACTGTATCATTGCCGATAAATAACTTTGGTCATTCGCTCCACGGCGGTACGGATATGGGTACTCTTGGCTGGCAATACCGCGTATACTCGGCTACGCAGCCTAATGACAGTACTCTTGAGCTGACTATAACCGATGCCGACGGTAACAACGGTTATCCCGGTACGGTGAATGCCAAAGTGGTATACAGCCTCAAGGCCGACAATATACTCGATATCGATTATACTGCTACAACAGACAAGCCTACTGTAATCAATATGACCAACCACTCATATTGGAATCTCAATGGCGATGCCACCAAGGATATCCTCAGCCATGAGCTTACTGTTGACGCCGACAATTATACTCCGGTAGATTCGACCTATATGACAACAGGCGAGATTGCCCCCGTTGCCGGAACTCCATTTGATTTCACTGCTACCAAGCCTATCGGCAGGGATATCACTGCCGACAACGAGCAGATTCGCAACGGCAACGGTTACGACCACAACTGGGTTCTCAACTCGGCCGGCAACGATAATCTGGCATCGGTAGAACTTTACAATCCTGCAAACGGCATACTGCTTCATGTATATACCAACGAGCCCGGCATACAGATTTATACCGGCAACTTCCTTGACGGCACAGTCAAAGGTAAAGGTAATACAGTATATAACCAGCGTACAGGTGTATGCCTCGAAACACAAAAATATCCCGACAGCCCCAACAAACCTGAATGGCCGTCGGCAACTCTCCGCCCGGGCGAGACTTATCACAGTCATTGTGCCTACCATTTCTCAGTCAAATAATCAGTATAGAATCTAACCTTAAAACTTGAAACATGGCATTTTTAGACTGGATTGTCATCGCGCTCTTTTGCTTGGCGTTGATTGGCATCATTGTATGGGTAATGCGGCAGAAGCAAAACAATGCCGCAGACTACTTCCTCGGAGGTAAGGACGCAACCTGGATTGCTATCGGTGCGTCTATTTTCGCTTCTAATATCGGTTCTGAACATCTTATCGGCCTTGCCGGCTCGGGCGCATCGTCCGGTATGGCTATGGCTCACTGGGAAATCCAGGGCTGGATGATTCTTATCCTCGTTGGGTATTCGTTCCATTTTATACAAGGTCGATGGTTTATACCATGCCTGAATTCCTTGAGAAACGTTTTAATCCTCAGTCTCGTACCATATTGGCTACGATATCGCTAATCAGCTACGTGCTTACCAAGGTAGCCGTTACCGTGTATGCCGGCGGCCTGGTATTCCAGCAGGTGTTTGGTATCGACGAACTTTGGGGTATCGATTTCTTCTGGATTGCAGCTGTAGGCCTTGTGCTTATTACCGCTCTCTATACGATTTTCGGCGGTATGAAGTCGGTACTGTATACATCTGTGCTTCAGACTCCAATTCTTCTGCTTGGTTCGCTCATCATTCTTGTACTCGGCCTTAAGGAACTCGGTGGCTGGGATGAAATGATGCGTATTTGCTCATCGGTAAAAGTGAACGAATATGGTGATACAATGACCAATCTTATCCGCAACAACGGCGACCCCCAATATCCTTGGCTCGGTGCTCTGATCGGCTCGGCTGTTATCGGTTTCTGGTACTGGTGTACCGACCAGTTCATCGTACAGCGCGTGCTTTCCGGTAAGAATGAGAAAGAAAGCCGTCGTGGTACAATCTTTGGAGCTTACCTCAAGCTGCTGCCGGTATTCCTGTTCCTCATCCCCGGTATGATTGCCTTTGCACTCCATCAGAATCTTGGCGACTTCCTCCCACTTAATGCAAACGGTATGCCTAACAGCGATGCCGCCTTCCCCACATTGGTTGCCAAACTCCTGCCTGCCGGTGTGAAAGGCCTTATTGTTTGCGGTATCCTTGCTGCTCTTATGAGCTCTCTTGCTTCGCTGTTCAACTCATCGGCAGCGCTTTTCACAATCGACTTCTATCAGCGATTCCGTCCTGATACCGAGCCCAAGAAACTTGTCCGTATCGGTCAGGCAGCTACTGTTGTTATCGTAATCCTCGGCATCCTTTGGATTCCTGTAATGCGTTCGATCGGCGATGTGCTTTACCTCTACCTGCAGGATGTCCAGTCGGTGCTCGCCCCCGGTATTGCATCGGCATTCCTTATCGGTATCCTTTGGAAGCGTGCATCAGCCCAGGGCGGTATGTGGGCACTTCTCTCAGGCCTTATCGTCGGTCTCACTCGTCTTGGTGCCAAGATTTACTATACAACCCAAGGCATCGTACCCGGTCAGAACCCCGATGCAAGCCTTTTCCAGCGCGTATTCTTCGATGAAAACTGGCTCTTCTTCTGTGGCTGGATGCTTCTCTTCTGCCTCCTTGTCGGTGTGACAGTATCACTATGCACCAAAGCTCCCGAAACAGCAAAAATCCAGGGCCTTGTATTCGGCACATCTACCCCCGAGCAGCGTGCTGAGACAAGTGCAAGCTGGAATCACTGGGATGTTATCCACTCAATTATCATTTTAGGTATTACCGCAGCATTCTATATTTACTTCTGGTAAAAATGTTAGAAGAACTCAAAAAGAAAGTTTACAAGGCCAATATGGCTCTTGTCGAGCACGGCCTTGTAATATTTACCTGGGGCAATGTCTCGGGTATTGACCGCGAGAAAGGTCTCGTAGTCATCAAACCCTCGGGTGTTGACTACGATGTAATGAAATGGGAAGACATGGTGGTTGTCGACCTCGCAACCGGAAATGTTGTCGAAGGCGATCTCCGTCCCTCGTCCGACACTCCTACTCATTTGGCTATCTATCGTGCATGGCCCGAAACAGGTGGTGTAGTACATACTCACTCTACATATGCAACAGCCTGGGCTCAGGCCGGTATCGATTTACCGAATATCGGTACAACACATGCCGATTACTTCCACAATGCCATACCTTGCACTCCGGATATGACAGAAGCAGAGGTTAAAGGTGACTATGAACTTGAAACCGGCAATGTGATAATCAACACATTTGAGAGCCGCAACATCAATCCGATGCACACTCCCGGTGTTCTGGTTAAAAACCACGGCCCATTCTCGTGGGGTAAGACTCCCGACGAAGCTGTTCACAATGCAGTAGTTATGGAGCAGGTTGCCAAAATGGCCTTCGTCGCTTATCAGGTAAACCCTGCGCTGACCATGAATCCACTTCTGGTAGAAAAGCATTTCAGCCGCAAACACGGCCCCAATGCTTACTACGGCCAGAAGAAGAAATAAAATCTCTCAATGGGTCACGCAGTGTTATATTCATTGCGTGACCCAAAATATATTAATGTATAACCTCTAATCAAAGTTAATAAGATGTTTGATAATCTTGAAATATGGTGGGTGACCGGAGCCCAGATGCTCTATGGCGAGGAACCCGTTCGCATTGTTGAATCCCATTCTAAAGAAATGGTCGACGGCGTTAATGCTGCCGGTGTGATACCTGTTAAGGTTGTATACAAAGGCACAGTAATGTCGTCGAAAGACATTGAGCGCGTTATGCTCGAGGCAAATGCTGAGAAAAAATGTATCGGTATCATTACCTGGATGCACACGTTCTCGCCTGCCAAGATGTGGATTCACGGTCTGCAGCAGCTCCGTAAACCGCTCCTTCACCTCCATACACAGTATAATGCCGAAATTCCATGGAAGACCATGGATATGGACTTCATGAACCTCAACCAAAGTGCTCATGGCGACCGCGAATTCGGTCACATCTGCACTCGTCTCAATGTGCGTCGCAAAGTGGTTGTAGGCTACTGGAAAGACAAAAAGACCCTTGAGAAAATCGCTGTGTGGAGCCGTGTGGCTGCCGCTTGGGCCGATGCTCAGGATATGCTCGTAATCCGTTTCGGCGACCAGATGAACAATGTTGCCGTTACCGACGGCGACAAGGTGAGCGCTGAAATGCAGCTTGGCTACCATGTTGATTACTGCCCCGTGAGCGAACTAATGGAATACTTCAAGAAAGTTGAAGATTCGGCTGTAGACGCTCTTGTAAAAGAATATCACTCGGAATACAAATGCGAGGGTGATGTGAAGAAAGAAGGTACTGAAGCATATAAATCAGTTTGGAATGCCGCCAAGGCCGAACTCGCTATCCGCGCATGTCTCGATGCCAAGGGCGCTAAAGCATTCACTACAAACTTCGACGACCTCGGTACAGACAATATCGACGACCCCAATTTTGTTGGTTTCGACCAGATTCCCGGTCTTGCATCACAGCGCCTAATGGCCGAAGGCTATGGTTTCGGCGCCGAAGGCGACTGGAAATCTGCAGCTCTTTACCGCACTCTCTGGGTTATGAACCAGGGTCTCGGCGGCTGCTCGTTCCTCGAAGACTACACTCTCAACTTCGACGGTGACAAGAGCTCGATTCTGCAGGCTCACATGCTCGAGGTATGTCCTATGATTGCAGAGGAGAAACCCCGTCTTGAAGTTCACTTCCTCGGTATCGGTATCCGCAAGGCTCAGACTGCTCGTCTGGTGTTCACATCCAAACCCGGCAAGGGTATCACCGCTACTGTTATCGACCTCGGCAACCGTTTCCGCCTGATTGTCAACGATGTTGAATGCATCAAGAGCAAACCTCTGCCCAAACTGCCTGTTGCATCAGCTCTTTGGGTACCCATGCCCAACTTCGAGATTGGTGCCGGAGCTTGGATTATGGCCGGTGGAACACACCACAGCTGCTTCGCATACAATGTTACTCCCGAGTACTGGGAAGACTACGCAGAAATGGCGGGTATCGAGATGGTACACATCAACAAGGATACAACCATGACCGAGTTCAAGAAAGAACTCCGCTATAACGAAGTATATTACTCGCTCAAGAAATAAGCTATGTCACTTGATGCAAAAAGCACAATAATGCAGGGTCGTGCCGTCCTCGGTATCGAGTTCGGCTCTACCCGCATCAAGGCTGTACTTGTCGACGGCGACTACAAGCCTATTGCACAGGGTGCTCACGAGTGGGAGAACCAGCTCGTCGACGGACTGTGGACATATTCTACCGAGGCTATCTGGTATGGCCTTCAGGACTGCTATGCCGACTTGCGTAAAGACGTAAAGGCAAAGTATGATGTTGAAATCGAGAGCCTTGCTGCTATTGGCGTTAGCGCGATGATGCACGGCTATATGGCATTTGACGAAGCCGGTGAAATTCTCGCTCCATTCCGTACTTGGCGTAATACCAATACCGGAGAGGCTGCTGCTAAATTGTCCGAACTTTTCAACTTCAATATACCACTGCGCTGGAGCATTTCGCACCTTTATCAGGCGATTCTCAACGGCGAAGAGCATGTAAAGGATATCACATTCCTCACCACTCTTGCCGGATATATCCACTGGAAACTGACCGGTGAAAAAGTTCTTGGCGTTGGTGATGCTTCGGGTATGATTCCGGTTGACTCTGAAACCAAAGATTACAATACCACTATGGTTTCGAAGTTCAACGAACTCATCGCCGCGAAAGCATATCCCTGGAAACTCGAGGATATACTTCCCAAGAGCATCGTAGCCGGTGAGGCTGCCGGTGTGCTTACCGAGCGCGGAGCTTCGTTGCTCGACGTTTCCGGTCACCTCAAAGCCGGGGTTCCCTTCTGTCCTCCCGAAGGCGATGCCGGTACCGGTATGGTTGCCACCAATGCTGTTCTTCGTCGTACTGGTAATGTTTCTGCCGGTACATCGTCATTCTCGATGATTGTTCTGGAGAAAGAGCTGTCGAAACCCTACGAGGTTATCGATATGGTAACTACTCCCGACGGTGCTCCGGTAGCTATGGTACATTGCAACAATTGTACCAGCGACCTCAATGCCTGGGTGAATATATTCAAGGAATACCAGCAGCTTCTCGGTGTGCCTGTTGACATGGGCGAGATTTTCGGCAAGCTTTACAATGCCGCCCTCGAGGGTGCGCCTGATTGCGGCGGTTTGCTGAGCTACAATTATTTCTCCGGCGAACCGGTAACCGGTCTTGCCGAAGGCCGTCCATTGTTTGTCCGCAAGGCTACCGACAAGTTTACCCTTGCCAATTTCATGCGTGCGAACCTTTATGCTTCGGTTGCCGTGCTTAAGATTGGCAACGACATCCTATTCAATGATGAAAAGGTAGAGGTTGACCGCATCACCGGTCACGGCGGTCTGTTCAAGACCCCCGGCGTTGGCCAGCGTATTCTTGCAGCCGCACTCAACTCTCCTATTTCGGTTATGGAAACTGCAGGCGAAGGCGGCCCGTGGGGTATGGCCTTGCTCGCCGGATTCATGATCAACAATCCTGAGAAGAAGTCGCTTGCCGGCTGGTTGAACGACACCGTTTTCCTCGGTGCAACCGGCACTGAGATTGCTCCCGACCAAGCCGATGTGGAAGGTTTCAACAAGTATATCGAGAACTATACTCGCGGTCTCGCCCTCGAGCACTGTGCGATAAGTCTCTAATCTTAGCTAATATTGTGCGCCGGAGATACAATTGTTTCTCCGGCGTATTTTTGCTTTAATCGAAGTATTATCATACATGTCGAAGAAAAGAACATTCTTATATGGCTTCACGATAGCTTTAGGCGTGCTCGGCTGGATGTTTGTTTACGCCTGTTCGTCGACAGTTCTCGGCGGCTGGTATCTGTCGGCTATCGCAGCAATAATTGCCTTGCTCTTTGTCATGCCTATGGCGAGGTGGTGGCAGAAGTTTACGCACCTGAAGTCTATGCTGCTGAATGCCTTGATTGCAGTGGCTGTCGGTGGCGGCATTATTTCGGCTGTTCTCATCGGTCTCAATTTCATCGACCTGCCGGGAACTGAACCGGTATATTATCGTTGCAAGGTCGAAAAGTCCTATCGTACCGAGCATCACCGTTCTCGCCGCGTAGGGCGCAGGTATGTTTCAACCGGCGAAACTTATTATCGCTACCATGCCGATATCAGCTTGCCCGACGGTAAACAGGTCACTGTGCCTATTACAGCCGGACGCTATCGCACAGCCAGGGCCAACGATTCGATTACCATTGCCGTTCACAAAGGTATGATGGGCGTGGATTATATAACCCCTAAATTTAAATCGAAATTATGAAATTTGTTTCGTGGAACGTCAACGGTCTTAGGGCCATTGTCGGCAAGGGTTTCGAAGATACATTCAAACAGTTTGATGCTGATTTTGTTTGCCTTCAGGAAATTAAGTTGCAGGAAGGACAACTCGACTTGCATTTCGACGGTTACGATGCCTATTACAGTTACGCTGAGCGCAAAGGTTATTCAGGTACGGCGATTTTTACACGCCATAAGCCTTTGTCGGTGCGAACTAATATGGGCGTGGACCGACATGACCACGAGGGTAGGATTGTAGCTCTCGAGTATGACAATTTCTACATTGTCACAGTATATACCCCCAACTCGCAAAGTGAGTTGGCAAGACTTGACTACCGACTTGACTGGGAAGAATCTTTCCGCGAATTCCTTCTTTCTCTTTCGGCTCAAAAACCGGTTGTAGTATGTGGTGACCTCAATGTGGCTCATAACGAAATCGACCTTGCCAATCCAAAGACAAACCGCATGAATGCCGGATTTACCGACCAGGAGCGTAATGCAATGACCCAACTTCTTGCTTCGGGCTTTGTTGATACTTTCAGGGCCTTGTACCCCGATCGCACCGCAGCATATAGCTGGTGGAGTTACCGCGGACGTGCCCGAGAGAAAAACGTAGGCTGGCGTATCGATTATTTCCTCGTTTCAGAAAACCTGAAAGATAAGATTGAAGAAGCAAGCATTTACCCGGAAATTACAGGCAGCGACCACTGCCCGGTCTCATTAGACCTCAATATCTGAAAACTGATAGAATAAGGCTGCACCCTAAAAACAGAATCGATGTTTTTAGGGTGCTGTCATTTTGTGGGCAAAAAAACGGAGCGCGATTTCGCGCCCCGTTAAGTATACTATCGGAGATTAGTATTTTTTACGTTTCTGAACGTCTTCGTACATCTTGTTATCGCCAAGCACGTAGTATGCCTGCTCAAGATAGCTGAGGATGTCCTTGTTGTCGGGGTTCAGCTGATATGCAGTTTCGAGCAATGGAATAGCCTCGTTGATAAGGGGTTTGATTTTCTCGTTGAGGTATACTGCATATTCTGCCTGGGTTGTAGGTGCTGCGTCGCTAAGACGTGAAGCTTTTTCGTAGAGCGAACGGCCGTAGTTGTATGCGGCATCGCCGTCTTTCTTATTGATTGCGAAAGCTTTTTTGTAAGACTCGGTTGCAGCATCGAAGTCACCGCTGTACTCGCTGATGATACCTTTTACTACATAGAACTGCGAGTTGGTGGGATCCTGCTCGATTGCAGTGTTGATTGCCTGGAAGGCTTTGTCGAATTCTTTAGCAGTGATGTAGTGGTTGATAATCTGACGGATGTACTGGCTGTCTTCTTTGCCGTAGATAGGAAGTGCTTTCTGAGCAAATATGAAGAGGGTATCGTTCTTACCTGCGGCCTGGGCTACCGACATACCGTAGTCGAATACGGCTTTCTTGTCGTAGCCGAGCTCGATAGCCTTGAGGAAAGAGCTGATAGCATCGTCGAGACGCTCTACCTGCCATGCTGCAAGACCCTGGTTGAATGCTACACCGCAAAGGATTGAGTCCTGTGCCATGGGGTTCTTTGCCAGGTCTTTTTTGAGCTGGGGCATTTGCGCCATTTTAATCATGATGTCGAAAGCCTTGTATGCATCATCATATTTCTGGTAGTTATAGAGTTCTGCACCAGCTGTATAGTAGTCGTTAAAGTGACCTACGAATGTGTCAAGAATCTTCTTGCTGTTCTTAGCTTTGGGCTTGCCTTTCTTGTCGATTACAGTGTCGACTGCAAGGGCTTTCATGTAGTACTCGTAGGCGGGTACGAGGAGCATGTTCTGATTGATGGTATCCTGTGCGTTCTTGAACATGTGCAGCTGTTTGTTGGCGATCAGCTTGTCGAAGCGGTCGTAAGCAGCTTTACCGGGAATCATCCATGTGTCAGAGCTGCCGGCAGTTTCGGGGTTCGAAAGAGCCGGGGTGAGGATGTTTATGACTTCGTTGAGGTTTTTACCCTCTTTCACGGCGCGTTGAGCGTCTTTCACGACATTCTGCTGGGCAGTCGCACATGCTGCGATGCCAAGGGCAAGTGCCATTAAGGTGATACGTTTCATAATCGATATCATTGTGATTTAAGTTAGAGTCTCTATTGTGTTGCCCGGTCTGGATTTACAGACCGGGCTCTACTTTGTTTATTCTTCGCCGTTGACTTCGGTGTTGTCTTCCTCTTCTTCGATTTCTTCTGTTACTTCAGTTTCTTCGGTAACATCGAGTTCGGGTAGCTCTTCGGCATCAGGTGCAATCTGCATAACCTCTTCTTCGGGGTCTGCTTCTACACAACATACCGAGGCTATGGCGTCGTTGCGCTTGGTGAGGTTGATGATGCGTACGCCCTGGGTGTATCGTCCCATGACACGGATGTCGGCCACGTGGATACGCAGGATTACGCCCGAACGGTTGACAATTACGAGGTCGTTATCATCATTAACACTTTCGAAGGCTACAAGTTCGCCGGTCTTGTCGGTGACGTTTAAGGTCTTTACACCCTTGGTGCCACGGCTTGTCTTGCGGTAGCTGTCTACGAGCGAGCGTTTGCCATAGCCGTTCTCCGACAGTACTAAGATTGTGTTTTCGGTTGTTTCTGATACTGAAACCATGCCGATAACTGCATCGTCTTCGTTTTCGTCGATACGCATGCCTCGTACACCCGAGCTTACACGTCCCATACAACGAAGTTCTGATTCGCTGAAACGTACGGCGCGGCCATGACGGTTTGCCATTAATATCTCGCTGTTACCGTCGGTAAGTTCTACACCGATCAATGTGTCGCCGGGACGAAGTACGATTGCCTTCTTGCCCTTGGCAAGCACGCGGGCATATTCGCTCAGCTGGGTCTTCTTGATCACGCCGTTGCGGGTGCCGAATACCAGGTAGTGGCTTGATGTATATTCGGGGTCATCGAGCTGCTGGCAGCGGATGAATGTGCGCACATGGTCGCCCGGCTCGATTGATAGCAGGTTCTGCAGTGCTCGGCCCTTGCTGTTTTTGCCGCCTTCGGGGAGTTCGTATACTCGCATTTTGTACACGAGGCCCTTGTCGGTAAAGAAGAGCATATAGTTGTGCATCGAAGCCATATATACATGCTCTACAAAGTCCTGGTCGCGGGTGGTTGTGCCTCGCGAACCCATGGTGCCACGGTTCTGTGCACGGAACTCGGCAAGCGGTGTACGCTTGATATAGCCCATGTGCGAAATCGTGATAATCATGTCGTCGTCGGCGTAGAAGTCGGCAGCGTCAAATTCACCTGCGGTATATTCAATCTGTGTGCGGCGTTCGTTGCCGTACTTATCTGCAATTTCCTTGAGCTCGCTCTTGATGAGTTCTTTGAGAACGCTTTCGTCGCTGAGAATTAGCTCGAGTTCTTTTATACGGGCGTGTATTGCGTCGATTTCGTTCTGCAGGTCTTCAACGGCGAGGCCGGTGAGCGCACGCAGACGCATGTCTACGATTGCCTGGGTCTGAGGCTCGGTGAGGCCGAAGCGCTCCGAAAGTCGTGTGCGGGCCTGCTCGGTGGTTTGCGATGTCTTGATTATCTGGATTACCTCGTCGATATTCTGAACGGCAATCATCAGACCTTCAAGGATGTGCGCACGATCTTTGGCCTTACGCAGGAGGAATTCTGTCCTGCGGGTCACAACTTCGCGACGGTGGTCGTTGAATGCCTGACAGATTTCTTTGAGGTTGAGGGTTTTGGGGCGGCCATGTACCAGTGCAACGTTGTTTACGCTGAACGATGACTGCATAGCTGTAAGCTTGTAGAGCTTGTTCAGTACCACCTTGGCGTTGGCATCCGAGCGCAGGGTGATAACGATGCGCATACCATCGCGGTCGGATTCGTCGTTGATGTTGGCGATACCTTCGATTTTTTTGTCTACAACAAGCTCGGCGATGCTCTTGATCATCTCGGCGCGGTTTACGCCGTAGGGGATTTCGGTAACAACGATCAGTTCGTGCTCGGCTTTCTGTTCGATTTCTGCTTTGGCGCGGATTACGATACGTCCGCGGCCGGTCTCATAAGCTTCGCGTACGCCGTCGTAGCCGTAGATGATGCCGCCAGTGGGGAAGTCGGGCGCGGGAATGAAATGCATCAGCTCGCTGATTTCCATTTCAGGATTGTCAATCAGGGCGATACATGCGTTGATACTCTCGGTGAGGTTGTGGGTGGGCATATTGGTTGCCATACCTACAGCGATACCCGAAGCACCGTTGACAAGGATATTGGGGAATCTGGTAGGGAGTACCAGGGGTTCTTTACGAGTGTTGTCGTAGTTGGGCTGGAAATCTACGGTATCTTCATCGATATCGCGAAGCATCTCTTCGCCAAGCTGTGCGAGGCGCACCTCGGTATAACGCATAGCCGCAGGGCCGTCACCGTCGATAGAGCCGAAGTTGCCGTGGCCGTCGATAAGAGTGTGGCGGAGCGACCACCACTGGGCCATACGTACTACAGTACCATAAATCGACGAGTCGCCATGGGGGTGGTAGTTACCCATGACTTCGCCGACGCATTTGGCTGATTTCTTGTGGGGTTTATTACTTGCATTGCCCATTTCGTTCATACCATACAGTACTCGGCGATGAACGGGTTTCATGCCGTCGCGTACGTCTGGCAGGGCTCTCGACACTATCACCGACATTGAGTAGTCGATGTAGGCCGTCTTCATCTCATTTTCAATATTAATCTTAAAGATGCGATCTTCTTCCAACATGCTATATTATAGGATGTGTGACAAAGCCCTTATTGATAACCGTCGTACAGACATTGGTCTTGTGCGGCGCTCTCAGGGCAAAATTTCATACAAAGGTACGAAATTTTTTTGATTTATAAGCAACTTTATTCGGTAGGACAGACAAAAAATTGTAAATTTGCCATGTGTTCCGAAAAATACCACTATTAGGTATCAAAGTCACAATTTGGCATGGTTATTGCCGTTAAGATATAAGACCCTGTTTTGTCAACGGGTTGGCGTACGGATGCACCCACTTTGGTGTACTCGTTCGGTTTTTATTATTTGAATATGGAAAACAGTCAGAAATACACCCCTGCGGCGCAGGCTATGATAGACAAGCTGCGCCAGACATGCACCAACCACAACAATGCCGCAATTATGCCGGCACACTTGTTGTTGGAGCTGAGCCAGAACGACACTCGTTCGGCTGAGCTTATGGAGGCTGTCGTCGGGGCTTCTCGCCTCGCCGACTTGCGTTCCGAGCTCGACCTTGCCCTTTATGAGCCCTCGGCTTCTGAAGGTAAAGAACCCGACTTCTTCAACCGCACGGTTACGCTTATTATCAAGCTTGCCATTATCGAAGCTCGATATATGAAGTCACAACTCGTTGATGTTGAGCACTTGCTGCTGTCCTTGCTACACAACAAGGATGTGCGTAATATGGAGTTGATTGCCCCGTATATAAATGCCGGCATCGACTACGACAGCATCGCCCGACAGCTTAAAGCAGAGTTACAACCCGAAGGCGAGACTCCGGTCGCCGAGCGCAGCGAGGAAAGCGAGACTCCTGAAAATGACAACGAGGGAGCTGACAATCCCGAACGTGTGAAGGCCGGGGCTCAGAATAAGTTCCGCCGACCCGGACGTAATGACACTCCGATGCTCGACAAATTCGGCCATGACATGACACGTGCGGCAGAGGAGGGTACTCTCGACCCTGTCGTAGGCCGTGAAATAGAAATCGAGCGTCTTGCACAAATCTTAAGCCGTCGCAAAAAGAACAATCCCGTCCTCATTGGCGAACCCGGTGTGGGTAAGTCGGCGATTGTAGAGGGGCTTGCCCTGCGCATTACCCAGCGCAAGGTATCGCGCATACTATATAATAAGCGTGTGATATCACTCGATATGGCGTCGATTGTCGCCGGCACGAAGTATCGTGGCGAATTCGAGGAGCGTATCAAGGCTATTCTCAACGAGCTTGCCAAGAATCCGGACATCATACTTTTTATCGACGAAATCCACACTATCGTCGGAGCCGGTAACGCACAGGGCTCCATGGATGCTGCCAACATGCTCAAACCGGCCCTTGCCCGTGGCGAGATTCAGTGCATCGGCGCAACTACACTCGACGAGTATCGTGTAAATATTGAGAAGGACGGTGCGCTCGAACGCCGTTTCCAAAAGGTAATGGTAGAGCCTACCACGCCTGAGGAGACACTTACTATTTTGAATAACATCAAAGGAAAGTATGAGGACCATCACGGCGTTACCTATACCGACGACGCCCTCGACGCATGCGTTAAACTTACCGACCGCTACGTCTCCGACCGTAATTTCCCCGACAAGGCTATTGACGCCCTCGACGAAGCCGGTTCGCGAGTAAAGGTGACACATATACAGGTGCCTGAGGCTGTAGAGGCTCTTGAGGCCAAACTTGCTGATGTGAACGCTCAGAAAGTTGCTGCTGCCCAGCGCCATGATTTTGCTGCCGCCACAAAGTTGCGCGATGAGGCCGCCGAAATATCGTCGGACCTCGATAAAGCTCGTAAGGAATGGGACGAACAGCTCAAGGCAAATCGCGAGACTGTAGATGCCGACAAGGTGGCAGAGGTCGTTGCAATGATGACAGGTGTTCCTGTGCAGCGTATTGCTCAGGCCGAGGGCTTGCGACTTCTCGAAATGGGCCCGACCCTCAAACGTGCAATCATTGGCCAGGACGAGGCTATTGCCAAGATTGTGAAGGCTATTCAGCGCAACCGCCTTGGTCTGAAAGACCCCAACAAACCCATTGGCACATTTATGTTCCTCGGCCCTACAGGTGTGGGTAAAACACATCTTGCCAAGAAGTTGGCTGAATATCTCTTCGACAGTGCCGATACGCTCATCCGCATCGACATGAGTGAGTATATGGAGAAATTCAGCGTGTCGCGCCTTATCGGTGCGCCTCCGGGATATGTAGGTTATGAAGAGGGCGGCCAGCTTACCGAGCGTGTGCGTCGTCATCCGTATTCTGTTGTCCTTCTCGATGAAATTGAAAAGGCACATCCCGATGTATTCAACCTCTTGCTGCAGGTTATGGATGAAGGCCGTTTGACCGACAGCCTTGGCCGTCGTATCGACTTCAAGAATACGATTATAATAATGACATCGAATATCGGTACACGTCAGCTCAAGGAATTTGGCAGCGGTGTCGGTTTCAATACACGCGAAGTCGACAGAGAATATAGCCACGGCGTGCTGACCAAGGCTCTTAATAAGGCTTTCTCGCCCGAGTTCCTCAACCGTATCGACGATGTGATAATCTTCGAGACTCTTGATCGCGATGCAATATTCAAGATTATCGATATTGAGTTGGCCGGTTTCTACAAACGACTTGGCGCTCTCGGTTATACAGTAACTCTGAGCGACGAGGCCAAGAATTTCATAGCTTCAAAGGGTTGCGATGTGCAGTTTGGTGCGCGTCCGCTCAAGCGTGCTATTCAGAAGTATCTTGAAGACGAGCTCGCCGAGTTGCTGCTTGCTCAAAAAGTAGGGCAGGGCGACGAGATTATCGTCGGGTTCGATACCGAGCAGCAGAAGATTGTGACACAGGTCATATCTTCGTCTGACCAACCTTCGATTGATTGATAATAATATACTATAAGGCAAGGAGAAATGTAACACCCCGCTACATTCCTCCTTGCTTCTTTTTTATATGAAACTATCTGCTGTAAAAGAGTTCGAAAGTCCTTGCGGTGTGATGCGAATCGGGGCTGCCGATAATTGCTTATGCCTATGCGAATGGGCTAATAGCAAGCATCGTATGCACCGCGGTTTTGAAGTTGGCAATAGCTGCGAGTTGGAAATAATCGATAAAGCGATTACCGAACTCAGGATGTATTTCAACGGCGAATTGACTGAGTTTTCTGTCGAAACGGGATTTTATGGTACGGACTTCGAAAAAACGGTGTGGAAACAATTGTCTGAAATACCGTATGGCGCAACCGTAAGTTATAAAGAAATAGCACAAGCCATAGGGCGGCCTAATTCGGTAAGGGCTGTGGCAAATGCGATAGGCAAGAATCCTATATCGGTTATCTGCCCATGTCACCGTGTGATAGGGTCGAACGGTTCGTTGACTGGTTATGACGGCGGTATTGAGGCAAAGCGTTATCTGCTCGCCCTCGAACAACAAAGGGTGTCAGTTCAAACCGAGCTTTTTGGCAGCTTCGACTGCGAAAGTATCGGCACATGACGGGTAACCTGCATTGCGTATAGCGCTTTCGCGTGCGCGAATCTCGAGAATCGCAGATTGCTGTTCCATTGAGTTTTCGGGTAAAGCTGCAGCCCGTTCGCCCATGTTGCGGCCGGCTTCGGCTGCGGCTTCAAGTTCAGCATCGTTGGCATCCGGGGTTGAGTCGCTGCAAGCGCAAACTGTCAGGCATATCGCAACTAAAAAGCTGTATTTCATAATAATATTATAGCAAGTTTTGCGCATGCCTCAGCGTCGGCAAGGGCGTTGTGATGATTATCGAGGGGTATGCCGAAGAATTCGCATAGCATATCAAGTGATTTCGACGGGCACATGCCGCGAGGAACAGATTTCCTTGCTGCTTTGAGTGTGCAAAGAAAGTCATCTGGTTCTATAAGGCCATACATCCTGCAGGCTGCACGGATGCAACCCGAATCAAATTGGGCATTGTGCGCTACAAAAGGCAGGTTTTCAAACCAATCTTGCCACTCGGTCCATACTGCACTGAAATTGGGAGCGTCCCATGTATCTTCTTCGCTTATGCCGTGTACTGCGGTGTTATAACGTGAATACCACTCAGGTTCCGGGCAGATAAGAGAGTATCGAGAGTCGACAATAATGCCGTCTTTGACCTTTACAGCCCCAATCGAACAGATGCTCGTACGCTCTCTGTTGGCTGTCTCAACGTCAATGGCGATAAAACTATCCATCGATAATTTGTCTTGCTTTCTGTGCGACATCTTCCATAAGCCACCTTGGAGTCGAAGTGGCCCCGCAAATGCCGATAGATGCAGCTCCGTCGAGCCATGAGGCATCGATCTGCGACGGGTCTGCCACAAGGTATGTATGCGGATTTACCTGTTGGCATTGCTGGTAAAGAATCTTGCCGTTGCTGCTCTTGGCTCCGGCAACAAAGAGTATCACGTCTTTGCCGGCAGCAAACTCACACAGGTGCCCTACGCGGTTGGCTACCTGACGGCAAATTGTGTCGTAATATTCAAAATGAACTCCCGGGCAAGGCGCAGTTTTATTTCGTCGATAATCTCGCGAAAGCCTTCGAGCGATTTTGTGGTCTGCGAGTAAAGGGCGATGTCGCGTGTGAAATCTATTTTATCGAGACCCGAAATGTCCTCGATTACAATTGCGTTGCCCTCGGTCTGGCCAACGAGACCATTGACTTCGGCATGGCCGTTTTTGCCATAAATAACAATCTGCGTGCTCGAGCCTTGAGCGTCATACTTTGCCTTGATACGTTGTTGCAGTTTGAGCACTACAGGGCATGTGGCATCGATAATCTCGATACCCATTTTTTTCGCAGTGCGGTATGTCGACGGTGGTTCGCCGTGCGCACGAAGCAATACCTTGACACCGTTGAGGTTTTCGAGCTGGCTGTGGGTAATGGTTTCGAGACCTTTACGGCAAAGGCGTTCGACTTCGGCAGAGTTGTGAACGATATCACCAAGACAATATAGCGGAGAACCTTTGGCAAGTTCTTCTTCGGCCTTCCGTATGGCGGTGACAACGCCAAAGCAGAATCCCGATTCACTATCTATTTCGACAGTCGCTTTTTGATCTCGTGTGGTCATGTTATTGGCAGGTAACGCGTTTGAATTGTTCAAGAAGCCAAGCGTCTTGTTCGTCAAGTGTCATGTTGGAGTTGTCGATTGCGATAGCGTCGTCGGCACGACGGAGCGGGCTTTCTTCGCGGGTAGTGTCGATATGGTCGCGGTGAACGACATTGGCGAGGACTTCCTCGAAAGTCACGGCAGCGCCTTTTTCTATCATTTCTTTGAATCGACGCTGTGCTCGGGTTTCGGCCGAAGCATCGACGTATATTTTGAGTTCGGCCTCAGGGAATACAACGGTTCCTATATCGCGACCGTCCATTACTATGCCTTTGGTTTTGCCCATTTCCTTTTGCATTGCAACCAAAGCATGGCGAACGGCCGGAATGGCAGCTACCGGAGAAACGGCGTTAGAAACACGCAGGCGCCTGATTTCACTTTCTACGTCGACACCGTTGAGTATTGTATGCTGTGTGCCGTCGGCCAGTGGCTCGAAATCTATTTTGATATGGGGTAGGGCAGCCTCGATTGCTTCGATATCGGGAGTGCCGTCCGGGCCGATCATCCCTGCTTCTAATGCAAACAATGCTACCGCGCGGTACATTGCGCCTGAATCGATATATCTGTAGCCGATTGCCGATGCCAGACGGCGTGCCATTGTGCTTTTGCCCGACGATGAAAATCCGTCGATTGCTATTATGATTGGTTGTTTTTCCATTATTGTATTAAGTCGCTGAAGTTATACGACAGATTGAACATAAATGTTGTAGCACCGGTGTGCGGTTGTGCAAGAGCGAGCGAAACACCAAAGCTCTTTACTTTAATGCCCCCGCCAAGCGAAAAACCAGACAAAAAGCTGCGGTTGTAGGTGCTCATGTCGGTGCGAGTCTTGTAGTTATATCCGAGCGAAATGTAGTAGTTCGGACTCGAAATAAGGTCAACGCCAAACACAAGATGCCTAAAGAGATTAGACATGAATTTATCTTTTACCTCAGGCTGGGAAGTGGCGGCTCCATCGCCGGCATCAGTAAACGGCAGATGCCATTTGGTGAGATTCCACGCCGTAATAGAAAAGCGGATTGGGAAGTTGCCGAACGACTGAGACCAACCGATTCGCACATCAACGGGCAATCTGTCGTAGCTCTCTGTGAATCGCTTCACCTGACCGCCGAGGTTTGCCACAACGAGCGAAAGCGAAAGGTCGCGGTCGGCATCGTAATAGTTTACGCCAAGGTCTGTGGCAAGGGCGAAAGCCGAGAATTCGGCATACGAGCTGTATAGGCCTTTGACCGCAATACCACCTCGTAACATATCGGTGATGTCGTGTGAATACATGCCGCTGAACGATAAGTCTTTAGGCGAGAATGAGCCGATTATGCTGCCGTCTTCGGTTGTCTCTTTCATAGAGCCGTATCCGAAATACTGTATCGCAGCCGACCAGCTACCTCGTTCGCCCGCACTGTGCGCATACCTTGCACCAGCGAAGCTTGAGCCACCGATATAGTGCATGTAGTTCATCCCCAGCATATTGCTCATCTCTGCACCTAATAGCGCTGGGTTTTGGTCGACTGTGGATATATCGTCGTCGACAAGGCTGATATTGATGCCTCCGAGACCGTAGATTTTGGCCGACGATGTGACGTTGAGGAAGTTATAAGCCGTGCTGCCGTTCTGGGCAAGGACGCCGACGGCAGCACATGCTGTTAAAAATAAATATATGAGTAGGCGAAGTTTCATTATATAGGCCGTTATTACGTAACTATGGTTTTGCAGTTTATAACTTGCTAAACTTAAATTACATAGTAATAACGCAGAAAAATGCCGTCTATTGTGTACGCAACAATCAACGTTGGGGTTCGTACTTCTTGTTGATCAGAGCCGGGTCGTCGAAGTAATCGATACGCATAGCGTGGCGAACCTTTTTCAAGGTCTCAGCGGCAACTACCTGGGCTTCCTCACTACCTTTGCGCAGCATTTCGTATACGGCGGGTATATTCTGCTCGTACTGTTTGCGACGCTCACGAATCGGGGCAAGTAACTCTTCGAGTACATTGAAGAGCAGTTTCTTTACAGTGCCGTCACCAACGCCACCGCGGGTATAGTGGTCTTTGAGTGCCTGCAGGCTGTCGTATTCGGGCAAGTAGCGGCGCACGTGCTCGTCGTCGGCAAAAGCATCGAGATATATAAAGGGGCAGTTACCTTCGAGGTGGCCGGGGTCTTCAATGTTGAGGTGCAGAGGATCGGTGTACATGCTGTTGACTTTCTTCTTCACTTCCTTGGTGGTGTCGGAAAGATATATGCAGTTGCCGAGCGATTTACTCATCTTGGCTTTGCCGTCGGTACCCGGCAGGCGAAGACATGCCGAATTTGTGGGCAGCATTATTTCGGGTTCGGTGAGTGTTTCGCCGTAGATGTTGTTGAAACGGCGCACAATCTCGCGGGCTTGTTCGATCATCGGTTCCTGATCCTCGCCGACCGGTACTGTTGTGGCATTAAATGCGGTGATGTCGCTGGCCTGGCTGATAGGATAGGTGAAGAATCCGACAGGGATATTTGCCTCGAAGTTGCGCATCTTGATTTCGGTCTTAACGGTAGGGTTGCGTTGGATGCGCGACACGGTGACGAGGTTCATGTAATAGAAAGCCAATTCGCAAAGTTCGGGTACTTGCGATTGGATGAAAATAGTACTTTTCGACGGGTCGAGACCTACCGAGAGATAGTCGAGCGCGACCTCGATAATGTTCTGACGTACCTTTTCGGGATTGTCGGCATTGTCGGTCAAAGCCTGCGCATCGGCAATCATAATGAAGATTTTGTCGAATTCGCCTGAATTCTGAAGTTCGACACGGCGTTTGAGCGAACCAACGAAATGGCCCAGATGCAGACGCCCTGTCGGACGGTCTCCGGTAAGTATAATTTTACTCATAGTATAGTGTGTTTTCTTTTTTCTAAAGTGCAAAATTAGTTATTTGGAACAACTTTCGCAACTCTCGGCACAATTACTTGTCTTATTAAAGACCTCTTAATTTGAGTGCAAAGTCAGCGATTAATTAGGAGGCGAGCAAATATTTGTCGGTTTTTTTACGAATAATTTCCGACATTTTATTATCTTTGCAGTCTAAATGAGCACATAATGACGATTGCGAAGAAAATCAAGAAAGAAATACTGGAATTTCCCGATGACTTTGTTTTTGTGTTGTCAGATCTCGACTGTGATGTTGAACAGCGGGAAGCTGCTGCAAGGGCATTGCAGCGTATGGCCGAACGTGGTGAGATTTCCAAACTGTCTAATGGGAAATACTATAAGCCCCGAAAAACAATTTTTGGGGAGCTTGCACCGTCTCCTTCCCAGATAGCTAAAGAATACCTGGTAAAGAATGGCCGTGTTATAGGATACATGACAGGTGGGAGCGCTTTCTCTCAATACTCATTGACGACTCAGATTTCATCCGACATTCTGATAGGTACAAACTATTATAGGAGGCCAATACAAAGAGGGCCTTATAAAATCTCATTTGTATATCAACCAAATGAGATAAACGAAGACAATATAGAACTTCTGAAGTTGCTTGACTGCCTAAAATATATAAAAGACATTCCGGGTACTACCGCTAATGAAGCCTGCAAACGGCTCATATTTGTCATTAAGGATTTAACCGAAAAACAAAGAAAGCAGATAATGGATCTGGCGATAAAGTACACGCCTTTTGTTAAGGCCTTGCTTGGTTCCATTCTGGAACTGACAGGGATGTCAAAAGAATCATTGAAACTGTTGAAGGAATCGCTGACCGGAATATCAAAGTATCGCCTCCCTATATCTGAGGATATATTGCCAACCAAAAAGAACTGGAGAATTTATGAACCTGCATGAAGATAAGAAACTGTTTGCGGATGCCGTGCTTGCCACGGCTCAATATCTGGACATAAAGCCTATATTTGTAGAAAAGGATTATTGGATTACCCGATCACTTAAAATGCTTGTCGCTGCAGACGATGGCAACCGCGCTATTTTTAAGGGTGGCACGAGTCTTTCAAAGGCACACAACATAGGGCCAGGTTTTCTGAAGATATAGATGTGGCAATAATAGATGCCGCTTCACTGAATGGGAATCAAAAGAAGATGCTGATCAAGAGGCTGGCAAAAGCAATGACATACGGTCTTGAAGAGATTTCTGTTCCCGGAGTGACAAGCAAAGGTTCGAGTTATCATAAAGCCATATATGGATATGACAGGATATCCGAACTTGAAGATCCATTAATTGACACATCAATAAAATTAGGTCAGATAATGGTGGAGATTAATACTTTCTCCAATCCATATCCGTACAACGAATGTACAATTGACAACTTTATTGGGATGTTTTTGAGGGCGACAGGTAATGTCGACATCATCGGTCAATATGGAATGGATCCTTTCAGTATAAAAGTACTTGACAAGAGAAGGACTGCCACTGAAAAAATCGTGTCTTTGATAAGATTCTCCCTGGCTTCGGATTATGAGGAGGAACTGACAAAAAAGATTCGTCATTTTTATGACTTGTATTTTCTAATGGAGGATGAGGAATGCCATGAATACTTCTATTCCGAGGAATTTGTCAAGGATTTAGAATCTCTGCTTCAACACGATAGGGATTTGTTCAGTCAGCCTGAAGGCTGGAACCAGCGTCCACTATGTGATTCACCGCTTTTCAATTCTATAGACAGAATTTGGGACAGCAGGCTTTCGCAGGTATATAATTATGAACTGTCAAGTCTTGCCTATAAATCTATTCCTGATTCTCAAGCAGTTCTTAAGAATATAAAATCAATAATGGACAGAATAAAGTCTTTTGGCTATAACCTGATTAATTAGTTTTGCGTCCGTGTGGTGCCCTGAAGCGGACAAGAACTAAACTAAATCATTTAAGATTGACTTGAATTCTCGAAAACAATGTTATTTTGGCGAATTCAGCCATGGGAGAGCGGTGTCTTCCTCTATCAGGTTCGGGACTTTTGATAGAATCTTGCCGATATCGGGTACAAGAGCCGTGGTCAGCTTGCAACCCAATCAGCGATGTGCGCGGGGGTGGGATTGTCGGGTATTAGGAGTTTGCCGGTGAAGCTGAGTTCATGTGCTGCGAGTGCGAAATGGGCCAAGGCTATACCCATGTCGAGCATGGTATATTTATTATCTGTATTGGAATGAAATACTGCGCAGCCCGACGCATCGACCTCAATGCGCCATGGCTGGGCGTTGACAGCCGAAGGGGCGAGCCTCACTGCTTCGAGAACCTTGCTGACCACTTCGGGTGCGTTGTCATCGACCTTGAATAGAGTGCTGAATGGCTTGCGGGATTTGGAATGGATGAGGCTCGATTGCAGTTTTTCGATTAGCCGTGGTTTGTCGGCAGCGATGCCAAATGGAATGACTGCAGCTATCTTTTCGTTAGCACCTATACTTAATTTAGAAGCTACATCCTTGTTGCTAAAAGTGCCGCCAATCCAGCATGTGCCGATGCCTTGCCCGGTGAGTTGCAGCACTATCTTTTCGGCTTCCATAGCGCAACGCAAAATGGAACCGGGCCGACCGTCAGTGATAAGTACGAGCCAGGCCGGGGCATTCTTGATTATGCCGTAAGAGCCTATGTTTTCCGATAGGCGGGTATACAGGGTTTCTAATCTGTAGCCGGTATTACGAACAGATTCTATTGTGGTCTCAAGGCATTGTAGTATATCCTGAGAGGGAACTTGGCCGTTGAAAGTCCTGACCGAACGACGCTGTTTTATCGCATTGAATAAATCCATATGCAAATTTAGTGATAATCGTCCTTAGCATGGCAAAGTTTAGAAGTGTAAATGCATGTTATGTCAAAAAAATATATAAATTTGTGCGTCTGAAAGACAATGAATGCGTAAATGAAATATATTGGAGCACATATTGAAGTAGACGATAATATTGCGTCTATCCCCCTGCTTGCCACCCAACTGGGCGCGACGGCGTTTTCCTTTTGCCCGGTTGATGCCAGGCGCTGGAGCTCGCCTGCATATGGAGAGTCCGATATCGAGGCGTTTAAAGAATCATGTTTGGCACATGGTTTTGATTCGTCGATGATTTTGCCTCATGCATCGTTGCTGCTCAATCTGTGCTCTCCTGATTCTCGAAAACTAAAGCTGTCGCGAGTTTCGCTTGCCGATCAAATGTCGCGTTGTCGTCGGCTCGGATTGACGATGCTCAATTTTCATCCCGGGGCTACGATGAAGGAAATGAGCGAAAGTGAAGCCACAAAGCTGGCAGCTCAGAGTATCAATTATGCTCTCGAACGAAGCGAGGGTGTGACGGCGGTAATAGAAAACACAGCCGGTCAAGGCTCGAATATCGGTTATGATTTTGAGCATCTTGCAGAGATTATCGATGGTGTCGAAGACAAAAGCCGTGTAGGAGTATGCATAGATACGTGCCATGCTTCGGCTGCCGGTTACGATATGTCGACTGCCGAGGGGTATGACGATGTATGGGCTCGATTCGACAACATAGTCGGGCTCGGCTATCTGCGAGGTATGCATATCAACGATGCCATGCGCCCAGCCGGGTCGCGTATCGACCGCCATGCCCCGATAGGACAAGGTACTATCGGTAGTGATTTTTTTGCAATGCTCATGGCCGATCAACGGCTCGACGGCATTCCGATGATACTCGAGACTCCCGATCCGTCATTGTGGCATATCGAAATTGACTGGCTCAGGAGCCGGGTTGTATAAACTGAAATAAGATTATATCATATATACCTATTTATCTGACATGAAAGCACAAAGAGATTTAAGCTTTTGGAAATTATGGAACCTTAGTTTTGGTTTCTTTGGCGTACAGATTGCCTATGCGTTGCAAAGCTCACAGGTAAGTCGAATATTCTCGACTATCGGCGCCGACCCTCATGACCTCAGTTATTTCTGGATTTTACCGCCGTTGATGGGACTGATAGTGCAGCCTATCGTAGGAAGCGCGAGCGACCGGACATGGACTCGTCTTGGCCGTCGTTTACCTTACTTATTGCTTGGTGCGGCAGTTGCTATCATCGTGATGTGCCTTTTGCCAAATTCCGGCTCTCTGGGTCTTGGCATATCGAGCGCGATTATATTTGGCCTGGTTATGCTGATGCTACTTGATACATCGATCAACATGGCGATGCAACCATTCAAGATGCTTGTGGGCGATATGGTAAACGAAAAGCAGAAGGGATTGGCATACTCAATACAGTCGTTTCTCTGCAATGCCGGATCGGTAGTGGGTTATATCGCCCCCTTTGTCCTTGCGTGGTTTCTGAGCAACACCGCCCCCTCGGGCGAGGTGCCTCCTACGGTTACATGGGCGTTCTATCTTGGCGCGTTTATACTGGCGCTATGTATAATTTACACATTCGTAAAGGTAAAGGAATTGCCGCCGCATGAGTATGCTCAGTTCCATGGTATAGATGATTCGAAGTCGGAGAAAGTGCCGACTGAAAATATGTTTAAACTGCTCGTGAAAGCTCCCAAGGTATTCTGGACTGTTGGTATCGTGCAATTTTTCTGTTGGGCAGCCTTTCTATATATGTGGACTTATTCAACCGATGCAGTCGCCCTGCAGGCATTCGACGCTCCGTCGATGCAGACTGTGACTGGAGTGTCGATCGACGGCCGGGAATATAACGATAAATTTATATTTAATAATGACCGACCGGTTATTGCCGGTGGCCGACTTGCACTTGCCGGTATCGAGGTTGACGGCGAATTTACACGTCCGCAGACAGTTGTTGTCGACGGCGACACACTCATCAAGAGCGGGGCTGTTGTGATTAGCAATGGTTTCGAAAAGGTGGGAACTCATGGTGTGGAATTTGCGGCTGCAGGCAGCGAGATTTATGTCGACGGTGTGCAGATGTCGGTTGACAAGGGTGCTAAGACTGTGTCGGAATTGTCGCTGATAGAGCCTGGTACATCGCTGACACTTGCTCATATCGCAAACAAAGACCAAGGCACCGGTAAGTATATCCTTGAGCAAACGAGCACTCTGCCGACAGTCAACTCTCCCGAAGAGATTACACTCAACTATAATACTATTTTGAATCCTGCAACAATACAATATCAGAGCGCAGGAGACTGGAATGGTATACTGCTTGCAATCCAGGGTATTGCAGCTGTATTGTGGGCAATAGTTCTTGGTGGAGCAAAGCGTCGCAAACCGGCATATTCGCTGAGTTTGTTGATTGGTGCTGTTGGTTTTATCTCGGTATTCTTTATCCATAATCAATATGTGCTGTGGATTAGCTATGCCCTCATGGGTTGTGCATGGGCCGCGATGCTGGCTATGCCGTTTACGATTTTGACCAACGCTCTGAGCGGTGGAAATATCGGCGCTTATCTTGGTCTATTCAACTGCACGATTACTGTGCCCCAGATAGTAGCAGCCCTTTGTGGTGGTCTTATTCTTCATTGCTTCCCGGCAGCAGCCAATGGCGCTCCGATGACAGTGGGTATGCTGCTCGTTTCAGGTATCCTTCTCGTCTGTGGCTCGGCTGCAGTGTGGATTATCAAAGAAACATTCGGCTCGCAAAAAGCTCAATAAAACGGCTCAGTATTTTTTAAGGTAATATGAGCAAGCACTCCTGAGGTGTCGACACCTCGGGAGTGCTTCGTTGTATGGCGGGCATGTCATACATCTGTGGTGAAAGTCCACACGGGGCGTAGTTGCCAACGAACCCCAAAGCGACTTGCAAGGTTCAAGCGGTGACGCTTGGGCGAGAAGAAGCAATAGCGAAATCGTGGCCTGACGGACAGAAACCTAATACCAAGGCGTATCAAGCGGACAAGCTGGCAATGGACAGCAAAGTTCCCAAAGGCAACCGTAACCTTGATGCGTAAATTAGGCAGGTAAACGAGGAAAGATGTATGACTTATCCCGCGAGGCCTCGGCAGTCCGCAAGGATAGTAACAACGAATGCCGAGGAGTCAGCAGAGGTCGAAGTAGCCGACTGCGAGACAGTCAAGGTGAAGGACCGAATAATTTGTAACGTTAATCAAGAATGTATGTTCCGATAGAATAGCCGACGAGTAGGAGGAAGCGAAACGTCAATGAGCCGATACCCACACAAGGAGATACGCACTATCTGTCGGAAGCGGAAATTAAGAAAGACGGAAGATGAAACTAATCGAACAGATACTCGATAAGAACAACGTTCGGACAGCCCTTGAAAGGGTCATATCCAACAATGGCGCGGCAGGCATAGACGGCATGAAAGTCGAAGACCTGCGCGACTACATGAACGCCAACTGGACGAGTATCAGACAGTCAATCCTCGAGCGAAGCTATAAGCCCGCGCCTGTCAGGAGGGTGGAGATACCCAAACCCAACGGAGGCGTGCGCAAGCTTGGTATCCCAACGGTAGTTGACCGAACACTCCAACAATCCATCGTCCAAATCCTATCGCCTGTCTTTGAAGCAGAGTTCCAGGAAAACAGCTACGGCTTCCGCCCCGGCAGAAGCTGCGAGCAGGCCGTGCTTAAACTCATGGAATACCTCAACGAGGGCTACGAGTGGATAGTGGACATCGACTTGGAAAAGTTCTTCGACAATGTGCCACAAGACAAGCTGATGAGTTACGTAGGTCGCGTAATCCACGACCCCGACACCGAAAGTCTGATACGCAAGTATCTCAAATCGGGCGTTATGGAAAATGGTATGTATGAAGCTACGGAACTCGGCACACCGCAGGGTGGCAATCTCTCGCCCTTGCTGAGCAACGTGATGCTCAACGAGCTTGATAAGGAGCTTGTCAACAGAGGACTGCGCTACGTGCGCTATGCCGACGACTGCATTATCGCAGTAGGCAGCAGCGCGAGCGCCAACCGAGTGATGCACACCATAACCAAATGGATAGAGCAAAAACTCGGACTAAAGGTCAATGCCACCAAGACGCATGTCTGCCGACCGAGCAAACTCAAATACCTCGGTTTTGGCTTCTACAAGTCACCGCAGACAAAACAATGGACGGCACGACCCCACGAAACTTCGGTTGAAAAGTTCCAACGCAAGCTCAAAAAGCTATGCAAACGTTCGTGGAGTATATCCATGACCGACCGTATCGCCATGCTCAACTCCGTGACCCGCGGATGGATAAACTACTTCTCCATCGGAGCCATGAAAGGCAAAATGGAAAAGATAGACGAACATCTTCGCACGATGTTACGTAAAGTGATATGGAAGCAATGGAAAACTCCACGCAAACGCGCATGGGGGCTTCGCAAGCTCGGGATAAACGACGACTTAGCCAAACTTACATCCTATTGTGGCGACCGCTACGAATGGGTAGTAAGAAAAACATGCGTTGCAAGAGCCATTTCCAAGGAAATACTTGGACGCAGAGGCTTAGTCAGTTGCCTTGACTATTATATGATTAGACACTCTTTGAAAACAAATTAAACCGCCGTATGCCGAACGGCACGTACGGTGGTGTGAGAGGAAAGGAAACGAAAGTAGGTCAGAAAACTTTCGTTTCCCGACCTACTCGATTATATTATATATTCAAATTCAAAAAAGTTCCGGGATAATCAAGCTCTCTTGGTAAGAGATGCTTAATTGTTTGCAAAGATACAAAAAATTATTCATAACGGCTTATATTTTAGACACTTTTTTGAAAATCTATTTAATCCAGCGCATTAAGCCAATATGCTATAAAGTGTCGATTCGTAATCATTTCCTAAGTTTAGTTTTTATAATACGCTAATAGTCAATGTTTAATTTAGTCATCACACTCTCTTACCAAGAGAGTGTGATTATTGAGTCAGTATTTAAGTCCGAAAAAAGGATTGAAATCATATACGGCTGAATATATAAAACATGGCGCAGGTTTTAGCCATGATCCTCATAACTGCTTGAACATCAGATTAAAGCTGATTCTTGCAGGAATAGAAGGTATTGCCATTAACTAACCGTTATATAATAAGCTGTTCCGCAACTTCTCGGATAATGGAAGCAATTGACGAATCAAAGAAAGAATGGTTTGTGATGCGCGACCTCAAAAGAGCTAATGCAAATCTTCCGGCATACAAAATGCTTGAAGATTTGGGGTTCAAAGTTTTTACCCCGATGACTTCGAAGGTCGTGGAAAGGGGTGGAAAAAGAACACGCATTCAGGCGCCATTTGTTCAAGACCTTCTTTTCGTGTTATCCGAGAAAGAATTACTCGACAGGGTAGTCGACCGAACTGCGACACTACAATACAGGTATGTCAAAGGAGCAGCGTACCGCACGCCGATGACGGTATCGACAGGCGATATGGAGCGCTTTATTGCCGCAGTGACATATGTGAAAACGCCTCGCTACTACCAACTCGACGAGATAAGCCCCGAAATGTACGGCGCAAAAGTAAGGATGATATGCGAAGGACCGATGAATGGATTCGAAGGTACTTTGCTTAGAATCAAAGGTTCGGGCAAAAAGAGACTATTGGTAAAGCTGCCCGGCGTCCTCGCTGCTGCTATCGAAATTGGTAGAACAGACTATGTCGAACTTATCAACTGATATGCGACTTCATTTGCTTGATATAGAGTCTGTTGATTTTACCGACCCGGTTGAAATAAGAGGGTTTGTGTCGCATCTGTGCCACTTGGCCGACGATGCCGGGGTGTCTGCTCCCGACTTCATACCGACGAGAGAAAGCAGCGAGATTCGGTCGCTGGCAGGTAAGGTAGTAAAGAAACTCGATAATCAGCTGCCGCAGATGACAGCCGCCGAGGCATTTAGTACACTCTCGGCATACGACTTTGCTCACCGATTGGCATATCACACGCCTGCCGACCGAAAATTTATAAACAAAATTGCATTAAGGGCCTTCGATGCCATGATACATGGCGACAAAACCGTGGACGAATACGAAATGTACCGCCATATACGGCGTTGCGTTGCGCTGCACGACAAAGACTATCTCGATAAACCATTGAAGTGGACCTGCATCAGCTTGGAATACTGGTATAAAGAGGCGTCGCGAGCTTATGAGCACTCAGCCCTCACCGACTACGACATCATCAACCGGGTAAACATCCTGTTCGAATCCGACCTCTACGCCTACGAAGGCCACAACCAACACCAATTCAAGCACCACCTCTGCGAACAACACCGAAGTTACCTCGATGGCTGCAATGTAACCATTGCACAGCAAACAATCCCAATAGCTTGCAACGACTCTCTCTATGTTTTGTCTAGGCGGAGAATTAAAGAAATCTAAGCATCTGCGAAATTGATATTTTGTAATTTAAAACTATATAGTATCATGATACTGAAAGTGTTTAATCAATTTATATATGCTAAGCAGTTTTTACAGACTGGAGTTATCCTAGTTTTGGATATCTTGGCATCGGTATTCTCATCGGCTATAGTCATATTATTGATAAATCTGCTGATTTCAGATTTCGAATTTAGTCGAATCCAGATATTGGTGTGGTTGATAGGTTCGGCTGTTACATCTTTTTTAGCGTTTAGAGTCGCTAAAGTTTATCGAACTATAATTAGATACTCTACGCTTCGTGAGTTAGGGCGTATATTTTGTGCATGTCTTGGTAAAGACGTACTACTGTGGTTGGTAATGGCCGCCTTTTCCATAATGAGCTTTGATAGTTTGTTATTGTTAGGTATGACAATTGTTGATTTTTTCATTACAATCTGCGCTCTATCTTTAATAAGAGTTTTTATGATTATTGTATATGATAAAATCCGATCAAGGAATGTGGTAGAAGAAGGTCTTAGAAGAGTGCTAGTCTATGGGACGAGCGATAAAGCCGTTTCCGCAGTATCTCGGCTAAGGAATTCATCACATTATCATATTATGGGATTCATAACCTATGGAGAACAAGTGAGTGGTCATAGGATGGCAGGTATGGATGTCTGTTACTTTAAGGGTGCAGAGGATTTAATCTCTAATGCTAATAAGTATTCGGTTTCGGGCATATTATTCCCATATGTGGCAGATGCAAGAGAGGAACAGGATAGACTAATTTCTTATTGTCGCACTGCTAATCTTAGAACTTATATAATACCAGGAATTGATGAGATGACTGATGGTTCATCTCTTGGTAATTATGTTCGAAAAGTCAAGATTGAGGACCTTTTAGGCAGAGACGAGATAAAGATTTCAATGAATGAAATTATCGAAAACTTCAACAACAAAGTTGTGATGGTTACCGGAGCTGCCGGTTCGATAGGTTCGGAGCTTTGCCGACAACTTGCAACTTTTGGTGTTAAGCAACTGATTCTTTTTGATAATGCAGAAACTCCGCTCCACAACATCCGATTGGAACTCGAGGATCGATTTCCAGAGCTTAATTTCGTACCGGTAATTGGAGATGTGAGATCTTTGCCGCGTCTCGATTTTGTCTTCAGAAAGTATCGTCCTCAAATAGTCTTCCATGCTGCGGCCTATAAGCATGTCCCTCTTATGGAAGAGAACCCTTGCGAAGCGGTTTGGGTTAATGTTACCGGATCACGTCAAGTGGCTGATAAGTGTGTTGAATATGATGTAGAAAAGATGGTCATGGTTTCAACCGATAAAGCCGTTAATCCAACAAATATAATGGGATGCACCAAGCGTCTGGCTGAGATATATGTACAGTCTTTAGGTTTGGCTATAGAACGTGGAGAGGTCAGAGGTCGGACAAAATTTGTTACGACACGCTTTGGCAATGTTTTAGGTTCTAACGGTTCTGTAATACCAAGATTCCGTGAGCAAATAGAACACGGAGGTCCCATAACGGTTACACATCCGGATATAACGAGATTCTTTATGACAATTCCCGAGGCTTGTAGGCTCGTGATGGAAGCTGCAACATTTGCGACAGGAACGCAAATCTTTGTGTTTGATATGGGTAAATCCGTCAAGATTGCCACTCTTGCTGAACGGATGATTCATTTAGCTGGCTTGGAAGTTGGCAGAGACATTCGTATTGAATATACAGGACTTCGCCCTGGAGAAAAACTGTATGAAGAAGTCCTTGCAACTAAGGAGAACACATTACCTACTTGTCATGAGCGTATTTTCATTGCCAAAGCCCGAGAATACCCATATGATAGTGCAAATGATATAATGACCGAACTCACTAAACTTGCCACACTGGTTACTATTCCAGAAATGGTTCAGCTAATGAAAAAGACTGTTCCAGAGTTTAAGAGCAAGAACTCGGTATTCGAAAAGTTTGACAAAAAAGATTAAGTCACCACATTCTTATTGAGGATGTATTTTAGAATATAGATTAATACTATGTCAATATTTAAGGACAAAACCCTCCTTATCACCGGTGGTACCGGTTCGTTCGGCAATGCGGTTCTTCGCCGTTTCCTCAACACAGACATCAAGGAAATCCGCATCTTCAGTCGCGATGAGAAGAAGCAGGACGATATGCGCCATGAGTACCAGGTTCGCTATCCGGAAGTGGCGCATAAAATTAAGTTTTTCATTGGGGATGTTCGTTCTCTTGAAAGCTGCCGTAGTGTAATGCCTGGTGTGGACTATATTTTCCATGCAGCAGCGCTCAAACAAGTGCCGTCGTGTGAATTCTTCCCTCTTGAAGCTGTCAAAACCAATGTAATTGGTACAGATAACGTACTGACTGCAGCAATCGAAGCAAAAGTAAAGGCAGTAATCTGCTTGTCAACCGACAAAGCAGCTTATCCTATAAATGCTATGGGTATAACCAAGGCGATCGAGGAAAAAGTGGCCGTTGCCAAGAGCCGTTATTCGGGTAAGACCAAGATTTGCTGCACTCGCTATGGCAACGTGATGTGTTCTCGCGGTTCTGTTATTCCCTTGTGGATCGAGCAGATACGCAACGGCAATCCTATCACATTGACAGAACCTTCGATGACGCGCTTTATTATGAGCCTCGACGAGGCCGTTGACCTCGTGCTGTTCGCATTCGAGCACGGTCAGAACGGTGACATCCTCGTACAGAAAGCACCTGCATGTACAATCGGAACACAGGCCGAGGCTGTCTGCGAACTCTTTGGCGGCAAGAAAGAAGACATCAAGGTTATCGGCATCCGCCACGGCGAGAAGATGTACGAGACCCTGCTCACCAACGAGGAATGTGCCAAAGCAGAAGACTTGGGTAACTTCTACCGTGTCCCTGCCGACAACCGCGGACTGAACTACGACAAGTTTTTCAAAGAAGGTGACGAGACCCGCAATACACTGTCTGAGTTCAACTCCAATAACACCCGCCAGCTCACTGTAGAAGAAACAAAAGAAAAGATTGCCTCTCTCGAATACATCCAAAAGGAACTCAGCGGCGAAGGAAACTTCGTACAATAAATTTTAGACATAAAGACATAAAGACAAATTTTATTTCGGAGTATAGACGCGGTATTTCCGTTTGATTTGAATCGTGCTTGCACCAAAATTCACCAATATTCCAGAGTCTATCCCGGTAATTGTCAGATAATTGACGAGCTGAACTTCGTGAGCCTTATTAAGAGCCTCAACAGCCTTCAATTCGATTATAACTCTGTTCTCGACAATTATATCCGCCCTGAATTCCCCTACAAGGACATCTTTATAAGAGACACACAGGGGAACTTCAGCAGCCGCATATAAGTCATTAAGTTCAAACTCACGCATCAGGGCTTTTTTATAAACAGATTCTAAATAGCCAGGCCCCAGGATCCCTCGAACATTATAGATGCACTGAATGACAGTCGATATTAAGTTTTCCAAATTCATGTTTTTATGTCTTTTTGTCTAATCACATCGCAAAGATAATGAAAATTTTAGTTACCGGAGCGAATGGTTTTGTCGGAAAAAACCTTTGCTTCCAACTCAATAATATCAAGGACGGCAAGGCGAAAAATTACCCGGTAGAGATCGACGAGGTCTTTGAGTACGACATCGACTCGACACCCGAGGACCTCGACCGCTACTGTCGCGAGGCCGACTTCGTTTTCAACCTCGCCGGTGTCAACCGCCCCGAGAACCCCGAGGACTTCCGCAAAGGAAACTTCGGCTTTGCCTCGACCCTGCTCGACACCCTCAAGAAGCACGGCAATACATGTCCGGTGATGCTGTCGAGTTCGATTCAGGCTACGCTGATAGGCCGCTATGCCGGTCACCCTTACGGCGAAAGCAAGAAGGCTGGTGAGGAACTGTTCTTCGACTACGCCACCGAGACCGGCGCTAAGGTTCTTGTCTACCGCTTCCCGAACCTCTTCGGCAAATGGTGCCGCCCGAACTACAACTCGGCCGTTGCGACATTCTGCAACAACATCGCCAATGACCAGCCCATCCAGGTCAACGACCCTTCGGTTGAACTCGAACTGCTCTATATCGATGACCTCGTCGACGAGATGATACTCGCGCTGCAAGGCAAGGAGCACCACTGCGAATTCAACGGAGTTGAGGCCGTTATCAAAGAGGACGGTCGCTACTGCGCAGTTCCGACAACATTCCATGTTACTCTTGGCGAGATCGTCGACCTGCTTCACCGGTTTGCAGAGATGCCGCAGACACTGATGATTCCCGAGATTCCGGCTGATAGTTTCGCCAAGCGCTTGTTCTCGACCTATCTTTCTTATTTGCCGAAGGAAAAGGCTGTGTTTGACTTGAAGATGAACGTCGACCAGCGCGGCTCGTTTACCGAACTCGTCCACACCCCCAAGTGCGGGCAGGTGAGCATCAACATCTCCAAGCCCGGCATCACAAAGGGTCAGCATTGGCACAATACCAAGTGGGAACAGTTCATCGTCGTAAAGGGCCACGGCCTGATACAGATGCGCAAGGAAGGTACCGACGAAGTGCTAAATTTTGAGGTTAGCGGCGACAAGATACAGTCTGTCATCATGCTCCCCGGCTACACCCACAACATCATCAACCTCTCCGATACCGAAGACCTCGTTACGGTGATGTACTGCAACGAAATCTTCGATCCTGCCCACCCTGATACATATTTCGACCCCGTAGAAAAGCAATGAAAACCGACTATAAAGACATAAAGTTTGCCGACAACGGCAAGCTGAAACTGCTGATAATCGTGGGCACGCGCCCCGAGATTATCCGACTGGCTGCGACTATCAACAAGTGCCGCCAGTACTTCGACGTAATCCTCGCCCACACCGGTCAGAACTACGACTACAACCTCAACGGCGTGTTCTTCAAGGACCTCAAACTTGCCGACCCCGAGGTGTATATGGACGCCGTGGGAGACGACCTCGGCGCGACCGTTGGCAACATCATCAACTGCTCGTACAAGCTCATGGCCGAAATCAAGCCGGACGCGCTGCTGATTCTCGGCGACACAAACTCTTGTCTTTCGGCCATTCCCGCCAAGCGCCTGCACATTCCGATCTTCCACATGGAAGCCGGCAACCGTTGCAAGGACGAGTGCCTACCCGAGGAGACCAACCGCCGTATCGTCGACATCATTTCCGACGTCAACCTCTGCTACTCGGAGCATGCCCGCCGCTACCTTGCCGACTGCGGACTTCCCAAGGAGCGTACCTACGTTACCGGCAGCCCCATGGCAGAAGTGCTTCACCAAAACCTCGCCGAAATCGAAGCGAGCGACATCCACCAGCGCCTCGGACTCGAAAAAGGCAAATACATCCTTCTTTCGGCTCACCGCGAAGAAAACATCGACACAGAGAAAAACTTCCTCAGCCTGTTCAACGCAATCAACGCCATTGCAGAAAAATATGATATGCCGATACTTTACAGCTGCCACCCGCGTAGCCGTAACCGCATCGAGAAGTCCGGCTTCCAGCTCGACAAGCGCGTGATTCGCCACGAGCCCCTCGGCTTTCACGACTACAACTGCCTCCAGATGAACGCCGCGGCTGTAATCTCCGACTCCGGTACGCTCCCCGAAGAATCAAGCTTCTTTACCTCGGTCGGCCACCCCTTCCCCGCAGTCTGCATCCGCACCTCGACCGAACGTCCAGAGAGCCTCGACAACGCAGGCTTCATCCTCGCAGGCATCGACGAAAAATCACTTCTTCAAGCCGTCGACACCGCTATTGCAATGAACGCCAACCACGACGACGGTACCCCCATCGATGTCTACGTAGGCGAAAACGTCTCGAACATCGTAGTAAAAATCATCCAAAGCTACGTTACTGTCGTCAATAAGATGGTGTGGAGAAAAGAGTGATAGTATATAGAAAAAGCAAATGGGAGAGGTTGTATCTATAGGAGGCACCATAAAGCATCGGTTACCATTTATCGAGTTTGTGGTGTTGTGTATCTTCTCATTGTTCTATATAGATTTCCAGATACAAGCAAGGTATCAGCTCTCGGCTCCATTCTTTGCATTGGGATACATAGGATACTGTTACTTTAAGGAACCTTCTCTCCGGAAAGTTATTTTTGGGGGCGTATTGGCCTGCGTGATTATAGCACTGATGTATCAGTTCATGACAATTCCTATTACGATACAAGGTTCTAATGTATCAGGAAAGTATCTATACAGTAATTTCACCCAGTACATCATGTGCTTTTTCCCTTTAGCGATGTTGTATAGAGTGTACTATAGAGCTTCCAAGAAACAGGTTCTGGTGATTTTAAGCATAATATTTTGCGCCGCTGTGGTTTTAGTTCAGGCTGCTTTAGCTTTTGCAGCTATTGATCCAGGCATTCTTCATACTATGAATAGTGAAAGATTGGAGGAAGCAGGCGTAAGTATTCAAGGATACAATTTTGTCTATGCTTTTACTTTTCTGATAATAACTTGTATCGAAATCATAAGAAATGGGAATACAACTCGGAGTAAGTGTTTGGCTGGAATAGGTCTGGTATACTCGTTGTATTTTCTCTTTACGGCACAATTTGCTTTATCCATAGTTACAACTTTTATTAGTTGTTTATATCTATATTACATCTCTGCAAAGAATCAGTTACTAAAAATTGTAGTTATCATTAGCTTGATAATACTCTATCTTGCGTTACCTTCAATATTGGAGCAACTGATTGCATTCACACATGATTCAGAGGTTTTAAATGTTAGGCTTCGTGAAATATATGATTCCATTACCGGTAACCATTCTGATAAGTCTGATATGCAAGCGAGACTCGATTTGTATTGGTTATGCATAGAAGCATTCCTTAAAAGTCCTATATTGGGAAATGCCTATTTGCCATTTAATGGTCACTCCACTTTTTTGCTTGGATTTGCATATCTGGGAATATTTGGAGGTTGTCTGATTTGTTGGCTATTTTATAGGGGTGCAAAATTTTCTCAGATGATAATGGGGAGTAGGTATTTATATTTTCGGCCACTTATGCTTCAAGTAGTGCTTATGGGGCTGACTAATCCTATCCAGGCTTCTCCAGCCAACTTTATCATGTTGTTCTTCGTGTGCCCGTTACTGATAATGAAGTGTGTAAAATCTTAAATCATTTTTATATGGAAGAAATAGTAGACAAAAGACAGATAAATGGGCATCCGTCCAAAGTGGATGTGCCGGTTCTAATAACATTTTTTGCGCGTCCAGATACTTTAAAAAAAGTGTTTGAGTCAGTAAAGGAAGCACGCCCCTCGACATTGCTTTTATGGCAGGATGGGCCAAGGCCCAACAGAGCAGACGATATAACCAATATAACTGAGTGTCGGCGAGTAGTTGAGGATATCGATTGGGAATGTACTGTGTATCGGTTCTATCACAAGGATAATATGGGCTGTGATCCGTCAACTTATCGAGCTCAGAAATGGGCTTTTAGCATGGTTGATAAGTGCATAATCATGGAGGATGATCGTGTGCCGGTCCCGTCATTCTATAGATTCTGTAAAGAGTTACTTGATAAGTATGAGTTTGATGACAGAATTAATGCAATTTGTGGCACAAACTTACTTGAGGATAACGAGGAATGCGAAGCCGATTACTTTTTTGCCCCAGTAGGATCTACAACTTGGGCAAGTTGGAAAAGAGTCGCACAAACTTGGGATGAAAGCTATTCTTACCTTAATGATTCATATGCATTGGATTGCCTAAAGAGTAATCTGTCAAAAAAGCTTTATAATGTAATATATAAGCATGCAGTAGACCATAAAAAAGAAGGTAAAGAGTATTGGGAAACGATATTGGGTATGAGTTGTCTTCTGAATAACAGAGTCGCAATTATTCCAAAACGGAACATGATAGTAGACTTAGGGTTGACGGATAATTCTACTCATGCTGTCGCTAATCCAAACCTTTTACCAAAATCTATTAGAAGGATGTTCTTTATGAAAACCTACGACGTAGATTTTCCTCTAAAACACCCTAAATATGTGATAAAAGACAACGTATATTATAAACGAGTTTTATCCTTATCCGGTACTGAGAATCCTATCAAGGCAGGCTGGATAAAAGTAGAATACTTGTTTAGGTGCATGCTCCATGGAGAGTATGGAAGAATTCTGAGATTGATAAAACGACGTTTAAATAGGGGATAATCAATTGTCCAAATGCTTATTATCGTTCGCAATTGGACAGTTGCAACAGTTTCATTATGCTTAAGTCAATTTTACGCAAATTTTTTTCTCCTGAGATTATATTCAAATTACAATGTGATTTCTTTCGATATTTTGGCAAAAATAAGATTAAACTAGGAAGCAAGAATACGCTATCAGTTAAAAGATCAATATTGAAGGGTATTACAATAATATGTCATGGTCACAATTGCTCAATTACCATAGGCGATAACAATCGATTAGACAATTGTAAATTTGAGATATTTGGTAATGACAATCATGTAGTCATTGGCGAGTGTAATGCTTTCAAAGATACAAGTTTCTGGTTAGAGGATTCGGGCTCGTCAATTCAGATTGGCAATAGAAATAAGCTCTGTGGGTATACCCATTTAGGAATAGCTGAAGGACAACAACTAGTTATTGGTGATGATTGTATGTTTTCAAAAAAAATATATATAACAACAACAGATTCCCACTCAATTTTAGACAATCAGACAGGCATCCGTATAAATTCTGCTAAAAGTGTTTATATACGCAATCATGTTTGGTTGGGACGAGATGTTACTATTGGGAAAGGTGTTGAAATTTTTGAAAATGTGATTATCGGAGGAAAATCCTATGTCACAAAATCCATACAGTCAACAAACGTAATTGCCGCAGGCATACCGGCAAGAGTTGTTAAAGAGAATGTTGCCTGGAAATCTGAACGAATTTAATAGCCTTATAATCGTAGTTGCTTGACTATTCAATATTTGTCTATTTGTGCATAAAAATTGAATATGAAACGTCTGAAACTTCTAATCGGGAAAATGTTGTATTTGCTCAAAGGCAAGATAGTTAGAATGACTCAAAAAAGAAAACATCTTGAGCGCGACACTATACTGATTAGTCCACAAGCTTGGGTTTTGTACAAATCTGTTACATTGCAAATGCTTTCAGGAAGCTTTGATGCCGATGTAGTATATGCTAACATTTCAGCTATTTCATGTGAAGATAGGGATAAGATAATCGCTTATATTGGAAATCCGTCCGACAAGGAATTATCGAGCTTATCTGATAAATTTAGGTGGTTGCAAATAACGAGTCACGGTTATAACGGGTATGACAGACGTGAGCTGTTTAAGAATCCTAATGTTATGGTTTCATGTGTCAAAAATGTATACAATCATCCCATAGCACAATTCTGCCTTACAGCCTATTATGTTTTTAATACCTACGCATTTCGCAAAGTAGGTGTGTCGTTAAGTTCATGCCAACTTATACCCGAGAAACCTTCTGTAATGATTTACGGTTTAGGTAATATCGACAACTTTTTGGCAACAGTGTTTAAATGCGCTGGTTGGGGAAAGGTGATTGGCGTAAAGCGAAATAAACGAAACAACAAGTCCAATGATGATGTTGACGAAATATGCAATTTTGAAGAATCCTTGGATCGATTGAAGGACATTGATTATGTAGTGAATATACTTCCCGAATCGGACGCCACTAAAGGCATATTCAATTCTCAATTTTTCGCAAAGATGAAAGGTGAAGCCTTGTTCTGTAATGTTGGTCGGAAATCCGCAGTGATTGATAAGGACATCGCCCAAGCAGTACGTACGAATGTAATTCGTGGAGCAATCTTAGACGCTCACAATGAATACGACTATGGTAGCCCCAATATAATACTTACCGGCCACAAGAGTGCATTGTCTGCCGATAATGCGAAAACCTTTGATGCTTATTTCCAATCTCAACTTGAATTGTTTATGTCAGGCAAGTCGGTAGAAAACAGAATAATCTAATGCATCCGGTCTCGATGGTCTTATAATATTTTATAAAGAAGATATGGCTAAAATGGATTTTTGGGAACGTATAATGATCCCTGAAAGAGTAAGAATACCGCTTCTTGGAGGCTTGCTTTACCAAGCTCTCTCCAAAAGAGCACGCAGATATATTAGAAAACTGCCATTTGATAAGCTCTCCTTGAACAAGAGTCCAAGAAAAATGAAGCTTACTTGCACTCTAACAACTTTTCCCGACAGAATTGACACCGTGCAGTATACCATCAAGTCTTTGTTTGATCAAACGATGAAGCCTGACCGCATCGTATTGTGGCTTGCTGATTCGGAATTTAAAAACTTCAAGTTTCCCGACAGTATTATCAAGCTGCAGGAACGAGGATTAGAGATAAGGTACTGTGAGAATTTCTTTGGGCACAAGAGGTACTATAAGATGATAGATGAGCAGAAGAACGATGAACTCATTGTAATGTTTGACGATGATATAATCTTTCCTCGTTATCTTCTTGAACGTCTTTATGATAAGTGGCTTGAGTTCCCGGATGCTGTAATTTGTGACCGGGGTCAGGTCCTTACTTTTGAGGGTGACGATATACTGAATCCTGGACGGTGGTCTGCAATATCCAAAGTAGGACTTGACTCTCCGTCATATCGGGTTCTTGCATCTCCTGGTGGCGGATGTCTGTTCCCTCCTAAAGCATTGTTTAAGGACGCAAACAATACGGATATTATCAGTAAATACGCACTGAAGACAGGTGATATCTGGCTTATGTTCATGGCAGTCCAAAATGATGTTAAGATTCTCCGTACCTATCAGTATCATAGAACATTCATTTTAAGCGAACCGGTACAGACGGTTCAACTTGGAAAAGAAGCAATCTATCAAGGACGGTATGTCAAGACATTCCATGAGCTTTCTGAAGCATATCCTCATGCGTATCAAAATATGCTGTCGGAAACCAAACAATGACTTTAAATACGATGGACGCCCGTATTCAGTCACAATTATTTTACGCGCTTAGAGGCAGCGCTATAATAAGTGTCGCTTATGCACACAGTCTGTCTTTTTCTAATGAAATACTCCAACGGATTGCTGCGACTATCGGAATCATAGGTGTCCCCATTTTCTTATTCTGTTCAGGGTTTTATCATAAGCATTTGCCATGGCGCATATTTACAGAGAAATTAACTACAGGAATAGCCTTGCCGTGGTTGATATGGGGTACACTGGCATTTGGCTTATCCCACTTATTAGGGGCTGTTGACTTTCGGCTATCTTCTTTCTTGGCATTTATAGTCGGCCATGGTACATGGCTTTACTACATTCCTGTATACCTGCTCATACGCATACTGTTCAATATTGGCAATTGGGGTAATAATTTTGTTTTTTTATTGACAATGATTGTTGTGACATTAGCTTCCGTTATGGTAAGTTTCACCCCCCCCAGGTATTTAGCGGTTGTAGGAGAGTATCTGACACCGTGGCAAAATCCATTGAATTGGGTAGGCTATTTTTCTTTAGGGATTCTTTTTAAGAAATATGACTTGTTGTTTACTATAAAGAGGCTGAATAAAGGTTGGCATTTCGTTGTGTTTACCATCTTTGCCTTATCGGTACTGGGGCTGATTTATACTGATTTAAAAGTTAATTATTGGAACCCATTTGGTGTCATTATGAATTTTGCCATTATAGCATTAATACCATTTTTGACGGGGCTTCACAAGAGTGGAATGATGGTAATACTCGGACGATATTCATATCTGATTTATCTACTACACATGCAGATTGCAATTGCTGCAGCCAATATTATCTACAGGCTGATTCATGTCCCTGATGTAATTGTGCTTATCAGCAAGCCATTAGTAGTTATAGCTGTAACAATGCTCATAATATGCGGGCTAAAATTTGTATTAGCAAAATTAAGATTAGGCGGAGTCTGTGAATATATGGGATTCCCTTCTGACGTATCTAAATGAATCAGTTAAAAGTCGGAGCCGCCATATCTTATATGGCGCTTGGCATAAATATCCTTACAGGGTTGTTCTATACCCCATGGATGATACATACTATCGGTAAGGCAAATTTCGGTCTTTACACTCTTGCCTTGTCGGTCATATCATTGTTTGTGTTTGACTTTGGCTTAAGTTCGGCTGTAACAAGATTTATAGCCAAATATCTGGCAATTGGTAGGCAAGACTTGGCTAATAATTGTCTGGGGCTTGTTTACAGGCTATATATTTATATTGATATTATTCTTTTTGCTGTATTACTATCTGTATATTTTTTTATACCACAGATATATGAGGAATTGACTTCAGAGGAAATAGAAAGGTTTAAGGTTGTATATTCGATTGCGGCGATTTATAGTGTGCTTTCTTTCCCGTTTATACCTGTAAATGGTATTCTGACAGCTCATGAAAAGATTATACAGCTCAAACTTGCTGATGTTTTTCAAAAACTATTTATAGTGGCAACGATGACAGTCTGTCTGTTGCTGGATTACGGTTTGTATGCGTTAGTTTTGATTAATGCTCTTGGGGGATTGCTATGTATCGTATTCAAATTATTATGCATCAGAAAATACACGGCTCAAAAGATTTCATGGCGTTATTTTTCTAAACCTGAGTTAAAACGACTCGCTTCATATTCGGGATGGGTGACTGTTATAGCTTTAGCTCAAAGATGTATTTTTAATTTAGCACCTACTATTTTAGGTATTACGTCCGGCGCAGATGCTATTGCCATATTGGGTATCGCTATGACCATTGAGGGATATTGCTACACTTTCTCAAGCGCGTTAAATGGCATCTTTCTGCCTAAAGTAACAAGAATTGTCATCAAAGAAGGAGGTGATGTATTACCTCTAATGATAAAAGTCGGAAGAATCCAGCTGTTTATAATTTCGTTTATTGTGTCCGGATTTATTTGCTTCGGTAGAGGTTTTATTAATTTATGGGTAGGACAAAGCTTCGAACCGAGCTATTTATGTGCAGTCTTAATAATTATCCCGGCTATAATACATTTGCCCCAGACAATTGGTATTGAAACGATATATGCTCAGAATAGAGTAAAGTCACTTGCAATTGTATTTCTCATAATGGCTGTACTCAATGTAACCGGAGCATTTCTTCTTTCTCCGTCTTTTGGGGCTATGGGTATATGTATATCTATCTGCTTTGTTTATGGTGTTAGGACAATCGGATTAGATTTGATTTTGTGGAAAAATATAGGACTTCACATTGGCCGATTCTTTCACTCATGTTTTGTCAATCTTTTGCCGACACTTTTGACTATAAGTATAATCGGATATACGATTGCATACTTTATGCCACCTGCGACATGGATTCTCTTAATTGTTGATTTAACTCTTTTCAGCGCTGCCTACTTTTTTATTTTGTACAGATTTGGATTGAATCAGTATGAAAAGAACTTGATATTAAGTCCTGTTAAAAGAGTTTTTCGAATAAAATAGGAAAGTTATGACTATCTTACAGATTAACTCTGTCTGCGGCAGAGGCAGTACCGGAAGAATTGCACTCGACATAGCAAAGGCGGTAGAGTCGAAAGGGGACACATGCTATATAGCTTATGGTCATGGGAACACAGACTATGTCCACAGTTACCGAATTGGAGGAGATTTCGGCCATTTGTTCCACAATGCCATTTATTCACGTGTGCTGGGACTGCAAGGCTACGGCTCGAAATCTGCAACACGGAAGTTTTTACGTTGGGTTGATACAATAAACCCCAATGTAATACATCTTCATAATCTCCATGCAAATTATTTGAACTTCGAATTACTCTTTGAATACATCATTGATAAGAAAATACCTGTTGTATGGACTCTGCATGATTGCTTGAATTTCACAGGGAAGTGCACCTCGTTTACTTCTGCAAATTGCTTCAAATGGAAGACTGGATGCGCAAATTGTCCGCTATATAAATCTTCCGGAGTTCCGTCATTATGGTTCGACCGCTCGAAGAAGATTTTCAATGATAAAATCAGGTTGTATAATCGTGTCGGCCAAATGAGAGTTATAGCTGTCTCAAAATGGCTTGCAAATGAAGCAAGACAATCGATTCTAAACAGTAATCAAGGACATCGGATAGGCTATATATACAATTGGATTGATTATACCACCTTCCATCCTGCCAGAGACGAGGAGAAGGAGGCTTTTAGACTCAATAATAACTTGGCGTCTGATTACAAATATCTGATATCTGTAAGTCAGGAATGGGTCAAGGGCTCGATACGACTTGAGGACGCCTTGAGTTTGAATGAACGAATTCCGGATAATTATAAACTCATTCTTGTTGGCAAACTTGGAACGGGCGTTCAACTTCCAGATTCGATTATCCACATTCCGTATATCTCATCTCAATCTGAATTAGCCAAAGCATATTCTATTTCTGAAGCTTATGTGCACTTCTCCGTTCAAGACACCTTTGGTCTTGTGATAGGAGAGGCTATGGCCTGTGGTACCATCCCTATTACGTATAATAGCACCGCCTGCGCGGAAACTCCTGGCGGATACGGGATTGTAGTACCTCCTCGAGATATTGATGCAATCATTCAAGCGCTGCCAGGGCTGGAACTCAAGCAACGGTTGATTTCTGAAATGATAGATTATGTAAAGAGCAATTACGATAAATCTGCAAATATTACACAATACCTTTCACTTTATAACGAGGTGTGTTTCTTGTAAGGAGATATTTATATATCAGTATTTATCGGCCGATTTAAGTGCTGATTGTATTGATTGTGTGGATGTTAGCCTGGCAAGCAATATTATCAGGATATTTGAGAGAAATACGGAAGCACACCAAGACAAGAGAGTACTATAAACAGTGATGATATTGAGTTGACAATAGATGAGCCTCATCACTAATAAATGATTAAAAATATGCTTTTTAGCGTCATTATACCTGTATATAAGGTTGAGAAGTATCTTAAGCCATGTATAGATAGCGTTTTAGGACAAACATTTACTGATTATGAGATAATCCTGGTGGATGACGGTAGCCCTGATTTGTGCCCTGAAATATGCGATGAATATGCCAAAAAAGACAAAAGAGTTAAAGTAATTCATCAGCATAACCAAGGACAGTCTGGCGCTCGAAATACCGGCCTTGAACACGCCATTGGAGACTATGTCTGTTTCATTGATAGCGATGACTATTTGATAAGTAGTTCTGTCCTTCAAACACTCGCAGATAAGACGGAAAGCAATCCAGACATAGTTAATTATAAATTCAAAGAATGGTTTGAGTCGGATGGACATATTGCAGAATGTCGTTTTGATTATGATGTGCCTACGGAAAACCGCTCTATTTCTGATATTTACTGTGATTTGATTGACAAAGATGCCTATTATAATAGTGCCTGGAGTAAAATAATTAAACGTACGTTGCTGGTAGATAATGGTATAAGGTTTGAGAAAGGCCTTTTGGGAGAAGATAATGAGTGGTTCTACCATGTTGTTATGTCTGCTGAAAAAGTAGATTTGGTTGATAAGCCATTATATGTTTATCGACGTCGACGAGGTTCGATTACCACTACAACCACTCGTAAGAACCTGACGGATCAACTTTATGTAATTGAGAAATGGGTTGACATACTTAAATCATATGAGAATGATCCACGTAAAGTCGTTGTGTTAGGAAGTCTTGCAAAGCAGTATTGCAGTGCTGTAATAATATACTCTGGTCTATCGGATGTGCCGGATTTATATCCGAAGCTAAAGGAAAAAAGCTACTTATTGAATTACACCAAAACAGGACGCGTAGTGACCTTCAGAAAAGTATCAAGATTATTTGGGCTGAAGGGTCTGATAAATCTCTTGAAAATAGTAAAAAAAATAAGATAATATGGGTTTGATTCTCACATCGGATATACGAAAATGTCCTGATATCAATGGGATTATACAAGTTAGTGCCAAGAGTATTTTAGACTATGAAGGTCGAAACGATGTAGATGCTTTAATATGCTCGCGAGAAGTAGCACAGGTATGTCAAAATATGAATATACCGAGTCTGAAACTTATTCAGCTTTTTAGTGCCGGATTTGATAATATTAATCCTGAACTATTGCGATTGAAAGGCGTGCACCTCTGTAATGCTGCGAATGTATACAATATAGGTATGGCTGAATTTGTAGTATATGCAATGTTAATGCATGCCAAGAGATACCATAGAAGTCTTAAAGACCATGCTCTACGACCATTCAGAAACTATCATTATATATGCGAGCTTGCTGGGAAGACTGTCGGAATTCTTGGGGCCGGTAATATAGGAAGTCAGATTGCACGTAGATTACAAGCTTTTGAGATGAATGTGCTTGGCTACGATACGAAAAGTAATCCCAAGGAATATTTCGACAGGATTTACACCAGAGATGAACTTCAATCCTTTTTGGCGCAATGCGACTACATTGTAAATTGTATGCCGCTATTTAAGAGTACTGAAGGAATGCTCGATAAGACCTGGTTTGACTTAATGAAGTCTGATGTTACTATTGTCAATGTCGGCAGAAAAAAGATTATAAACGATTCTGATTTTTTGAGATTTTTAAAAACGCATAAAGATGCGACCGCGATATTGGATATGTTCGAAAAGATTCCAAATCCGTTGACCAATCCATATCGACGCTTGGCTAATGTGCTTGTACTTCCTGGAGTTACGGCAATATCACAGGAAATCAACGAAAAGCTACGCAATCTAATTGGAGCGAATATTGACCGTCTTTATAGGAAAGAACCTTTATTAAACCAGATTGTATGATAGCAATAAATACGAGAAAGCAGTATCCATCGCTTGATATTGCAAAATTCGTAATGGCCTTGCTCATTCTTACTCAGCATACGAGCAACGAATGGGCTCACTCTACCGGGATTGTTCATGCTTTATTAGGTCTTGGCAATTTTGCAGTGCCATTCTTTTTTGCATGTTCCGGATTTTTGTTTTTCTCCAAATATGACACCTTATCAGAAACAGGACGGGCAGACTATTATAAAATGTGGTCCATACGCATCGGTAAGATGTATTTAGTATGGTCTACCATATATTTTATTTTTGTAGTATGCAGTTGGTTTAATAACGGCTTTGAATGGTCTAAACCGCTGAATTGGCTTCATCGGGCCATCGTGTTTTCCACATACGCCACCATTTGGTTTCTTCCAGCTTTATGGCTTGGTGTGACTATATGTTGCTGGCTCAAGAGAAAATTTTCAGTGACAATACAAATAGTCATAATTTTAGTATTGATGATTGTCGGCAATCTATTTGGAAGTTATTCTAATATTATGACTACATGGAATCCGATTAATACGGCATATCATTGGTATATGGATGTTTTTCTGACATGGCGTAACGGATTGTTTAATGGAGCTCCTTATGTTTACATAGGTATTTTGATAGCTGCAGGTCGTTTAAAGACGTTACATCTTGATTATTGTCTGAGTCTCACTGTTTTGTTCTGTCTTGCATTTCTTGCAGAGGCTTTTTGTATAAAGCATTTTCATTTGAGTAGTGCAACAGATATGGGATTCATGATGGCTCCTGCCATATATTTCATGATGGGAAGTTTAGTTAAGCTACAATTAAATACACATGATTTATGGATACATTGCCGAAATTTAAGTATGCTGGTTTTTCTTGGGCAGCGGTTATTCCTTTCTGCAATTCCTGGAGTATGGCCACAGATGAGATTATGGCTTCAATCACTGTCTCAGCCAATGGTTTTCATGTATTTCATAGTGGTTGTGCTTGCTTTTGCATTAATTATTGAGAGGATGTCAAATAGATATAAATTATTGAAGCTTCTATGGTGACAAAGGATAAGATGCCACTCCCTAAAGTGCTTGTAATCGGAATAAATGCATGGCGCGAGGATGGTACAGCGCATACGTTAATGGATATATTCCGTTGTTGGGATTCTGACAGAATAGCGTTAATCTATACTCGAGCAGATTTACCAAATACCGAAGTTTGCAATCGCTTTTTTCAGATTAGCGAAAGTCAGGTTATAAAGAGTGTCATATTACCGTGGAAAACGGTTGGAAAGACAGTTGAATCTACATCGGCAACCAATCAGAAAGATGTTCAGGCAGAGCACTCTCGTTATGCGAAGGGACATAAATTGCAATCGTCATTGTTACCCTTAATACGCGAGATTGTTTGGAAATTCGGACGTTGGAAATCAAAAAAGCTAAAAAAATTCATATCAGATTTCAACCCGGATATAATCTTTGTCCCGATATATCCTACAGCCTATATGGGAAGGATACAGCGTTACATTTCTAAATTAACTGGAAAACCTACGGTATGCTACTTAGCTGATGATAATTACAGTTATGATTCTTGTCGGGGTATCTGGAGCTATATTCATCGTTTTTGGCTTAGAAAATACGTGGGTTCATTGGCTCGCGACAGTAAACAAATGTTTGTCATAGTTGACAAGGAGAAAGAGGATACCGATAATCGGTTCGGGACAAACAGCGTGATTTTAACCAAAGGCATTGATTTCAGTAATAAGAAGTACTATCACAATGATGCAACACTGCCATTAAAATTTGTATATACTGGAAATCTACTTATCGGTCGAGATAAAACATTGGCCATTCTTGCAGATACTATAAACGATTTAAATAAAGATGGCATCAAGGCTGAACTTTTCATATATTCTCAAACAGAGCCAACAGAACAGATTCTCGGTCGAATAAATAGGGAGTCCTCACATTTTTGTGGCAGAATTGGCCGGGATGAGGTTCTTAAGGTGCAAAAAGATGCCGATGTTGTTGTCTTTGCCGAAGCACTTGAAGGAAAAGAAGCAAATGTTGCCAAGTTATCATTTTCAACCAAGATTACAGACTATCTATCTAATGGGAAATGTATTCTGGCAATAGGGAAGGAATATATAGCTCCGATTGATTATTTCAATCGTTATGATGCCGCAATAATAGCTCATTCGAAGAATGAGATTAAAGCAGCCGTGTCCAAATTGGTTGATAATCCATCTTTGGTGGGCGTCTATGGAGAGAAAGCTTTCAATGTGGCACAAATGAACCATGATGTAACTGTACTTAATCAGAGATTCATTCAAACGATGATCAGAGCATTAGAATAGAAGAAATGTCCAGAAAAATATGTGCCGTTACTACGGTTGAAATAACACAAATCAATTTCGTAATTCCAGCTATGAAGGTGCTAAAGCAAAATGGTTGGGATGTTACGATAGTTTGTGATATGAGTCCTGAGTTTATCAGTGAATACAAGGGTGAGTTTGAACTGATAAATATTCCCTTTCATAGGGGTATTAGTTTTAAAGATACTTTATTCATGCCCTTTAGATTAGCAAAATTATTCAAGAAAGGAAAATTTGACATTGTCCAATACGCAACTCCAAATGCTTCGTTATATTCATCGATAGGGGCACGATTAGCAGGCATCACGAATAGAGTTTATTGCCAATGGGGAATCAGGTATGTAGGAAGTGAAGGAGTGATGCGTGGTATACTTCGCTTGTTGGAGAAATTCACATGTATGAATTCTACTGCAATAAGGCCTGCAAGTAGAAAAAATATGGAGTTTGCTGTTGCCGAAAATCTATATGCTCCGTATAAAGCTAAAGTTATAGGAGATGGCGGAACTGTTGGCATTGATTTGCACCAGTTTGATATAAACATGAAAGAAAGATTTCAACAAGAAGTATATCTCGAGTTTCCACAATTGAAAGATAAAAAAGTTTTTGCTTTTGTTGGGAGACTCAATATTGACAAGGGGATATTCGATTTACTTCAGGCTTTTCAAGAATTGCAGCAGAAACATGCTGCTACAGCATTATTGCTGATTGGTAACTTTGACGGAAATCTTCCTACCCATTTACAGGGGGCATGGGAAACGCAAATATAATATCTACTGGATGGATTGATAATGTACCGAAATACTTGTCGGTAGCTGATGTTCTTGTCCATCCAAGTTATCGAGAAGGCTTTAGCATGGTTATTCAACAGGCTATGGCGTTGGCAATACCTGTAATAACCACAGATATTCCAGGCCCATCTGAAGTGATTGAGGACGGAATTTCAGGCATTCTTATAGAACCGAAGAATCCTAAAAATCTCTTAGAGGCTATGGAGTGGACATACACTCATCCAAATGATTGTGAATTAATGGGTAAGTCCGGGCGTAGACGATGTGAAGAATACTTTTCGAGAGAGAGAATGTTAGAACTAACTCTTAAAGACAGAGAAAACTTAATAAAAGCAACTTAATATGCAGCATTTAAATTTAATGATTTTGTGCGATGATCCAGAATCAGCTCAAATGGCAGAAGCTGCTGGTGTAGATCGGATATTCTACGATTTGGAATATATCGGTAAAGCCGAACGCCAGCATGGACGCAACACTGTGAAATCAAATAATAAACTGGAAGACCTGCCGGCAATCCGCAAAGTAGTAAAAAAATCGAAGTTATTAGTCCGCACTAATCCGATTCACGCCTATTCCAGTGAGGAAATAGAAAAGGCTATTGCTTTTGGAGCTGATATTTTAATGCTTCCGATGGCAATCGATCATCACGATGCTCAACAATATGTCGATATAGTGGCGGGTAGAGCAAGAGTCTGTATCATGATAGAAACTGCGGCAGCAATGGCTCGATTGGATAAAATTATTTCGACAAAAGGAGTAGATGAAGTTTTTATTGGTCTCAATGATTTACATATAAGCATGGGACTCACCTTTATGTTCGAGTTGCTTAGCGATGGTCTTGTTGAATATATTGCCCAAAAGTGTAATAAGGCTAATATGCCGTTTGGTTTCGGGGGTATAGCACGTATAGGAGAAGGAGACCTTAGGTCTGATGATATTCTTGCAGAACATGTTCGTCTTGGTTCGTCTTCTGTAATATTATCTCGTACATTCAAAGGGGTAGTTGGTGTGGATGCTAATGCGCACACAATCAATCTGGATGAGGAAGTTTATAAAGTGCGTAAACGTTTAATTGAAATTGAGGGTTGGGATAAACAGATGTTTATTGATAACATAAACGAAGTTTCGAGAGCCGTTGATAAGGTTGTGACAAGAATCCAGACTAAGCATTGATTGTGTTTTTTGTCGATGTTTTTACACGGAGGTATTTTTTTATATCTTTAATTGTATATATTTTTTCTGTATATATAAGCAAAGGGATTTTAAGTTGGATGTAGATTGGCTGAATATCAGATATATTTCTGAGATAGGGAGTATTCAGCTTTTAGAATTATTTATTGGTAAACTTCTAAAGTTTTGTTGTAACTGTTTGTCTGCAAAATAGTGTGTAGATTCGATAAAAGTTTAGAAAGCGGAATAAGAATCAATTGATGAAACTTTATCGCAATTTCATTAAGAGAAGTATTGATATTATTGCCAGCGGTGGTGCTTTGTTGGCATTAAGTGTGCCACTCGCAGCTGTTACTGTCTGGCTACACTTCGCCAACAAGGGTGCAGGGGCTTTCTTTTTTCAGGAGCGGCCGGGCAAGGGCGGCAAGATTTTCAAGGTCGTTAAGTTCAAGACGATGACAGACGAACGGGATGCTGATGGTAATTTGCTACCTGATGCTGATCGTTTGACAAAGGTCGGGAAATTTGTACGTTCCACATCAATAGATGAGCTGCCACAGCTTTGGAATGTCTTTAAAGGCGACATGTCGCTCATCGGACCGCGTCCTTTGCTTGTACAATATCTTCCGTTATATTCGCCGGAACAGGCTCGCCGACATGAAGTTAGGCCGGGTATAACCGGCTGGGCGCAGTGCCACGGTCGCAATGCCATTTCGTGGAAGAAGAAATTTGAATTGGATGTGTGGTATGTCGACAATATATCATTCATAACTGATTGTAAAGTTATTTTGACCACCTTGAAAAAGGTTATTGGTCGAGAGGATATCAATTCGGCAACTTCAGCCACAATGGAACCGTTCAATGGCAACAATTAATCTTTTCGGAGCGAGCGGTCACGCCAAGGTAATAAAGGATATCATCGACGCCCAAGGGGATGATGTCGGATGTCTTTACGATGATAATCCACACTGCTCTGATATTCACGGTAAGTCTGTATACAAGGCATCTGATGTCAAAGTTTGCGGGCCGATGATAATATCTATCGGTTCAAATCACGTACGCAAGCTTATTTCAGAAAGATACAGAAATGTATATGCAAGGGCTATACACCCTAAAGCAATCGTTTCATCATCTGCAAAAATCGGCGAAGGCTCGGTCGTAATGCACGGTGCCATTATTCAAGCAGATGCTGTAATAGGGAAACACTGCATTGTAAACACTGGTGCGACAATTGACCATGAGTGCCAAATTGAAGACTATGTACATATCTCACCCCACGCAACTCTATGTGGCAATGTCCATGTAGGTGAGGGTTCTTGGATAGGTGCCGGAACGACAATAATACCAGGTATTAAGATTGGCAAATGGTGTACAATCGGGGCCGGGTCAGTTGTGATAAATGATATTCCAGACAATACAATTATTGTTGGTAATCCGTGTAAGAAAGTAATAAATCAACCCACATAATTTATGAGCGAACGAATATTGCTCTGTCTGGCTCATATGAGCGGCAGGGAAATGGAATTTATAAAGGAGGCCTTCGATACCAACTGGGTGGTGCCTATGGGGCCGAATGTTACCGGTTTCGAGCACGACCTCGAGGCGTTTGTCAATCGTCGTGAGGGCAAGGAGCCTCTTGACAAGAAGGTTGTGTGCCTTTCGGCAGGTACTGCTGCGGTACATCTCGCACTGATTGCTTGTGGCGTAGGGCAGGGCGACGAGGTGCTTGTTCAGTCGTTTACCTTCTGTGCATCGAGCCACCCTATCACCTATCTCGGCGCGACACCGGTGTTCATTGACTCGGAAAAGGAGTCGTGGAACATGGACCCCGAGCTGCTCGAGGAGGCTATCAAGGACCGCATCGCCAAGACAGGCAAGAAACCCAAGGCAATCATCCCGGTTGCGCTCTACGGCATGCCGTATCAGATTGACAAAATCATGGAGATTGCCAACCGTTATGAAATCCCTGTGATTGAGGACGGCGCAGAGGGCTTCGGTTCGAACTTCAACGGTCAGGCACTCGGCACTTTCGGCGAGTACGGTGTTCTCTCATTCAACGGCAACAAGATGATAACCACCTCGGGTGGCGGCGCACTCATCTGCCCCGATGCCGACAAGGCCCGCGAAATCTTGTGGTACGCCACTCAGGCCCGCGAGAGCTATCCATATTATCAGCACGAGGCAATCGGCTACAACTACCGCATGAGCAATATCTGCGCAGGCATAGGCCGTGGTCAGATGACGATTGTTGATGATCATGTTACGCATCACAAACACGTTCAGGCATTGTATGAGGACCTTCTCAAGGATGTTGAGGGTATTACTATGCATACCAACCCCGGACCGGAGTACGATTCAAATTTCTGGCTCTGCACGGCAACTATTGATCCTAACCTCAAAATCAAGAATCAGGAGAATGCATACAAGCAGGTAATTACCGGCGCTGTAGGTGGCGCAGCCGGTGTAACCCACGCAGCCTCGGTGGCGGTGACCGACTGCCAGCCCAACGACAACGTCGAGGCCCTGCGTATGAATCTCGACGCTGCAGGTATCGAATCGCGCCCCTTGTGGAAACCGATGCACAAGCAGCCCGTCTATAAAAACGCCCCGGCCTATACCAACGGCGTAAGCGAGGCCCTCTTCGCCACCGGCATCTGCCTCCCCGCAGGCCCCTGGGTGACCGACGACCAAGTCCGCTACATCGTAGACCAAATCAAAGCAAGCATAATGTAATTTTACACAGCTTCCGACAAACCATTATTTCATTAAAGATGTGGGGGTAATCGTCGGCAGGCGTTTTCTTCCACATTTTTTGACTGAATACTCCCGTGTTTCTTATAACCGCGCAGTACCAAGAATCGCGTAGCAAGATGCAGCCAGCTAAGCCCGGCACGATATTTTTGCATGTAAAAGAAACCATGCAGGATAGCAGCGGCTGCAATCATGTCATCGACCGAAAGGTTAGTACAGGTATCAGCATCGCCGGAAAAAACGAGATTATGGAGATGCGCGATGAACTCGTACCCAAGATTCGTCTGATTTATTTGATTATTGAGCGCCTACATGATTCCGTGGGCAAATATTCAATCGATGATATAATGGCGGACTATCGTCGAGCCGTTTCCGGTGATGAAAATATGTCGGCTCTTGTCAGTCAGTCGTATGCAGCTTTTCCTTTGCGAGCCGAACTTGCGAGCGTTGGAAATAGTTTTAAGAGTGCTTTTACATTCGTGTATGCCACACAATCTGAATCCGGCGATTTGCTCGACTTCATCTATAATGAGTCTCAGGAACTGAAAAACCAGAGTCGGCCGAGTTTGTCGCGGTCTTATGTGAGCCTGCGAAATAGTCTTGCCGAATTCCTTGGTGGCGAAATCCTCTCATTCGATAATGTCGACAAAGGTCTCGTCGACCAATATTCTGATTGGCTATCCGAAAATGGTGTAAGCCCAAGTACCCAGTCGTTTTATCTCAGGACATTGCGTTCGGTGATAAACCATGCGCGAAAACGAGGATATATCCATGCTGCTAATGATATGTTCAAAGGGCTAAACACTAAGATAAAATTCGACGTCCCAAATGATGCGCAATCAGTGCTCCCGGCTGAAGTTTTGAGAAAAATTGCAGATTGCGATTATTCTGATGAAAAGAATCTCGAATTGGTCAGAGACATGTTTTTATTCGGATTCTATAGCCGAGGCATGGAGTTCGTCGATATTTTCAATCTTTCAAAGTGCTGCGTAAAAGGGAATGTGCTTGAATACCGCCGACGCTCTAAAGGCTTGCTAAAACGGATACCTCTTGATAAGTCGGCTATGCGCATTATACGTAAGTATAAAGATTCGAGTGCCACGTATGTATTTCCATTAAAGGAAATGTACCCTGGGTTGCAATTTCACACTGTAAGAGACAAGGTATACAGCTGTATGAAAACGATAGGCAAGGATGTCGGCTTCCCAAAGCTGGCCTTTGGCATGAATATAAGTTCTTGGCAGCATCTCGCAAATCAGGTTGATATGTCCGAACTTATAATGCGCGGTCACGGCTAAAACAGCCACATAACATAACTTTGAAATTCTGAGTGAGCGATACCATGTCGCTCACTTTTTATATTATGTCTGCTAAACTCTGAGGTGAATCATAAGCGAGCAATACTATTGTGTCGGGAATTTTAGCTAACTTTGTAATACCTTATGGCACAGTTTAATTCATATATCGACTATTTAGACCTCACGGCCGCCACGGAGTTTTGCCGCGAGAATGGAACATTGTGCCGTTTTAAGAAAGAAGAACGCTTTATCCAGCAAGGCACAGTAACCCGTTATGCCGGACTTGTTATATCAGGCTATTTCAAGGTGACAACCTTGAATGAGTCGGGAGATGAGGCTGTGATAAATTTTGCTTTTCCGGGACAGTTTATCACTGATTTTCATTCATCGTTGCGAGGCGAGCCGTCCGAAACCTCTGCCATTGCGGGGATAGACTGCGAGATTCTTCGTGTTCCGTTAAAAACTTTCAAGGATTTCCTTTCACCGTCATTGCTCGACGAATACAAGTCGCTTTACAGCATGGTGTTTCTGCGGTTGATAAATCTCTACCGACAGTCACCCCGTCAGCGTTATCTCGCATTGTGCGAAAAATACCCTCAGATAGTCGAGACAGTTTCATTAAAAGACTTGGCATCCTTCCTGTTGATTACACCCAACCATCTCAGCCGCATAAGACGGCAACTGGCGCAATAATTCATTCTCAAATATAAGAAGTCAGGTTCGGTATATACATTTGTTAAGACCGAACTCGCTTTTTATGCCGAACTTTGCAGAAATATTAATGCAAAGAATCTTAAAATATACAATCTATGAAATATAACGCCATTCATAACATCAAAATTAAAATGGTATTTTCTATAATCATGATTTGTATCGCGAATATTTTGACTGGTTGCGAAAAGCATGACGGGATAGAATATTACAAGTCTAAATGCATTACAGAATTGGATGGTCAGTCATTTATTGATCAAACTCCTTTTACAATCACTTCCCATGTAACGCCAAAGCTATATTTTGGAGATGACTACCTTTCATTCACTACTCACCTAAGAGCTGAACGAACCGGTCCCATAGTTTACTGTGTGGATATTATAATTTATTCGAATGAGCTCGATGAACTTCTTGGCAAAGAAATAATAATCGAGAAAATTGACAATTTCGATATTCCTGAAGATGATCCTTTTTACCAAATGAAATATATTCATTATTGTATAGATAACAAAATCTCCTATGCAACAGTGTTTCGACCATTGGATGAAGATATAATAATTACTGGAGGCTCTTTCGAAATCATGTCATACGATAAAGGACGGCGGAATTATTGCGGAACTTTCACACTCAATTTAAGTGAGGGAACCCTAAAAGGGGAATTCGACATATAGTGTATTATAAATACTTGATAAATGTCGTCTTTGCGTTGCTTTCTGAAACAGGCTATATTGGTGTAAGTTATTTGTAAATATTTTCGACATATTCTGTATATTTTTCTAATCATACCATGTCTCAATGAAAGCTGATGTAAAAAAATATCTTGTTTATAATCAGCTATTTTCTCTGATATTTACAGGTTCTAAAAAAGTTGGCACAAAAAAATTGATTGTCTCTCGACAACCAATCTAATTAACCTTAAATCTATACCATGAAAAACACGTTGCAAAGGTATAGCATATTGTGATTGTATGCAAGTGTTTTGCTTGCAAAATGATGACTCTTTAACATATTTTATACGCGCTGGTTGTGCGTCAGCCTTTGTTGATGGAATATTAACTGTGTTTGTATGTCAAGGCTTTCATTTTGCTAATGTATTACCTGCAGTTTCGAATTTATATCACTTTGCTGTGTTAACAATTATTTGCAGTTTAGTCTGTGATGTGTTGCCCGGTTGTATAACAACCACAGTATCAGCCCTCTGGTGAGCAAGTAGGCGTTGAATGCAAGCCATAAACCGTGATTTGCCAAATAAGGGTTTGCTGTTAGGTATACAGTAAAAAACACTATTAATGCCAATGCCATTGACAATAGCATAGCCCGTGTATGCACAAGGCCGACAAAAACGCCGTCCCATACAAAGGCTAAGAATCCGCATAAAGGTACTGCAACAGCCCAAGGAAGGTATATTATCGCATCGCCAACAACTCGTGGGTCTTTTGCGAGAAGTCTGATTATATAATCGCCCCCCAATAGGTATATTAAGCTGAATATCAAAGCGCACGCCAAGCCTATGAGTAATAGGGTTTTGATCAGGCTCCCGAGACTCGACTCATCCGCCCGTCCGATATATTTACCGGTAAGCGCTTCCCCTGCAAATGCAAATCCGTCCATAAAGAATGAAAACAGCATAAACAATTGCATCAGCAATGCGTTTGCTGCAAGTGTTTCCGTACCCTCGAGAGCCCCGGCATGCGTAAACCACAATGTGACAGCAACCAGGCAGGCTGTGCGCAGGAATATATCGCTGTTGACACGAAAGAACGACATCAATTGGCGTAGCTCGAAAACCAATCTCATCTGAGGGATAGCCGGGCGATATTTCACAAAAAGAATTGTCAGGCCTGTGGCGAGGCCGATCCATTGTGCCAAGAGCGTGCCGGTTGCCACACCCTCAATTTTCCACCCGAGTCCGAAAACAAGTATTATGCTCACGGCAATGTTGACCACATTGGTCACTATCGCCATCCACATCTGGGCCTTTGAATTCTGCATTCCGAGAAACCAGCCCGACAGGGCATAGGTCATAAGCACTGCCGGAGCGCCCCATATGCAAATCTCAAAATAACGTCGGGCGAGTTCTTGGGTGTCGTCGGCCGCATCCATGAATCGCAGGACGGTAGAGCCAATTGGTCCGCTTAGCGCAAGCATCAGCAATCCTATTACAAGCCCTACAATCAGACTTCGGTACAGAATCAGGTTCAATCGTTCATTATCTTCTGCTCCAAAGGCCTGGGCTGTGAAACCGGTAGTGCCCATTCGCAGGAAATTAAACAGCCAGTAGAGCATATTGAACATCGCCCCGCCCACGGCAATGGCACCTATATATAAGGCAGCGCCGATATGGCCTGTGACGGCCACATCGACGAGTCCTAATATGGGTGTGGTAATGTTGGTCACTATAGCCGGGAATGCTATAGCCCAAATTTCACCACGGTGTTTCATTTAGCCTTGCGCGAAGCGAAGTAGAGGAATGCAATCAGAGCGGCGTATGCCACAAGACCAAGAATCTGGGGGATGAACTCTCCGCCGTTGCTTGGCACCGGGAAGCCGCAGAAAATAGTGATTGCTGCAAACACTCCGAAGAGCGCACCACCGGCAATGAGGCCCGATGCAATAAGAGTACCACGGTCGGTACGGGCTTTGCATACGGATGCGTCTTTCGAGCTATGACCTACAAACCAAGATACAAGTCCGCCTACGAGCATCGGAGTGTTGAGGTGGAGCGGGAGGAACATGCCGAGGCAGAATGCCAGAGCCGGAACGCCGAGCCAGTTGAGAAGCAGCGCAAGGATTGCGCCTACGATATAGAGCATCCAAGGAGTAGAACCGCCCATCATCATAGGCTCGATAACCTTGGCCATTGCGTTTGCCTGAGGCGCTGCCATGGCATCGGGGCCGGTAAAACCGTAAACCTCGTTGAGCATGAGCATTACACCGCCTACTGTTGCAGCTGATACGAGAGTGCCGAGGAACTTCCATGTCTCCTGCTTCTTGGGTGTCGAACCGAGCCAGTAACCGATTTTAAGGTCGGTCACAAAACCACCGGCCATAGATAGGGCAGTGCAGACAACACCGCCAAGTACCATAGCAGCCACGATGCCGCTTGTGCCGTTGAGACCGATACCGACAAAAACGCCCGATGCAATGATGAGAGTCATCAGCGTCATACCGCTCACAGGGTTAGAGCCGACTATAGCGATTGCATTGGCCGCAACGGTAGTAAAGAGGAATGCGATTACCGTAACAACAAGCCATGCAATGAAAGCTTGCCACAAGGTGTGGATTACGCCGAAATAGAAGAACAGGAATACGCCAATGAGGGCTATTGCGGTGAAGTATGCAATATGTTTCATCGAGATATCTGTCTGCCAGCGAACCGGTTTTGCTGCTGCCTGCTGACCTTTGAGCTCCCTTGCGGCAAGACCTACTGCCTGGCCGATGATGCTGCGCGATTTCACAATGCCGATAATACCGGCCATAGCGATACCGCCGATACCTATCATACGTGCGTAGTCACCGAAAATCTGCTGGGGCGACATGGCTACGATTTCTTCCGATCCATAAGTGCCCATAAGCGGGATTATGAACCACCACACGAATACCGAACCGGCAAAGATAACAAACGCATACTTGAGGCCTACGATATAGCCAAGGCCGAGAACGGCTGCGCCGGTATTGCAAGAAAATACGAATTTGAATTTGTCGGCAAGTGCCTGACCCCACGAATACGCGGTAGTTGTTACCACTTCGCTCCAGAAACCGAATGTGGCTACTATATAGTCATACAAACCACCAACGAGTGATGCCACAAGCAGCAAAAGCGCCTGACCGCCGGAGCCTTCTTTGCCAACGCTTTGCCCGCTGATAAGTACCTGGGTGGTAGCGGTAGCCTCGGGGAAAGGATATTTGCCATGCATATCCTTTACAAAATACTTGCGGAAAGGAATAAAGAACAATATGCCGAGTACGCCGCCGAAGAGGGAGCTCAGGAATACTTCGAGGAAGTTTACTGTAATCTCAGGATGTGTAGACTGCAGAATATACAGTGCAGGCAATGTAAAGATTGTACCGGCCACTATCACGCCCGAGCAGGCGCCGATTGACTGGATGATTACATTCTGGCCCAAAGGATTTTTCTTCTTGAGCCTTGCCGACAGGCCGACAGCGATTATCGCAATAGGTATTGCAGCCTCAAAAACCTGACCGACTTTAAGGCCGAGGTACGCTGCTGCTGCACTAAAAATAACCGCGAGCACAAGGCCCATAGTCACAGAATACGGAGTTACCTCCGGGTATTCGCGGGCCGGATGCATTACCGGGCGATACTCTTCGTCTGCGCCCAGTTCGATAAAGGCGTTTTCGGGGAGATCGATGGGATCAACGTCCGCTGCCGGGATATCCGGCGTCTTGATGTTCTTTTCCATATGATTAATGATGTTTATTTCTGAGGTATTTTAAGCTTTTGCCCGGTTTGGATGTTGTCGCCGCCCATATTGTTGGCTCGTTTAATGGCGGCAACGCTTACTCCGTATTTTTTAGCGATTTTGCTCAGGTTGTCGCCTCGACGGACAGTGTGGTATACAGTCTTAGGCTTGGCCTTTGTCTCGGCCTTTTTCGGTTCGGCTTTGGGTGTGGGCTTTTTAGTTTCTACCTTCTTATCCTCTTTCTGTGGCTGCTCAGGGGTTTCGTTTATTGCGAATGCATTTGCAACGTCACTCACGTTTGCAACCGAGTCTACAGGCATTTCTGTCGCAGGTACTACTGTGATTGTGTCGCATGCGGTAGTGTCAATAGGTGCAACTACGGTCTTCTGTTCCGGTTCTACGACAGGCGCCGGTTTATACTTGCGGACCACAGATACAATCTTCAGTTTCTGACCTTGCTTAACACCCTTCTTGCCGATTCTGTTGTATTTGCGAATCTGGGCAATGGTAATACCATATTTTTTCGAAATCTTCGCTAAAGTTTCACCGCGACGAACAGTATGGTATTGCACAATCTCTTCATCGTAGTATTCACCCTTGGAATCATGGCCAACAGTAGCTCCGGATGCCGGTTCTACATAACCGCGGCGACCGTATTTCTTGGCGTTGTGGTTCACGATTGAATCTTCATTGGCGATATATGCCAATGATTGCAGCGACGGCAGTACCAGTGAGTAGGGGCGGATGTCGCCGGGTATCAAATCCTTGCGGAACTGCGGGTTGAGTGCGCGAAGTTCGGACATTGGTATATCCATTACTTCGGATATCTGCTCGAAATGTACCCGTCGATTGACATGAACCGTATCAACAACAATAGGCTTGCTGGCGAGGGCAGGGGATATATTATGGTCTTTGTGGTAGTTCATAATATAGTTAGCCGCGATGAATGCCGGTACATAGCCGCGGGTTTCCTGGGGCAGGAACGGATAGATTTCCCAGAAATCTTTTTTGCCGCCACCTGCACGGCGAAGGGCCTTGTTCACATTGCCGGGGCCACAATTGTATGCGGCAATGGCAAGCGACCAGTCATCATAAGTCTTATATAATTGCTTGAGGTAGCGAGCTGCTGCGTCCGATGCCAGGTAGGGGTCTCTGCGCTGGTCTACAAGGCTGTTTATCTCAAGGCCAAGGCCGGTTGCTGTTGCGGGCATGAACTGCCACAAACCGGCGGCGCCTGCACGAGATACGGCATTGGGCACAAGGGCAGACTCGATTACCGGTAGATATCGAAGTTCGTTCGGCATATTATGGCGTTCGAGTGCCTCCTCGAAGATAGGCATGTAGTACAGGCTCAAGCCAAGCATATTCTCTACCAACTGACGCTTGCGGTTGGAGTAGAAGTTAATCATGTTTCGTACCGGACCGTTGAGTGGCATCTCGATAATCGATGGCAGCTTGCTCAAACGCTCCATTAATACCTCGTCGCTCACTTGTTCCTGCGGGCGAGAGTCGGCTTCGTAGTCGAGTATGATATAATTTTTCAGATACCAGTCTTCGAGCATTGCCTTTGTATCAGTCTCGAAACTTTCGGGATTGATTGTGGCCGGAGTCTTGAGGGCATCAGAAACATCGCGCACCGACTGGCCAAAGGCCGCCGGCGCACTGATACCTGTTATGGTGGCTAAGAACAAAAATCTATGAAGTAGTTTCATGATTGGGGTTGATTAGAAATTAAAGGCCCAGACAAGGCCGAGCGAGGGTTTGAGATTGCGCTCATCGCGAAATACGGCAGGGCTTATATCCATCGAAAGATCGGGGCTGATATCAAAATGCGATAGAGATGCATCTACATACGCATCCACCATGGCTATCAGATATACTCCGACCATGGCGATGATACACAGGTCGCGGTTGCGCCGATAGAAATTTTTGCGAGATTGCAATATGTTTTTCAGCCAAGTTCGGTCGAGATCGCTCTCTTGCGTTGTTGGCGGAAAGAAATTCATATAGGAGTTTGTCGACGGGTCGTTGTCCATAATATCGCGGTAGGCCCTGGTATAGTCGTTGAGCATGCCGTTGTTCCATGTTGTGGCATAGCCAAGACCCATATACGCTCCGATTACGATAGGTAATTTCCAGTACCTGCGGTTATATAGCTGTCCCAGACCTGGGAACAGTGCGGCCATCCACACAGCTCGTGTCGGGTCCGGATTGAATTCGGATTTGCGCGGTATCCACCGGTCATATGGTGATTCGTCGAGCAGCTCGGCAATGCTGTCGGGTAATACTGCCGCGACATCTGCCTCTCCAAGCTGTATTTCTACGGCATCCGGTGCGTCAGCTATGGTATCGGTTGCTGTAAGTACTTTCTTTACAGGCATGTGAGGGTCGGCGGCAATAGCGTCGGGCACTGCGATAAATAGGACCGCAGCTGCAATAAGCGAGGTTATAATTCTGTCAATCAGATTATTCATTTTTGAGAGAGTCAAAGAGAGTGATAAGGCGTTCGAGTTCTGACTCGTCTTTGAACTGAAATGTTATACGGCCTCGTCCTTGTTTGTCGCATGCGAATTGCACCGGTGTACGGAAAACAGACGAAAGGTGACGCTTGAGCACATCATAGTCCCCGGAATCCATTGTCGACTTACGGGGAGTTTTTGTCGCTGCCGCACCGCTCTCGTATTGTTTGGCAAGTTCTTCGACTCGGCGGACCGACAGCCCCTGTTTCAATATTTCGTTGTATAGCTTGAGCTGCAAAGCCGGGTCGCTGATAGTGAGCAATGCACGAGCGTGGCCCATGTCGACTAATTTGTCGCGAAGGCCTAACTGCACTTCTGCAGGCAGGCGCAATAGGCGAAGGAAGTTGGCCACGGTGGCGCGTTTTTTGCCAATGCGTTTGCTTAGCTCTTCCTGAGTCAGCTGGTATTGGTCGATAAGTTTGCGGAATGTGAGAGCGATTTCAATAGCATTGAGGTCCTCGCGCTGTATATTCTCAATCAGAGCCATTTCAGTCAGCTCTAAATCGTTGGCCGTACGGATATAGGCCGGAACAGACGTAAGGCCCGCCATAAGCGCAGCCCTGTATCTACGCTCACCGGCTATAATTTGGTAGCTGTCCTGGCCGATTTTGCGTAGCGAAAGCGGCTGTATGATGCCAAGCTGGCGCACTGATGCCGCAAGTTCTTCGAGTGCTACATCGTCGAAAAGCTTGCGTGGCTGGTCCGGATTTGGAGATATGGAGTCGAGGGGGATGTCGTTGATTGCCGATGTGCCGCGTGCCGGTACATCATCCATTGGTATCAGGCTGTCGAGTCCGCGCCCGAGCGCATTGCGTTTTAGTGCCATGATTGGTTTTATTGCCGATGAGTAAGGTTAGCTCCTTATTTTATGGCGTTTTGTGTGTTTCGAAATCAATTCTTTTGCAAGCTGTATATGGCTCGTGGCGCCTCGGCTCTCTGAATCGTAGAGCAACGCGGGCAGGCCATGGCTCGGTGCCTCGCTCAGTCGTATGTTTCGCGGTATCACCGTGTTGAAAACCATATCGGCAAAGTGGCCTTTCAGCTCTTCGTATATCTGGTTGGCCAGTCGGAGGCGGGCATCATACATTGTGAGCAGGAAGCCCTCGATTTCGAGACCGGTATTTAGTCGTGATTTAATGATGCGAATGGTATTGAGCAGCTTGCTGATACCTTCAAGTGCGAAATACTCGGCTTGTACGGGTATTATCACGGAGTCCGATGCTGTGAGGGCGTTGACAGTTATGAGGCCGAGCGAAGGCGAGCAGTCGATGATTATGTAGTCGTACTTTTCTTTGACCGGGGCAAGTAGCCGGGCAAGCACACGTTCGCGGTCCGGCTTGGATATCAGTTCGATTTCTGCGCCGGCGAGGTCGATGCGCGACCCCACAAGAAAAAGTCCGTCCATACATGTGGGCACTTCGGAACCGTCGAGCGGATATCCGTCGACCATACATTCATAAATCGAAGAGCTCATCGAGCGGGGATCTATGCCGTAACCTGAGGTGGCGTTGGCCTGGGGGTCAGCGTCGATGATAAGTACCTTCTTACCTTCTGCGGCCAATGAGGCGGCAAGATTTATAGTAGTGGTGGTCTTGCCGACGCCTCCTTTTTGGTTAGCTATTGCTATGATTTTTCCCATAGTTATACCATTGTGAGAGATTTGAATGCAAAGTAACAAAGAATCTGTGAAACAAAAAAATTTTGTTCCACGAATTTTGTCTTTCTGTTGATAAGACTACTTTTGTGTTGATAACTTGTCTTGGGGTATTTGTCTTGCCCCGATGTTTATTTATGGCTTTTTAACATATTTTTCACCTGTTTCGTCATTGGTTTGAACTAATTTTGTGAAAACTTCACAAATATATAACCTATGGAAAAAACTTGGCGTTGGTTTGGTCCCAACGATAAAATTACCCTCGACATGCTGCGCCAGATTGGCGTTGAAGGCATTGTTACTGCCTTGCATCATATCCCAAACGGCGAGATATGGAGCTTCGAGGAGGTGATGAAGATGAAAAACTTCATCGAAGATCACGGGTTGCGTTGGTCGGTGGTCGAGAGTCTGCCTGTGTGCGAGTCTATTAAGTATGGCGGCCCCGACCGTGAACAGCTTATCGATAATTACAAGGTAAGTCTTGCAAATCTCGGTAAGGCAGGTGTTAAAACTATCTGCTATAATTTCATGCCAGTGCTCGACTGGGCAAGAACCGACCTTACTTATCCAAATCCCGACGGTACTTCGAATCTCTATTTCAACCGTGCGGAATTTGCGTATTTCGACATTAAAATCCTTAAGCGCGAAGGTGCTGAGAATGATTACGATGCCGAGACTCTTCGTCGCATGGAGCTCGAAGTTGCTCCGCGAATGGATGCCGAAGGAGAAAAGAGATTGGTCGACAATATCATCGTTAAGACTCAGGGCTTTGTAAACGGAAACATCTCTGAAAACGACCTCAAGCCGGTCGAGAAATTCCGCGAGCTCCTTGCTCTTTACGAGGGTATCGATGCCGATAAACTCCGTGCCAATATGGCATACTTCCTCAATGCCATTATGCCTGTATGCGATGAATACGACATCAACATGTGCGTGCATCCCGACGATCCCCCTATGCCTATCCTCGGCTTGCCCCGAATCGTGACATGCGATACCGATATCGAGGCTTTCCTCAATGCGGTGCCCAACCCGCACAATGGACTCACATTCTGCGCAGGTTCGCTGAGTGGCGGCGCTCACAACGATGTTCCCGCCCTCGCACGAAAGTATGCCAAGAATACCCATTTCGTGCATGCCCGCATATGCAATGTGATGCCCAACGGCGACTTTAAAGAGTCGACACACCTCGATCCGAGGCTTATCGATGTCGTAAGGACTTTCCAGGCCGAACGTCCCGACGTTCCCATGCGAGTGGACCACGCTCCACTGATGCTTGGCGACGAAAAAATGGGCTATAATGCAGGTTATTCTTTCCATGGTCGCATGCTTGCACTCGGTATGGTAGGCGGTATTATGGCAACTGTAGATCAAGACTTAAATAAATAATCCATGACAAACTTATTTGATATCAAAGACAATGTGACGGTCATTACCGGCGGTACCGGTATCCTTGGCCGCGCAATAGCAAAGTACTTGGCGCACAATGGCGCTAAAGTGATTATAATGGGACGAAAAGAAGATGTCGGTGCTGAAATCGTTGCCGAGGTTAAGGCCGAGAACCCCGCAGGCTCTATCGAATTCATGAAAACCGATGTCATGAATCGACAGCTTGTTGAAGAAAACTGCAACGATATTGTAAAGCGCTACGGTCGCGTTGACACCCTGCTCAATGCTGCCGGCGGCAATATGCCCGGCGCTACGATTGCTCCCGACAAAACCTTCTTCGACCTCGATCCCGACCAGTTCCAGCGTGTGCTGAGCCTCAACCTTACCGGTACGGTCATCCCCACTCAGGTATTCCTCAAGCCGATGGTAGAGCAGGGCTGCGGATCTATTATCAACTTCTCGTCAATGGCTTCGTTCCGCCCCATGACTCGCGTTTGCGGTTATGCGGCTGCCAAGGCCGGTATTTCTAATTTTACCGCTTATATGGCTACCGAATGTGCCAAGAAATTCGGCGAGGGAATACGTGTCAACGCTATCGCTCCCGGTTTCTTCCTTACCGAACAAAACCGTTCGCTGCTCACAAACCCCGACGGAAGCTACACCGAGCGTGGTCGCGATGTAATTCGCCAGACTCCGTTTGGGCGTATGGGCGAACCCGAGGAGCTGTGTGGCACTATTCACTACCTCATGAGCAAAGCCTCGAAATTCGTTACCGGAACGGTTGCTGTTGTCGACGGTGGTTTCAATGTGTTTGCCATGTAACTATGATTACTGGATTAATCTTCTAATACTATGAGCACTATCGAAATTGGCAAATCGGCGAAAAAGACCAATTGGCGTTGGGTTATTTGCTCCTTGCTATTCTTTGCAACCACGGTCAACTATCTCGACCGACAGGTCCTGTCGCTCACATGGAAGGACTTCATTGCTCCTGAATTTCATTGGTCCGACTCTGACTACGGTACTATAACCGGTTTCTTCTCGCTCTTTTACGCAGCCGTAAGCCTCTTTGCCGGTAAATTTATCGACTGGATGGGCTCGCGTAAAGGCTATCTATGGGCAATATTTGTATGGTCGCTTGCTGCCTGCCTCCACGCAGGTTGCGGTTGGGTGACAATGAAATACGAAGGTCTTGATTCTATCGAGGCTCTTCGTGCTGTCGAATCCGGCAGTGCGCTTGCGTTGTCTGTTGCTTCAGTGAGCGTATGGCTCTTCCTCGGCTGCAGGGCTTTGCTGGCTGTGGGCGAGTCGGGCAACTTCCCCGCCGCAATTAAGGTAACTGCCCAGTATTTTCCGAAAATGGACCGCGCTTTTGCTACCGCGATATTCAATGCCGGTGCGTCTGTTGGCGCTCTTGCCGCTCCTTTGTGTATACCGGTTCTTGCAAAGCTTTGGGGCTGGGAAATGGCTTTCCTTATCATCGGTGCTCTCGGCTTCGTTTGGATGGGCTTCTGGATTAGTCTGTACTCCGCTCCCGAAGATTCCAAACATGTCAATCTGGCCGAGCTCGATTATATTCGCCTTGACGAATCGGGAGAGCCTGAGGCTAAAATCGAACGTGAAGAAACCAAGACTATCTCTTTCTGGCGCTGCTTCGGTTTCCGCCAAACTTGGGCTTTTATTGCTGGTAAGGCATTTACCGACGGTGTATGGTGGTTCTTCCTCTTTTGGGCTCCTGCTTATTTCTCCGATCAGTTTGGTTATGCAACATATACCCCTATGGGACAGGCCTTGATATTCACGCTATACCTTATCGTGACTGTTCTGTCGATTATGGGTGGTTACCTGCCCAAGCTTTTTGTCGAAAAGCGGGGCATGAATCCATATGCCGGTCGTATGAGGGCTATGCTTATGTTTGCATTCGTACCTGTCCTTGCCTTGTTTGCTCAGCCACTCGGCCAATATTCTGCATGGTGGCCTGCAATCATTATTGGCCTTGCCGGTGCTGCACATCAGGCGTGGAGCGCCAACTTGTATTCGACTATCGGCGACATGTTCCCAACGTCTACAGTCGCTTCGATTGTAGGTATTGGTACAATGGCGGGCGGTATCAGTTCGTATTTAATTAATAAAGGATCCGGCGTGTTGTTCGATTATGCTGCTGCTTGTGGCGATTCGTTCACTTTCGCAGGGTTCAGCGGCAAACCGGCCGGTTATATGATAGTGTTCTCTATATGTGCAGTTTCATATATCATAGCTTGGTGCGCTATGAAAATATTAGTGCCAAAATATAAGAAAATCGAAATCTAAAATTTTCTCACTGATATATAAAAGGTTCATCAGCCTCGGCAAAGAGTTCTGATGAACCTTTTTTGCACAACTATTCTTTCGGATAACCGACTGTCATGGCAACCATGAAGTTGTAGGATTCGGGAAGGCCTGTCAACCCGCGAAATGTGTTGTCGTCAAACAACATACGTTCCACCACGTTGATGCCTTCCGATGCACAGTATAGGTATACGTTTTCAGTAACAGCTCCGGCGTCGAGCGCTGCCATGCGGCCCTCATGGCCGGATAATACCTCGTCGACTTTCGGGTCTCCGGTTCGAAATGCCTTATAGTCTGCATAGATAACAATATTGAGAGGTGCGTCGGCTACAAAATCCTGTTTACCGGAAAAGCCTCTGAAATCTCCGGCAAGTATCTCGATGAGTTCGTTGCCTTCGGGGCGGTATGAATAAATGCCGTCGGGAAGAATGGCGTAAATGCGTAGCGCATAGATACCCATTGCTGCCGGAGCAGTCCGGCGGCCGTCAATCCTGTTTATGCCATAAGCTGCCCATAACAGCTGCGATAGGTGTCTGTCGTTCAATTCTTCTGGTGAGAATTCTCGTGCCGTGCGCCGTCTTTGCAGGGCGTCAAGTAATGTGCCGGGAGCGGCTTTGCTGAGGGTCTGGTTGTGTAGTGCGATTGTTGTACTTGCCGGTATTGCCATAGGTCAGTTTGTCTTGAATCTTGATTATGCGCATATAACATCAGTCGCCGAGGTATTGTTCGCATAGGCGGTCGAATTGTGGTGTTCCCTTAAATTCGTTCAACCATATGTTCAATGAGTCAAGCAGTGTCGAATCGCCGGGTGCGACTGCCCAGCATTGGAAATGGCTGAATGATATAGGGGTCGATATGTCAAGTTCCGGGTAGTCGGCTGCTATTCGTTGTCCTACAGCCTCACTCACAACGGCTCTTGGTATCTGTCCAAGCGCTGTCATGATTGCGAGGTGCTCCGATGAATAGCCCTCTTTGGTGGCGATATGTATGCTGTCGCCGAGTTCGCGGGTCATATTCGTGAGCCGGGTTCTGAAGGGCGAACCTTCAGAAATCCATACCGTATCACCCATGAGCTGATCTTGCGAGGATATGTAGTTGGCCGATGCCGTGTCGCGGCGCTGTACCAGCACTTGCTTGTCGATATACACAGCGTCGGTCACCGGAAAGTATTTCTTGAGCGTGTTGGTCGACGGCATCGAGGCTATCAGGATGTCGAAATCTCCGTCATAAAGTGATTGAAATGCGCTCTCGAGCTCTCCGATAGGGTAAAACTTGGTGGCGACGCCATGCTGTCGGGTTATCGCTCGCAATATTTCATAGTCGAAGCCCGATGCCGTATCATTGCGGAGTGTATAGGTAAGTGGCGACATCTCTATCGCTACGGTAATGGTGTCGCCGGAGGGTTTCACGAAGTTGTTGGCCAGGGTTGATTCTGTCGTTGAGCAACGGCGACAAAATCCAAGCGACGCAAGCACTATGATTATTATTGTTAGTACTATTGGTAATCGTCCTTTTAGAAAGTCTTGTTTCATAATCAATATGTTTTAATTAGTAACGTGTGGGGGCGGCCTTAGGTTTTGATGCCTTTGCAACCGGTGCCTGAATTATAGCGGCAATGCTCAGATTTTTTTTGATGTTTCATGGATTATGCGTAATTTTGTGGAGTCAAACCTAAGAGTCGTTTCCAATGAACTCACACAGTCTGGTCGCAATCGACGACCTCAGCCGCCAGGATATACTCGCCCTGCTCGAGCGAGCGCGGTATTTCGAGCAAAATCCTAACAGCCATCTTCTCGACGGCCGTGTAGTAGCAACTCTTTTTTTCGAACCGTCGACTCGCACACGACTTAGCTTTGAGACTGCAGTAAACCGTCTTGGCGGCCGTGTGATTGGTTTCTCCGATGCGTCTACCTCAAGTACTTCGAAAGGAGAAACTTTGAAAGACACTATCAAAATGGTGTCTAACTATGCCGATGTTATTGTGATGCGTCATCATCTCGAAGGAGCTGCTCAATATGCTACCGAAGTGACTGATGTGCCTATCGTCAACGCTGGCGACGGCGCTAACCAACATCCTTCTCAAACCCTTCTCGACCTTTATTCGATTCTTAAAACTCAAGGTACACTCGACGGCCTTACAATTACAATGGTCGGTGACCTGAAGTATGGCCGCACTGTACACTCGCTTCTAATGGCTCTGCGTTTCTTCGCGCCGAAATTCAATTTCGTTTCTTGCCACGAGTTGCGTATGCCGCGAGAGTATATCGAGCTGTGCGACAAACTCGGTATCGAATATCACGAGTTCACAGATTTCTCTCCCGAGGTCATCAACGAGAGCGATATACTGTATATGACAAGGGTACAGCGCGAGCGATTCTCCGATATAATGGAGTATGAACGAGTGAAGAATCTATACACTCTTCGTCGCTCTATGTTGGCCGATGCGAAGCCTTCTATGCGTATCCTTCATCCTCTGCCTCGTGTCAACGAGATTTCTCAGGATGTCGACGACGATTCTCGTGCTTATTATTTCGAACAGGCCGGTAACGGACTTTTTGCCCGTCAGGCTATTCTTACTAACGCCTTAGGCATAGATCCTCTCAAATCATGAGCGAAAAGAAAACAAGTTTGGCTGTTGCCGCGTTGAAGGCCGGTACGGTGATTGATCATATTCCCTCTGATGCTCTTTTCCGTGTTGCTCACATCCTCGGTATCGAGAATATGACAAACGCCGTTACTATTGGCAACAACCTGCCAAGCAGCCGTGGTGGTAAGAAAGGCATCATCAAAGTCGACGGCATCGAGTTTGACCGCGAAGTTCTTAATCGCATCGCTGTCATCGCTCCAACTGCTACTGTAAATATCATACGCGATTATGATGTTGTGAGCAAACATGTGGTTGAGCTGCCTCAGACCCTCATTGGTACTATTCGTTGTCCCAACCCCAAATGCATCACAAACAACGAGCCTATGGCGACACGCTTCGATGTTTCCGATCCCGAGACTCCCTCGCTGCGTTGTCACTATTGCAACCACACAGTTGCCGGCTCGGATGCTGTAATTATCTGATCCGAGTTTAAATCCATTATGAAACAATCCTGGAAACCCGGCACTCTCGTATATCCGGCTCCGGCTGCTCTCGTATCTTGTGGCGATAGACAACACAACAACCTTCTGACAGTTGCCTGGACCGGTACCATATGTACCAACCCGGCAATGCTGTCGATTTCTATTCGCCCCGAGCGATATAGCTACGCTATGATACGCGAGCGTATGGAGTTTACCCTCAATCTAACTACGGCTGCTATGGCTCGTGCCACCGATTTGTGCGGTGTCAAGAGTGGGGCGGAGTGCGATAAATGGGAGCTTTCAGGTTTGCACCGCTATCCAGGCGTGGGTGTCGAATGTCCGGCAATCGAAGAATCTCCGATTTCTATCGAATGCAGGGTCAAGAGCATTATTCCGCTCGGTAGCCATGATATGTTTATTTCCGAGGTTGTAAACGTCCTTGCCGACGAGGCATACCTTGATGCCGAAACCGGGCGTTTCGATCTCGAAAAAGCCGGTCTTATGAGCTATAGCCATGGAGCTTATTACGCTCAAGGTCCGAAATTAGGTACGTTTGGTTTTTCAGTAAAAAAGAAAAAGTAATTCAATAATAAAAGCTATGCAAAAAGACACAGCCATTTTTGACCTCATCTCTGCCGAACATCGTCGTCAGGTCGACGGTATCGAGCTTATCGCTTCTGAAAACTATGTCAGCGACGACGTGATGCGTGCTATGGGCTCTTGCCTTACAAATAAATATGCCGAGGGTTACCCCGGCAAACGTTATTATGGCGGATGCCAGGTTGTTGACCAAATCGAAGATCTCGCTCGCGAAAGAGTGAAACAGCTCTTCGGTGCTGAGTATGCTAATGTGCAGCCTCACAGCGGCGCTCAGGCTAATATGGCTGTCTTTATGGCATGCCTCCAGCCCGGTGATAAATTCATCGGGCTCAACCTTAGCCACGGTGGTCACCTCAGCCACGGTAGCCCTGTAAACTTCTCAGGCCTTGTATATCAGGCTCTTGAGTATAACGTTGACCAGGAAACCGGTCGTATCGATTACGATGCTTTCGAGGAAACTTGCCGTCGCGAGCGTCCCAAGTTGATTATCGGTGGAGCAAGCGCTTATTCTCGCGAATGGGATTACGCACGTATGCGCCGTGTTGCCGACGAAATCGGTGCTATCTTCATGGTTGATATGGCTCACCCCGCTGGTCTTATCGCTGCCGGCTTGCTTGAGAACCCGCTTCCGTATGCTCACATTGTAACTTCTACAACCCACAAGACACTTCGCGGTCCTCGTGGCGGTATCATCCTCATGGGCAAGGACTTCGTTAACCCATGGGGCAAGAAGACTCCCAAGGGCGAAGACAAGATGATGTCGGCTATTCTCGATTCTGCTGTTTTCCCCGGTGTTCAGGGTGGACCGCTCGAGCATGTGATTGCCGGTAAGGCTGTCGCTTTCCACGAAGCTCTTCAGCCCGAATTCCGTGCTTATCAGCAGCAGGTTAAGCGTAATGCAGCTGCTCTGGCGAAAGCTATGAGCGACATGGGTTACAAGATTGTATCGGGCGGTACCGACAATCACTGCATCCTTATCGATCTCCGCACAAAATATCCTGAACTTACCGGTAAAGTGGCTGAGCGAGTTCTTGTTGAAGCCCACATCACTGCAAATAAGAATATGGTGCCTTTCGACAGCCGTTCTCCCTTCCAGACTTCAGGTATCCGTCTAGGCACACCGGCCATTACCACTCGTGGCCTCACCGAGGACCTCATGGGTGAAATCGCTACAATGATTGACACCGTACTCGCCACTCCCGAAGATGCCTCTCGCATCGCTGCTGTTGGCGAAGCTGTGGTGAAGATGATGTCTGAGCGTCCCATCTTCGCATGGTAAAAAAAAGTATATTCCCGTCCGGTGAGCATCTGACTGTTATTGTCGTTGCTGCCGGACGGGGTACTCGTTTCGGGACCTCTGTTCCCAAGCAATTCTTGCCCTTGAAGGGCAAGCCGGTTGTCGTGCATGCTCTCGAAGCCTTTTCGGCCGAGTTCCCAAAGGCTAAGATTATTCTGGTATTAAGTCCCGACGGTGGCCTTGAACACTGGCACGAAGCTTCAAAGTTTTACTCGGGCACTCAGCCTTATATTGTTTACGGTGGAGAGACAAGGACCGACTCGGTGTGCAACGCCCTCGATGCCGCAAAAAAATTGGGCATTCATTATGAGAGTATCGTTATGATTCACGACGGTGCTCGTCCTATTGTTGACAGGGGTATGATACGCAACCTCTACAATATGCTTGCATTAGTAGACCGCGTACATGCCGCAGTTCCATGCTATGCTCCTACCGAAGCTTTGGCTCAAATGGAAATGGTACTGCTCGAGCCGGTGAGCCGCGACCGTTTCAGGTCGGTACAGACTCCTCAGACATTCGATGCTACACTTCTTATTGAATGCTACGACAAACTGCGTAGTGCCGGGGGAGGTATGTACGACGACGATGCCGCAGTCTTTGCCGCCTTTTCCGGTCAGCCCGTATATAGCTACGAAGGCGACAGGAATAATATCAAGATAACAAGGCCGGCTGATATACGTATCGCCGAGATTTTAATGGAGATGCCGATTCCATACGAGCCTCTTACTATAACCGAGCGTTATCTATGCTTGCCACCAGGCGTATCGATGTAAAATATGTAAAAGGTATCGGGCCGCAAAGGGCCAAAATACTGACATCGGAGTTGGGTATTGAATCGGTCTACGACCTGCTGCATCATTTCCCAACTTCATATATCGACCGTTCTACACAGCGTTCTGTGCGCAGTCTCTTTGATGCCGCCGAGGCAGAGGTTGCGCAAGTGCTTGTTCGTGGACGGTTTATAAGTTTCAATACCCTTGGCGAAGGTGCTAAGCTAAGGCTCATCGGACTCTTTACCGACGGCACTGCCACTATGGAAGTGGTGTGGTTCAAAGCATGTCGCGAGATTCGCAAGCACCTGCGGGCAGGCGAAGAATATCTATTGTTTGGTAAGCCGGGATTATTCAATAATACCCTGCAAATGGTGCACCCCGAAGTCGATAGCCCCAACAGTGCAGGGGCTGCCGAGACTGTAAGGGCCGTGTATCCTCTCACCGAACGCCTCAGACAGAAAAATATAACGAGCCGTACTCTGCACACGGTCATCATGCAGTATCTTTCTGCATTGAACAAACCTCTGCAGGAGACTCTGCCGCCCTCTACGATTGCCAAGTACGGCCTTATGGATATCGATTCGGCAATTCGGATTATTCACAATCCTAAAGATGCCGAGAGCCTCAAACGCGCTCGCTTGCGTTTAAAATTCGAAGAGCTGTTCTATATCCAGACCGACATGTTGCGCAAATCAAGGAAGCGCAAAGCTGATACTCAAGGATATATAATGCCGAGGATAGGGCAGTGGTTCAACGATTTCTACGCCCAATGCCTGCCCTTCGAACTGACCGGTGCGCAAAAACGTGTTATCAAAGAAATACGTGCCGATATTGCCGGTGGCCGGCAAATGAACCGCCTTGTTCAAGGCGATGTTGGCTCGGGCAAAACCCTCGTTGCACTTATGGCCATGCTTTTGGCTCTCGATAATGGCTATCAGGCTTGCCTTATGGCTCCTACCGAGATTCTCGCAGGACAGCACTTTGAAACTATCCGTGGAATTGTTGCAAAGATTGGCCTCAACGTGAAACTTCTCACCGGTTCTACCAAGGCCAAAGAGCGCAGAATCATCGATCAGGAGTTGCGCGACGGCTCCTTGCATATCCTCGTGGGTACTCATGCCATACTTGAGAATAAAGTTGAGTTTCAGCGTCTTGGCCTTGCTGTGATTGATGAGCAACATAGATTCGGCGTAGCTCAGCGGGCGAAATTATGGGCTAAGAGCGCCGTACCTCCGCATGTATTGGTGATGACGGCAACGCCGATTCCGCGTACTCTTGCGATGACTGTATATGGCGACCTTGATGTATCTGTTATCGACGAGCTACCCCCGGGTCGAAAGCCTGTGGCAACGGTATTGCGATATGATGACCAGCGTGCAAAGGTGCAGGATGCTGTACGCCGACAACTCGAAGCAGGGCATCAGGTATATATCGTATACCCACTTGTAAAGGAAAATGAAAAGCTCGACTTGCGTAGTGTAGAGGAGGGCTTTGCCAAGACCGAGCAGATTTATGCTCCATACAAGGTTGCCCTTGTTCATGGCCAGCTAAAGCCCGCTGCCAAGGACGAACAAATGGAGCGCTTTGTATCAGGCGAGGCTGCTATACTCGTTGCAACTACCGTAATTGAGGTGGGCGTAAATGTTCCAAACGCTACGACTATGATAATCGAGAATGCCGAACGTTTCGGCCTCTCTCAGCTTCATCAGCTCAGGGGGCGCGTCGGCCGTGGCGCCGACCGTAGTTATTGTGTCCTTATGACTAAGCATAAAATCGGAGCGGATACGCGCAAGCGACTCGAAATTATGACTTCCACTACCGACGGTTTTGTAATTGCCGAAGCCGATATGCAGATGCGAGGCCCGGGCGATATCGAAGGTACAGCTCAAAGCGGTCTGCCATTCGACCTCAAGATTGCCAATCTTGCTCGCGACGGCCAAATTATACAGCTTGCACGGCAGGCTGCCGAAGATTTGCTCGACTCAGACCCCGATCTTCAAGCTCCCGCCAATTTCCGTTTCGCAATGTCCTTGGCCGAAATGCTCAAGCGTACCACCGACTGGTCGCGTATCAGTTGATTATTCTTTTGCCGCTATGTATAGGTTCGCGTTATTTGTGATGATAGTCTTTTCTTTGGCTGTCAATACCTATGCGCAGTCGGCAAAGCTGATTCTTGATTCACAAACTCATCAACCCCTGCCCAAAGCCACTATTTTCGACAAAAACGGACGTGTAGTCGGCATTGCATCGCAGCGTGGCGAGCTGCCATATATTTCTGACGAAAGCTATCCTTTATCGGTGCGATACATAGGTTATGAAACGGCGGTTGTAAAATCGCCCAATTCCTTCCCTGTCTTGATGCGCGAAAGCGTGTCCGACCTGCCCGAGATTGTAGTACAGTCACGAAAGAATCAGATTCTTCACCTGCTCGGCTATGTAAGGGAATACTCCACCGTGACTACATATTCCGATACCGTGTTTATGTTTCGCGAGAAATTGGTCGATTTCATGCTTCCCGGCAAGGGGGTGAGAAAATTCAACGGCTGGTCACACCCGAGGGTAATGGCAAGCAAGTCGTATTACAATTTCAAGAATATCAACTGTGTCGACAGTGTCAGCGATTATTTCCCCGAACATTTTTCATGGTGCGACTGGGTTGGGATTCAAAATAATATCCCTCTCCCACAGGCCTTGAGGAACAATGCCTTTGCCCTTGATACTGTTAAAGGCAAATACTTCCCGGCTGTTATTTGGAAACGATCTGAGGACCGAGTCGATTTGGATATTGACATTCTTGCGGATAGGGCGAATTACAAATACGTCAACGCCCTGGCCGGATATCTTGATGCCGATATGGATTTCCGTAGGCTGAATATTCACTATCTATTTGATAATGTCGCTGATACTGTGGCGGATGCCAAAAATCTATCGGCGTACTCTATCAACATAGAATCCAGCGGCAGGGGGCGTAATCTTAGTCGCCTTCTCTTGCCTCCGGGACAGCCATACGTCGAAACCTATGCTGAAGTGTACATTCTTGATAGTGAGTATATTTCGCGAAAGGAAGCTACCGAATGGCAACAGCGCCAATTCAATGATGATTTATCGCAGTTCGAGCTTCCGGCTGACATTCCCGAGTTATCTCCCTCGATAGTCGAGTTGATCGACAGGGTGAAAAATTCCAATCCGGACCAGGCCCGCTTGTTTATGCAACCCGACAAGCGCCTCGGACGCGAGCAAAAGAGGATGACTCTATTAAAACGCCTCAAAGGTATGCTCGGCATTTACTCCCAAAAAGTAATCTACCACAAACCGGGTTCACGATCCGGCAACAAGTAGGCCGAGACTTAGCAGCAGCAGGCCGAGGTCGATAAGTTTTTCTCGCACATGTTTTTCGTGGAGGATTATTACTCCGTAGACAAACGATACCAACACGCTTCCCCTTCGAATCATCGATACTACCGATATCATAGAGTCGGGCATCGACAGTGAATAGAAATATGCTATGTCGGCTGCGGTGAGGAATACACTGATGCCCAGAATCGACCAGCGCCAACGCAAAGGTGTGCTGCCTGATGCACCAAATCGGTGAAGTGCCAATACAAGCAATGCCATGATGCATGCTTGATAGAGAGAATACCATGCCTGCACTTCGAGAGGTTTGTAAAAACCGAGCAGGTATTTGTCGTACAGTGCGCTGACTGCACCTAAGCTTGTCGCTCCTATCGACATCCAGAGCCAACAACTGTTTTTGAGTGAAAATCCTTCTTTCGAGCCTACTCGACTTATGAAGAATAAGGAGGCAAAGCCGATAAGGATTCCGGCCCACTGCAGCAGGTTGAGGCGTTCGCCAAATACAAGCAAGGCTCCGACAAGCACTATCACCGGCCGTGTGGCATTGATTGGTCCCTGAATCGTTAGTGGTAGGTGCTTGATTGCAAAATAGCCTAATATCCACGAACTTAGCACAATTACGGCTTTTAAGCCTATGAGCAAATGCCCTGTGAGCGTATTCTCAAGCCCATAATACCCATGTGCGATACCGCTGATTATAACCGGTGACATAAGCACTGTGCCAAACAAGGTATTGAGCAGCAGTACGCCGGGCACATTGTTGTCGCGTAGCGACAATTTCTTCATAATATCATAAAAGCCAAGCCCTAATGCCGAGCAAATGGCAAGTACCAACCACATATTGAGTATAGTTTATTTTCGTTTGATTGATTTCTTTGTATACTGATTCCTGATTATATCATACGACCTTTTCACCATAGCCATGATTTCAGAATCGCTGATATCGCCGTTGAAGTCGACTTGAATCCAATTCTTCATGCTTTTATTGACCGGGCGGCTAACAGATGTCCGCTCCGACATGAGCTGCTCGATTTCTTCCGGAGCCAATCTTACGGTTACCGACCTGAAATCGTCCATGTCGATAAGGCAGAACATATGCTCGAGAACATAAAAAACAAGTATGGAATCAAATTTTTTGGCAAAGCTGCCGAAGGGCATCTTCTCGCTCGTATCTTCGAGTGATAAACAGTAGTCCCTCAGATATTCGATATCCATTTTCTTTAGTCTGCAGATTGAGTAAACAGATACTTGACCCTTATGCTATATCGGCGTACGATTCTTTTCACATTGTCCATTCCCGAACCTCGGTCAAAAGACACGTTGCTGTACGCTGGCGTATCAAAATGCGTCGGTGTATTCTCTATGATTTCATAGGGCATCGTAATTTTCAGCCCTTCGTTCTGTGCTATAAATTCGGCCTTTTCGCGTGCTGCGTCGAGCGCCGCCTTCAACCCCTGGCGGTTGTAAGCTTCCTTGTCCGAGTTGTCAATCGAAGTAATATAAAACCCGGTTATCCCTTTTCGGTCGAGCTGCTCCGATATTTCGTCGAGCTGCTTGAAGTTGGTTACAGTTGCCGACAGTCGTTCGGCCATTAGAAATTCCGAAGTCTCCTCGCGGTTTCGAAAATTACCAATGTCTGAAATTATGATTGCCGAATCAGGTACGCCGGCACTCTTAAGGGTGCGGCGTACTTGCTTTTCGATCTCGGATAGTTTTACGATTACACTGTCTCCCGAGCCCAAATGCTTGCGATACTCCTCCATGCTGATTTCTATTGTTATACGGTCGGGTATAATAGATATACTTGCCGATCCGTTAACTTCGATTGTCGGAGTGGTTTCTTGAGATACTGCGTTAAAGCTTGATAATAAGCTGAAAACGAATAATAGTATTATGGCTCGATATGACAAATGCCTCAATATGCTAATCATCTTGTGTTATGCTAAAATCTGAATGCAAAGTTAGCAATTTTAAGATGAATAATAGCCACCAAAAATCAAACGTTTTGATATTTCTCCACATTTGAATTAATAATTGTGCTACATAAGGCTTTCACGTTCAGTGATTTCTGCATCAGTCATGGTGTAGCCGTCAAGGCTGCCTTCTTTCGCCTGGATGCAGATATAGGTCATGGGAGTTTGTGATGTGCATTTGATGTTTCTATCGCAGTTTGTTGAAACTCGTATTACTGAACCCTCGGCTATGTCAAATGCTTCGTTGTTTACCTGAAATCTCCCGGCGCCACTGAGGATTATGTAGTTTTCTTCGTTGGCCTTGTGGCTATGGAAGAACGGTACTGCTGCGCCTGTAGGCAATGTGCCAAAGGATATTTCACAAGATGTGGCACCGGTTGATTCTTTGACGAATAGTTTGCCTTCGACGCTATTGAGCTCTCCGACAGTTGTATGGGTGTATTTGTCGCCTGAATTTAGTTTTTGTACTTCGTTCATACTTTGGGTTTTGAGTTTTATTATTAACTTTGTATTTGAAAGCCGCTTTCTATTTGATAGTGCAAAATTAATCACTCCTGAAGTATATAACAAGAACTTACAACCAAGTCAGATACTTACCTTAAGGTAATTAATAGTTGAAAATGAACAGTTTACCGCTTAAAGAAAATTTGAAAAAATATACAGGCATCGATTCTTGCCCGGTCAGAAATATCATAGCGCGTTTTTCCGGCAAATGGTCGATACTTGTCCTTTGTGTATTGTCGGAGAATGAAGCTACACGTTTTAATGAAATCAGCAAGGCTATCCCGGATATTTCTCCTAAAGTTTTAACAGATACCTTGAAAAGCCTTGAGTGCGACGGGTTGATTTCCAGAAAAGTGTATGCAGAAATTCCACCGAAAGTCGAATACTCCCTGACCGAAATCGGCAAAAGTCTTATACCGCATATCGAAAATCTTATATGCTGGGCAATGGATAACTATGATGAATTGTCAAAAAATAGTCATTGTTAACTAAGATCTTCAATTCATTTCAATATAGTTTTATTTTCTTTGTTGGGTTTATGAAGTTTTAGGGTTAAAAAAAATTTCGTATCTTTGCATCATAATTTAAACATAAATATTTGACTCGTGAAGAAGTTCCTGCTTTATATTTCATTGTCCTTGCTCTCCCTTGTATCATTATTATCGTGCAAGTCCGACATAGATAATTCATTTCAAGCCACTTGGATAGTCGTTTCTTACGCCGACCCGTTCAAGGCAACAATGGAGCCTACAATAGTTTCTTCGGGCGAAAAATACATTCTGAGATTCAACAACGACGGCAATTTTTCATTTTCGACTGACTGTAACACCGTTTCGGGTGAATATAAATCTGAGGGAGATAAGCTTCATTTCCTCAACATGTATGCAACCGAAATGGCATGCGACAGAGAGATTGTAGAGCGTTGCGTAAAAAGTCAGCTCCCCACAGTTGAATCGTTTAAACTACAGGATGACACAGTATTGACCCTTCTCGGAAAAGATTCTAACGTTTTATTCGAGCTTCGAAAAGCCACTGATCAAGAATGATAAGCATAGGGCGTTTTAGATTGGGTTTCGCACAGGTGTCGATGATTGTAGTTTTTATACTGCTTTCAGTGTGTGCCGTAGTTGCTGCTTTTCATCAAGCCCGTACGGAGTATTCCATGCCTCTATCGGGTATTATCATAGCCAACGAAAGCATGGCTCTATTGGCTACGCTTGTATATGGGATTATAGCTCACGTTGTTATCGCAATTAGATGTAAAAAGAAATGAAAAAGAATGTTGAACTCAGTTCATATTGCTGGTTTATATCGTCTGTGTCTACCGCGCTGTTATGCGGGGCATCCGTATATGTATTTAAAGAATCCGGTAGTGTGTTGGCAATCTCTATTTGGGGTATAGCTATAGCGATATTTTTTTTATCAGCGCTATTGTTCATGCCCCTGTCAATATCGATAGACAAAGACAAGCTGAGTATCAAGCGTCCCTTGCTTAAAAAGAGCATCCGTCTGTCCGACATAGCCGAAGCCCGACTTTGCAGTCCCACTATAGGCGCGATAAGGCTCTGTGGCAGTGGTGGTTGGTTTGGTTGGTTCGGCTGGTTCAAAGAGTCGGATATTGGTAAATATTTTGCCTATTATGGTAAGGCCTCCGACTGCTTCCTCGTAACTCTCAAGAACGGTAAGAAATACATGCTCGGGTGTGAGGACGCTCCGGCCATGGTCGATGCAATAAACGCCAATATCAACTGATTATATCCGATTGGCTGCATTGTAATTATGCGCAAAATTGGTAAGTAAAAGCTGTAATATGGTAGGCTGAAGTGCCGGATATCGCTTATTTTTGCAATCGATGAGAATCGACCACAAATGTAAGTGCACCTGTCATTATTCCGATTTATGAAACGCATTTTTATTACACTTTTTTTAAGCATAATATCACTCGCACCTATTATGGCACATCAAAGCGCAAATCCCACAAAAAGTGGAGAGAAGATGAAAATAGTTCAGACTGCAGGTCGAGAGCAGCTTGGTGAGTTTGCTCCCGAGTTTGCGCACCTCAACGATGACATCCTCTTTGGCGAAGTGTGGAGCCGTAATGACCTGCTATCGCTTCGCGACCGCAGCCTTGTTACTATTACTTCGCTGATTTCCATGGGTATTACCGACAATTCGCTCAAATACCACCTGCAGACAGCCAAGCAAAACGGTATCTCACGTACTGAGATTGCAGAAATAATCACGCATATAGCATTTTATGCCGGTTGGCCCAAGGCTTGGGCTACCTTCAATCTCGCCAAAGAGGTATGGAACGACGACATTATGGGTGATGATGCTAAAGCCGATTTTGCACGTTCGATGATTTTCCCGATCGGAGAACCTAACACTGCCTACGCCAAATATTTTACAGGCAACAGCTACCTCGCACCTATTTCGTCGGAGCAGATACCTTTTGTTAATGTTACCTTCGAGCCGGGCTGCCGTAATCACTGGCATATCCACAAGGCTGAAAAGGGTGGGGGACAGATGTTGGTCGGAGTTGCCGGTCGCGGATGGTATCAAGAAGAAGGTAAAGAGGCTGTAGAGATTCTACCCGGTACTGTAATTCATATCCCTGCAAATGTAAAGCACTGGCATGGAGCTGCTAAGGACTCTTGGTTTGCTCATCTTGCATTCGAGGTGCCCGGTGAAAAATCCGATAATATTTGGCTTGAACCGGTCAGCGACGAAGCTTACGAAGCCCTCGAGACTCGTTAAATCTTACCGCGGTTGGTTTTAGCTATTATAATAGCGGCTTTAGAATCGAAAATAAGATTCTAAAGCCGCTAACTTTATAAGACTTGAAAATTTGTAATACAAAAAACATCCGACCTGATTAGGCCGGACGTTTCTTATAATAGAGGTCTATTTTTAGAGCGTTTCGTTCTTTTCCTCAAGGGGTTTGATGATAGGATCTGCGCCCCACTGCTGCTGTGACAGACGGAGATAGTTGTTGTAGCGCCACTGTGCGTTTGCTTTTGCAGCTGCGAATAGTTCGGCTGCTTCGGCAGGATACTGTTTCTGTACGGTAGCGTAACGAACTTCGCCAAGCAGGAACTTCTCGAAGTTGTCCCAGTTGGGAGTCTTGCTGTCGAGAGTGAAGGGGTTTTCGCCCTTGGTTTCTGCATCGGGGTTGTAACGCCACAGGTGCCAGTAACCGCATTCTACTGCACGCATTTCTTCGTCCTGGCTGTGACCCATACCCGACTTGATGCCGTGGTTGATACAGGGCGAGTATGCAATGATGAGCGACGGTCCGTCGTAAGCTTCTGCCTCGCGGATAGCCTTGAGGGTCTGAGCCTGGTCTGCACCCATAGCTACCTGTGCTACATATACATAGCCGTAGGTCGAAGCGATAAGACCGAGGTCTTTCTTGCGGATACGTTTGCCGGCTGAAGCAAATTTAGCGATAGCGCCGATAGGAGTAGCCTTCGACGACTGACCACCGGTGTTAGAGTAAACCTCGGTATCGAGTACGAGTACGTTTACATTCTCACCGCTTGCAAGTACGTGGTCGAGACCACCGAAGCCGATATCGTATGCAGCACCGTCACCGGCGATGATCCACTGCGAGCGAGCAGCGATAAAGCCCTTGAGCTCAAGGAGAGCCTTGCAGGTATCGCAACCGCATGCTTCGCACATGGGAACGAGTTTGTCGGCTACTTCGCGTGTAGCGGCAGGGTTCATCGAGTTGTCGAGCCACTGCTGTGCAAGAGCCTTCATGTCGGCTGAGCACTTGTCGCATGCGAGCATCTGCTGCATAACGGCACCTACGCGTTCGCGCATCTTCTTGGTGGCGATCTTCATGCCGAGGCCGAACTCTGCGAAGTCTTCGAAGAGTGAGTTAGCCCATGCGGGACCGTGACCGGCTGCGTTGGTGGTGTAGGGGGTCGAAGGTACTGAACCTGAGTAAATTGACGAGCAACCTGTTGCGTTGGCTACCATTTCGTGGTCGCCGAAGAGCTGGCTGATCAGTTTTACATAAGGTGTTTCACCGCAACCAGAGCAAGCGCCTGAGAACTCGAAGAGGGGCTGAGCGAACTGGCTGTTCTTGACATTCTGCTTGATGTCAACGAGGTGCTGCTTAGAAGCAACTTTGTCAACACAGTATGTCCATTCAGCCTGATGCTCGAGCTGTGTTTCGAGGGGCTTCATCTGGAGAGCCTTCACGCCCTTCTTGCCGGGGCAAACATCAACGCAGTTGCCGCAACCGAGACAGTCGAGTACGTCGACAGCCTGGATGAAGCGCATGCCCTTGAATGTAGGACCGAGTGCGGGGATAGTGCCGGCTTCGCCCATGGGTGATGCAGCAACTTCAGCCTCGTCAAGTACGAACGGACGGATAGAAGCGTGGGGGCAAACGTATGCACACTTGTTACACTGGATACAGTTTTCTTCGAGCCATTCGGGCACGAATGCTGCAACGCCGCGTTTTTCGTAAGCTGCAGTACCCTGTTCCCATGTGCCGTCGGGGTTAGCTTTGAAGGCGCTTACATGGAGAAGGTCGCCGTTCTGAGCGTTGATAGGACGTACAATCTCGTTGATGAACGCGGGATCGTTGTTCTCTGCCTTGGGATCGTCGGGAAGCTGAGCCCATGCGGGGTCTATTGCCAGCTTGTGGTATTCGCCACCGCGGTCAACGGCCTGATTGTTCTTGTCGACAACGTCCTGACCCTTCTTACCGTAGCTCTTAACGATGAATTTCTTCATCTGCTCGATTGCGAGGTCTACGGGAATTACCTCGGTGATACGGAAGAATGCGCTCTGGAGAATGGTGTTGGTACGGTTGCCAAGACCGATTTCCTGTGCAATCTTTGTAGCGTTGATGTAGTAAACGGTGATGTTGTGCTCTGCAAAGTAGCGTTTGATGTTGTTGGGGAGGTTCTTTACAAGTTCCTCGTCATTCCAGATTGTATTGAGAAGGAATGTGCCACCGTCGCGAAGACCACGGATTACATCATACATACGCAGGTACGCCTGTACGTGGCAAGCCACGAAGTTAGGTGTATTTACCAGGTAGGTAGAGCGGATAGGCTTGTCGCCGAAACGAAGGTGTGAGCAGGTGAAGCCGCCCGATTTCTTCGAGTCGTATGCGAAGTATGCCTGGCAGTATTTATTGGTGTTGTCACCGATAATCTTAACTGAGTTCTTGTTTGCACCTACGGTACCGTCAGCACCAAGACCGAAGAATTTAGCTTCGAAAGTGCTGGGATCGCCAAGGGCAACTTCGGGAAGAAGGGGAAGCGATGTGAAGGTTACATCGTCTACGATACCCAGTGTGAAGTGATCCTTGGGCTGGGGAAGGGCGAGGTTCTCATATACTGAGAGAATCTGTGCGGGAGTGGTATCTTTCGATGCCAGACCGTAGCGACCACCGATGATAAGGGGGGCGTTCTCTTTGCCGTAGAAGCACTCTTTTACGTCGAGGAACAAGGGTTCGCCATTAGCACCGGGCTCTTTGGTGCGGTCGAGGACTGCAATGCGTTTTGCTGTTGCAGGTACGGCAGCGAGGAAATGCTTTGCCGAGAAGGGACGGTAGAGGTGTACTGCTACAAGACCTACTTTCTCGCCTTTTGCTACGAGGCTGTCGATAGCTTCCTCAATAGCCTGGGTTACCGAACCCATAGCGATGATTACACGCTCAGCATCGGGTGCGCCATAGTAGTTGAAGAGGTGGTACTCGCGACCGCAGATTTTGCTAATCTCGGCCATGTAGTTCTCTACGATTTCGGGTACTGCATTATAGTGTTCGTTGCAAGCTTCACGGTGCTGGAAGAATACGTCGCCGTTTTCTGCCATGCCGCGTGCAACGGGTGCGTCGGGGGTAAGGGCGCGTTTGCGGAATGCTGCGAGAGCTTCGCGGTCGAGCAGCGGGGCAAGGTCGTCCTGCTCCATTACTTCGATCTTCTGGATTTCGTGTGATGTACGGAAACCGTCGAAGAAGTTAACGAAGGGCACGCTCGATTTGATTGTCGAAAGGTGTGCTACACCGGCGAGGTCCATTACTTCCTGTACTGAACCCTCTGCAAGCATGGCAAAACCGGTCTGACGTACAGACATCACGTCCTGGTGATCACCGAAGATCGACAGTGCGTGAGATGCCAGGGTACGGGCAGATACATGGAAGACTGTGGGGAGAAGTTCGCCCGCAATCTTGTACATGTTGGGGATCATCAGAAGAAGACCTTGCGAAGCAGTATAGGTAGAAGTAAGTGCGCCGGCCTGAAGTGATCCGTGCACAGCACCAGCTGCGCCGCCTTCAGACTGCATTTCCTGTACCAGTACTGTTTCACCAAAGATGTTCTTGCGACCGGCGGCAGACCATTCGTCAACATATTCAGCCATTGTCGACGAAGGGGTAATCGGGTAGATGGCAGCTACCTCTGAGAACATGTAGCTCACATGAGCTGCAGCCTGATTACCGTCGCAGGTCAAGAATTTTTTTTCTTTACTCATAACGTTTGTAATCGTGGTTATTTACGGATTTATCTGAATTTTCAGTATTAGGGCATTTTTTATGCCGATGCAAAGGTAATAAAATTTGCTTAAACGAGGGCAAAAAACTAAGCAAATAGTGCCTAAATAATGCAAATTTAATGCAAAAAACCTACCGTTAACATAGCATGGCCTAATTGCCTCAAAATACCAGCGCGTTGCCCCAATCACGGGGCAACGCGCTTTAGAATGCTTACGCGAGTGCTTATGCGTTCTTCACTTTCTCAACTACGGCTGCGAATGCTGCGGGGTTGTTGAGGGCGAGGTCGGCGAGGACTTTGCGGTTCATTTCGATGCCGCTCTTGTGGAGAAGACCCATCAGCTTAGAGTAGCTGAGGTCGTGCATACGGGCGGCAGCGTTGATACGCTGAATCCAAAGGGCACGGAAGTTGCGTTTTTTGTCTTTGCGGTCGCGGTATGCGTAGGTAAGACCTTTTTCCCATGTGTTTTTGGCTACGGTCCATACGTTACGGCGGCAGCCATAGTAGCCTCGTGTGAGTTTGAGGATTTTTTTGCGGCGTGCTCGCGATGCGACGTGGTTGACTGATCTTGGCATTGTTTCAGATGTTTTTGAATGTTAGCGGTCGGCGACTGTGCGTCGACACTTGTTGGCTAATCACTCGGTTAATAATGTTACAATATCACAAATTCTAATGTTGGGGTGTCGAAAGTAAATACACTCGTTTTACTTCAGACCGAGAAGGGCTTTCACTGCGCCTGTGTCCACGCGCGATACGAGACCGCTGTGGGTAAGGTTGCGTTTCTGCTTTTTGGTCTTTTTTGTCAAGATGTGGCTCTTGAACGCGTGTTTTCTTTTGATCTTTCCTGATCCGGTAAGGGCGAACCTCTTTTTGGCACCGGAGTTAGTTTTAACCTTGGGCATTTGTTTGTTTGTTAATTGGTGAGTTGTATGTTAAGCTACACGAGCTTTGTTTTTTATTTCTTCTTGGGCGAGATCATGATAATCATGCGCTTGCCTTCGAGCACGGGCATCTGTTCTACCTTGCCGTAGTCTTCGAGGTCGTTGGCGAAACGAAGCAGTAATACCTCGCCTTGCTCTTTGAAGAGGATAGAGCGGCCTTTGAAGAATACATATGCCTTTACCTTGGCGCCTTCCTGAAGGAAGCCTTGGGCGTGCTTGAGTTTGAAGTTGTAGTCGTGGTCGTCAGTCTGGGGACCGAAACGGATTTCCTTGACTACAACCTTGGTAGATTTTGCTTTGATTTCTTTGGCTTTCTTCTTCTGCTGATACAGGTACTTCTGATAGTCGAGTATCTTGCATACAGGAGGGTCTGCCTGTGCGGAAATCTCTACAAGGTCAAGCTCGAGATCATCTGCGATCTTGCGTGCTTCCTGAATGGAGTAGATGCCGGGCGTAACGTTGTCACCAACGAGTCGTACTTCGCGGGCACGGATGTGCTCGTTGATATTATTGGGTGCCTGCTTGGCCTGGCGGGGGTCGCGGCGAGGTCCGTTATTGCGTGGGCCTTGTCCGCCGGTGGGGCGGGGTGCCCCGGGGTTAAAAGGTTTTTTCTCCATTCAGTGGGGTTATTGGTTGATCATTTGGTTGACTTCATTGGTCAGATGCGCTGCAAAGTTAGCAATTTTCATCGAACCTAAGTCGCCTTCGCCTGATTTTCTTACCGAAACTTCATCATTTTGTGCTTCTTTTTCACCAACGATGAGCATATATGGTATTCTGCGAAGCTGGTTGTCGCGGATTTTGCGTCCGAGAGTCTCATTGCGGTCATCGATTTCAAGGCGGATATCTGCTGCCTCGAGATCGGTGGCTACCTTGCGTGCATAGTCGAGATATTTGTCGCTTACGGGGATGATTACTACCTGCTCGGGTGCGAGCCACAAGGGGAAGTGGCCTGCGGTATGCTCGAGAAGTACTGCGACAAAGCGCTCCATTGAACCGAAAGGCGCACGGTGTATCATCACAGGGCGATGCTTGGCATTGTCAGCGCCGGTATACTCCAGTTCGAAGCGCTCGGGCAGGTTGTAGTCTACCTGTATTGTGCCGAGCTGCCAGCGACGACCGATAGCGTCTTTTACCATGAAGTCGAGCTTGGGGCCGTAGAAGGCTGCTTCGCCAAGTTCGGTGCGGGCATTGATGCCTTTTTCTGCACATGCTTCGATGATAGCTTGTTCGGCCTTTTGCCAGTTTTCGTCACTGCCGATATATTTTTCTTTGTGAGCCGGGTCGCGCAGAGAAATCTGGGCCTCGTAGTTTTCGAATTTCAGAGCCTTGAATATATAAAGGATGATATCCATTACTTTGAGGAACTCGTCTTTAATCTGCTCGGGAGCGCAGAAGATGTGGGCATCGTCCTGCGTAAAGCCACGTACTCGTGTCAGACCGTGGAGCTCGCCGCTCTGTTCGTAGCGGTAAACAGTGCCAAACTCGGCCAATCGCAGCGGTAATTCGCGATATGAGCGGGGTAGGGCGCGGAATATCTCGCAGTGGTGAGGGCAGTTCATAGGCTTGAGCAGGTACTCTTCGCCTTCTTCGGGAGTATGGATAGGCTGGAATGAATCCTTGCCGTATTTGGCATAGTGGCCCGAGGTTACGTAGAGTTGCTTGTTGCCGATATGCGGAGTGATTACCTGCTGGTAACCGTAGCGTTTCTGAATTTTGCGAAGGAACTGCTCGAGGCGGTCGCGGAGAGCAGCGCCTTTGGGAAGCCATAAGGGGAGACCTGCGCCAACTTTGCTCGAAAATGCGAAAAGTTCCATTTCTTTGCCAAGTTTGCGGTGGTCGCGCTTTTTAGCCTCTTCGAGAAGTGCAAGGTACTCGTCGAGCATCGCTTTCTTGGGGAAGGTGATGCCGTAGACACGTACCAGCTGTTTGCGCTTTTCGTCACCACGCCAGAATGCACCGGCGAGCGATGTGATTTTTACGGCTTTAATAGGTGAGGTAGAGGGGATGTGCGGGCCGCGGCAGAGGTCGGTGAAATTACCTTGTGTGTATGTGGTAATGTGGCCGTCTTCAAGTTCGGAGATGAGCTCGCATTTGTATTCTTCGTTCTTGTCGCCAAAGAATTTGAGAGCGTCGTCTTTCGAAATGTCGCGGCGCACAATTTCCTGATCCTGCTTGGCGAGTTCGAGCATCTTAGCTTCGATTTTTGCAAAATCGTCGCTTGTAAGCTTGTTTTCGCCCGGGTCAATGTCGTAGTAAAAACCGTTTTCGATAGCCGGGCCGATGCCGAAGCGTACGCCCGGATATAACTCCTGCATTGCTTCTGCAAGCAGGTGGGCCGAACTGTGCCAGAAAGCATGTTTGCCTTCTGCGTCTTCCCACTTGAAAAGTTTAATAGTAGCATCAGTGTCGATTGGACGGGAAATATCCCATTCCTGATCATTTACACTTGCTGCAAGCACCTCTCGGGCGAGGCGGGGAGATATGGATTGGGCTATCTGGAGCGGTGTTACGCCTGCTTCAAATTCCTTTACGCTATTGTCGGGAAATGTGATTTTAATCATGCTTTATCTGTTAACATTGATGCCTTAATTCGTCCTGTATGGGCGCACCCGGGCTAAAATCAGGCGCAAAGATACGAAATTTTTACGATATGTGGTATTTTTTAATGATATTTTTCGACTCGAGAAAGTATCGATTTCATTTCGCACTCGTTTACGAACACAATTCGCGGACTTTAAGATTCATTCTAAATCGCTAATTTATGTGTTGTAATATGCAGGTATATAGATAAATACCGGAGTGGTGGCAAATATGCCTCTTTCTCCAATATTACTCTCCCGATAATCATCCTGCTATTTTGATGTGCGTTATTTAACATTATTTATATTTTGACGCTGTCGCGAGGCTTTGCTATACCTTTTGAAATGTTCAGTTTCTGTACGCTTGCACCACTGGCACAAGCGAAAACATACTCTGCCATTGGTATCACTATTCGCATAATAGTAGATTCTGGATGTCTAATACTATACATTCCAATATTCTACCATAATAATTGAACCATTACTTTGATGTGGTAATCATTATAATATAGGTAAGACAAAATAACATCTCTTTAACCCCTTTGACAAGAACGTCGAATTAGATAATTTTGACGTCGGCAATGGAAAAAATGCTGTTATTAAAAATTTTTCATCCTGTATCGCAGTTTGGTACACCGTGGCTGTACTTTTGCGGTGTAATCATTAATTGACAAGATATGGAACCTATTACAAGCAATGAGTTTCTAAACTCAGTCCTCGAAGCCGAGGCGTGGAAAGAGATTTCCGACAACGAATCACTAAGCATGGATATACTTGACAAGTATGCCGACAAACTCGACTGGGAGGAGATTAGCGAAAACCGCAATATAATATGGACCCTCGACGGCATCAACAAGTTCGCCAACAGACTCAACTGGAGCGACTTCTCTCAGTACTGTGCCGACCACATCATCAACGAGGTCACTCTTCAGAAGTTTGCCAACCGCTGGGACTGGAAGGCAATCTCAAATCGAGACTGTTTCTATAACGACTGGGCTCTCCTTGAAAAGTTTGCCGATAAGGCAGACTGGAGCGAAGTCATAACAAATTGGAATATCGAAAAGCCGCTGGAGTTTTTCGCCCGATTTCAGCAGTATATCCCGATGGCAAAACTTCAGGATTCTCGACTTTGGAACTCAATGGTCGAGGCTCGTGCCAAACGAATCATGCAGGAAGCGGTCGGCATTTGCTAAAATTGATAGATGTTAACCAAACTGCTTTCGTATTCTCATCGAGATCGCATCCTTTATGATGAAATATGGTGTAGACTTGAGAGGCTATCGTGTGCCCGGTGGATTGTTCCGACGAGCACACGATTAAGGTCTGTATGAGTTGACACATCAAAACCACAGACAATAGGGTGTAAATAAGTCGGGAAGTCCACGCAAAACTTTCCGACCTATTTATACCCTGTTATGTATTATCCTCATTGTCACGGCATGGCTCCCAAACACGATTCAATCATGAACAAATAAGACTATTATCGCAGCCAAGCCAGTAAACAATAATGCTCTTATAATATACAAAACCATCGACAGATGCTTGAGGAACAAGTACAGGTGGTGGACTCCGGATGATCTTGTCGAGGCTTGTTCGTATGCCTTGTGCGAGTTGGAAGGTATAACCCGTGGTGTGTCTGTCAGTACAAACCAGGCCGATAATAACCGCTCACCAATACTTCCTTTGGTTGTCTCCCTTTGGCCGATGAGCAGAAGGGAGACACTGCAAAGATAGATAGTCCGTATGCAGCTTATCTGCGTAGAGAAGAAAAAACTTCGAAAAGTGAAATAAATTTTCTCTAAAATTTATTGCTTATTAGTAACTTAAAATAAGTTCAGTGGATATAAATGGCTTAATTTCGCTCATTAAGGGGCTCATCGGCTTTAATTAACTCATTATTGGAGTATTCCGGATCATCACTGGAATTGATATGAGCATCAATAAATTGAATGCAATGCACAAGGAAGTTATCAATCTTGTCATGCTCTATAGTTGGAAGAATTATTTTATGTCCTTCGTTCTGTAACTTCATTATGTCCCCATCGCATATACGCACAGCCAAATCACTGTTTTTTATATTTTTGTTGTCTTTGACATCATATACAAAAATGGCAGTATATGGAGTTTGAGAAGCGTCTGACTTATTGTATGGATAAAGAATAACATCCAGAGCTATTGTGCCATTACTCAAAACTGGGCATCTATCTTTGTCATATCCAGGCCCTTGCCTTGCGTAAAATTTCCACCCGGATTGGTTCATGAAAGTGATACCGTTATCGTAGGTGGAGTGATTCCATAAATTATCTGCATCTGGAATGGAATTATGAATGTGTGCCAAAAAATGTGCATCGGCAACGGCAAATGGTTGTGCTTCCTTATTGACACAAAGCATACACCCTCTTTCTTCATAAAAATTTATGTGTTTTTGATTACAATAATCAAGCAGATATTTGTAATACACAAACTCTGAAAAATCATGCTCCTTTGGCAAAGAGTTCATAATATCCTGAATGACAGCCTCTATCTTTATGGTATTTTCGTATTCGGAGCCGATGCCGAAACTGATTGCATTAAGGAAATCACGGAATTTGAAAATATTACGTTGGTCGGAAATTATGCAATGCCATTCATCCCATTCCCATCCAAATGTATAATTCCTCGTAAGACATATTGGATAGTTAGGAAGATAAGATATTAGTGCTCGGCGGACGTTGTCAATTTCTGCGCGACATTCACCGACGAACACTGAATCAAATGTGTTCCGAAATCTCACAAATTCATCTAATGAGAAGTTTTCAGGATAAATATTGCTATCTACATCCAATCCCTCGCTTTGTGGCTGGTCGTTTGAAGTGCAGCTCCAGCGCAACAACGGAAGGATTTCGCCTCGCCATATTTTATGACATGGCGTATTGTAACTAAATGTTCGCTCAAACTCTTCTTCTATTGTTGTTCTGTTTTTAGCTTCTTTGAGTATGTTCATAATCAGTTCCACTTCCTCAGACAGAATTGTTTTGGAAACTTTTTTGCTACCGGAGCCATTGCCGTTTATTTGCAGAATGTCCACAATATCTCGACAATTCCGAGCGACATAAACAATTTCAGGTGTTAAGTCACCAGGGATTCTTGCAACGTTCGCAACCTTAAGAATATTATTAATGAAACGCGAAAACCTTACAAGGTTTTTATCCTCATAATCATCAATTTTCCACCTGTTACAATAAGCTAACAAAGCGAGAACTCTAAATGCCTCTATTTGCTTAATCGCCCCATATAGAAGAGTGCCATCCTCTTGCCGGGATTTAGGAGACAACCATGCTTTATCTAATCCAAAGCGTTCATGGTTATCAAACAAATTAATAGCAATCTGATAATAATTATAAAGACTATCTATGGAAATATCTTCATAAGGGAAATAGAATCTATCATCATCTGAGTCGACATTCCGCTTGATTATACCAAGCTTGAAGTCGCCGTTTTTTATAAGACGTTGGGCACCTTCCGGATTTGTTTCACAGAGATATAACACAGTAATCCAACGGAGGAATTCAACAAAACCGGCATCGGCTGTGTCATTGCCATTGCCCCTGTTTTTCCAGAACCATGTTTCGATTTCTTCCCATTGGTGGCAAGCATTTTGATTCTTGGAATTGATAAGGCTGCGAATAACGACAGGCTTTAGGTTTTCTGAACCAGAAAGTGGCTCCCCTGTTGTATTTATTACTACAAAGGTTTCTTCTCCATTGGTGCGGTTTCCCATGTCGCAATAAAGAAAGTCCATTCTTTCTGTGATGAAGGTCCCAAGACAATCTAAGTCGAGTGTTTCGTCTGACAATACTACATCAATCGCCCTGATTGCCTCGATAATGCTGTTCACCGTAGGATCATTCTTGTAATCGTTCAGATACCATGGTTGAGTCATTAATTCATCAACATCCTTTATCGTATCGTTGATAAAGAACTCCAATGTCAAATCGCTTAAAAAGTATGTGGAGCTTTCGCGAATAGCATACAGCAGGTATGGCTCACAGTCATCCTGTTCTTTTTCAAAATCTGACATCAACAGTTTATTATAAGTTTTTTTAGACCCCGACTTTTGAAATTTCCTATTCAACATCCCAAGAATTAGAAATATTGATGTAAGCCGTTGCTGTCCATCACACAGTTGCATATGTGGATGAGTAGCTTCTATTTGACCGTCACTACTTTCTGAATAATATCCATAGATTAGTCCCATCGGGATTTTAGTATAATCAAATTTATCCATTTGACGGCTAAACTCGATAAATGTATTTAAGAGCCCTGTTACCATATCAGGAGTCCAGCAGTAGTCGCGTTGCAAATCAGGAATAACAATCTTGTCATTATCTCCTTGGAACAAGTCTTTAACAGTGTATGACTTTCCATCTTCAAGCTTCGGTCGTGTTTTCATTGCTTTCTATGGGTTGAAAATCTTGATCATATTTACTTAATTCCGATTCATAATGCTCTCTGACATCTTTCGGATCCCAAGTAGGATTACTAAACACTTCAACGGTGTGTAGCAGATGTCGGCTTTGAAAGAACTCCTCTTCATTGCTTGAGAATAAATCGGCCTTCTTTTGTTCAAAATTGCCGGTACTTAATGAAGAGTTTTCATTTTTATAAAATAGCACCAGATTACCAATCGAATGTTCACTCCAACTAAACGCAGGGGTGTATTCGTTTTCCTTAATATTTCGCCAAAATATAGGCTTGCCGTCTGTGCCCAATTCATCTCCTGGATTGATTCCTGTTACAAGTTCATCTTTATTGTTGAATACTTGTCCAGCGTTTACATGGAAAACCCTCGATTTCGGTATTATATGTTCCAATGAGCGTTCATTCCAAATGGAAAAGTTGAATTTAACCCCTTGGGGGACGCCCTGTTTATCTTTCCTTTGTTGGCAATCGAATAAGATATTTCTTCTTAACAGCCAGTTTGCAGCGTCCGAATAATTTTCGCGATACAAATAATCTCCTATCAGAATATTGCGAAAATTTACACGTTTCTCATTATATGATGCTATATTATTTGAGATAAACTCGAGGTGAGTAACACCAATCAAACTCCAATCGAAATATCGGCGAAGCGCTTTTAATCGTTCATCTTTTCGTGTATTTCCGTTGTCTATGATATACCATTTGAGGAAGTCAAATATAGCAGATTTGTCCTTACGTCTGAATGCAAGAATCCCACCTATATAATTATATATTATAGGGTCATTATATGCATCCTCTATCTGTTTTTGTATAAGACGGAAATTTTTGAATGTTTTCTTAGCTAACTTAACAGGAGACTCAGTTTCCCTGAAATAAGTGTTCTTCAAGCAGTCAAGTGTAATACCTTCATTCCCTAAAACTAAAGGAAGCAACCAACCGAGCTGTCTTTCGTTCTCTCCTAACTGAAAGAATTTCTTCACGTCGTCATCATTCCACCAATAAAGCCATCTATCCCACTCGCGAGAAAATCTATGACGAATACTGATATTCTCATCGTCTGTAATGATGCTTGTATCTCCATTGGGAAGTCTTGATAAAGAAGAATTCCGTAGTAGTTCAGCTTTAATGAGCTCTTCCTGAAGCATGGACTTCTTCTGTCCATTCATCATAGTGAAAATATCAGCAGCTTTATCTCCCGGAATGGCTACATAGATAAATTTTACATGATCAAGAATATATTCTGTAAATTTTCCCTTGTCAATATCTTTGAGATGCTGCTCCAGAATCCAAAGAGTTTTTCGGAAATAGAAGCGATCCTGATAATCATCATCATCGGGTGTATAAGTGCAGTATTGCTCTAATTGGTCTTCGTCCAAATCTTCAAAGAATTTATTTGATTCATCTCTCACAGAATAAATCAAAGGAATTGTTTCGGTACTATGCAAGTATTTTAACAGCAATGTGAAGTATGTGGTACGCTGTTGGCCATCAATTAGTAAAATACTAGGATTCTTAGCTTCATCTGTAACTGTAATGCCTTGAAGAAAGATATCTTTTGGAACTTTCCCTTCATTGAAGCCACTCAGTAGAGATTTGGTCAGATTAGTTACAGAATCATCCTTATATAGTTTGCTATTTTTGCCCCACACATACCCGCGTTGGTAATTTGGAACCTCAAAAGGCCTTGATTCCGAGCTTTTTGCTATAAATTGTCGCAGAGTAATAGTATTCTTTTTATATGATGGCATAATGTCGTATTTTCGGTCGGATTCTTCTGGTAATGTCAGGCTTGGAACTCTGGCTTGTCTGGTCAATATAAATTCAGAAATGTGTTAAGTTCACTTTCATCATCGAAATCTATCTCCTGCGCGAAATGAAGTCCTATTGTAGTCGCGACTGTCAAGTAATTAGAGAACCATACATTAAATGGTGTGTCAAATACTCCAGTACTTTCCATGAAACTCCAAAGTTTCGATGTTAAGACAGCAATGTTGCTGACTCGATTGGTCAGGATTTGTTGAATATTGTATGGAAGGTCAGGCTCATAATAGTCGAACGCATCTTGAACATTGAATGAGACGGAATCTGTTTCGATGCCGTTAAACTGCTTATAGAATATCTCGACAGCCCTATCAAAGAAATACTGAAAAATCAGTCCTGACTGAATCTGATTGGGAATAGTATTACGCTCCTCAAACAATTTTGCAATTGTTTGAGTTATTGATCTTAATGAGGTTGCTATCTCAATCAGTTTCTGATTATCAAGTTGATTACAAACTTGTCCTGATATAAATCCCGTCTCCAGATTCGTTGCATTAATCAGAGACATATCAATGCCTTTTTGTATGAAGGCTTTGTTTATTTCGATTTCTTTTTCAGTCATAGTATAACTCCTTTTTTATGCTTAATATCACAAATTTACTAATTTTTTGTGAGATAGAGGTAATAATTATAGTAAGGTGACATTGCTATGTCGTTTTTTACCTTTGCCATCTTGGAGTCATCTCCGATGAGAGTTGAAAGAAAATTCTAAAATGACTTGCGATGATGCTTGTATTTGTAATGCGCCATTTCGTGCAGTATTACTTCGTCAGTTCACTCCTGTTTGAAAATAACAAGAAAGGCTGGAGAGTGATATGATTGCTGTTTGAGCATTGACCGAGCACATTCTTCCGGAGACGTTTCACAGTCACGCTTGTGCCATGCAGCCCCTTTATATTCTCCCAATACTTTACTCTTGCCGGGAGGATAACTTTTGCTACTCGGAGTATTGTGCCGCGCATAAGTTCACGAAGCCATTTCTGTATCTTCTTGGTCTCAAAGTCAGTGGAGTCATGATAAATCATATCCAATATTCCATTGAGATATTGAGCCAGCAAATCGACACCGCCCTTATCTTGGAAAACGAACAGGTCTGGAATCTTCATAGGAGTTCGCATTATTTGTCCTCCGTTATGAAAGATATGTTCGTTTATCACAGTGAGGAGGGTGTTCTGAATCGATGGGCCAGCTTTCCATATCTCATCAAGGAACACCACATCAGCCTCCGGTAGATAACCGGTGGTCAGTCTCTCATATCGGTTATCATTTTTTAACCTGGAATTAGAAATCGGACCGAATATTTCATCAGGAGTGCTGAAGCGCGACATCTGGTAATCAAATGATTTACCCCCCCCTGAATACTATTTTCAAACGACCCGCAACCATACTTTTGGCGGTACCGGGAGGCCCGAGCAGGAACATGTTTTCTCCAGCCACAGCTCACGGAAGTGCTACGGCTATAATCTGTTCCTTTTCATAGACTCCCTGCGACATCCATTCAATCAACTGACGGATATGTTCTTTCGGGGAAGGTGGAAATATTGATTTAGTTCTGACTTTCTTTGCCATAAAATAACGGTGCCAATTATGCTTGTCGCAAAATTAGCTCCGACGTGATGCAAATCGTGATACAGTAAGTGTTTTTATTGATTATTGTGGAATATTTCGTCAGAAATCTCATCTGTTATGCTTCGTAGTTCTTTAAGTGCCAAAGGGAGGCGCCTGCCAAGCAGCATGGCTCCAATGACTACGCCGATACAGGCTTTAATGAGTCCGGAGTGAGGAGGTCCGATGAAAGACGCTATACCTCCAATAACGCTCATGAAAGCGGCATACTTCATTAGCCGCAGATACAATTTGAAGAGTTTGTTTTTCATAGTTTTTTTTCCTGACATGATGATTGTGAATTTGATTATGTTTTCAGGTAATGTGTCATCAAAATTCGTAGACCAGATTACGTTGATTGACTCCGGCAGACTGGAAATCATATTGGAAAGATGAACCATGTCATCCATCTTTATACTATCCCGTCTTTCGCGGTTAAAGTATATATGAGCTGAAAGGGATTCGATATGATGAAGGGTTATATTCTCAAGTTGCTCCTTCATATTTGCGACAGCCTCTTCAATACTTCTTCCGTTGGAAGTCAATGTGCCGAATGAATGGGAGTTCTTGAGAATAGTGCACAGGTCATTAAAATCATAGCAGATATATCCGCAAGAGACCACCGGCTGAAGCAGATTTTTAATTGTTTCCGAAAAGCCCTCGGGGCTTGTTACAGTTGCAACGCTATCGTAGCAAGAATGGTCAGCATCAGGTACCAGCCCAATCGTAAGTACGCCTGCATCATGATATGTTTTGGCAATTTCATTAGCAGTCTCTACATTATCGGTGGCAACAATAATTGCCATTTTATCTTCATCAGTGGGGACACAATCGGCGGGGTCATTTGCGACTAAGCAGCCAACACAGTCATAATCAAACGATTTTACTTTCGTAATTATATCGCTTGTTCCTGGCCCTATCCCGATGACCTTGAAACTCACCGGGAGCGTCTGTTGGAAATCATCAATAGTTTCTGAATCATTCATCGTCGTAATCAATATAGGTTGAAGATTCCCTTTCTATCCTCGTCGGTGATTCCTCGATAAGTATCACTGCGAAGCCATATTAAAGGGAGATCATTCACACGATATTCTTCGGGTATATATCCTTGTAGAGCATCATTCTTAGGGTCATTGGCAAGTTCTACCAAAGACCGGTCTTTCATAGCCGACTTGAGGGTTTCGACCAATGGCTTGTCTATGTCGTTTAGCCCCAGCGATTCAACCTCTTTCAGTCTGTCGTTGTTTTGCTGCACAGCAAAATTTGATGAAGCGATCAACTGCATACGGGCATTCATGGCACGCTTTGTCTTCTGTTCTCCTTCAAAATCGTAGGGCATTGAGAAGAATGAGCAGACAAATTTACCCTCTAATATTGCCTCAAGAGCAATCAATGGGGCATATTTGCTGCCTGTCATTCCTCCAAGAGTAGCGCAAATGATAACAGTGTCCGACGCTTTTGCGACTATGTCCTCAACCAGCGGAGCATCACCTGACTTTGCGTTTCTGCGTAATTTTTCAAGGATGAAGGTTTCTGTAGCATTAGTCGAGTTCTTTTCTAAGTCCTTATCGTTGGTGTCACAGACTAATAGCCGGACATTTTGGAATAATCCGGCGGCGATTATGTCGGATGCGAGATTATATCCTCCGTTTCCGACAGCAATGATTGTTTTGTTCATATTCTTGTAGGGGTTAAAGTATTTTTAATGCGATTGCAGCACAAGCCTCGGCGTCGCAGAGGGCGTTATGGTGATTGGTCATGTCGTAGCCACAGGCTGCGGCGGATACGTGAAGCTGGTGACTTGGTAAGTCAAGACAGCGGCGCGAGGAGGCGAGGGTACAATGAAATTCGTAACCGGGATATTCCATGTCATATTCCTTAAATACCGCTTTCAGACAACTCTCGTCAAAGGGGCGATTGTGGGCAACCAGTGGAAGTCCTTTGATTTTATCTGCAACCTGAGTCCACACCTCCGGGAAAGTCGGCTGTCCGTCGGTGTCACGCCTTGTAAGTCCGTGTACTTCAGTTGTCCAGTGTGTGTAATAATTCGGGGCTGGCTGTATGAGACTGTAAAATTTGTCAACTATTACACCGCCTCGCACTATAACGATTCCAATACTGCATACACTGGAGCGACGACCATTCGCTGTTTCAAAATCTATTGCGACAAAGTCCTGCATATTCAATCGTTCTTATATAGTTCATACATATCCGAAATCCATCCTTTCATTGTTTTGCGGAGTGATGCCGGGCTTATAACCTCAATCATAGAACCGACCTGAAGCAGTTTCATGACAAAATCATAAGTCGGAGATAGATATAATTCAAAGTCGGCAAACTCGCCACAGTCCTCAATAAGTTGCTGGCTATGGTGAAGTGGAAGAGATTTCAAGTAATGTTTATGGTCTTCGTTGGCACGAATGACTATTCTTTCGGGTTTGACATCATAACCTAATACAATGCCGTATGCAGTTGAAAAATATTCAGCAGCATCAAAGTCTTTGGGAAGTTTATACACCTGATCGGTAGTCTCGGCCGTTTCCACTCGGTCAAGACCATAAAGTCTGATGCCATCATAATAGACATTATGAGCTAAAACATACCAGCGATTATCAAATAGTTTTACACAGTATGGTTCAATCGGAAAGGTGTATCCATGTGACTTCTTGAACGGTCGGTATGTGATATTTACGACCCTGTTTTCTTTCATCGCCTCCAGTATGGTGGTCAGATGATCACGCCCGGAAGGAATCTCGTCAACCAGTATGCGACCATTCAAAGAAAGGTTCTCTCCGATGATATTGCCTACTGCAAACGAATCGAGCATCCACTTTCGGAGCTTGTCATCGTCGATATCCTCAGGATTGGATATATAGTAGAGATAACCGCCAACTTTCTGACAGTCAATCATTATTCCGAAGATGCTATAGATAGCTTTGCGCCATCGGTTGAACGTAGCTCGCGGGAGCTCGTTTCCGTTGCTGAAATCTATATTGCGCTCCCAACGGTCGGAAAGGTCCTTATGTGAAATCTTTCCGGCCCGGCGGATTGTTTCAATCAGCCAAGTGTATTTTTGCAGTTGGTTCAGTTGATTCATATGAAATTCTCTTTAATATCATCAATTAATGCACTGAAGTGCATATTAATGGCTTCATAGCTCTTCCGCGATGGATGAATGGTCCTGGCGGCATATTTTATTCCCGGTATGGCAAGCCTATGCAAAAAAACATCTGAATTGTTGGTTACAGAACCAAAGCTATCACTATTGATATTAAACGTTCTCATTATAGCAGAGTCGGCACTAATACCAGTGAGAAATATTAAGATGTCAGGTTTTAGGATTTCGATTTCATCAGGCACGACGTTAAATCGACTACTAACAATATTCTGAATCTCTGCCGTAGGCTGACTACAACAACGACCCTTGCCGGCTACTCCTATTCCGACTTTGTAGACATTGTTCCATACACATTCGATTTTTTTATCAGGCAGAGCCTTTTTCAACATATTCACGAAAACATCTTTTCTTTTAGTAAACGGAGTTTGCGGAGCCTCATCCTTGTTTTGATATTCGTTATATATGTCACAGATGCCATATATTTCAGGGAACACATCATGTCGTCCACTTATTTCGTATTGTATATCCTCGCTCGTTTCGAGCCCAAAATTATAAGCGAAATTAGGGTAATCTTTCCTATGAGCCCTATCATTCCAGTTGTTGGTTTCCCTCCCAAAAATCATCACTTTGATGTCTGCATTTTCGTAAGCTTCACAATCAGGAATCCACAGCAAAAGAGGCAACGCAGGTTTAATAACGGTCTCCCGCTCAAACAGTGGCTCAAAGTCTATATATAATCCAACGAGTTTTGAACCATAGAGATTTACCAGTCGGTCGTTGAGGTCGATTACTTCTTTGGGTTGAAATTTTATCTGTTTCATGGTTGGTGTTTAATGTTTGCTTGCAAAGTTAAGTGCTTTCTGTCGCATTTTGCGATACAGGAGTCGTTAAAAATTATATTCCGTAATATTTTTTAGGGGTTTCATCTCTTTGTCATTGCGAATCATATTCACAAGACAGCAAGCCACATAGTATTCGGGCGGAGTGATTTCGCACCGCATCCATGGTTCTTTGCGATACATATCCCTCACTTGTGTGGCAAGGGAAACGTTCCACGGTTCTTTTTCAAGAAAGAACTCCTCGTGTCCGACAATCAAGTCTTCAGAAACATAATCGTCAACCACCTCCAGAAACCCCTTTTTATAAGGCGTGCGGTTATTCTTTTTTGCCATTTCTTTTAGCTTGGTAAACGCCCATTCACATTCAGCCAGATTATGAGAGTAGTAATGATTTAGCCTGGTTCGCAAATATTTCCGAATTTTATCCCATGTTGTGCAACGAAAATAATATTCTAATCGCATATCGTTGGAGTCCAAAGAACTATAATCAAGAGCATTGCAAAAACCACCTCGATTAGATCGCAAAATCAGGGCAATCCTCTCCCTGTCGAGCTTCGTGTTTCGGATGCAGGCTCTGGCTAACGACGAGTCCTTGTGGAGTTTCAATTCATAAATTGGGTTACTTGAACAATCAAAATAAGTAAGGTGCGGACATTGACTCAAATCCAGTGCCATGATTGAATTATTCCTGCAAATCAAGCCGACAAGGTAATCGCATGGCGGTAAACTCAGCGTTTTTAAACATTGCCCTATAATCGATAACTTTTTCAAACCTCTTCCGGTAAAGAACTTGATGTCTAAAAGCTGTTTCTGGTATCTGCTGAATTCAAGTGCTTCAATAGCATGGATGCATGTAACCTCGAAATCAATCTTATATTCTCCCGGATTCCTGTATGTGTGTCTGAACGTCATTTTTCGTCGTTCTTCTCCTGAATTGTAAATATACACACTGGAGCGAGGTTCACCCCAGCAAAGCAATATACGGCAATATGCAGGGAGTTCAACAGAAAATTCGCATCGCCGATTGTTTCGCCCAATATTGACTGTCATAATTATCCAGTCCGGAATCCCAAAAGTACTTCGGATTTGTGTAAACCGTTCCTGTATTTTCTTATAAAACGGATTCTGACGGTTTTTATATGGTTGAATAAGGAAATTTTGAAACAATTCCACTGCTTGCCCAAAATTGCCTGTCTGCTTCATATAAATATCTCCTAATGCATATATCACCTCAGCTCCAACGGAATGCGCAAGGCTTTCAAGATAACTTTTGGCTTTGTCAAGATCACGGATTACTCCGTGACCGTAAAAATACATCAGCCCAAGATAACGAGATATGAAACCATCATAATGATGATTATTTATTTTATGCAGATAGAAGAATGCTTTCTCATATCGTCTTTTCTGATAGAGGTAAGTTGCAAGATGATATGCGTAGTCAGAGTCTCCTTCGTTGGCTTTTTTGAAAAAAAGTTTTCTTACGACGACCTTATCCAGATATAATCGCAGCATCAGATATGCTTTTTCGCTATGTTCACTGATCAATCTCACAAGTTCCTTGTCGCATAAGCCTAATTTTCGCGTTGACAGATCTGCACTTACTAAATCTGTCAACGCGAGTCTTACAATGCACTCAATTGCAAACTTATATCCCTCACTAAACCATCCGGCCAGGTGCTTTAGTGTATATGCTATTTCGGCTTTGCTCATAAAATGCAATATATAGTACAACCGATTGCTTGCCAAATACAAAAACCAGGAATCTTCGGCCCCGGGAGCAATAAGCCTCTTTTGCATAAAGAATATACATTCTATTACTTCATGACGAACTGTGTCGGAGTTAACTATATCCATAGATTTAATGCGATTCATGCATTCTTCGAACAGTTCATCCAGATAAGGGCAGTTGTCGAAATCTTGCGGATTTTTGATATAATATTCTGGTTCTTTTGTTCTCCGGCAATCTATTGAGAGACGGAACTTATCCTGAATATCTTTGCGCCATTGTCGGAATGTTGAGCGGTTGAGCGGTTTGTTTCCGCTCAATTTCACATTGCTTTCCCACTGTTTTGAAAGCTCATCGTGGGAAATCTTACCGGCTTGGTGTATAGTCGCCACCAACCATGCGTAACGTCTAATCTGGTTCATGATAGCTGCAAATGTAGAATATACCTGTTTTATTTTACGATACAGGATTAAGAATAATCATGGATTGCGGTCAAAATATCTTCTCAAATCGTTCCTTATTACTCATTGCTACTAAATCCATGCTCCATAGAGTTCTTCCGGGTTGTCATCTTGTGGGGCATTCTCCTGTGTCTTATTGCGAGCCTCTGCCAGTTCTTCTTCTGTCGGTGGCGGTAGCTCGACCATATAGACGTTGCAGCGACGTTGCTTCATTCCTGTTTTGTGGCGTAGCCAGAGATTTTCCATAAGAAGTGCCACTCCCTCGGGCGATTGTATTGATTTCATTATGAGTCTTTGTTAGAAGTCGTGTGTGCAATCATTGTGCACACGACAAACTAATATCAAAATTCTTTTGTGAATGCAAAACTACACCAAGGGTGGCGCATTTTGCGGTACAGCACAAAAAACAGATTCTGCATTATTAACTTTGCGTAGTGAATATGGAACAACAATACGGAAAAGAAACCTCATGCAGGTTTGAGGAACTTGGGCCAGAGAGCGAGGTGGGCAACATAACAAAGAAAAAGAATAAGTGAAATATCGTCTTTAAAGGCGTTATTATCGAAAAAAAGTAATTAAATTTGCAATTATAAAACCTCAATTAACTACATTAAGGATGCCTATACAGAGCGAGGCTGCATTGGAAAAAGGTCTTATTGAGGCTCTTCAAAAAATGAACTATGAATATGTTCATATTGAAGAAGAGACCAACCTTAAGGCTAACTTCAAGAAGCAGCTGGAGATACATAACAAGAAAGCTCTCGCCGAAATCGGAAGAGAACATCTTACAGACAGTGAATTTGACAAAGTCCTTATTCACCTTGAAGGAGGTACCCGATTTGAAAAGGCGAAGAAACTCCGAGACCTCTATCCGTTGGAAACAGAGGACGGTCAGCGTGTCTGGCTTCAGTTCCTTAACAAAAAGAATTGGTGTCAGAATGAGTTTCAGGTATCCAACCAAATCACTATTGAAGGTCGTAAGAAATGCCGTTATGATGTCACTATTCTCATCAATGGGTTGCCATTGGTGCAAATTGAGCTTAAACGTAGAGGCATAGAACTGAAACAGGCATACAATCAGATACAGCGTTATCACAAGACATCGTTCCACGGACTGTTTGACTACATTCAGATATTCGTAATATCCAACGGTGTCAATACCCGCTATTTTGCCAATAACCCTAATCAGGGTTTTAAGTTCACATTCAATTGGACAGATAAATCTAACAATCCGTTCAATGAATTAAGTCTCTTTGCCGCAGATTTTCTTGATAAATGTACACTGGGCAAGATGATTAGTAAATATGTTGTGATGCACGAAGGCGACAAATCGCTTATGGTGCTTCGCCCATATCAGTATTATGCGGTCGAGGAGATTCTCGACAAAGTTCAGAACACTAATCGCAACGGATATATTTGGCATACAACAGGGGCTGGAAAAACTTTGACTTCATTCAAAGCTGCTCAACTTATATCAGAGCTTGATGGTATTGATAAGGTGATGTTTGTAGTTGACCGCCACGATCTTGACACTCAGACCCAATCGGAGTATGACGCCTTTGAGCCGGGAGCCGTTGATAATACTTCCGACACAAGCGAACTTATACACCGTCTGCAAAGTGATTCAAAGATTATAATCACAACCATCCAAAAGCTAAATACCGCTGTGACCAGACCTTGGTACAGCAGTAAGCTTCAGCAGATTAAGGATAGTCGTATAGTGATGATATTCGATGAATGTCACCGTTCTCATTTCGGAGATAGCCATAGGAATATTGTCAAGTTTTTCAATAATCTACAGATATTCGGGTTTACAGGTACTCCTATCTTCAAAGAGAATTCTGTAGACGGACATACTACCAAAGGAATTTTCGGTGAATGTCTACATAAATATCTCATCAAGGATGCTATCGCAGATGAAAACGTGCTTGGTTTCCTTGTAGAATATTATCATGGCAATACCGTGGTGAACAATGGTCATCAGAGCCGAATGCGTGAGATTGCACAATTCATTCTAAACAATTATAACAAATCCACCTACGATGGCGAATTTGATGCGCTGTTTGCTGTGCAGTCTGTTCCTATGCTTGTTCAATATTACAAGATTTTCAAGGAATTAAATCCAAAAATCCGAATAGGAGCAATCTTCACTTATGCGTCTAACGACAGTCAGGATGATGAAATCACCGGGATGTCAAGTGGTTCTTTCGTCAGTGAACGTGTTGCGGGGGCTGATGATATGGAGGACATTATCAAAGACTACAATGAGATGTATGGCACATCTTTCTCATTGCAGAACTTCCGGGCATATTACGATGATGTCAACCTCCGCTTGAAAAAGAAGAAACCGGATATGCTTTCGCTTGACCTATGTCTTGTTGTTGGCATGTTCCTCACCGGCTTTGATTCAAAGAAACTCAACACTCTGTATATTGATAAGAATCTTGAATATCATGGCTTGTTACAGGCGTTCAGCCGTACCAATCGAGTTCTAAATGAGCGAAAGCGGTTTGGTAAGATAGTTTGCTTTAGAGATTTGAAAGCAAATGTCGATGCCTCTATAAAGTTATTTAGCAACGGGGGTGAGGAAGGAATTATTCGCGAGCCATATGAAACTGTAAAGAAGGAATATGTGAATCTGACTAAGGATTTCCTATCTCATTATCCCGACTCCCGTGTAGTCGATTATCTACAGAGCGAAGATGATAAGCGTAAATTTATCTTGGCATTTCGCGATATTATTCGGAAGCACGCTGAAATTCAGATTTACGAGGATTTCAACGAAGAAGACCCGGATTTCCCAATGGACGAACAGCTCTATATGGACTTCCGAAGCAAGTATCTCGACATCCACGACACATTCGTTGATTCAAAGACTGTTCAAGATAATGCTCAATCCGATTATAACGGTGATGCAGAACCATCACTTGATGATATTGACTTCTGTCTCGAACTTCTCCATAGCGATATTATTAATGTCGCATATATCCTGAGTCTGATAGCAGACCTAAATCCCAATGCCGAGGATTATCCTGAAAAGCGTCAGGAGATTCTTGACACGATGATAAAGGATGCCGAATTGCGTAGCAAGACACAATTGATTGACGGTTTTATTCTCCAGACTGTTGATAATGATAAGGAGGGCTTCATGCGCGACAAGAAAGCAGACGGTAGCATCGACCTTGAAGAACGTCTTAATCAATATATCCGTCAGGAGAAGGGACGAGCTATTGAACGCATAGCGGAAGAAGAAGAAATTCCTATTGAGGTAATCAACAAATTTTTGTCGGAATACGATTATGTTCAGAAGGAACAGACTGAAATAATACAAGATGCTCTGAAGGGTAAGAAGCTTGGACTTGTGGCACGTCGTCGTACTCTCAACCGTATTGTAGACCGACTCCGAAATCTAATAAGAACATTCAGCTGGGACTGATTAATATCTAAGCCAGAAATATAATTAGCCGAAAAAGATGAGCGAAGAACTTCAACAAAAACTGCGCACACAGCTTTGGACTGTAGCCAATAACCTGCGAGGCAATATGTCTGCCAATGAATTCATGTATTTTTCGCTTGGATTCATATTTTACAAATATCTTTCTGAAAAGATTGAGAAATATGCAGATCAGGCTCTGGAAAATGACGAAATAACATTTAAACAGCTTTGGGAAAGTCAGGAAGAAGAGGCCATAGAACTTCAAGGAGAAGTCAAAAAGCAGTGTTTGGAAAATATAGGCTATTTTGTTGAACCGCAATATCTTTTTACATCAATAATAGACCGAATCAACCGTAAGGAGAATATTCTTCCACAACTGGAGCGTTCTCTGAAACGAATTGAGGACAGTACACTCGGTCAGGATAGCGAAGAAGATTTCGGAGGCCTTTTCTCTGATATTGATCTGGCATCGCCGAAGTTAGGCAAAACGGCTGACGATAAGAACAATCTTATCAGCAGCGTTCTTGTTGCACTTAATGGTATTGACTTTGGAGCAGATGAAGCAACGCAGATTGATATTCTGGGTGATGCATACGAATACATGATTTCGCAGTTCGCCGCCGGAGCGGGTAAGAAGGCAGGTGAGTTCTACACCCCGCAAGAGGTGAGCCGTATCCTTGCAGAAATTGTTACTCTCGGTCATAATCGTTTGCGCAATGTTTATGACCCGACTTGCGGCTCCGGTTCCTTGCTTATCCGTGCTGCTAATATTGGTAATGCAGTTGAGATATTTGGTCAGGAGAAGAATCCTACCACCTACAATCTTGCCCGCATGAATATGTTGCTTCATGGTATCAAGTTCAGCAACTTTAAAATTGAGAACGGTGATACTCTTGAAGCAGATGCTTTCGGGGATATGCAGTTTGACGCGGTTGTTGCAAATCCACCATTCTCAGCAGAATGGAGTGCTGCCGATAAATTCAACAATGATGACCGTTTCAGTAAAGCCGGACGTTTGGCTCCTCGCAAAACAGCCGATTACGCTTTTATCCTACACATGATTTATCACCTCAATGATGGAGGAACAATGGCTTGTGTAGCTCCTCATGGTGTTCTGTTCCGCGGTAATGCCGAAGGTGCGATTCGTCGTTTCCTCATAGAGAATAAGAATTATGTAGATGCAATTATCGGACTTCCGGCAAATATATTTTACGGTACATCTATCCCCACGTGTATAATCGTGATGAAGAAATGCCGTAAGGAGGACGATAATATTCTTTTCATTGATGCCAGCAAAGAGTTTGAGAAGGTTAAGACCCAGAACAAACTCCGGGAAGAACATATCCGCAAGATTGTCGAGACTTACCGCGACCGCAAGGAAATAGAGAAGTATAGCCATTGTGCTACTCTCCAAGAAATCGCTGACAATGATTACAATCTCAACATTCCCCGCTATGTTGACACATTCGAGGAAGAAGAACCTATTGATATCAAGGCAGTCATGGCTGAAATCAAAGAACTGGAGGCCAAACGAGCAGACCTCGATAAAGAAATCGAAGGCTATCTTCGTGAACTCGGAATCGTTGAATAACCTCAAAGACAATCCTCATGACACAAGATAAAGACCGCAAAAGCCTTAATGTTCCACCTTTACGCTTCCCCGGCTTCACAGATGAGTGGGAGAAAATAACCTTAGGAGAATTAGGTGACACTATGATTGGATTAACTTATTCTCCTAAGGATGTTGTTGAGACAGGTGGTACCATAGTATTCCGCTCGTCTAACATACAAGGAGGAATGATTGACTACTTAGATTTAGTTAGAGTAAGCAAACCAATAAAAGAGCGCATTGTTACAAAAAAGAATGATATTTTGATTTGTGCACGTAATGGTAGTCAAAGATTGATTGGGAAAAATACACTTCTCAAAGAATCTGATGCCGGTAATACATTCGGAGCATTTATGATGGTCTATAGGAGTGAAGACAACGATATAGTCCATCCGCTACTTAGTACCAAAAGATATATTAGTCAAGTATCAGAGAATTTGGGAGCGCGAATAAATCAGATAACAACAACAGATTTGAATTCTTTTGAATTTTACCTACCGCAAGAATCCGAAGAGAAGAGAAAAATTGGGCGGCTTTTTGCTCTTATCAATGAGCGTATTGCCACTCAAAACAAAATAATTGAGGATTTGAAGAAGCTAAAGTCCGCAATTGTAGAAAAACTAATGACTCCTCAAAAGGAATGGAAATCTACTAAGATTGGCAATGTTCTATCAATAGGCTCAGGTAGAGACTATAAGCATCTTGAAGATGGGAATATTCCTGTTTATGGCACTGGTGGATATATGCTTTCTGTAGATAGCTATTTGTATGACGGCGAAAGTGTATGCATAGGTAGAAAAGGTACTATCAATAAGCCAATATTCTTAAAAGGGAAGTTCTGGACTGTTGATACCTTATTCTACACGCATACATTTCGCTCTATCACACCTCGTTTTTGCTATTATCTTTTCACTACGATTGATTGGTTAAAATACAATGAAGCCTCAGGGGTGCCAAGTCTATCTAAAGTTGCAATAGAAAATATATCCATATCTATTCCTGATTTAGTTACACAGAAACATATCTGTGCTGTTTTGGATAGCATGACTGATAAATTAGATATAGAACAAACGTTATTGGACGCTTATCATGCTCAGAAGCAATATCTGCTTCATCAGATATTCATATAAACATCTGCTGTAGCAGATATAATTTTTGACTTTCAAGTAGAAATAAATATTGTTCTTCTTGCTTCACAAATGACTCTATTTTACTTAGCCGTTTTGCGATTTCAATCTGTTCATCTGCATTATGGATGAATAATGGCATTGAGAAAAAAATTTCATCTTTGATGCTTACTCTATCATGTCTAACGCCTGTATCTCCATTTTGATACACATATTTATACCATGAATCACTTTTAAAATACCAGCCAAGGTATTCTACATCAAGACCATAACACCTAAAACACAAATACAGCGGGGAAATTACCCCATCAGAATCTCCATTGTACCTGTTTATTGGCCCATAGGGAGCTGTAACCGACTTGCGAGGATTATAAACGAAGTCATTCTTTGATATTACAAAATAGTTTGAAGTATTGTTTTCATTGACAATCTCATGATCAAATACTTCGCTTTGAGGAATAATACCATGATTGGCAGAATTACTCAATACGTTAAAAATTAGATTATCGGAATTCCTTCGTGTTATTTTCGCTGATACATCAGAAAGAAGAACTCTCTTTCGATGCGAATATTGTTTGTTGCCAAAAGTGTAATCTACAATTGCGGACATTGATGTAGATGTGTCCTTAATCAAGGGACTTGCAAAGACTCATTATGAAAATTGTCATAGATTACATTCCGTAAAAATACAAAACTTAGGCAAGTCATATACAGTTATGAATCTTTCAAAAGAACAATTGTCTGATTGTGGGCAACCATGCATATTATATGGGGAACTCTTTACTCAGTATGGGCCGATAATTGATGAGATTGTCAGCAAGACTAATGTGACCGGTAATTTAACATTGAGTAGCGGCCAGGATTTGCTATTCCCCTCATCTACAACAGTCGATGCCCAGTCTCTTATTGCTCCATCTGCACTAACTAAATCAAATATCATATTAGGTGGTGACATGTTTGGAATCATAGTGTCAGACGAATATTCACCCGAATATTTGAGCTATTATTTCAACTATATTGGAAAGCATGATTTAGCAAAGTATGCAATCGGAAGTACAATTATACATCTGCATTATAAAGATATTGCAGAACATACAATTATAATTCCAAATATCAACGAGCAGAAAGCATTTGTGAGATTAGCGTCCTTTGTCAAAGGAAAAATAGATGTTGAAAAAAAAACTATTGAATAATCTTACTGAGTTGAAAACTTACCTTTTACAGAAATTATTCATATAAACATATTGTTTAAAAGATGTTGTTTTTCCAGATATATAGAATTCAACAACTCAGACTCTATTTTCAACTTGTCCTCAAGGATAGTAAGCGCTGATGCTATGCGTTCCTGTTCTTCTATTGATGGGCAATATATCTTTGCTTGTCCGAAATCTTTGAAATATATGTGAGGAATCGCCATACCAGTTTTGAATGGTTCAAAATTGAAACTCATTAGACAGAAATATAGATATTTCAGGGAGTATCCAAATTTAGCAGTAAGATAGTTCAGTGTGCCGATAACGGAATATTCTCCAGTTGCGTATGTGACGGTTCCTGCACCGGATCCATCTTTTATAATCAGAATTGAATCCACATTGCATCTGTAATCATCAAGAAATCCGGCGATACCACTCGCTCCATATACCGGATATTTATCATTTGGGTTTAGTGCTCCTTCTTGAAGTGTAGACGTATGACATTCCAAGCAGTCTGAGATTCGGGTATTAGGTTCGCTCTGATGAGTTAGAGCCTTTGCAAGTCCCTTGATTAAGGATTGCAGGTTGTCAATTATTTTGTTTTGAGTGGCAATACGCTCATTGATAAGAGCAAAAAGCCGCCCAATTTTTCTCTTCTCTTCGGATTCTTGCGGTAGGTAAAATTCAAAAGAATTCAAATCTGTTGTTGTTATCTGATTTATTCGCGCTCCCAAATTCTCTGATACTTGACTAATATATCTTTTGGTACTAAGTAGCGGATGGACTATATCGTTGTCTTCACTCCTATAGACCATCATAAATGCTCCGAATGTATTACCGGCATCAGATTCTTTGAGAAGTGTATTTTTCCCAATCAATCTTTGACTACCATTACGTGCACAAATCAAAATATCATTCTTTTTTGTAACAATGCGCTCTTTTATTGGTTTGCTTACTCTAACTAAATCTAAGTAGTCAATCATTCCTCCTTGTATGTTAGACGAGCGGAATACTATGGTACCACCTGTCTCAACAACATCCTTAGGAGAATAAGTTAATCCAATCATAGTGTCACCTAATTCTCCTAAGGTTATTTTCTCCCACTCATCTGTGAAGCCGGGGAAGCGTAAAGGTGGAACATTGGTTATATTATTTCTCTAAGTTTTTGAATAACCAATAATATTAACACTATGAAGCATCTGACTATCAGAGAAATTGCGGACGCTTGGAAAGAGCAAAAGCGACCGTATGTAAAGCGCTCAACATTCGCAGCATATATGCTGACGCTTGAAAACCATCTGTTGCCATTCTTTGGCGACATGACCGAACTGAGTGAACCAATCGTTCAATCCTTCGTGCTTGAGAAGATTAACTTAGGACTTTCAGTCAAGACAATCAAGGACATTCTTATCGTTCTTAAAATGATAATGAAGCATGGAGTCAAGCACAAGTGGATTGACCATGCTGAGTGGGATATTAAATATCCTACCATCTCCACACCTTCGGAAATAGAGGTCCTGACCGTAGCAAACCACAAGAAAATCCTCGACCATATAAAGGCAAACTTCTCATTCCGTGCTCTCGGTATCTACTTGTGTCTCACCACAGGACTTCGTATTGGGGAAATTTGTGCATTGCGCTGGGAAGATATAGACACACAGACCGGAACACTTCAAGTTCGGCGTACCATAGAACGCATCTATATTCTCGATGGAGAAAAGAAACACACAGAGCTGGTTATTAACGACCCCAAAACACCGAACTCTGTTCGCGAAATACCTCTCAGTGCCGAAGCTCTCGCGCTTATCAAGCCACTGATGAAAGTGGTAAATACCGGATTCTATGTAATATCCAACGACAGTAAGCCAATCGAACCTCGTACATACCGTGAATATTATAGACGCCTGATGAAATCACTCAATATTCCGGCAATCAAGTTCCACGGATTGCGTCACTCGTTTGCTACTCGTTGTATTGAGAGCAACTGCGACTACAAAACAGTCAGCGTACTCTTGGGTCATTCCGACATCTCGACTACCCTCAACCTCTATGTTCATCCAAATATGGAGCAGAAAAAGCGTTGTATCTCAAAGATGTTCAAATCACTTGGTAAAAGCTGATAAGTAAGCATAAAAACAAGAGACTGCCGAACTGTGGTTGTCAGGCAGTCTCTTGTTCAAAGGATTTTAAAGGCCTCTCGAGACTTAAAATTTGTGGAAAACAGTTTAAATCATGTTAGGATATCAGTTTTTGACATATTCCGATGGGAGTTCTCCAAAGAATTTTTTGAAACTTGTAGAGAAATAAGATGCTGTGCTGTAGCCCACCATCACACTCACTTCTGATACCGAGTAGCTGCCGGTTTTAAGCAGTTCCATAGCGTTGTTCATCCTCATGCGGCGTATGAATTCGTTGGCCGACTCGCCTGTGAGAGCCTTAAGTTTCAGGTGAAGGTTGGTGCGGCTTACGAGCAGTTCGAACGCGAATTTCTCAGTCGTGAATTCCGAGTCATCAAGATGTTTCTCGACCACGGCCTTGGCGTTGGTCAGGAATTCCTGGTCAATCGGGTTCATAGCCATTTTCGCCGGATCGATATCAATTGCATCATTATAGTATGCTATTGCTCGTGCACAGGTGCTAAGCCTGTTGGCGATCTTGGCCTTCAGCAACGGCATGGAGAATGGTTTAGGCAGATAGTCGTCAGCGCCGACTTTTATGGCCTCGAGCTGGTCAGAAATCTCACTTTTGGCCGATAGTATTATTACCGAGATATGTGATGTTCTGAGATTTCGCTTGACGGCCTTGCAGAGCTGCACGCCATCCATATCGGGCATCATAACGTCAGTAATAATAATGTCGGCTTCCTTTTCGGCTACGGGCGCAAAGCACGTTGAACTCAGGCATGAGCGATTCGGAAATATACTTTAGTATGCTTTCGTTGTCGTCGACGAGCAGAACAGTCTGCATAGCCTCGGCGTCGGGCACCGACTCCGGTGTTTCGCTGTCCTGATGTGAATAAATCTCGATAGGCTCAGCGATCCCGGGAGTCGTGGCAACATCTGCCGGCTGATTGCTGAGTTCGCCGGTAGTGTAGGCTTCGGCTCTGACAGGACTCAGCCATTACTCTACCAATGGCCCTAAATATTTCTCAGCCGGAGAAAAAACAGTTCAAGTCGCTCGCTTCTCCCGAATATATTGCCACGCCAGGAACGCATGACTCAATTCTGATTAAACACGCCACAGGTAACTACCTGCGCAATAGCGAACTCGACGGAGGATTATCGTATGCTGACGAATATTTCGAGCGAAGGCTAACCAATGCTTCGTCAGAATCCTTCAATGCCAAGATCAAGGTCTTCAGAACCCAGTTCCGCGGAGTCGGAGACATCAAGTTCTTCATGTTCAGACCGGCCACTCTATATTCCTGACATCTCCACCGCCCACCGGAAAAATCCGCTGACCCGTAATCAGAGGTAAACAATATTTCCGAGGCTATTTCTTACGCCACCAATTACAAGCTGCTCTAATTGACATCGTTGGCGTTAGTCAAGAGATGGAATTTCGGATACGTCTTGACATTGTTGCCCGCTACTATTGCTACAAGGAGATGTGCGACCATAGCCGTCATGGTGTATTCTCCGATTGATGTGCTTACCTCAGGCGTACCTACCCATTTAATAGCATCATCAACCCAATAGTTGCCGGATATGTTCCAGAATTTGCTGTAACCGCTTGTATGGTCAAGCATCGCTTTAACAGTATCGCAGTCAGCCTTGTCCTTAACAAAAAGGGCAGTTCGTTATTCGGCAACAAGATGACGGCACAGGCACCAATGCAGAAATTGTAAGCACAGATTACCGACACATCATTATAATGAGTGAAAACCACGCTGCAATCTGATTTTTCAGTGCAGGTGCAAATCACCACATCGCATATCGGCAGGTCGGTACTGTCAGGCACAGATACAATATCAACAAAGCCCAGACGACTTATAGCATCAGCTATAAGCTCAACTGCCACACTGCCGACAATGGCAACATTAGTGTCGGCAATTTTTTGTTTCAAAACTGATGATAGCCCCCCTGATTTTTCCATATTCATAATTGTTTGAGGCAAAATTATACTTTCAACACCAAAAATTATGCACATAAAAGTGTGCAAATACCGCCGCCACCTTCAAATGCACACAAAAGTGTACAGCCTATTAAATGTATATATCATACTTTTGCATTAAAAGATTTATGCGACTACATCTTGGCATATTGTTCTTATACGCGATAGCTTCCCTAAATGCTGTTGCGCAAAGCGAGTTGCCGGATTCTTTGGATATATCGCGTGAACTTAATGAAGTGGTAGTAACAGCTCCTGAAAATCAAGTCGTTGGCAATAAAAGTTTTTTCTATCCAACAAGAGAACTTAAAAATGCCACAAACAACGGAATCCAACTTCTTGCAGGACTGCAAATCCCCGACCTGATTATAAACCCAGCCACCGGGTCTATTGAAAGACTGGGTGGTGGCGAGTTGTCCATAAGGATCAACGGTCGCCCTGCCTCTCAAATAGATATTACATCCCTGTCACCAAAGGATATTACAAAGGTGGAGTACACCCCAAATCCGGGTGTGAGATATGGAGAGGCAAGTGGCGTGATAGATATAACTGTAAAACGGCGCGAAACAGGCTATGGAGTATCACTCAATTTGCTCCAATCCGTAAACCGTGGATGGGGTAATTATACCGGAGCGTTGAAATATACATCAGGGCGTAGTGAGTGGACTCTTGATTTTCAGTCCAATCCTATGTGGCGAATGTCTGCTTTCCGTGATAATTCGGAGCATTATCTCCTATCAGACGGGACTAAAATCCTACGTTTGGAGAGTGGTATAAAGGCACCGAACAGGATGGCTTCTCATAGGGTATCATTACAACATTCCTATGCGATAGGTAGCAAACTCTTGCTTAACACCCAATTGCGCATATTCCGCAAGAACGATCGCTATATATCTGAGGGAAATATAACAACCATAATCGGCGATAAAGTTACAGATGATTTTGAACGTGAAGAATTACCGATAAAATCTACACAGATTGACTTGGATGTATATCTGCATTGGAAGGCAAATAAATCCAATAAGCTGTATTTTAATATAATCCCAACTGTAATGAATGGCTCGAATGACCGCAGTTATCAGACATCAGAGGTGGAGTTATATACTACCATATCCAATCGTGGATACAGGTTGTTTGGTGAAGGCGTTTGGGAACGTCGAATCAGGAACGGCGTCCTCACATCCGGCATACGAAGTTTGGGTGAGTGGAATGAGGCAGACTATAATCATTCTGGAAACATCAATGAAAAAAGCATCAAGGGAAGTTTATTTTCAGAGTGGAAACAGACCTTGGATAAGATTCAATATAGTATCGGAATAGGCGGAACTGCATATAGTGTAAAAGAACCGTTGAAACACAATTATTTCAATGCAAATCCTCGGATATATTTTCGATATACTCCTGCCTCATGGGGCGGAATTTCCTTTATCGGAAATGTAACCACGGTAGCTCCAACAGTGAATCAACTAAACCCCGTTATTCAACAAGTTGACAATTATCAATGGAGCGAAGGCAATCCCAGTGTTTCTGCCTTTCAGAAATATGATACAAAGATAGAGGTTGACGGCAGATTAAAGGATATATCGCTAAAAATTACTGTCGCCAATACCTACAACCATAATCCAATAATGGGAGCAAAGACATATATGGACACTAAAATAGTCAAGTCTTATTACAACTCCGGTTATAACAATAATTTTATTGTCATGGCTCAACTTAGAATGCCGGTGTTCATAAAACAATTGAACCTTTCTTTGGAAGGTGGTTGGCATAGAACAGTCAGCAAAGGCCTTAACTATTGCCACAATTATTCGCAACCCTTTATAAACGCGCAGTTCATGTATGTGAATGGGTCGTGGTGGATTATGCTGAAATATAATACTACATACAATGCCCTATGGGGAGAAGACATATACAGCACCAATAACAATATGCTGAACATTGGAGTAGGCTACACCCACCGTAGTGCGACTTTTATGGCCGGGGCCTTCAATCCCATCGGTAATATCAGAGTGAAAAGCCGAGATTTGAACGCTATCGCCGGATTTGACAGGGAATATCAAGTATCATCAACTCGTCAATTATTTTGGGTCGGGGTCACGTTAAACCTCTACAAAGGTAAGAAGCGAAGTGCGTCCCAACGCAAGTTAAACAACTCTCAAACATATGAATCAATAAGCAATGTAAAGAAATGAAGAAGTTATTACTCATCTTCGCATTGATAGCGATATGCGTCAGTGCGAAAGCCAAGGCCCCGGCCTATACAATCACCTTTAGCGAGTTACCCTATACCGAGGGGACTCTCTATGTTTCTGCAACCTGCGGAGATAAAGAACTTCTCAAAGTCGCAATCGAGGTCGAAGAAGAATCTGTCACAATCCCTGTTGATTTCTCTGAGGCAGTGGGCAAGGAGGTGTCGATACGAGCCTTTCAGGATCTCGATGAGGACAAGCAGCTTAAATTCGACAGCTACGGCCGTCCTGTAGAGCCATTTCTGCAACTGAAGATAGTACCCAAGGAGGAAGTGGAAGAATACAAATTCAAACTAACTGAGCTAAAATAGCAAACAGCTAATCATACATAGACAGCGCAGGCAGGCGATTTTGGAATCGTCTGCCTGCGTGGTGTCAGATGCCCGGGGTGCGAAAGGACGGGCGGGGTGTGTATGTCGGAGGCTGGTAGCGTTGCAGCGACTCGCAAGGAATAACCCCAACAATACCGAAATTCATGTACACTTTTGTGTGCATTTACCGTTACCTACCATAGTCTTAACAACTATTAACTATAAAACATAGTTATAACTACAATATATAGTTGTATATTTGCGGTATCAATACTTCAGATATGGAAAAACTGACTGCCAAAGAGGAAGAAGTGCTGGGTCTGTTCTGGAAGAAAGGCCCCTTGTATGTAAGAGAGATAGTGGAGCTTTATGAGGAACCCAAACCTCATTTCAACACTATCTCAACCATAGTGCGTGCGCTTGAAGAGAAAGGATATGTCGGGCATACTCCCAAAGGAAAATCCTATCAGTATTATGCTATTGTTGCTGAAGAAGACATGGGAAAGAAATCCCTGTCCTCAATCGTGGGACGATATTTCAAAAACTCATACCTCCGTGTTGTCTCTTCGTTTGTTGAAGATGGCAATATCCCGGTGGAGGACCTAAGGAAATTGCTTGACGAAGTAGAAAAATCCCATAACAATAAAACTGACTGAATATGGGCGGACTTTTATCATACTCTCTATCCGTTTCGGTTATTATTCTTATGCTATACCCTGTGTTGCATCAGATAATAAACCGTAGCCGCCATTTTCGCTTCAACAGATTGGCTATCATTATCGGGCTTCTGCTGTCGCTTGCTTTGCCATGTATTCTTGATTCAACGTTCATATCATTACCATCGGAGACTGTTGCCACAAATGTGGATTCGGTGATGAATATGAATTCTTCGTTGTCTGAAATGCAAGCGACAAACATAGAAGACGATTCAACGACTGCTCTCCCATGGCTATCCATTGTTCTTATTGTCTATCTCACAGGCATAGTCGTTTTATCTTGCCGTGAAATCGTATCATTCATGCGCTTGTTCAGAATGATTGCTGTCAGTGAGAAGAAGATAATCGGTGGGATTACAATCTGTCGTATAGCAGATGATGTCATCGCGCCTTTCAGTTGGGGCAACTATATCTTTATGCATGATACTGAATTAGATAACTCATCTTGCATCTATATCCACGAAAAGGCACATACCGACCAACGACATTGGATAGACGTACTCTTTTCCGATTTCTTTTGTATCCTGCTATGGTATAATCCCTTCGCATGGATGACAAGACAGCTTATGAAACTCAACCATGAGTTTGAGGCAGACGAGGCGGTTATCAATTCAGGAATAGAAACATACGATTATCAAAGATTGCTGGTGGTTAAAGCAATGGGCAACAGATCTATTCCAATAGCAAATAGTTTTGCAGCAGATAAGCGCAGTTTTTGTAAAAGGGTTCTTATAATGAGCAAGAAGCGACCGTCAAGGAAGACCATGCTGATTGCACTATGCGCAATTCCGGCTGTCGCACTTGCAGGTACGGCATTGTCAATGCCTGCCCCATCCCGTATTCTTTCAGAAATATCAGGTTATAGTCTTCGTGAAGAACTATTATCAGAAGAAACGCAGTCGGACTCTACGCTTAAAGAACCGGATGTAGAATCTAAACCATCAAAATCGGAGTCCGAAACACATACAGTTATCCCTTCTCCTTTTGAGGACCAAAAACCTTTGGCGGAAATTATCCGATATTCTGTTGAAACAATCCAACCTGATAAAGATACAAAAGTAAATATCAATATTGTGGTGGATGAGGATGGAAGAGTCAAAGATGTTTCAGCCGATACTCCCGACGGAGCTGAGGTCGCAGCCGCAATAAGCCGAAATTTTAAAGGCGTAAGGCTCGAACAGATTACTGACAATGGCCAACCGTTAGAAGTCCACTTTGTAGTCCCGGTTCATCTAAAGAAAAAGGAGTAATTAGAGTCATAAATACTATTTGATTGGATGCCAAATCATTGGTGTCCGGCCATACCCTTACCCTTATGAAACAGTCTTCAATTATACTGCTAATGGTATTTTGCTTTGTGCTTCAATCTTTTAGCCAAAGCAATATAAGCGGTGTTGTCAAAAACACCGAGGGTTGCGGTGTCGATTTTGTCAGTGTGATTGCATCACCGGCCAATGCCCCGAAGACGATATTGGCATCTGCTTTCACCGATGAAAGCGGCAAATTCCAAATGTCGGTGAAAAGCGAGTGTGACAGTCTTATTCTCAAAGCGTCGAGTATAGAGATTGCTCCGGCACAGATTACAGTACCTAACCGCTCCGGAAGCTATGAAATCATTGTGGAGAACCGCGTTGTCGAACTGAAAGAAGTTGTAGTAAAGTCGAAGAAAGTCTATTCGCAAGGCGACACAATCAATTATAATGTAGGTTCTTTCCTCTCGCAGACAGACCAGTCGATTGCCGACGTATTGAAAAAGATGCCGGGCATATCTGTGTCGGACGCAGGGCAAATATCTTATCAGGGCAAACCTATCAAGAACCTTTATATTGAAGGGCTTGACCTTATGAAAGGGCATTACGGTATTGCCTCCAACAACATCGACCCCAACAACATCGCCACGGTGCAGGTGCTTGAAAATCATCAGGACATCAAGGCTCTCAAAGGATTGCGTCCGGAGGAACAGGCCTCGATAAACCTGCGGCTCAAAGAAGGTGTCAAAGGTGTGTTCAATCTTATTGCCACAATCGGAGGCGGCTATGGCGACGAAGGACGATGGAACAACTCCGCGATAGCGACATATTTCCGTCGCAACAGCCAGTTTCTCGCTACATACAAAGGAAACAACACCGGCGAGGACTTGTCGCAGGAACTGTATTCCTTCGACAACGATTATTCGCGCACAAGCAATATCTCGACAATCTCCATGCCATCGGCTCCGGGCATAGACAAGCGTTTCTACTATTTCAACCGCTCGCACAATGCCACATTCAACAACGTATATCGCGTAGGCAAGTCGGGCGAGTTCGGTATCAACGCCGCCTATCTGAACGACCGCGACATGAGGCAGAGCCATTCGGCGACCACCAATTACCTGCCCGACGGCGGAGTGAACACCGTTGACGAAATGATGAATGGAACAGCGCGTATGCAAAAAGCATACAGCGACCTTACTTATATGAACAACGGCGATGAAAACTACCTCAAAGAGCAGCTTAAATTTGATTGGAGCACAACCGATGCCGACAGCCGTATTATAGCCGGAGGCGACAACGTGAGCCTGATCGGTAAGACCGACACATACCGCTTGCTCAATAAATTCCACATGACGCACCGCAATTCCTCCGACCGTGGGTTTGAGATTTCGTCGCTTGTGAACTTGGAAAAGCGACCGCACAGCCTGTCTGTTTCTCCCAATCTGTTCCCAGACATCATACTGGGCGATATGCTGTATCAGCATGTGGATTTCCGCAATATTTCCACTGAGAACCGTGCGGGATTGCTGTCTGTTTTCAAAGTTGGCAATTTCACGTTGCACCCCTCGGCGATAGTCAACTATCATCACAATTCACTCGAAAGCCGGCTTGATGCAACGAACAATGACCTGACGCTCGACTATCTCGATGCAGGGGTCGGTGCAGAAATGATGTTCAGCACCCGCAAAATCCATGCCTAGCTCTATCTGCCGATGAAATACCGCCTGTTCCGGCTTAACAACAGACTCGACGGCAACATTACCGACAAAAGCCGTTTCCGAATTGAGCCGTCGCTCAACTTCACATATAAAATCAACAGCAGCCATAACCTCAAAGCGTCGGCAATGCTGAATTATATGACACCCTCGATTGAAACGCTGTATTCCGGGCACATACTGACATCTTACCGCCAGTTGTCGGCTTACGATGTGGCAGGGCTGTACGAAGGTATGAATCAGCATTGCTCGTTGGGCTACGATTTCAAGAACATTCTTTCAATGAGTTTCGCCGGAGCGGAGATTTCGTGGAACAGACAGTCGCCCGAAGTGCTATATGGCTCATACTACGATGGCATAGTGCAGCGCACCATAAGCCGCCGCACATCGGAGAACGGGGATATGATATCGGCAAAAATCCATGCAAGTCAGGGATTCGACTGGCGACGCCTGAAAATCGGAGCCTCGGTTACATACTCCTATTACGACAGTCCGCTGCTCGTTCAGGACGAAGTGTTGCGCTACTCCGGCAACAGTATAGGAGTCAACGCCGACATAAGCCTGACGCCGTTCAAATGGTTAGGTGTATCTTATCAAGGAAACTACTCGCAGTCGACGACGCCGCAGAAAGGATATGACAGATTTCCGTGGCTGCGCACCGTAACGAACAAGGCATCGCTCGATTTTACAATTCCCGGAGGCGTTACGCTGACTACATCGCTCTACCATTACTACAACAACTTCAACGACGGCGATAAGTCTTTCCTTCTTCTCAATGCCGAGGCGAAGTACACCATCAAGCGTTTCAGTTTTACGCTGTCGTGCGACAACCTGCTTAACCGCAAGTCATATATTTACTCCGACCTCTCGGCTCTCACCGAGTCAAAGGCAATCTACAACATACGCCCTCGCAGTGTGTTGCTCAAAATCCGATTCAGAATATTCTAAAATACACCGATATGAAATATCTATTATGCCTACTTTTTGTATCCTTGTGGATTACCGGTGCGGCACAGGAATCTCACTCACGTATTATCGACAAAGCTACCCCTGTCGATACCGCCCGATACAAGGTTACATATTCGCTGAAATACAAATTCCACCCCGAACAAAGAGATGCCTATAATGACACACGAATTGTTCAGATTGGGAAACATAGTATCAAAGATTACAGCGAAATAATCAACCACTTCGATTCGTTGGCAACCGAACAGGTAAGACGTGGTGCAGAATCATATTCCAATGTCTCGGGCAATCCTTGGCCTTTGGAAATCATCAGACCCCTTCGGGGATTGAAAGCCGATTTGAAATACCGGCTCTCAATGTCCGCTTTCTTTGTCTATTCGGATTCTGTTCCGTCGCTGGACTGGAATTTCAGCGATGAAGCCACCGATTCGATTATGGGCTATGACTGTCGTAAGGCAACGGTTGAATTTGCCGGGCGCAATTATACGGCATGTTTTACGCCAGAAATACCTTTACCTTTCGGACCTTACAAATTCGGAGGTCTGCCGGGTCTGATTCTAAAAATAGAAGATGCTGAACAACAGTTTGTTTGGGAGGCAAAAGGGTTTGAGCGTACAAACACTCCTATAATGGAATATACATACCATGACGGCAACGATAAACAATGCTCGGCAGCAGATGTTGAAAAGACTCTTGCACGCTATTTCAAATCGCCGGTCGGTTTTATGATTTCAGAAATGGGCGGCGATAGCAACAGGATTCATATTGTTGGCAAAGATGGCAAACGAATGAATAATGCCGATGCTTCCCAAATGTCAATCCCTTATAAACCCCTTGAAATAAAATGAAGATATTACAGCTAATGGCACTCACCCTGTTCATGACGGGATGTGCCAACGCACAGTCAACTACCACAACAGTAAAACTGGAAATATCCGGGGAACCGCAGCCTGCAATAAGACACGTAACGGATATGAAAGTATCTGGTGACACATTGCTGTTTGTCTTTGAATGTGAGGACGGATATGGTCAACGGCTTCTCCGTCGCGCAATTATCGACAACTCCGACAACACAATCAAGATAAGCCCGGATATGGGCAAACGGGAAGACGGTTACTATGCTTCCTATATGCCTTATCCTTTTATCTCCGACAATGGTGCAATCCGCGTTATAAGTCAGGACGATTGCGAGATTTTTGCCGTCGAGAACGATACAGCGTTTGTCAGGACAAGGCAGTATCTGATGGACGGAAACAGCACTGTGCCTTTTCCTCTTTCACAATACGTTCAGGATGTATATATGACTAATCCTGACAGATACGTTTTTATCGGACGCGAGCCAAACGGCGGTCGCCAATATGCCATGACCGCCGACCTCATTACATCAAAAATTGATACAGTCAGACAAATCAACATTTCACCCGAATTACAGACATGGATGCCTAACGCCGGGGAAATGGTCTATTCTGACAAACTCAACAGGCTCGCTTTTGCCTATAAACTTCACCCGGTTGTCGATATATTCGACACCGACGGAAAGACAATCAAATCGGTTAAAATTGGAGAAGACACCTTCGACCCAAAAACTTTTGAAGAAGCCGACTTTGAGGCTATGAATAGTCTGCACACCGTGGATTTAACATTTACCTCCGATTACATCTATGCGTTGCATTGGGGGTATGGATATTCCGATGCCGACAAATACGCCCCGACCATCTATAAGATAGACTGGAACGGCAATGTAATCGACCGATATTCCAACATACTATATCCTCTTTATCGAATCGCAGCCATTGACGACAACCGGCTTATAGGTTGGAACGGCAAAGAGTTTGTCTTAATTCAGCTATAAACAGATAATCAATGGAGTCAGAGGCCCGGGGTGCGAAACGACGGGCAGGGGTGTATGTCGGGGGAGGGTAGCGTTGCGGCGGCTCGGCAACGAGCCATACCTTGAACACCGAGTTTCATACACACTTTTGTGTGCAAATGCCTCCGCCCCCTCAAATGCACACAAAAGTGTACAGGCAATCTCGCCTCGTCACCATATATTTGCATACATGATGATATTTTTAAAATATAATATGATGAATAAACTAATTTCCGCTATTATTTTGGTTACTGCAATATTTTTGTCGGCAACCGACGCTCATGCACTAAGCGGATCATGGCGCGGATCGCTTGATTTAGGGCAGATGAAATTGCCGCTGACTTTTAACTTCACGGAAACGCCATCTGGTGAAACGCTATGTACGATGGATTCGCCTTCACAAGGCGCCAAAGGTATCGCCACAGAAGTCGTGCTTTGCACATCCGACACTATTTCGATAAAATGCAATGCCATAATGGCATCCTATACTGGCAAGATTTCAAATGGTACAATTAAAGGTGTTTTCAGCCAGCGAGGTATCGCCATTCCTCTCGATCTGACACCCGACAATCCCGATGAGAACCGCCGTCCGCAAACTCCCATACCTCCGTTCCCATATTCCGCTATTGACACCACATTTACTGCGCAAGACGGTGCTGTAATGGCAGCCACGCTTACGATTCCGCCCAGTGCAACCAGTAAAAAAATACCCGCTGTTGTAATGGTTACAGGAAGCGGTCCGCAAAATCGTGACGAGGAATATTGCGAACACAAACCTTTCGCCGTTATCGCCGATTATCTTGCTCGCAATGGAATCGCATCTCTGCGTTATGACGACCGCGGAACTGGCAAATCTACCGGAGATTTCATTACTTCCTCGACTCTTACATTCAAGGACGATGCGGTCAGCGGTATTGAGTTCTTACGTTCTATGAGATGCATAGGTTCTGTTGGAGTTCTCGGTCATTCCGAAGGGGGCACGATAGCGTTTATCATCGGCTCGGAAGGCAAAGCTGACTTTATTATTTCTCTGGCAGGAATGGCGATTTCAGGCAAGGAAACAATGATGAGGCAAAACGAGCAAAACCTTGACAAACTCAATCTGTCGGAAGAAGACAAAGCCAACAGTCTGAAGCTGATTGATAGAGTATTTGATGAAATGGCATCACAGACAAAGCTGGGTGTTTCAACCCCCATAAATATCGACGAACTTGTCACTAATAACAACCTATCCGTTCCTCAAATGGTGATTCAGTCATTGAAGATAACGCAGAAAACGAGGGGTCCGTGGGTTGATACTTTAATTTCGCTGGATCCCCGTGAATTCCTCGGCAATGTGAAATGCCCCGTTTTAGCAATCAACGGTGAAAAGGACACACAAGTTTTTCCCGATAACCTAAATGTGGTTAAAGAGTATATCCCACAGGCAGAAACCAAATTTATGCCTGAACTTAATCACCTGCTTCAACATGCAGTTACTGGCGAGATTTCAGAATACGACGAAATAAGCGAAACAATTTCTCCCGAAGTGCTTGATGCAATAGGACTTTTCATCAAGAACAACTATAAATAAACCACGCCTCAGGAAGTATCAATATCGTAGAATATTCTTTTTATTGGCAACTAAAACGGTCCGGGATATTGTGGAAATAAGTCACAAAGTTTTGGACTGTTTTTATCATGTGCTCTATTTGTACGTCTTAATTCTTGAGTTCTCATAATGATTCTTAGTTATTCAAGCATTGGACAGGCATACGAGCATACGCTCAATGACTATCGCTCCACTCCCGAGCAACGATACCCTCAATATCTTGCGCCGCCAACTCCACCGAATCCGCGAAATCATAGCCGCCGAGACCAACAAACAGTAAAAAACTAACGTATAAGCCTCTGAAAAGGCGATTTAATTGACAGGCTGTGACATTTGTCACAGTTTTTGTCGTTTATACTGTGTAACTTTGCAAGAATAAACGGCTCGAATGATATGGAGAATAAAATTGATGATTTTTTCTTTGCCGGAAATGCGGTGAGCGGCGAACCCGATTATGGGCTTGCCGACACTTTCGTGCGCACTGCCGAGGCGTTTGCCAACGCCACTTATCAGAGTGTCTATATCATTGACTATTTCCGCAAGAATTTCCTGTATGTGTCGCCCAATCCGCTTTTCCTTTGCGGAATGTCAGCAGAGGCTGTCAAGAAGTTGGGCTATCAGTTCTACCTCGACCATGTGCCTGCCGATGAAGTCGGTATGCTGTTGGAGATAAATCAGGCAGGCTTTTCGTTCATAAACAGGATACCGCCTGCCGAGAGGAAGAAGTACACTATATCCTATGATTTCCATATAGTCAACGGTCACGAAAAGCTCCTTATCAATCATAAGCTGACCGGGTTTGCCTATCAGCCCGACGGCTCCGTATGGCTCGGACTCTCGGTGGTGTCGCTATCGACACACTCCAAAGCCGGACAAATCACCATGCACTGTCGCGACAAGGCGGAATATTGGGAGTATGATCTTGTGTTGCACCGTTGGGAGGAACACGCCGCCCCGGTTTTGAACGAAACAGAAAAAGCGATACTGACCCTCTCCATTCAGGGATTGACAATCAATGCCATTGCCGAGAAAGTCCACCTCGCCGTTGATTCAGTAAAGACAGCTCGCCGCAGACTTTACGAGAAATTAGAGGTAAACAATATTTCCGAGGCTATATCTTACGTCACCAACTACAAGTTGCTCTAATTGACATCGTTGGCAATATTTATAGCCACACTTTTATTGTAATTCAATACTTTGCAATATCATTACACAACACTTCCCACTCGTGCATATTCTGCATTAATTGAAGCAATAAATTCTGTATAGTTTCTTTTAGTTCTGTTTCCATATCTGTTCTATATTATTGGTATTGGGCTGGCGAATAACTGACCGTTAGGGTAGTTTATTCTGTTATCAACTTCTTCATTTCATTTTTCCTCACGTCAATATAAAGCAAATCATCATGATCTGTTATACTATACAGTTCCATAAAATCTTCTGTGACTAAGTAATACTCATCAAGCCCTTCGCAATCGCCGATAAATTTATGTATATCAGACATTCTTGCTTTATAAATGACGAAATCTTTGTTCCAATAATCAATAAAGAAATAGAGAACCATATTTTTGTCAATTATATCTAATAGATGAAAATAAGGGTCTTCCATGTTGCAATCTATACTATATGGCACATATTTAAAGCTTAGCCATAATGCACGAGGATTACCATACACAAAAGTATCGTATAGCTTTTGCGTCAAAATCTCTTTATCGGCATCGTCTATTTTCTGAAATGGAAGATGATTATCTTTGATTGTCCGTTCTATTTCTTTATAATCAAACATAGCATTTTGCTTTTATTGATAATGGCTAAGCGGGGAGCGGCGTTAGTCCGTTATCCCGGCTTGTTCTGAAATTACTTAACTTCTTGTGCCTTTTTATAATTTGCATAGCGGGCATTTAGAGTGTCTCGCCATTCTTGGCTTTAACTGAATACAACACTGACAGACTCCATAAGTCTTAATAAGCTCCATTGCAAATCATAAAAAACATTTTCAGGGAAGATTTGTACCAACACCATAGCTTCATCGAATGATATGGGGAGTTGTATTTGTTCTAATAAGACATCATAAGTATTTACTAATTCATCAATACTCTCTGTATCATTGATGCTTTCATTAGGCATACGACCCAAATCTTTCAACTGTAAAATTTCATTTCTCATATCGTGTACTCTAATTGTTCATAATGACTAAGTGGGTAACGCTGTGAAGCGTTATCACGCTTCGTTACCGATATATTCTATAAGTATATGTTAGACCATTTTGTATCATCGCCCCATTTTCTTTTTTTACTATCAATAAGCCACTGATTTGATTTACATACACAGACATAGCAATGAAGTTCCTTCATCAATCCTTTTTCGATACATGTATATACATGGAACTTGTTTTTTGTAACTCTTTCTATATCTGTAATAGTTTCTTTACTGGGGTCATATTTATAACTGCCTTCAAGTCCCCATGAAAGGCAATTCGGTAAACCCATTTTTCTGTCCTTTGAGGTACAGAATTGGCTGAAAATAGAACTTATTTTCAACTTCATCAATTCTGTTTTTTCTTTTTCCGACAAATCAGGATTATTATCTATATCTTCACAATATATTTCCCACCCATTCATTTCTGTGAAAAATGCGATGATTGTTCTTTCTATTTCCTGTTTTATTTCTAAATCTTCCATTTCTTTAAATTTATTGGTTTAACATTTATCGGTAATGGTTTGACAAGGAGCTGCGTTTAGCAGCTATCTTGGCTCGTTAGTAATAATTCATTCCTCTTTCTGTTCATCCAAACAGTCATTCACCCATTCTCTAAGTCCTTCATCAATATCTTTCTGTAATGTTTCTTCTAAAATCACTATACCTTCTGATTTTTCGGAAGTGTCAATAGAGTTTAAGAATCTGTTGAGCATCCATATATTATATTCAGTAGGCACTCTACGAATAGAAGCATATAAAAAAGGGGCATAAGTATTATTATCAAATTTTTCCAAATAATGGACTACACGACCGGGATTGCCAAAATTGAAATGTGGATGCCTTTCAAGCAATCTAAATAAAGGCTCAATTAAAGCATCATCTATTTCAGTTAAAACAGATTCTACCTCTTGCAAATCTTCTTCGGATTGAAGATTCATATTGTTGATTTTAGAAATAATCTCATTTACATTCATGCTTCGTTTATGTTTATCAAGTTATTACTAATGGGTTGCTGCTTGCCACCGTTTAGGCGGAATAGGTGCTTGTTATCAATATTTTCTGCTTTTGTTATAAATCAACCGTAAAGATGACTGAACAACCTTCTTTTTGAGCATTCTCATAAAACGATTGAATGTCTCCACTCCAACCTAAAAGATAATTCAAGGTGTCATCATTTTTAGGTAATGAATATTCTTGTTCATCTATCAATGGAAAATTCTTTCTTATAATATCATGCAGATTATTTTGATGTAAATAGACAACTATTTGTTTAACCTCAGAATGAGTTTTCAGAGTAATGATTTCATCTTCTGTTTCAACTAAAAACTCTCCACCGAACACAATGTTTGTCGGAACAGTATTTTCCTCATTCCACTCGCCACCACCAAGACAATATTGGATACCTTCCCATGCTTTATCCAACTCACAACCACGAGGAGTTTCCAATAAGGTTTCCTCTATTTTCTCTAACATATAGTCATATCGTTCATCATGTGGTAAGGAACGAAGTTTGTTCAGTTCATCTTCTTTCAAAGCATATAAAACACCTAATCTTGACATAATTTATTCTCTATTGTTTAATTTGTTCATAATGTCCGGCGGATAATCGACCTTGTGGGAAATTAATCCGCTTGTTATGCACTTATTCTTCCATATTGTTTGAGGTTTGTTCTAAAAAGTCGAATTCCAGCTTGATGATTTCATCCATAGGAGCTACTGTACGACTCCTGCTTTCCAGATTTTCAGCATCTGCCCATAAGAAAGGATAAAAGGCAACGCCTTCATCGTTTTTTAAGGCTGCGGTGTCTTTTTGCCAACCTTGCCAGCGATAATCTGTATAAAAAGTATCTGTATCACCATGCAGACACCAATACACAAATTGCCCCAATCTGATGTCCATATCTTCCAGTTCCAAACAATCGGGAGCAAAATATCCAATATTGCCATTGTTCAAGCAAATGAATAATCCGCCCAATATATCCTCGCCGATTACTACCTCGTTGAATGGAAATAGGCTGTTCCTTGTAACGAAGTTCACTTCTCCTGCACCATATAACCTTATCCAATTATCTATGACAATCCCTCCGGTATTTTCAAGGATTGCTGCAAGCAGGCTTTTGCTATTTATCTTGTATTTAGCCTTTAATGCCTGCTTTGCGATATCGTTGCATGGCAAGACTTTTATTATTTTGGATGACCTTTTTATATCATCAAGTATTTTCTGAAACATATTATCCATTGTATTTTTATAGGTGCATAATGTTTTCTAAGCACGCCGGGCTCTTGTTACATGAAGATATCCGGTATGTAGTCTGCACCGTACGTCGTTTCTTTGTGTAGCACGATGCTTCCTCTTTGTTTCTGAACCTTATCCATGTCGCTGAATTTTGCTTCATGCTCCAAAGATAAAACAAAAACGTCACATTTTGAACATACGTTCAAAAATAATAGTGGTTAAAAAAACAAAACTGTATCAGGCTTTAAGCAGCCGATAATAATTGTGAAGCAGAATGCTGTAAAGATGTCGGAGCCAACTACAATATCATCGAAAGACGGAAATATACAGTGAGTACTCATCATAAATGTTGTATAATTACCTGGCGTTAAACAGAAATGAGTTCCAAAAGAGACTCCGTTTTTACTATCTGTTGACTCTGATTGGATCTTCTAAAGAATCATCAAATGTTTTTTCAAATAATGTGATTTATATCACAGATTTTGTGGATTTTTATTTGTAACTTTGCTCTACAACATATTGCATGTTCATGGAGAAACAACGGGCTAAGATAATAGGCATCGCACGGCATCGCCTTTCTACCGATGGCGATGGTGTTACTACGCTTGTCGCCTTTCATTGCTGTCCTCTCAGTTGTCGATATTGCCTCAATCCGCAGTCGTTAGGCGACGGCGGGCGTTTCCGCGAGTATTCACCTGAGGAACTGTATGCCGAAACGCGCATCGACGAGCTTTATTTCATCGCCACAAACGGTGGTGTTACCTTCGGTGGCGGCGAGCCTTGCCTGCGTCCGCAGTTTATACGCGAGTTTCGCGAACTGTGTGGCTCTGCATGGCAGCTCAATCTTGAGACGTCGCTCAACGTGCCCTCGGCCAACATCGAGGCTCTGCTCCCGATGGTCAATACCCTTATTATCGACATCAAGGATATGAACCCCGACATTTACCGCAGCTACACAGGTCAAAGCAACGACCTTGTCCTCGACAACCTCCGCCTGATAGCCGATGCAGGGCGACAGCAAGACTGCATCATCCGCATACCGCTGATACCCGACTATAACACCGACGCCGATCGAGAGAAAAGCCGCAAGGCACTCGAAGCTCTCGGCTTCACCCGATTCGATTTATTCACCTACATAATCCGCAAACATTGACTATGATCCCCCAGATGAAAATAATCAAAATGATGTCTGAATATGAGACGTACACGACGGCCGATACACTATACATAGACTTTCACAGACCTGTATTTGTTTCAGATTTGGTTTGCGATATTGACACATCTGCAATCAGCAAAATACATTCACTCATCGAATACGCTGACGGCAATGCAAAACGATATGAATATGCAATACAGGATATTAGGGGATACACTAAATTGGATAATCGGATAAAGTCGCCGATTTTACTCACAATCACCGATTTGTATCATGACGGAATCACATGGGGGGAGGACTATATAGATTTCATTCCTCAAATAGGTGATTACAATAAGGATAATTTCAAGATTAAACGAATTAAACTCGTCTTTGATGCTGATGCAACACAAAAACCGTTATGTAGAAAAGTTAATGTTCTTGACACCCGTTTTTAATTAAAACCGATTGACTATGGCACGAGGAAAACAGACTTGCAAGATACTGAAAGAGATACGTCGGCAGATTGCCGAGGCTAATGGCATAGAGTTAGCAACATCGGAATGTCGCTACAAAGGCGACTGCCGAGGCACATGCCCCAAATGTGAAGCTGAGGTGCGCTACCTTGAGCAGCAGCTCCGCGCCCGCTCCCTCGCCGGAAAAGCTGTTGCGCTTGCCGGTATTTCAGCGGGTGTGATTTTTATGTCGGGGTGCAGCGGCACGTCGACAAGTCGGCCAACTGAAACATTGCAGAGTGAACCAGAGCTCCCGATTGAACAGGTAGAGGTGGCAGATACAATTAAAGCGGTTGCTGATTCGATTCCAAAAGACTCTGCTGGCGTGTCGACTCCACAAGTGCTTGATCTCCTTTTGGTTGGAGATGTTGACGAACCGTCAGAAGATCTTGAAGACATATTAGAGGAAGGTGAAATACCTCCGTTCTGGGATGAATCAGAGGTTGACGTAAAACCACAATTCCCGGGTGGTAAAGAGGCTATGCAACGTTTTTTAGACGAGGGCTATAAAAATGAGAAAGATACAGTATTTGGCGATGTAACAATTGGTTATGTGGTCGATTTTACCGGAAGAGTTGAAAACCCGGAAATAATACACGGTAATAAGTTGCTCGGCGAGCAGTTGATCAGGATTATTAAGCAATTCCCGAATCATGTACCCGGGAAGAGAAAAGGTCACGAGGTGAGTGTGTATATGAAGTACTCGATGTCTATGGTCCCTGACGAAGAAGTAGACACGATAAAATGAGTATGGCTTAAGGGAAAAAGCACCTTTTCGGAGTCAGAAACATATCAAGTTAAAGAAAAAACGAATAGCTATGATCGATCAGATTAGTAAATTTTTAGCCTCGGCAGTTGTCGTGTTCTTTTTTATGTTCGGCTTGGGATTTTGTTTCGACTCGCCCGACACGTTGACCAATATCTATTTGGTCAGTGTAAACGTGCTAATCTGTGGCGGACTACTTTGGCTCATTAATAGGAAAGGAGACAAGCGATGAAACCGATAGGGTACATAATCGGCGTGGCGTGCTTCCTCATTTCAGCAATCGGGAGAATGGCTGACTCGTTGTCGGATGTTCTGATAGCATTAGGTCTCATTGCTCTTGTTGTCTTGGTTATATGGCTGTTTGAGACAGGGAGAATCAGACTTAATGAACGCCTCGGCAGAATATTGAAAAAGATTGGTGTCGGCATTTTCGTAGTTGTTGGCATAGCATACCTTGTTGCTATGGCAGGATTTGTCACATATAAAGTCGTAACGGAAGGCGACTGGCAAGGATTCATGTTGCTGGCTATTGCCTCAGCCGTGTTCGGTATTTCTTGGTATCTCAGCAGATGGCGCAGACGATGGTTGAAGTTTCTAAAGACTTTTATGCCAAAAGACGAAATACGTCACGGCGACTGGAAGATGCGCGAAAAGTATTTCCAGACATTTGACTATGCCACCAACGCCCTGTATGGACTGCGTACTGATGACGGCATTTTTGACGGACAGGCGAGAGTGTGGCTTGACCCGTCGGATGTCGATAAAGATGCGTCTGCAAGATTGGATTCATTTGAGGTAATGTTGGCAAAGCGTGGCATTAAAGCCAACTGCGCTCTGACACACATCCCCGGATGTATCTACGCTGATATAGTTGCTGAAACCAAATACAAATCAATGAACAGCGACAGGCAGGCAGCGTTCCGCGACGCATTCCACGAGCTTGACGGCATGAATTATCATGGAGACTATTATGCTGAATATCACGGAGAGTTGGGTACAATCTTTTTTGAAAGCAACTCCGGAAATGTTATTAGCCGCGCCATAAGGACAGAGCCGAGAGAAGAATATTATATTGACAACGATTGCGGGTTTCAATCGGATGAAGCCCATTATTTCATTGAGAGAGGTGTCGATTGGACTGAAGGTACATACTCGTTGATTTCAGAAAAGGAGTTTTTCTCGCTTTGGCGTGAGCGACTTGAATATAATGACAAAGATGATGCATATTCCTTCTTTGAGCAGGCATCGCTGATGTATTTCGCTGCGGTAGCCAACGGCGACAAAAAAGAACAGACCAATAGCCGATGGGATATTGAAAACGCCGCCAAATATCTCATAACCCATGATGAAAAGGAAACAATGATTGACCTACTTATGGGGATGATTTATGAAGAAACTCTGTTTTGGGCTTCACGACTGTTTGTAGATGTAGTTCCCGAGTACGCCCTTGATACAGCCAAACGATTGGTTAAGTACAGTGACAATCCCTATATAGTCTCACACACCAAAAGACTTATATCTCAATGGAAGAAAGGAGAAAAGCGATGAAACGGGGACGGTTTTTTATAGGCGTGTTGTTGGGCTTTTTTGTCTTTTGTCTTTCTGCACAGTCGGTCAATAATGATCTGACACATAAGGGCAAGATAAAAACTCTATGGGTGGTTGACGGAGTGGCTTTGAATGACTCTGTGTTTGACTACACTCTCGAACAGATGCAAAGTGACAGCGCGTCCTTATTGGCAAGCAGTGTTTTAAGTTGGGTATATCCACATGACATTGCAAGCATTTCAGTAACCGACTCTATCTGTGCGGCAGAGCAAGGTTTTGTCAACTGCAACGGAGTCGTAAATATTGCAACCACATTCCGTGAGCAGATACGGTTTATCATCAACGGTCTCCCTACAAAGGCTAAAGAAAAAGTTTCTGCCGGAGAGATTTTGGGAGGGTATGACTACATTCAACACATAGTCAAGAATGAATTTGGAGACTTAGCTGATTATGGAATCAATGACTTTGTGATATTGAAACAATTTCCGATAAACTGGCATAATCACCGAATTCCATATGTGGTCGTAACAACTGAGTTGCCGTACTATAGGACTGAGCATCTCATTGGGAGATATACCGGAAAACAAGGCAGACTGTCCTACGAATTGGAGCTGAAATCCGATTCCTCTTATGTGTTTTCAAAAACAGATTCTCATAAAAAAGCGATCTCCCCTGAGATCCGTAACTATGGGAAATGGGGCATATCAAGCGGTAAAATAAGATTGATTTCAAGTCAAGACCCAATTATCCGTCTTCAAGGATACACAGTGTCGCTGGATACTGTGCGACTGGAAATAAAAACTGTTAGAGCTTTGACCTTACCAAAAGGCTCATGGTATAATAAGAAATCGGTAACCTTAAAGCGACAACACGATGAAACTGACAGGATGTAAATCATTGTTGCTTGGCATTTTGATTATAATGTCTTGTATAGGAGCATTGGGGGCTGGCATAATGCTTGGATCCGGCTTGGATTGGAGGCTGTTTGCATTGTTTGCAGCAACCGCGATTATCGGCTCGGTGTGGACTTCAAAGTTATTAAGACCTGTACCGGATGTCGGTCTGATTATAAAGTACAACTTCCCCAAAGATGCCGGATACTATCAAAAAGGAGAACGAAAGACTACGCCTGTAAGCGATAGCGATATCTTGTATCATATTAAGGTATTTCTACCCTTCATTCAGATTGGCATGTTCGTATTCGCTGCAGCTTTATTTGGCACTTCTCACCAAAGTAGAGATACTATGCGTCGAGTCGGGTCTATAAATTTTGACGGTGGTCAGGCGGAGTTGATAGTTGTCGAGCAAGGCGAATTTGGCTCATACGCTGACCTGAGAATTTACAACAGCGAAGCTGGGCATATTGAGAGCATATATATCAGAGCGGAGGATTCCATGCCCACTATTGACAGCATCAAAGGCAAAAATGTCTATGTCAGTTATCGCGACTTTCCCGGTGGAGATTCCATCCTTTCGTATGATAGAGTCATGTTAGGCGAGTCACTTATTGACCATGACAAACTGAAGTTCAATTACCATTTCTTTAATATCAAATGAAACAGTGGCAGAGAATAGTAGGTGTAGTCGCAATCACAGTATTGGCTTATGCGCATATAGAGATATTGCGAAACTATTTAGAGATAATGAATTTTTCCGGTGCATGGTGTGCCGAGATAGAGCAGGAATGGTTCGTATATTATGTCGATAAAAACATTAAACTCTTTTGGGCATACCATATGTTATCTCTAATAGATTTGGTGATAATTATATCCTTATTTATTTGTCTGTGGCGGAAAGGAGGCAAGCGATGAAACCGCAAAATGAATATATTGCGAAAGAGGCGTTTACGTTTCCTCTGATTTGCCTTGTATGTTTGGCTTTCAGTATTTATTGGGGCTATACTGACGGGTGGCCTGTCGGTGCGATAATCGGTACATCGTTTTTCGGGGTTATAACGATGTGTTATATATGTAAATATGTCCGATTAGGACGCAATTACCTAAAAATTGATGCCAATGGTATCAAGATAAAAGATTGGAGCAAGATTACTGTGCTTAAATGGTCTGAGATAGAGAAATGTGAGGTATATTATAGTCCTTCCTATGCTGTTCTTTTTGAACGCGAATTATTTATCGTTGCCAAATCTGACAATAAACGTGAGCAAAACATATTTGTCAGCCTTTCTGGGAAATACTGTCGCAACAGGAGCGTCATCGAGGCGATTGAGCGTTTCGGCGGCTATGATGTTTTTGACAGTCTATCCTCTCGTCGCCAAAACAGGTATTTTGCCGGATTAATGTGGGCAGTTTTTATCTTCGTTATCTTATTTTTTATCATTTATGTAATCAGGGATGCTTGAACTATGAATAATCGAATGTTATATCTCATTAGCATTATCGGCAACTTCTTGTTGCTGGTCTATGTCGTTGTCCTGATTGTTGGAATCGGTGGCAGGTGGCTTGACCGTGAGTTGTGGCTGTACTCCGATGTGGCAAAGATTGCACAACTACTGCTCATGGCATCGGCTATGGGATTACTGTTTGCCAATATCAGAATAAGTCGAAATCGCTATAACGGCAAATATCAGTCATTGATTCTCGGTGGGAATATCTTTGTTAATCCGTTCCTGGGTTTATATTTCCTGAACGGGAATGCTAATGGAATAACGACGGCTTCGACATACACAAAGCGGAAAATATATCTCTTTCTTCGCGGCGTTCATATATTTTGGCTGTTATATACATTCGCTGCGGTATTCTGTACTCCTCTGATTGATTCGCGAATCGGCGAGATATTTTATATCGGATTGATAATCGCGGTAATAGTCTTTATACAGCAGAATATTACAATTGCCATAAGGCACGATACTCTCGGCTATATATTGCTGAATGTATGGCTGTTCTTCATTTACGCACCATTCTATTCACATCGCGTACTTAAAAACGATTGGTTATGACAGCAGCAGAATTTGTAACCGCAATAAGGGCGATAACTCCAATCAAGAGTGAGTTTTCGATGATGCCCGAGGGCTTTGCTCAAATATATTTGGGTGATTTGTTTATTGGCGATAAAACAGGTCATCGTAACATAGAGCCAAATGACGCCGTCTTAGACTTGATTCATAACTACGATGTCTCCAAACTAACAATTATGATATTCAGTTTCAACCAATCCGATGATTTGAGAGAAACAGATAGATTTGTTTATTTTGGATGGCGGGAGGCTTTTCCGCTTGCTATCCTTAAAGAGACCGGAGAGATTGTAGAAACAGACTGGGCGGACGATGAACGCATAGTAAGTTATGTCGCCAAAAACCAGCAAGCGTATCTTGATCTCCTTTATGCTTTGGAACAAAACAGTCAATCTGTAATCTTTTCGGGAAAGAATAAATGGGATATTGAACATTTAACCAATATTGCCGGAGGAAGTAAGTATAAGGAGAATCTACTGGATTTGGTATCATAATATAAGGATATGGAAATAGATATACCTGAATATAACGTAAACACCGGACTTCGGCTTTGCTGGAGCTATGGTTATTCTATCTTAGTTTCTACGAATGACAATGAGGTCGTTATCTCAGCTAATCGAGAGGGGTTGCTTTCGTTGGCAAATCATTTGCTCAATTTGGCACAAAAAGATGTACCTTGTGGCACGCATATCCATTTGGATGAAAACAATTCACTGGAAGATGGCTCAAACCCTATAATTATTGAGAAGATATGAAACTGTGGCAGAGAATAGTAGGTGTTATAGCCTTTGGAGCGATTGGCATTTGTATTGGATGCACTCGTTCCTTAGATTACACTGATGGCGAGGATGTGCTTTATTCTGAATTTCCTAAAGAGGTTCAGGACACATTGATTTGGTGGGGAGAGCATACGGTAATTTCAATTGGCGACACAATATATATACCTTCGGATTACAATGTAGTCAGTATGGGAGTTGACAGCAATTCCGTTTTCAAACGACAGATTCTTAGATAATCTCAAAATATTATGTTAATACGCTCTTGGGTCATATCTGTAATCAAGCATATCGGAGCCGGGCTTCGGTATGGGTGTCTGCGGATGTTCCGTCGAGGGAAGAAAGTGTCATACAGGCAAATCCGCTATGGTTCGGAAGATTTCAATGACATAGACTATGCCGACAACAATCTTGCCAATGGATTTTTCGGCTTTCTCGTTCTCGCCGTGATTCTGGTTATAATAACCAAATAAGCAGGATTATGAAATTGTATTAATTATGGACAATATTTCTTTTATGCTCAGATATATACCATATTTCATAGTAGTGGCATTTTTATTGATGCTATTTCTATCTCCGATATTCCCGGATGCCGGTATTGATGATATATCACATAATGTCCTTCATATTTCCTATCTCAAAGGACGTATTATTTTTGCTGTATTAATACTTATATTTTATTATAAAGCAATTAAAAATCGTACTATTACTAATAAGATAATTTCTTCATTAACACTCTTTCTATACCCAATCCTACTGTATGTGATGTTCCATACTGAGAATCCCATAAACTTTATACCATATTTTATTTCGCTGTATCTATTTAATGGGGCAGGTGAGATTTGTATCATCGCGATTTTCGATGTGGTTTTGGTCTTTTTGCTAATTGATTTGATTCAGAATTTAATTAAATCGCAATTTTATAAAGAACAGGCATAGTCATAAAAGACTTAATTATGGAAGAAGTCTTAAGATACATATTAATAGCCTTTATCATCTATGTCATCGGCATGGAGATATATAAGGCTGTTCGCACTCGGACGATAGATTATACCCTTTGGGCAATAATCGGATTGTTCGGGATCGCGATATGGCTGTCGAGAGGCTTCCTTATTACTTGTCAGATGTATGATTGGACTACATGGGCCGTTTGTTTATTGACGATCGGCAGCTACATCGTGCCCAAACAATCAAAGGCAAGTCGATGGGTTAAGGGTGGAGCTTTATCGGGCCTTTTGTTGGCAGTTGTCGGTTTTGTTACTCTTAATATTATTGCAAAACAGAAAGACAGCTTTGCTATTGAAACACCCTTAAACGGTTACACAACATCTCGCATTGATGAAATCTATTTCAGATATAATGGCAAACCATTTGGTCGGACTTTTAATCTTAGGGATTACTCCGGTGCTGAGGATTTACAAAAAGATTATAACGTGGAACTGACTTTAATCCCTATTGCCGCAGACATAGCAAAGATTGAGTCGATAGACCTTGTGCCAAATCAAGAATTGATTGATCAGAAAGGAGGCAAGTGATGAAAAGTATTCAAAATAATGTCTTGGTTACTATCGCGTTATTATTGTTTGTAACGCTTCGAATACATGCACAAGAAAACAAAGAACGCCAAGTAAAACGTGACTCCATAATTGCTGAAACGGAGCGACATTTTGCATGGAACGATGATGCTTATTCCGTCAAGACTGCAAAGGAGAAGTGGCTTTCAGGCGATGTAAAACTCTTATTGCAGGGTGGTGTAGCACCTGTTGTATATGTTGGTCAGGAACAATTCGCAAAAGAATATAGCGTCGATTATGATGATTTCGGCTGTATCGCAAATTGTTCGGACGCTCAAATGGCTAAATATAATACTGCCATTATGGACTGCCTCACAGCGAAATTCGGCAAAGGATGGCGAGATTCCATCCGTAAAGATGTGCCGGGATTAGATAAATACGGAGTATCGGCTTTCAAGAACATACAATATGAAGGAAATGGAATCGCAACGATTGTTTTGCCTGTCATTTATAAGGCTCTTGGCCGTTCGGCATCAGACCCCGAAGAATCAGTATTCGTCAGGGATATTATTGACTGCGTTTCGCCGACGTCAATGGAATTTTTGTATAGAGGAGTCGAGTACTATATTCCGCTGTCATGCAATACTGAGAGCGGTGAAACACCGTTGGAAAATGAACTGATAGAGATTACCGTCAGAGTGTTTAATCCAAAGGTATTTAGATACTCAAAAAACATAAAGCCATATCCTTTTTGTGTGATCGAAACCATAAATCTCCTGAGATAATTATGAAACAATGGCAGAAAATAGTAGGTGTTATAGCCTTTGGAGTGATTGGCATTTGCGAATTGCTTTTGAGTCTTAATGCCTATATGGATTTGAAATATTATATTGAGCCATACGATATCCCTGATATAATAGATAGAATGTATCTAAGGGTTGATTCATTGACGGTTGTCCTTTGGCTAAACTATTTTATTGCTCTTGCTCTTTTTATTTGCCTTTGGCGGAAAGGGGGCAAGCGATGAGAATAACATCATTTAGGCATTGGAAGGAAGTGCTTGGCAGCCATACTTTATTTGTTTTCATACTATTATCAGGGTGTGGGTATGGCTCAAGCGACAGTTGCAATAACAGTTTAATTCAACCAGACGAAATGAATAACAACGAAGATATACAGCCCGAAGATTTCTCACAATTTATAGCGAGATTTCATTCCGACACACTATTCCAACGGCAAAGATTGTCTGATTCATTGGTGCTATTTGATTCCAACATAGGAGTTCAAGTTCCTCCCGACGGCGATAAATACGATGCCTCTTATTCTTGGACTCAAAATGATGTCATCATAAATCTCTTGGAAATCAACAAAAATAAACAAAATCCCAAATATCGCACTGAACTGATGTGTATCTCTGATTCGGTCATTTGCGAAAATATATTTGTTCCGGAATGTAATCGCGTCTATCTCCTTGAGTTCTCCAATGTGGAACGCAAGTGGTTCTTAACTCAGTTGATTGTGAATCATTAAGTGTTTAGAAAGGAGTCGAGCAATGAAACTGATATATAAAGCAAAATGGGTGATTATCGTATTGTTTGCGATTGTGTTCGCGGTCTCATTTGCTGTGCTGTTCGTTGGCGGTGCGGCAGATGTCAACAGGTGGCTTTTGGCGGCGAATCTATTGCTGATAATTGCTCAGTTGGCAAATGTGATTTATGCGTTTAGAAATAGGCATAAAGATGTCGGAATCGCTTTGCTTGTCTATCTTCTCATTGGTATCGGACTGATGTGGGCAATATACATCTGGAGTTGGAATTATACAGTTAAAGCATTGACCGTAGGTTTTGAATGAATAAGTTGTTATGAAACTGGATGAAATACAATCAATAATTGACTCCAAAAAGAGAAGTGGCGATTTTCATGGACTTAGTCAATATCTTACTCAGCTATTGACTGAAATGCCTGATGAATACTATTATTTAGCCGAATTATCAGCTGCGTGTTACCAGTTGGAAGAATATGACAAAGCTCTTACCTATGCACATGAAGCGCATAAATCGGCTCCTGACGATTATTGGGTAAGATACATTTATGGGTGCGCTTTATTGGCGAATGATGAATTTGAAAATGCTGCTGCAATGTTTGACTCTATTATATCGTGTGATGTAAACCATCTTGCATATTACGAACATGGAGAAGGCAAACGGTGGGCGGAATCACTTTTGAATGACAGCAGATATATGAGGGCTGTCGTCTTTCAGCAAAAAGGCTGTAATAGTGAGGCTCGTGATATGTTCTTATATCATAGGAACAATAGAAAACGTGGATTGTATAGCGATTTTTCAATTGGTCAAGTCAACAAGCATATCAAAGACTTAGATTTAATTATAGGAGATAGCAGGAAACAATGAAAAATTTAATCAGCATATCATTTTTTGCGTTTATCTTCTCAGCTTTAATTGCAGCATGTGCCGGGCAGAGCAAGCCCGTCAGTGCTCGGCAAGAGCAGCAACCGACAGAAGACTCTGTAATTGCGACTGATTCAGAAATCATCAGTGGCAGGGTAATTGAAGATACAGTCATAGGACATTGGACTGTCAAAGCGACAAAGGACTCCAACGAAGTCGTAGTAGGGCAGGATGATTGGGCTGTAAAAGATTCGTCTGTGTTTCTGACCCTGTCTTATGACAATAAAGTCGTGTATTCCGACAAGGAGATACGGACAAAAGATGTGGTCGGCAACGAAGGTCAATATCTGATGCAATGGGGTGGCTATGTATTCTGGGCTTCGGACTCCGCTATATATTTATCATTTGGATGCTTTCTGCCAGACACGGATGACGGTTGGAATATGATGTATCAGATTCTTCCCGACGGCACATCAAATCTCTCAGTCCTTGAATATGAGATGGGCGTTGATGGGAATAGTTATATAGCTGATTTCATGGCTCTATATCTTAACGAAAGAGCGGTCGGCGCATCTATGGCAGATTTGAAACGGCTCTATGAGCATTTTTGCACAAAAGATCTTGCCGAAGAACTATCAACCGCTACAATTCCGATTGTTTCGGACGATACCGACTACAGGTACGCCGACCGGACGCTTCAAATAAATAATCTTGACGACCTAAACGGCCTCCCATTGGAAAAGTATTCATTTGAGGTGAAATTTAAGCCTAATCCCAATGACGATAACGTAACAGACATACTTTACATGGAAGTCGACGTGGCAACAAACAAGATTTCAAAGATAGAGGCAGGCGAGCGTAAAGTGATATAGTAGGATATGGAATTGATAGCTGAAATATTTGTACGGTCATGGTTTGGTTCGGCAATTCTTCATATCGGAGCCGGGCTGAGGTATGGTTGTCTGCGTCTGTTCCGTAGAGGACAGAAAGTGTCATATCGTCAAATCCGCTATGGTTCGGAAGATTTCAATAACATAGACCATGCCGACAACAATCTTGCCAACGGATTTTTCGGCTTCATTGTCCTCGCAGTGATTCTGATTTTAATAGCCAAATAAATCTTGACATGAAACTGACCGATAAACAATTTTGGAGAGCGTGGGGAGTGATGCTCGTTCTTATGGTCGGGTGTTGTATATCCGAGGGTTGGAGTGAAGATACTGCTTTGCTTGGCGGAGCTTATGCGTTGTCGCTGTTATCGACTTGGCTGTGCCATAGGGTAAGACCGAGGGTAGCCTGCGGCAATTTGATTGTGATGATTGTGTATAATGCGATATTGGCTTATAATCTCGTCTTTAACAGCCTATGCGGAGCCGGAATGACATGGTGGTTCTATGCGTTGCTCCTGAATACCGTCCATTCAATTATTTGCTTTAGTGAATCAGTGTCTCGCTGAGGCTCGACGCTTCGGAAAAGTTTTTGCTTTTTCTCCATTGTCTTTCAAATATATCTAACAGGAAGTATCTTCGACACTTATCGTAAGAGGAGAGAGTCATGCCCCGACCAACTGCGTAAGGTCGGGGTTACGGCAAAGTAATGCTCTTCGAGCATATTTCTTTTAATGATGATTTTCATACAATTTGTGATATTGGTCACATTGAGTATCAATTATTTGTTGTAACTTTGCTAAATTCAGATAATATACATTCTTGAAGATTAAGAGCGAATTATGTCAGATACTCTCCGATATAAGATAGTGCTGTGGATGGTGTGGGTGCAGATAGCGCTCCTGCCCATTATCTACTTGATGCTATACATAACGAACAATGACTTAATGTGGCGCTGGAATTTGCTCAACTGGTTTATGGTTGGGGGCTACCTCATTGGATTGCTCGCCCTTCCTTTCAGCCGTGGACTTGAAAAACCAGTATTACTGAAATGGTGGCTGAGGATTGATTTCTGGTTTTCGGCTATTATGGCAATTCTTGCATTACCATTGCTCTTTTATGTCGGACGGCATTATATCGATGCAGAGGATGGAGATTACGTTCTCTATCACACACGAGGTTTAATGATGGCCGCCCCGCACTATGGTTTAGGTAAAAAAGAGGATTTATTTATTCGCCCGATGTCTAAATCTGTTCAAGTTAATGATGATGACGATGGCAAAATAGACTGTTTCAAAGTCGATACACTGAGAGGCTGCTTTTATGGGTTGAGCAGAGGGGGCGCACAGGCTTCATGGGTTTTGCCGCTTGACTCCACGAAATATCATCAAAATGCAGCCTATATAACCAATCTTATTGACAGCCTATATCAAGCGCAGCCTTTATTTAGGGATTACTTTCATGGTACATTTGTTTTCCCGGACAACTTCGCCGAGATAAATTATGATCCCTATAGTATTCATTATGAGGATTCTATAAGTTATAATAGTATTGACCGTATTTATGGCGACAGTGTGCATATTACAATTATCAATAACGGAATCACCAAGCTGTCTTATCCGAAAGATTCAGTCGGCAATTTCTCACCCAAAGAAGTCAAATCTTTTGTAGAAAAACTAAAAGGAGGTAAGCGATGAAACTGACAGATAAACGAGTAGGAATAATTGATCGATTTTATATGCGTATCTACTATGTGTATTTGAATAAGAAGGACCCGGCCCGCTTTGCAGCGTGTCTAAATGTCGGTTTAACAATAGGATTGTTGTTGTCCCCTGTTCCTATTTTTTGTGCGGAATTATTCCGTGCGGATGAACGGTATATTGATGCTATCATACTGTTGTTATACACAATGTCCATTTTGGCATGGGCTTTTGGCACATATAATGATAAAAGAATCCAACAGTTAAAAGCCATGAAGTCCTCTTGTCGCGGTAAATACTCAGTTCCGACATGGTGTCTCTTTATGATTATTCCGATTGGTTTTATTTGGACCTGTCTTATGTACTGGATGATGTTGCATTATGTGATACATCCATATCAACTTGAAGGGATTTTTGTAAGATGACAAACACCGCTTAAGGCTGATTTTATTGCATGACTTGACATATGTTACATTGAATGTCAATTATTTATTGTAACTTTACTTAATTACAAGATAATAGACTCATGAAATTAGATATAAAGAATTATCCTTTAGTACTGAAGATAATCTGCGGTTTGGTATTGTTGCCAATCTTAGCCGCGCCATTGGTGTTTTATGCTACTATATTTTTCTTTGACAATCCTTCAAGTGAGGGGGAGGCATTTTTATGGTTCTTAGCAGTAAATTCATATTCATTGATTCTGGCTGGTGTATGCTGGGCCAGTGTGTGGATTTATAACAAGACTAAGAAAATACTATTTTCCATATTGCCGTTTTTGCTATTGCTGGGGCTGATTTATGCCGGATATTGGTACATTAACGATGGCCCGGTAGATAAGGAAACAGTAGCAGCCGGTGATTACAGGTTGTTTCGCGATACTCCATGTGAGGATTTGGCTAAGTATATTAAACGGCAGGATATTGATAAAATCAATCAAATACTCGATAATTCTCCAGAATTGCTGGAATACAAGGATAGTAAGTACAATCAGACGGTCTTTATGTATGCCATATACGATGATAAATTCAAGTCTGTAGAAGCCTTATTGAAAAGAGGAGCAGACCCCAATCAGGTTGTTCATTATATCTCTTCCTATTATGGCAATCAGTCTTTTATCAACTGTCCGTTATCTTCGGTCTGCAATAAAAATATCAGTGAAGATAAGAAAATAGGATATGTCCGGTTATTACTTGATTATGGAGTTGACATTAATACATCCTGTGTTAAGGAGTATGTGGGTGACAATAAATGGCATTTACCTTCGACACCACTCTCAAAGGCATCAGAAAACGGCGAAATTAAGCTTGTAAAGTTCCTTCTTGAAAATGGGGCTGATCCAAACTACATGTATAGCGGTTTTGGTTGTCCTGCATTGCAAACGGCATTAATATTTGATGAATTTGATATTGCTGAAGAATTATTGAAATATGGCGCAGATCCGGATTTGCGTTTTTACGAACGAAATACGTCTGTCAGAGAAGAACTCGTTGAAGACATCAATAACCCTAATTCAAGCGTGCATTCCAAAAAGGATATAAAGGAAAGGAAAAGACTGCTTCAACTTATTCAAAGTTTAGATTCAATCAAGTGAAACCAAGGTAGTTTAAATGTAATAGGAAGTATCTTCAACACTTATCGAATATGGAGAGATGTGCTCCCCGACCAACTGCGTAAGGTCGGGGTTACGGCAAAGTAATGCTCTTCGAGCATATTATTTCTTATAATGAGCAATGGTGGTCTCGCTGGGGCTCGACGCAGGGGACAATATGACAATCGTTAGTTGAGGATTTTGATTATTTGGGATATTTCACAATGATTTTATAACTTTGCATATATCATCAAGCCACATCTGATAAAACATAACCATAAATTTCGCACTATGAAACTGAGTAATAAACCAGCCTGGATAATAATACAATACATTTGTGTGTTGTTTCTTGCCTTGTGCTTTACAGGGCTTATTGTGGCTGATTTTATGTTTATATGGTTTATAATCATGCTCTTGTGGCTGTTCATTCCGGCAATCATCGTTGCATGCATATCATTTGTTAGTTCGCTAAAATGCAACAGCAGACATAAGAAGATACTGTTGGCTTTGAACGTGATTAATATCATATTGTTATTATACTTGTTCTTCAGTCCGTCCAATAAATGCAATGCTGATATAATGGAGAATCATTATACCGAGTATGGCGAACGCATGGGGCAGATATATCGTAAACTTTATGATAGAATGACGCCTGGGTGTTACGTGCATATTGAATTTGAACATGGAGGTGTTTCGATCTTCCATTTCTCGAACGGTATAGATGAGATGGACTCCAATTGGAATCCGGATGAGGAAAAGATAGATTCATTGCTAATCCAAAGCGGACTTGATAAAAGTTCTTTGGCATGGCTCAAAAATGAGTTGGATGAAATAGGCTGTATTTCAATTTCTATGAGAGCAGTCCCTGATGATTCGTTTTGTATCGGATTCCGACGCATAGGCATGGGGATGTATAGTTATCGGATATATCTCAAACCTCTCGCTTCGGATGAGCAAGAGCGAATCAATGACTCTGATGATTCGATTGTTTACTCGCCCTATGTAGTGTTTCAATATGGTGGAGGTGCATTCGGCCCTATGAATTTTATAGGCAAACATGAGTATCTGAAAAAGAAATCGCAGATACAACATGAATGAGTGACTTGCTTGGATGCATATGCGCGTTTACATGACCGGCAGTGGTAGTACGGAAGAAGTAGAAGACCGTAATGGGGAATAGTCTTCAGGTAAAAAATATGACTTGGTGCGAGGGTTTATTTGACTAAACGTTTTATATTTGCAAGTCATAAGTAAAAAAACTGGTAAAAAAGGTTGTTCGTCAAACTTAAATTATCATCCGGATGTTTCTATCTCATATAATCCGAAAACATAGCTGCATGAATACGATAACAGTCAAGATACTACTAATAACAATGTTGCTATCCTTGCCATTAATGGCCGGCTCGTCGCGCTCGACCCATCAGGGCAAGCTTGAGACCGAGCGGTATTCGTATACCGGCGGTGTATGCGAGGGCAAACAAAACGGCTATGGAGTGTGCCGTTACCACAATGGCAATGTTTACTACGGATATTGGAATATGGGCTATAAAGAGGGCCTTGGACGAATGATATTTGCCGACGGCACAATGGATTTCGGCCATTGGCGCAGGGGCACTCTTGCCAAAGACCGCAATAAGAAATTCAAGGTTGGTAAACGAGTTTACGGAATCGATGCAGCCAAGTATCAGAAACAAATCGACTGGACGCGTTTGTCGCTTCGAGCCCGCCGAGACGGTGTAGTTACGAATGGTAAAAGCGGCAAGTATCTGCAGCCTGTTTTGTTTGCGCTTGTCAAGAGCACCGAAGGAACAACAATTGTCGATCCGACATTCAAACGCAATTTTGCACAGGCCAAGCGCGTAGGCATAATCCGAGGCGCATATCATTTTCTAAGTGTGAACTCGCCGGTCGAGAAGCAGGTGAAATTCTTTATTGCCAATACGCCTCTCGAAAAAGGCGACCTTCCGCCGGTTCTCGACCTTGAGATAAGCAAATCAACTATGCAAAAACAGCATAAAAAAGTGATAAGCATGGCCAAGAAGTGGCTCAAGTTAGTCGAGAAGCACTATGGGGTAAAGCCGATTATATATACCTACAATAACTACTACAACGATTATATCAAAGGTCACGGCCTCGATAATTACGACTATTGGATAGCACGTTACGGCGCGGAACCGTCGGCTCGTCATTGGGAAATATGGCAGTTTACAGATAAAGGCGTCGCCACGGGCATAGACCATGCTGTAGACATAGACCTATTCCGTGGCGACTATGCGAGTCTCCGCAACTATGTGAAAACCAAAGGCATCAGATAGCCGCAGGCTGTAAATCAAACCAATTTGCAGAGCAGGGTAGCCGAAGTCGCATCAAGAACTTCGACTGTAACAAAGTCTCCGACCCGGGCATTTCCTCGCTCGAATACGGCTGTTTTGTTCTGGCTTGTGCGTCCGACCATTTGCTCTTTGCTGCGTTTTGCTACACCTTCAACCAAGACTTCGAATCGCTTGCCGATGTCGCGTCGGTTAGATGCGAGCGACAGCTCGTTTTGCAGCGCAATCATACGGTTCAGGCGATCGATTTTCACGTTTTCGGGGATGTTGTCGGGCATAGTTCTCGAAGCCAGAGTACCAGGACGCTCTGAGTATTTGAACATATATGAAGCGTCGAAACCGACGGTACGCATCAGGTCGAGCGTTTGTTCGAAATCCTCTTCGCTTTCATTGTGGAAACCGGTGAAAAGGTCGGAAGAAATACCGCAGTCGGGTATTGTTGCACGAATATCGGCGATACGGTCGAGATACCATTCGCGGGTGTATTTACGGTTCATGGCCTCGAGTACGCTGTTGCTTCCCGATTGTACCGGCAGGTGAATCCAGCGGCAGATATTCGGATGGGCGGCAATACATTCGAGGGTGTCGTGTCCCATATCCTTGGGGTGCGAAGTTGTGAATCGTATACGCATGTCGGGCGCAGCCTCGGCAACGGCAGCAAGCAGCTCGGCGAAGCCGATAGTGTTGCCGTCGGAATCTGTGTAGCGATAGCTGTTTACATTCTGGCCCAGCAATGTTACTTCTTTATAGCCTTTTGCCCTCAGGTCGGCAACTTCGTTCAAGATGCTGTCGACAGGTCGCGACCTTTCACGTCCACGAGTGTAAGGCACGATGCAGTAGGAGCAGAAATTATTGCAGCCTCGCATGATGCTTACAAATCCTGATACCTGTTTGCCCGGCAGGCGCACAGGCACGACATCGCGGTATGTCTCGGTGGTCGAGAGCTCCACGTTTACTGCCGGATGTCCTGCTTCTGCCGAGGCGAAAAGAGCCGGCAGATCGAGGTATGAGTCAGGACCTGCCACGAGGTTGACACCGTGATTATCGATAAGGTCATCTTTTACCCTTTCGGCCATACATCCAATCACACCTATGATAAGGTCGCGACCATGAGATTTACGGTCGCGACGGAGCGCCCTGAGAGCTTGCAAGCGTCCGATAATCTTTTGTTCGGCATTATCGCGAATCGAGCATGTGTTGAGCAGGACGGCGTCGGCCAGATCGATATTGTCACATATGGAATATCCTTCCATACCCATAATAGCAGCAACCACTTCGCTGTCGGCAACGTTCATCTGACAGCCATAGGTTTCGATATATAATTTGCGGTCGTTTTCCATTGAAAATATTTGTTTATTGCTCAAGATTGAGTAATTTTGTGCAAAATTACTAAAAAGAAGTGGAATCGCAATTCTTCTCCATATTAATAGGCGTGATATTCGTTGTCGGCCTGCCATTGCTCGAAAAGTTTATCGACAAGGCAAAGCATGGTTCGCAGCGAAGCACCCCGGCTGCCCCACAGGCGCAGCCGCAACGCCGTACGCGCCCGCCCCGAGCGCCCCGCGTACAGAGTCAACAGCGCAGGCCCGAACCGCCCTCACGCCCGGCAGAGACTCCGTTATTAGAAGTAGAGGAGGGCGCACGTGTTACCGCCGATACCCCGGCGATACAGTATCCGGTACAGGAACCGACACCGCCGATAAGCCGCGATGAACTTCGCAAGGCTGTGATATGGAGCGAAGTGCTGAATCACCCGAAGTTTAAAGATTTCTGACCACGAAAAACAAAGAAAATATACACTAACATGGCATTCAACGTTTTAACGGCTCAAGAAGCCGCAGAAATGATTCCCAACGGTGCAACTATAGGCCTATCGGGCTTTACCGCCCCCGGCACACCGAAATTTATTAGCGAGGCTCTTGCAGCAAAAGCTGTACGTGAGCATGAAGCCGGTCGCGAGTTCAAGGTAAACATGTTTACCGGAGCTTCGACAAGCGATCATGTAGACGGTGTAATGGCGCGAGCCAACGCCTATAATATGCGTGCACCATATCAGAATGTTCCTGACCTTCGCAAGCGTATCAACAGCCACGACTGCCACTATTTCGACCGTCACCTGTCGGAAATGGCCCAGGAAGTACGCTACGGTACATACGGCCCTATCGACTTTGCAATCATCGAAGCCGCCGATATCACCGATAATGGCGAAATTATCCTTGGCTGCGGTCTTGGCAATGTGCCTACCTACGCAATGATGGCGAAAAAAATCTTTATCGAGCTTAATGACAAGCTGCCAAAGGCACTTCTTGGCATGCACGATATATATCTGCCGCTCGATCCTCCCCACCGTCGCGAAATTCCAATCTATGCAGCAAATGACCGCATCGGTTCGCCCGTACTCAAGGTTGATCCGGCAAAGGTGGTAGGTATCGTTCACACCAGCTCGTATGACTGCGTGAAACCCTTTACCGCACCCGACGAAGTTTCTAAGCAAATCGGCTCGAATGTAGTTCGCTTCCTCGTAGGCGAGTACACCGCCGGTCGCCTTCCCAAGGAATTCCTTCCGCTTCAATCTGGCGTGGGCAATGTGGCTAACGCCGTGCTCTATGACCTGGGCGAAAGCAAGGAGCTGCCTCCGTTTATGATGTACACCGAGGTTATCCAGGACGCTGTACTCGAGCTTCTGCAGAAGGGTAAATGTACATTTGCAAGTACTTGCTCGATGACCTTTACCGATGATACCGAGAAGAAGCTGTTCGCCGACATGCAGTTCTTCCACGACAAGATTCTGATGCGTCCGGCCGAGATTTCCAACAATCCCGAGGTTATCCGCCGAATAGGTGTCATCGCAATGAATACCGCACTTGAGGCCGACCTTTTCGGCAGCGTTAACTCAACCCACGTACTTGGTACCAAGATGATGAACGGTATCGGTGGTTCGGGCGACTTTACCCGCAACGCTTACCTGTCGATTTTCAGCTGTCCGTCTGTAAGCAAAGGCGGTATGATCAGCAACATCGTGCCTATGGTAGCACATCCCGACCACAGCGAGCATAGCGTCGACATCCTTGTAACCGACCAGGGTATTGCAGACCTTCGCCACAAAGACCCGGTAGAACGTGCACAAACGATAATCGACAATTGCGCACACCCGATGTACCGCGAGCTTCTGCACGACTATCTCAAGCTTGGCACAAGCGGCCAGACCCCGCACACACTGAAAGCCGCGTTTGCGTTCCACAACGCCTTCAATGATACTGGCGATATGCGCAACGCCGACTACGGTAAATACATCTAATTAATGAGGAGCGTGGCCTCGACAGGCCACGCTCCCATATCAACATGGTATAGATATGAAGGTCAATATAGCAGATAGGACACGAGATTTCTTTGTAAATTATTTCACATTGACCGGCCAGCTTGTTTCGCAAGACGAAGCCGAACACAATATAAGGGAAGGAGTATCATTCCGCGGAACGAATATCCTGATTCTGATTATAGCGATTTTCATAGCATCATTAGGCCTTAATACCAACTCTACGGCGGTCATCATAGGCGCGATGCTTATATCGCCGCTAATGGGCCCTATCATCGGCCTCGGTCTCGGTGTAGGCATACATGATTTCGACCTTATCAAACGTTGTATCCGCAACCTTATCATGGCTGCGAGTTTCTCGGTAATAACAGCTACGATCTACTTCCTGATATCACCGGTGAGCGAACAGCATAGCGAGTTGCTTGCCCGCACATCGCCAACGATTTATGATGTGCTTATCGGATTTTTTGGCGGCGGAGCCGGTATTATCGCCCTTGGAGCCAACAACAAAGGCAATGTGATACCCGGTGTCGCAATTGCAACCGCGCTTATGCCGCCTCTTTGTACGGCAGGTTACGGCATCGCAACGTGGCAGCTCAATTACTTTTTCGGTGCATTTTATCTGTTTTTTATAAATTCAGTATATATAGCGTTTGCCACTTTTATCGGTGTGAAACTGATGAAGTATCAGCCACACAGTGTGAGCGATGTGGCAAGGGCCCGAAAGGTGCGCAGAATTGTATATACACTGGCAATACTTACAATGTTGCCGAGTATTTATCTGACTTACAATATGCTGCAGCATAACAAGTTTGTGATGAATGCCGACAACTTTGTGACTGAAGAATGCCGCTTTGCCGACACGCAGGTTATCAGCCACAAGGCTTATACCGACCATGGCGAGAATGTGTTGTCAATGACCCTTATAGGCCAGCATCTGCCTACCGACTCCTTGCGTCTTGCATTGTCGGAAAGGCTGAAATTCTATGGCCTTGGAGGAACGAAATTAATAATAGTGCAGGGCGCTCAGGCTCAGCGCGACGCTGCAAAGTCGCAGCAGATCGCAGCTGTAGGAGACATTTACCGCCTTGCTCAGAGTACAATCTCGCGCCAGCAGGGGACTATAGACTCTTTGAAAACTGTGATTGCTGATGAACGCACAGCGTTTACGGCTTCGTCGGAAGTCGCTGCCGAGGTAAAGGTCATTTTCCCCTCGGTAAAGCGTATTGGTATCTCGACAACCGTGTTCAACAACCTTGACGACCATGTGGCAACTGATACTGCTACAGTTGCGATGGTACACACACATGGCCGAATGACAAATAACGACCGCAAGAAATTGGCCGAGTACCTCGAAGCACGACTTTCGATATCGAAAATCGAAATAGTGGATATACAGTGACATGACAAATAACAACAGTTACATACCACGAGCGGGTGCAGTAGTCTTTCTGGCTGCTGCGATACTATTGTTGCCATGGCTTGGCGAGACGATGTTCAACAGCAAAGGAGAGCCTCGCGAAGCCATCGTGGCCGTGTCTATGTTGCAGAGTGGCGACTGGCTATTGCCTGTCAGCCATGGCGCGGACATACCCTATAAGCCGCCTTTTATGGCATGGATCATAGCAGCTATAGCGTGGCTGTTCAATGGCGGCGTAGTCAATGAATTTATATCGCGATTGCCGTCGGCTCTTGCTGCAATTGCAATGGTTATGGCCGGGTTCAACTGGGCCAAAAGAGAGCGTGGCGAGCATTTTGCAATCATATTCTCGTTTGTCACACTTACCTGCGTAGAGGTATTCAGGGCTGCGGTAGCCTGCAGGCTCGATATGGTGTTGACTGCGTGTATGGTCGGTGCAATTTACATGCTGTATGACCTCGACGAGCATAAGCAGCGACTGAGGCCTCTTCGTTATTTAGCTGTCATATTGCTTCTCAGCTGTGCAACGATGACTAAAGGGCCGGTAGGAACATTGTTGCCCTGCCTGATTATAGGTATTTACCGCTTGCTCCGTCGTAGAAACTTTTTTGCGACGTTAGGGATATTGACAGCGGTGGCATTGGCTTCGCTGGTTTTACCGGCCGTATGGTATTATGCGGCCTACATGCAAGGTGGCGACGAGTTCTTCGACCTGATGTATGAAGAAAACATAGGTCGATTGACCGGTACGATGTCTTATGACAGCCATGTCAATCCTTGGTATTATAATTTTATAGTTTTGTCAGCCGGTTTGTTGCCTTGGACACTGTTAATGCTTGGAAGCCTTTTTGCAATCCGACACAAACGGCAGATAACCTTGTCGAATGCAGCTTTGTTGAGCTTGTCGGCAGCTGTCATTACGATTCTGTTTTATTGTATACCGTCAAGCAAAAGAAGTGTTTACCTGCTTCCGGCGTATCCGTTTATATGCTATGGCATTGCGTCGATTATAGATGATCGTGATACATTTGCCAAGCTTGTGAGGATATTTACATGGATATTGGCTGTTATTGCGATATTGGTGCCTATTGCGTTTATAGCGTTACATTTCGTAGATATCAAGGGCGTGAATCTTGCCCCTATATCATGGTGGCAGTATGTATTTGTGATTCTGCCTGCGGTTGTTGGCGTTGCCTGGGCGGTAAACCGTCACAGCGCGGCAGGGCATTTGATCGCTACCGTATGGAGTGTTTATCTGGCATATGCGGCAGCCTTGATGCCTGCAGTGTTGAATCCAAACAGCAATAAACCTGAAGCCGCAAGGATAGAGGCGCTTGCCGGAGAGCATGATATCATAACACTTGGAGAGATGAGGTTTTATACACTCAATTTTTATCTCAATGACCGGATGCGATCGGTTGGCTCGCTTGAAGAGGCTTCGCAATATCCGGCCGGTACGGTTATGATAGTGCCTGTAAATGAAGATACGACCGGGCTGTCGCAACACTATGAATATGAACTACTGACCAAACGAGGCAGCGATTATCGCCGTCCCGTTGGTATGGCAATAAAGAAATCAAACTAACGAATTAACTGAAATGATTAATCCAAAACTCCAAGACGCAATCAATGCGCAGATCAATGCCGAACTGTGGTCGGCATATCTCTACCTTTCAATGGGCATGCACTTCGAATCAGAAGGTCATGCCGGTATCGCCAACTGGTTCCGCATTCAGTTTAAAGAGGAGCAGGCACATGCCGAAATCTTCATCAACTACCTCCTGAGCCGAGGCGGCCGCGTAGAACTCAAGGCAATCGAAGCCGTTCCCACAACCTGGGACAGCCCCCTTGCAGCCTATGTTGATACCCTTGCACACGAGGAAAAGGTGACATCGCTCATCAACAACCTCTATGCCCTTGCCGAGGCTGAACACGACTACGCAACCCGTGGCAAACTCGACTGGTTCGTTGCAGAGCAGGTAGAAGAAGAGGAGACCGCCAAGGGTCTTATCGACCGTCTGAAACTCATCGGCGACAATGGTCTGGCACTCTATATGCTTGATCAGGAACTGGCTCAGCGCGTTTATAACGAGCCGAGTCCGCTGGCTGCAAAAAACTAATTTGCACAAGTAATATACTCAAAAATCACTCGCTGCTAATTCTTGCGAGTTACCTAATGGCATAAAAATGGGGCAAGTCTCAACCGAAACTTGCCCTTTTTGTATCTTGTAATTTGTGTGTCCGACAGTCGGTTTTTAGGTTTCGACCAGGTCTACAGGGGTTGAGGATGTTTTGCCTGGCTTGAGCCATTTGCCCCAACGCATTCGCACAAGGAAAATAATACCACGGAAAGCGAGTTCGGCGCACATTGCTATCCACACACCCCTAAGTCCACATGTCGGCGCAAGTATAGCTGCTAATGGTATCCTGACGAGCCATATACTGCCAAAGTTCATTGTGGCAGGCAAGAGAGTGTCGCCAACGCCAACAAAAGCTCCGTAAGCGACAATAGATGCAGCATACATTGGCTCTGCCCAGGCCTCAATGCGAAGTACCTCGGCACCAAGGTCTCTGATTGCAGCAACAGGGGTCATTATGTTCATCATCAGGTCGGCGCAGAGGAACATGGCTACAGCCATTACTGTCATAACAGCCATGCCGAGCAGGGTAGTGAGGTGTGCAAACCTGCGCACAAGGTCATAACGAGCAGCGCCGTATGCCTGGCCGCAAAGCGTAGTCGCAGCTTCTCCAATACCGAAGCCCGGCATGTAGCACAGGCTCTCTGCTGTGACAGCGAAGGCGTTTGCGGCAATCGCAACAACTCCGAGGGGAGCCACAATGATAGTGATTGTAATCTGTGCCCCGCAGAATACAATATGCTCCACAGTCATTGGCCCAGCGATTTTGGCTGCACGTTGAAGAACAAGTTTTGTGGGACGATAGCTCTTTGCAGCTTCCACTCCTCGAAGCCACAAGTCGTGTTGCTTGCGGCATACCCAGTACATCATTGCTGCTGCACATACACACTCGGCGGCAACAGTGCCAAGGGCAGCTCCGAAAATACCGAGGCCGGCACCCGGCAACGGGATGTCCAAACCAAGTATGCTTATGTCTCGCGAGGGGAATATGAGGAAGAAGTTGAAGAAAACGTCGAGGATACACATCCCGACATTGAAAAGTCCGGGAATCTTCATGTTGCCGGCACAACGCAGCATGCCACCGGCAAGGTAGTTCATAATCAGTACCGGTAGTGCAGCGACAAAAGTTGCGAAATATACCGACGCTCCATGGCAAATATTATCGCCACCGCCGAGCCAGTGCGGGAGCTGCCACGCAATGGCTACACCCAGTAAAGCCATGCACAAACCGGCAAAAGCGCAGGCGACTATGCCTTGTCGAAGGACCGCTCTTGCTCCTAACGAATCTCGAGCCCCTAACCGGTGCGCTACCTGCACTGAGAATCCCATGGTGATAGTAGAACAAACGCCCCAGAACATCCACAGGCTCGAATTCATGAGTCCGACCGAGGCCGAGGCATCAGCACCGAGGTGGCCAACCATCGAGGCATCGATATACTGCATCATAATTGTCGACAGCTGGGCAATGATAGCGGGCACTGACAGTTTGGCTGTCAGTGCAATCTGCTGTTTCAAAGACAGCTTTTCACCGTTCTGAATCTGAGATATATCTGCCATATAGAGTGCAAAATTACATAAAAGGGACATATGATTTGCAATTTTTGTGAATGGCAAGGTGAGATTTAATAGCTTTTAAATTTTATTTTGGATTTATTTGCGTATATTTGCACATTAAGAAGTACACATTTTACGAACAGATTCATGAAACACATCATAGCAATCAGTATTTTAGCCGCCGGAGGACTTTGTGCGTCAGCGCAAGCGCCTTTGTGGATGCGCGATGCCCGTATTTCGCCTGACGGCAAGACTATAGTTTTCACGTATAAAGGAGATATCTTTACCGTACCGGCAAGCGGTGGCGTGGCAACACGCCTGACTTCGGATGCCGGTTATGAGCAACTGCCTATCTGGAGTCCGAACGGAAAGACAATTGTGTTTGCGTCAGACCGATATGGCAATTTCGACCTTTTCGCAATCAAGGCCGACGCCTCCGGCTCATGGAAACAGCTCACATTCAACAGCTCATCGGAACTGCCCGAAGCATTTACCCCCGACGGTAAATCGGTGCTTTTTTCAGCTTCGATTCAAGACCCTGCATCAAGCGCTCTCTTCCCATCGGGACGCATGACCGAGCTATACTCGGTTGCACTCGAAGGTGGCAGCTCCAGGCAGATACTTGCTACCCCGGCGACATCGGTATCGTGGGCGTCCGATGGTAAGAGCTTCTTGTATCAGGATATAAAGGGATTTGAAGACACCTGGCGTAAGCACCATACCTCATCGGTTACACGCGATATCTGGCGTTATACCCCTTCGACAGGCCGCCACGAGCAGCTCATTGACCGAGCCGGTGAAGACTTGAACCCGGTTGAAGACGGCACATATATCTACTTCCTCAGCGAGAGAGAGCCGGACAAATCAATCAACGTATACCGTGCGCCAATCTCAAATCCTGAAAAGGCAGAGAAACTGACAAACTTCAAGACTCATCCGGTACGATTCCTTAGCAGGGCCAATAACGGAACACTGGCGTTTGGCTATAATGGCGAGCTCTATACAATGACACCCGGCTCGAAACCCACCAAGGTGCCTGTGACTATCAATGCCGATTTTGCCGACGAGACCAGAAAAATACGCAGCAGCCGTGCAACCGGAGCCAAGCCGTCGCCCAATGGGAAGAACGTGGCATTTATCAATCGTGGCGATGTATACGTGACATCAGTAGAGTATGCGACAACCAAACAGATAACCGATACCCCCGAGGCGGAAGGCAATGTATGCTGGGCCAATGACTCGACCCTGTATTTCGACAGCCAGGCCGGAGGCCGATACAACATCTATCGCTCGACACTTGGCCGTAGCGGCGAGCCTGATCTGGCCCATGCTACCGTGATTGATACCAAACCCGTATTCAAGGCAGACCGCCATGAACGCATGAAACCGGTTGTGTCGCCCGACGGAAAGTCTGTTGCCTATATCCTTGACCGCAATAAACTGGCCGTTACCGATATCAAATCGGGTAAGACACGTGAGCTTACCGACGGCAGCACATACCGTCATCGCAACGGTGGCTTTACTTACCGCTGGTCGCCCGATTCTCGCTGGCTCGCGCTTGAAATCATCGACCGCCGTCATGACCCCTATACCGACATCGCAATCATCAATGTAGAGACAGGCAAACTAACCAACATCACCAACAGCGGTTATTTTGACGCAGATCCCAAATGGATAATGGATGGCAAGGCAATTGCATTTTTCAGCGAGCGCCTTGGCATGCGCAACCATGCATCGTGGGGATCGCAGGGCGACGTGTTCTTTGTTTTTGTCAACGACGAGGCATACCGCAAATATATGCTGCCCAAAGAAGAGCGCGAACTCGAACCCAAGAATCCGGCAGACACAAGCGATGTAATAACAGTAGAAATCGACGGTCTGAGCCAGCGTCAGGTCCGTGCCACACCGATGTCTACCGACCTTGTAGATTTCATCGTTGATGGCGAGGGCAAGAAACTCCATTACTTGTCGCATGCCGACGACGGCGTATTTGTATGGGAATATGACCTTGACAAAAAAAGACCTCGATATGAAGCGACGTCACAGCGAAGCGGCTTCATTCGAAATTACTCCCGACGGAAAGAATATCTTCCTTATGGGTCGTTCACTCTATAAATACGGCAGTTCGCCAAAGGCTATCAAATTTACTGCCGACAAGACCCTTGACCCTGCTGCCGAACGTGCATTCATGTTTGACTTCGTAGAGCGTGAGGAACGTGAGCGCTTCTATACAAAAGATATGCATGGTGTTGACTGGCAGGCTATGAGCGATAACTATCGCAGATTCCTGCCTCACATCAACAATAATTATGATTTTGCAGAGCTGTTGAGCGAATGGCTTGGCGAACTCAACGTTAGCCATACCGGCGGACGTTATTCAGGCGGCAACACCGGTGTAAGCGCACCTGTATCGACCGCGGCGCTCGGCGTACTGCTCGACATGAACTATGGTGGCGAAGGCGCCCGCATCGCAGAAGTGCTTGAGCGTGGCCCGATGTATGCGTTGAATCCCGTAGTAAAAGCCGGAGACGTAATATTGTCGGTTAATAATCAGAAAGTGACTGTAGAAATGCCACTCGACCGCTTGTTGACTGACGCCTCGGGCAAAAGAACGCTCATCGAAGTAAAAGATGCCAAAGGCAAGACTAACAGCTATGTTGTGCGTCCAATAAGCAAAGGCGCTCAAGGCGACCTCCTCTATGACCGCTGGGTACGTAGAAATGCAGCGGCAGTAGACAGTCTTTCGAATGGCCGTCTTGGCTATGTACATATATCATCGATGAATGATGACTCTTTCCGCAAAGTATATTCCGACCTTCTCGGCAAGTATAACGACCGCGAAGGCGTTGTGATAGACGTTCGCTGGAACGGTGGCGGCCGCCTGCATGAAGATATTGAAGTGCTACTTAGCGGCAAGAAATATTTCACACAGGAAATCCGAGGCGAAGCAACCTGCGATATGCCGTCGCGCCGTTGGAACAAACCGTCGATTATGCTAATCGCCGAGCCCTGCTACTCGAATGCCCACGGCACTCCCTGGGTCTACAGCAACCGCGGTCTTGGTAAACTCGTGGGTATGCCTGTTCCCGGCACAATGACCTCGGTCAACTGGGTTCAGATGCAAGACCCGACAATGATTTTCGGCATCCCGGTAATCGGTTACCGTCTTCCCGACGGTGGCTTCCTCGAGAATCGCCAGCTTGAGCCGGATGTGAAGGTTGCCAATAAGCCGGAAGATATCGTGAAGGGAATCGATGCCCAATTACAGACAGCTGTCGATACGCTCCTGAAGGATATCGACTCAAAGAAATAAACACCATATGAATATAATCGCTGAGAGCAGCAGCACACGTACCGAATGGGTTATCACCGAAGGCTGCGACATCGTAGAACATGCCTTTACTTCGGGCTTGAACCCATATTTCCAGACGCGTCGTGAGATATCGCACAGTATACGGTTGGAATTGCCCGAGGCATTTTTCCGCCGCCGGTGGAACCATGTTCACTTTTACTGTGCCGGCTGCTCGACACAGGAGAAGAAAAAGATCATGGAGTCGTCGCTTGTGGCACAGTTCAAGACCCCTGTAACTGTAGAGAGCGACCTCCTCGGGGCCGCACGCGGATTGCTTGTGCATCAACCGGGGCTTGCCTGCATACTTGGCACCGGCTCCAACTCGTGCCTCTACAACGGTAGCGAAATCATCAAAACCGTAGCACCGCTCGGGTTTATACTTGGCGACGAAGGCTCCGGCGCATATCTTGGCAAGACTCTGATTGCTGATATGCTGAAGGGCCTTGCGCCACGCCATCTTACCTCGGCTTTTTTCGAAAAGTTTATGGTAACACCCAATGTGCTGATGGATGATGTGTATACCAATCCGATGCCGAGCCGCACATTGTCGAAGTATTCGGTTTTCTTGTCGGAGCATCTCGACGACCCCTATGTATATAATCTGGTGTACTCGGCGTTTATGCTGTTTTTCGATAGGAATATCTCTCAATATGAATATAAGGCGCAGCCGTTGAGCTTCGTTGGCTCGACCTGTGTGCTGTACAAGCCTATCCTGCTGAAAGCTGCGTCGGATTTCGGAGTCGAAGTGTCGAAGATTATACGCTATTCCATGCCCGGTCTTGTAGAATATCATTCCGAACTGGGATAAACCATCAAATCAAACTCAATAACCAAAAATAAATACCGCAAATATTAATATCAATGAAAAAAATCGTATTGATTACGTTTGCCAGTCTCGCTGTATGTGCTAACGCGCAGAGAAGCGAGAGCACACTCAATGAAGGCTGGCAGTTCTCGAATGGCACACTTGCCGATGCACAAAAATGGCAGAATGTGCGTGTGCCGCATGACTGGGCTATTTATGGTCCGTTTGATCGAGCAAACGACCTTCAGAAAGTAGCCGTGAAACAGAATGGCGAGAAACAAGAAACTGTGAAAACCGGACGCACCGGTGGCCTTCCTTTTATCGGGAAGGGTGTTTACAAGACAAATTTCGAAGTTGCAGATACCACCGGTCGCGACATCACGATACTGTTTGACGGTGCAATGAGCAATGCCCATGTGAGCCTTAATGGTAAAGAGATTGGTTTCTGGCCTTATGGCTACAACTCTTTTACCGTTGACACCAAAGGAGTTGTTAAGCCCGGTACAAACGAACTCGTAGTAGAGCTGGAGAATAAAGAGCGAGCATCGCGCTGGTATCCCGGTGCAGGTCTTTACCGCAATGTGCATGTCATCAATACCGCAAGGGTGCATATACCCGTGTGGGGTACATACATTACAACACCCAAGGTTACAGGCGATTATGCTTCGGTACACCTTCGCATGAAAATAGACGGAGCAAAGAAGGGTGAACAAGTAACAGTCAATACCGACATCATCGATCCTGAAGGCAAGGTAGTTGCCAATGACAAATCGGTATACTATGCCCATGGTCAGGAATTTGCTCAGAATTTCCTCGTGAACAAACCTGAGCTTTGGGACCTCGATACCCCTAAGCTCTATACAGCCCATACCACACTCAGTGTCGACGGAAAAGAAGTAGACAGTTACAATACCCGCTTCGGTATCCGCTCAATCGAGTATATCCCCGAAAAAGGATTTTTCCTGAACGGCAAAGTAACTAAATTCAAGGGCGTTTGCAATCACCACGACCTCGGCCCTCTCGGTGCGGCTGTGAACAAGTCGGCACTTCGTCATCAGATCGAACTACTGAAAGATATGGGTGTAAATGCAATCCGTACCTCTCACAATATGCCGGCGCCCGAACTCGCCCAGCTATGCGATGAAATGGGCATGATGCTCATGGTAGAGCCTTTTGATGACTGGGGATTCCGTCCCAAGTCGCCTAATGGATACGGCTCGGTGTTCAAAGACTGGGCAGAACGCGATATCAAAAACATGGTAGAGAATTACCGTAATAACCCCTCGGTAGTGATGTGGTCGATAGGCAACGAAGTACCGAGTCAGTGGAGTCCTGACGGCCTTAAAGAACTTACCATGCTACAGGATCTTGTACACCAGCTCGACCCGACTCGCCCGGTAACCTGCGGTATGGATCAAATCAGGGCCGTACTCGACAACGGTTTTGCAGCTGCACTCGATATTCCCGGATTCAACTACAAGCCCCAGTTCTACGACAAAGCTTATGATAAATTACCGCAGAAGCTTATCCTCGGTTCGGAGACTGCATCGACAGTATCTTCGCGTGGCAAGTATTATTTCCCTGTAGATTTGAAAGAGCGCAATGTGAAGACCCATCCCGACAACCACAGCAATAGTTACGACAACGAAACATGCTCGTGGTCGAACACTCCTGATATCGATTTCGCTATGGATGATGACCGCGAATGGGTAATAGGTCAGTTCGTATGGACCGGATTCGACTATCTCGGCGAACCGTCGCCTTATGATACCGACGCATGGCCCAGCCATAGCTCATATTTCGGCATCATCGACCTTGCATCGCTGCCTAAAGACCGCTACTACCTCTATCGCGCTAAATGGAACGATAAGGACGAAACACTTCATGTACTTCCTCACTGGACCTGGCCCGGACGCGAAGGCGAAGTTACACCGGTATATGTGTATACATCTTATCCTTCAGCCGAGCTGTTTATCAATGGCAAGAGCCAGGGTAAGCGTACAAAAGACGAGAATTCGAAAACAGACCGTTACCGCCTGCGTTGGAACGACGTAGTATATCAGCCCGGAGAATTGAAGGTTGTGGCTTATGACGCATCAGGCAATCCTGCCGACGAGAAGATTGTACGCACCGCAGGCAAGGCCAAGTCGCTGCGTATCACAGCTAATCATCCTGAAATCTCGGCCGATGGCGATGACCTCGTGTATTTTACTGTTGAGGCATTAGATGCCAAGGGTAACCCTGTGCCTGACGCAGACAACCTTGTCAAGTTCGAAGTAAGCGGAGCGGGCACATTCGAAGCTACCGCAAACGGCGATCCAACTTGTCTGCTGCCGTTCCAGAAGCCCGAGATGAAATTATTCAGCGGCGCTGCTACAGCAATTGCACGCTCAGCCAAGACCCCCGGCACATTGACTATCAAAGCAAGAGCCAAAGGTCTTAAACCGGCAACAGCGACTGTGACAGTAAAGTAAATAACTTAATACCCAAACCGGCCATGCATCTGCCAAAACTTGCATGGCCGGTTTTGTTTTTGATAACACTAATCCAAACTGCGCCCGGTAGGACAGCAGCATAAAGTGACTGGATGTTGATTGTGTGTTCTTGGCTTAGACGTATCCGTCCGAAATAGGCCGGGTTTTTCATGGTGTTTATGGTTGCGATCTTTGCAGTCAAAAATGCTATGTTTAATTTGAATGAGAGCAATCGTATTGTAATGGCGCAGCATCCGACCGATATGCGCATGGGCGTCAACTGTCTGAGTGGTCAGGTCAGATTGGTCGGACTGGATCCTTCGAACGGCGACGTTTATATTTTTGTGGGCAAATCCCGCAAGGTAATGAAAATCCTGCACTGGGAGCACGGCGGATACGTGGTCTACTACAAGCGGCTTGAAGAGGGTCGCTTTCATCCTCGCATTTTCCTGCGCCAGGGCGTGGGGTTCCGCAGTATGCGCTGGTCGGAATTGGTGCTTCTGATGGAGGGTATCTCGCCTAAGGTTGCCCGGCGGCACCGATATGAAAAACAGCAAAAATAGTTGGTCGAAATCTTGGAAATGTCGCTAAATATTAGTAATTTAGCGATATGAAACGGACGCTGGAACTACCCGATACGATTGAAGCCTGCCATGAAATCATTATCAGTCAGGCACGGCTTATTGAGCAGTTGCAGCGTCGGGCTTTTGGCGGATCGCTCAAAGACAGAGCCATTAAATACGATGGACCGTCGCTCTTTGATGAAGTTGACGAGAAAGCGATGCTTGCCGCGAAAAAGGAACTCGAGAAGGCTTCCAAAGATGTTGACGAAGCGGCACAGAAGCGTCGCGCCGAAGCCAAGGCCCAGTCACAAGGCCGCGGCAACCGCCCTGAAAAATACAATATATACGGACTGCCGGTAGAGACAAAGACTGTTTACCCCGAGGGTGTCGATATTGACGACTACGACATTATCGGACAGGACGAGACAAACGTGCTGCATCTGGAACCTCAGCGTCTGTGGGTGGAGAAAACCGTCACACCGATACTTCGGCTTAAAAGAGACAAAGGCGCTCCGGATCCCGAGATACTTCAGGCCGGGCGGCCGCACAGCATCATCGGAGGCGGACATGTAGGAGCCGACCTGCTTGCCACTCTCGTTGACAACAAGTTCAACCACCATCTGCCCGAGTATCGTCAGGTCAAGATGTTCTCCGAGCTCGGTATAAAGCTCCCGACCTCGACCGTAAACGACTGGATGCACGCCACGGCCAACGTGCTTTATCCTCTGTACGAAAGCCAGCGCGAGGCGGTGATGGCAGGAAGCTACGTCCAGATAGACGAAGTCCCGTGGAACATAGCCGACCGCAAGGGACAGGCCAGCCGTAAAGGATACGCCTGGCAGTTCCGCGACGTAAGTCCGCATTCCCGGGGCACCTTCTTCTACTATCACAAAGGCAGTCGTGGCGGAGAGATACCGCGGACACAGCTTCGGGGATACCAGGGAGTGATACAGAATGACGGATATAAGGTATACAGCGAATTTGAGAACGTACCCGGGATAACGGTCCTGGCGTGCATGGCCCACATACGCCGTAAATTTGTCGATGCGCAAAAGTCGAACCCGCTGGCTGCGGAAGCCGTCAAATATATCGCCACATTATATACTCTTGAGGAAAACCTCAAGGCCGCCGGCGCTACCGCGGATAAAATCCGTGCGGAACGCCAACGGCTTGCCGTGCCCATACTCAACGGCATCGAGGCTTGGATGAGAACCGCATATATGACATGTACCCCAAAGGAGCCGCTTGCTGTTGCCATCAAATATGCCTTGTCTCTGTGGCCGCGCGTGATGCGTTATACCGAAGAAGGATATTACCTTATTGACAGCAACCCGGTAGAACAGGGTCAACGGCCCTCGGTGCTTGGACGCAAGAATTATCTCTTCAGTCAGAACGACCGCGCTGCCGAAGACAACGCAATCTTCTACACTTTTATGGTCTCTTGCGACACTCTCGGCATCAACCCCTATCAATGGCTGAAGGACACATTGGAACGCATCCGACCCGATATGGAGGAAGACGAGCTTGTCAGACTCCTCCCTTGCAACTACAAAAGCTAAAGCCGACAAAAATCAAGTCGGCTTTTTTCGGACGGATACCTTTCATCCTCGCATTTTCCTGCGCCAGGGCGTGGGGTTCCGCAGTATGCGCTGGTCGGAACTGGTGCTTCTGATGGAGGGTATCTCGCCTAAGGTTGCCCGGCGGCACCGATATGAAAAACAGCAAAAATAGTTGGTCGAAATCTTGGAAATGTCGCTAAATATTAGTAATTTAGCGATATGAAACGGACGCTGGAACTACCCGATACGATTGAAGCCTGCCATGAAATCATTATCAGTCAGGCACGGCTTATCGAGCAGTTGCAGCGTCGAGCTTTTGGCGGATCGCTCAAAGACAGAGCCATTAAATACGATGGACCGTCGCTCTTTGATGAAGTTGACGAGAAAGCGATGCTTGCCGCGAAAAAGGAACTCGAGAAGGCTTCCAAAGATGTTGACGAAGCGGCACAGAAGCGTCGCGCCGAAGCCAAGGCCCAGTCACAAGGCCGCGGCAACCGCCCTGAAAAATACAATATATACGGACTGCCGGTAGAGACAAAGACTGTTTACCCCGAGGGTGTCGATATTGACGACTACGACATTATCGGACAGGACGAGACAAACGTGCTGCATCTGGAACCTCAGCGTCTGTGGGTGGAGAAAACCGTCACACCGATACTTCGGCTTAAAAGAGACAAAGGCGCTCCGGATCCCGAGATACTTCAGGCCGGGCGGCCGCACAGCATCATCGGAGGCGGACATGTAGGAGCCGACCTGCTTGCCACTCTCGTTGACAACAAGTTCAACCACCATCTGCCCGAGTATCGTCAGGTCAAGATGTTCTCCGAGCTCGGTATAAAGCTCCCGACCTCGACCGTAAACGACTGGATGCACGCCACGGCCAACGTGCTTTATCCTCTGTACGAAAGCCAGCGCGAGGCGGTGATGGCAGGAAGCTACGTCCAGATAGACGAAGTCCCGTGGAACATAGCCGACCGCAAGGGACAGGCCAGCCGCAAAGGATACGCCTGGCAGTTCCGCGACGTAAGTCCGCATTCCCGGGGCACCTTCTTCTACTATCACAAAGGCAGTCGTGGCGGAGAGATACCGCGGACACAGCTTCGGGGATATCAGGGAGTGATACAGAATGACGGATATAAGGTATACAGCGAATTTGAGAATGTACCCGGGATAACGGTCCTGGCGTGCATGGCCCACATACGCCGTAAATTTGTCGATGCGCAAAAGTCGAACCCGCTGGCTGCGGAAGCCGTCAAATATATCGCCACATTATATACTCTTGAGGAAAACCTCAAGGCCGCCGGCGCTACCGCGGATGAAATCCGTGCGGAACGCCAACGGCTTGCCGTGCCCATACTCAACGGCATCGAGGCTTGGATGAGAACCGCATATATGACATGTACCCCAAAGGAGCCGCTTGCTGTTGCCATCAAATATGCCTTGTCTCTGTGGCCGCGCGTGATGCGTTATACCGAAGAAGGATATTACCTTATTGACAGCAACCCGGTAGAACAGGGTCAACGGCCCTCGGTGCTTGGACGCAAGAATTATCTCTTCAGTCAGAACGACCGCGCTGCCGAAGACAACGCAATCTTCTACACTTTTATGGTCTCTTGCGACACTCTCGGCATCAACCCCTATCAATGGCTGAAGGACACATTGGAACGCATCCGACCCGATATGGAGGAAGACGAGCTTGTCAGACTCCTCCCTTACAACTACAAAAGCTAAAGCCGACAAAAATCAAGTCGGCTTTTTTCGGACGGATACCTCTCTAATGCTGTCCATGCACAGTGGACGGCAAAAGTTACGCGGAATATTTGAATTTTGCCTGTAATTTGCCTGTAGAAAATAAAAGAAGCGACTTAACTTGGTGATATTCACTTTGTTAAGTCGCTTTTATGGTGCCCATAACAGGCATAAACCCCTTAAATAAAGAGAATTGAAAAGAAATAAACAACTCAATAAATCAACACTTTACCATTGTGTTACATTTCCCTTGATTTCATTTAGCGGTGCTTTATTTCAAAAATAGTACACCTTTAGTACACCTTGAATGAAAATAAAATCGTATATTTGCATTGTGATTGAAACCAAGAGCAAATAACGATTATGGCAAAATTGCAAAATCAAACAAAAGACAATCCCAAGTTGGAGCAACGCCCACTCAAAGACGGTCGCATTTCGCTATATCTTGAATATTATTTAGGGCGCACCGAAACGCCCGTACTTGATGAGTGCGGAGAGCCTGTATTATATACAAGTGGCGCAATGGCAGGCAAACCCAAATATAAGGTAACTCACAATCGCAAGAAAGAAACACTCCCTTACTATCTTATTGCCTCGCCTAAAACTCCAATAGAGCGACAGCAGAACAAAGAAATTTTGGAGCTGGCAAAAAAGATACGTTTTGAGCGTGAACAAGAGTTGAAGGAGAGCCAACACGGATTTAGGCTAAAAAAGGCTAATGACGTTAATTTCCTTGATTGGATGTGGGCTTATTATGAGAATTACACAAAAGGGGATAAGCGACATATTAAGCGAGCCTATAATTGCTTTATTGATTTTCTCAAAGCGACCCCGGAATACTGCAAATTAACTAAGCGTATCAAGCCGGAACAGATAACTAAGGAAATGATTGTTGCATTTACCGAGTATCTACAATCTCGTTTTAAGGGCGAGGGAGCGCACACTTTATATGCCCGCTTCAAAAAGATAATTAAAAGTGCTGTTGAGCAAGATGTGATGAGGAAAAATCCTTGCACAGGCGTTATTATTAAGATTGACAATGGGCAAATAAAAAAAGATATACTCTCTCTTGATGAGGTGCAACAACTTATAGCAACTCACTATGACGGAGAAAACCCCAATATACGCCGAGCATTTATATTTTGCCTCTACTGTGGTTTAAGATTTTGCGATGTTAAAGACCTTACCTTTTCCAACGTGGATTTCTCCAACCGATTGCTCAAATTTGAGCAGAACAAAACAAAAGGGCATAGCGCGGCGAGTGGCGTTGTTATACCTCTGAATGACGGTCTTATTAAACTTATTGGAGTGCCGACAGCTCCTAATGACTTGATATTTCCTTTGCCAAGCCATACTATGTGCCTTAAAGCCCTGCGGCATTGGACTAAAAGAGCCGGCATTGAAAAGCATATAACGTGGCATTGTGGCCGCCACTCCTTTGCGGTCAATATTCTCAACAATGGGGCGAATATAAAGACCGTGGCAAGCCTTTTAGGGCATAGCGGATTAAAGCACACCGAGAAATATACCCGTGCCGTTGATAGCCTCAAGCAAGCAGCCATTAACAGCCTCCCGGAGTTGAATATTGATTAACCAAGTAAATGCACGAAAATGGGAACCGGAAAGAAAATCAAATGTAATGAGTGTGGGGCTGAATGGCTTCAATTTTGCGGCGTTGGCTTTGAGCAACACGATGACAACACAAAGCCCCAAACCGAGGAAAGTAACAAATGCCCGGAATGTGGCTCAACTGATATTTCGGACGTTCCGAATATTACTATACTTTGGGATTAACAGAGATTGAAATGACAATAATCGACAATACATTAATGGAGTTATGCAAGCTCTATAATGGGGGCGAAATTAACCCTTATACGCCTTTTTCTACCTCAACTGATAGTTGGGCTATGGAGTATCTTAAATTTCACGTCTGGGACGCGGAATTTGCCTTTGTAGCCAATTATGGAGAGTGGCTTAATATGTGGCAGCGCAAAGAGAATAAAAGCGATGTGAACGACCCTAAGAGCGTTTATCACTTTGTCGTAAACTGCAAATTGGGAAAGATGCAACGCGATGATGTTGACTTTGTAGAAATGTACCGTAAATTATAGTATCCAATATGGAACGCGAAACACCATATAGCACACTTGTAACGATTAACCAAGTAAATATGTTAATCCTCAAGGTTAAACATTTGCTTGACACCTCTACCGATGAGAATTGTTTTTTGAATATCCCCGAACTATCCGACATTGACAAAAGAGCATCCGAGATAGCCAATTATGCAATATCTGAAAACGATATTGACATAATAGATAAAATTACGCCCTCAACGCCCTTATACACTATGGCATTATGCCGGAAAATGGAAAGCGATACAAGAGCGAGTGTTTTGCGCTATTGCCGTGTAATAGGCAATCTTAAACAATGGGTACAACATAATCGCACATTGAAGAATGACGCAAAACGAGAGCGGCAAATAAGGGCGTTGCAAGATACCGAGAGCAAAACAAAAAATAAAAATGGTGCAGGCCGCCCAAGAAGTACTGACATACCATTTATAAACTATTTCAAATTAAATATCTCGGAACAAAATAAAATTGAGATTATAAGGGAAATTGAAACATTGATGAGTGCGCACACCAGTCCAACGGATAAAATCATTGTTTTGGGCTGTGCTGTTAATCTGGAGATTATTTCTAAACCCTCGTTTCCCTCTGTGGTAAACACTTTCGGTATTAAGGTGGGGCATAATACTTATTACCGAGCATTAGGCATAGCAAAAGCCAAAGGGAAATACGACGATAGGGTTGAAATAGCTACAAATGACTTATTAAAAATAATGGAAAAATGGAATAAATAGGACTATAAAAATTATAATCCTATTTACTCCTAATAACTTATTTGCAACCACTTACGAACCCCGAGTAACTTTGCATTGCCAACGCGAAAAGCAAGTTATCCGGGGCAAAGTTTGAGCGGACGCGCCCACTCCGAGCCTCTTTGTTTAACCCTCAATCTATGGATTATGACAAATGAGGAAATAACGGCCATTTCTAACAATCTGGCTGCGCAAACAATGATTTGTACCAAAGAGGTACTTACAAGCGATGAGGCGGCGCGATATATGGGTATATCCAAAAGCCATCTTTATAAGCTCACTATGCGGGGCGAAATTCCACACTCAAAGCCATTAGGCAAAAAGTGCTATTTTAGGCGCACGGAGTTGGAAGATTGGTTGATGAGCAACCGAGCCGCCACCGCCACCGAAATAAATGACAGGGCTAACGCCTACTGTATGAAGAAAGGGGGCGCAAAATGAATAGTGCCACCCCCTCGGAAATCTCCGGCAAAGATACACCAACTTTGCCACGTTTACAAAGAGCCGTTTATAATCTCTTGTCACAAGGCGGTCAATTTTCAGCAGCGGACATATCTATTAGACTGCATTTGAGCGACCCTCGCGGCCATATCCGATGCCTAAGAGATAAAGGCATAAGGGTACTTGATGAATGGCGCACCTCTGAACACGGCACAAGGTACAAACTTTATTACTTACCCTATCATTGAAATGGCAACAAAGGACAATGAGCAACGCCCCAATAGCTTTGTATTCTATCGTTCATTTTTTGACGCAATAGAGCAGGCAAGCGAGGCCGAGCAGCTACAATTATATCGTGGCATAACTCTTTATGCGCTTAATGGTCAAGAGCCGGAATTTAAGGGGCTTTTACAGGCGGTATGGCTTGTTATAAGACCTCAAATAGAGGCGAACTACAAACGATACCTAAATGGTTGCAAGGGAGCAGAACACGGAAAGAAAGGAGGCCGACCAAAACAACCCCAAGCCCAAGAGAATAAAACCCCACCACAACCCCAAGAAAACCCCACTTTAACCCCTAATGATAATTATAATGTAAATGATAATGAAAATTATAATGACAATGAGGATAAAGTAGGCAAAAGCCATAAATCAAAACGCGCTCCGCGTTTTGTTGCTCCCACATTGCAAGAGATAAAGAATTATATTGTTGAAAACTCTTTATCAAGCGATGCGGATAACGAGGCAGAAAAAGTTTTTGATTACTACACCTCAAAAGGCTGGAAAGTAGGAAACGCACCAATGAAAGATTGGAAAGCAGCAATACGGAATTGGTGTAGAAAAAGGTTTGCTTCGTCTTATCCGATTCCGGCTCAACAGCCACCAACAATCATAACCCCCAAAGACAGTAATGCCGATTTTTCGGAAAGGTTTTAACAACAAAAAAACAAAGAAATGAATAATCCACAAGCGACATTTGAAGAAAGAGAAGCCGAGTATCTAAAAGAGATAGCCCGGCTTGAAGAAGAAAATAACAATCTTAAAAGCCAACTCAAGCAATACAAGGACAAAGAGGACGGCTCCGAGAAAACCGCAAATGATTATGTAGCCAAGTATGGACAAAAATAATCAGCGACCAAACATCACTAACAAAATGGAAAGACCTATTTTAGTACATAAAGACCCGGAATTTGATAACTGGGCAAGACGCTACCTTTGGATGCAAAAGGAACTGCAAAAGTTAGCAGACGGCCTCAAGACACTCGGAATAGAGCCAACCGATGAGCTAATCAAACGCTTATACAGTGGCGAGAACTTAGAGGAAATGACCGCCGAAAAGCACGTTGGCGATGCGCTCAAAGGATTGCCTGCAACGCTTTTGCGCACTATCTCCGACCTCTATAAAAAAGAGCGCACCGATGAGTATAACAAAGCTGTCGGAAACCAAGCCGATAAGATTGTTGAATGGCGTAGGCGCAACGATGCAAGCTCAATGATTGATTTTAATTATTATCACGTTGAGGACGGAAATATAACAATCGACCCCCGGCACACTGAATATCTGGAGAGTATGTTTTGTGTGTTTATTGATAGCGACAATCGCAAGGCCGTTTATGAAAAATGGCTTGAACTTCAAAAGGCAAAGGCTGAATTTGAAACCGCTGTCAAGAGTGCAAGCAAACGCAAAGGCTACTCCCAGCTTGAAGAAGCAAGAGGCATCACTGGTAATGACCTTATGGCCGTTGCTACTCCGGGGCAATTTTGCTTAGTCAAGATAAAGTATGACGGAGAAATGACGTTGAACGGCGAAAATTTCAGCCATATTCTATAAACGGCATTAAAACGGATATAAATTACCGACAATGAAATACCCGAGCAAACGCCCAAAAGGTTTTCAGCGAGGAAATAAAGCGGGAGTTAACACTCGCTTCACCTCACTGAATCAGCCAAAGAACAACGGACGCAAGCCGTTGATAGGTGCAAAAACACTCCGTAAATATGGCGATGCGATAACCAAAGAGGATTTTAGAAAATCAGTAGCCATATTGATTAATCTATCATACACCGAGCTTGAGGCGTTGATTGAGCAAGGAAAACAGCCTCAAGAACAAGCCCCGGTATGGTTAATAGTAGTCGCAGAGGCATTGCTCCAATCCGCAAGGAAAGGTAGTGCAAAATTAATGATGCACTTTCTGGATATGGTTATAGGCAGACCGGACATAGAAAATGACATTGACTCGGTAAACACTGTCTTGAATGTTGGTTTTGAGCGATTGACCCCGGAAGAACTTGAATTGCTTAATTATTTACTAAGTAAATGATGTTCAATGTGTGTTTGTTAAACACATATTACTGAATATCAATACAATACATAGATTGTTTTTTGGTTTTATCGTTGAGAGCGGTTATCTTTGCACCAACATAGATAATCGCTTTCATTATGACTACAAGAAAACAACAATCAGCAGCGCAACACAATACACCTTTAAGCACGGACATAGAGGATATAATCAAGTGCGCAATATCTCTCCGGACTAAAATGCAGTGCATTTTGTGGGATAGCTCCTTTGACAATCAATTTGCCGATGAGATTGACGCAATGCAGACCGACATTAACGACATAATTGCAAAGTGCGCACCAATATTGGGATGGGCAAGAGCCGGAGAGTTGGGCGATTTTATAACGCCGGATATAGGCAACAACAAGAATATGCGAAATTGAATTGCTGGTATATCTCGGAATTTGTTTGTACCTTTGGCGTGTCTTATTTCGCATAGTCAATCAAGCCAACGAAACAACTTAAATCAATCAAGCAGTAGGAGAGCCGCCTATTGCTTGATTTGCTTTGTGGGCTATTGGTACACTCCCAAAAGTACACTTTATTTTGAGTAGTACACAATTAGTACACCCCGGCAAAGAAAAATCCCCTAAAACTCAATGAGTTAAAGGGGATTTGGGGTGCCCAGAACAGAAGCAACCAAATGAAAGGGTATGCACTGTTATGGAAGCAGGTTCGAGTTTTGGAAAAATTGACAATATATTGATATATAGATTATTAAAAATTAATTGTTGCAAAAATAGGTGTCATTTGTTTCCAAGAAAAATCGCTAAATTTCAAATAGGAGGACAAAAGGAGGACAAAAAATTTGGAGTGTAATAGATTAATTGCTAACTTTGTAAAAAGGACAATCAGCTGTTAATTCCGATTAACTCGTCTAAAAATGGCTGATTTCCCGTCCTCCACCCATTAAAATTTTTGTCCTCCTATGGCAAGTATCAAGCGTTATATCTCCTCCAAAGTAGAGGGTAACGGCAGGTCGGAAATAATGTTTCGGCTTAGCCTGTCGAAAGACATCAAGCTCCGTCTAAAGACTGGAATATACATTGAGCCGAGTCGTTTCAATCCTAAGACCGGTGCAATATCAAAGCCTCGTGCCAATCAAAAGGAAATATCCGAAATAAAAGACACTGAGCGCAAGATCAGAGACCTTGAAGATTATATCTATGACCTATGCGAAGCGCATACGTTGGCAGAACTTACAAAGGACTTCTTCGAGAAAGAAATTTATCGCTTCCATAATCCTAAGAAAGAACGAAAGCCTAAAGAAGTGGAAGCGAAGCTACAAAAGAAATTCGTCGAGCTTGTCGAGGAATTTCCGGATAAGCGTGGGCTTTCTGAATGGCGACATCGACGTTATGGCGTACTGAGCCGTAGCCTCCATCGCTTTGAACTGTATCGCAAGGTCAAAAGACGTCTCCCGTATAAACTTGATTTTGAAATGTTCACTACCGAAGTGCTTGAGGAATATGAGGAGTTTCTTCGTAATGAGCCTGCCATTTTCGACAAGTACCCCAAAATCTTTGAGGAGTTCCCGGCTGAGACACGCAAGGCTCGCAAATCACGCCGTCCTTTTGAAAAAGGTGACAATACCATTATCGGCATATTCGCCTGCTTGCGTACATTCTTCAAATGGGCTAATGAAGAAGGGCTGACAAAGAATAACCCATTTGCAAGATACCACGGCAAAACCACTGAAAGATACGGCACGCCTATCTATATCACAATCAAGGAGCGTGATATAATCGCTGATTATGACCTGTCAGCCAATAAGCCGCTTGAAGTGCAGCGTGATATATTCATTTTCCACTGCTGTATCGGTTGCCGTATATCCGACCTCATGCGTCTCACACCGGCCAATATCATCAATGGCTATGTGGAGTATATAGCAAGCAAAACCAAGGCTGATCGCTCAGACGTTATACGCGTTCCGCTGACTCAGAGGGCAAAGGACATACTTGAAAAATACAAGGATGTGGAGAAAGACGGAAAGATTCTGCCATTCATCAGTTCGCAGAAATACAACGTGGCTATCAAAAAGATATTCAAGACTTGTGGCATAACACGCATAGTCACAGTCCTCAATCCCACGACCGGAGAAGAAGAGCAACGGCCTATTGATGAGATAGCCAGCAGCCACCTTGCCCGCCGTACATTTGTCGGCAACCTTTACAAGAAAGTGAAAGATCCGAATCTTGTTGGGGCGTTGAGCGGACACAAGGAAGGTAGCCGGGCATTTGCAAGATACCGCGAGATTGATGACGACTTGAAGAAGGAAATGATAGGATTTATCGAATAATCCGGATTTTGAGGGGAGATAATTAGCTATGGCTGAACATTTCCCCTCTATTCATAGTTGACAAATCAAATATTTTTATTAACTTTGTCAACCAAAGGATATATCAACATGAACAAGCAGACTAACGACATATTTTCACGCCGTCTTAGACAGGCCCGTATGATGAAAGGTTTTTCGTTGGAGAAACTTTCTCAATGTGTCACTCCTGCCATAACCCGGCAGGCCATAAACAAGTATGAGAAAGGATTGATGATGCCGGACAGTCGTGTGCTGATAGCACTTGCAACGGCTCTTGGTGTCAAGATTGACTACTTTTTCCGTCCGTTCACCGTGGAGGTTGACCGTGTGGAATTTCGTAAGAAACCGAAATTCCCTGAACGCATGGCAATGGCTGTAAGGGAGAAGGTGCGAGAGGAACTGGAGCGTTATCTGGAGGTGGAACAGCTTTGCGGTTGTTCTACTGAATTTTCAATGCCGCGCAAGCGTGTAGCCAACACTGATGAAGCGGTTCTTCATGCCAATGAAGTACGCAAGCATCTTGGCCTGGGATATGACGGCATAACCAACGCAATAGAAGTTCTGGAGGATAATGGCGTAAAGGTGATTGAGATTGCAGAGGATACCGACTTTGACGGATTGAGCGGTTATGCCAACGGCTCTATTCCTCTTATTGTGGTTAACGGCAACTTCCTTACTGAGCGCAAACGCTTCACCGCCTTGCATGAGTTAGGGCATCTGCTTCTTGATATTCCTGAAGATGTATCGTCAAAGGAAGTTGAGCATATCTGCAACGCTTTCGCGAGTGAGCTGCTGCTCCCTGTCAGTGTGCTTAAATCGAAGTTGGGAGATTCGAGGCATGACATATCTTTATCAGAACTGACTGACATACAGCGTCAGTTCGGCATATCTATCGACGATATTATGATAGCCTTGCGCTCAAATAATGTGATTTCCGACAAGCGTTATTCCGGTTATCAGACTAAGAAGAACAGACTTCCTGATTTCAAGAAACTTGTCGAGACCTCACGTGTGGTAAGCGAGCGTTCAGGACGGTTCGCACGCATGGTTTATCGTGCGTTGGCTGATGAAGCCATCTCTTTTTCTAAAGCCGCTGTACTTCTGAACACCTCTGTCGAGAGCGTCAAGTCTCAGCTTCAATTAGTGTGAGAAGATGGAGATTATTGTCAACGATACAAATATCTTCATCGATCTTCACTCGATAGGATTGCTAAGTCAACTTTGCGATCTGCCTTACGAAATACGCACGGTGGATTTTGTGATGGCAGAAATTGTCGATAATCGACAGCAAGAAGATATGGGGCGTCTTGTCAAAGAAGGGAAGATTACGGTCGAGAGCTTTACAGCTGAGGAACTTATTGAGATTGTAAATGAACACGCCGCCGTGTCCGGCAACCTTTCCATACCGGACTGCTCGGTATGCTATTATGCCCGTAAACATGATATAACTCTGCTTACCGGCGACCGCCAGCTACGCAGATATGCCGAGTCCCATAATCTCACTGTTCACGGCATCCTTTTTATATTCGATGAACTTGTGGCACATTCGGTCATTTCTCCGGAGGTGGCCGCAGGGAAATTGAAGGAATTATACTCAATCAACGTGCGCCTGCCGAAGTCCGAGATTCAAAGACGGATTGACCGTTGGGGTAACGACACATGAATATCATGGATATAGTAGATATACAGCACTCCATCGGCAAGATGATTTCGGACCTTTGTCTTATCCGGAATACGGTCTGCACAGTCTCGGCTGACGGATTGAACGGTCTGTCAGAATATTTGGCTGACAATCAGCTTGAATATGAAAAAGCCATCAGAACCGAGGTAAAGGATAAGGGAAGCGATTATTTTGTAGGCCAGTTATACCGTAGCCTATCATCATATCTTGCGTGGTATGCTGAGAATAACGATGTTCATTCTGATAATGCCGCAGTATCGAAAAGGATTTATGACAGGATAGTTTTCCTCTGGATACCACCGATAGAGAACCTGTTTCCCGGAGTTATAAAGACGAATGAAAATATAACGATACCAGCCTGTGACAATAAAGATCCAAAAGGTTACAATAGCCCATACGAACAAGTCGGAGAGCACTATCGCAGTATAAGATACGACATTATTGAGAACAAAAATTATCCGCATCTTACAAACGATGAGATATACCGCAGGCTGAAGGAATTGGCTGCACCGGTATCTGCCGAAGGTGTGAAAATCGCCATGATTCTCAATATAGCTATAAAACATCGTCTGTTGCTCAAAAAGCCGCAGGGGAAGTCACTTGTAAGAGAACTTGGAATGACCTGTACCAATGCCGCAGTAATAAATATAATCGCAAGTCCCGACGAGCATTTCTATATTGACGAGTGGGGAAGAGAAATGGAAGCTAAGTTGCTGAAACAATAGCCGTTCATATTCAAAACATATCATACCGTCCTATCGCTTAAACTTTAATCCCTTAAATTTAAGCGGAGGATACGAAAGTTAAAGGAGTCCTGTACGTACAGGGCTCTATTTTTGTGCCATAATTCTAAAATCAAAGGATATGGCAGCAGAAATTATCAATTCCATACTTGATGGTCCCAAGGGGATATATCTTGTGGTGGATGCCTCTGATATGAAAGTGGCATTCCGAGAATTTCTCCAGATGATTCGAGAGTCTGAGGACGAAAAAAGAGCCTACGATGAAGAGTTGGCTACGGTGACGCGAGAGGAGGCCTGCAAGATTTTCAACCGTTCATACAGCACACTTCTCCGATGGGAGAAAGACGGTTATCTTGTGCCGGTGAAGATAGGGAAAACTCCACTATACAAAATGTCGGATATAAAGGATGTGTTGAATCAAAATTTCGGTAAACCGTGAGATATCAACCCGTAAAACTTTAACAAGGTGTGGCACATTACAAAATAATCAAGGCTCCACCCTGGGATGGTCTTACATTCCTTTATAACCTGACTGTCGATGATAGCATATTGCCTAAATGCACGCAATGTCGCATCTTCCGTAAGCACGGATTATAAACCGCATCTTTCAACGGAGGGTGAATCTGATACGATGAATTGTCAAGATGCAATCACATGGCTTCATCGTAAAGGGACGCGTCAACCCATGAACAGTGGGGCAAGTAGTATTAACACGCTTGCCATTGTACTATGGAAGGCATAAAACACTTGCTTATGAAAGCAAAATCTTTACCCGCCGTTGATCCGTCAAGACTCTACACCCGGCAGGAAGTGGCAACAATGTTTGCCCTTGCAGACATCGAATTATTCAGCTATGTCAGTGGTCCTGAAAAGCTGGAATATGAAATTACCAAAGAGTCGCCTTATCCTCGCTTTCGTGGGAGCGAGCTTATCCGGTTCTTCTCCAAAACCTATAAGTTATGCCAAGATGGATGCCCGTCTATGAAGACGATATGACGCACTGGCTCTGGATAATGCACAGCGTTATCAATGGTGGCTCGAAATAAGGTTCCGCGCCGCCAAAACTCCGGGCATGAGGTATGTGGGTGACACGAATATCCGCATACGGGTGACTTATGGAGAATGGCCTGTGACAATAGCATATCTGGGTACCCGGTGGCACGCCGATGAAAGAGCCGTCGTATCTTTCCTTGAAGCATTGGAGGAAGATGGATTGATTACCCGTAGAAAGAGCGGATTGATCACAGTTATATCCGTATGTGGTTTTGAAAAGTATTGCTTCAATATGGTAAATGATGGCACAAACACGCCCTGCCACAATTCAGGTATTGAGCCGCAGATGCTTCCGCAGGACAATATGGCCGATGAAGAACCTATCGGAACGCAAATCGAAACACAGGACGAAACAGCCAATCAGACGCAAGACCGGACGCTGGCATATTTAGATAAAAGAAAAAATATAAAAGAACTTTTTATTGAGAGTAAACGCGCACATGAAGAAGAATTTTTAGAAAAACTGAAAAAATCAGATACCGCTTTGACGGAAATGGCAAAGAGCCTGCACTGTGATGTGGCGGATCTGATACCGTTGGCTGATGATTTCAGCAACGCGACAATTTCAACCGAAGACTGGCACTCCACGTTTTCGGCTTTCAAAAAACATTTTCTCAACTGGGCCCGGCTGAGATTAAAAACGACTAAGAATGAGATACCCACAAAAAATCAACCCGAAAGAGGCTATAATCCAAATGCAGGCCGCCGCCGAGGACCGATTACACCCGATTGCGGACTTATCGAAGATTGATGCTTATAAGCAGTATTTCTTGCGTTGTGCGAAAGCCATTTGCCCCGGCTATATCGTCCGCGACGACCAACGTAATATTTTGAACGACATCGTTCATTGGGCTTTGAAAGATTACGATGGTAAACTTGACCCGGACCGGGGACTGTTGCTTTGGGGCGACATCGGCACCGGTAAATCAACGCTTCTACGCATAATCCGGCAATTCTGCCATGACATACGTCCTCCCAAAGATGGTATGCGGTATTGGTTTCGTATGACAAACGTCATCGACATCTGCGCCGAGTTTTCCGATGAATCACGCGACGGAGGCTATTATGCCATACAAACCTACATAACCAGTTCCGGCAGGCGTTTGATGAGCTTGGCAGCGAGACAACACCTACCGGACGGTGGGGCAACTTTGAGAATGTCATGCAGTATGTTCTTCAGCGGCGATACGACCTGCGTGACAATCAGTTTACCCATGCCACTACAAATCTGTCACTTAAGCAACTGTCAAAGGTTTATTCACCTCGTATCTACGACAGATGCAAGGAAATGTTCAATTTCGTGGAGATTCGAGGCAAGACGTTCCGAAAAACCTATACATCCGAAGACGATGGCAAGACGTAGAACAGAAAAGAAGGTCAATATCTCAACGATTGACCGTAAACGGCTATATACCATATCAGAAGCAGCAAGAATACTTGGCGTAAGTCGCTCATATTTCTACTATTGCTTCGACCACGACGAGCATTTTCCCAAACCTACGCTCGTGAATGGTATGACACGGCTGAACGGAAACGACATCATAGAGATTATAGCCCTGCGCGGTCGCAAGGGGCTATAATCCCTGTCAGTTCCAGAGATACCACGGTGAGGGGCGCGGAGCGGAGAAGGCTTCGGAGAGGTCGATGGCGAGTAGCCATGCCTGGGTGCGTATGCCGTCCATGTCGGAGAGTGTCTGGGCATAGCGGCTCTCTCCGGCACCCGAAATCCGACACCACTGCCGCGCGAAGATGTCGGGTTGGAAAGCGTCGATGAACGACAGTATGTCGTCCACAAGCGAATCCGGTTTGCTATCGGTCATGTCGGCTGAGAAGCAGAATGACACTCCGCTCTCGGTATTCCGCCGGAAATCGAAAGAGGTGATGTTACCGTCTCTCACATTGGCGGTCACGCTCCAGCCGCATTTTGCGGCAACTTGGATTATGGTTTGTAAAATCATGTCAGTACACGTTTATGTCTGCCACGTCCGGAATGGAGGTGGCAGACCGAATTTTTCGGTAATGTCAGCCGTGGCACAACACCACGGCTGACGTGTTCGGTCAATCATAGAGGCGGTTCAAGAAGTCTTGAAGCCTCTTGTCGCTTATCTGCCCTATGGGGCATGGGGTGAAATACGGCATTTGTATCACACGGATAATGCCGAAGCCTTGTTTGCGGTAGTCAAGTTCGACATCGGCAAGTTCGTTGAGCGACACATAGCCATATTCATCTTCGCCGAGTCCGACCACTATGCAGAAAAGTGTTGTATCGTCTCCCTCTTTGCCTCCTTCAAGCACAAACCAACGGATATTTCCGATAGTGAATATCGCCACGCACACTGCGTTTCTCGCCTTGCCGTCCTGCGAGTACAGAGGATAGTCCTTTATGGCTTCCTCAAATTTTGGTGTCAACAGTCTGTTCATAGTCAGTCAAATTCAATTTCATCTTCATAAAGTTCAATCCTCGCGCCACTACTTACCTCGATGATGAAGCGGTAGCCGTTCAGTCCTACATTGTGCCACGGTGGTAGCCTCGCCACGGTGTCAGCAACTCGCACTGGCGTCCGTATTCGGGAAAATCGGTGTCGTTCATACGCTTTTATCCTTTAGTTCTTTATATTCGGGGTCATAGATTTCATCGCCGTTCATCAGCGTGTCGTACATCATCGCTGCTCTCCGGGCTGCCGTTTCGTTCCGCTCATCGTAATAGCCGTTGTGGTAGTTGACAGCGAGCTGGCGGATATATGCCACGCACACCTTGAAAGCCTGCGACTGCAAGTATCGGTGTATTGTGGCGAGTGCCTTTCCTGTGTTGGTGGCTGATTGCATTTTGCCGTTGACAAAGTTGTCAAACGCCACGACAAATTCCTTGTCGTTCTTGGATATTGCTATTCCGTTATAATCTTCCATATTCTTATGATTTAGATTGTTGCCTGATTGTAGATTGAGGGTTCGGAGGTCACGTTGTAGATGTAGTTGCCACAGCGTACCAAAAGGCAGTTCTCGCCATAGTAGAGTTTTTTCATGCCCCTAATGGAGCCGGAGCGGTGGAAATTGGGGAACTGCCCGATATTGAGCCGTCTGCCCTCCGCTACTTTCATTCTTTTTACTCGCATAGTCCTTTGATGTTTGAGCGTTTGAGTTAATTTTTCTCCCTTTTGTTTGAAGCTCTTTGAGCTTCTCCGGCAGGGCTGGCCGTTTTTCGTGCAGTCCCACAACTGCGGCCATAAGGGAGGATAAGGCAAGTGTGTAGTCAGCGGCAAGCGAGGGATACCCATTTTTTCGGAATTGAGGGAGAAAAAATGTGGAGGCTCACGAGTGCGGACGCCGACCACAAGCGCAGCGTCACTTGACGTTCCACCCGGACGCAGTAATTCGCACGCCAAAACGCCTGTCCCTGCCGAGGATCAAAATCTTCAAGGGAAAGAACCGGCCACCGTTGCCCCTTGCCGTTTCAAAGTGCCACCTTGAAGCGGCCACAGTCATCGTTTGCAGACTGGTATTCCAAAGAGAGGCGACAACGCGAGAGTCGGGCGAAGGCTTGCCCTCGCTTTGCTCTGGCGTTGTCGCCGTCTTCGGCTTCAGCCGGACATCATATCCAAATCAGAACTGCCCGAAGCTGAATCGGTGTGCAGCACGGAATCAGCCGGGCAAACGGTAAACAGCACAAGGCGATGTGCCGTGTCTGTGGATCCGCGGGCCACTGACACGGCTTATCGCCTGAAATACTCACATCATTTGGGAGCAAGCGGTGGTGATAAGGTTGTGTGAGGTAATACGCCCGGCGCACTGCCTCACGCTCCTGTCGCCACGGCGTCTTATATTAATTTCCTGACCGCTCCATTATTTTGATGACATTGATTTTTGGAACATGAATAAAAGTTTATCTTTTTCGTTCATGCGGATATTATCAGAATAACCGCCTTTTGTTATTTGATACCCGCATGGCTTAACCATAAAAACACCTAAGCCCTTAGTGTATGAACTTACTTCTGAGGCATAGTCTTTACTTGTATTTAATGGAACTTTCCCTTTAATATGACACCACCCATTATTGCAACTGATGTCCTCAATCTCAGACATCATTTTTTGCAAATCTGTAATAGCTTTGGAACTTGCCTCCTGGGGTATCTGCAACTCAAAACAGAGCATCGGTTCGAGAATGTCCACACCTGACTGTTGCAAAGCCAGCCTGAAGACATAAGGGGGTCAGCTGTCTGAAATCAGCAGGTGTACTTACCGGCTATAATACTCGGCTTGAGTAAAAGTTACTTTCAGATCTGTCACTTCCCATCCATGTAACCCTGATTGGCACGACATACGAATCCCTTCAAAAACGGCATTTTGAAAAGAATGGTTCAGATAACCATAGGAGATGTCACTTTCGATCTGCAACCCTGTTCCTAACGGCAAGGGTTCAAGAGTCAATCCTATTGTGGCCCAATAAGGATTGGGTGGCACTTCGATCTGAATAATCTTATTGACCTTTTTTACAGGTCGTTCTTTGTAGATAGTCTTGATCTCATGAAAATGAACCTTTACGGAAAATCGTTCTTCCAGCAATGTCTGTATGATTTCCTTTTGGGTCAAACCATATAACGAGATTTCCAATTCATCACTATAAGAGTTTATGGAAAAGGACAAAGACGGGTCCTCAATCCACAATGTATTCAGAGCGGATATCACCTTGCTTCTCTCTTCGGGCTTGTCCGGTCGGACGGAGGATTTGAGAGCGGGATGCTGATGGGATAATCCTTGAATCAAACAAGGTTCAGCCCCTAAATAATCTCCGATTCGAAAATCTTCCATATCTTCTACAATCGCGATATCATTGGCACCCACTTCATCAACATTTATCTCTCTGCCCTGATAAATAGTTTTCAGATTTTTAATCTTGATGAATTTTTCCGAATCGTTGATTCTTACAACGTCTCGAAGTCTCAGACTTCCGTCAATTATTTTTAGAAAACTTCTTTTATGTCCTTTGGGGTCATGCTCTATCTTATAGAGATAAGCTGAAAGTCTGTTTGAGAACTGATGCCGGAGGAAGTATAAAAGAGTGATGGCGTCCATCAACTCATTGATACCGATATTGAACATCGCTGATCCATGTAGCACCGGATAGACTTTGGCTTTTGCAACAAGAGCGATTATCGTATTCCAATAATCAGCCGGTGAAATTTCGCTATCCGCCAAATATCGTTCCAATATATCGTCGTCATGGTTGCATACAAATTCTTTGTATTCTTCCTTTATATATGTTTTGGAGCAAACCGGATAAACCGATCCATCGACAACAGTTTGCATAAGCAGGACATCTTGAGACAGATTTGCTTTTATATCCAGATACAAACGCTCCAAATTCACACCGGCACGGTCAATCTTATTGATAAATATAATTGTCGGGATTTGCAGCTTATGTAAAGTATTGAACAGCAACTTTGTTGCGCTGTATGCCTTCCTTTGCGGATAAGATGAGGACTGCCCATCAAGCATTTTGAATGTCCGCTCCACTTCCGCAATAAAATCCATGTGTCCCGGAGTGTCAATGATATTGCATTTCACTCCATTCCAGATAATAGATGTCGTAGAAGCCCGGACAGTAATTCCTCTACGTTTCTCTATATCCATAGAGTCTGTTATGGTGTCACCATTATCCACGCGGCCGCACTTTTCCGTTGCTCCGCTGGCAAACAGCAGATTCTCGGTTACGGAAGTTTTTCCTGCATCAATGTGAGCAAGAATTCCTAAATTTATAATATTCATTTGGATTAAGCAATAATATACTGCATTAGATGCGTTGTCGGAACGCACCTTTTAATACCTCCTCGTAGCATGAGAGAGCTACAGGATTCCTAACTCGTGTTGGTATGTATATTATTACTGCCGCATGGTGACCACAAAAATTAGTTATTTTTTTCACCCCAACAAATTATAGCCGGAATTATTTCGCAGATTATTTCCGCAGATAACAGCTAATCATGCTAAGACTATAAGTTCCTACTCACGCCTGGTACTTTATAGTTTTCCATAGAGGCGGCTTTTGTGAGGTGACGAGCAAAAGCCGCCCCGCGTAGTTGCAGGACGGCTTGGTGGTCGTTATGACATTCCGGACTGGAAACCATTTGGATTTTCAGTCAAACCATTCGGGGTTGCTCTCTCTGAGTATTGCGACAAGTTCGTTGTCGGGAGCTTCAAATCATTTTCGGAGTATAGTAGAAGATTTCTTCATCGACACGCTCCGCTTCCTTGTCGGCGAAGCCGTTGCATTTGTCGGTGATTGGATAAGGCATAAGTGCGTCAAGCAATTCCAGTCCACCGATAATAAGGCTCTCGCCCTCGTTGCTTGTCACGATACGGCAGGTATAGTCCGTACTCTTGTAGTTGATTTCAGTCGTTGTCATATCTTGATTGTTTTTGCCACTGCGCCATTGGTGCTGACGCAGTGGCTATTGATTATTCCGTTGATTAAAAGGTCATTACATGGCAGTCAGTGACCTCGGCAGGTAGTCCGAAAGCAGGGAAATGAGAGAAATATGGGTTGCTCTCTCCCTCTGCTTCGGAAGCGGTGGTGACGGTCTGCACTTTGTTGTCGGCATACCATTTGTCAATCATCGCAATTTCATCGTCAGTCAACCCTGTCGGGTCTCCGTTGATTAGATAGCATAACGCCCATGTTGGGATAGGCTCGATAAAGAACTCCATGACTGTATGTTTTTAGTTGTGATACCCTAATATTGCTCCGATGTATAGTCTATCGCCCTTTTTCAGTCGGGCGATAATATCCATTAGGTCAGCGGAGCGTTCAGCCGTGCCTGTACCTCCATAGAACTCGGTCACGAAAAGAGCGTCAACGCCAAGCGGATTGATAATGGCTTTTTTCAGTTGCCCTATTGGTCCGTTCCATTTCATCACGTTTGCAGGGGTAAGTTCGGCAGAGATAGCCTTGATGTTGTCGAAATGGGATTTCCGCCAAATTGCGAAGCCACCATTGTAGGTAAGGGCGTTTTCATCGGTGGACGTAAACATACCTTTCGGCAGGATATGTTCAAGAAGAAAACGGATGTCGAATTTGCGTCGTCCTCGGAGTTTTCGCACACATAGGATATGGAGGCGTTTTCTCCTGCCACAATACGGTCGATGTTCAGATAGTCGTTCTCGGCTATCGGCTCGGTGCTGATTTGATAAATAGTGCTGTGCATAGTCTTTTTGATGTTTGAGCGTTTTATACTACGGTTTAATTCTTGTGGTCTTGCCAATTTTTGTGTCGGGGTGAACCGGAAACTCCCAGTTTACTTCATCATCAGGAAGTGAGGAATGTATGTCACTGCCTATAACCAATCCGCAGTGTTTTTCAACATACTCCCTTGCCTGTGCCGCGTTTTCAGCCTCTATGTCGAAGAAGCCACTGAATATGTACTCTGTTCTGACTCTGAATTGTGCCATTGTTTTTTGAGTTTTGAGTTAATTTTCTCCCTTTTGTTTGAAGCTCTTTGAGCTTCTCCGGCAGGGCTGGCCGTTTTTCGTGCAGTTTCACAACTGCGGCCAAAAGGGAGGATAAGGCAAGTGTGTAGTCAGCGGCAAGCGAGGGATACCCAAATTGTTTGAGGCACGAGAAGAATTTGTGGAGGCTCACGAGTGCGGACGCCGACCACAAGCGCAGCGTCACTTGACGTTCCTACCGGACGCAGTAACTTCGCACGCCAAAACGCCTGTTCCTGCCGAGGCTCAAAATCTTCAAGGGAAAGAACCGGCTTCCGTTGACTTTTGCCGTTTCAAAGTGCCAGCCTTGAAGCGGCCGAAGTCATCGTTTGCAGACTGGTATTCCAAAGAGAGGCGACAACGCGAGAGTCGAGCGAAGGCTTGCCCTCGCTTTGCTCTGGCGTTGTCGCCGCCTTCGGCTTCAGCCGGACATCATATCCAAAATCAGAAATGCCCGAAGCTGAATCGGTGTGAGACACGGAATCAGTCGGGCAACCGGTAAACAGCACAAGACGATGTGCCGTGCCTGTGGATCCGCGGGCCACTGACACGGCTTATCGCCTGAATTATCACATCATTTGGGAGCAAGCGGTGGTGATAAGGTTGTGAGAGGCAATACGCCCCGGCGCACTGCCTCACGCTCCTGTCACCACGGCTGGCAAACCACTCGGCACCCATAGACGCCCGTAAAACGCACATTTATCAAATGCAAAGTGAATTATTTATAGGCTATAATAGCCTTAATCCCAAATATTATTATTAACTTTGCGACTGATAGACTCCTGTCTGTCACGACATTTTGGAAAATAAGAAGCGTTATGCTCATCTTGTTTGTTGAAAACGTAGGAAATTTTCAAAAACGATGCAAGAGATAGCATAGTGGTTCTCACGCGTATAGCGTGGGCTGCTATTGTTACATCTGCATCAAAGGTTTCCTACGACCATCAACAAAGACGTGGCATAGTTGGCTCACGCTTCTTTATAGTAACTTAACTCTCTATGAGCCACCGGGAGATTCTGGCATATATGAAAAAGATATTGCTCCCATTATCAGTTTTCGGTTCGATGTTGTTATCAGCGTGCAGCGATGACAATACGGTTTTCAACGAACCGTCGCCTATCCGCGCCTATGAGACTGATGCAGAAATACTGGCACAATTTGTTGATGTGGATAACGCCACAGGTGCGTTTTTCATCAATCCCGACAAGAAAATCACAGCTTCCGACTATGTAGTCAACCGTAGTCGTGAGGAGTTGATGATGGTAAGCACAATCAACCGGGATAAGTTCACGCGCGATATGGAAGCCGTCAATGGTATGCTCCGTGCAGTGAAACAATCGGGCAACTCAACGGCGATTATTTACTCAACATATTCTTCCGACAAACTTATTGAGGGAAGGATCACTGATACCTATGGAGTAACGAGGTCGGCGACACGTTCAATCAATGGCAATACACTCGCCCAAATGGTCGTGACTTCTGATCGAGATGACGCAAGACAGTTCTATGCACCCCGATATGTTACCATGAATGTGTCTGCAAACAGTTCATCTAGATTCTACCTGTATCAGCTCTCTTTGGGTGACACTTCAAATCCTGATGCCGGAATATTGATAGTGGCCGGGGTGAATACGCCGCAACCATGCCATTCGTACATCATTAGCAATAATGGTAATTCCGATTGGCTTTCAGTCAAAGGCATGAATCTTGTCGGTGACGGAACGCTCTCCGTTTCATTTTCACAATGAAGGCGTTATTTATCTCTCTCTGCCTCTCCTTATTGATGATATTGTCGTCATGCGAAGGGCGAACCGGCTACCTTGATGAAGGTCAGCAGAACACTGTCGCTATGCTCACTGATGTGGAATGGCTTGTTGTGTATGTCGATTACAGTATTAGCAATGAACAGACATTTGATGATGAAACCAATATCTATTCATTCGGCAGAGACACCAAGGGCTGGACTGCGACAGGCTCCCTGAAAGATCCGTCTATCAAGAAAGATGTCAGATATTTCCAATGGACTTTCACCACGGAGAATTACGCTGTTATTTACATGGCCGGGAACTCCACAGATGGATACTGGATGATCGAGAAACTGACACCTGACGAACTATGGTTGTAATTACGGCTTCTGATCCTGTTTTATATCCCAACCAGTATAAAACTTATTACAAACTCAAAGCCCGCAAAAGACAATGAACCGACTTTCACTCATAATCACCATAATTGCTTTCTTTGCCATGTTTGAGGTACAAGCAAAGAAGAAAGAGGAATATCCACGTGCCGAGATAAAGGTTGGCTACACCTACCACGAAACTTTCGTCAGAGGCTCGGATGGGATAATAAAACGTGATATTCCTTTTATCCTATTGGCGAGCAAAGAACATTCGAAGTTTTATAACGTAAAAACGGAGTTCAAGGATTCTCTTGAATCCACTCCACAAGGTAGAGCTATCAGCCATCAGCTCCTCAAAGATGCGCTCAAGAGATATACGGAGACTAAGGATGAAAGTGCGATGAATTCGTTAGTCTACCAAACATCTCTATATATTTTTCGTTCCGCAGCTGACAATCAAATGACTGTCTATGACAAGGCTGGCTCACTTGAACACGGGTATTATACGGAGCCTCTTGGCGATATTGTATGGGAAATTTCCGACTCAACAAAGACTGTGTTGGGCTATGATTGCGTGATGGCAACGGCAAACTATCATGGGCGGGATTGGACGGCATGGTTCACTCCTGATATTCCTTTGCAGGAAGGGCCGTGGAAGTTGACCGGACTGCCGGGTTTGATACTCGAAGCAAGTGAATCCACCGGGCAACATTCTTTCGTGGCTACCGGATTGGAGGCTTCTTATCAAGAGATGGTGCCTATTTATCCTTTTCGACAATATGACAAGATGTCTCGTGAGGAAATGTTGAGGCAACTGGCCAACTACCGTGACCATCATAACGCCATTGATGGAGCAGCTACCGGGATTCAATTCGGCACAGACCATATACGCACAGGCGAAGAAGTAAACATAGATTTTCTTGAGACCGATTATCACGATTGAATATGAACAGACTGATATTTATACTGCTTTTGTGGGCTGCAATGACAGCATTTGCAAAAGATTATGTCAAGGATGCGGAGCCGGCTATCCTTGAAGTGCATTATACTCGTATTGAAGTTACCGATACGACAAAGCGTAATTCTCATTTCTTTAAGGATCCAGTAATGCTCAGAATCGGGAAAAACAAATCCGTTTTTGCGGGACAAAGAGATTATGGCAGGATTCAATTATGGAATGTGACCTCGCGACTTTCTGGGCCATGGATCAGGCAAAAACCATGAGTGGCAAGCGCGATGATACACAATTGGCTTGTGGTCATTATTGGGGTTATATCTATAAGAATATTCCTAATGGCAAAGTTACTGAACGTTGTTATTTCGATATGGAGCATTGGCAATATTCAGAAGATTGGGATAAACCCGAATGGGCAATAGGAAACAGCACAAAGACCATATTGGGTTACGAATGTGTTGAAGCAACCACTGATTATCGTGGGCGAAAATGGACTGCCTGGTTCGCACCGGAGATTCCAATTCAGGAAGGTCCGTGGAAACTCTGTGGTTTGCCGGGGTTGATTCTTGAAGCACACGACGCCAATAATGAATATATTTTTGAAGCCAACGGCCTTGTGCAGAATCCCAATTCAGAAGTCGGGATTTTCACTTATGATGATAAAACAGGCTACACTACAGTGAACCGCGACAAGTTTTTCAACAACTGGTGGAAATACTCAAACTCAAATTTTGCGGCGAAAATACAAGCAGCCTATGGAGTTGGTTCAACCCCGACCAATGAGAAACAAATCGTCCATCACGACAAAGAGGAAACCAACTATCCTCACGACCTATGAACCGACTGCTATTCATAATCGCATTTGCATTGGCTGCGCTGAACGGTGTTGCACAGGTCAATGTGTCGGGTGTGGTCGTGGAGGAAGGTACAAATGAGCCGCTAACAGGAGCTTCTGTGATTCTACGCACTGCCGAGGGGAAAATAAAGAAGTATGCCACTTCTGATGCCAACGGCAAGTTTACAATCTCCACTTCTAAAATCAAGGGTTACACTCTCGATGTGTCGATGATGAGTTTTGCAAAGCAGACTGTAAAACTTGACAGCGTTCAGTTGCCAGTTACAATCGTCATGGAGGCTTCGGCAACAATGCTTAAAGAGGTTGCGGTGAAAGCCGACCGCATCCGTGAGCAAGGGGATACCATCACATACAATGTCGGGACTTTTGCACAAGCACAAGACCGGAGTATCGGCGATGTGCTGAAACGTATGCCAGGTATTGATGTGTCGAACTCCGGCAAAATCCAGTATCAGGCGAGGACATCAACAAGTTCTACATAGAGGGTTCCGACCTGTTGGGTGGCAAATACGGAATAGCAACCAACGGAATAAATCATGATGATGTCGGCGCGGTCGAGGTTATGGAAAACCATCAGCCGATGCAGGTGCTGTCTGGTATCAGTTTTTCCGATAAGGCTGCCATCAACCTAAAACTGAAGAACAAGGCGAAAGCCACATGGACTTTCCACGGCGACGCCGGAGGCGGTTACTCCTGGCAACCGGAGGGCGCGGTGTGGACGGCGAACTATTCGCAATGGCAGTTATGCCCGGATTCCAGAACATCACCACATTCAAGACCAACAATATAGGCGAAGACCTTTCGGCGAGTGCCACTGATTTCTTCGCAGCACGCCGAGCGACAGGACTGAGCCAATATGTAAGCGTTCGCTCCCCGGAGTGCCAAACCTTAGCCGCAAACGCACGCTGTTCAATCGCTCGGCTTTGGTTTCAACAAACTCCCTGTGGAAAGTTAAAAATGGGGAGTTCAAGGCACAGGTTGATTACTCGTTCAACCGAGTCACGGCTCAGGCCGCTAATATAACAACATACTTTCTTGAAAGTGACGACCGTGTGATCACCGAAAACGTGACGGCCGCGACCGCTCCCACACTCTCTCGGCAAGTTCATCTATGAGGTCAATCAAAAAACAACATTCATCAACAACACCTCTCTCAAACATTGACTGGGACGATGTGAGGCTCGGAGTGACCGGTTCGCTGCCAAATGAACAGTCGGCAAAATTGCCGGATTACTATGTCGCCAACAATTCAAGATGATCAAACGGTTCAACGGCAAACACCTCATCACGTTCCAGAGCAACAACGAATGGAGTCACTGCCGCAGACGCTCAATGTTCATGGACGGTAGTACCTTAGCCAGCACATCGGCGACCATGCTTTCTATACCATGAGAGTGCCGCCTACGCTTTCTCGATAAAGGCATAACAGTCAGCCTTGAAGGTGGAGTGAAAGGAATTTACGTTCACTTAATACCGAATTACCTGATATGCCTACCGAGCTGCCTGGCACAACGGAGAATGTACTCAACACAAACTATTTCACCGTTTATGCCACCCCGAAGTTTGAAATATTGGTGAAGCGGGTGAATTTCACTCTCAACGCCCGGTCAGCTTCGCGCATTACACCTTTGACAAGGCTCTCGCCAACCGCTCGGAAGTATATTCTCCCATCGCTCAGCATGAACTGGAAACCGAACAACCGCTTTTCTATGACGTTGCGAGGAGGTACCGGTCGCTCTCCTATGAATCTCAACATGATTCAGCCCGGCTACACATCATGACCAACTACCGCACATTCAAGCAAGGCGTAGATGATTTCTACAACTCAACATCGCAGAATGTATCGGCAAGTTTCGCCTACAAGCACACTCGTCGCGGAGTGTTCGCCAACGCTATGGTAATGCAGTCGTGGTCGCATCTGCCGTACACAATGGCGCAACAGCTCTACGGCGATTATATCGTCTATTCTTATACCGATGCCAAAAGTGACGGACAAAATCTGTTGGCTATGGGCAGCGTTGGTAAGACTCTCGACTTTATGCGCGGATCTGCAAACGTCAACGGCTCATTCAACCGTGGCGAGTCGCATCTCTTCTCCGAAAGCAATGCCGTTAATTCGATAAGTCTCGGCTGGAGTGTAGGAGCAAAAATCAATGGCGCGCCGCTCCGTTGGCTCAGTTTTGATTATCACATAGACTTCTCCAACAGCCAACTCCGGATGAACGGAGTCAAGAACTCATGGCTCAGTGGTATGGAAAACTCCTTGCTCATCAACATTATGCCTCACTCCAAATTGGAATGGCGCATAATGGGCGAGCACTACCGTAACGAACTCACCGAGGGTAAATATAAAAATGTGTTCCTGCTCGACACAAAGTTGGTTTATAAACTCAACAAGCGCATCGAACTCTCTGCGATGCTCAACAACATCTTCAACCAACGCACATACAATTACACAACCTACAGTCAGCTCTCCTCCTTCGAGTCGCAACGGTGGCTCCGCGGACGCGAACTGCTGTTCACAATCTCTTTAAGGAAATGAAAAAGTTAATCACCCTCTCCGTAATGTGCCTTGTGGCGATAGCTGCCGTCGCAAAGGAATATGCACAGGAGCAACCGGACTCCATCAAAACGCAGGAGTTGAAGGAGGTTGTGGTAAACGCCTCGTACTTGACACGTGAGGATGATCATATCTCCGCCATTCCTACAAAGGAACAGCGGAAACATGCTGTCAGCGGTTATGATCTGCTGCGTAATTTGATGATTCCGGGTATTTCGGTTAACCGAACAACGGGGAGCGTTACAACACCTGCCGGCACTGCAACACTCTATATTGATGGACGTGAGGTGGATTTCCGTGAGGTGCAGTCTTTGAGACCGAAGGATATTGCCCGTGTGGAATATTTCGACATTCCGACAGGCAAATACGCCAAAGACGCAGCCGCAATAAATTTCGTGTTGAGAACTCTCAACAACGGCGGTTATACACAGTTGGATGCCATGCAGGGCCTGGGGTATCTGAACGGTGACTACAATCTGATTTCAAAATATGTTGTCGGCAACAAGAGCATAAACCTTTGGGCCGGATATTCACTTGAAAATCCTAAATCCACGCTTGATGAAACCGAATCATTTAATTTTGAGGACGGTATTTGAACAGAAATAATACCTATTCCAATGTCGGTAACCGTGATTCAGAAGAATATGTGCAGGCTTCCATAAGCAACAGAGGGAATAAATATATCTGGATGCTCCGGGGAGGCATAGCATGGACTGACAGCAGAAATGATGTCGGCAATGGAATAGTCAATTATTGGCTGACAGATGCAGCTTTCAACGATGGTGACGTTGTAAATCTCCATAGTAAAAACAAGACCATGCGGCCGAGCCTGTATTTCTTTGGAATGCACACATTTTCAGAAAACAAGAGACTTGATTATGTGGCGGACGGATATTATTCCAGAAATGACTTTAACAGGCAATATAAAGATAATGATGCCTTATACAAGTCTCTGGTTAAAGAAGATTACTGGTACACAAAGTTGAACGCCAACTATTCATGGACTCTCAGTCACCGTAATAGCCTTGTTTTCACATTCTATGAGTTCCTGAGAGTAAGTGATTCTGATTATTCCGGGACTGCGGCATACAATCAGAATCTCCGTTCTTCTGAAACTATCCTGTTTGTTGACTACTCCCAGCGTTTGGGGCGGTTCTTCTATGACATCAATCCCGGCTTGTCGTTCCTCACATACCGGCTGAAAGGTATGAAGTCGATTAACCACCTCACACCACGTCTTCAAGCAAGAGCGGCATATATGATTGATCGTAAGCAACAGTTGCAATTCGCTTTTGCGTTGGGTAACACATATCCAAGAATCAACACCATAAACAATGTTGAGCAGCAGATTGACCCAATAATCATTCTGAAAGGAAATCCAGACATGGATAACTCCATATTGCTCAGCCCACGCTTGAGTTATAATCTGAACCTTAATAAATCGCGTTGCAAGCCGGTGTGTCGTATTTCTATCAGAATCATTCCATTATCTCCGACTATTACATC
>PDYJ01003085.1_pt1 | contig 194115 bp, 195 predicted proteins | sample 1430841 | NCBI WGS metagenome assembly PDYJ01 (sample SAMN07237672, study PRJNA390542) | Gut metagenome, whole genome shotgun sequencing project. | isolation source: fecal pellets | host: Mus musculus | place: USA: New York, NY | collected 2016-10
ACACGTTCTTTCCCTGCTGCCGCAGCACTTCGAGGTTTTCCTCCACCGTGTCAAGCTCCGCTTGCAGGATGCGCTGTTGCAACTCCGGCGACTGCGGTATCTTTCCGAACTGGTCGTGCGACATGATGACACAATCGTAATCGTTGTTTTTGATGTTGTTTGAAGAAACGCACACGGTTGGCAGTCGAAAAATCCTTCTCCGAAGCGTACAGAATACGTGCGTTGGGATATGCCGCCTGATAGGTGGCTGCAATCTCCGCGACGTTGGCTTTCAACCCGATAATCATCGGCTTGTGTGCCAAGTTAAGACGCTTCATTTCATGCGCGGCGATGCACATTATCAGCGTCTTTCCGGTTCCCACCTCATGGTCGCAAATTCCGCCGCCGTTCTGTTTCAGCATCCAGACGCAATCCATCTGCGAGGGATAGACGCTCTTGATGCCCCGGCTTGCCAGCCCCTTCAAGTTGAGGTCGGGAAAAGTCTGGTGCGAGCCGTCATATTTCGGGCGCACGAAACAGTTGAACTTGCGGTTATACATCGTCGTCAGCCGTTCCTTGAACTGCGGCGACTGCTCTTCCAGCCATTCGAGAAGCCGTTTCGTATCTCGTCAATCTTGCGTTGGCGAGCTGTATGCCCTCGCTGTCGCGCACCTTGATGTCATTGCCATGCTCATCCTTGCCGATGGACTTCATCATGTCGGGGCAGGTGTTGTGCAGGGCGTGTTTCAGAAGGTGCATACCGTCATAGTTCCGGTAATACCCCTTCACCAGAAACTCGTCCGTGATTTTCATGGTGCGGTATCCGCACGCCACCGAAAACTCGTCCATGCTGGCGGAGTAGGCGATTTTCACCTCCGTATCGAACAACCGGCTCATGTAGGCGGCATAGACACCCGTAGGAATCCATCGTTCCCCGAAATTGAAGTCCAGATCCTCGAAGGCGATGCGCGGCGGTTCGGCATCTTTCAGAGCCTCCAACGCCTGTTTTATTTCCGGCATACGCTCATTTTCGGGATTGTCGCCCATCCATGCCTCTATGCGCTCCGCCTTCTCTATCACGTTCCCGGCGATGAAGCGGTCTTTGATTTCGTAACCGGTCACGAGCGGATTGTAATAGATGCGCCCTTGCAGGGCTGTGAGCAATTCCTCCGCCGTACTGTCGGTTATCTCCCGCATATAGTCGAGATTGACCGTGCCGAACTTGTTGAGCGACGCGGAAAGTGCCTCTTCGGGAGAACCTACGTTGGTATGGCTCTCCACCGCGAAGGAAACGGGACGTTCGAAGATGTCCGCCTTGACGAACTTCCCGTTCTCCGCCCGTTCCAGCGAAAGGATGTCACGACCGCCTGCGTCCATCATCACCAACTTTACGTTCTGCTTGGCGTTGAGGTTGCCGTAACGCATGACAAATTCATCGTAACAGGTGTTCAGATGCTCTCGCCACGGAACATTCGCCTCGTGCCTGTTCGATTCATAACGGTACAGACGCTCGTAGGCGTCACGCAGCGACACATACAGCAAAGCCTTTTCCTTCTGGTAGCCTTTCAGGTCGAGCGGCTGGAATGTCGCCCCGTATGGGGTGATGTCCTTCAGGTAGCCGATGTTATGACGTCCCCAGTCAGCCACCAGCGACCCTTCGCGCAGGTGCATCTCCGGTGTGCGGTGGTAGGCACGGGGCGATAGGTCCACGACTTCCTCCTTCGGCTTCTCCGCTTCGATGTCGGGGAAAAGGGAAGTCGCCACTGCTTCCGATGGGGTATCTGTAACGGCAGGTGCGGCGACTGCCTCCGGCTGTGCTTCTTCTTGCCGTGTTTGCTCACGGTGAGCTTCCGACACGGCTTTCACTTCCGTCTTTTCCGCCGCCACTTGTTTCTCGTTATGCTGCCTCGCCAGCTCCCGAAGTTCCTTCCTGCGTTCCGGTGTCAAACCCATCATCATCTCATAGAAGCCGTTGATGGGAGGATTGGTATCCCAGTCCAGCGTGGCATAGATGTCGTCCGGGTCGGCAGGCTTTGCGGCATTGTCCACTTTCACCTCCTTGTTCTCCGTTACAGTCTTAGGTGTGGAAGCAGTCGGTATAGCAGTGACTTTCGGTGTTGCCTGCACCTGCGGCTTAGGCGAAATGCGCCTTGTAGGGCTTTCTTTCTTTGCCGTCTTTTTCTTCTTGGCGGTTTTCGATTGGCTGACTTCTTCCGTCATACCCCAAAGATCGAGCAATGATAGCTGCACCCCATCAGAATATTTCGGACGTGGCTCTATCTCCGGCTTTTCCTCTGTGGGTTGCGGTTTCTCCGTCGGAGTTTCAACTGTTTGTGAAAATACCGTTTTCTGTGTTACAGCAGGACGCTCCGCCTCCTTTTGAACAATAACTTTTTCTTCCGTTCCCGACTGCCGGATTGTTCCCGAATACAGACGCATGGCGAGCCTGTAATGGAAATCCTCGTCGAGCATACGGCGCAAGTCCCCGGCTATACCTGCGGTCTTGCCCTCATGCAGATAAACCATAGCGGGCTTCCCGTAGGGGTCGGTGTCAAGTTTCGCCGTCGTATGCACGATGCGTTCCGGGTGGTGGATGAAATAGGCGTTGTCTGTCAGGCCGGTTTTCGTGTCCGTCTGTATCACGGTCATCAGCCGCTCGTCCTGCGACATTTCCTTTTTGTTCAGGTTCTTTTGCAGGACAATCAGGTCGCTGCCCACCTCTGTCCCCGCGTTGTCCGTGAACAGGTTGTTGGGCAGGCGTATCGCGGATACCAGATCAGCCTGACTGAACAGCTCGTTACGCACGGAGGTCTTGGTGCTGTTCAATACCCCTTGCGAGGTGATGAACGCCACGATGCCGCCGTCACGCACGGCATCCAGCCCTTTGAGGAAAAAATAGTTGTGGATGGCTTTCTGGGCGGAGCGTCTGCCGAATGAGTCGCTCCGCTGAAATTCAGGGTCAAACACGGCGATGTCACCGAAGGGAATGTTGGACACCGCCAAGTCGAAATAATTGTTGAACGGTTTTTCGATTTTCTCAAAACCGCAGGTACGCATCTTTTGGTCAGGATAGAGATGCCGCAGGATTGTACCCGTGAGCAGATCCTTCTCAAAAGCCATCACATCCGCATTGGGGCTGTGCCGCAGCACGGAGTCCACGAACACGCCGACACCCGCCGACGGTTCGAGCATACGGGCGGGGCGGACACTGTAATCCGCCAGCACGTCCGCGAGGGTGTCGGTTATCTCTTTGGGAGTGTAGAAAGCGGTAAGTACGGACGCTTTGAGCGAGTCCACAAACCGCTTGTACTCCGTTTCGTCCTTGCTGTTCTCACGGATAAGCCTGTGCAGCTCCACCGTCGGGGCGAACAGTTCGAGGTCGGATTTCGCCCAGCGGACGGCATCCGTCAGTTCCTTTGCAGGGTTGAGGATACATTTCAGACCGCCGAAACCGCAGTACCTTTGAAGTATGGCACGCTCTTCGGTTGTCACTGTCCTGTTTTCCCTGTCAAGGATGAATGCCGTCCGTATCGCCTCGATGTTGTCCCGCAGTTTCTGTTTGCGGTTAAACGCCATATTCCCCGATATAAAGGGCGGTTGCCCCCGTCAGCTCCGTGTAGAGCAGGTCGTAATCGGAAGACAGGGCGAAATTGTCGTCCGAGAGGTCATAGACGGAAAACACGTTGCCGACAAGCGGCAGGAGTTTCTGTATGAAGGCTTCGCACTTCTCTTCCGGCACTTCATCGGCAAACTCGTTTTCCACGACTTCGCGGAGCATGGCGTACCGGGAATAGCGCAGCCCGCGCAGCAGCGTGTCCATCGCCAGCTCCTGCGCACCGTCGGCGGGATAGCCTTCGAGCCTTGCCTTTTCATACGTTTCGGCGGCACGGTCGGCGCGTTCCCGTATGAAGGCGGCATCGGAAGCCTGTTCAAACTTGTTCGTGCGGAGATAGTCCAGCAGGTACAGACCGTAATAGGAAAAGTCGGTCTGACCCTCGTTTTTCTTCTTGTTGTTCATTACTTTGGAGTTTAGTGGATTGATATTTAACGGGATAATCGGTTGGAAAAAGGAAGAAAAAGGCACTCGGTATCCCTCCGAGTGCCACCACTAAATCCAAAGTATGAGTGTAATCCGGTATCGAAGAACAATTCATTACTCTGAACAAGTGGCAAAGTTAGCATTATTTCTTCCGTCCTGAAAATTTCTTGCCCTTTTTAGCCTCCGGGAACACAAAAGCCGTGTTATATTCCCCGTCAAAGGCGACCACGGCATCGAAGCTCTTGCCCTGTTTGCTCTTGAAGCCTTTGAGCAGCTTGGTGTGCCCGTCGGTGAGCAGGTCTTTGATTTCGTCGTCGGACAGGGTGCGTCCCGCTTTCAGCCGGAACACGGGCAGTCCGCACTCCGTGTTGTCGCAGCGTACCACCTTGCCGTAGAACCGCATCCTGCCCGTGCCGCACTTGGGACACGCGCAGCCGGAGTCACGGCTGCCGAAGAGCTTGTCGCACGAGAGCAGTTCGGAGGTGATTTCCCGTGTGTACGCCTCTATCTTCTTGCGGAAGGTGTCGGCGGACAGTTCCCCGCGCTCGATGCGTGCCAGCTCCTTCTCCCATTCGCCCGTCATGGCTACATCGGCGATGCGCATCGTCTTGACAACGGAGTTGAGGGCAAGACCCTTTTCAGTGGGGACAAGCGATTTCTTGCAGCGTTCCATGTAACCGCGCTTGAAGAGCGTTTCGATGATGGAGGCGCGTGTGGCGGGAGTGCCGATGCCGCAGTCCTTCATTGCCTGACGCAGCGCGTCGTCCTCGATTTCCTTGCCCGCCGTTTCCATAGCGGACAGCAGGGTGGCTTCGGTGTGCAGCGGCTTGGGTTTGGTCTTTCCTTCGGTGATGGAAGAGCCTTTCAGCGTCAGCGTGTCGCCTTCCTGCCAGCCGGGGATGGTGGTTTCCTCCTTGTTTTCCTCGCCATATACGGCACGCCATCCGGCTTGTTTGACAACGCTGCCTTTCACGGTGAACTCCATTCCCGCACATTCCGCCGTGACAGCGGTCACGTCCTTGACGCATTTTTCGGAGAATGCCTCGACCATACGTCCGGCAATCATCTGATAGATGGTGCCGTCCTCTTTGGAGAGGAAGAGCGGTTTCTCGCCCGTGACGAGCAGGGCGTGGTGGTCCGTCACCTTGCCGCCATCCACGCTGCGGCGTGTCGGGACGGCTTTCGCCCGCACCTTGTCTTTCCATTCGGGCTGCGTGCCGATGAAGGCGAGCAGCTTGGGGATTTCGGCGAACACGTCTTCGGGAATGTAACGGCTACCCGTTCTCGGATAGGTTATCAGTTTCTTCTCGTAGAGTTTCTGCGCGATTTCAAGCGTCTGTTCCGCCGTGAAGCCGTGCTTGGCGTTGGCTTCTTTCTGGAGCGTGGTCAGGTCGTACAGGAGCGGAGTTTCCTCCGTCTTCTCCTTGCGCTCGGCTTTCGTTACCGTTGCGTAGCCTGCCGCCCTTACCTTATTATATAGCTCCATAGCCGGCTCTTTCTCCTTCCATTTCTCGGAGGAAGAGAGTTTCACGACCTCACCATCGCAACCGTCCGTTGCGATATGGAGCTGCCAGAAGGCTTCGGGCGTGAAACGGCGGTTCTCCCAGTAGCGTTCACACACCATCGCCAATGTGGGGGTCTGCACCCGTCCGACCGAGTACGTGCCGTGTCCGGCGGCGATAGAAAGTGCCTGCGTGCCGTTGATGCCCACGAGCCAGTCGGATTCGCTCCGCGCTTTGGCGGCGAGGTATAGGTTGTCATACTTGCCGCCGTCTTCGAGGTTGCGCAACCCCTCACGGATAGCCTTGTCGGTGAGCGAGCTGATCCACAGGCGCACAAACGGGGTTTTGCATCCCGTGTAGTGGTAGAGATAGCGGAAGATTAGCTCACCCTCACGCCCGGCATCGGTTGCCACAATGATTTGTTCGCTCCCATTGAAAAGCCGGGTAATGATTTTTATCTGCGACACCACGCCGCTGTCGGGCTTGTAGCCCTTCTCCGTCCTGACCTGACGGGGGACGAGCGTGAAGGTGTCGGGGATAATCGGGAGGTTGTCACGGACGAAGCCGCGCACGCCGTAGCCGTCGGGCATGGCAAGTTGGACGAGGTGTCCGAATGCCCATGTCACGGCATAGCCGCCTCCCTCGAAATATCCTTCCTCTCTCTTTGTCGCGCCCACGATGCGGGCGATTTCACGTGCCACGGAGGGCTTTTCTGCAATGATTGTCTTCATGCTTTTTCTTTTTTAATGATTACTTTTTTTACTTTGGATTGGATTTAGTGGCGGACACGGGATTACATCTTCATGCCCTTGTTGTTTTTCTTCGGTTTATCCTGCTGCTGTTGCTGGCTGGCGGTCTTCGGGGCGGTCTGACCTTTCTGCAAAGGCTCTTTCAGGTTCTTTGTCGCCTCGTTGGTCTTGCCCTCGTTGTTCACCGCCACCTGCGTGCGGCTCTCGTTGGACGGGGCGACCTGCTGGGCGTTGTCGGGGTTCGTGTCGTAGCGGTACGGACGGCCCTTCTCCGGGTTGAACTTGATATACATCGTGGCATGGAAGCCCTGCTTGTCGGTCACGTTCTCCAGCTTCACGGCTTTGCCCTCCACGTAGTCGGCTTTCTGTTGGTCGGTGAAGTTCACGCCGCTCCATTTGCTGATGGGGCGAATGCTGCCGTCCTCGTTCGTCCACGTGTTGCGGCGTTGCTCCTTCTTGGTCTGGGCGGCATTCTCCCCGCCTTGCGCCTGACTTTTCGACGTGTCGCTCTTGGCTTCCTGCGTCTGTGCGGTACGGGGCGACCTGCCGGTTCCCGGCACGAACTCCACACCGCGCTGCTCCACGTTCACTTGCAGGGTGGTGACGAACTTCCTGCCGTCGTTGCGCTCGATGAGCTTGTCGCGCACGGGCAGTCCGGCGCGGAGCATGTCCTGCTCCTGCTTGGTAATTTCCGTCTTGCCGATGCGCTCCGGGATGCGCACCTTGTTTGCCGGGATGTCCGTGATCTCATTCGTCTTGCGGTCGATGCTGATGTAGGAGGGGATAATCTCGCCCGTTTCCCTGTCCACGATGTCCACGACCCTGCCGAGGTTGCCCGTTTCGCGCAGGTTCTTCCGGTCGTCGTCGGAGAATTTGTGTTCCTTGTATTCATCTAACTTCTGCTCCTTGCGGATGAAGTGCGGCACGAGGCTGATGTTTCCCTCGCCGTCCTTCTTGAAGGAGAGGCGGGCGTCCAGCTCGAATGATTCGCCGCCGAAGGTGGGTTTGACCTTCACCAAGTCGGACTTGCCGTAGTTGAGCATCTTCGTAAGGTTGCCGGACTTTTCAAGGTCGTCACGCTTCACACCCCATCTGTCCTCCAGTTCCTGCCAGTTGATTTTGCTCTCGTCGATGGGCTGGTAGCCCCGTTTGCCCTGCGTCTGCTGCGGGTTTTCCTGTTGTTCTTTCTGTTGCTCCATGTTTTCCTGTTTTTGAGGTACTTGTTTTTCTACCTGTTGTGAAGTCTGTTCTTCCTGCACCTTCTTCTCATAACCGGAGGTGTCCACCTTGTGAGGGGCAAGCAGTTCCTTGTTCCCTTCCGGGTCTTTCAGCAGTTGCTTCATCACCTCCAAGATATTTTCGGCTTGGTCCGCCGCGATACGGTAGAAACCGAAGCGGCTGGGTTCCTTGCACTGCCGGAAGAAGTTCTTGAAGAAGTTGTCCAGCACGTCGCCATGTCGGTCGAATTGCAGGAAACTCTGCGCGTTCTCCGCTTTCGCGGGGGTGCGCTTGGGTGTGCCGTCCACGTTCAGCCCGGCTACCACGCTGATCTCGCCCGTCTTCTCGTCACGGACTACCAGCACGTCCTTTTCGTCTTTTTTCTTTGCCATCTGAAAAATGTTTTAATGGGTTATTTATGAAAGAAATTATGGATACGAGCCTTGTAGAAGGCTATATCTTCCTTTTTGAAGTCCTTGATATGGTTGGAAAGGAATGTCAGCACGTCCTCCTCGCTGTAATAGGTTTTCTTGCCCAGTGTCTTGTAAGGCAATGCGCCGACGCTGCGGTAGCGTTGCAGGGTGCGCTTGCTTATCTGGAGCAGCATACACAAGTCCTGATTGTCGAAAAGGCGGATGCTTTCCGTGATAGCGGGCTGTTTCCCCTCAGCCTTCATCGCCAGCAGCAGTTCGTCCTGACGGTCGAGCCGTTCCATCAGCTTCTGCATCCAGACCTCGAAGTTGTTTCGTGTGAGCAGTTCCATGACCTATGTCCTCCGTCCTTTGGGGCTGCCGCCCGTGCGCAGCGTGTGGTTCCGTTTCAGTTCCTGCGGTGTCGCCGCGTCCTCGTTGACGGCACATGCTTCAAGCAGGCGGTCGATTTCAGACTGCCGGTAGCGGCATTTGCCGCGCAGCACGACATAGCCGATGCGTTGCTCGCTGCGCATACGCTGGAGGGTGCGGGTACTCACGTTAAGCAGGTGCGCCGCCTCGCGTGTGGTGAGCAACCTGTCGGGCGATGCCGCTTTCTTGTCGCCGGAGACGGCACGGACGTGTGCCGCAATCTCCGCTATCTGTTCCGTCAATGACCGGAAGGCGGAACTTTCCATCGTTATCACTTTCATATTCAGTCCTTTCTTTTTGTTTCTGCGGCAAAATTCGGCAATAAACAAAAGGGGCTTTAACAACTCACTACGTGACTCACGTAAGATTTTTACGGAAGATGGCTCCGTAACCCGGTCAAACGGCGCAACAGGCAGCCTTTCAGCGGAAAACGGTACGTGTTAAGGGCTGCGTCGTTACCTTTGCGGGCAAACCGATAATTTTATGAATATGGAAATAGTATCTATCGAGAAAAAGACTTTCGAGATGATGGTGGCGGCATTCGGCGCACTCTCGGAGAAGATCGCCGCCCTGAGGCGCAAAAGCGACTCGGGGCGCATGGAAAAATGGCTCACGGGCGAGGAGGTCTGCGGGCAGTTGAGAATCAGCCTGCGCACGTTGCAGACGCTTCGTGACAGGCGGCTTATCGGCTACTCGCAGATAAACCGAAGGTTCTATTACAAGCCGGAGGAGGTGAAGCGGCTGATACCGCTTGTCGGCACGCTCTATCCGCACGGCAGATGATTTGATTTATTCACCCACTGAATCCGAAGTTATGATGAACGAGAACAACGATGTTTTTACGATGGAAGACGAGCCGATAGCCTCTGTGGTGCAGGATATGCGCAAAGGCTCTAAATGGCTGTCCGCATTTCTGGAAAGTTACCGTCCTCCGCTGGACGGGGAGCGTTACCTGACGGACGGCGAGGTGGCGGAACTGCTCCGCGTGAGCCGACGCACCTTGCAGGAATACCGCAACAACCGTGTGTTGCCCTTCATACTTTTGGGAGGGAAGGTGCTTTACCCGGAAACGGGGCTGCGCGAGGTACTGGAAGCGAACTACCGCAAGCCGCTGGAGTAAGGCGGCCAACATGAAAAAGGAAACGGGCGACACCTTTTGTGGTGCTGCCCGTTTCCTTGTCTTATGGGGTATGTGCAATCAGCAGTACCCGGCTTTTCCGTTCTGTATGAACATCACGTATGCTTGCCGTTTCTCTTTTGCGAGAGCCTTTCCCACCAGCCATGTACGGAAAAGGTGGGTGTTGTAGGTGTTCAGCCGGAAAGCAATCGGAATGATGATTTCAAGCGCGTACACGTCCGCGTACAGCCCGTTTTCAAGCTGCATGTAGCGGCACACCTCGTAGTCGTTCAGCACGTCCGACTTGCGGACGGCTTTGATGGCTGCGTTCACTGCCGGGACGATCGTATGGAACAGTCCGGCGATTTCGGTGGCGGTCATCCACACGTCGTTACCGGTTACGCTGACCGCTTTGTCCTCTATGATGATTATGTCACGTTTCATGGCTTCTCTTTTTAGATGGTGCAACCTGCAAATTCCTCAACGTTGTTCAACCTTGCCGCAAGGTTCTCCATGTCCTGATTGAGCTTCTCTTTGGTTATCTTCGCGTAAATCTGCGTCGTCTTTATGCTCTTGTGTCCGAGCATGGAGCTGACCGTTTCGATAGGTACGCCGTTGGAGAGGAACACCGTCGTGGCTGCCGTGTGGCGGCTCTGATGCCACGTGATATGCTTGGTGATGCCGCAACGCTTGGCGACGGCACGGATACCTGCAAGGCACGTGTTATAATGCGGGACGGGGAATATCCTGCCGTTCTCGCACAGACCCCGGTATTTGCCGATTATGCGGTTGGCGATGTCAAGCAGGCGGATGTTGGACACCACGCCCGTTTTCTGGCGGTTGATGTTTATCCACTCGTGTTCGTCGAAGTAGGTGCGGATATTCTCTTCCGTGAGGTTGCGCATATCCGAGAACGACAGCCCGGTGAACGCGCAGAACAGGTAGAGGTCGCGGTACAGTTCCTGTTTGGCGTTTTTCAGTTTCCCGTCCATGAGCAGGCGGATTTCCTCTTTGGTAAGGAAACTGCGTGTCGTTTCCTCCTTCTTGATTTCATACTCGCGGAACGGGTCGCGTGTCAGCCACTCGTTGTTGATGGCGATGAACACCATCGTCCGTAGCGGGCAGACGTACAGCCACACGGTATTGGTGCAGCAGTGCTTGTCCGTGCGCAGGAACATCTCGAAGTCGGAGATGAAAGCCGGGGTAAGCTCTTTCAGTGCGATGTCCTTCACATGGTAGCGGATGTCAAGGAACTCTTGCAGGTGTTTGTAAACGGTGCGGTACTTCAGCAGCGTGCCTTTGGCTTTCATGCCTGCTTCCACCTGTTTTTCATAGTCCTCGTTGTGCTGGCGGAACACCTGCATCAGCGTGTGGTAGCGGTGCTCCAGTCCGAGAAAAGCGTTCTTGACCTTCTCTGCCGTGACGAAGTTGTCACGCTCCATGATTTCCTGATAGTGCTTGTTGATGCGCACCCGCATCTTGTCAAGCATACGGTTCGTTTCGAGTGCCGCCGTGCTTCTGCCCGTGACACGCCCCCCTTTGGTGTCCCACAGCTTCGGATCGACACTCAGCTTGCAACTGAATTGTGTCTGGTTGCCGTCCACCGTGATACGTCCCATGACGGGAACTGTCCCGTCTTTCTTCACTACCTGCCGTTTGAGATAGTAGATAACTGAAAATGTACTCTTCATCGTCCTTAATTTTTTTGGTTTCAAAATTAGTTGGTGAAGAGTCCTTCTCTGGTACGCAAAACGGTGAGGAACGGCGCAATCTTTTTCCGTAACCGGATTTTTCGCGTGAGTTGTGGGTAACTCACTATCCCTCTGCGCCTTGTTTCTCTATCCGTACCCGTTTGTCGCATTATCGGGCATGGTTACGAACAAGTAACGTTGCGGCGTCAGGATTTGGCTTCGGCAGGGATTGTAATGGCTTCACGAATTTTCGCCACTTAAACCAAAACCCTTGTAACTCAATTCTATCACTATATCTTTCCGCATTTCACTTTTTTGTAGTAACTTTGTACGTCAAAAGTGGTAGGTATATCCGAAAGAATGGTTCAATACATTTCCTGAGAGCTTGTTAATTTTGCATCAAGTATTAAACCAATCAAAATCAACTTATGGAAATCATCAAGGACAAAGAGTTTGGCGGAGAGCGTCCGCTGTTTGCAAGTCATGATATAGAGCTCGATAACGTTACAATCCATGTCGGCGAGTCGGCCCTGAAATGCTGTACAGACGTAGTGGCGCGCAACTGTCGTTTTGAAGGTAAATATCCTTTCTGGCATGTCAGAGGATTTGTGGTCGAGCATTGCCTCTTCACGCCCGGAGCGCGTGCCGCTCTGTGGTACTCGTCGGGGCTGCGCATGACCGACACACAGGTCGACGCGCCCAAGATGTTTCGCGAAATGGACGGCATAGAGATGGAGCGTGTAAATATACCCGACGCTCAGGAGACACTCTGGCACTGCCGCAACGTGATGATGCGTGACGTCGATGTCAGAAATGCCGACTACCTGTTCATGCATTCCGAAAATATCGACATCGACCGCTATCGTCAGGAGGGCAACTATTCATTTCAGTATTGCCGCAACGTAGTGATACGCAACGCCGAGATTCACTCCAAGGATGCTTTCTGGAACACCGAGAATGTCACCGTCTATGACTCCACGCTATCGGGCGAATATCTCGGCTGGCACTCGCGCGGTCTGCGGCTGGTGCGCTGCCGCATAGCCGGCACACAGCCGTTGTGTTACTGTGAGGGTCTGGTGCTTGAGGACTGCACTTTTGACGCTGACGCCGACCTTGCCTTTGAGGACTCGGACGTGCGCGCCACAATCATGTCGCCTGTCACAAGTATCAAAAATCCACGCACAGGCTCGATCATTCTCCCGTCGGTAGGCGAGCTAATACTCGACGCCAATATCCTCCCGCCGGCCGATTGTAAAATTGAAACACGATAGTCATATGCTTGTATCCCCTGACCGAGCCGGCTCAGGTTCATATAAATGGGACGAATATCCCGGCACCATACCGCTCTGGGTGGCCGACATGGACTTTGCCACCGCACCGTGTGTCATCAATGCTCTCCGCCGCAGGGTAGAGCACGGAGTCTTTGGCTACACACTCGTGCGAGACGAGTATTACGAGGCACTGACACGATGGTTTGCCTCACGCCATGGCTATACGTTCACCCGCAATGATGTCATCTACACATCGGGTGTTGTGCCCGCTCTCTCGGCCATTATCAAAGCTCTTGTGCGGCCGGGCGACGGAGTCATAGTCATGACTCCGGTCTACAACTGCTTTTTCTCATCGATACGCAACAACGGATGCCGCATTGTCGAGTGTCCGCTGGTGACTGTGTCTGCTGGCGAGGGAGAGTTTTCCTACCGCATGGACTTTGACGCATTCGACCGTCTGGCGGCCGACTCAGCCAACACCATGCTGCTCTTGTGCAATCCTCACAATCCCGGTGGCCGCGTATGGACTCCCGAGGAGCTGCGGAGCGTGCGAGACATCTGCGCGTGTCACGGAGTGCAGGTGGTGAGTGACGAGATACATTGCGAACTGACAATGCCTGGTTATGCCTACACCCCTTACGGCACAGTCGATCCCGAGGCCATAGTGTGCGTGTCGCCCTCAAAGGCTTTCAACACTGCCGGGCTTCAGATAGCCAATATCATAAGTACGTCGGCCCGAAAGCGCGCGCTAATCGACCGAGCCATCAATATCAACGAGGTGTGTGACGTTAATCCTTTCGGAGTCGAGGCTCTCATAGCCGCTTACAGCGACGAAGGAGCCGTGTGGCTTGACGGACTCAAGGAGTGTCTGGCCGACAACTGGGAGTATACGCGTCGGTTTTTCCATAACCGTTTCCCGCAGTGTGCACTCGCCCGTCTGGAGGCTACTTATCTGCCTTGGGCCGACATTTCATCTCTCGGACTCACAGGGACAGAGTTTGCCCGTATGGCGGAGGAGAAGTGCAGGGTGAAAATCAATGACGGAGCCATGTATGGCGACGACCGTTATATCCGTCTCAACATAGCCTGTCCGCGCCCGCGACTCGAAGAAGCATTCGGAAGGATTATGAAATCAGATTTTTAAACAACTGTCAAGTGTCCCTTATGGCCAATTCGCTCATCAACCACTCGACCCATCTCACTTTAGGGCAGCAGCTCAAGCTGACCGCCAGGCTGTCATGGCCAGCCATGATGGCCCAGTTGTCGAGTATCATGATGCAGTATATCGACGCGGCCATGGTGGGACGCCTCGGTGCCGACGATTCGGCATCGGTCGGACTCGTCTCCACCTCGCTGTGGCTCTTCTGGGGCATCTGTTCGGCCGTCACTATGGGATTTTCCGTACAGGTAGCCCACAGTATAGGCGCGGGTGAACACGAGCGTGCGCGACGCATACTCCGTCAGGGCATCACGGAGTGTCTGATATTCAGTGTAGCTGTGGCTGTGACGGGTGCGTGCATCGCCGGACAGTTGCCTCATTGGCTCGGTGGAGACGCGGCCGTGTGTCCCAAGGCATCGCTCTATTTTCTCGTGTTTGTGCTCGCACTCCCGCTTCTGACGATGAACTATCTCGGCGGAGGCATGCTGAGATGTGCAGGCAATATGAAAGTGCCGGGCGGACTTAACGTCATGATGTGTGTGCTCGACGTGATATTCAATTTCATGCTCATATTTCCCACACGTCCTATCGAGATAGCCGGCATAGGTTTTACGATGCCCGGGGCCGGACTCGGAGTGCTCGGAGCCGCCCTCGGCACAGTGTCGGCCGAAATAGTCACGGCCGGAGCCATGATGTGGTATCTCTGCTTTCGTCAGGACGGTCTGGCCATAGGGCGTGAGCACGGCAGCTTCCGACCGGTGCGCGACGTGTTGCGCAAGGCTCTCAAGGTCTCGGCTCCGATGACACTCGAGCATGCCGTGATATGCGGAGCGCAGATAGCGGTGACGGTGATAGTGGCCCCGCTCGGGGTCATGGCCATAGCGGCCAACGCCTTTGCCGTCACAGCCGAGAGCATCTGCTATATGCCCGGCTACGGGATAGGCGACGCGGCCACGACACTTGTAGGGCAGAGCTACGGCGCGAAACGGCTCGACCTGGCCAGGCGTTTTGGCTATATAACCGTGGTGCTCGGCATGGTGACCATGACAGTTATGGGCATAGTGCTCTATGTCTTTGCCCCTTGGGTCATGGAGATGATGTCGCCGGTAGGGGAGATTGTCGACCTCGGCGTGCGCTCGCTGCGTATCGAGGCTTTTGCCGAACCGATGTTTGCCGCCTCGATTGTAGCCTATGGCGTAATGATAGGAGTCGGCGACACCATAATGCCGGCGGCCATGAACTTTGGCAGCATATGGCTGGTGCGTCTGCCGCTTGCCGCGCTTCTCGCGCCGACAATGGGGCTTGCGGGAGTGTGGACGGCCATGTGTATAGAACTGATGTTCCGCGGGGCCATATTTCTGTGGCGGCTCCTCTCGGGTGCGTGGCTCAGAAAGGGATTGTGAAGTGACTGCGGCGATGACTCGCGCGGATACAAATCGTGTTGTATAATTGCGCGAATTATTATAATTTTGCCGGTCACATCAAATCAGATAAAATGAAAATCATCATAGCCGGCGACGGAGAGACCGGCACGCATCTTGCCGAAATGCTCTCGGTCGAGAATCAAAATATAGTGCTGATGGGCACCAATGCCGAGCATCTGGCCGAGCTTGATGCCGCTGGCAATTTCATAACATTTGAAGGCTCTCCGCTCTCGGTGGGTAATCTCATGCAGTGCGGGGCCGACGCCGCCGACCTGTTTGTGGCTGTGACGCCCGACGAGACGGTCAATATCATAGCCTGCGAGATGGCCCGGATGTGTGGCACGCGACGGTGCGTGGCAAGGGTAGACAATCCGGAGTTTGACCGAGACGATGTAAAGGCGATGCTCAAGGCCCACGGTGTCGACATGATAGTCTATCCCGAGCGTCTTGCGGCTGTGGAGATAGCACAGTTTATCGAACACAACTGGGTCAGCGAGTGGTTTCAGCTCCATCGCGGGGCCTTGTATGTGGTGGGTGTGCGCATGCAGGCGTCGGGCACGCTCTGCGGTAAATATCTGCGCGATGTGCCCAATACGCCACGACTGTTTCACGTCTCGGCAATAAGACGCAAGAACGAAATCATCATTCCCGGTGGCAATGACTGTCTGCTTGAGGGTGACACCGTATACTTCTCGGTGCTTCCCGATAACGTCGATATGTTGCGTGACCTGTGTGGTCAGAGCGAGAGCCGCGTGAGACACATCATGGTGTCGGGGGCGGGGCGCGTGACAGAAAATCTTCTCGGACTCATCGGCAACAAATATAAGGTGACGGTGATAGACCCCGACCGCGAGCGTTGCATGGCTGTCTCGCGCCGTTTTCCGGGAGTGGTGGCGGTCAACGCTTCGGCCAACGATGTGGCCACGCTCAAGGATGAGGGCATAGACCGTTGCGACATGTTTCTGGCCCTCACCGGCAGCTCGGAGACTAATATAGTGTCATGCATGGTGGCACGTGAGCACGGAGTGCGTAAGACTCTGGCAAGAATCGAGGAGCTTCAGTACATGCCCGAGGCCGAGAGCCTGTCGATTGACAAGATTATCAACAAGAAACTGCTTAATACCGGCAGGATACTCAATGTGCTTCTCGACTCCAATGTGGCCACGACCCAGTGTATGTCGCTCGACAAGGCCGAGATAACCGAAATGATAGCTCCCGAAGACTCCAGAATAGTGTCAAAGCCTGTGGCCGAACTGTCGTTGCCGCGCGACATCACCGTCGGCGGTCTCATACGCGACGGCGTAGGGATGCTTGTTGAGGGGCGTTCACGCATACAGCCCGGCGACCATGTGGTCATCTTTTGTGTCTCCGGCATGATTTCACGACTCGAACGTCTGTTCAGATAGCGGCAATGGGAGGGATTGACTGATGAAGACTGCATTGGATTTCAATTCGATAGGGAGGATAATGGGGCGGCTGATATTGATAGAGTCGCTGATGTTGCTTGTGCCTATGGCTGTGAGCCTTGTCTACCGTGAGAGCGACTGGAAGGGCTTTGCTGTGGCAGCCGCGGCGGCGTTTGCCGTCGGTGGTGCGGCCAAACTGTCGACACGCCGTAGGGAGACTCCGATACGTCGTCGTGAAGGTTTTTTTATCACGGCACTTATATGGATAGTGTTTTCGTTTTTCGGCATGATACCGTTCATGCTCAGCGAGAGGCCGCTGGGATTTACCGACGCGATGTTTGAGGTGATTTCGGGATTCACAACCACCGGTGCGAGCATGATTGCCGATGTCGACAGCCAGTCACACGGCATACTGTTCTGGCGGGCGTTCACTCAATGGATAGGCGGACTTGGCATCATACTCTTCATGCTTGCCGTATTGCCCGAGCTCAACAGGCCGTCGGGCATATCGATGTTCAACGCCGAGGCCACCGGCATAACGCACGACAAGCTGCATCCTCGCATCCGTCAGACGGCACTTTCGCTCTGGGGAGTGTATGTGGTCATAACCGTGGCCTCGACTCTATTGCTATGGGCCGGCCCGGTCAATCTCTTCGACAGTGTGTGTCAGACGTTTGCCGCAGTTGCCACAGGTGGATTTTCGACCCACAACGCAGGCATAGCCTATTGGGCTTCGGACTATGTGTATGTAGTGCTTACTGTCGTGATGTTTCTTGCCGGTCTCAACTTCATGCTGCTTTATCACGTGTGGCGCAACGGTGTGAGAGGAGTGTTGCGTAATGATGTGTTTGTAGCGTTTGTCGCAGTGCTGGCCGTAGCCTATGTGTTGTTGCTGGCGTCGGCATTGCTGCGCGGAGCCACCGGAGGAGTCGGTGAGTTGCTTGTATATCCGGCGTTTCACATAGTGTCGGCCATAACGTCGACAGGTTTCTCCATCGCCGAGGCCGAGACATGGGGACCGTTCTCATTGTTTCTGACCATACTGCTTATGCTGTGTGGCGCGTGTGCCGGCTCGACCTCGGGCGGCATAAAGATAGACCGTCTCGTAGTGTTGTGGCGCAACTTTTCCAACGAACTCAAACGCACGGTGTTTCAGAAACGAGTCTATGTGGTCAGTCTCAACGGCAGCGCGCTCCAGAGCAATCTTGTGACGCGCATATCGGCGTTTGTGACGATTTATATGCTGGTAGTGGTCATCTCGACCGGATTCATAACCATGTTTGGCTACACGTTTACCGACTCGTTCTTCATGGTGTGTTCATGTATCGGCTGTAACGGACTCGGCTATGGAGCCACCGGAACTGAGGGCGGATTTGCCTGCCTGCCATGTGCGGTCAAGTGGCTTCTTACGGTCGTGATGCTCATAGGCCGCCTCGAGCTGTTTACATTTCTCGTCTTGCTCTTTCCCTCCTTCTGGCGGCGGTGAGCAGGATGGATAAAACTGTGGTTTTACATAGTACATATATGGTAATATTTTGTTATTCTGTTACAAAATAGTTAACTTTGTGTGTGAAAAATCCCCCCTTTAATTATAGCCGATAGATACAATGACAGACGGGACTCTTGACAAGGATATGGTGGCTGACACGACGATATGCAATATGATGATGCGTGTCGGAGCCGATCGTGTGGATGCGGTGGTATATTCAGTAGTGGCCGACGGCACACTCATCTACCGCTCATATCCGCTTACCCCTCCCATGAACGGAGTCAAGGGGCTGGAGGAGGTCGTGTATGACAATCCGCTGCTGCTCGGCGAGTTTCGCAAGACCTATATACTTGTCGACACGCCCGACTATCTGCTGCTGCCCGACGGCATGGACGAGGCGTCGGCCCGTGAGGCTTTCGCCGCACTCCATCCGGCCTATGACTGCACAGTGTGTCACGCCGACATGGCCACGCGCAATGCCTCGGTGGCCTATGGCCTCGGTCATGACCTTTACGGCTTTATCCACCGCACATTTCCGACGGCTGTCGTAGTCCCGCATATAGCTCCGCTCGTGCGCTATTTTGCGTCAAAGCCGGGCCGGGGCAATTCGCGACGCATGATATGCAACTTCCGTCCGTCCTCGCTTGATGTCATCGTCATTGACGGCAACAGTCTGTTGCAGGCCAATACTCTGAGTTTTCGCGCACCGATGGATGCCGTCTATTACATACTTGCCTGTCGGGCGTCCCATGGCCTCGACCCTCATGGCGACGAAGTGTTGCTCTCGGGCGATCAGGCCTTGCGCGAGGAGGTGACACCGGTGTTGCGCACATACATCTCGCGAGTGATGCCGGCTATATTCCCGCCGCAGATGTTTCGTGCCGGCAAGGAGTCGATGAGGGCACCATTTGATTTAATAGTCTCACCATTATGCGAATAATAAGAGGAAAATATGGCCGACGCCGCTTCAGCGTTCCGACCAATATCACCGCGCGTCCCACCACAGATTTCGCGCGTGAAAACATATTTAATGTCATAGAGAATATCATCGACATAGAGGGTGCGCGCTGTCTCGACCTGTTTGCGGGCACCGGGGCAGTCTCGTTTGAATTTTTGTCGCGCGGAGCGTCTTCGGTCACTTCGGTAGAGAAGTCGCCGGTGCAGGGACGGTTCATAGAGAAAGTGGCCCGTGAGCTGCATGACGACAATCTGCGTCTGCTGCGCACCGATGCGGTGAGATACATACGCGACGCGTCCGCTCAGCCTTATGACATAGTGTTTGCCGACCCTCCTTATGATATGCCGGGGTTTGGCGACATCCCCGGAGCCGTGTTGGCGAGCGGGCTGCTCAAGCCGGGCTCGGTGTTCATAATGGAACACTCCAAAGCTTATGATTTCTCTTCGCTGCCCCATTTTGACCATCATCGGGCCTACGGGTCGGTGAATTTTTCAATCTTCATAGTGCCCGACGAGGACTCTGAGGAAGAAAAAAACGAGGGAGAGTAGACAAAAATAGCCTGTTAAGTGTTAACTTTGCAGGACAATTCCGCAGGCCCGAGGGTCTGCCAATCAACGTTTCAACAAAAATACCCGAAATATGGACTTATTTGACAGAATTTCGGCCGACATAAAGGCTGCTATGCTGGCCCGCGAGAAAGTGAGACTCGAGACACTCCGCGGCATCAAGAAAGAATTTCTCGAGGCCAAGACCGCCAAGGGCGGTGACGGCACTCTCTCGGACGATGCCGCAATGAAGATACTTGCCAAGATGGCCAAGCAGCGCAAGGAGACAGCCTTGATATATGACGAGCAAAACCGTCTTGACCTGCGCGACAACGAGCTGGCCGAGGCTGCAGTGATAGAGGAATATCTGCCCAAGCAGCTTTCGGAGGAAGAACTGACCGAGGAACTTAAAAAAATCATAGCCCAGACTGGTGCCACTTCGGCCAAAGAGATGGGCAAGGTGATGGGCGTAGCTTCAAAGGCTTTCGCCGGACGTGCCGACGGCAAGGTGATTTCAGCCAAGGTGCGCGAGTTGCTTGGTTAAATAAAGTCAGAAGAGGCGGACAAGTCAAGACAACAGCTCTCGGACAATAATTACCCACAATAATACGGCAATTGCTAATTGCTGATAACTAATTGACAAAATGCTTACTTTACAACAGATAAAAGAGGATCCTGAGCGCGTCATCGCGCGCCTCGCCGTGAAAGGTTTTGACGGCAAACAGGGTGTAAACGACGTAATCGACTTTGATGACGAGCGCAAGAATCTCCAGTTTCAGAACGACAATCTTGCCGCACAGCTCAAAAAGAAGGCCGACTCCATAGGTCGTCTCATGAAGGAAGGCAACAAGGCCGAGGCCGAAGAGGCCAAGAAAGAGGTAGCCGAAATGAAGGAGAAGCAGAAGGAGCTGGCCGAGCGTCTCGCCACAACCGAAAACGCTATCCGCGACATACTTCTCGGTATTCCCAACATCCCCTGCGACATGGTGCCCGAAGGCCGCACGGCCGAGGACAACGTGGTAGAGAAGACCGGCGGCCAGATGCCCGAGCTTCCAGCCGACGCGCTTCCCCATTGGGATCTCGCCAAGAAGTATGACATCATAAACTTTGACCTCGGTGTCAAGATCACAGGCCCCGGATTTCCGGTGTATGTGGGCAAGGGTGCCAAACTCCAGCGCGCGCTCATCCAGTTTTTCCTCGACCGTGCTTCCGAAGCCGGCTATCTTGAGATACAGCCCCCTTATGTAGTGAACGAGGCTTCGGGCTACGGCACAGGCCAGCTTCCCGACAAAGAGGGTCAGATGTATTTCATCAACGAGGACAAGCTCTATCTCATCCCGACAGCCGAGGTGCCCGTCACCAACCTGTATCGCGACGTGATAATCCCAGCCGACAAGCTCCCCATCAAGAATTGCGCCTACTCGGCATGCTTCCGTCGCGAGGCCGGCAGCTATGGCAAGGATGTACGCGGTCTCAACCGTCTGCATCAGTTTGACAAGGTGGAAATCGTGCGCATCGAGAAGCCCGAAAACTCCTATGCCGCCCTCGAGGAGATGAAAGACCACGTGCAGGGTCTGCTCGAGAGTCTCGGATTGCCTTGGCACATACTTCGTCTCTGTGGCGGCGACATGAGCTTCACATCGTCCATCACCTTTGACTTCGAGGTCTATTCGGCAGCCCAGGGCCGCTGGCTTGAAGTGTCGTCAGTGTCAAACTTCGAGACCTATCAGGCCAACCGTCTGAAGTGTCGTTACCGTGGCGAGGACAAGAAGACACACCTGTGTCACACGCTCAACGGCTCGGCTCTCGCCCTTCCCCGCATCATGGCCGCTATCCTTGAGAACAACCAGACTCCCGAGGGTATCATCGTGCCTGAGTGCCTGAGAAAGTATACCGGCTTTGACATCATCAACTAATCCTGCCGGGGATTGTTGTAAAAATATATGGAAACAACAAGACAAGCTAAAATAGCAAGGCTTCTTCAGAAGGAGCTGAGCGAGATATTCCGTCAGCAGACGGCCAAGACACACGGTGTGCTGGTGTCGGTGAGCGCGGTGCGCGTATCGCCCGACCTCAGCATAGCCAAGGTGTATCTTTCGATATTCCCGGCCGACAAGTCGCAGGAGCTCATCGAGAGCATTACAGCCAGTGCAAAGACCATACGTTACGAACTGGCTCAGAAGGTGAGATTTCAGCTCAGGAAGTGCCCCGAACTGAGTTTCTACATCGACGACTCGCTCGACTATATAGAGAATATCGACAAGCTCCTGAAAAAATAAACATGTCAGGAAGATACAAAAGGATATAAGCCGCATGAAGAGACAAAAGACTGTCAGTTAGTCGGTAGACGTAATTGACAGACGAAAGAGACTTTTGTTTAAAGTGGGGTTTGTGTCCTTTTGTATCTCCCTGTCGTTTTCGACCCGATTGCATTATGCTGTCATTGCGCGTCGCGCTTCGCTATCTTTTCGCTCCCAAGAGCCATGCTGCTGTCAATATCATATCACTGATATCGATGGCCGGTATAGCTGTGGCCGCTTTTGCCATGGTGTGTGTGCTATCGGTGTTCAACGGTTTTGCCGATCTGGCCGCTTCGCGCCTTTCGGCTATCGACCCTGAGATTAAAATCACACTTCCCTATGGCGAGGTGATAGCCGACGGCGACTCGCTTGCCGCGGCCGTTGCCGCAGTCGACGGAGTGGCCGATGTGAGGCAGGTGCTTGAGCAGCGAGCCCTCGCGGTGAGTGACGGCGACCAGATGCCGGTAAGAGTAAGAGGCATAGCCGACAATTACTCTGACGTGTCATCGCTCTCCGACCTTGTCATCGACGGCGAGATGCTCGACGGTCCGGGCATGGAGTATGCTCTGCTGAGTGTAGGCGTGGCTGTGCACACAGGCGCGCGTCCGTCGCTCGAGCGGCCTTTCATGCTCACGGTGCCCCGCCGTCTGGGTCGCATCAATCCGGCTTTCCCTATGGCCGCGTTTCGCACTGACACGCTGTATGTGAGCGGAGTCTATCAGACCAATCAGGGAGAGTATGACGAAGATCTTGTGTATATCCCGCTCTCATCGGCCCGGCGGCTGTTTGACTACACCACCGAAATCACCTCGCTTGACGTGGCTGTCGACGAGGGGCGCGACCCGTCGGATGTGGCCGGAGACATAAGCCGTCAGCTCGGCGGAGTGTATGTGGTGGCCGACCGCATGCAGCAGCAGGAGGCTTCGTTCCGCATGATACGTATAGAGAAGTGGATAACCTTTCTGATGCTCCTTTTCGTGTTGGTGATGGCGTCGTTCAACATTCTTTCCACCATGTCGATGCTCATAATCGAGAAGGAGGACAATATGCGCATACTAACGGCCCTCGGAGCCTCGCGAAGCATGCTCAGGCGCATATTTCTTGACGAGGGATTACTTATAGCCCTGACGGGTGGATTTATCGGTATCGCCATAGGGGTGATATTGTGTCTGCTCCAGCAGCATTTCGGACTCATATCGCTCGGAGGCGACCCCTCCCAGTTGTCGATTGACCATTATCCGTGCCGTCCGGCTGTCGCCGACATTCTCATCACCGCGTGTGTGGTTGTGGTGATAGGTTTTGTGTCGGGCTTCATCTCCTCACGTGCTGTCAAAGAATAGTTATAGAAGAGGAAGAGAGTAAAAAAATGTTACTCTAAACTTTTTTAAACAACCTCTTAACACCCAACTTTAAACTTTTTTTACTAACTTAGCGGATATAACAGATCTGCAATAATAGCTATAATAAAATATTATGATGTCTCATCGTTACTGTGTGATTATGTGCGGTGGAGTCGGCAGCCGTTTCTGGCCCTATTCCCGCGAAGACCGTCCCAAACAGTTTATAGATTTTCTCGGTACCGGGAGGTCGCTGCTTCAGATGTCGTATGACCGCATACTTCCCCTTGTGCCCAAGGAAAACATAGTAGTCGTCACAAACGAGAAATATGCTCCGCTCATACGCGAGCAGCTCCCCGAAGTGCTCCCCCACAATATACTTCTCGAGCCGGCACGCCGCAACACAGCCCCCTGCATAGCTTGGGCCGCCTATCACATACACGCTCTCGATCCCGAGGCTTCGATGATAGTGGCTCCGAGCGACCATCTCATAACGGGCGAGGCCATGTATTGCGACTGTGTGAGACGCGGATTTGAATTTGTTGAGGCCAACGACGCCCTGCTGACGCTCGGCATCAAGCCCGTGCGTCCCGAGACCGGTTATGGCTACATACAGGTAGGTGCGGAGGTGCTTCCCGGCATTAACAAGGTAAAGACTTTTACCGAGAAGCCCAATCTCGAGCTTGCCAAAGTATTTCTTGACTCGGGCGAATTTTTCTGGAACGCCGGCATCTTCCTGTGGCGCGCGTCGGTCATTATCGACGCCCTGCACAAGTATGACACTGATCTGACTGACCTCTTTGACAAGGGAAAGGCCGACTTCGGGACACCGGCCGAGACTGCATTCATCAGTCAGAACTTTGAGTCGTGCCCGGCCAATTCCATCGACTACGCGGTGATGGAGAAGGCTGACAATGTGTATGTCGAGTGTGCACTTTTCGGATGGAACGATCTCGGCACCTGGAGCGCGCTTTATGATAACTCTCCGGCTGATGAAAACCGTAACGTCTCGCAGGGTGCGGGCGTGATAGCCTATGAGTCGGAGGGTAACATATTTGTCACTACCGCAGGCAAACTTGTGGTAGCCGACGGTCTCAACGACTACATCGTTGCCGATGCCGGTGACGTGCTGCTCATCTGTCCCAAGGCTCGCGAGCAGCATATCAAGCAGATGGTCAATGACGTGAGAATGCGTTATGACGAGAAATTTCTGTAAAAGTAAATAACAACTATGGAGATGTATCATCGTGTCGCGGTTTTCTTGCCCGTATGACATCATGATACATCTTCCATCAATAACCGCTATAGTACCATGGACGTCTACAACCTCACTCCCGAGCAGGAGAACAAGCTCATAGAAGACGAGTTTGCCGATTTGCTTAACGGCTATCTTGCAAGTAACCACCGCAAGAAGGTCGATATAATCGAGCGGGCATTCAAGTTTGCCCGCGCGGCCCATTACGGGGTGAGGAGACGCTCGGGCGAGCCTTATATACTCCATCCCATAGCGGTGGCCAAGATTGCCTCGCGCGAGATAGGTCTCGGTTCCACATCCATCTGCGCGGCCCTGCTGCACGATGTCGTTGAGGACACGGAGTATACGGTCGAGGACATAGAGCGTCAGTTTGGCAAGAAGATTGCCGAGATTGTGGCCGGACTCACCAAGATTTCGGGTGGTATATTCGGAGACAGAGCCTCGGCCCAGGCCGAAAATTTCCGAAAACTCCTGCTCACCATGAGCCAGGACATACGCGTGGTGCTCATCAAGATGGCCGACCGTCTGCACAACATGCGCACCCTCGGCTCCATGGCTCCCAACAAGCAATATAAGATAGCCGGCGAGACGCTCTATATCTATGCTCCGCTGGCTCATCGTCTGGGTCTCTTCGGCATCAAGACCGAACTTGAGGACCTCAGTTTCAAGTATGAGCATCCGACCGAGTATGCCCGCATAGCCTCGCTGCTCAAGGGGAGCGAGGAGAAGCGCGAGATGGTTTACAATAACTTTGCCATGCCAATCCACCAGCGTCTTGCGGAGATGGGGCTCACCTATGACGCCAAGGCGCGGGTCAAGTCGGTCTACTCCATATGGCGTAAGATGGAGACCAAGCGCATACCTTTTGAGGAGGTCTATGACCTTTATGCCATGCGTATCATCTTTGACCCGCCGCAGGGGGTGGGAGAGAAGGAGATGTGTTATCGCATCTATGCCGCGCTGACCGACCTGTACACACCTCATCCCGAGCGAATACGCGACTGGGTGACTGTGCCCAAGGCCAATGGCTATCAGGCTCTGCACGTCACATTGATGGGGCCCGACGGCAACTGGATAGAGGTGCAGATACGCTCGCGCCGCATGGACGAGATTGCCGAAAAGGGATTTGCCGCCCATTGGAAATATAAAATCGGGGGTGAATCGGAGGAAGAGAGTGAGCTGACAGTGTGGCTGCGCACCATCAAGGATATACTTGATGACCCCAACCCAAATGCCATCGACTTTCTCGATACACTCAAACTCAATCTCTTTGCGAGCGAGATTGTGGTGTTTACGCCCAAAGGCGAACTGCTTACACTCGCAGCCGGCGCGACCGTGCTCGACGTGGCCTACACGCTCCACTCCGAGATAGGCAACCGGTGCATAGCCGGAAAGGTCAACCATAAACTCGTGCCCCTGTCGCAGAAACTCAATTCGGGCGACCAGGTGGAGGTGCTCACCTCGCAGTCGCAGACACCCAAGGCCGAGTGGATGAATTTTCTTGCCACAGCCAAGGCCAAGACCCGTCTGCGCAAGGAGCTGCGCCGCGTGCAGCAGCCGTTTATCGAGGAGGGAAAGAAGATTTTTGACAAGTTTCTTGCCGACAACAATATCACGCTCAACAACGATGTCATCACCAAGATACTTGGCCGCTATCAGGTGCAGACGCGCGAGGAGCTGTTTCTCAAGCTCGGCAACGGCGAGGCTTCTATTGACGATTATCTGAATGTCAACACCTCGAGCCGGGCCAAATCGCTCGTGAGCCGTCTGTTACGCCTCGGATTTCCGGGCAAGGGCGGCGGCAAGAAAAAAATGTCGCAGCAGGAGGAGCAGGTGTCCCGGTCGGGCGAAGCAGCTCCCAAAATCAACACCAAGGAGGTGTATATACTCCATGACGACGGTTCGAAACGCAATTTCACTCTTGTCGACTGCTGCCGTCCGATACCCGGCGACGATGTGATGGGCTATCTTACCTATGACGGGCGGGTGGAGATTCACTCGCTCACATGCCCGCATGGCCAGAAGCTGAAGGCGAGCCACGGCGACCGTCTGCTTGCCGTGGAGTGGGACCGTGTGGACCGCGATTTCATTGCGAGTGTGCGCATAGAGGGTATCGACCGCCGTGGCATACTCCAGGAGCTTACCGGTGTCATCTCGAGCGCACTCGAGATGGATCTGCGCCGGCTTAACATCGAGGCGCGCGGCGAAGTGTTTACCTGTGAGCTTGACGTCAAGGTCAGCGACACGCGCCAGGTCGATGCTCTTTGCTCGCGTGTGCTCAAAATCTCAGGCATACGGCGCGCGGCGCGTGTATGACAATTATATAACCGCAGATACAAAAAAACATCAAAGCCATCGCGCGTTGTCGAGATAACCGTGCGATGGCTTTGAGCGGATATTTGAGGGCTTAAAATTGTCCTGCGGTGGAGAAAGGAGATGAGTATGCGTTATTTGCCTAAGGCTTCTTTTACTTTGTCGGCTCCGGCCTGAACGGCGTCGGCTGTCTTCTGCTTGACGTCGGAGGCCTTGTCGGCAACTGCATTGCCTACTTCAGAGGCTTTGTCGGAGACAGCATTGCCTACTTCGGCAGCTTTGTCCTTGGTAGCGTCGACCGCACCTTTGACGGCTTCACCGGTCTTGGTAGCTGCGCTGTCAACCGCGTTTTTTGCAGTGGTGAGCGCGCTGTCGGCCTCGGCCTTGAGTCCCGAGAAAACACCTGCGGCCGAGGGGTCCTTGGCCTGAACTACGGGTGCCACTTCGCTGAGATATGCCTTGGCGGCTGAGTCATCACCGTCCTTTACGAGTTTGGCAGCATAGTCCTTAGCCTGCTGCACATATATCTTGAGACTGTCAGGATTAGTGCAATTTTCAATTTTAGCCTTTATAACAGCCCCTTCGTCTTCGGCTTTCTTTACGGATGTGCCGCATGATGTGGCGGCGAGTGTAGCCAATACAGCAAATGATAAAATCAGCTTTTTCATAAATAATTGAAATGATATGTTAGGGTGTAGTGGCTGACTGGGGTTTCAGACCACTTACCCTTTATTAACCATTGCAGTCAGAAAAAGTTCATTATCATCGGCTGAAAAATTTACATGCCGTCAATGTGATATGTCAGAAGGGAGCGACAGCTATGCGTTTGGCCACTGACGATGATGTGGCCGGAGCGTCGGAAGTGGCTTCGGTGGTCACAGTAGCCCGGTAGACGTAGATGTCGCGACCCACACGTGCGCCGGTCGAGTTGGTGAGGTTCCAGTTGACAGGCGAGGTGAGTAACATGTCGGCGCGTCCGCGCTCGGTGGCACTCCATATGGGCTGGCCCGAGAGATCGTAGATGTCGATTCTCACGGTGAGCATGGCGTCGGGCCGGTTGTGGGCTATGTAGAAATTGGCCTCGACCGTGGCTGGATTGGCATCGGTGTAGACGTCAAATATCTTGGGCGCGAGAGTCGGATCGACGATGAAGTCGATTGAGGCCGTGGCCGAATTGCCGCCGATGTCCCATACTTTGAGCGTGGCCCTGTGTACGCCGGCCGTAAGTTCGGGCAACTGATACACTATGTCGCCGGCAGGCATACCGTCGCTGTCGGGGATGAACGATGACGAGAGGTCGCTGAGATGGATGTTATCGTCAATGCGCAGCGACATCTGGTGGCCGATGCCGGCGAGCGACATATTGAGGCCCATGTCGTCGCTCACGCGGGCGAGGAGCAGAGGTGTGACGTTGACGGGGTCGCCGCTGGCAAAGGTCTCATGGTTGAGATACATGCTCTCGATTACGGGTGCCTTGTCGTCGGTGATAGAGTTTTCGTCATAGCCATACACGTAGAAGTCTCTGTTGGCACCGCCGGCCGAGAGTGATGCGTCGTCGGTCTGGGCATACATTGCGAGAGTGGCGTTGCGGAAGTTGTCGGCAATGTCGGCCGGAAGCACAAACGAGCATTCCCACTTGCCGTTGACCACTTTGGCGCGGCCTGTGTAGAGCTGGTCGCCCTGCTCGTCATAGACATATCCGTCTGCCGTTTCGTTGCCTCGGCCCTGTGTCGTGAAGCTGCGCTCCGCGTCATAGAGTGTGAGGTCGATATATCCGTTGAACGAGTCGAGCAGATGTCCGTCGGATGAGAGCACAGAGCCGCGGAGTGTCGTTGTGGCAAGAGCCTGTATCACCAGGGGCTCTGACTCTCCGTCGTCGGGGACTACGGCCACGTCATTTATATAGTCGAGCGTAGCTATGGCCGACGGGATGGCCAGGCGCATGGCCGGGTCGCCAAGCAGCACGTAGCGCAGCTTGTTGGAGTCGGAACCGATGCCGTTTTTGGCACGGCGGAGCACTTCGCCTATCGGACGTATGTTGCCGTTGCCGTCGGTGGCGAAAAGTTCCTGACCCAGACCCTTGGTGAGAATTCCGTTGCGGGTGATGTAGACGGAGCGTGTGGCCGAGATGCCGCCGATGACGCCGCCGGCGTCGGAGAGTGTGAGCATTTCGAGTCCGCTGTATTCGTCACCGTCCCAGTGGGCAAACGAGCAGGTGGCACCGTAATAGAACGGTGCGCGGCGCAGATAGAGGTTGTTGATGTCGGTGAGTCCGAGCAGTCCCTCGCTGCCCATGGTGGTTATGGAGGAGTGGCCTACATAGTTCCACCACACGGTGCCGTCGTTGAGAAGATTGTAAAATTTGTCGCGTGCCACCTGCACGACACCTCCGATTTTGTCATAGGTGTCGACATATACTTTGGAATATGTCATCTCGCGTCCGCGTTTCTGAGAGCGGAAGAGGCGTTCCATATCCTCGGTCTGTGACATGTGTATGTTTTCGTTTCCGTCATCGGCCACAAACATTATGCGGTTGCGCCACTGTCCGCCGGACGGAGCTGTGGAGTAGGCTATGAGCCTGTCGACATACACTTTGGCCTCGGCGGCCGTGTGGGCCGGTATGCGTCCGACAGCCACGTTGAGCATGTCGGCCTCAAGATTGAGTCCGGAGTTGTCGGCGAGTATGCCATAGGCGTCGTCGGTGCTGTAAGAGTAGTTTTCGAGATGGCCGTTGTCGGTCTGCCATATGGGGATTGTGGCCTGAGTGTTACGCTGCCATGCGGCTGTGAGCTTGCGGTGGTCATAGTTCGCGCTGCCCATGAGCAGTACATATTGCAGTCTGTGGCCCTTGGAGTCGGTGCCACGGTCATAAAACATTTTGAGCATGCGACGCAGTCCGTTTATGTCGGGAGTGCCGCTGCTGAACTCGTTGTAGACTGTCTCGGGTGTCACCACAAGAACGCGCATGGTGTCGATGGTCTCGGTATGGAGCTTGGCAATGCGGTTGGCCTGTTCTTTGAGTGCGCTGTGGGTGATTATCACCATGTCGGGAGTCTTCTCACCGTGGAGATTCTGGTTCTTGATGACACCGGCGACCTTAGGGGTGAGAAATTGCGCGTTTTCGTTCCATGCGGCATATGTGCGTCGGCCATAGTAGTCGTTGTTCCATCCGGCTATGCCGTCGGTGACCGAGTGGTTCATTCTTACGATGGCCAGAGGATTGGTCACGTCCCAGATGCGTGTGTTTTCTCCAGCTCCTTCGAGCGATGACGCTAAGCCTGTAAACTCCAGCCGGTGAGACGCAGGGAGCGCGATGCGACGCTGATAGTTGACGGTAATCTTGTCGAGGTGGGCCTGGGTGAGGGTACCCATCTGTGAGGCTGTGACGGTGAGATTAAGCTGTTGGCCCGAGGTCGGGACAAAGGTGCGGCGCATGGTGGCGAGTTCGCCCCAGTCTCCTGTGCCCGACACGCGGTCGGAGGTGGAGGCGGGAAGGGTGTTGCCGTTTTCGGCAAAAGTCAGTTGCACTCCGCCGCTTGCTTTGGCGAAGAACACACATTGCATTGTTATCTCGCTGTCGTCCTCACGGCCGGGGAGCTGGATGGTGAAGCGTCGGGTGGGGGTGAAGCGGAAATCTTCGCCCACCATGAGGTGGCCGCTTCCGGCCGGGCTCACGGCATCGGTCTCGTGGACGGCGGTCTCGGTGAAGTACTGGCCCGGCTGACCAGTCGCCGGCCGTCCTTCTACCGGGATAGTACGCTCTTCGGCTTCATTGTCGCTGATGAAGTAGTAGCCGAGGGTCGAGTAGGGGTTGGTGGTGTGGAAGATGGTGCCGTAGATGTCGGAGGTGGGTGTGAGCGGACCTTCAGCGTAGAATACTATGCCGCGTGAGGTCAGTTCGCTCTGGAGCATCGGCAGGTCATCGGTGTAGTTGTCGAATGTAAACCTGTCGGATATGCGTTTGCCTCCGTAGCCGTATATCCTGACTTTGGAAGGATTGTCAAAGCCCCATGCGCGCAGGTCGGCGAGAGAAATCATGTGCAGGCCTGTCTGCGACACGCTCAGCTTGACCCATCTGCCGCGACTCAGTGCCGACGACTTGGTGTAAGTGTCGGGCGAGAATGCTCTTGTCAGGCCTGTCGAGGCGAGAAGAAGGAGCAGAGAGAGAATATATCGTAGATGCTGTGATTTCATGGATAGAGATTATCGCATCTATTTTAACGCGGATTTGACACTTTTTATTGTGTCGGAAACCGATATGCCTGAGGCAAATGTGGGCCAGTCGGTGCGTGATGAGGTGAATATGTTTATGTCCACGTCGTGGTCCACTCCTTTCACCCGTCCGTGGTGTGTGGCCTGCCATATGTCGCAGTCCATGTCGTCGGGGAGCGATCCGAGCGAGCAGAGCCACAGTGGATAGGTCTCGAGGCGGCCGTTGATAAATCGTGCGTGGCCTTTCTTGTTGGTGTAGAGCATCACACGATAGCCGTGGCTCTCGAGATGATCGGCCATTTCGGTCACGCGGTTCATCACCAGTTTGGTGGTCTGGAAATTTGGGTTGGTAAACTCTTCAATGTCTATCACGGCGGGCAGGTCGAGGTTGCGCCCGTGGATGGAGTTGACAAAGTTGAGTCCCTGCATGTAGCCGGGGGTGTCGAAGCGAAAGAAGTGATAGGCTCCGACTTTCAGGCCGGCTTTGCGGGCTTTGCGCACATTGTCGACAAAGCGTTTGTCCTTGAAAGTGCTCCCTTCGGTGGCTTTTATGAATACAAACTCTATGCCCTCGGCTTTCACTCGGTCAAAGTCGATGTCACCGTTATGCGCGCTCACGTCGATGCCCACGATTTCATAATCGCTGAAGCCCGGCACAGTGTGCGGTGCCCGTCTGTCTTGGCGACATCCGGCCACCACGGCGGCGAGAATCAATATGAACGGAATGTAACGTAACACTTGAAATCGTGGGGTGAGTTAATTGTGATTTAATATAAATCTAAGCCGTGCAGACCATGGTGAAGCGTGTCCCGTCATAGCGGAAATCTATCACTCCCATGCTGTAAAGGCTTATGGCGAGCTCTTCGGCCATGGCGCGCGATATGTGGGCCTCGACCATGAAGTCCTCGAGCGTTACACCGCTGTCGTCCGAGGCCATGCTGAGCAGTTGCCGGCCGTGCGAGTCGAGGCCGAGTATTGAGCCTGACGACTGCTCTGCGGCGCGCTGCCATGCCTTGACGAGCAATGGCGGCGCGGCTATGTTCTCGTCGCGCACCCGATAGTAGGCACGCAAGTGGCCTTCGGCCTCTTTGACCTGCACGGGGCGCGCGGGCGCGCGGTCTATCTCGACCCTGACCACGGTGTGCCCCCCTTCGGTCTTGAAGGCTGTGACACGCAGTTGCTGGGGTGGAACACAATACATCTCGGCGGCCTGCTCCACGAGATATATGTCCTCTTCGTTGCGCACTCCGGCTATGGCTCCGTTGTCCTTCACGCCTATGAGCAGACGGCCTCCGTCGTTGTTGGCAAAGGCTGATAGAGAACGGGCTATCTTGCGGGCGTCGGAGATGGCAAACTTGAAGTCCTGATGCTCATGCTCCCCCTCTTCGATAAGCGAGGCTATATAGAATTTTCCTTTTATACCCTTGAGGTCTTTCACTGTGGGTAGCAGAGATTTTCGGGGGTTATACGGTCGAGCACTTCGTCGATGTAGGTGCGTGCTGCCCGTCGTGCACCGTCGAGGTCCATAAAGGAGTAGTTGCCGCAGTCACGCGGTGACGCTCCGGGTATGTCGCCTTCATATCGTGCCACAAACTCCATGGTCTCGCGCATGAGCGGCACAATGTCGGCCGGTTGGGGCGAGCCCTGTATCAGCAGGTAGTTGCCTGTGCAGCATCCCATCGGGCCCCAGTAGACCACTCGGCTGCTCCAGTCGGGATTGTTGCGCAGATAGGTGGCTGCGAGGTGCTCCATGGCGTGAAGTGCCTCGGGGGTGAGTGCCGGCTGACGGTTGGGTTCGGTCATGCGTATGTCGAAGGTGGTGATTACATCGCCCGAAGGTGTGAGGTCGCGGCGCGACACGTAGATGCCGCGGAGCAGACGCTCGTGGTCGATGGTGAAGCTCGGTATCTTTTCCATGTCAGTTACAATGAGTCGATGAGTGACTTGATGAGGCCGAACGACTGGCGGGGTGCATCCTCCCAGAAGTCTTCATACTGGCGGGAGTTGTCGTGGTGACACCAGGGGGTGTCGCTGATGACGCGCATGCAGAAAAACGGCACGCCTCTCAGGTGGCAGGCCTGGGCTATGGCCGCGCTCTCCATGTCAATGGCCATGACGCCGGGAAAGTTTTTCCTGATGGCGTCGACCTGTTCGGCCGAGGTGATGAAGAGTTCGCCCGAGGCTATGAGTCCGCGTTTCACGTTGGGAGCATCGACAGCTTCGGCATATGTGCGTGCGGGAAATGTACGCGGACATCCGGGCACTCGTCCCCACTCCTCGCCTATGCACCAGAAATCGTGATGAGCGACTTCGGTCGCGACAACGGCGTCCATTACGGCTACATTCTCGCCGGCTCCGGCTGCCACGCCTGTGTTGATTACGAGGTCGGGGTGAAATGTGTCAATGAGTGTGATGGCTCCGATGGCGGCGTTGACTTTGCCTATGCCGCACTCCATGAGTGCCACTCTGTTGGTGCCTATGTTGCCGATGTGAAACTCGGTGCCGCCCGCCTTGCGGGTCTCGCGGTTATCCATGAGCGGCAGGAGCAGGTTGAGCTCCTTGGTCATGGCTACGATTATTCCTATTGTCATATTGTTACTTGCTCTTCGAGCAAAGGTTATAAGGTTATGAGGTTATAAGGTTATGGAGGAGTGAGGTTATGAGGGGGTTGTTTTTATTTGATCTGACCGCTGTCCGGGGGCTTTCCACGGCACGGTCAGTGACGATGCTTCCCACAGGATGTAGAGGGGAAGAAATACGACTGTCAGTGTGAACGGGTCGCCGGTCGGGGTTATGACGGCGGCTGCTATGAGCAGGGCTACGATGGCGTGACGGCGGAAGGTGTGGAAAAATTCGCGTCCCAGCACTCCGGCGCGTCCCAGCAGCCATGCGACTACCGGGAGCTGAAACACTATGCCCATGACGAGCACGAGCATCATGAAGTTGTCGATATAAGAGTCGAGCGAAATCTGATTGGGTATTGACGCGCTGAGCTGATAGCCGGCAAGAAACCGCAGTGTGAGCGGAAATACCAGGAAGTAGCCTGTCGCGACACCGAGATAAAACATCACGTTGGCTCCGGCTATCACCGGACCTATGCCGCGCTTCTCATGTTCATACAGTCCGGGAGCCACGAAGCTCCATATAAGATAAAGGAGCAGGGGAAAGGCTGTGATGACGGCTATCCACAGCGAGGTGGACATGTGTATGAAAAATTGCGAGGCGAGCTGTATGTTGATGAGCTCGATGTCCTTGCCGTCACCCTCGAGCGGACCGCCGATGTGACGCAGCAGAGAGTAGAGCGGAAAGTCGGCTCGGCATGGCGCGAGAATCACCTTGTCGAAAAGCTCAGGCATCACGGCAAAGTAGACACACATAAGCCCCACGACAATCCCGACACCCCGGAGAATGACTTTTCTCAGAGCCTCGGCATGGTCCCAAAATCCGCTGTCGCTCAATTTTTCCCGGATTTGTCTGTATCTATGTCGTCAATCTGGTCGGTGACTTCATTGAGCCCTTTACGAAACGAGTTGACACCGCGTCCGAGACCGCGTGCCAGTTCGGGGATGCGCTTGGCCCCGAAGAGCAGCAACACCACCACAAGAATGATGATAATCTCGCCTGTGCCGAGATTAAAGAGGCATGGTATCATAGTCCGAAGTATAAGATGAGGGATACAAAATTACTGAAAATGTGACAAAAAGAGGCTGTCACGTCTGATAATAGATGTTAAAGTCTACTGTCATGGAGATGCAAAAGACACAGTTGCTGTGTCAGGCGACAGGAGAAGCAAACACAGCAACCGTATCTTTTATGCCAATCTCAGGTGGTCTGAGTTTATTATATTTATTATATTTTGTGATTCAGGGCGAAGTGTCGCCAGAGCGGGGCGGCCATGAGGGCCTGTTTGATGTCGTCGTTAAGGAGCATTTCGCGCACTTCGTCTTCCGACAGGAGTTCCACGCTTATGTCCTCGGTCGTGTCGAGATGCTGCTCGGCTACCTTGACCACGTTGCGGGCCGTGTAGCAGTAGGCGAGATTGTTCTGGCTCCCCGGGTTGGCCGAAATCTCCATAGTGAGTTCCCATTCTCCGCCGGCATAGCCTGTCTCCTCGAGCAGTTCGCGCTTGGCTCCTTCGAGCGGATCCTCGCCATCCTCCACAACGCCGGCACACAGTTCGGTGGCCACTACTCCGAGACCGTGGCGATATTGCTTGACCATCACATATTTGCCTTCGGGAGTTATGGCTATGATGTTGATCCATTTGGGATATTCGAGCACATAATATTCGGGATGGACTGTGCCGTCGGGCAGACGCACGGTGTCGCGTCTCACCGTGAGCCACGGACGTCTGAAGAGGTATTCGGTGCCCTCAACAGTCCATTTCATGCTGTCATCGGCCGGATTGTCGGTATATTTCATATCAATATCGGATTATTAAACGCTTTTCTTGCGAAGCAGGAAATTACTGATGGCTATGGCCACTCGGGGTAGGCCCTGGGGCATCTCGTCGGTCAGTATTTCGTAGAAAGTCTCTGGATGAGCCTTGGCCACCGACATGACACGCAGATATTGCTCGCGTGTGATGATGGACGAGAAGTCGGTGAGTTTGTCATTGTTGATAAGCTCCACGAGGTGGGTATATACGGTATAGGGCTTGATGCCTTTGGCGTCGGCTATGGCGTTGACGTCATAGCCAGCGTTAAGCAGCAGCAAAGTCTCCTCGACCGAGAGTCCGGAGCCGAGTTTTTCGGTGATGCCCTTGAACTTGCGTATGGCCGTGACAAACGGACGCCAGTATTTTACGGTCTTGCGCTCGCCTACGCCCTCCACCTTTGAGAAAGTCTCCATGTCGGTAGGCTCCACGCGCACCATCTCGAGCAATGCCTTGTCGGTAAACACGATGTAGGGGGGCACCTGCTCTTTGCGGGCAATCTTCTCGCGCACGGCTTTGAGCGATTCGAGCAACTGTTCGGCCGGCGAGAGCTGAGGTGTCTCCTGCTCGGCCTTGCGTCTGGCGGCTCCGCGGCGCGACTCCATGGGAGTGTATCGTGCCAACAGCACTTCGCCGCGCTCATTGAGGATTTTGCGCCCGTAAGGGGTGATTTTGAGATGGTTGTGCTCGTTATAGGCTATGTCGATCAGCCCGAGCTGTATCATCTGGGAAATGTAGGCGTTCCATTCGCCGAAACTGAGGTCGCGTCCGGCTCCGTAGGTCTTGATTTTGTCAAAACCGCGCTGCACCAGCTCCTGTCGCGACATGCCGCGGAGTATGTCGATGAGCATCGTGATACCGGCCGCGCCGTTGATGCGTACGATCGCGCTGAGAGCTTTGAGCACAAGCACGGTGCCGTCGATGCGTTCGGGCGGGTCGAGACACACGTCACAGTTGCCGCAGTCGTGGTCCATGGTCTCGTTGAAATAGCTCAGGAGTATGCGGCGGCGGCAGAGCGAGGCTTCGGAGTATTCTTTCATGCGAGCCAGCTTCTCGGCATTGATGGCCTGCTGTCCGCTCTCGTCGACAAAGCTGCGCAGGGTGGCTATGTCGCCATAGGAGTAAAACATCACGGCCTCGGCCTTGGCTCCGTCACGGCCTGCGCGGCCTATCTCCTGATAGTAACACTCGATGTTGCGCGGCATATTGTTGTGCACCACCCATCTGATGTTGCTCTTGTCTATGCCCATGCCGAAGGCTACGGTGGCACACACCACCTGCACCTCTCCGTTGATAAACTTGTCCTGAGCCTCGTTGCGCTCGCTTACCGAGAGGCCGGCATGATACACCGTCGAGCGATAGCCGCGTCCGCGCAGTTGCTTGTCGGTCTCTTCGGCCGTCTTGCGGCTCAGGCAATATACTATGCCCGAGTCGTTGCGATAACGCTCAATCATTGAGCATATATAGTTGATGCGCTGGTTTTTGCCAGGATTGGTCATGACGCGCAGCGATATGTTGGGACGGTCAAACGAGCCGATGAACAGGCGCGGGTCGCGCAGTGTGAGCTGGGTGGCTATGTCATCGCGGGTCAGACGGTCGGCGGTGGCGGTGAGTGCCATCACCGGCACGTCGGGATAGACTTCCTTGATGCGTCTGAGCTGAGTGTAGCCGGGGCGGAAATCATGGCCCCATTGCGATATGCAGTGGGCCTCGTCGATGGCAAACAGGGCTATGTTGAGGTCTCTCGACCAGCGGTCGATTTCGGTGAGAAGCCGTTCGGGTGAAATGTAGAGTATGCGCACACGTCCGCTGAACAGTTGTTCGAGTATATCGCGGTTGGTCTCCTCGGTCTGCATAGAGTTGACCGCAGCGGCGGGTATGCCGTTTGAGGCAAGTGCCGTGACCTGGTCTTTCATCAGGGCTATGAGCGGTGACACCACAATCACGACTCCCGTGCTCAGCAGGGCGGGCATCTGATAGCATATCGACTTGCCGCCGCCTGTGGGCATGAGCACCACTGAGTCGCGCCCCTCCATGGCTGTCGCGATGATGTCGAGCTGGAGAGGGCGGAATGTGCTGTAGCCGTAGAATCGGCTCAGCAGACCTGTGGCGCGTGCGGCCAGGTCGGGCGTTACGTTGACTGAGGGGGTGGTGGCGGGAGTGGTGTGGTCAGAAAGCATTGTTGTCCTTTTGAAACATGCCTACAAAGGTACGGATTATAATCTTGCAGTCAAAGAGAAAACTCCAGTGTTCCATGTACCAGATGTCATGTTCGATGCGGCGTTGCATCTGCCACAGCTCGTCGGTCTGTCCGCGATAGCCTCTCACCTGGGCCCAGCCGGTGATGCCCGGTTTGATGAGGTGGCGCACCATGTATTTTTCGAGCAGACGGCTGTAGTCTTCGGTGTGTTTGAGCATATGCGGACGTGGACCCACCACCGACATGTCGCCTAAAAAGACGTTGATAAACTGTGGCAGCTCGTCGATGGACGTGCGGCGCAGAAACTCGCCCACTCTCGTGGTGCGCGGGTCGTGGCGTGTGGCCTGGATGGTGTCAGACTCTTTGTTGACCCGCATGGTGCGGAATTTCCAGCAGTAAAAGTCGCTACCCTTGTAGCCTGTGCGCAACTGGCGGAAAAACACGGGGCCCGGCGATGACAGCTTGACGGCTATGGCCACGGGGATGAATATGAGGGGCGACACTATCAGGAAGGCTCCCGAGAAAAGTATGTCGAACGAGCGTTTGATAAATGTATTGACGGGATTGTCGAGCGGATTGCTTCTCACGCCAAGCACCGGCACGGCTCCGATGTTTTCAGGACGCAGATTGCGAGCGAGATATGACGACATCTGTGGCACGAAGTTAAATCTCATCATCTTGCGGTCACATAGTCCCAGCAGACGGCGCACCATGGCTCCGTCCTCGCCCGAGAGCGTGTAGAACACCTCGTCGACCTTGACCCTGTCGAGACAACGCTCGAAGTCGTCGATATTGCCGCGATACATCTCCTTATATTTGAAGTCGGGAGGACAATATATGTCATAGAATCCGAGCACGTCATAGCCGTAGCCGGTGTCGTGCATCATCTCCTCATAGAGACGTTCGGCCGTGGTGCGGCATCCGATTATGATTGTCTGACGCGTGTTGCCTCCGTGGCTGCGGTAACGCTTGAGTATCCATTGCGAGACCACTCTCCACAGCAGAAAGCACACACACTGCATGATGCAAAACTCCATGAGCACATGCCATGGTAGCTCGTCGTCACCCATCACGTAGAGCAGGGCGAGAAATACGATGAGATGTGTCACCGAAGTCATGAGGGCTGCCCTCATCACGCGGTCCATCTGCATGGCCCGCTCCATGCATATGGGTTTGAGCCATTGCCACGCCGGGATGAAGGCCACGTTCATGAGCAGCCATGTCAGCCGACGGTGCAGTCCGGCGATGTCGGGGTTGACCAGACACACCGAAAGAAACACAAGATTGAGTACGACAAAATCGGCCGCCATGAATATGCGGCTCAGATATCGACCATATTTGCCCGTCTCAAACAATGCGTTTCGCAATTTCGGTTATACACATAATATATACTATAACGTGTAGGGATAGGTCTGTATTACATCCATTGTTAAATTTGTTTACCATATGTGACGAAAAATGAAAAAAGCCGTGGATGCAACTTGTGTCGCATCCACGGCCTTAAACTCTTAAACTTTAAGATATAAACTTATAGCTTGCTGTCGATAGCCTTGATTTTGCTCTCAAGCTCGGCAAGGTCGTCTTTCAGACGCTGCATTCTGCGCTGCATGTCGCGCAGCATCGAGTCGGCGTTTTTCGACTTGGCCGAGAGGAAGCCCATGTTGTTCTCATAGGTCTTGAGCTCGCCGCGACGCTGCTCATAGGCTCGCAGCAGACGCTCACGCTCGCGATATAGACGGTTGGTGTCACCGCCCATCTCGGAGAGGCTGCTCTCAAACGATTCCATTCTCGAGCCGCGACGGGCCATGTCAAACTTGCCGTAAATCTTGTTGACGACACCGCGATAGGCCTCATAGATGGTATCTTTCTCGGCAAAGGGCACGTGGCCTACGCTCTGCCACTCTGCCTGAAGGTCTTTGAGAGTCTTGAGAGCTACCTCGCGTTCGGGGGTATCGGCATCGAGAGCCTTGAGTTTCTCGATGATTTCCTGTTTCTGTTCGAGGTTGGCGCGCTCGTTGCGGCGGGTGCCCGAGGTGTTTTTTTTCTTCTGTTCGAAGAAATAGTCACAGGCGGCCATGAAGCGGTGCCACACCTGGTCGGAGTGTTTCTTGGCAACGGCTCCGATGGTCTTCCACTCTTTCTGCATGCGGGTGAGCTCGTCGGCTGTGGCACGCCAGTCGGTGCTGTCTTTCAGAGCCTCGGCACGCTCGCAGAGAGCCATCTTGCGTTCGAGATTGGTGGCAAGCACGTCCTTCATCTGCTTGAAAAACTCGGCCTTAGCGGCAAAAAACTTGTCGCACACGGCTCTGAAGCGGGCAAACAGTTCGGTGTTGGCCTTGCGGGAGGCATAGCCGAGTTTTTTCCAGTCGGCCTGAGCGTTCATAAACTCTTTGGTCATGGCATCCCATGCGGAATAGGTGCCGAGCGACGAGAAGTCGAGAGCCTCGATGCGCTCGCATATTGCGGTCTTGGCCTCCTCGTTTTCACGTTCTTTGGTCTTGCGCTCTATGAAGAAATCCTGATAACGCTTGTTGATTTCGGTTGACAGTTCCTTGAAACGTCCCCATATCTGCTCGCGCACGTCCTTGGGCACGGGGCCGATGGCACGCCACTGGGTGTGAAGCTCCTGCAGACGCTTGAAGGCTACGATTACATCCTCCTCGGCCTGAAGTTTCTCAGCCTCGGCCACCAGGGCCTCCTTCTCGGCGAGATTCTTCTTGAAGTCATAGTCGCGCAGCTCCTTATTGATTTTGAGCTGGTCGTAAAATTTCTCCACGGCCTCCTGATAGCTCTTCCATATGTCGCTGGAGTATTGCTGGGGCACATCGCCTATTTCCTTAAACTTGGTCTGGAGCTCGCGCACTTCGGGGAACACACGGTTTACATTATCGGCATCCGCGCTCATTTCCACGAGTTTGTCTACGATTTCCTTTTTGCGGTCATAGTTGGCCTGGAGCTCGGCCTCGAGAGCTGCTCTCTGGGCCGCTTTTTTCTCCTTGATGACACCCAGCAGTTCCTTGAAAGTCTCTTCGTCAGGGTCGGCCGACGGCACAAACGCTTCGGGGTCGTTTCCCTCGACAGCCTCGTAGGCCTCACGCTCGGCGCGCACATCTTCATTGCGCAGCGAGTAGAACTGCTGTTTCAGACGGGCCACGTCCTCGGCCGGTATTTCGGCCGCTTCGAGGCCCGAAAGTCGGGTCACTTCCTCGAGTATTTCAGGCTTGGTGAGTGAACGGCGCACAGTGTGTTCCGTCTCGGCGGCCTCTGTAGGCTCGGCCTCGGCGGGTGTGTCTCCCGGTGATACTGTTTGGGCCGAGGGTTCGGACTTCTCCGGGGTTTCGGCAACTGCTGCGTTAAGCTCTTGATTCAAGGTGGGCTCCTTTACCTCTTCAGGTGTCAGGATGGGGTCATTCAATTCCATAATTTGGAGATGGGGTGAAGTGAAAATAATCGATTCAGACTGCTAATTTATAAACAATTTATTGTAATTCCACAAAATTTCCATAATTTTTTACTCCACAATGAGAAAAATGCGTAAAAATAGGGCTGAAACATTGATATTGCTGCCATTTTTGTCCACTTTTCAGTGCTTATGTTTGCAAAATACGCAAAATCGCCGTATCTTTGCACAGATAATTCACATCACCCGCGCATGTGGCGTAATTGGTAGCCGCGTTAGACTTAGGATCTAATGACTCAGGTCGTGGGGGTTCGAGTCCCTTCATGCGCACGGATAAATCCATTGCAGCTCATTTGGCCGCAATGGATTTTTTGTTGTTTCTACAGGTGAGGAGATACAAACAGACAAAAGTTTCAAAAGGGACAAAAGTTTATAATATGCTTTTGTCCCTTTTGAAACTTTTGTATTCTTATGTATCTTATCTTCCCGAGTTGCGCACCATGTCACTGATGTGGTTGTTAAACTCGTCGGAGGCGTTGAGCTGCTCGAGGGTCAGATGCATGCGGTAACGCCAGTAGTGACGCGGGTTGGCGGGGATATTGATAAGCTCCTCGCGCGGGTCGGTGCGGCGGAGCACTCCGTCGGTCGACAGCCAATCCTGGAGCGGAAGGATACACAGCATGGACGATGAGTCGAGATGCATTCTGATGATGCGCTCGCATATCCACGGCTCGGCATACTGCGGTGCTTCGCCCGGCTCGCGCAACACTTCGTTGAAGTATTTCTGCGTGGTGGCGCGGTCGGCCTCCCACCAGCGGCGTATGCCGTCCATGTCGTGGGTCGAAGTGGTGCACACCGAATAGTAGGGATAGGTCCAGGTGTTGCCAAACGGGGTGGTGGGGTCCTTGGGCATGCGCTGTATCTCGAGCACGAGTATTTCGAGCGCGCTCATGACCGCGGGCACGCATGCGGGTATCATGCCGAGGTCTTCGGCACACACGAGCATGTCGGTGGCGTCGATGAGCGGCGGCATCTTCCACATGGCTTTGCCATACCAGAAGTCGTTGTTGCGGCGATAGTAGAAGTCGTTGTAGAGACGGTTGAAACACCACTTTTCGTAGTCGTTGAGACAACGGTACTGATAGGTGTACTGGGCCGAAATGCGGGGGTGATATTTGCCCTTCTCATAGGGGTCTTCGATAAAGAGCACGTCGTCGATGAGTCCGAGCAGGGCCTGGCATATGCGGTCGTTCTCCTCCGAGCCTTCGCCGTTTTCGGCCAGGGTGGCGAAGTGGTCGGCCACCTTGCGCTGGGTGTCAAACTCCTCGCGCAAACGATAGCGTCCGTCACCCATAGGCATGAGATAGCGGTCGCGACACTCGTCGGCTTTGTCACCGAAGAAGTCTTTGAGCATCCATTCGAGTATGAGCGGGTGGGTCTGGCGGTCGGTGTCGAGCCAGAAGTCATAGTTGTGGCGCAGCTCGTCGGCCGAGAAGGGGAGAGCGCGGTTGAAGATGCCGAGCAGTCCGTGGATGGCATCCATCGGTATCTGCCATATGCGGAAAAATCCGAGCACGTGGTCTATGCGGTAGGCGTCGAAATATTCCGACATCTTGCGGAAACGGGCTTTCCACCATGCGAAGCCGTCTTTGGCCATCTCTTCCCAGTTGTAGGTCGGTAATCCCCAGTTCTGTCCCAGCACCGAGAAGTCATCCGGCGGCGCGCCGGCCTGGCAGTCGAGGTTGAAGAGGCGGGGAGAAATCCAGGCGTCGACACTGTTGCGCGAGATGCCGATAGGTATGTCGCCCTTGATGGCTACGCCGTGGGCGCGGGCATAGTCGTGGACCATGCGCATCTGGCGGTCGAGGTGATACTGCTGGTAGTATACGTAATATATGTCATCGAGGTGTGCGGCGATAAATCCCTTGACTTTCTCCTCGTCATAGACGGCATATTCGCCCCAGCGGCTCATGTCGGAGGTGCAGTTGAGGTCGCGCAGCACGCAGAATGCCGCATAGGGCGTGAGCCACGATGCGTTGCGGCTGAGGAAGCTCTGAAATTCGGGCGTAGACATGTCGGCATGACCGTTTTGGGCAAAGAGCTCGCGGGTATACTGGTTCTTGGCCTTGTTGACGCGTTCATAGTCGATCTGCGGCAGGCGGTTGAGTTCACGGCCGAGCTCGTCGAAGTAACGCTGACGCTCCTCGTTGTCGAGCCGTCCCATCTCGCTCAGACGCAGATACATCGGGTGGAGGGCAAAGGTCGAGTTGGCGTTGTAGGGATAGGAGTCGGTCCATGTGTGGGTCATGGTGGTGTCGTTGATGGGGAGCACCTGCACGAAATTCTGATGAGTGCGCACGGCCCAGTCGACCATCTTTTTCAGGTCCATGAAATCGCCCACGCCGAAATCCTCCTCGCTGCGCAGCGAGAATACCGGTATGGCCACACCAGCACCGCGCCAGGGACTCAGGGGGTTGACCAGACGCTGGCCGGCATCTATGACTGCCGCGCCGTCGGCGTGAGGGGGTATGTTGAACCAACGGTTGTCGCGGCCCTCCCAGGCCACTACATCGCCGGTGGCTTTCTTTACTATAAGAAACTTATATTCGCTTGAGTCGGCGATAGCGTCGAGTGGCAGATTGATGCGCCATGTCGGATATTCCGCATCGCTCATGCGTGGTGCTTTGGCTGGGTCCCACGCGCCGAGGGCTGCTGACGCGCCGCTTACGGCCACCGCCTCGTCGGGACGTATCATCGGGGCGTCTACGCAGAGTGTGAGCATGCCGCGGACAGCCTCTACTGCCGGAGTCCTGTCGGCGCGGTTGCATATGCAGTCGGTAAACGCGCTCGCATAGTAGGGTTTGTCCCAAGGCTGGTCGTGCCATCGGTCGAGAATGGTTATTTCCGAAGTGTCGGCCGAGCGTTCGAAGCGATGGCCTTTGCCCCATTCGCGTTTCACGGAGCCGTTGTCATGACGCACGAAGTAACAATAGTTGATTACGTCGAGCGAGTCGGGCAGTTCCACTGTCACCTGCCATGTCTCATGACCGTTGAGTGTCATGGCCACGGCCTTGTCGGTGTCGCCGCCGCCCAATGCTTCGGGTGTGCCCGACAAAAACAGGCTTTCACCCCACTCTGTACGGTAATTGACTTCAAATGTAAGTTTCATATAATAAGTATGATATAATATATTTGATATGCTTTATGTTACAAATGACAAAATTAGTGTTTTTTGTAATAAACGGCAACAATCCGACAGATGTTTTTTAACAGTAATGATCAGAGCCTATTATTGCCGATTGTTGTTGCCGTAATGTGATGTTTTTGGTATTGCAATTGGAAATGAGGCGAATTATGATTAATTTTGTCGCCCCAATTAATGATATTGATATGACCCAACCAAAGGCATCGCAGAAGGTAACTGTCGTGACGGTGTGCTATAATGCTGTCAAAGAGATAGAAAAGACCATCCAGTCGGTTATCGGCCAGACTTATGATAATGTGGAATATATAATAGTCGACGGCGGTTCGACCGACGGTACACTGGATATAATCCGTAAATACTCGTCGCGCATCACCCGTTGGGTCAGTGAGCCGGACAAGGGCATATTTGACGCCATGAACAAGTCGGCGCGTATGGCTACTGGCGAATATATCAATTTCATGAATGCCGGCGACCTGTTTTTTGATGAGAAAGTGCTCTCCGACATTTTTGCCGGCCGCAGCTATGACGAGGATGTGCTCTACGGGTCCACAATCCTGCATTACAAAGGGGGATACAAGCCCCACCGCTCGGCCACGATCGACCGCATGCCGGTGTGTATGCCTTTCTGCCACCAGAGCTCGTTTACAAAAGTGTCGGTCTTGCGCGAACATCCGTTTGACACTACATTTCTCTCCATAGCCGACTGTGTGTTTTTCCGTCAGCTCTACAATCGCGGCGGCACATTCCGCGATGTGAAAAAATACATTGCCATCTATGACATGTATGGCTACGTATCCAACACTTCGCTGAAGTGTTATTTCGAGTCATGCCTCGTACACCGTCAGAATCCCACTCTCGGAGGCTATCTGCGTCGTCTTGTCGACATCAATTTCCGTCCTCTGCGCTACTGCTCGCTGCGGTTCATGTATGCCGAGCGCAAGAAGCCCGGCAAATACTCGCGCACACTCGAGGCTTTCAGACAGACGTATGACGACAAGGCCTGAGGCCGGCATTGACCTGTTTTTCCAACTATTTTTTAGCTGATTCGACACACATTATGATTGCTTATCTTATATATGACCTCAATGTCCGTGGCGGCACACACAAGCAGTTTCTGAAACTGCTTGAATACACCGAAGCCCAGGGTGAACCGTTTTTCATCGTGACCCGTTTTCTCGACTTCGACAAGACCTATCCCGAGTTTCGCAGATATGCCGACCGCATACGGGTCCTGGAGGAAGAGCGCGGCAGCCGCTCGGTGGTGGCGCGTGTGGCACGCACCCTTCGGGCACGACGTCGCCTGGCCGAGATGGTGAGCGATGCCGATGTGGTCAACATCCACGACTGTGGATTTGAGACTCTGCTGCCGGCCTTCAAGGGCAAACGTGTCGTGTGGCAGATCAACGACCTGTATTACGTATTTCAGACGGGAGTTTCCGCCTCAAGCCGTCAGTCTCTACGCAACAGGGCCTTGAAGCGGATCATACTTAACGGCTTGAAATATGTCGACGAGATTACCGTCAATGTCACCAAAAATGCCGAGCGTGTGAAGCGTTGCATGGGGCGTGACGCCACGGTGCTCTATTGCGGAGTCGAGCCTGTGGGCATAACACGCGACATCAACGAGACTTTCGGCCGGTTTGACAGCCGTCGGGTCAACCTGCTCTCGAGCGGTGTGTGGTTTCCCTACCGCAACTATGAGGCTCAGGTCGAGACGGTGAGTCTTCTTGTATCCCGCGGCTATGACGTTCATCTCGACATCATAGGCTCCACCTCCCTTGCCCCCGATTATGTCAGGAAGATTGAGGAGATGATAGCCTCCCGTGGTCTCGGTGACCGCATAGAGATATGCGGCATGGTCGATGAGAAACGATTCAGGGAGCTGCATGAGCGGGCCGACATGTTTTTGTTTGTCAACGTCGATCAGAGCTGGGGCCTGGCTGTGTTTGAGGCCATGAGCTGCGGACTGCCCGTGATAGTGAGCGAGAGTGTCGGGGCTACCGAGATACTCCACGACGGGGTCGACTCACTGTTTGTCAATCCCAAGTCGCCCGAGGCCATAGCCGGCCGCATCGAGAACCTTATGGACGACCGCTCTCTATATACACGCATCTCCGATACAGCCTCTCGCTTTCACCAGCAATATACTTGGGACAAGGCCTACTCCGCCCCCATGCTGAAATTACTGAAAAAGAGCGAAAAGTAGAAAAAAACATTTGTCTTTGTAGGAAAATTAGAATAGCCGACGGTCATTCGTGTCGGCTAAATTACGTACCTTTGTTGGCTAAAATCAGAACCGAAAAATAACACCAAAGGGCAATGACACAATATTACGACCACAACTCACCTTTCGCACTCGAATTTGGCGGCACGCTCGAGCGTCTGCGCATCGCTTACAATACCTATGGCACGCTCAACGAGCAGCGCGACAACGTCGTGTGGGTGTGTCATGCCCTGACTGCCAACAGTGACGTGCAGGACTGGTGGCCCCACACGGTGGAGGAAGGTATGTTTCTCGACCCTACACGTTATTTTATAATATGTGCCAACTTCATCGGCTCGCCCTATGGCACCACGTGCCCGCTGCATGAAAATCCCGCCACGGGTCGCCCCTATTACGGCGATTTTCCCAAGTACACCATACGAGATGTGGTCAATGCCCACCGCATACTGGCCGACGCCCTCGGCATCGGACACATCCACACACTCGTAGGCTGCTCGGTAGGCGGTTTCCAGGCTGTGGAGTGGGCCGTGATGGAGCCGGAGCGTTTTGAGCGTCTCGCCCTCATGGCCACCGACGGCGTGGCCACCCCCTGGACAATAGCCATCAACGAGAGCCAGCGCATGTGCATCGAGGCCGATGCCACCTATGGCGAGTCGCGTCCCGACGCAGGAGCCGCCGGTCTGGCAGCCGCACGGGCCATAGGTCTGCTCAGCTATCGCGGGCCTTCGGGCTATAACCTCACCCAGCGCGACACGGAGGAGTATCCCGCGCCGCGCCGCGCCGTGTCCTATCAGCGTTATCAGGGCGAGAAGCTCGTGCGCCGCTTTGACGCTTATTCCTATCACGCAATTCTTGACTCGTTTGACACCCACGACGTGGGCCGCGGCCGCGGAGGCATGTATGCAGCCCTCTCGACCATCAAGGCCAAGACGCTTGTGGTAGGTCTTACCACCGATATAGTTTTCCCGCCGGCCGACATGATAGCTCTAGCCGCACGCATACCACGCGCCCGTTATGCCGAGATACATTCGCCCTTCGGTCACGACGGATTTCTTGTGGAAAACTATCAGCTCAACGCACTAATGAAACCGTTTATGCAGAAATGAAACCTACCACCAAAGGTTATATCCTCGGTGCCGTGGCAGCAGTGAGCTATGGCACTAATCCGCTTTTTGCCGTACCCCTCTATGAGCTCGGCCTGAGTGTCGGCTCGGTGTTGTTTTACCGTTACGTGGTTGCCACCCTGCTGCTCGGACTGGTGATGTGGCAGCGCGGCTACAGCTTCCGGCTCGCGCCGCGCCAGATACCGCTTATGTTTTTGCAGGGTGTCCTGTTCGCGCTCTCGTCGGTAGGACTCTTTGAGGCCTACAAATATATGGACGTGGGCATCGCATCGACAATGCTCTTTGTCGAACCTGTGCTCATAGCCTTGATACTATGGATATTCTATCGGCAGAAAATCTCTCTGTCGACCGCTCTGGCGATACTCATATCGCTCGGTGGAGTCGTGTTGCTGGCCAATCCCGGGCCAGGAGCCAACGTCTCGACACGAGGTGTCACGCTTGTCATACTGTCGGCCCTGAGCTATGCACTCTATATGATATTTATCAATAAGACGTCGCTGCAACACCTCTCGGGTCCCACACTGACATTCTATTCACTGCTTTTCGGCATCACAGTCATGGTGGTCAAGGTGGGTTGGCTCACGGAGCTTCAGTCCATACCGATGACACCTATGGGGCTTGTGTGTGCCACAGGCCTGTCGGTGTTTCCCACCATTGTGTCGATACTCACCGTGGCTGTGGCCGTGCAACTCATCGGATCGGTGCCGGTGTCGATACTCGGCGCACTGGAGCCTGTGACCGGAGTGCTTGTAGGAGTACTGATATTTGGAGAGATACTCACATTCAAGGCTGTGCTGGGCATAGTGCTCATCCTCGCGGCCGTGTTTGTGCTGGTGTCCCATCCGCGTAAACTGATAAAAAATGGTAAAGCAATGTTTCATCATTTTCGGCTGTCTGGCCGTAGGTGAGATTATCGTATGGCTCACGGGTATATCTATTCCCGGGAGCATACTGGGCATGCTTCTCATGACGTTTCTGCTTGAGAAGAAGTTGCTGAAAGTTGAGGATGTAGCCCCGATGTGCCGTTTTCTGGTCTCCAACATGGGTTTTTTCTTCGTGCCGCCCGGCGTGGCTCTTATGCTCTATTTCGATGTGATAGCCGATTCGTGGCTTGCCATCACTGTGGCAACGGTGGTGAGCACCGCGCTCGTGCTGCTTGTGACAGGTCGTGTACATCAATTATTCCGCCATGGATTTCATAGAAAGTGACATATTTCTTGTGGCCCTCACCTTTGGTGTGTATTTCGGGGCCATGCGTCTGCGCGACATCACAGGAGTGTCGGCATTTCATCCCGTGCTTGTGACCGTGGCCGTGCTGATCGGTTTTCTGCAACTTACAGGCATCAGCTATGAGACATATTCGCGTCCGGGCCATATGATAGAGTTCTGGCTCAAACCGGCCATCGTGGCTCTCGGCCTTCCGCTCTATACCCAGTTGAAAGTCATACGCAAGCAGTTCATCCCGATACTCATGTGTGAGCTTGCGGGCTGTGTGGTGGGCATCATTTCGGTAGTGTTGATAGCCAAATGGATGGGAGCCTCGCGCGAGGTCATAATATCGCTCGCTCCCAAATCGGTGACCAATGCCATAGCCATCGAGATTACCGGCCATCTTGGCGGCATACCTTCACTCACGGCATCGATAGTTGTGCTTGTCGGTTTGCTTGGAGCCGTTGTCGGGCTTAAAGTGTTGAGTCTCGGTAATATATCGAGTCCGGTGGCCCAGGGCATAAGCATGGGCACTGCCGCCCATGTCATCGGCACAAGCCGTGTCAACCAGCTTTCCGAACGTTATGGAGCCTATGCGACAGTCGGACTAATCATCAACGGCGTGCTCACTTCCGTCCTCGCCGGCCCGCTCCTGACACTATTGTTGTAATAAACGTCCGTAATATAATGGCAGCGGCATCAGAATATGACTTCTGATGCCGCTGCCATTATATTGCATTTTACCGATCAGTTGTATCGGTTGAGGCGTGAGAGCGTGAGATTATACTCGTAGAGAGTGTCGATATAGTCGCGGCGGGCTGCTATGAAATAGTTTGACTCTTGGATAAATGTCAGGAAATTAATCTGACCGGCTTTGAGGGCCTTTTGGAGCAATTCATAGTTGGCCTTGTCATTGATCACCGGCTCATACTCGTCTATCGTAGCGCGAAGAGCGTCGAGTTGTCGGCGGTCAGCATCCATTTCGGCCACACGGCGCGCAAGAGCCATCTCCGCATCCATAAGGGCCGCTTCTGCCTCGAGTCCTGACGCCTTGATTTGATGTTTGCGACCCCACATGGGCAGTGTTATACCTATGGAGAAGCCGTTGAAAGTCTCCGATCCTTCCACCTCGTGTTCGTAGCCTATGGAGAATCCCGGTATGCGTGAGCGTTTCTCAGCCTTTACCATCGATTTGGCTGCATCAAGCGATGCCTGAGCCGCCGCAATCTGCGGGTCGCGTTCCTTGATGGTTTCGGCCGAGAGGATGCCGGGAGCCGGCATAATCGGATAGACCGAGCCGAGACGCAGAGCCATATCCGTCACATCCTTGCCTCCGTTGAGGGTCTGGAGCGATGCGAGCAGGGCGGCGCGTGAGGCCTTGAGAGTGTTGAGTTCGCGGTGGGCGGCCATGCGTTCAAGCACGGTCTTGTTGTAGTCAAGACGGGTTTCCGCACCGGCCTCGGCCGCTTTTTTATAGAACATTTCCATGCTGTCCATGCGTTCGGCCAGTTGCGACTGCATCTCGATGAGCTGGGCATTGTGGATTATATCTATAAGCAGGTTGCGTGTTTCCTGACGCAGATCCAGGAGTGTCGACTCCCTGAGAAAGTGCATCGCGCTACGGGAAGAGCGGGTGGCCTCGCGACGTGCGGCATATACTCCGGGCCAGTCGAATGACTGGCTCACCGAGAGCGACCACTTGTTTTCACCGCCCGACTCGGTGTTCCATACACGGCTGAACTCCACTTCCGGAGCTTCGAGAGTATTTTCTCCATATAAGCCTTCCACCTGTGCTTCGGCGCGGGCATTCTCGGCGCGGACGGTGAGATTGTTGTACATCACCTCCGACATTATTTCATCAAAAGTGTCGGCTCCGGCGGCAAGAGGGAGCATCGACATTAGGGCTATGATAAATCTGCGTGTCATGCTTTAGAGGATTCTTTTTTACAGTTGGTGAGATAATACATGATAGGCACCACAAAGATGTTGAGCAGGGTCGACGACAACAGTCCGCCGAGTATCACGATGGCCAGAGGCGACTGTATCTCGTTGCCAGGCTGGTGGCCGTTGACGGCAAGAGGTATGAGAGCCAGAGCCGAGCTGAGCGCGGTCATGAGTATGGGATTGAGACGGTCGGCCGAGCCGTGGAGCACACGTTCCATCAGTCCCTGACCCTCCTGTCGGAGAGTGTCGTAGCGCGACATGAGCAGCATGCCGTTACGAGTGGCGATGCCCATGAGCGATATGAATCCTATGATGGCCGGGATGTTCATCTCGCCCGAGGTCAGGCGCAGGATGAGTATTCCGCCTATGAGCGCGAGCGGCATGTTGAGGAGTATGATGCCCGACTGCACGGCGTTGTGATACTGGCCGTAGAGCAGCAGGAAGATTATCACAAGAGCCAGGAGCGACACGATGAGAAGCGTGCGCGACGCACTTGCTTCGCTCTCAAACTGTCCGCCATAGTTCACATAGTAGCCTTCGGGCAGGTCTATCTCCTCGTCGACTTCGCGCATGATGTCGTTGACCACACCGCGAAGGTCGCGACCCTCGACGTTGGCCGAGATGACTATGCGGCGGCTCACGTTCTCGCGGTTGATGGAGTTGGGGCCGGCTGTCGAGCGCACATCGGCCACCGCGCTGAGGGGTATCTTGCCTTTGGGTGAGTCGATCATGAGCGACGCCACCTGGTCGATGCTGCCGCGCGCGTCCGACTCCATCTTGAGCACGAGGTCAAAGGGGCGTCCCTTCTCATAGACCTGCGATACGGTCTCGCCTGCAAGAGCCACGCGTATGAAGTCGGCAAACTGGCTCATGGGTATTCCGTAATAGGCAAGCATGTCGCGGCGCGGACGTATGTCGAGTTGCGGACGTTCCATCTGCTGCTCTATGTTGGCGTCGACCACTCCGGGCACTTCGGCCGCCACGGCCTTGATTTTATTACCTAAGGCAAAGAGCTTGGTGAGGTCGTCGCCAAACAGTTTGATGGCTATCTGGGCTTCGGTGCCCGAGAGCATAGCGTCGATGCGGTGTGATATGGGCTGGCCTATCTCGATGTTTACACCGGGCAGATGCGACAGCTTATGGCGCAGATCGGCCACCATCTCCTTGCGCGAGCGGCCGTGGTCGAGGGTATAGGGTGCCTCGATTTCGCTCACGTTCACACCGAGCGAATGTTCGTCAAGCTCGGCGCGGCCGGTCTTGCGGGCTACGGTGGTGATTTCGGGCATGGAGAGGATAATCTTTTCGGCCTCACGTCCGAGACGGTCACTGTTGTCGAGCGATATGCCGGGCAGAGTGCTGACATTGATGGTGAGCGACCCCTCGTTGAACGGCGGGAGGAAGCTGCGTCCGAGTGTGAAGAAAATGCCTATGCACACAACGAAAAGGAGCGATACGCCGATTAATATTGGCTTGATGTGCGACATTGAGGCCTCAAGAGCGCGGTGATACCACTGGCTGAGCTTGCGCGAGAGCCACGGCTCCTTCTCGAGCTGCGAGGCTATGCGCTTGTCTCCGAGCAGATAGGTACACATCACCGGGGTGACAGTGAGGGCTACGATGGTCGAGGCTATGAGCGACACCACAAACGAGATGCCCAGAGGTATGAGCATGCGCCCCTCGATGCCCTGGAGGAAAAACAGAGGCAGGAAGCTGGCGATGATGATGAGCGATGAATTGAAGATGGGCATTCTCACCTCCTTGCTCGCCTCGTAGACCACCTGGACTATGGGGCGGCCGGCCTTGAGGTTTTGTCGCAGACGTTTGTAGACATTCTCCACGTCCACGATAGCGTCGTCGACCAGCGAACCTATCGCGATGGCAATGCCGCCGAGACTCATGGTATTGATGGTCAGACCCATGAAGTGGAGAGCTATGATGGTGACGATTATCGACAGCGGCAGGGCTATGAGCGAAATCAGAGTGGTGCGCAGATTCATCAGGAAGAAGAACAGCACTATGATTACGAAGATGGCTCCGACAAAGAGCGACTCCTGCAGATTGCCTATCGAGCGGGCTATGAAGTCAGACTGGCGGAATATGTCGGTGTTGACCTTCACGTCGTCGGGAAATGTACGTTGCAGGTCGTCGAGTTTGGCGTCAATCTTTTCGGTCAGCTCGATTGTGCCGGCACCGGGCTGTTTGGTCACGGTGATGAGTACGGCCGGAGAGGCGTTGACCGATGCCGCACCCAGTCTGGGCTCTTGCGGACGGGCAGCCACCTCGGCTATGTCCGACAGTCTTACGATGCGTGACGGGTCGCTGATTATTACTGTGTTGGCTATAGCGGTGACATCGTTGGTGGTGATGTCGCCTTTGATGATATACTCGTTGCCATAGTCATAGAGCACACCGCCGGCCGCGTTGCTGTTCATGCCGGTCACGGCGTCGCGCACGTCGGTGAGTGTCACGCCGAAACGTTGCATCTTGGCCGGGCAGAGCAATATCTGAAACTCCTTTGCATCACCGCCTATCACCGATACCGATGCCACGCCGGGGAGCGAGAGCAAACGTGGGGCCACCTCGCGGTCGGCGAGTGTGCGCAGATCCATCTGGGTGGTTACCGAGTCGGCCGTCAGACCTATGATCATGATTTCGCCGAGTATAGATGACTGCGGGCCGAGTGTCGGAGAGCCTGCTCCAGGAGGAAACGTGCCCTCGAGCTGTGTGAGTTTTTCCGACACAATCTGACGTGCCAGATACACGTCGGTGTCCCAGCCAAACTCTACCCACACCACTGAAAAGCCCGGAGTGGACGATGAGCGCACGCGTCTCACGCCCGAGGCTCCGTTGACAGCCGTCTCGACGGGATAGGTGATAGTGGTCTCGATTTCTTCGGGTGCCATGCCCGGAGCCTCGGTCATGACCACTACGGTCGGGGCATTGAGGTCGGGAAATATGTCGACCTCGGTGCGCATCAGCACTATCATTCCGTAGATGAGAATGAGTCCTGACAGCACGATTATCGCAAGACGGTTGTCGAGCGAAAATTTTATTATCCTGTTTAGCATTGTATTATGTAAGGTTAAACAGCCTGTGTTTCAGTTTTTATAGATAATATGTCACGTGGTGTCATCGTGAATCAGTGGTTGTGAGAATGACCCTCGGGTGCTACGGTAGCCTGCTCGGCCAGACGCACGAATGTCGCGCCCTTGACCACGGCAGTCTCTCCGGGATTTATTCCGCTGATTATTTCCACGCGCGAGCCGTCGGAGTTACCGAGTTTCACAGGGCGTTTCATATACACATGGTCACCCTTGCGTACAAATACGAATGTCTCGCCCATCTGTTCCACGATAGCGTCGACAGGTAGCGAGATGACCTCGCTGCGGCCCGAGCCTTTGAGATAGACTTCGGTCGCGCTGCCGGGGATTACGGGAGCGGTGCCGTTAAAGCTGAAGTAGACAGGTATATATCCGGGGGTCTCGCCGGCCGAGGCGGGTGCGGATGATAGCAGACGGCCGTTGAAATCGTCAATGTCAACGGTCAGTCCGCTGTGAAAACTCATCACGGCTCCTCCTACGCGGGGCAGAAACTCAGCCTTGGCCACAGGCACGAGGGCACGGAGCGTGAGCGAACTGTTGGCGGCCACGGTAGCAATTGCCTGGCCGGTCTCGACATACTCACCGTCGCTCACGTTGACCGAAGTGATGACACCCTGACGCGGAGCGGTGGCTATGCCTGATGCGGCGGCAGGACTGTAAGCGGCCTTGGCTGCCTCATAGGCGGCAAGAGCATCGTTATATTCTTTTTTGGTAATCAGACCGTCGGCCAGCAGTGGGGTCACGCGGTCAAGTTCTCGCTTGGCATTGTCGACGGCCACCTTGGCGGCATTGTCGGCATCGCCGCCGCTGATGTTGCGGGCTGTGATTGAGGCTATGGCCTGACCGGCTCTTACCTGCGTGCCGGCGTTGATACCCAGATTGAGCCGTATCACACCCGATGTGGGGGCCGACACTACTCCGCGGTCTGTCGAGGAGGGAAGCACTTCGCCCGACACCTTGAGCGTCTCGGTGAAAGCTCCGGGACGCACAGTGTCTACTTCGACACCGAGGCGTTGTGCATCATGAGGTTCAAGCACAATCTCGTCGGCTCCGTGATTGTGGGCATGCTCGTCGGCATGTTCGTCGCCATGCTCTGATTCGTTATGCGAATGGCACGATGCCATCGAGATAACAAGAATTGGGGCCATGAAGAAATACTTCATGCGGTTACTGAGTCTCATGATAAAACAATGTATGGATGAAAAAAATGAATATGTTTGTTTGTCCGGTGCAAAATTAATCAGCGTTTGCCATAGGTCTGTTGCACTATTATGGAGAATCTTTGCAAATTTACAGATTATTTGTATATGAGACAATAGGGACCCAAGCCGAAATGTCGGTGTATCATTGATTAATGCCCACCCCAACTCTGCCTGACATACGCGTCCGCAGGCATCAGCAACCGCACATGCATCCCACGCATGCCTCACCTCATCCCGCATGGGCGTCCGCAGGACGCAGATTTGATCGTAACCTGGTACACCGAAGCGTAGCGGAGGTATGCCGGGAGCTGCATGCAATAAAGAAATGATGTCCGACAGGACATCGGTTATCGTGAGAGGGGGGATTGTATAGTCATCGCGCCCGATAGCTATGCAATTCCCCCCCCACTCTCACAAAAAATCCCTTGTATCGTATTGATACAAGGGATGAAAAGGTAGAAGGTAATAGGAATTTCGTTGAGTTGAGTAGCCCATAGGAGAATCGAACTCCTCTTTCAAGAATGAAAATCTTGCGTCCTAACCGATAGACGAATGGGCCCTTTCTTGCGAAAGTGTTAACGGATGCTTACCTTAGGCAGCGATCTTAGCGATGTGCTTGGCGAGCTTGCTCTTGAGGTTAGCGGCCTTATTCTTAGAGATAGCGTTCTTCGAAGCGAGGCGGTCAAGCATAGCACCGATTTTGCGGTATGCTTCTTCAGCCTGAGCCTTGTCAGTCATTTTGCGGAGGTTACGCACGGCATTACGTGCGGTCTTGGCATAATAACGGTTGCGAAGACGACGCGACTCGGTCTGACGGATTCTCTTAAGTGATGATTTATGATTTGCCATCTTATGATATGTGATTTTTTTTGTTTTATTGTAGCCCATAGGAGAATCGAACTCCTCTTTCAAGAATGAAAATCTTGCGTCCTAACCGATAGACGAATGGGCCGGATTTCAGACATAACTGTCCAAAAGCGATTGCAAAGTTAGTGAGTTTTTTTGTATTAGGCAAACTTTTTTTGAAAAAAATGAAAAAATATGCCCGAAATCGGCTCTTGACGCGGTTATTTCTGTGCGAAAATGTGTAATTTTGTGTTTATAAGCACTTGTTAAGCATGAAAATTTCGTTTGTAGCCCTGAAAATGACGCGTTACAGCGACACGCAGAGTATCCTCACCGCCTACAGCCGCCAGTGGGGCAAGGTGGCGTTTGCCGTGTCGGTGGGCAAAGGCAAGGGTGCATCGCGTCTGAGGGCGTTGACCATGCCGCTGGGGCTTGTAGAGTGTGAGAGCGACATGCGTCCCGGCCGTGAAGTGCTCGCTTTGCGTCAGGCACGGCCGCTGGCGGTGTTTACAGGCACTCATACCAATCCGGTCAAACAGATGATGGCAATGTTTCTCGCCGAAGTGCTTTCGCTTGTTTTGCGCGAGAGTGTGCCTGATGCCGGACTCTATGATTACGTGGCAGCCTCGGCCCGCTATCTCGACAGCATGCCGACAGCCGATGTGGCTAATTTCCACATATGTTTTCTTTTACATCTGGGGCGTCTGCTCGGCATCGAGCCTGATGTGTCGACCTACGCGCCGGGGAGTGTGCTCGATATGCGCGACGGCATATGGCGAAAATCCATGCCTCTCCACGGCGAGGTGCTTGCGCCTGACGAGTCGGAGGCAGCCATGAGGCTGCAACGCATGACCTATGCCAACATGCCGACATTTCGATTCACGCGCGAGCAACGGGCCAGAGCACTAGATATGGTGTTGCGATATTATACGCTGCATGTCACCTCGCTTTCAGGCCTGAAGTCGCTTGATATTCTCAGGTCTATGTTCTGACCTTGAGTGATTCGGCCGACGGTGACACAGCCCCGTTGGCCCGCTCTGACTCCGAGGTGCGCCTGTGCAGTTCGGCCAGCGCGCGGCGATGGGCGCGGTGGATGAAAAACCGGTTGATATACATGCCTGTTGTCGAGACCAGTACGACCAGACTTGCTATGGCTATCCACATGAGTATATCGTGCATATCGAGAGAAAACATATGAGGTGAGTTTTCCTATATAAACACTCTCTTGGGCCGTGATGTTTTTTCGGGATGCAAAAAAGACAAAAGCCCCTGAAGAATCCCGATTGCAATAATCGGAATAAGTCTCAGTTGCAATAATCAGAATAAGTCATGATTTCTAATAATCTGTTGTCAGAAACAGGCTGTGACCTCTTATATCTCCCAACGTCAGCATACTGTTCCAAGATATAAGTATCCAACATCAGCATACAGCCCCACAGATATTGATATCCAACGTCAGCAGGAGGTTGTCACATTGGGGCATATAGGGGCATATATAAGTTGTAAAAGGTTTTTGCAACGTCAGCAAGATGTCCCGACAGGGACATCAGGAGATTGATAGCCGTAAGCATCCTGAGCCTGGAAGGCTCAGGATGCTTACGGCACGAGGATTGTATCATTGGAGATGTCTGAAAGACATCTTGTTACCTAAAGTGCAAGCAGATATGAGCGGAACGCTTCATAATCCTTACTCATCTCCACCGACTGTTTTGCACCCTTCATGAAAGCCTTGAGTCGGTCGGGAAACTCTACCATTGTGCCTGTATGGGCCTCCACGGTCTCCTTGAATTTAGCCGGATGGGCAGTCTCGAGAAACACTCCTGTCTCGCCAGGCAAAAGCATCTGCCGCAGAGCACGGTAGCCCACAGCTCCGTGTGGGTCAAGTAGATAGCCCGTGCGGCGGTGACAGTCGGCCATAGTTTCGGCAATGAGACCATCCGAATAGGTAGTACCCGAGATGAGCGAGGCTATACGCGAATGGTCGTTGCCGTAGAGATCAAGAATGCGGGCAAAGTTGCTCGGGTCACCCACGTCCATCGCATTGGCGATGGTAGCGACACTCGGACGAGGGGTGTACACCCCGCTCTGCAGATAATCAAAGAATACATCGTTGGCATTGTTGGCAGCGATAAATCTGCGTATGGGCAGACCCATACGGTGGGCTATGAGTCCGGCGGTGATATTGCCGAAGTTGCCGCTCGGCACACACACCACAAGATTGTCGGCCTTGCCGGCTTTTTTCAGTTGGGCATATGCGTTGAAATAATAGAACGCCTGAGGGAGAAAGCGGGCCACGTTGATGGAGTTGGCCGATGTGAGGAGCAGACGGTCGTTGAGCTCCGCATCGAGAAACGCGCTCTTGACCAGCCGCTGACAGTCATCAAACACTCCGTCGACCTCGATGGCTGTGATGTTGCGTCCGAGCGTGGTAAACTGACATTCCTGTATGGGACTCACTTTGCCCTTGGGATAGAGCACATGGACGTTGATGCCATCCACGCCAAGGAAACCGTTGGCTACGGCCGAACCTGTATCGCCGCTCGTGGCCACAAGCACATGGACGTTGATGCCATCCACGCCAAGGAAACCGTTGGCTACGGCCGAACCTGTATCGCCGCTCGTGGCCACAAGCACATGGACGTTGCGGCGGTCATTGCCCCGGCTTATGAAGTATTGGAGCAGACGGGCCATGAAGCGCGCACCTACATCCTTGAAGGCCAATGTCGGGCCGTGAAACAGTTCCAGACTGTAAATACCCGGCTCGACTTCGGCCACCGGAGTGGGAAACGATAGAGTGTCGCATACGATGGCGTCAAGGTCAGAGGTGGGTATATCCTCGCCGAAGAAAGCCCGGGCCACCGTGCAGGCCATCTCGTGAAACGACATGCTGTCGATGTTGTCAAAAAACTCAGCCGGAAGTCTCTCTATGCGTTCGGGCATATACAGGCCACGGTCGGGGGCGAGCCCCTTGACCACGGCCTCGGCCAGTGTCACGTCGGGCGATGTATGGTTGGTGCTGTAATATTTCATTTTCATCAGTGTTGTTACAGATTCATGAACTCATGCATGAACTCCATGAGCCGGAGAGTGCCGTAGGCTCCGCGGGCACATTGTGCCTCGGAGTAGGCTGTCACGCTGTCGGGTGTGATGCCGGGGTGCCATATGGTGAAAGGCACGGGCTCAGCCTTGTGTACACGCAGTTCCACAGGGGTGGCGTGGTCGGGCAGCAGGGCTATGGCTATCTGCTCGCCTGTGCGGGTCACCTCGTCGAGTATCGGGCCGACCACGCGTCGATCGAGATATTCGATGGCTTTGACTTTGAGGTCTATGTCGCCGTCGTGGCCGGCCTCGTCGGTAGCCTCTACGTGCAGAAACACAAAGTCATCGCTGCGCAGTGACTCAAGCGCGGCACGGCATTTGTCTTCATAATTGGTGTCGGCCAGACCTGTGGCTCCCTCCACATCGATGGGGCGCAGTCCGGCATAACGTCCGATGCCTCTGATGAGGTCGACCGCCGTGATGACCGAGCCTGTCTTGATGGCCGGATACATCTGACTGAGCGTAAGCATCGAGGGACGGTAACCCGGGCTCCAGGGCCATATGGAGTTGGCTATGGGGCGTCCCTGCTGCGAGTGGCGCAGGTTGACGGGATGAGAGGCGAGAAGAGCCTGTGACCGCTCTATGAGATTGTTGATCAAAGCTGCTGTCTCGGCAGCCGACATGCGGCCTTCCTCCGTCACCTCCTCGTAGGCCGGAGCGTCGGGCAGCGGTCTGACGAGCAGCGGCCGCCAGGCTTCGCCGGGATGGTCGTGGGGCGGGGTGGTGATTATGTGCTTGTTGCCGCCGCGTATGACGAGCAGATGGCGGTATTGTATGCCCGGAATAAATCTTACGCGGTCGTCGCCAAGCTCGCGGTCGAGCATTTCGATGAGTTCACGCCCCTCCTCGGTAGTAAGATGTCCGCCGTGGTGGTTGGTGATGTCACCGGCGGCAGAGAGAGTGAGAATGTTGCATCGCATGGCCATGTCGCCGGGCTGCATGTCATAGCCTATGCTCGCAGCCTCGAGCGGCCCGCGGCCCTCGTATACTTCATTGAGGTCATAGCCGAGTATGGCAGTATTGGCCACCTCGCTGCCCGGCGCGAAACCTTCGGGGACCGTAGTCAGCAATCCCGAACGTCCTTGCGAGGCAAGGCGGTCAAAGTTGGGTGTGTCGGCATATTCCAGCGGAGTCTTTCCGCCGAGCCGTTCCACCCGATGGTCGCTCATGCCGTCACCGAGTATTATAAGGTGTTTCATTAGTTCTATGTATATGGGGTGGAGAGGATAGGATAGTATGGAGTGTATAAAATAGTATGGAGTGTATAAAATAGTATGGAGTGTGTAAAAGAGAGGGAAATTAAACTCTTTAAACCCTCTAAACTCTCTAAACTCTCTAAACTTTTTTAAACTCTAAGTATTAGCTGTAGATATGATGTTGGCGAAGACTCCGGCAGCGGTAACGGCCGCACCGGCTCCGTAGCCCTGTATGAGCATCGGATATTCGCGGTAGCGTTCGGTGGTGAGCAGCACGATATTGTTGGAGCCTTCCAATCCGTAGAACGGGTGGCGCGAATCGACAGCCTCAAGTCCTACGCTCATGCGTCCCATCTCCATGCGGGCCACGAAACGCCAGCGTTTGCCCTCGGCTTCAAGCACCTTGCGGCGAGCCTCGAAGTCGGCGTCGAGTTCGGGCAGACGACGCCAGAAGTCTTCGATTGAGCCGTTCATGATATCGTCGGGCACAAAAAGATTGCGCTCCACCTCGTCCTGCTCGGCGCGGTAGCCACCCTCGCGGGTAAGGATGACAAGTTTGCGTATCACGTCGGTACCGCTGAGGTCGATGCGCGGGTCGGGCTCGCTGTAGCCGAGCTCCTTGGCCAGACGTACGGTCTCGGAGAATGGTGTGTCGGCCGACAGGGCATTGAATATGAAGTTGAGTGTGCCGCTGAGCACAGCTTCGATGCGGAGTATGCGGTCGCCCGACGAACGCAGGTCGTTGATGGTGCCGATGATGGGGAGGCCGGCTCCCACGTTGGTCTCGTAGAGAAATTTCACTCCGCGCTGCAGAGCGGTCTCCTTGAGCCGGGCATAGCTTTCGTAGGAGTTGGAAGCGGCCACCTTGTTGGCTGCTACCACCGATATGTTGTGGTCGAGAAATGTCTGATAGAGTTCGGCGATCTCCTTTGAGGCCGTGCAGTCGACAAACACGCTGTTGAATATGTTCATCTTCACTATCTCGTCGCGCAGTGAGGCAGGAGTCGATGGTGTGCCGGTCTCGAGTGCCTCGCGATAGTTGGCCAGATCGATGCCGCCGCGGTCAAGGACGAGACGCTTGCTTGAAGCGATGCCGACGACGTTGAGTTTCAGACGGTGGGTCTGCATAAGCTCCTCCTTCTGTGAGCGTATCTGCTCGATGAGCATGCCGCCGACAGTGCCGACGCCGCATATAAAGAGGTTGACCTCCTTGTATTCGCTGAGGAAAAACGAGTCATGGAGCACATTGAGCGACTTGCGTAGCGACTGTCCGTTGACCACAAACGAGATGTTGGTCTCGCTCGCGCCTTGCGCGCATGCTATGACACTGATGCCGCTTCGGCCCAGCGCGCCGAAGAGCTTTCCGGCGATGCCCGGGGTGTGCTTCATGTTCTCGCCCACGATGGCCACCGTGGAGAGGCCGCTCTCGGCATGCATGGGAAACATCGCGCCGGTGCTGATTTCCTTGGCAAACTCGTTGTCAAGCACGCGCACGGCTTCGGCTGCATCCTCGTCGCGCACGCCTACCGAGGTGGAGTTTTCCGATGAAGCCTGACTCACCATGAACACCGAGATGCCATTGTCGGCCAGAGCCGTGAATATGCGTCGGTTCACACCGATGACGCCGACCATCGACAGTCCGGCAACAGTGATGAGCGATGTGCCGTTGATGCTCGATATGCCCTTGATCGGTTTGCGGTCATCTTCGATGACGTTGCGTATCACTGAGCCGGGAGCCTCGGGACGGAAGGTGTTTTTGACGAGTATTGGTATGTTTTTGACACACACCGGGTAGATAGTGGGAGGATACACCACTTTGGCTCCGAAGTTGCAGAGCTCCATCGCCTCGACATAGCTCAGCGAGTTGATGGTGTAGGCTGTGGGGATGACACGCGGGTCGGCGGTCATGAAGCCGTCGACGTCGGTCCATATCTCCAGCACTTCGGCGTCAAGGGCGGCCGCTATGATTGAGGCTGTGTAGTCGCTGCCTCCGCGCCCGAGGTTGGTGACTTCGCCTGTGACGGCGTCGCTCGAGATGAAGCCGGGCACGATGTGTATGTGTCCTTCATATTCCGGACCTGAAAATTCGGCGCGTACAAGTTGGTTGGTCAGTTCGGTGGCCAGCAGACTCTTGTGGTGCTTGACTTCGGTGCGTATGAAGCTGCGCGAGTCGTGCAGCACCGAGCCTTTGACCAGACGGTTGACTATCAGCGAGCTCAGACGCTCGCCATAGCTCACGATGAGGGCCTGTGTCTTGGGGCTCAGGTCGCGTATGAGGAAGAGTCCGTGATATATCGAGGCCAGCTCGTCGAGCAGTGTGTCTACGCTGGCCTTGAGCGACGCGGGGTCGTCGGTGATGACTTCGTCTATTATATTATGGTGGCGCAGTGTGAGGCCGGCCATGCCTTCGCGGAAAGTCTCATCGCCCGCGGCGGCTGTGACGGCCGTGGAGATGAGCATATCAGTGACCCCGCCAAGGGCACTGACCACTACCACCACAGGCTTGTCGCACCCTTGGGCTATTTCTTTGAGATTCTTGATCCCAATGACGCTCCCCACTGAGGAGCCTCCGAATTTTAAGACTTTCATTAATATTAATTTTTTAAAAATTAGATGCAAAAATAGTGATTTTTTTGATGTGAGATGCGCTAAAAACTTAAATATTTAAATGAAAGACTGAAATTTTTATGCAAAAATGGATTTTTAATGGATTATGTCACGCTTATATGGGGCTTAGGATGTGAGGGGTGAAATGATGCTGCGGTGTGTCATAGTGTAATAGTGTACTAATGCACTATGACACTAATCCTGGCGGGTGTCTTGTTGATGAAACAGTCTTTCCCTGTCACGGATAATGGCCTTGGCCGTGAGGTGCTCGGGTACAAATTTCCAGTTGGGGGTCACGGTCGGGCTTATTGTGCCTTTGCGCTTGATTGCTTCCATCAGATAGTAGCGCAGGTCGAGCGGGGTGGTGTGTATGATGCGGCTTTTCAGTTGGTCGGACGGTATGCCGGCTCCGCGTGTGAGTAGTTCGCCTCCGCCGTTGGCCCGGTAGGCGTTGACTGCCACGCTGTAGGTCTTGTCAAGGTCAAACGGTGAGCCGTCGGCCATCGAAATGATATGTATCTTGTTGCCTTGCATTTGAGTGACATCGACTTCATAGATTATACCGTAGGCCGAATCGAAGTTGTAGGATGGATTGATGAGAAAGGTGTAGTCGCCTTTGATATGGTTGCCGGTCGAGAATTTCAGCAGCGGATCGTCGGGCGACTGCATTACGGCTGTCCACAGATTGTAGCTCATCTCGAGATGATTTTTAATCTCGCGACCTGTCAGCGAGAGTGTGCACAATTGATTTTCGTAACGGTAGAGTGTGAACATGTCGCTGATGCGCAGCGGTCCTTCATGGAGAGTGGCGTCAAACGAGGTGGGTGACGCCAGCGAGATGTCGGCTCCCGACACTTCAAGCTGGAGGGTGTGTATGAGTTGCATGAAGGCCGATGGTCCGAAATAGACATCGCGTCCCGAAAATTCGCCGGAGGCCTCTCCGATTACCTGTCCGACCAATTGGAGCGTGTGTGTGCGTTCCGGTTCAAACTCGGCCATGAATGTGGGGTCGGGGGCATAGCTGTCGAGCCGCACGAGGTCGCCCTCGACGTCGAGTATGGCCACACGGCCGTCGGGGGCCACATCGGCCGTGACTGTGGCTTCGGCCACAAGACGGGCGTGCGCGCCGGGGTTGAGCAGCAGTATTCCCGTCGACTCGCGGCGCACAGCCCTCAGATGGTCGTGGCCCATGAATATGAGGTCGATGCCCTCGACTTCGCGAGCCACAAGTCCCGAGGCGTTTTCGAGCCATTTGCCTGTCAGATGAGTGCTTTCATAGCCTGAGTGGAAGAGTCCTATCACCATGTCTGGCCGCTCATGACGGCGTATGTGCTCCACCCATCGGCGTGCGCTCTCCACCATGTCGGTCACCTCCATGCCCGACCACAGTTCCTCAGGCAGCCATGCCGGTATGGCCGGGGTGAGCAGTCCGAGCACGGCAAATCTCACACCGTCGCGCTCGATGACGGCATAGGGTCTGAAATAGGGCTCGCCTGTGGCAGTGTCCTTCACATTGGCTCCGAGCAGCGGTATGGGAGACAGGTCGTCACGATAGCGGTCATAGACCGGATGGCCGGTCTCTATGTCATGGTTGCCTATAGTCTGAGCGTCGTAACCCATACGTTTCAGCATGCGTGCCACGGGATGAGTCACTCCGGTCTCGATAAAATTATAGAAATAGACCGGCGGCTGGCCTTGCAGTATGTCGCCGTTGTCGAGCAGCACCACGCGGTCTTCGCCAAGACGTGACCTCAGGTCTTTCACATAAGCCGACACCCGCGCCAGCGAGCCTGGAGCGGGTGAGAGAGTCGTGAAATCATAGGGATAGAGCATGCCGTGGACATCGCCTGTCACGGCTATCTTGAATACTTTTCTCATGGATTGGGACCGGTATAGAGTGCGCGCACTTTACCTACGGGCAGTTGGCCTTCCACTTTGAGAGGTATGCGTCGGTCGTCGGCTGAAATCCATCCTTCGATGGGGGCCGATGACACCTTGCCGTGGCGGGTGAAATTGAAGTTGATGTAAAACGCCGGGAGGTTTTCACCGTTGAGCTGCACGGTTTGCCGTCCCATATAGGTGATGGTGAGCAGTTCCTTCTTGGAGCCGGAGAATATGTTGACTGTCACGCTGTGGCCTTTGCTCATCGAAGGAAAGTCGAGTGTGCGCAGATAGAAAAACGCGCTGAGCATGTCGACCGTCATGCCCTGGGCCTCGAGATTGATTGTCGAGGTCGAGAGCGGAGCTCCGGCCGAGGCTCGCTTGTAGCGTACAGCTTCGGCTGTAAAGGTATTGCCCGAATGGTGAAACGTCACTATGTCCTTCTTGTATTTACCGGCCTCATGGGCTATATAGGTGTATTTAAGAGGATACAGCCCCTCTTTGGTCATAGTGGAGTAGAGCGTGTCGCGCAACATATATATACTGTTGGCCCACGGCGCGTTTTCGGCAAATACCGATGCCTTGTAGCAGTCTCCGTCGTTGCGCAGACTCATGGTGGCATATCCGGCCACTTTGTTGATAAACCCCCACTTGTATATTACGTCATAGGTAAGAGTCTCGTCGACAAGACTTACTGTGGGTGATGACTGCGCTCTCATCGCCGGGATGCACATCAGCAGCCACAGGAGTGAGAGAATGGATATACGTTTCATAACTTTAGATATTCAAAAGGGGGAGTTAAGAGAGCCCCCTTTCAATATAGACAATTCATGCTGCGCGATGGTTTAATCTTCCATATCGCCGACCGGCAACGGGAGATCAAACGGCAAAGCCGAGCGGTAGCTTTGCTCGATGCGTTTGTTGCGCCAGCATTTGCGGCACACGGCCATGTAGCGGTCGTCGCCTCCTATCTCCACCTGCGCACCCTCCTCGACAAAGTCACCGTTGCTGCCTATGCGGGCATTGATTATGGTCTTGCGTCCGCAGGTGCAGGTCGATTTTATCTCATCGATAGTGTCGGCTATCTCGAAGAGGCGGCGCGAGCCTTCAAACAGGTTGCTGCGGAAGTCGGTGCGCAGTCCGTAGCATATGACGTTGCTTCCGAAGTCGTCCACCACGCGTGCCAACTGGTCGACCTGATCGGCGGTGAGAAACTGGGCCTCGTCAACGAGTATCCAGTCAGTCACGGCTTTGTCCTCCTCACACATCTGACGCGCCATCTCATAGAGATCGGTGTCGTGATATATCCATCGACATTCACGCTCGATGCCTATGCGCGAGCGTATCACGTTGGTCGATTCGCGTGTGTCGACGACGGGTTTGAAGCACACATAGCGCATGCCACGTTCCTCAAAGTTATATGCGGTGGTAAGGAGGAGGGCCGTCTTGGCCGATCCCATAGTGCCGTAGCGGAAATAAAGTTTGCCTTTCCTGTACATCTTCATGAGAATGGTTTGGAAAGGCAAAGATAATTATATTTTCCGAGACTACGTGTCGGTCGGAGTCAATTTTAGCATATGTAAACAGCCTATTCGGTCTGCTTGGTCAATACGAAATCCTCATGGTTGTACTCATATTTCAGAAGCGCGCCTTTGACCTTCACGTCATCCATGTGGCGCATGGATGCATATCGGGCAGTGAGGGCCACACGTATGCCGTGCTCGATAGTCTTGCACAGGTCAGGGCGTATGGAGTCGACAGCGGGTGACGACAGGGCCAGAGGATTGTTGTTGGCCACTACAGCGTCAGGGTCAACCTCCACCACGAGCGACTGAGGGTCGAGCGACAGGGCTATCTCATCGTCATCAACCACAGTCCATGTGCCCGATATTGACGTGCGGGCCGAGGCCGAGAGACTGAGCGGCTCTATGAGCGCGCTGTCACCGACTATCTGTGTGGTGGTGTTGACCATGCCTGTGACAGTGACAGACCCCGACAGAGTCTCGTTGGCGGTCATGGCGGCTGGTAGAAACTCATAGGTGTCTATGATAGTGGCTGTGATGGCCGAATTGTCCGAAAAAGTCTCGGGTGTTCCCTGCCATGTGCCGGGAATCTCTTTGGCGAAACGTGCTTCACTGTTGCTGCATGACACTACTATCGAACCGACGGCAAGCAGTTCAAAGAGCGGTACGAGAGATAATAAAGATTTCATACGTGCAAAAATTTACTTTATCAACACACAAATACAAACAGATGTTTAGAAATATGACTTAAATTCGCTAATTTTGCATAAATCCAACCGACATCTATGAGCGTAAATAAGGTAATACTTCTTGGCAACGTAGGGCGTGACCCGGAAATACGTTATGTGGAGACTCGTCCGATAGCCTCGTTTCCGCTTGCCACTGACGAGCGGCCTGTCAGGCTTCCGGACGGCACCGAACGTCCCGGCCGCACCGAATGGCACAATATTATAATGTGGGACGGGGCGGCCGAGATGGCCGAGCGTTACATACGCAAGGGCACACGCCTGTATGTCGAAGGCCGTCTGCGTTACCGCACGTGGGAGGACCGCACAGCCATCAAGCGTACGGTCACCGAAATCTATGTCGACACCTTCGAAATCCTCGGACCGCCGAGAAATAATTGAAAAAAATTACAGCACAAGGAGTGCGATGCGGTAGACGATGAAGGCGAAGAGCCAGGCGACGAGGGTGTTGTAGATGATTGTGAAGAGGCCGTAGCGGGGATTGCCGGTCTCTCGGACAACGGCTGTGACTGTGGCTATGCACGGACAGTAGAGGAGGATGAATATCATGAAGCTCAGTGCCATGGCCGGGGTGAAGTCGGGACGGCCGGTGACGGGGTTTGTCTCCGTGAGACGTGTCGAGAGGGTGCTGTCCTCTGCTTCTTCGTCGCCCGTGTAGAGTACTCCGAGCGTTGATACTACAATTTCTTTGGCGGGGACGCCGGCTATGGCTGCCACTGTCGCACGCCAGTGAAAGCCGAGCGGTTCCATGAGCGGGTTGAGTGCTTTGCCCACCATCTGCAGGTAGGAGTCGGACGAGGGGTCGATGGCCGAGTCGTCGGCCGGTGTCACGGTCTGCTCCATGGCTGCGGGTGAGGGTTGTTCGTGGCGCGGGAAGTAGTTGAGCACCCATACGAAGATGCTTGCCACGAGGATTATGCCGCCCATTTTGCGCAGATATTGTTCGCCTTTGCCCCACATGTGGCGCATGGTGGCTTTGAAGGTGGGCACGCGGTAGGGGGGGAGTTCCATCACAAAAGGGGTCTCGTCTTCACCAAACCAGAAGCGGCGCAGGAGTCTGGCAGTGAGTCCGGCCACAAATATGCCGAAGAGATAGATGCTCAGAAATACAAGTGTGGCATGCGAGGGGAAGAATGTGCCGATGAGCAGCACGTAGATGGGGAGTCGGGCCGAGCAGCTCACAAAGGGGTTGATGAGTATGGTGATGAGTCGGCTCGAACGGCTTTCGATGGAGCGTGTGGCCATTATGGAGGGTACGGTGCAGCCAAATCCCATTACGAGCGGTATGAATGACTTGCCGTGCAGACCCAGTCGGTGCATGAGTCTGTCCATGATGAAGGCGGCTCGGGCCATGTAGCCGGAGTCTTCCATGAACGAGATGCATGCATAGAGGATGAGGATGTTGGGCAGGAATACGATGACGCCGCCTACGCCTCCTATGATGCCGTCGGCCAGGAGGTCTTTGATCCATCCGTCTGGCAGATATTCGCGTGAGAGGTCTCCGAGCCAGCTTACCAGTGATTCGATCCATTCCATCGGGAATGAACCGATGTAGAATGTGGCCCAGAAGATGAAGGTCATTATGGCCAGGAATATCGGGAAACCAAACAGTTTGTTGGTGACGATGGTGTCGATGATGTGGGTGGAGCTGTAGCCGGCTTTCTCTTCTTTGACCATTGTCTCGGCGAGCGCGCCGGCTATGAATCCGTATTTTTCGTCGGCGATGGCCGATGTGATGTCGAGGGTGGGGTTGACACGCTTGAATTCCTCGACGCTTTTGTTGCGCATCTTCAGCAAGTGTTCGGCGTCGGGGAGCGAGAGCACCTGATGCTGCACTTCGGCATCACCTTCGAGGAGCTTTATGGCAAGATAGCGCGGTGAGAACTGACGCTCTACGGAGGGGTGTGATTTGAGTTCGTCCTTGATGCCTGAGAGTGCTTTTTCGAGCTGTGAGCCGAGCGATACGTGTACGTGGCGTACCGAGGGCTCGGTGCCTTCATAGATGCGTATCACGGTGTCAAACAGTTCGTTGATGCCGCGGCCGCTCTTGGCTGCGGTCGGGATTATGGGCACTCCTATCATCTCGCCGAGAGTGCGGTAGTCGAGCTGTGTTCCGTCGCGCTCCAGCTCGTCATACATGTTGAGGGCTATCACCATGGAGCGGTCCATGTCGATAAGCTCGGTGGTGAGGTAGAGGTTGCGCTCGAGATTGGAGCCGTCAACCACGTTGATGATTACGTCGGGGGTCTCGTCGCGCAGATAGCGTCGGACATACAGCTCTTCGGGCGAATAGGAGGCGAGAGAGTAGGTGCCGGGAAGGTCGACGATGTTGAATCGGTAGCCGTTGTGGGTGAATGAGCCTTTCTTTGCGTCGACCGTCACGCCGCTGTAATTGCCTACGTGCTCGCGTGCGCCCGAGGCTACGTTGAAGAGCGATGTCTTGCCGCAGTTGGGGTTGCCGATAAGGGCGATGTTGATTACCTTGTGTCTCTCGTGGCGTATGGCAGTGACCTGTTCGCATGTGTCGTCCACGGTGTTGGTGTGGGCCACGGATTCGTGGGGCAGGCCGTCGACGGTGGGTTCCACTTCCACGAGGTCGGCTTCGGCACGGCGCAGTGACACTTCATAACCCATAATTTCATATTTGACGGGGTCTTTGAGCGGGGCGGCCATCAGTACCTTGATGTCCTGTCCGCGCACAAATCCCATCTCGATCATGCGTTTGCGAAATGCTCCGTGGCCTAATATCTTTATAATGACGCCGGTCTCTCCGGTGGTGAGCTGCGATAGTCTCATAGTCAATGCGTAATTTACCGACTGCAAAATTAATCACTAATTTCCAATCTCAAAATACCTAATTGTAGTGAATTTATTGCATAATTACGATTGATTGTGATGTGGATGTTTTTCACTTATTGTCGTAGTGTTTTTTATAATAGCTATGAAACCATGAATAGGATAATAACAGTTCCCATTTGTAGGGGTATATGGTATATTTATTCAACAGGTTGCTGTCATTGCAGTGTTTCATAATAAGAATAATCTTTGTCCTGCGGTCATTGACGGCACTAATGATTGTATCAAGATCAATATGACGGAGACAATACCATATCCGTCGGATTTCCCGGAGAGGCTTACAGTTAAGTTTCGCAGCAGAGATTGCAACTGTTATATTTGACTTTTGTCTGGCTTTGTCGGCGGCTTTTGCTTCTCCTGATGGTGTGTATTCAATGTTTTGCTCAATGTCTGCATCGAAAAATACAGGGATTAAGAATTTTTCCTGTCGGGCATTGTTACAGCATAAGTGACTGTTGTTGTCAGGGATGAATGAGCCGTCGCAGGATATGAGGAAATTGTGATATGCAACTGTATGAGGTAACGGTGGCCTGGGTGTGGATATTGATTTGCCTGAAAAAACATCGGTGTGGATGAGATTTATCTCAGACAGCTCATTATACCCCAATGATATATAGCGATTAAATTGGTCAATGGATGAACTTTGCGGGATAATGTGTTCCAGAGTTATCTGTGGGGAGCCTTTGGGAAGCTGACGCATGCAGTAACAGCACATGTCATTCTGAACATCTCCGAGCAGTATGGCCATCTCGTTGGAGTAGTCCGGCCGGAAAGTATTGGAATAATCGATGTTACGATATACTTGTCGTCCGTTTTCGGAGACAACACACTTATCTGCAAGATATCTTTCAGTGATATTGTTACCGTCGACCTGACGATGTAATGTCTCGATGTATTCCATCTTATATGATTGTGTATTATTCCTCTTTAGCCTTGTGAATCAATCTCAGTGACTCTTTTTCATTTCCTGTCAGAGTGTTGAGTTGTCGCAGTATTTCGTTCATCAGTTCCTGCTCGTTCTCTTCTTCAAGCAGCAGATATGTTTCAATGAGATTGGCGATGTCAGAAGTGCGAGGCTCAACGTCCATAACCTCGCTTACTCCGGAATCATAGTCAAGACCGTAGATGTCACGGAGCTGTATCGGACCGATGGTGTCATCGGTCATCTTGTAGATGACATTCTGCCCGTCATTACTGTTTATATTAGTAATTACCAGCGGGGAATGTGTGCTGAATATGAATTGTATATCAGGGAATGTGGATGTAAGGGCTGCAATGATTGTCTGTTCCAGTTCGGGGTGGAGGTGCAGGTCTATCTCGTCAATAATCACTATGCCGTGAGGCTGATTGGTATTTTCGTTAAGAATATACCATCTGGAGGCAATCTCCAGAACGATTGAAAATAGTCGTCTGTAGCCGGCCGGTAGCCGTTGAAGTATTTGGGATCTTGTATTGCCAAATCGGAAGTTCAGATGCCAACTGTTGGATTCCAGAGAGCTGGTGATGGTCTTGATAACAAAATTGCCTGGTAGTTTTTTAGAGAAAGCAATAAGTGTGTCGCTTACATATTTTAACTCTTTGTAAGCAGGATCAGTTATCGCGTTGTCTCCATCAGGTTCATTAATGAATCCGAGAGTGAGATTGAACATATTGCATAATCTCGCTTCCCAGAAAGATGTGCATGAAGCCTCATAAGTCCATTGATAATATCCTACACCGCGGGGTATGGTCGGCGCGCCGGTATATGGTAATATCTTGTCGTCGATTTTGGACTTGCGATGAGGAAATGAGTCTGAAAAATACACCAGTAACGGATAGTCAGCTCCGTTTTCGACACAGTCGGCAAACCTAAGGTATGCATCCTTGTAGAGCGAGTATTGCAGACGTCCTTTGTCTTTTGATGTGCGGCGAAGTTCCCATGATAATTCCTGGTTATGGAATGTCGCAGTCCCTTTTAGAGATGCGTAGTCGGCTATTTTACGAGTATAGTCATCAAAATGAAAGTCGGATGAGATAAAGTTTTTGATTTTAAGGTCGGGTATGCCTGTTGCGATGAAGTGGCCTTCAAATGTTGATTCGGTAGAGAATATGAAACTGCACAAATTGCGTATCGCTTGTATCAGACATGACTTTCCGGCTCCGTTTTTGCCAAAAAGAACGGTGCATCCCGGTGCGAAAGAAACCGTATAGTCCTTAAAACACCTAAAATTCTCAATTTTTATATCATTCAGTTTCATAGAGCAAAAGTAAAGAAAAAAAATGGTTTTTAGATGCCAAAAATAGAAAACGCCAGCTAAAAAATCGTCCCCGATATCCAGACGGATGTCGGGGACGATGGTGTGTAAACGGTTATTTTATGCTAAGAGGTTGTTTATGTCTGTTACTTAGCGGGGATGGCGTCGTAGGCGGCGAGGGCTTCTTCGAAGCGGTTTTCGAGGTCGGCGAGCTTGTAGAGGCCGTCGGCGTTCTTTTCAAGGCCTTTGAGCGAGAGCGGATATATCATGGGGGGATTGTCGAGCGAGAGGAGTTCCATGTTGCGGAGTTGGTCGACAGTCTGATATACGATGTTGATGTCGGCGTATTCCTGTCCGTCGGCTCCCTCAAACTTTTCGATTACAATCTTTGAGCCGATGGGTGTTTTTTTCTCGATGGCGTCTGGCAGTTCGTATTCTTCAACACCGAGAGCTGTGGCTACTGACGAGAGGTTGCTGTCGTGGCCTACGAGGAATGTGAATTTGCGGTCGGGCGATCGAAGCTCGTCATACATATACTGAATGAGCGGATTGGCCACGTTGACGGCTACGATAGGCGCGGTGAAGAGTACGTCCTGATATACGTCCTTGATGTGGGCGAGCTGTGACCACTGGTCGCGGGTGAGTTTTTTGCCGAAGGCAGCCTTTACGGAGTCGGGTTCCTCGTAATACTGGAGGATGAAGGCATCGGAGGCTGCGTTGAGGTCTTTGAGAGCCGAGCCGGCTTTCATCGAGGGTTCCTTGAACTTCTCGAGCACGATTTCGGTGTTATAGTTGGTGAAATCCTTGAGCTTTGGGTCGTTGCTCTTGGCCATGGGGGAGTCTTTGGTGTCCATTACTTCCTGTATGAACTCATAGTTAGGAGCTATGGCCTCGTTGATGCCCACGATGCCTTTCTTGCCGCCCATGGCGTTGATCTGCTCCATTGCTGTGGCTACAAACTCGGGGCTGACCTTGGTGAGCTGTGGGTTGAAGAGGGGGTCCATCTTGCTGGGGGTGTAGCGGTGTATGACACGCACTCCGCCCACGGGCATGAAGCCCGACGAGAAGTATTGGGCTGTGGCGATGCAGCGTTGCATCGAGTTGGCTATGATGTTGAGATCATCGGCTGTCGGGGTGTAGTTTTCGGGAAACATACCTGCGTCGACTGCCCATTTGCGGAAATACTGGCCCATCATGGTCTCGAGTGCTCCGCCGCGCGATGTGAGTTCGCTTTTGCCGGCACTCCATTTGGTCCATTCGTGGGGAGTCATGCGTCCGAGGTCGCTCTTGCTGTCGCTGAGCGGAGAGCGTATGTTGTGGCGGCTGAGCACGACGGCTTCTTTCAGTCTGTATTTGTCTTTAAATTCCTGACTGCGCTGTGCCTGTGCGTTGAGGATGGTGGGGGTGCCCAGACAAATGAGTGCCAGGGCTGATGCGATAATTGCTCTCATAATTGTAATAGTGTTGTGATGTGATGCGCAGGATGGGACCGGGAGAGTGAGGGGGGGAGAGCATCCTGAGTTTTTCCGTGAATATTAATTTTTAGTAAATGAATCTATAAAGATGTCGGTTAGGGTTTGCATTACATCAATCTTAACACGCGGGTGTGTAAATGGTTCATGGCGTGATAAGAATTTTTTTGCATTTGATATTTTTATCAAAAAAACTGTGAACAATATTTAACCGGCCTGTGTTAATCAATCGAATCTATAAAAACATCAGGCCGGCTTTCGCCGACTATCGATTGCATTATAAAAAGGAGAACAGTAACCGTATTTTCATCACTTTTTAAACGCATCTATTACCTGATATCTGCGCTTAAAAACACAATCTACTATTTATATTATGAGAACTCTTGTACTGACTGCCTTATCGGCGGTCGCTCTCTTAGGCGCAACATCCGCACAAGCACAATACGAAAACAAGATAAAGGTGCAGCCCACGGGCCGCATACTCCTTGACGGAGCTGTCTATGCTCCCGACGGACCTCTTTATGAGGACCGCGATGCTGAGGGCCAGGTCGTATCGGCCGGTCCGAGTTTTGCCGACGGGGTGGCTCTCCCCGACATACGTATGGGTGCAAAGGTGAGCTACGGCCACTGGCAGGCTAAAATTGATGTCGGTTACGGCTATCAGAAGCTCGGATTCAAGGATGTGTATATCCAGTATAACATCAATCCCGAGAACTATCTGCGCGGAGGCTATTTCGTGCATCAGTTCGGTCTCAACGCCGCTACATCAAGCTCTATGAAGCCGGCTATGGAGGCTGCATCCACCGACGATTTCTTCAAGGCTACCGGCCGTAATGTCGGTCTGGAATTTGTCCATGACAAGGATCAGTTCTTTACCGGAGTCAGTGCCATTGTCGACGGCACCTCTATGTCAAAGCCGGCCAATGAGCAAGGCAAGGTAAGTGTGGGCGGTCTCACACGCCTCGTGTATCGTCCTCTGCGTCAGGAGGGACTCATAGCCCAGGTGGGTATGTCGCTCTGGTATCAGTCGGCTCTGCACAGCATCGGGGACAACGGCGAGACATCGGAGGGCTACTTCAACTATTCGGCCAATTTCCCCACACGTGTCAATAAGATAGGTATGCTCGACGCTCATATCGGCGATGCCAAAGGGGTGTTCAAGCTCTCTCCCGAACTTGTGGTGGCTTATGACCGCGTGGCTCTCGAGGGTCAGTATTACTATATGAACATCGCCCGTCACGGCGACCTTGCCTCTTATAAAGCACAGGGTGTGTATGGATATCTCCGCGGGCTGCTTGCGGGCAACTCCTACGGTTATTCACACGGTGACGCCGGCCTGGCCACGCCCGCGCCAAAATCGCTTGAGCTGATTCTCGGCTACAATTACACCGATGCGTCATGCCACAAGGCCGGCATATATGGCGGCCGCTCCAATGACTATTCGGTCACACTCAACTATTATATAAACAAATACATGCTTGCCCGTCTGCGTTACTCCTATACCGATGTGCGCGACAGTGAGGTGCTTGGCTTCCACAAATGTCATGTCAACACCATCCAGGCACGCTTGCAGATACTCTTTTAAGAGGGCTTGACAATAATATAATGAATGTCGGGTGTAGGAAGATGAGTGAGGCTTATGGCCTGATTCACTTCAACACCCGACATCTTTTTTTGAGGGTGTTTAACATTTGTTATTCAACACCAGTTCAGAGCCGCATGCAATAATTCAGAGTTTGCGGAGTTATTATATTGTATAATAGTAACCGAAAATGAATTTTTGCAGAAACGTGTTTCTTGTGTGTGCCGTGTTGCTGGGAGGAGTCTCGGCTGTGTCGGGTCAGGACAAGAACGAATTTAACCCTATAACCACAGGTGTGACTTCGCTGGGCATAGCCCCCGACGCTCGCGGAGCCTCGATGGGCGACCTCGGCGCGGCCACTGACCCTGACGCCAATTCGCAATACTGGAACCCATCTAAATATGCTTTCGCTTACAGCAAGGGGGCTGTCGCACTCAGCTATACTCCGTGGCTGCGCAAACTTGTCAATGACATATATCTGGCCAATCTCTCTGGCTACTGGAAGCTCGGCGAGGAGGACAATCAGGCTATTTCGGCCTCGCTGCGTTACTTCTCGCTCGGTGAGGTGGTGAGCAATACTCCGGGTAATACCGGAAGCCAGACCATCAATCCTTATGAGATGGCTTTGGATGTAGGTTATTCGCGCAAGCTGTCGGAGAAGTTCTCGATGGGTATAGTGTTTCGTTACATATATTCCGACCTCGCTTTCGGCACATCCGAGACCGACAACTCATCGGGGGCATCGGCGTTTGCTGCCGACATCTCGGGCTATTACACCACATATCCCATTATAGGGCGTAACGAATGCCAGTGGTCGTGGGGCTGGAACATATCCAATATCGGCTCGAAGCTCAACTATGCCAACGGATCCAATAATCAGGCATTTCTTCCGACCAATCTGCGTATAGGCACAACGTTTACATTCCCCCTCGCCGACTATCACAATCTCGCGCTGAGTGTTGACCTCAACAAACTGCTGGTGCCCACAATGCCGCGCCGCTCGGATTATGCCGACGATGAGGAGGGTGAGCGAGAGTTTGCCAAAGCCGAGGCCGACTGGCGCAATATGTCGTCGATTACAGGTATATTCAAGTCGTTCAACGATGCTCCCGGCGGCATGAAGGAGGAGTTGCGCGAGATTTCCTATTCGCTTGGAGCCGAGTATAATTACAATCAGCAGTTCTTCCTGCGTGCGGGCTACTATTACCAGCATCCCATGAAGGGCAATCTGCAATACTTCGGCATCGGAGCCGGCTTCGCGCTCAACGTGCTTCGTCTCGACGCATCCTATATGCTCGCCACGGCCCAGACCTCGCCGCTTGATCAGACGTTGCGCTTCACTCTTACTTTTGACATGGACGGACTTAAAGAAATATTCGGACGCAGATGAGAATAGGACAAGGATATGATGTGCATAAGCTCGTGGAAGGACGCGAGCTCATCCTGTGTGGCGTGAAGGTGCCTTATGAGAAAGGACTTCTCGGCCACAGTGATGCCGATGTGGCTCTTCACGCACTGGCCGACGCACTGCTCGGCGCGGCCGCCATGCGTGACATAGGCTATCACTTTCCCGACACTGACCCTGCTTACAAGGGTGCCGACTCGCGTCGCCTTCTGCGCAGGGTGGTCGAGATAATCGGAGAGAAAGGCTACAGGGTGGGCAATGTCGACGTGACTATTGTGGCCCAGCGGCCCAAGCTGCTGAACTATATTCCCGAGATGATAGCAAATGTGGCGGCCGATCTTGCCGTTTCGGCCGATTGTGTTTCGGTCAAGGCCACTACAACCGAGCATCTCGGATTTACCGGCCGTGGCGAAGGCATCGCGGCAATGGCCGTCGTGCTGATTGAAAGAATTTAAGAAGATACCGGGAGATACAAAAGGACAAAAGTCTCAAAAGAAACAAAAGTCTTTAATTATTCATAGACCACACGGTTTAATCCAAATTAAAAACTTTTGTTTCTTTTGAGACTTTTGTCCTTTTGTATCTTCCGGCTATTTTTACAGGTTCATAGTCACGCCGACATTGATGCTCCGGGGCATGGCGGGGCCGTAGATATATCCCGAGTCGCGCAGTGAGCCGGTGTCAAAATCTTTCTGATAGGAGTTGAAAATGTTGCTTATGCCGGCCGAGAAGTCAAGATTAACTCGGTTGAACACCCTGAAGGTGTAGGTCAGTTTGGCCGAGGCGTCAAAAAATGACTGTGTGGTCACGGCCATGTCAATGTCGGTGCCGGAGCCTTCCATATGCTGCACCAGCATCGGGCCTGTGGCTGTGCCTGTGAATGTGGCGCGCAGAGAGTGGGTGATCTCCCAGTTGGCTGTGAAGTAGCCATATACATCGGGCGTGCGGAACATTTTTTTCACCGCGGGCACTTCGGGGTTGTCGCTCCAGGCCTCGGGGCTCTTGTATCGGCTCCGCTGCAGCGTCACGCCACCCTGGATGTCAAAATTCTTGGAGAAGAATGCCTTGGCCTCGATGTTCATGCCCATAACGCGGGCTCCCGAACCGTTGTAACGTTCGAGCACGGCATTGCCGTTGGCGTCGAGTCCGTCGAGCTGGCGGAGTGCAAAGACGTCGCGCAGGTCGGTGTAGAAGCCTTCGATGAGAAGGTTGGTCTGCACGTTGCCAAACCGGTGATACAGGTCGCCCGAGAGGCTCAGGCTCTGCGAGCTTTCCTGCTTGAGTCCGGGGGCGAGGACTGTCACTACGCGCTCGCCGCCTACGATGGCTACATGGAAATCCTCGTCATAGGCCTGTGGCGAGCGGAAGCCCGTAGAGTAGGATGCGCGCAGGTTGACGTTGTCTGACGGATTGTATCTCACGTTGAGACGGGGCGATATGATGGCGTTGTGTATGAGCGAATGTTTGTCCACACGCGCTCCGGCAAGAAATCCCCACCGCTCGTTTTTCCATTCGTTCTGCAGATAGCCGCTGTAAATGTTTACCGTCTGGAGGATGTCGTGGTCATATCCGACGGTTACATCATGGAGTCTGTTGTAAGAATACTCCAGGCCGGCCACAAGTTCGGCCGGCATAAACAGGAAGCGGTCCATCGGATGTGTCCACTGTGATCCGGCAGTCACTACGATGTCAGAGGTGCGTCCATAGGCGTCGGGGTCCATGTCGGAGCCGTAATAGCTCTGACGTTTGGTGTTCTGTGTGGCGGCAAATATCGACAGCTTGTCACGGCGGTCGCGCAGCCACCAGTCAAAAGTAGCCTCGCCCGAGTTGATATTGTGGTCAACCTGCTCGGCTATCATGGCCATGTGGGCCGGTTGGTCAAGCTGGTCGCCTCCGCGGCGATATTCGTGGGTGTTGTGATACTCGAGTGTCAGTCTGGTGTCGCCGCTTGTGCGGAAAAATGTTCTCGCACCTATTGTCTGAGCCTTGATCTGGGCTATCTCGGTATATCCGTCCTTGTTGTCGTCATATCCGTGACGGCTGCGGCTCTGTCCGTAGATAAAGATGCCGGCCTTGTTGTTGTCTGTTACCATCGAGGCGTTCATCGTGGTGTTGTTGTCAAGCGCGCCCGACACACCTATTGAAGTGAGCGTGTGTGACACCTGTGCCGAGTTGGTCACAGGGTCTTTGGTGATGATGTTGATGGTGCCGCCTACGGCCGAGGAGCCGAAGAGGGCCGAGCCGCCTCCGCGCATCACTTCGACACGGTCGATCATGTTGGCCGGTATGTGCTCGAGTCCGTACACTCCGGCCAGAGCGGAGAACACGGGCCGCGAGTTCATCAATATCTGCGAGTAGTGTCCGTCGAGACCGTTGATTCTCACCTGTGTGAATCCGCAGTTCTGGCAGTCATTCTCCACTCTCACACCAGGCTGGAAGTCGAGTCCGTCGGCCAGAGTACAGGCTCCGACATTAAGAAACGTCTTTCCGGTCACCACATTTACGAGTGAGGGGCTTTCTCTGCGCTTGGTCTCGGTCTTGGACGATGTGACCACCACCTGGTCGAGCATGAAGGCGTCGGGAACGATGTCGAAATTTACTTCGATGCTCTGGCGTTTTTTTACGCTTGCGTTCTTTTTCTGAGTCACATAGCCGACCATCGAAGCCTCAAGCACATAGTCGCCCGGCTCGAGGTCGCGGATTATGTAGTGGCCCGACGCGTCGGTCATGACTGCTATGTCGGTGCCGAGTATCCTGATGAGGCAGCCCGGTATGTGTTCGCCGTTTTCATCGTCAATGACATGTCCTCCGATGTTTGCGTCCGAGACTTTTGCGGGGATAGCATGCACAGAGATTAGCGATGCCAAGATTAAATAGATGATAAATAGCGTAGTACGCATCATAAGAATGTGATTATAAATGATTTAAAAAAATATGTAAAATTTCCGGCTGCAAAATTATAACAAATCGTACACTTGGGCAATACCTAATAATAGGTATTTGTTAATAACCCGGGCTGCAGGAAATCATGCAAAAACTCGATAAAAACCATAAACACCATCTAAATTTTGCTTAGTTGTCCAAAATCCGTAAATTTGCAATCACTATGGCTGTTCGTAAGGGACATATATTGCGGGCGGCCCGCATCGTGGCGGCAGTTGCGGTGTGGGTAACTGCGACATATACGCTTGTGAGTTATGCTCAGACACTGCCTGTCCTGGCCGGATGGATAGCGCGCATACAGTTTTTTCAGGCAGCCATGGCTTTCTCTCTGTCGACTATAGTGGTGTGGCTTATAGCCACTCTTGTTTTCGGCCGCGTCTACTGCTCGGCGGCGTGTCCGCTGGGTGTGTTTCAGGATGTGGTGGCTCGGTTGACAAGGCTTGGACGCTATGGCCGCCGGCGTCATTATCATTACAGCCCTCCGCTCAACCGCTGGCGCAACACGAGTCTGTGTCTTATAATGGTCTCGATACTTCTCGGACTGTCGGTCGTGGCTGTGTTTGCCGATCCATGGAGTATATACAGCCGTGCCTGCACATTTCTTGTCAAGCCTGTGTGGGGTCTTGTGCTGGATGCCATGGCGTCACAGCCTGTAAAGATTGTCACAGCCTCGGTGCTCGGGATTATTGTCGCGTTAGTGTCGATAGTGGCTGTGGGGGTGCTTGCCGCACGCAACGGCCGCACGTTCTGCAACTCCCTGTGTCCCGTAGGCACCACGCTGGGCTATGTCTCGCGCTACTCTATATTTCACATCGACATCAACACCGACAAGTGCATACAGTGTCGCAGGTGTGAGCATGTGTGCAAGGCTTCATGTATTGACCTCACATCACACGTTGTGGACTCCTCGCGGTGTGTCAACTGCTTTGACTGTCTGCCGGTGTGTCCCAACGATGCCATACATTACACCTGGGCGCGTCACCAGCTTTCGATTCCCATGATGCAGCGCATCAGGCCTCCGATGGCCCAGGGCGCGCAGTGTATACAGGACTGTCACGATTTCATGTTGGCCAAGCCACGCAAGAAACCTGTGCCGGTGGCCGACACCGCGACCGATGTAGCCGCGGCTGATATAAATAAGAACAAAGAAAATAACAATGCGACAATATCTTGACCTTCTTAACCGAATAATGACCGAAGGCGTCGACCGTGGCGATCGCACGGGCACGGGCACACGCAGTGTGTTTGGCCATCAGATGCGTTTTGACCTGCGCGACGGTTTCCCTCTGCTCACCACAAAGAAACTGCATCTCAAGTCGATTATCCATGAGCTGCTGTGGTTTCTCAAAGGCGACACCAATGTAAAATATCTTCAGGACAACGGTGTGCGCATCTGGAACGAGTGGGCCCGTCCCGACGGAGACCTCGGTCATATCTACGGCTACCAGTGGCGGTCGTGGCCCGACTACGACGGCGGCCATATCGACCAGATACGTGAGGTTATCGGCCAGATACGCTCCAACCCCGAGTCGCGCCGTCTCATAGTCAGTGCGTGGAATGTAGCCGACATCCCCGGCATGGCTCTTCCGCCGTGTCACATATTATTCCAGTTCTATGTGGCCGACGGCCGTCTCTCGCTTATGCTCTATCAGCGCAGTGCCGACTGTTTTCTCGGAGTGCCTTTCAACATTGCCTCCTACGCGCTGCTACTCATGATGGTGGCACAGGTGACCGGGCTCGAGCCGGGCGAGTTTATACACACTCTCGGCGACACGCACATATATCATAATCATTTTGATCAGGTGAACACACAGCTCGGACGCGAGCCGCGACAGTTGCCGAAGATGGTAATCAATCCCGAGGTAAAGGATATTCTCGACTTCAAGTATGAGGATTTCTCGCTCGAGGATTATGATCCGCACCCCCATATTAAAGGTACAGTAGCAGTATGATTACAATTATAGTGGCTGCCACACGTGATATGGCCATAGGCCGTGGCGGTGATTTGCTCTATCACATATCTGATGACCTCAAGCGGTTCAAGTCGCTCACTATGGGATGGCCTATAATCATGGGGCGCAAGACGTTTGAGTCGTTTCCCAAAGGTGCGCTTCCCGGACGCCGCAACATAGTGGTGACGCGCAATGCCGGCTACACAGCTCCGGGTGTCGAGACTGCCTCCTCGCTCGACGAAGCTCTGGCGATGTGTAAGGGGACCGAGAATGTCTTTATCATAGGAGGCGGCGAGATTTACCGTCAGGCTCTCCCGCTTGCCGATCGTCTGGAGCTGACTCTGATTGACGCCGTGTGTGACGATGCTGACACACGTTTCCCGTCGGTAGATCTTGCCTCGCTCGGCGCGGCTTTTCCGGTGTTTGACCGCACCGATCCGCGGAGCGGTGTCAGATATTGCTCCCTGACTCTCGAATTGCGTTAAAAATCAACCGCTTCCCGCTTCAGTACGCTTCGTGGGCCATGGAATGGCTATTTCTTGGCGGATTATTTGGAAATTTGCGCGTAAAACATTAAATTTGACGTCAAATCCTTAGACTTAACCAGGAAATAATTACTATTATGGAAGATATTACTGATTTTTTTAATGAAATTTAAAGGTACAGTAGCAGTATGATTACAATTATAGTGGCTGCCACACGTGATATGGCCATAGGCCGTGGCGGTGATTTGCTCTATCACATATCTGATGACCTCAAGCGGTTCAAGTCGCTCACTATGGGATGGCCTATAATCATGGGGCGCAAGACGTTTGAGTCGTTTCCCAAAGGTGCGCTTCCCGGACGCCGCAACATAGTGGTGACGCGCAATGCCGGCTACACAGCTCCGGGTGTCGAGACTGCCTCCTCGCTCGACGAAGCTCTGGCGATGTGTAAGGGGACCGAGAATGTCTTTATCATAGGAGGCGGCGAGATTTACCGTCAGGCTCTCCCGCTTGCCGATCGTCTGGAGCTGACTCTGATTGACGCCGTGTGTGACGATGCTGACACACGTTTCCCGTCGGTAGATCTTGCCTCGCTCGGCGCGGCTTTTCCGGTGTTTGACCGCACCGATCCGCGGAGCGGTGTCAGATATTGCTCCCTGACTCTCGAATTGCGTTAAAAATCAACCGCTTCCCGCTTCAGTACGCTTCGTGGGCCATGGAATGGCTATTTCTTGGCGGATTATTTGGAAATTTGCGCGTAAAACATTAAATTTGACGTCAAATCCTTAGACTTAACCAGGAAATAATTACTATTATGGAAGATATTACTGATTTTTTTAATGAAATGCTCAGGCAATACGGAAGTGTAGATATAGCCGAGGCTGAATTTAAAAAACAGTTACACGAGAATGCTGAGCTGCACGAACAATACCGCAAGTGGTGTCATGAAGTCGGAAGCAGCGAAAAAAACGGTTTCTTGGACTACTGCGAGGAGTATCTCGAATCGCAGGACTCCATATGGGACAACCTTAAAGATGAATATGACGACGAATAGTCCTGATGATATTTCCATGCCGGTGAGACTGCCGGCTGAATGGGAGGCACACGAGTGTGTGCTCCTGGCATGGCCGCATGAACACACCGACTGGGCCTATATGCTCGATGAGGCCCGCGAATGTATAGCCTCGATAGTGAGGGCCGTTTCGGTCCATGAATGCGTGTTGCTTGTGGGGCCGGCCTCGATGTGTCGCGAGTCGGTCATGGCCTGTGGCTTCGATCCTTCGCGAGTGCGTTTTGTCGACCTTCATACCAACGACACCTGGGCGCGCGACTTCGGCCCTATAACAGTCGAGACAGGTTCGGGGCTTAGCGTCATCGACTTCAAGTTTAATGCCTGGGGCATGAAGTTTGCAGCCGACAAAGACAATCTTATCAACACACGTCTTGCAATGCAGGGCATATTCAAAGCCTGTTATGTCAACCGTCTCGGTTTTGTGCTCGAAGGCGGCAGCATCGAGAGCGACGGATGCGGCACACTGCTCACCACAGCCGAATGTCTGCTCTCGCCCAACCGCAACGGCGAGATGACTGAAGGCGACATCCGTTCATATCTTGCCGACACCCTCGGCTTCAGCCACCAGCTGTGGCTCCATCACGGAGCGTTGGCCGGCGATGACACCGACAGCCACATCGACACACTGGCCCGTCTCGCACCCCACGACACAATAATATATATAGGCTCTGTCGACTCTCACGGACAGAAGGTCGACACTCTCGCCGCCATGCGCGACGAACTGCTCACATTGCTCACACGTGACGGCCGGCCGTTCAACCTCGTGGAGCTTCCGCTGCCCGACCCCGTATATGACGAGGACGGAATGCAGTTGCCGGCCACTTATGCCAATTATCTTGTATCGCACCGTGCGGTCTATCTCCCCGTCTATGCCCAGCCGGCCAATGACCTGCTGGCCGAGCAGATTCTCAAAATCGTTTATCCCGATCATGACATCGTGCCCGTCGACTGCCGCGCACTCATAAGGCAGCACGGCTCACTCCACTGCGTCACCATGCAGCTACCGCTCGGAGCTGTCGAAGGCATCGTGGACGGCCGTTGGGCTGAAAAATATAGAAATCTATGAAAGTAGGCATCATTCAGCAGCATAACACTCCCGACATAGCCGACAACCGCAGCCGGCTTGTAGAGAAAATCCACCGTCTGGCCCGAGAAGGAGCCGAGCTCGTAGTGCTCCAGGAGCTTCACGATTCGCTTTATTTCTGCCAGGTGGAGAGCGTAGACAATTTTGACCTTGCTGTCGGCATTCCCTCTGACGTCACCGACACTTATGCCGAAGCCGCGCGCAGTGCCGGAGTGGTGCTCGTGACATCACTATTCGAGCGCAGGGCCGCAGGATTGTATCACAACACCGCCGTGGTCTTTGAGCGCGACGGATCCATTGCTGGTAAGTATCGCAAGATGCACATACCCGACGATCCGGCCTATTATGAAAAGTTTTACTTCACTCCCGGAGACCTCGGGTTTGAACCAATTCAGACCAGTGTGGGACGTCTCGGCGTGCTAGTGTGCTGGGACCAGTGGTATCCCGAGGCAGCGCGTCTCATGGCCATGCGCGGAGCCGAAATGCTCATCTATCCCACCGCCATAGGCTGGGAGAGCAGTGACAGCAATGACGAAAAGATGCGTCAGCGCGAGGCTTGGGTCACCGTGCAGCGCGGACATGCCGTGGCCAACGGGCTTCCGGTCATTACCGTCAACCGCGTGGGCCACGAGCCCGACCCTTCGGGAGCGACAGGTGGCATACAGTTCTGGGGCACAAGTTTTGTAGCCGGCCCGCAGGGCGAGTTTATCTACCGTGCTCCCGATGACACCGAATCCGAGGCCGTCATAGATGTCGACCTCCGACGCTCGGAGCAGGTGCGCCGTTGGTGGCCCTTCCTGCGCGACCGCCGCATAGAATGTTTCGGAGGTCTCACCCGCCGTTATCTCGATGACTGAACACAAGACATCTGACCCGGGCCGTGTGATACGCACGGCCCCGTTTCGCACGGTCTCGGGCGACTATTTTGCCGTCCTGCTTTCCGAATGGATACCGCGTTATGGCTGGACGGTCCTTATTCCCGTCCTTGCCACAGCCGGCTACGGGTGTCTGAGCCACGACGAGCGATGGCTGCTTGTGGCCCTGATGCTGGTGTTTATCGTGGCCCCGATGGTCATGTCGTTTCTCTACACCTATTACATGCTTGCACCCGAGGCCCGCAGGACCATACTGTGTAAAACCGTCGAGATCTATCCCGGCAGCCACATAAGTCTCCGATATGTGGCCCCTGAGGAGAAGACTCCGGCCGGCGACGACAAAAAAATCCCGGCCGACGACAGTAACGACAATTTCGTCCTGCCACCGTCCGAGACTATACCCTGGAGTGACGTGGTGCGTGTCAGAAACACATCGCGTTTTCAAGTCTACTTCCTGCGCGGTGAGCGGATGCAGTTTCTTCTCGTTCCTCACAGCGCGGTCATGCTCAATCGTCCACCTCAGTGTGAGTGAGCACACCGAGTTTGTTGAATTTCATCTCAACACCGTCCGACAGCTCAATCTCATAGCCTGACAGTTTGTTTTCTATTTTGGTAATAAAAGCTCCGTTGCAGTTTTTCTTCACATAGTTGCGTATGGTTCTCATCACCAGTCCGTCGGGCACCTGACGGTTCTTGCAGTCAACCGAAGTCCATTTGCCGGCGTTGTTAAACTCGATTTTGGTCCCGTTGACCAGTTTCACGTCATAGTCGGTCTTCTTGAGCAGGTGTTTGTCCACCTTTATCATGCCGATTTTGGCTTTCGGGAAATACTCCTCGATCATCTCGCGAGCTTTGGCGGGCAGTTTATCCCTGTCGATGGTATAGCTGTCGGCCCTTGCGGCTCCGCCTAAACAAAGCAGAGCCATCAGAAAGAATAAAATTTTTTTCATGACAACACTCATATTGTTTCATATAAAACGTTTTGCCACACTCTAAAGTTCCAGCTTAAGGATATTTCCCGGCATGCGCGATTCGGTTACGGAGAATGTGTGTGATAATGATTTTTTAACATTGATGTGCGGTTATGTTGCCCATGTGGCGGTTAATTTTGCCGTTGAAAGTCGTGTTGTCCTTTCCTTGAATCTCTAATTTTATTCATTTATGTCATTCATCATCATTATCCTCTGCGCTCTGGCATGGCTCGGCCAGGCACTGAGAGACGGAGCGGATGTCAGTTAATTGCAAAAAGAAGTCGCGCTTATGGTTGGAATAGTATTATGGTGCATACTGATATTGTTTATTGTCATATGCTCGTGTCCGGGTTTTCTCACATTCTTTTTCTGCGTGGCGTTGCCGTTTGGAATAGGGGTGTTTGCTCTTACGTCATGGTTGCGAAATAAATTCATCAACAAATAGTGTTTTATGTCATTCTGGAATTTTCTCGGTGGATTAGCCCTGTTCGATATGTTGGGCAAATGGTTTTCAGGCAAGCCACAGTCTCATTTACCGTCTTCACAATCGATGTATGGTTACGGTGGTGATGCCGGTTGTTCTCGAGCGGATCAATCGAGCCATCGGCCTCAGGCAACTTACAGTCATATGTCGGATATGGACGACTATGACATAGACGAGCTACAGGAACGCATCGACGACCTTGAAAGCCGGCTTGACGACTGTGATATAATGTCAGACCGTTACGACCGTATCCAGAGCGAGATAGACATGCTTCAGGCCCGGCTCGATGATATTGATGATGCGGCAGAACTGTATGACGACATTAACGACGAGTTGTACGGTCTGTATGATGACGACCTGTATATCGACCGCGATGAGGACTGGTGATTCTCGGGATATAATAATTTCGGGTCAAACCGAAATATAAGTAGCGTCAGAGTGTGATATCAGATAAAAAGGAGGTCTGGCAGCAAATTTTGTAAAAGGGGGTGGGGGAATGGATAAAAGATTTGCCCAAGTGTGGGAATTGTTGTAATTTTGTGACATAAACCATTCATTGACATAGCCAGATACTTATGGTCGTATTTTTTAAGAAAGGCGCGAATCTGATTTACGCCGTAGAGACGAATCACAAGTTTACCCCCGAAGAGGCCGAGAAACTAACTTGGCTCTTTGACGGGGCCACCCCTCTCAGCTCCACTTCGGTCAAGGGCCGCTTTGTGGGTCCTCGCAAGGAGATGATTACTCCCTGGAGCACCAACGCAGTGGAAATCACCCAGAACATGGGACTCGAGGGTATAACCCGCATAGAAGAGTTTAACCGCACCACAGCCGAAGAGCCTGTTTTCGACAAGATGCTCTCTCGTCTGTATGACGGCCTGAACTCCAAGGTGTTCAGCACCTCTACCACCGCAGCTCCCATCGAGCACATCGCCGACATATCGGAATACAACAAGCGCGAAGGTCTCGCTCTCAGCAAAGAGGAGGAGGACTATCTGCGTCAGCTCGCCGAGCGTCTGGGACGTCCCCTGACCGACAGCGAGGTGTTTGGCTTCTCGCAGGTCAACAGCGAGCACTGCCGTCACAAGATATTCAACGGCTCGTTTGTAATCGACGGCGAAGAGAAGGAGCTCTCGCTCTTCAAGCTTATCAAGAAGACTTCACAGGTCAATCCCGGACGCCTCGTATCGGCCTACAAGGATAACGTAGCGTTTGTTGAGGGTCCGACTGTGGCACAGTTCTACCCCACACACCCCGAACGTCCCGACTACTTTGAGGTACGCGACCTGCCTACAGTGCTCTCGCTCAAGGCCGAGACACACAACTTCCCCACGACCGTAGAGCCGTTTAACGGCGCGGCCACCGGTAGCGGCGGCGAGATACGCGACCGTCTCGGCGGAGGACGTGCTTCGCTCCCCCTGGCCGGTACCGCTGTCTACATGACCTCCTATCCCCGTCTCGGCGGCCACCCATGGGAACTGATGATGAATCCCCGCGCCTGGCTCTACCAGACTCCGGCTGAGATACTCATCAAGGCGTCAAACGGTGCGTCGGACTTCGGCAACAAATATGGCCAGCCCCTCATCTGCGGTTCGTTGCTCACATTCGAGCATGACGAGAACGGCAAGATGTATGCCTATGACAAGGTAATCATGCTCGCCGGCGGCGTAGGCTATGCAGCCGCCAAGGATGCCATCAAGGGTGTGCCCGAAGCGGGCGAAGCCGTTGTGGTGATGGGCGGTGACAACTATCGCATCGGCATGGGCGGCGGAGCAGTATCGTCGGTCGAGACCGGACAATATGCCTCGGGCATCGAGCTTAACGCCGTGCAGCGTGCCAACCCCGAGATGCAGAAGCGTGTGTCTAACGTAATCCGCGCATTGGCCGAAAACGATAACAATCCCATCGTGTCGATTCACGACCACGGTGCGGGCGGTCACCTCAACGCTCTCTCGGAGCTCGTCGAGGAGACCGGCGGTAAAATTGAGATCGGCGCGCTGCCCGTAGGCGACAAGACTCTCTCGTCAAAGGAAATCATCGGCAACGAGAGTCAGGAGCGTATGGGTATGGTGCTGAAGAAGGAGGACATCGAATATGTCAAGACCATCGCCGACCGCGAACGCGCACCGATGTATGTGGTGGGCGAGACCACAGGCGACCATCGCTTTGTGTTTGAGCAGAAGGACGGTGTGAAACCCATCGACCTGGCCATGAGCGATATGTTTGGTTCGTCGCCCAAGACCACTCTGGTTGACAACACTGTGGTAAACACCTACAAGGACGCTCCCTATAACGAAAACGATATAGAAAAATATGTAGCCGACACTCTCGCGCTCGAGGCAGTGGCTTCCAAGGACTGGCTCACCAACAAGGTGGACCGCTCCGTAACAGGCAAGATAGCCCGCCAGCAGTGTCAGGGTGAGATACAGCTCCCCCTCAGCGACTGTGGCGTGATGGCACTCGACTACTCCGGCACCAAGGGTATAGCCACCTCCATCGGTCACGCACCGCAGGTAGCACTCATCGACTCGGCCAAGGGTTCGGTGATGGCGGTTGCCGAGGCTCTGACCAACATCGTGGCCACTCCGCTTGCCGAAGGCATCAGGAGTCTGTCGCTCAGTGCCAACTGGATGTGGCCATGCAAGAATCCCGGTGAGGACGCAGCCTTGTATCGTGCCGTCGAGGCATGCAGCGACTTTGCATGCGCCCTCGGCATCAACATCCCTACAGGCAAGGACTCGCTGTCAATGACTCAGAAATATGGCAACGACAAGGTTTATGCTCCCGGCACCGTAATCATCTCGGCCGCCGGCGAGGTCACCGATGTGAAAAAGACCCTTTCGCCCGTGCTCCGTGCCAAGGATTCCACCTTATACTATATAGATTTCTCTGGCGATGCTCTCAAGCTCGGCGGTTCGGCCCTGGCTCAGTCACTCGGTTCGCTCGGAGCCGACGCCCCCACGGTGACCGATGCCAAGGCGTTTGTCAACACCTTTGACACCGTTCAGAAGCTCGTGGAGAAGAAGATGCTCCTTGCCGCCCATGACGTGTCGGCCGGAGGTCTCGTCACCACCCTGCTCGAGATGACATTTGCCAACACCGAAGGCGGTGTCGAACTCAACACCGAGGCATTCGGCGAGTCGGACCTCGTGAAGATACTCTTCAGCGAGAATCCTGCACTCGTGGCCCAGGTAGACGCAGCCAAGGTGGCCAAGGTCGACGAAATGCTCGACAAGGCCGGCGTGAAATACTATCACATCGGTTCGCCCGCCGCAGAGCGCGCCCTCATCATCAACCACTGCGGTACGCAGCGTCTGCTCGGCATTGACCATCTGCGTGACGTGTGGATGCACACCAGCTATCTCATGGACTCGCTCCAGAGCGGAGAGCAGAAGGCACGCGAACGTTTCGAGAATTACAAGAAGCAGCCCATACGCTACCGCATGCCTTCGGGCTACAACGGCAAACTCGCCTCGCGCGGTATAGCCCTGCGTCGCGACGGACATGGCGACGGACGTGTCAAGGCCGCCATCATCCGCGAGAAGGGTGTGAACGGCGACCGCGAAATGGCTTACTCGCTCTATCTTGCCGGATTTGATGTGAAGGACGTGCACATGACCGACCTCATGAGCGGCCGCGAGACCCTGGAGGATGTCAACATGATAGTGTTCTGCGGAGGCTTCTCCAACTCCGACGTGCTCGGTTCGGCCAAGGGCTGGGCTTCGGGATTCCGCTACAACGAGAACGCCAAGCGCGCCATCGAGAACTTCTACAAGCGCACCGACACCCTCTCGCTCGGCATTTGCAACGGCTGTCAGCTCATGATCGAGCTCAACCTTATCAATCCCGAGCATCCCAAGAAGACCAGGATGCTGCATAACGACTCGCACAAGTTTGAGTCGCAGTTCCTGGGGCTCACCATCCCCGCCAACAACTCCGTAATGCTCGGTTCGCTCTCAGGCTCCAAGCTCGGCTGCTGGGTGGCTCACGGCGAAGGCAAGTTCCACCTGCCCATGTCGATGGACAACTATAACGTGGTGGCCAAGTATGCCTACAACGGCTATCCAGCCAACCCCAACGGCTCACGTTGCTCAGTGGCCGGCATATGCTCGGCCGACGGACGCCATCTGGCCATGATGCCACATCCCGAGCGAGGTATCTTCCCCTGGCAGTGCGGTTATTATCCCGCATCGCGTGCCACTGACGAGGTGACACCATGGATTGATGCTTTCATCAACGCCCGCAAGTGGGTTGAAGAGCACGTTTCACATTAATTTACATAAAAAAAACTCCGTTTTTCACGAAAATGTGTATATTTGTCGGAAAAACGGAGCTTTTTTGTCACAAAGTGACATCTCCACCTATTCGTATCTACATAAAACCTTAAATTATAACAAAATGAGTCTCAACATCATCGTGCTCGCCAAGCAGGTGCCCGACACCCGCAACGTGGGCAAAGATGCAATGAAAGAGGATGGCACCATCAACCGTGCGGCTCTGCCGGCCATCTTCAACCCCGAAGACCTCAACGCGCTCGAGCAGGCACTCCGTCTAAAAGACGCCAACCCGGGGTCGACAATCACATTGCTTACAATGGGTCTGCCCCGTGCGGCAGAGATCATACGCGAAGCCATCTATCGCGGAGCCGACACCGGCATTGTGCTTACTGACCGCGCGCTGGGCGGTGCCGACACTCTCGCCACTTCCTACTCTCTGGCTCAGGCCGTGAAAAAAATCGGAAACTATGACATCATACTCGGCGGCCGTCAGGCTATTGACGGTGACACCGCACAGGTGGGCCCGCAGATAGCCGAGAAGTTAGGCATACCTCAGGTGACATATGCAGAGGATATCATCGAGCTCAAGGACGGACACGTCATCGTGAAACGCCGTCTGGAGAACGGTGTGGAGACCGTCAAGGCCCCTCTCCCCTGCGTTGTGACCGTCAACGGCTCGGCTGCCGACTGCCGTCCGCGCAACGCCATGCGTGTGCAGAAATACAAATATGCCGCATCGCCCAGCGAGGCCGCCGCTCTAAGCGACGAGCGTAAAGCCCTGCTGGAGAAGCGTCCCTATCTCAATCTTCAGGAGTGGAGCGCGGCCCATGTCGAGGCCGATCCGGCCCAGATAGGTCTGCCCGGTTCCCCTACTAAGGTGAAAAATGTCGAGAACGTAGTGTTTGCCGCCAAAGAGTGCCGCGTGCTCGACGACAGCGACGCAGCTATCGAAGACCTCGTGAAAGAACTTATTACCAACCACACAATAGGATAAGCCCAATGGACCAGAATAATCTTATAGTATATCTCGAAATCGAGGACGGACGCGTAGCCGACGTGAGCCTCGAACTTCTGACCAAAGGGCGTGTGCTCGCCGACAAACTCGGCGTTAAACTCGAAGCCCTGGCTGTAGGCGATGACCTCACCACTGTGGGTGAGCAGGTGTTTCCCTACGGCGTCGACCGCCTCTACCGCGTGTCGGACAAGCGTCTGTCGCCCTACACCTCCAACCCCCATTCGGCCGTGCTCATCAATCTGTTCAAGGAAATCAAGCCGCAGATATGCCTCATGGGAGCCACATGCATCGGCCGTGACCTCGGTCCGCGCGTAAGCTCCTGTCTGCACAGCGGTCTGACCGCCGACTGCACGGCTCTTGAAATCGGTGACCACACCGATGCCCGCACCAAGGTGGAATACAAAGACCTGCTGCTACAGATACGTCCGGCCTTCGGAGGCAACATCGTGGCCACTATCGTCAATCCCGAGTGCCGCCCGCAGATGGCCACCGTGCGTGAGGGTGTGATGAAGAAGGAGATCCGCGACCCGCAATACAAAGGCGAGACCGTCGATCTCGAGGCCGCCAAGTATGTGAGCGACGAGGACTTTGTGGTAGAGATACTCGACCGTCATATCGAGAAATCAAAAATCAACATCAAAAACTCGCCCATCATCGTGGCCGGCGGCTATGGCGTAGGCTCGAAAGAAAATTTCAAGCTGCTCCATGACCTTGCCGACACTCTCGGAGCTGAGGTGGGCGCATCGCGTGCGGCTGTCGACGCCGGATTTACCGAACATGCCCGTCAGATAGGCCAGACCGGTGTTACCGTGCGTCCGAAGCTCTACATAGCCTGCGGCATCTCAGGGCAGATACAGCACATCGCCGGCATGCAGGAAAGCTCCATCATAATCTCTATCAACAATGATCCCAACGCGCCCATCAACACCATTGCCGACTATGTAATCACCGGCAATCTCGAGGAAGTGGTGCCCAAGCTCATCAAATACTACAAAAAGAACTCCAAATAACGTCATAGAAAAATGGCTAACTTTTATACCGACAACCCCGATCTCAAGCACCATCTTACCCATCCGCTGATGGAGAAGATTGTAGCCTTGAAAGAACGCAACTATACCGATGCCGAGAAGTTTGACTACGCTCCTCTCGACTATGCCGACGCCCAGGACAGCTATGACAAAGTGCTGGAGATTGTAGGCGAGATATGCGGCGACGTCATCGCCCCCAACGCCGAGAGTGTTGACCACGACGGCCCCTCTGTGGCCGACGGACGCGTGACCTACGCTCCCGCCACTCAGGTCAACCTCGATGCCTGCCGCAAGGCCGGACTCATGGGTATGGCCATGCCACGCCGCTACGGAGGTCTCAACTTCCCCATCACCCCCTACATCATGGCTGCCGACATCGTGAGCCGTGCCGACACAGGTTTTGAAAACCTCTGGGGCCTTCAGGATTGTGCAGAGACCATCTATGAGTTTGCCGACGAAGACCAGAAGCAGCGTTTCATCACACGCGTATGCCAGGGTGAGACCATGTCGATGGACCTCACCGAGCCCGACGCCGGCTCTGACCTTCAGAGCGTGATGCTCAAGGCCACCGAGCAGCCCGACGGCACATGGCGACTCAACGGTGTGAAACGATTCATCACCAACGGCGACAGCGATATCCACCTTGTGCTTGCCCGCTCCGAGGCAGGAACCAAGGACGGCCGCGGCCTGTCGATGTTTATCTACGACAAGCGCGACGGCGGAGTGAATGTGCGCCGCATCGAGAACAAGATGGGCATCAAGGGCTCGCCTACCTGCGAACTCACCTATAAGGATGCCAAAGCCGAGCTCTGCGGCTCGCGCCGTCTCGGTCTCATCAAATATGTGATGGCCCTCATGAACGGTGCCCGTCTCGGCATCGCCGCCCAGAGCGTAGGCGTGAGCGAACTCGCCTATCGCGAGGCTCTGGCTTATGCCCGCGATCGCAAACAGTTTGGCAAGGCCATCATCGAGTTCCCCGCCGTCTATGAGATGCTTTCCGTAATGAAAGGCAAGCTCGACGCCTCGCGCTCGCTCCTGTATGAGTGCGCCCGCTTTGTCGACATGTACAAGGTGTATGACGACATCGCCAAAGAGCGCAGCCTCACTCCCGACGAACGCAAGGAAGCCAAATATTACTCACGTCTGGCCGACGCTCTCACCCCGCTCGCCAAAGGCATGGGCAGTGAATACTGCAACCAGAATGCCTATGACTGCATCCAGATACACGGCGGTTCGGGCTTCATGAAGGATTATGCCTGCGAACGCCTCTATCGCGACGCGCGCATCACATCCATCTATGAAGGCACCACACAGCTCCAGGTGGTAGCGGCTATCCGCCACGTCACCACCGGTTCGTATCTCAACCTCATCAACTCTTATCTCGAGACTGAGGTTAAGCCCGAACTCCAGAGCATCAAGGAGCGTATCCGCGTGTTGGCCGACATGTATGCAAAGGCTGTAGAGCAAGTAGGTAAGGTCGATGACCAGGCTTACGGAGACTTCATGGCCCGTCGTCTCGTGGAGATGGCCGGTGTGACCATCATGAGCTGCCTGCTCATGCTCGACGCTCAGCGCAACGACTCATTCCGTCGCTCAGCTGAGGTATATCTCAATCTCGCTCAGGCCGAAGTGACCAAGCATGCCGAGTTTATCAACACCTTCGCCCCCGAAAGCATCGAAGACTACAAGCTTTAAAAGAAGTTTAGAGTTTAGAAGTAAAAAAGTTTAGGGATTAGCTAAAGAGGCCGACAGACCTCAGGAGCTAATCCCTAAACTTTTTTACTTCTAAACTTTTAAACTCAGAAAATCACCTAACGGGGATTTTCTCGATTCTCTTCTGATGGCGTCCGCCGTCAAAGGGTGTGTTGAGAAATTTTTCAACGATATTGATTGCTGTAACGCTGTCGATGAAGCGGGCCGGAAGCACAAGCACATTGGCATCATTGTGGCGGCGGGCAAGCTCGGCAAGCTCTACCGTCCAGCACAAAGCCGCGCGTATGCCCTGATGTTTGTTGAGGGTTATGCCTATGCCGTTGCCCGAACCGCAGAGAGCTATGCCGGGATAACAGGCACCTTGCTCTACAGCCTCGGCACAGGGATGTGCATAATCGGCATAATCACAGCTTTCGGCCGAGAATGTGCCGAAATCCTTAAATTCGATGTCCTGCGACTCAAAGTATCCCTCGAGCAGCATTTTCATTTCATATCCTGCATGATCGCTGCAGAATGCCACGGGTACACCCGCCTTAATTATTGACATGGTGAAATTATTGTATTAAATGTGATAAATAATTAGCTGTAAACATGTCTTACATCAGTCATCATCCTCTTCGTCGCAAGAATATTTGAGCTGATTGAGCGGACGCAACACATTGAGCAGTTTCTGACTCCAGTATGGTCCGAAATCATTGCTCACCGCTATGAGCGCGTCATTAATCTGCGACTCATGCGCGTCGCGCACGGCCGAGATAAAGTTGTAGAGCACCTGGAATATGTCACACAGCCCCTCGGCGATGCTTGCCGATACAGGAGTGTCGGAATATTTCATATCTTCCTCAAAAACCTCGAGATACACATCATCGGCACCAAGAAGCGACTCGATGGACTCGCGGGCCGACTCATAATAGTCCTCTCCGAGATAACTGTCGATATATGGAGCATCCTCTTCCAGCGAAGGGGCGGGATTGAGGTCGGAGGCCACAATATAGAGACGCGGAAGCAGACGCAGCATCTCGGCCACAAACGCACGGCTGTCGGCCACCTGTGACGCCCCCTCGATAGCGGCGCAATATTCATTACTCAGGGCCACGAAGGCCAGCGAGTTAGGACTTAAAGACATAGAGATTGTTGTTTTTGATATATTCATACACACCGGCAGGCAGGAAAAAGTTCATATCCTTGCCTCGCGCGATGGAGCTGCGTATAAACGAACTTGATATATCGGCCGTAGGAGCCTTGACCACTTCGACTCCGGCATCGAAAATAGTGCCGAGAGGATAGCCCGGGCGAGGATATACCACCACACCGAAATCGTCGATTATGCTCTGGGCATCCTTCCACTGTGAGAATATCTTCCAGTTGTCGGCCCCGATAATGAGTTTGAACGAGTGGCGCGGATAACGCTTGGCCAGATAACGCAGAGTGTTGACGGTGTAGGATGGACGCGGCATCGAAAGCTCGATGTCGCTCACCTTTATGCCTTCGGCTCCCTTAAGGGCTATGTCGAGCATGCGCAGACGCGTTACGTCGGGGATGAGCTCGGCCGAATTGGCCTTGAGCGGATTGAGTGGCGACAGCATCAGCCACACCTCGTCAAACCCCTCAAACTGTTTGAGATAGCTCGCCAGCATAAGGTGTCCGATATGTACGGGATTGAACGACCCGCCGAGCACACCTATCTTCATCGTGATGTAAATTCTTTAAGGATGTCGGAGACATTGTCGATAGCCGTGGCGAGATCGTCGTTGATGACCGTGTGGTCGAATTGCGGTGCAAATCCGATCTCAAACTCCGCGCGGTCCACCCTCTGGGCTATAGCCTCGGGTGTCTCGGTGCCGCGTCCCTCGAGACGCTGACGCAGAGCCTCGACCGAAGGAGGCTGGATAAAGACGCTCACAGCCTGGTCGGCATACATCCGTTTGACATTCACGCCGCCTTTCACGTCAATGTCGAGCACCACATTGTGGCCGGCATCGACTATGCGCTGAATCTCGCTCTTGAGCGTGCCGTAATATCGGCCGGGGTATACCTCCTCATATTCCACAAACTCGTCACCATCAATGGCCCGGCGAAACTCTTCATCGCTAAGGAAATAATAGTTGACCCCGTGCTGTTCGCCCGCACGCGGCTGACGGTTGGTGGCCGAGACCGAAAACTGCATGTCTATCTCACCCCGCTCGAGCAATGCGTTGATTATCGTCGACTTGCCGCAACCCGAAGGGGCCGATATTATGATGATTTTACCTTTTGACATAAATTACCGTGTCGCAAAAAAAATCAGTTATCTGTGTATGCTTGAGTGGTTACAATACGTTGAGCACCTGCTCCTTGATCTGCTCCAGCTCATCCTTCATCTGAACCACCAGACGCTGCATGTCGGAATGATTGCTCTTAGAGCCGAGCGTATTGATTTCACGCCCCATCTCCTGAGCAATAAATCCGAGCTTCTTGCCCTGCGCGCCTTCGGCGTTCATCGTATCAATAAAATAAGTCAGATGCTGGGCCAGACGCTGCTTTTCCTCGTTGATGTCAAACTTCTCGATATAGAAAAACAGTTCCTGCTCCAGACGAGAGCGGTCATAGTCGAGTCCACTGAGTTTGGCGAGTCCTTCCTCCATGCGCGTCCTGACCTTGGCCGTGCGCTCGCCCTCATAGAGCGGCACCTGGGCAAGCAGGTCGCCTATACGTTTGACTCTTAAAGTAAAAAACGCCTCAAGCCTCTCGCCCTCGGCACGACGGTGAGAGTTGAGAGCATCAAGAGCGTCGCTCAAAGCCTCCATGGCGACTCCCACCTCTGTATCATCGGCATCAGTCTGTGACTCAATGTGCATCACATCGGGAAAACGCATGAGCATACCAAACCAATCGGCCGGCTCTGCCACACCGAGTTGGGCGGCTGCCTCCTGTATCTGAGCCTTGTAGGCTTCCATCACAGGAATATTGAGCTTATGATTGGCCTCGGCACCTTGCGACTCAATGGTAATGGTAAGATCTATTTTGCCGCGCACAAGTTTCTCCGCAACAAGATTACGCATCTCCAGTTCGTGCTGACGTAAAGCAGAAGGGATACGCACCGCTATATCGGCCTGCTTGGAATTAAGAGATTTAACTTCAACTGTGACTTTTTTCCCCGGAAATTCCTTGACCGCCTTTCCGAAACCTGTCATTGAGTGCAACATATGTTTTCCGATTTAATATGGAGTAGATTATTATACAAAATTACAAAAGATAGATTAAAAATCAGAAAGATATATAAGAAAAAAGTAATAGAGCGAAATTTTTTTCAACAAAAGTGTCAAAACATTTGCAAGGTTCAATAAAAATATCTACCTTTGCACCTGCAAACATCAAGGAGAGATGGCAGAGTGGTCGATTGCGGCGGTCTTGAAAACCGTTGAGGGTCACACCTCCGGGGGTTCGAATCCCTCTCTCTCCGCAATAAACGCTGAAAATCAGCAAATTGCAAAGCAAACACCCAATTTTACACCCAAGAATGTAAAGTTGGGTGTTTTTGTATTATTTAAGATTTTGTTCTGCTGTTTGTACAGTTACGCATTATAAATCCGCCTAATGGACACATTGTTCCACTTATAAGGATATGTCTCCATTTTGATTAGCCTGAAAGCAATAATTAGTTATCTTCTACCATTTCTTCATAAGCATATATCAAATACACCCCAATCCGATGATGTAGGCTAATAGATAGTTCGTATTATCCATTTTTATCCTGTCCCAAAATTAAAATTCCCAACCAATGGGCAAATATCAGGTTTGTTGCCATAAAGATAACACCGGCAACGCTCCACATAAGCATTTCCGTCAGAGACATGGCAAGGTAAATGCTGTACACCCCATAATATGCATATGGCAGGAGCAAAAAAGATGTGAACAGCCCCGGTACATAACCCCTTACAACAAAGGCTTGGGCTATATGTACAAGCAGATGCAGGGAGAAAGCCATGAACAATGCTGACCAAATCTCCATGGCGTATGCACCCTTCACAAAAGAGTATGCCGTGGAGGCGAGTATCACAGTCAACTCTTCTACGGCGGCAACGATAAAGGCACCAGTATTGATCCTTGATAGATATTTCAATATCGGTCTAAACCACGGCAAAAGCCCTGACAGTTTCTCCTCGTGTGCCAGTATCCATCTGCGTTGCACTATAGCTTCTTCCCCATCATGAAAGACAAAAGCGAAGGGGAAAGACAATACGAGACACAGTATTGATAGTGCACTCATGTATTTACTTGTTATTTGTTATTAGTAGCTTGATTATTCTCTCTATCCTACTTTTTGTCCATTAGAACATTTTTATGCCTATGTCATCCTGCCAAATATCCACTCTGCCGGTTTCTACGAAATAGGGCGAGAATTTCGTTTGGGCAGCAATATCTAATGAGAGCACTACGCATCATAGTTTTTCTAAAACTTCAATATTTCCATTTTGAATATATTGAATTATCGATTGGATTTTTTCTGGTGGCCAGTTCCACCATTGGAGTTTACGCAACCGTGCAATAATATCCGGAGAGAACCGTTTGCGTATCTCTTTTGCCGGAATGCCGCCGACTATTGAATACGGCTCCACATCTTTTGCGACCACCGCCCGTGTGCCGATTATTGCACCGTCGCCAATGGTCACTCCCGCCATAATCACTGCATCATATCCAATCCACACATCATTGCCAATTACAATATCGCCTTTGTTGTCCCATGCCGTAGCGACCTCTGATTTCGGCAAATCCCATTCCTCGAAGAATAGCGGAAACGTATATGTGGATAGTGATTTCAGCGTATGGTTGGCGCAATTGAAAATAAACTTTGCGCCACAGGCTATCGAGCAGAATTTACCGATAATCAGACGGTCATGGTTTATCGGATAATGATACAGCACGTTATTCTTCTCAAACTCACGAGGGTCATTTATGAAGTCATTGTAAATGGTGAAATCTCCGACCTCGATATTTGGGCGCGTTATGACCGATTTGAGATAGACGGTCTGAGTGTCGCCTGTTCGGGGATATATTTTATTGCTTTCCATTGTAGAACATCAGATATTTTTCAAGATTTTCAGATATGTATTCTAAATTATGATGACCATTTGAAATATGGCATTCCGTTTTTATGCCCCGATTCAGTAATAATCCATTAAGAATTTCTACCGATTTGTCAAAACCTCCTTCATCCTTATCTCCAGCATCAAGATACCATGACTGGGTACTGTGGTGTTCATTGAAGTCATCGAATTCCAAAGGATTATTCTGATGAAATTTCTCCTTGCTCCCGTAATAAGGCAAATCGAAAGGATCAAGGTCAAGTTCCACTGCCGGCATGTGTCCTCCAACTTTTGAAAATAGTTCAGGGTATTTCAGTCCATAATGAATTGCTGCAAATCCTCCGGCGGAAGCACCGCCTACGTATCTTCCGTTTCGAGAGGGGATTGTGTTGAAACTGTCATCGACTAAAGGAACAATCTCTTGGATAAAATAATCCTCATATCTTCCGACATCTATAACATTACCATCTATCTTTTCCTGATGTGCAATCTTGGCAGAATTCAGTCCACGGCTATTATCCATTCGAGGACAAACGATAATCATCGGTTCTATCTTTGATTTGGCAATAAGAGTATCTGCTAATTGTGCCAAACCTAACTGCTCAATAAAAGACTCATCACCACTTCTTCCATGCAGAAAATACAATACAGGGAATTTACTGCCATATTTATATTCATCAGGAAGATAGACCGCGAGTGCCATCTGCTTGTTTAGGTAGGTACTGTCGTATGAAATATGTCGAATTTCACTCATTTTTCCAACGCTTAACCATTAGATAATCATCTTCTCTTTCTTCCAATATCTCAAAACCGGCTTTAAGATACATGCCTACGGCATAATTGGATTTATCGACCGACAATGAGACTTTTCCATATCCTATTTTATGAATAGCATCCAATAAGGAAGAAAGAAGCCTTGTGCCAATGCCTTTTCCTCGGTATTCGGGATATACGGAGATTGCAAATTCAGGCGTTGTGTCATCAATCTTGCCGTATGAACAGCCGAGCCTCGACCATGCCGCCCCGACAATCAGACCGTCAACGACAGCCACCAGACATATGTCATCCGGCAATTTGCCGAAATCTTTTACATACGCCCATATCATGGGTTGTTGCAATACTGTACGAGGCACTTTCTGACTTCCTGCCGGCTGATATATGGCTTCATAAAGGAATTCTGTCAAGAGCATTGCTTCGTCTGATTCAATTGTGCGTATTGTAATATTATTCTGGTATTCCATTTCAATACAATTCCATGTTTCACCAAGACATCTGTAACTCTCAGTTTCTTGTCTGCCAACACGATGGAATCCAACCGATTCATAACAACGTATTGCAGCCGGATTGTTTTCAAACACGCCCAATGACACTTTTGTGGCTTCGAGTTTGCAGAATGCATAATCAACCGCCATGCTGACAAGAGTTTTTCCCAATCCTTTGCCACGCTTTGAGTCATCAACAATAACAAAACCAAGACGTTGTTCGGATAAATCATCTGCCGGAGTGCGTAGAGTAATATACCCGACAATCTCTTCACCGTCAACCATAGTCAGAGCAATAGAGTTATGTCCGTCAATGTATTGCTGATGATATGAGTTCATATTTTCCGGCGTGACAGGAAACCTCTCATATCGGTCAGCGCACCATTGGCGCATAAGATATTCGCTTTTAAGCCAAGTGGCGATTACGTTGGCATCCGTGGGCTGATATGGTCTGAGGATAAGGCTCATGGCTTGTGGTTGCGTTTGATTTCATCTATTGACTTGCCGCCTATACCAAAGTTCTCATCCGGCAATTCCTTGATTGTGACCGTGAAGAACTGTGCCGGAATATTGGTTATCTCGGAGGCAGTCGCTGTCAATCGCTCGATAAGTTCTTTCTTTTGTTCGGAGGTTAATGCTCCGCTTTCAACTGATATGTAGGGCATAATTCCAATTTATAAAGTACATGAGGCTTCAATTTATGACCTTCAGGCAATGAGGGATGAGTGAAAAAGCACACTCGACTCATTCCGATTTTCTGCATCACTCGTTCCGAGCGATGGTTGCCTACCGTCGTGAATGAATAAATTTCATTGAACAAATGATTTATCCGCGCATAATCAAGACAGGCTTTTGCGGCTTCGGTAGCGTAACCTTGATTCCAATATTCTTTAGCAAGTCTCCAACCAATCTCAACCCCGGGAGAAAACCCCGCATCAAAATCAAAATGATGGAATCCGACATAACCGATAAAGAGGCCATCGCTTTTTGTTTCCACCGCATAAAGTCCGTAGCCAAACCTATCATGCTCGGCAACTATACGATTATAAAACTGCACCGTTTCTTCCAAAGAAAGACATTTGGGCAGATATTCCATAACCTCCTCGTCACTGTTGATTGCAGAAAATGGAAGTATATCATCCTTCAACCAAGGGCGCAGAATAAGTCGCTCAGTTTCAATCATAGTAACATCGACTTTAACTCCTCCGTTATAAACATCGTCGGAGTAAACTCCACAATCTGATAATCGGCAATGCCGTTTATGTGAAACGGATCTTCGGCGATGATAGCATCGACCGCTTCACGGCTTTCTGCTTTCATCATTATCACGCCACCGACACGCGGATTCTGCGGGCCTGATGCGATGAAATCTCCGTCGGCATAGTGGTTGGCGAGATATTTACGATGAGCGGCAAGGAATCGGTCAACTTCGCTCAACGGCTTTTTGTATGTGAGTATTGCGATAAACATAGTAACTCAGTTTTTCCAGCGTTTGAGGTGTGGGAAAAACCGGCGCATCATCTCCTTTGCCTGTTCCGGGGTCAAGTTCTGCCCAGATTGCTTGTTGATTTCGTCGGTGAACTGAGCACAGTGGTCAATCATCTGCTCCATAGTCATATCTTGCGCAAACTTGCCATCTTTGTAGCAGTAGATGCAATAATCTTCATTGAGTGTGCCATCGGTATTCGTACCGAGGATTTCGTTTGTTAGCGGCATACCGCAACTTTGACAGAATTTTTGTTCCATATCGTTTTTCTTTTTGCCCATCAGTCCAACAGGGCAGGTTATTAAAATACAAAAGCGCGGACTGCAATGCCACTTCTTTATTCGGAGGTCGTAGGAAACCTTGCATACAGATGTAGTAATAGCAGCCCACGCTATATGCGTGAGAACCACTATGCCATCTGAGTATGCAATTTGAAAATTTCCTACGTTTCCAAATACTTGATGAGCATAACGCTTCTTTTTTCTTATGTATTGGAAAGAGTTGCTCCCTATCCGAATGCAAAATTAGTTATTTTATTGATGTTTTGCATTATATAGAACGGAATTATAACTTGAATCCTCTGCTTTTTCTTGGTTCTTCCACTGATTGTCGTAAACCTTGCCGCAGTTTCTCCCATTGCTCCTTAAACCATTCTCCGATTGGTTGCCTATTTACGGTCAGTACCAATTTATTCTCATCAACCGAACTTTTCTCAACCTTGAAAATGTCATTCTTGATTTCAAATCTTCGCCTATGCTCTTCGGAATAGATTTTTCCATTGCATCTGATAGCTTCCTTTTTTGTCAAAAGGCTGTTTATCATATCTTTGGTAAATCCGATGGCATAGCAGAGTTTTTCCATTCTCAACATCTCTTTGAGTAAAGGAAACCAGTTGAACGCTTTTTCAAGAATGGTGTTCAATCGTGATATTTCTTTGTCTTTTGCTTCAAGTTCTTGGTTATGTATTCCTTGAAGATTTCGAATCTGTTTGCCATATTGTTCCTGCATATGCTTCATTTGGATTTTCAAACCATTAATGCTTTTATCACGTTTTGCTATTTCCTGATGCAGTTCCGAATTGCTATGCTCCAACTCTTTCAGTTTTCCACTTCCGAAAAGAGAACCGACTCCGCTTGCTATGGCGGTGGCCGCATCGGTGGCTACGCTTTTGAGTTTGTTCGTGCGTATCTCGGATTTTACCTGTTTGAGTTCTTGTTCAGCAAGAGTTACCTGCTGCTCCTTGTACCTTTGGGTTTCCTCTATACGTTGCAGTTCGGCTTTCTGTTTCTTTATGATGAAATCGTTACGTTCCAGATGTTCCTTGCCTGTTTCGGTTTTAGATTGTCCTCGTTCCATCAGGAGAATGTCAGAAGCCAAACTTTGCATTTCGGTCATATCCTCGTCATTGAGTTTACAGCTTTTTCCTGTATCGTGGTTCATCCAGTCGAAAACGATATGAGCGTGATAATTCGGCTTGAACCACTTTCCATCAATTTGGAAACTCTCTCTGTCTTCAGCCTCGGGTTGTCCGCTCAGCCAATGTCCTTCATCTTTGTGCAGGAAGATTTGCAGCGGAGTAATACCCCAGCGTTGTTTGCACTCCTCGCCAAATTTATGCACATCTGCCAATGTGGTGTCCGCTCTGATGAGCAACACCCCTTCACGGATAGGTGAACACCCTGCCACCTTGATGATTTTTCCGTTCTTGCCTTTGCGTTCACGTTCTTTCTCCTGCATGGCACGTCCGGTCTTTTCCTTGACCATCCGTTTGATGTTGTCGTAATGTGTCCGCAATTCGGTAGTGCCGAAGTCAGGATTTACCCACTGCTCGTTATCGGTGGAAAGTTTGGAAACGACATAGATTCTAGACTCTCCGATGTTGCGCATGTACTCGGCAGTCCTTCGGTTGTGTGCCTCGCTCGATGCGATGTTGCAAGGCTTGATATGTATGCTTGATTTTGTTGCCATAGTTTTTTTGTTTACATTAGATTACTTTGTTCGCTTCCGCAGTGGGGTTCTTAGGGGTGCAACCCATAAGCGGTGATTGCAAAGAGAGGGTCACTCTTTGCTCGGGGTTCTCAGGGGTGAACGCCCTGAGTGGGTTATTAGGGCAAAGCCCTAATCCCCTCGGGAGAGCCCACAACTACGAAAGCGGAGCGTGTAGTTATAGTGGGCTATAACCGAAAGCCGTTCTTCTTTTTCGGTGGCTGGGTGTGCGTCTCTCTTACGGACTGGACTTGCCTGTTTCTTTCAGCCTGTTTCTGTAAGTATTCGTTCAAGTCCTTGCATCCGCTGTAGGTTTGCGAAGCGTCACGGATGTATAAATCCCTGCCGTATTCCATACGAATTTGCCGGAGTGCTTCCATCCCTGCACGGTCATTGTCAAAGAAACAATGTATGCGCTCGTAGCTACCCAACGGATAGAGAGCCTTGCTCACATTCGATACAGAGTTCAATACCATATAATCTTGTCTGTCCAGTTCGGGAAATTTCGGGCAATTTTCCAATCTCAAAGTAAGAAATGAAAGATAGTCCATAAATCCCTCGAACACATAACACGTTTCCCTCGCTTTTCCCGGCTGTCTGATGTGGGAAATATCTTTTGGTGCGATACAACCTTTGAAATATCGGTTGCGGATTTCATGCCCACCCGACACGTTGGGAAAGGCGATGGCGAAATACCGTTTGCCGTTATGGGTGAAGTGCGCTTCACTGCATTCTCTTTTCGCCAGTACAATGTTTATTCCCCTTTCCTGCAAATAGGTGAGTAGGGCAGGAGAAGAAAGCGGCACAATCTCCAGTTGCTGAAAACTTGGCTCGGAAAATGACTGCTTGCCAAAAGAAAAAGAAACAGGACGGATATGTGGAGTCTGTTCCGCAATGCGTTCCAATATATAAGGTATATGGTCGGTAGCATATAAGTGTGAAGCCAGTTCGATGATGCCGCCGCCTTTGCCGAGTGCAAAATCATACCATTGGTTACGCTCGGTATTTACCTTGAACGAGGCTTCAGTTTCTTCCCTTAACGGTGATTTATACCATAGGTTGATACCCTGTTGCTTGACAGGAGAATATCCCAAACTGTGAAGATAATCTGCTATCCTGATTTGCTTGGCTGTCTGTATATCCATAAGATAATTGTTTGAGTAGTTGGTGAATTAATTTATTTTTCTTTTCGCCCGTACCATTTTAAGAAGTACGGTCTATATAACCACTTCACTAAATTGTCGTATATATAGAGTACGGCAATAAAGTGAAGCGGTTTATCCATTCCTTGCATCACTTCGCTTTATCCTTAATATATAGACCCACAGAATAAAGTGAAGCGATTGCAAGCAACAGGCTAATAGTGGAAGTCGGGCATGAATGTGTATTTTCTGCCGTTCTCCTGCACTATCATCCGTTTGTTGCGAAGCATGGTGATGAGCGGTACCGCCTTTTGATGGTTCAGCTTTACACCTATTGACGTATAGCTTTTGATTAAAGCATCTTCCAGTTCCTTGTAACCGTATTCCTTTTTCAACCCGAAAACTGCTTCCAATGCGATACGGTGCTGCTGTTCGGTGATATGCCTGTAAGGGTCGAACTTTTCTTCCTCGGGTCTTCCCGGTTTCCTGCTTTCTGTTTTGTAACCCTCTATGAGTTCGGGCAAGGCACTGTCGTTGATGCGAAAGGCAAAAGGCTCGAAATCCATTGCCCGGATGTGCATGGCTGAAACATTGCTTATATCTCCGTTGCTTTTGTCTTTTTCCACCAGCAATACGGTTTCCGCCTTATTGTTCAACTCCGTGCCGATATGCCCTCTCGCATTCTCATCCCCTTTGTTCTGGTGCAGTATCGTATGGATATGTATCTGCCTGTCGTCCGTCCACTGCATCAGTTTGGATATGATGCGTGTGGATTCGCCGGGGCTGTTGATGTCATATACCATGTCACGGATGCCGTCTATGATTACAAGACCAATGTCGGGCGTATTATAGATAGCCTGTTCGACAATCCTGATACGCTGTTCAGGTGTGTATTTTCTCAAGGCGAGAAACTCAAGGTTCTCATTATCCCTGTCATCAGGCAAGCCAGCCATCCGCAAAATGCGTTTCATGACTTTCAGGCAATGATAAGGGCTTTGCTCCGTATCAACATAAAGCACTTTCCGCTTCCCGTCTGAGAGTTCCGCCACATACCGCAACACTGTACCATTCTTCAATGCGGCGGCTACGATAGCCGAAACATTGAATGTCTTTTTACTTTTGGCTTTGCCGATGGATGCGCTGAAATTGCCCAATGTCCCAATGACAGAACCATGCACTTTGAGGATTTCAGGTGCTTTCTCATAACTTTTCGACAGACTCAAACGTGAGGCTTGCCAAAGGATTACGGCTTCTTCTGCCGATATGTCCTTAAATTCTTTCATATAGTCCATAGCTATTCCTCCCGTTATTTCCGTCCTCCGGTTTTCTTTCCTGCCAGTTCAAGGGCAAGCTCCACATCCACGATAATTTTGCGTCCTATCTGGGTGATGGCTTTGTCAATCTTTCCGCTTTTCTTGATGCGGTTGGCGGTTGGCAGGCTGCACCCGAACAGTTTGGCTATGCCCAGTATTCCGTACACATACTTTCTTTCTGTGTCCGTAACAGGTCGTAGTTGCGTTTCCGTTTGGCCGGAAGCGTGCTTGCTCAGGAATATGAACTCTTCGCCTGTCATCTGCCAGACGGGTTTTAATAATAACTCTTGAAGATTTGTCATCGTTCAATCTATTTAGCCGTTAAACAATCAGCCCTGCGCACTGGCTGTTATCTCTGTTCTCGAACGATGCAAAATTAGATAGGGGAGTGAGTGGAAAGGATGTGGTTGGTATAAATGGAATATTTTATTATTTCTCTGAATATCAGATAATAAAAATACCACTCAAAAATTAATTTGAGTGGTAAAAGTGGTAAATTCGTAAAATATCAGGGTGTGTCACGGATTATCGGAATATTGCGTCCATTTCTTTGGCGAACTTCTGGTTACTGTCACTTGGAAAATCCGACACCGGTTCCTTGTACTTTGACTTGTAGTAGTTCTCGTCAATATCCAACTGTTTCAGGATTATATTCTTCCATTTATCCCTGTCTTGTTTGGGCAGTCTTTCACTCATCAGGAATATCAGGTAACACACCCGGATTTTTTCTCGTGCCTTGATTTTTAATTCCTTTTTACAGGGGTGCAGGTTCATGTTGGCATAGAAGTCGTGTGTTGTAATATCTTCAAACTGTTCCCCCACACAGACTTTATGAATAAGCGAAAGTAATTCTGCATCGAAATATTCGGATTGCTCCTTTGGCGCATCCTGCTGTTTCTCTTGCTTGCTCGGTTCATCCGGCTTGTCTTTTTCTACGGGAATATATTTTGCCAATATTTCCATAAAATGGAAACTCAGTTTATAAATATCTCCGCAACAGTTCTCAATATATTGGAGAGATTCCTTTCTTGCCTGCCTTTCCAATTCATAAAGCCTGTCCAGTTCTTCTTTTTCCTTCTCATATTCAGCCTTGCAGCGTTCATACTCCTTTTCGGCTTGCTTTTCTTCTTCTGCCGTATGTACCCTGTAGCCAATGGAATCATACCTGTTGTATGCTTCATTCAAAGGCGTGCTTAAATTTTGTGTAACTCTCAGCTGTGCTTCTATATCAGCGTCATATCTGCCAGCGAAGTTGTAGCACACACGAGAAATTATCTCATCATCAAACAATGGATGTTTTTCGTAAATCAATATGTTTTTCTCTATCTCGGTTCTCAGGCTGTTGAGAACCAGAGTATATTGTTCTTTCGGTTTGTCAAGCACCAGTTCAATGATGGCGGCTTCAAAAGCTTTTGTGTCATTGTATTGCTTGTAGAAGTCCGTGATGAATTTCTGCCTGTCAAAAGAGAAAGTATGGCTGACTATAAAGTCGCTGTATATCCGATTGAGTTCGCCATATTGGGGAATCATAATCTGTATTTCTCCTGCCATATACGCTTAGTTTACGGGTTCTTATCTTTATCAAGAAAGGAAGTCAGTTCTTCCTCCACTTCCTCTATACTTGGCAGAGCCGATTTTAAGTTTTCAGGTATAGCCTTGCTCAACTGGTAATCGCTGATGCCTATCGGCTGGTCGTAGCCTGTCAATGCGTATTGCGCTACAACTTCGTCTTTCCCCTTGCACAGCAACAACCCGATAGTTTTGTTGTCATGCTCTCCCCTCAGTTTGTCATCCACTACATTGATGTAGAAGTTCAGTTGCCCCGCATACTCCGGTTTGAATGGGGTAGCCTTTAATTCTACTACGATGTATGCGTGTAAGGGAATGGAATACAGAATCAAGTCTGCATAGAAATCGCTGTTACCAATTTGAAAATGCTTCTGTCGGGCAACGAAAGCAAAGCCATTTCCCATTTCCAGCAAGTAACGGGTGACGTGCTTAACCAGTTGTTCTTCTATGTCCCTTTCGTCTGCCTTTTCCTTAGTTCCAGCCAAGTCAAAGATGTATGGGTCTTTCAGAAGGTAATTGGCAAGGTCGCTTTGCGGTGCAGGAAGCGTGGCTGTGAAATTGTTAATCTTGTTGTTGCTGATTTGTCTGCTATACAGATTGGTTTCAATTTGTATTTTAAGAACATTGCTGCTCCAGCCCATTTCCACGGACTGTTTCATGTACCAATAGCTTACACCCAATGGAAGCGAACTGTTAAGCATAATCACATGGCTCGCCCAATTGGTTCTTGCAACAGGTGATGCCATAAATATGTTTTCTATATCCTTAATTTCCATACGGTAAATGTCGGATACGGTTTTGGCAACATTATGAATTTGTGCAAGAGGTTCTTGCGTGATTATAATTTCTTTGTTATCAACGGATTGAATTTGCGCAAGAGGCTCTTGCGTAAATTGCGAATCATTTAAGTAGTGTACTTCATCTTCAATTTTCTTCACGCTTGGAGCTATCAGCTTTGCATCCGTATCAATGAAATTCTGCAATGCTCTCAATGGATATGTTCTTGCAAACTGACACATATAGGTAAGGTTGCGTTCCGAATAGCCTTTCTTTTCAGGGAAATTTAGCCGGATAGCCTTTGCCAACTGTTTGATGGTTTTGCTTCCCCATCCGTGCAGTTGCTGATGATAGAGAATATAGTTGCCCATTTTCCAGTAATGGAACAACATTTGCGCATTGGCTGCTGTAATCAGCCGGACTTGCGCCTGCTGTATTTCCGAACCGACAGCATTTATAAATGCGTCAAAGTTCGTCTTTTCTATGTTATGTCCGTTGTTGCTCATCTTGTGATATTTTCAGAATACAAATATAATTCAATGGTGGTGATCCATGAAACTAATTGATACTTTTATAGTTGATTAAACTTGTTCATGGCGTTTGCCCTGATGTCATCCGCTATGTCAATATAGGGTTTCATGGCTTTATAGTCGCTGTGTCCCGTCCATTTCATGACCACCGGTGCCGGAATTCCGAGTGCCAACGCATTACAGATGAAAGTCTTTCTTCCGGCATGGGTACTTAACAATGCGTATTTGGGTGTGACTTCATCTATGCGCTCATTTCCCTTGTAGTAGGTTTCCCGTACAGGCTCGTTGATTTCCGCCAGTTCACCCAGTTCTTTCAGATAATCGTTCATCTTCTGATTGCTGATGACGGGCAATGCCATGTGGTTCTCGAAATGAACATCCTTGTATTTTTCAAGAATGGCTTTGCTGTGGTCGTTCAGTTCGATTATCAGGCTGTCCGCAGTCTTGACTGTGGTGACTTCAATGTGGTCGGGCTTAATATCACTTCTTTTAAGGTTACGAACATCCGAATATCGTAAGCTCGTGAAGCAACAGAACAGAAAGACATCCCTGACACGTTCCAAATACTGCTTGTCATGCGGTATTTGATAATCTTTCAGCTTGTTCAGTTCATCCCATGTCAGGAATATTACCTTTTTAGGGGTTGTTTTCAATTTGGGCTTGAATGCGTCGTATGCAATGTTCTGATGATGCCCTTTTTTGAAGCTCCAACGCAGGAACCATTTGAGAAATCCCATTTGTTTACCGATGGTGCTGTTTCTCATGTCCTTTTTGTCACGCAAGAAATTGACATACTCATTTAGCCCGAATTCGTTGAAGTATTCAAAGGTTACATCCTCCTTGAACTCTTTGATGTGATTTCTTACCGCTGCAAATTTCTCATAGGTGGATGCCGTCCAATTATTCTGGTTGCCACACTCTTTTACAAACTCATCGAACACTTCCCAAAAACTAATCTGCGCTTCTTCCTGTTGTTCTCCACTGCTGTCTTTCATCCGCAGATTGAACGCATCCTTTAGCTGCTGGGTGGTAGGTATGGTTTCCTGCACCTCAAACTCCTTGAACACGTTTTGCATTTCGGCATAGTATTTCAGCAAGTCTGCATTGATTTCGGATGCGCTTTGTTTCAGCTTGTTGGTGCATCCGTTCTTTACCCGTTGTTTGTCGGCATCCCATTTGGCTACGTCAATCCGGTACCCTGTTGTAAATTCGATGCGTTGGCTTGCGTATATGACACGCATACGGATAGGCACGTTCTCTACGATTGGCACACCGTTCTTCTTCCGGCTCTCCAATGCAAAAATGATGTTACGTTTGATATTCATAATTGGGTGCGTTTGAAATTCTACACCCAAATATACACCCAAAAATTGAAATAGCAAAAGGCATTTAGAAAGATTTAGATTTACTCTGCATTGTAGATAATGTATGATTATCAATGATTTGCAATTTTATGATATTTTCTGAAAGTGTAGGTTCTGGAGCCTGTCTCTCCGCAAATAAATCAAGTTAAATCGCTGTAGCTTACAAAGTTACAGCGATTTTAATTTTTACCACATACAAAAACACATACAATATTGGGTGCAAACTGAGCCACATACAAAACCATTGGTATCATAAAGAATCAAGCATGAGGAACACGGTTTCTTTTATGTTCATTAAATTAATCGGACAATCATTGTGGTTATGCGTCCTGTATATTGTCGGCCCTATCCATATTTTATCAATCTGTCCTGATGTTCCATTCGAGAGAATGAGATAACCATGCCATATTTGTCCTTATGGAAGTATCCCATTTGTGTAAGTGGCTGAAATTCAGACGTGGCAATTTTACATCAAACTTAGTCAATCCTAAAATCACATGGTAAAACGAAGAAAAGTGTTCGGAATTTCTTTTAATTCGTGAACCCATACTTAATTTTGCGGTGTCAATCCATGACATCATAGAGTATGGCCATACTCCCGATTGCCTTTATCGCCCTACATTGTCTTTAGTGTAACACGTTGCCTTTACCGCCCTATCACCCCAATAACATTTTACACACACATGGAGTTACAGACATTACTCTCAAAACCTGTGTGGCAGATGACGGGGGAAGAGCTGTTGTTCCTCTCACGACAATCTGCCGACACAAACACAAACCAATCTCCGGTAAATGAACCTACCGCAACCAAGCACTATGTCTATGGTATCGCCGGAATATGTGAGATATTCTCATGCAGTAAACCTACGGCCATCCGCATAAAGAAAAGCGGACGTATAGACAAAGCCATCACACAGGTTGGCAGGAAAATTGTCATTGACGTTGATCTCGCCCTGCAACTTGCATCTCAAAAGCCGATGCCAAGAAAGAGATAACCTAATCTACCCTATCAGCACAAAGTCGGAGTTATCCCACCTCTTTCAGTGGGATACTCCAAACTGCTGATACATCAACAATACCATACAAAATGAATTATAATAATTCAGCAAGATATAGACGGATGCCACTGCGTCCGGCTTGTGAGTTGCATGAGGATGATCCTATTATCCCTCAAAGCAAACCGCAAAAAGAAGTGCCCTCTTTCCCTCTAAGCATATTTCCTTCGGCTATTCGCAATATCGTGGAGGCGTTGGTTGAGTATGAGCATTTCAACGTCAATTTCATATCTGCGTCCATGTTCACCACGTTTGCAGCTGCAATGGGCAACCGTTGGACGGTGCGCTTCTCGGCGACATGGGTTGAACGACCGATATTGTATGTTGCACTTGTCGGTTATCCGAGTTGCGGCAAAACACCACCGCTCAGGCTCGCCCTTTCGCCACTGCTCAACCTCGACCATGAGTATGACCGCGAATATTGCGCCCAGTTGAAGGCTTACAAGCAATGGGAATCCAAATCTCAGAAAGAGCGCGTTGCACTTTCTTTGCCGGAGGAGATGGAGCGACCGAGGCGCAAATGTCATGTGGTTGTTGACGCTACAATCGAAGCGTTGATTGGTGCCATGCGTGACAATCCGCGGGGCGTGATCCTTTACAGCGATGAACTTGAAAGCCTGTTCGCGAACTTCAACCGCTACAATAGTTCGGATGAAAGCTATTTTCTCAGCGCGTTCAGTGGTACGCCTTTCAAGTATATCCGAAAATCGGTCGATGAACACATCTTCCTGCCGAATCCGTATTGTTCCATAATCGGAAGCACCCAGCCGGGACGGCTTGCAAAGCAATTCGGTGGCGAGCGCGTTGCCAATGGCTTTTCCTCCCGCTTTCTGAAAGTCTATCCCGACATTACCGATATGCCGACGTGGGGCTCTGAACGTATGCCGGACAGCATCATGGAGCAATGGGAGCAGATAATCCGCAAGGTTGCCACTTTTGACTTCAAGGGAAAAGAACTGCCAACTGAATTGACTTTCTCCCTTGAAGCCCATAGGAGACTGTGCGAATGGAAAGATAATGTTAACAACGCGATATACTCTGCCACCGAATCGGAAGCGGAGAAAGCCGTGTGCGGGAAACTCGAAATCTATCTCATGCGCTTCTGCCTGATAATCCGAATGATGAAGAACATCTGCGCCGGAGAGTCAGCAACAACGATAGATACCGGGAGTGCGGAGGCGGCTATCGAATTGGTTGAGTATTTCCGCGAAATGGAAAACCGTGTAATCCGTGTATCATTATCCGGCAATCTCGACAAACGGCAAACTGAACTCCTCGACGCTTTGCCCTACGACTTCCGAACCTCAGATGCCATCGACATCGGACGGTCACTCGGAATGTCGGAGTCCACAATAAAACGGTTTCTGAAAAACTCTGCCATTTTCAGAAAAGAGGAGCACGGACGCTATACGAAAATGTCATGTGACCCTTGACATTTTCGACACTTTGACATTTTTCACGAGGCCATTCAAGTGGGTGTGAGAACGAGTTTGTCAGACCTCTAAGGTGTATAAATCTTGCTGTGCAAGATATGCCGATTGTTCCCACAACGGCAATCCCGCCACCTCGCAGAGTTGGGTCAATCCCGCTCGAAACTCGCAGTCTTTTATAAGAATGAAAATATCATGTGACCATGAAATCAAGATATGCAATCATCAAGGCATACAGTCTTTATGGCATTATGACTTCCAAACATAATATCATTATAACATCATAGCATAGTAACACCATGTCATCAAATAATAAGACCATCATAATACGGCTTCGCGTGGACGCAGCGACAGCCAACGCAATCCGCACCAAAGCCGACAGTCTTTTCAACGGCAACATCAGTGCCTGTATCCGTTGCGCGACTCTGCAATATAACAGAGAGGCTACGCCATCATTAGCCAATTCCGAAATAGCGGCGTCGCTGACCGCTATTCTGCGCCAATTGAAGAAAATCGGGACTAATGTCAATCAGACCGCCCGGCAGATTAACGAGCGCATGAAGGTATCGCCCTATGGATTGTCCGCCTCGGATATTCAACCGTTTGTGCTCTTCCGCAATGACCTCTCAGCCATTTGGGAGCATCTGAACCAAATCAAGGAGCGGTTATGATAGTCAAGAAACTTGGCATGGTAGCCGGTGGTGGCTTTCCCGGTGCCGGATATAATGAACGCAAGGTTGCCGAGGGCGTCGCCCGGCTCATGGCTATGGAGAATGTCGATGCGGCCATGCGTCATAAGGTGGAGCTGTTGCATGAAGCCGGTTTCGACTGCGCTGGAGAGATTGAGAAATATCTCAAGGAGCGGTCGAGGACATACGGCAACACCAAGACCACGCGCTTTCAGTTCCATATCACCGCCTCAGTAAAGGGGCAGGTGATGTCGGCTGACGAGCTGACAGACTTTGCCCGTCAGCTCATGGCGGAAGCCGGATATGGCAGACAGCCGTATTTCGTGTACTACCACCACGATACCGACAACAATCATGTGCACATCCTTTCCACGCGCATACAGTCCAACGGCTTCCCGATACCAGACCATCACGACTACGCACGACTCAATGCTGCCGCAAATCGTATTCTTTCATCGGACATCAACCGTGACATTCAGCGTATGTTCTCTTACGGCTATCTCACCGAGGGCCAGTTTGCCAATATGATCCGCTCTCATGGATATAAATTTGAGCGAGTAGATGATGTGTATGTTCTGTTTCGCGGAGGAGTCTTGGCCACGACAATCTCGTTGTCTGAGATAAGGAGGCATATTTCGCAAGAAAACGATACCCGGAAAGAACGCGCTAAACAACTCCGGGCGATTATCAGGAAATGCAAGGCTGAAATTGCGGATGGAAAAGTTCAAAATGTCGAAAATGTCAAGGGTCACAAAGGTCAGAAGAAAAAATTTGTGCGCCGTAAAGTCAACCCCGACATCCGTAAAATCAAGGGGGCGAACGGCAAGACACTATCGCAGGAAGAACAGCGGCACCTGTCGGATCTGCTTGATATACTCAAAACCAAATTCGGCATAGACATTCATTTTCAGAAAGACCGCAATGGTGATGTCCGTGGCTACGGTATCGTTGACCATAACCGGAAGATGGCCCTTGACGGCAGCAAGGTGATGAAGCTGTCAGAGCTGATTGACTTCGCACAGAAGCAGGAGCGCAAGGCAAGTCCGCTTGATATTTACCGCGACCTGTTCTCTGTGGAGGTACGGAAGTCCGGCATGGACGGGATAATGTCTATCCGATTGTTCGACGGCTCAGAGCATACACGCACGATGTCGCCACGTCAATCGGCATGGTATTTCAGTTCGCCCGAATGTGAAAGGGAAGATGTGGCTATACGTATTGCCGCCACCATGTTCTCAACCGAGATATTTGAATCCGTATTGCTGAAGCATCCGGTAAGCAACATCGGTGCAAGAATAGGAAGTGTCAACATGATCAAGATGCGCGAGGGCGGTAGAGCAATCCGCGTCGTATCAGCCGATGGCTTCTCAGTGACATACTCTATGTCCGCTGATGAATTGCGTTGCCATGCAAGACTGCAAGGAGAAGATGCAAACGGTTATCTCCGTCAACTCGCAATCCTGCGCATAACCCATCAGGACGCCACCGAACTGACCAATCGCATCAAGGAACTGACCGCCAAATCAACCGGTAGCATCACTCTCCCTCTCCGTCCGTCTGACTACACACCGGAACAAGCCAAAGCCTTCACCTATCATCAATGCGCTGTACTCACTCGCCTCATGCCCCACGACACCTCATCCACCCACTCCACCAACCGCGAATGGGAAGTCGGCAAGCAATCCCACTACGACCACATCGACAACCAACAATCCAGCTCCAAACTAATAATGTAATAATATCTCTCGAAAGAGCGAATGTCACAGTGCTACAACTCGGTTCGCTATACTCTTAGCCGTGAACTTCTACGAAGATCTCGCCGAGTGTTACTCGTCATCGCGTAGCGCTTTGCTTGCAAAGAACCATCGTGTCGGGGCTGTCTTTACTCTCGTCAAAGAGCCACCGACCGAGCGCAACATAATCGTATTCGAAGATTTAGTCACCACCTGCGCAACGATGATTTCAATGCGCGAACTGTTGTTGCCCCTTGGCTACAACCTCGTGTTTTTCACCGGCATAAACAATAAAATATAAAAAATAGCGTTAGAAATGCAGTAATAGTTTTTAATGCGTAACAATGATTGATACATCTCCAATTCATCAGCGACTCACCAATGAATTTGCCAAGCAACTTAAAATCTCATTAAATCCTTGGTATATTTCAGGACAGGAGGTTTGCCCTGTTCAAATTGTTGCCTATTCTTTCTTCCAAGATAATCTTGCCATCTATGAATTTAGGCATATAATTGATAGTAACGGCTTTGGCAAACAATATTTTGGAATTGTGTATCGAAAAGATTTAAGTTTGGAAATTCTTGATGAGGGTACTTCATTGGCAGAAGCATTAGAGCAAATCGAAGAACAACGATATAACGAAAGAGCAGAGGCAGAAGAACATGCTTATTATCGGCAACGAGACTGGGACCAGGAGTGTTTTGACCATGAACACTTCGGGTAAAATGAATCCTTCAAATAATACATTAACTAATTACGTTTTTTAGGTCATAAAATATTGAGAGTAAGTTTGCGACATAGAAATAGCAAACTTACTCTCGTTTTATGGACTACAAATTCACAAAAAAAAATAAAGCAATGGCTTGAAAGGCCGGAAGCGGAGCGCGACTATAATTTAGGCGCACTCTATCTTTTGAAGTTGTCCGGCAACCAAATTCTCTACAAGAATATTGTTGCCAACATTGCCAACAGGCATACAGTTGTCGATTATCAACTTCAAAAGTATTACAACTTCCGTGTCGCAGCCCTGACTCACGCGCAGGTCGAGGAAATGTCGACTCAGGTTGAGACCATTACCGAGGAGCATCATCTAACCGATGAAGCCTCGACAATTCCCGAGGATGACAGGCGCACAGGCAAGCGAGCCGATCACGACTCTTTACCTGATGATGTCAAGGCGAAATTCATTGAGAACCTTTCGATTCTCCAACGGATGCGTGAGCTGCATCTGCGCCTCCGCTCGCTTTCGCTCGACAACGCCACCTGCCCCGACTCGGAGCGTTACCCGTTCCTCAAAGAACTTATATCGCTCGACAAGAAGCTGCACGCCAACTGGGAAGCATACGACAAATATGTAGTAAGTCAGAGTGACGAAGTCAAAAGTAAGCCTACCTCTCGCAAAAAATCACCTCGTCACTCATAACTATGCCTTAATACTTAAACGTAGTGAAACGCACTGCCGACATCGACCAAATCCTCCGACCGCTGAAAGATACGCCATTTCAGGCTTATCTTTCTAATGCCGTGCAGGTGGCCGACATTCTCGAATGGATTTTAAGCCAAGTCGGAGTCGCCGAGGTTTGGCAAACTTCTTTCTCCATTTCCAAGGAATTTCTGCGCCGACTTTTCTTTATCTGCCGTGCAAATAAAGTGTCGCGCATCAACCTTGTGCTCGACCATAAGGCCACCAACAAGACGCTCAAACTTTGGGCGTTCATCACCCAAGTTATTGAGCGCACATATCTTGCCGACAACCACAGCAAGATTTTGTTGGTGCGCTCCGAGGCCGGAGAAACCGTGTCGGTCATAACCTCGCAGAATCTCACTCGCGGCAACCGCTACGAGTCGGCTTTTATCTCGACTTCGCCGGAGATTTTCGCAAATTTCTACGACCAAGTCAACGATTTAATAACCAATCACTCCGTACCGCTCCATGACCTATTCCGAGAACGACTTGCAGCAGATTGAAAAATTTGCGTCTATCTCCCTCAAAATATCCGATATGGCCGTAATACTCGATATTCCGGCTGATGTGCTGCGCTCCGATATTGCCGACCGCACAACCGAGGTGTCGAAAGCCTACCGACGCGGCAAAGCCGCATCAAAAGTCAAGCTCCATTCCCAGGAAATGATGCTCGCACAGGTAGGCTCACCGCTCGCTATCGAGAACGCTCACCGAAATTTACTTGATATGGAGGACGACGAGTAATAAATTTATGGTTATTGTCGTTATTGAAGAAAATTACAACAATGGCTGAACTTACATTTGAACCTCACTACAAATACATTATTGAGCTATCATGCTCTCAAAATAACAGCTCCGATGTATCAAAGAAATCTTCAGAGCAGATATTCAATAGTGCCTTAATGCGTATTCCTAAATATGGTAGGCCACAGAAATATGGCATACCTATGAAGTATATTGCATCAAATGTACCATCTGGAATGATAGGTCAATATTTCGTGGTATCGCAGAAATTTATTATAGATACTCATCTTGAGAAATTCAAGTTTGAAGTAATCTGTAAGGATATTTCCACATCACACTGTAATTGTACTATTAAGATAGTTCAGTGATTGATTAACTTAGAGAATTTTGTCTTTTACGGCATATAACGTCTTGATTACTTCTGCAGTAACCAAGCCGTTAATTTTATGCCAACACCGAGCACCATAGATGTATGTCGGGCGCACTTGTTCACCAAAGAGGTAGAACTGCGTGAGCAATATCCACAAGCCGTTGTGGATAAGGTGCTTCGTGTGCGCGAAATGTATAACTGGTTCATCGCAAACCCCGACGGCACCGACTGCGAATTTGTCGCCGAGGTATGCCAACGCTACGGAATACACCGCACAACGGCTTATTCCGACCTTGCCGTTGTCAAATCCTTGCTCCCCATGCTCGGCAGCGCAAGCCGCGACTTCCACCGTTGGCGCACCAACGAAATGCTCATCGCAACTTACAAAATGGCCGAGAAGCGCAAGGACAGCAAGACAATGGAACGTGCGGCCACCGCCTACGGCAAGCTAAACCGCGTTGACCTCGAAGATGAACAGGCTATGCCTTACAATATGATTGTTCCGCAACCGTTCACCGCTACCGATGATCCGCGAGTCCTCGGTATCGAACCTATTCCCAACATCAACGAGAAAATCTCGGCTATGATTGAGAAGTACCGCCACGAAACAATCGACATCGAGGACGTGGAGTTTGAGGAATACGATTTGGAGTTCGACACACTTTTCCCTGACCCTAATAAAGATGAAAAAAATCCTCTGCCTTAACGCGTGTCGGCAGAGGATAGATAGCGTTTTGTGCTGTACAAAGCACAGGGCTTTCGCAAATGGTACTGTTTAAGCACACGCCCTCGGCGCAAATTTACAAAATTTTCATGAGCGAAAAAAGAGTTTGCTTTAACAAGCCCCAACGACTTACGCAGCTTATCGGCGCGAACACCACCGTTATAGTCGCAGGGCGACGCACCGGCAAGACCGACAGCATCGCCGCCTCCCTGTTGTACAGTATAAAAAACTAAATATAATTGGCCGTCAGTCTTCCTTTATTTTAATTAGCAAATCAATGGTTTCATTGAATTTGTCATTTGGCAAACGTTTCATGTATGTAGCTCGGCGGTCATAGTCGTGGCGAAGATGGAATAATAGTGCGAGGTGTGCAGTTACGGATGACGTGTCGCCTTCAAACATTTCAAAGTAGGCTGACTGTTCCGGTATGCCGAGTTTCATTCGCTCCTCGCTGCTAATCTCATAATCAAATACTGTTTCACAACCTTGCTGACGAGCTTCATTAAGTATGCTCATTTTTTCGCGCTTGCTTTCATCGTCGAACTTCACATACTTCATCATCATGTCGGCGGTGGTGTGTCCTGTGACGGCGCGTATATCTTCAGGCGACATTCCTTTTCGCAGACACATCGTCACAAATGTGCGCCGGGCAACGTGAGAAGTAAGCAACTCATATTTTGGGCGCACTTCTCTTGTCTTTTCCCTGCCGCTTTGTTTCTCGGTAATCCAATCGCCCGTCATACCTGCCAACTTACCAACCTCTTTCAAGTGTGCGTTATATTTCTGATTGGAAATTTGAGGGAAGACGCGAGGGTCTGCCTCATCGGGTGACTTTGGATATTTGGCGATGATGCGCAAGGCTTCCGTAGCCAACGCAAACCGCTGGCGATGGTTGGTTTTCTGAGCAGTGCAGTCAAGCATATCTCCATCTATATTCGACCAACGTAATCCTATTACATCCGAAAACCGCAATCCGGTAAAGCAAGAGAATAGAAATATATCCCTTGCACGGTCAATCGCTGCACGATGTGTCGGAAAAGCCATGATTGCAGCAAGCTCTTCATCGGTGAGAGCAAACAAATTGACTGTTGAATCTGATTTTGTCTCATCATGAAAGCGTTGTTGATATGATATATACGCCGTATTCTTGTTATAGCCCTTGCGCGTAGCCCAATTCAAGAACGTGCGAATATCCTTCATGGATTTGAAAACATAATTGTTGCTCAATCCCTTTGCAATAAGAGATAGTTCAAACTTAGCAAGGAGATCATCATTGATGTCCTCAAAAAACATTCCTTGCCGAAAGTCGGACAGATGGCGAAGCATTGTCTTGTGCTTTGTCAGTGTACCTTTCGACCATTGAGCTGTCGAAGGAGTCTCAGTCAACTCCTTTTCCCTCTCGTCAATTAGCAACTGATAAACCTGCGCAACCGTAAGCCGTGTTCCTTTCTCCTCCTTTAGAGTCTTCTTTAACTCCTCTCTGACGGTAGTCGGTGTAACTTCTTCGTCATGTAGTTCAAGCTGCGAGAACGCCTCATCGACTGCTGTGGCTATTTTTAGCAGCCGTTGATTGATGTCAGAAGCCGAAACTCCTTCAGAATTGAAATTGTTTCGTTTGACGCGCTGGGATTTTTCATCCCATTTGGACGGAGCAATTTTGTATCCCGAATAATACCAAACGCGCTTCCCACCAAAAGTGATGTCGGCATTAATCGGTAGTTCAGCAGCGTAGTTGCCTTCTTTGTCTTTTCGCTTCTCCAATCGGAAGCTAACGCGGTGTTTATACTTATCCATGTTCGGAGAGATTATTTAAGGTAAAGCATCCTTGTCTTACCCATACAAAATTACATACAAATTTCGACTTAATCAAGGATAATCCCAAATATTTCATTTTACCACTATCCCGCGTATTATTTTGAATAACAAAGATATATAGTTAAACATAGCACCTCAACTATCCTTTATTTTAATATCATTTCACATCCCTCTCTCTCTCTCCGCAATAAAGCCTGATTATCAGGCTTTTGTTGTATTAACACCCAATTTTACACCCAGTTTTGGGCGTGAGATTGGGTGCTTTGTTTGGTGGCTTAAGGGGGGGAAAGAAGGGAATAAAATTTTTTATAATAGCGATTTCAATAGGGCATGTCGCCAAACGGATAAAATTTTTTAGGAGCGAGAAAATCACACAGCCCGGTCCCGTAAAGGCGATACGGTGATATGCCTATAACGCAGGTGGTCAATATCGCAACTACTGCGATATCAACCCCATTACCATTGCCAGACGACAGGCTTCAATCGAATTTCTAACTTTTAGTTTTGACAGAATTTCCTGACGATGACGGCTGACAGTGTGAATGCTGATGTGCAGTCGTTCGGCAATCTCGGCACTCTTCATTCCATCGTTGATTAGCGAGAGCACCCGGCACTCTCTGCCGCTGAGTATTCCGTCGTTGTCAGTCGATGCCAAATCAATTGTCTCGCCCGTCAGAGAATTGACACATCTGCTTTTACATTTCAGGTCGGAAACAATAGGGCTGTATTGGCACACGGCATACATTACATTCTCATTTTCATCATCATAGACATAATACATTTTGTGCATTACATTTATATTTGATCCGTCTTCAAGTATAAAACGCAATATGCACTCGAGATAATAATCACTCTTTCGATGTTTTGGCAGATGCCTGACAAAATGGAAAAATCTCAGTTCTGCAATAAACTTGTTTTCTCTTTCCTCGGGAAGCATCAATTCCAATATCCGCTGTTCCCAAATCGAGTCTTCGCTGTCATAGCCGGTCAGACCGAGGGTCACACCGAAGCCTCCTGCTATTATCCGGCTTTCCCCGCGTTGCATATCGCTTATAACGACCACCGTGTTTTCGAGACGTGTCAAAGTATGCGCATAGCCGATCAGTTCCGCCATGCGACTGCCATCGGCCGGCAGCGGAGCGGAACGTAGCAGACGGTCGAGTTGCCTGCGATTGTCCTTAAAATGGTTATTTTTAACCATTGCACAATAATTATTAGCATGTTAACTTTGCAAAGTTAAATAATCAGATGGTTATATCAAAATTATGACTGAAAAGGAAAAGATGCTTCGAGGCATGATCTACGATGCCAATAATGATGCGGCTCTCATCGCTGAGAGACTTGAATGCAAGGAGTTGATTCGCGATTACAATGACTTGAGGCCCAAAGAGACGGAGGCCCGGAAGACTCTTCTGCACCGTATACTTGGAGAAATCAGAGGCGATATTCTGATAGAGCAACCGTTTTACTGTGATTATGGCTACAACATTAGTGTCGGCAGTAATTTCTATGCCAATTTCAATATGGTGGTGCTTGATGAAGCCGAGGTTTCGTTTGGTGACAATGTGTTCATAGGGCCTAATTGCGGATTTTATACAGCCGGACATCCTCTTGACCCTATCGAACGAAACAAAGGCCTTGAGTTTGCGCGTCCAATCATAATAGGTAATAATGTATGGATTGGAGCGAATGTTACAGTGCTTCCCGGCGTGACGATTGGCAATAATTGCACCATAGGCGCAGGAAGTGTTGTGACAAAGGATATTCCTGAAAACACTATTGCTGTCGGCAATCCATGCAAAGTGATCAAATCAATAAATATATCACGATAAAAATTTTAGTCCTTATCTCTTTAGCCACAAAGCAGAAATGATGAAAAATGATTATCTTTGCATATGGAACAATTCGATAAAATAGACATCATTTCAATCAGAAAACGACCTGAATATCTTGAAAAGGCAATCCGTTATTTTCAGGACAAGTGGGCTACATCTGAATCAATGGAGGTGTATGACGATTGTCTCCGCAAGTGTATCGATGCCTATAATCCGTTACCTCAATGGTATCTTTTGCTTGACGGAGACAACATTATAGGTTGTGCGGGGTTGATAACAAATGATTTCAACTCGCGTATGGATTTATATCCGTGGTTGGCGGCTCTGTATATAGAGCAATCTCACAGAGGTCATAACTTTGGGAAACTGCTGATTAACAGAGCTAAAGATGATGCAGAGCGAATGGGATTCAGGACATTGAATCTATGTACCGACCACATCGGTTATTATGAAAAGTTCGGTTTCTCATGCATAGGCCGCTGTCACCATCCTTGGGGCGAAAGCACAAGAGTGTATCAGACAATATTATAATTGCGGATAATCAAAAGATATGGAAATAAGGTGTCTGGAAAATATAGATTTTGACACGCTTTTTTGTAGTTTTGAGAGTGCGTTTTCTGACTATGAGATTCATTTCGACAAAGATGAGGTGCGCTCTATGCTCACAAGGCGTGGCTACACCCCGCGACTCTCATTCGCAGCTTTTGCGGATGACAGGATTGTGGCGTTTACATTGAACGGCATCGGACTGTTCAACGGTATTCCTACGGCATACGACACAGGCACCGCTACGGTAAAAGAATTCCGAGGACAGGGTATAGCCGGAAAAATTTTTAACTATTCTCTTCCATATTTAAAAGAGGCAGGTATAAGGCGATATCTCCTTGAGGTGCTTCAAAACAACCATAAGGCGATTGATGTATATCGCAAAATAGGATTTGAAACGACTCGTGAATTTGACTGTTTCAGACAAAACATTGTCGAAATCTTCAATCTTGACACTTATGCGCAAGATGCCGGCATACGTATCGAACCGATTGATACAAATGTTGTGGGACAAGTGCAGTCATTCGATGACTTTTATCCCTCGTGGCAAAACACGATTGAGTCAATTGTAAGGGGTCGGGCGGGGGTGACATGCTTGGGCACTTTTAATTACGGCAGATTGGTCGGATATTGCGTGGCCGACCGCCTCACCGGCGACTTGACCCGGATAGCTGTGGATAGTGAATATCGGCGCAGAGGCATAGCCACGCTATTGCTTCGGAAAGTCGTATCAGTGATGGCTACCGATTTTATAAAAATCCTCAACATACCGTCTGACGACACCCGGCTGCATGGCTTCCTCGCCGATAAGAATATTGATCTAATGAACAGGCAGTTTGAGATGGTTTTGCCTCTTTGACGTACTTTTTATGCATGAAAGACATTGAGCGGGTCATTCACATTTCACTGAAATATCTGACGGCATAAGTCCGTCGCCGGAAATGGTGAGTGTCACGGGTCCTTTACCGCCGCCGGATTGCAGCAATATCTGGGCAAGGCCATTGAATGTGCTGACCTCATACGAGCGGGCTCCGCGCTCCGACGGACGCTCTGAAGCCTGATAGGCCGGATCACCGTTGCCTACGCCAAGTATTCTCGCCGGCCCGTCCACCGAAATAGAAAGACCGACATTGGCATCGGGCACAAAGCGGCCCTTTCTGTCGACCAGTCTCACAGTGACGACTGCCACGTCGCGATTGTCGGAAGCTATCGCATTGCGGTCACATTCAAGTTGCAGTTTTTCAGCCTTGCCGGTTGTCTCCACTGTTTTTGTGAGAATTTTCCGGCCGTTTTTATATCCGACCGCCTTCAGGCTGCCCGGACGATACACCGTCTGCCATTCAAGATGTCCGTTTTTAGGCATGACTTTTCGTCCGACACTTTTCCCGTTGACAAACAGTTCGACTTCATCGGCGTTGCTGTAGGCCCATACGCTGACATCCTCCCCTTCATGACCGGCAAGATTCCAGTGAGGGAATATGTGCAGTGTAGGCTCGTCGGTCCACCATGATTTCAGATAATAAGCCTCGTCTTTCGGGAAACCGCAGTAGTCGAGAATGCCGAACTGCGAGCCTGTCGCGGGAAATTTCATAGGATTAGGCTCTCCGCGGTAGTCAAAGCCTGTCCAGTAGAACACTCCTCCGAGCCAAGGACGCTCGTCATAGAATTTCCAGCCGCGCTCAATGACGTTGTATGTGCTGTCACGATGGTCTTTGCCTCGGTTGAGGGCCACCATGTGTCCGCGGTCATGAGCGGGATAATATATTCCGCGGGTTCCGCAGCCCGAAGTCTCCTCGCTCCCGACGGCCTTGCGGTCAGGATAATTCAGGCGGTGCTCTTCCATCGGATTCTGCATGATGTAGTTGTAGCCGGCCACATCGACGGGCACAACGACGTTAGGGCCGCCGCTCGTAGCCGCACTCATCATTCTCGTGGGGTCGATGCGGTGGCAGTATTCACGCATGGCTTCCGCGATGAGGTTGCCCTTCTCGTTCCATTCGATGCCCCACTCCTCGTTGCCGACACTCCAGAGGATTATCGACGGATGGTTGCGGTCGCGCTCAATCATGGCGCGCAGTTGACGTATATGTTCGTCATTGACTCCCATCAGACGGTTTTCTTCAATGACGAGTATCCCGAGGCTGTCACACGCATCGAGCATTTCGGGAGTCATCGGATTATGGCTTGCCCTATAGGCATTTACACCCATTTTCTTAAGCTCGCGAAGTCTGAAAGCCTGCAGAGCGTCAGGTATAGCCGCTCCGACTCCGGGGTGGTCCTGGTGCATGTTGACACCTTTGAGCTTCACCCTGCGTCCGTTGAGCACAAATCCGCTGTCGGCATCAAATTTCACATCTCGCAGACCGATTGCCGTCGAGTATTCGTCAACCGTCCTGCCGCCGACAATGACTGAAGTGTTGACTTTATAAAGACGGGGATTTTCAGTATCCCAAAGCTCAGGATTGGTTACTGTCACGCTGCCTGATGTGACCCGGCCCTCTTTAGGCAGCAACGCGCATTCGGGCAACGCGACCTCGGCCACAGTCTCACCCGAGGGAGACACCACCTTGTGAAGCAGGCTGTAGGAGGCCGGAGTCACCCCTTTGTTGTCGACCTTACACTCGATGTCAATACGGGCCGCCGACATGTCGGGCGTCAGAGTGGAGGAGACAAATGTCCCGAAAGGAGCCACATGCACGGGGTCGGTCTTGTCGAGCCACACATGGCGATATATGCCTGCTCCTTCATAAAACCATCCCTCCTCGAGAGTGGCGTCGGCTCTGACAGCCACCACATTGTCGCCGTCATAATTCAGATATTCCGAAATGTCATAGACCTGAGGGATATATCCGCTCGGCTCGTTGCCAAGATAGAAGCCGTTGACCCAGATGCGGGCATCGCGGAAAATGCCGTCAAACTGCAGCGATATATGCCGCCCCTTGTCCTCTGGCGACATTTTAAAAGTCTTGCGATACCATCCGACACTCGTCTCGGGATACTTATAACCCACAGTCTTGTATCCGTGGCTGTGGCTTGCCTCGTTTGCAAAAGGCAGATCCACCACCCAGTCATGAGGAAGGGTCACGGATTTCCATTCAGCGTCCCATTTCGATTTGTTGAAAGCAAGACTGTAAGGGCCTTCGTTGTGTTGTGAAGCAGCTTTTGTCAGATAGTTGAAGTATTCTGTGCCACATCCGAAATCCTTAGCCGGATCAGAGGCGTTGCCAAAGGCAAATTCCCAATTGTCGTCAAACAGTATATGCTCGCGGGTCTGAGCGTAAAGGCCTGAAAAAGCTGTAGCAAATAGCAATGCGAATAATTTATATCTCATATAATTTAGGCTTGAAGAATTGAATGCAAATTTACCATTTCAGTCCTTTTGTTGCAAGAAAAATAGTTGTAAAAATGGTCAAAATCTTGTGGATTAGATATTAATCATCTATATTTTGAAACAAAATCGTGATATCTCGATTATTCTTCGTATATTCGCGATATTGCCTTAAACCATTATAGAGACCATATGACAGCTAAGATATTATTGGCTATTCCCGCGCTGATGTTCGGAGTCGCCGCAGCCGATGCTATGCCGGCTGCTGTGTGCGTGGCCGACAATACGGCCAATGTCCGCACCGACAGATACTCGGCCACGCTCCGGCCCGCGCAAAACGATCGTCTTTTCGCCAGCAAAGCTGTGGAGAGGGAGATAAAACGTGTCAAGGGCATGCTGAAGAACCCTAAACTCGCATGGATGTTTGAAAACTGTTTTCCCAACACCATCGACACCACCGTCCACCACCGCATCGGCGATGACGGCAAGCCCGACACGTTTGTATATACAGGCGACATACACGCCATGTGGCTCCGCGACTCCGGAGCACAGGTATGGCCCTATGTACGGCTTGCTGAGAACGATGCCGAATTGCGGGCCATGGTCGAGGGGGTGATACGCCGTCAGTTCAAATGCATACTCCTTGACCCGTATGCCAATGCGTTTAATGACGGACCGGTCGGGGGTGAATGGCAGTCCGATTATACCGACATGATACCCGAAGTGCATGAGCGTAAATGGGAAATCGACTCGCTGTGTTATCCCATACGTCTTGCTTATGAATACTGGAAGGTGACAGGCGACGACAGCATCTTTGACAACGTGTGGCTTCAGGCCATCGCCCGTATTCTTGACACCTTTCTCGCCCAGCAGCGCAAGTATGGCAACGGGCCTTACAAGTTTCAGCGTAGGACCGAACGTCCTTTCGACACTCTCAGCAACGACGGATATGGAGCACCCGTCAAGGGGTGTGGCCTCATCGTATCGTCGTTTCGTCCGTCTGACGACGCCACCGTGCTGCAGTTTCTTGTGCCCTCCAATTTCTTTGCCGTGACCTCGCTGCGCAAGGCGGCCGAAATACTCCGTGAAGTCAACGGGGATACAGCCCTTGCCGCCCGATGCTCGTCACTGGCCGATGAAGTGGAGGATGCGTTGAGGCGACACGCCACATACGAGCATCCCGAGTATGGTACGGTCTATGCCTTTGAGGTGGACGGTTTCGGCAATCATCTGCTGATGGACGACGCCAATGTGCCGAGTCTCCTGGCTATGCCTTATCTGGGAGATGTGGATGTCAATGACCCCGTCTATCAGAACACCCGCCGCCTTGTTTGGAGCGACAGCAACCCTTACTTCTTTAAAGGCAAGGCAGGCGAAGGCATCGGCGGCCCGCATATCGGTTATCGGATGGCGTGGCCTATGAGCATAATGATGAAAGCATTCACCTCGCAGGACGATAACGAGATCAGGACGTGCCTCAAAATGCTTCTCGACACTGACAACGACACCGGCTTCATGCACGAGTCGTTTGATGTCGACGACCCGTCACACTTTACCCGCGAATGGTTTGCCTGGCAGAACACTCTTTTCGGCGAACTCATATTGAAGCTGGTCAACGAAGGTAAAATCGACCTCCTCAATTCGATATAATCCAATATCCAATGATGTGATGTCGTCGCCGACGACATCACATCATTGGATTATATTTTATGGCGTATTGACGATTTTGAGTTATTTGTTGTTGCAAAGAGACGAAAATGTAGTAATTTTGCAACAGCAGGCCGTTTCGCAGAAGCCCGGTCGAGGGTTATGTGGGGTGGCTGCTACACATAGCATGCCATTTTGGGATGCTGATTATTTATTGAAAAGCGTTTACTTGACGCTCTTTCTTGACGGTTAGAAATCTGGCAGTTTCAAAATCTCAGTCAGGAATGCAGCAAACGGTAGATGCCTTGTGGATATGTATATTCCGCCGGAGACAAGCGCGCGAGCGTGTGTCGTCGGCATTATGCACATATTCTGCGTGAGGTTTCTGCATGTTTGCTCGTTCTACTGAGATGGGCACATGCCAGAGCCTCTAACCGTGGAGCGAGCAACAGGTACGGCTCTCACGCTTTTTGTTAGAAAACCAGTCAGAAGTCAAAGAGGAGAGCCCGGTGGCAGTTTGAAAAGTATGAAAAATTTTACGTTTGGAAGATGTGTTATCTCGTTCTTCCTGATTTTTGCAGTTAGCGTTTCCGCTTATGCTTTTAGGGCAGAGGGTTACGAATGGGAGATCATTGGCGATGGAGTGGTGAGATGTGATGGCTTTGTTTGGGGGAATCCTCAAAAAATAGCTGACATACCGGCGGTTGTAACAAATGATGTTACTAATAAGACTTACACCAATACATCTGTCTATTCTATAAATTATTGTAACGAAGTTGAGGAAATTATTGTACCTGAAACGGTTAAACAGTTTGGTGATGCAACATTCAAGCGAGATATCAATCTGAAACGAATAAAGCTGCCTTCCCATACAAATATGTCATTATTGGGCTCAAGCCGAAAACCCAGTGCATGAATTTAGAGAAAAGTGTTAAATTTGTGGCATGAAAACCGCAGATGCAATATGGATGTGTCTTCCCGAAGGCATGGATGAACTCTTCGAGATGGTGCGCTTCGAACGCACAGAACAAGCATATGACATATGGCTTGATGAGAAAAAGAGACTGTCAGATGAAGACTATCGTAATCCGCACATAGTTGCGCGAGGCTATACAGAATACGTTACAATACAAGACTATCCGATGCGCGGACGCCCCGTATTCCTGCACATGCGCAAGAACAAATGGTGGGACAGGCAGACCAATGAAATCTTCAGTTACAACCTCGAGCTCCCCAACGAGGAAGGCACACGGCTCAGCGCAGAGTTCGTGTCTTTTTTAAAAGATGAAGGTGGAGACGACGGCACTGTCGATTAAGCACATAGCGCAGATGTACTGCGCCAACGGCAAGTATTTCGCGGATTTATACCGCAACAGGATAAGTGGTTATGCCGCCTGGTGCGAACATGAACTTTGCTGCGGCTTTTATTTCAATGCCGCCAATATTGGTCCGTACATGAGCCTTGACGAGACATGCCTGAGCAACGGCGAGGTATGGACCTTCCTGACCAACAAGGACGGCCACGGCGGCAAGGGCACGCTGGCTGCGGCCATCCCCGGCACGAAGAGCGACGAGATTATATCCATACTCATAGCAGCCATGAGTAAGTCAGTCAGGCGCAAAGTAAAAGAGGTTACCTGCGATCTGTCGCCGTCAATGATGCTGATAGCAGGTGAAGTATTCTATAACGCCCATGTGGTCAATGACCGTTTTCATGTACAACAGGTCTATAATGAGGCCGTTGACGAAATCCGTATCGACATACGCCGTCAGCTCATCGCCCGGGAGAACAACCGCGACAGATCAGAGCCGCCGGTAACGTACTCCAACGGCGAGACCATGCGTCAGATACTTGCGCGCAGCAAGCACACCCTGATGATGTCACAGAACAAATGGACTGACATCCAGCGTCATCGCGTAAACATTCTGTTCAAATATCATCCCATTCTCAAGAGTGCATATGCTCTGGCAATGGAACTGAGACGGATTTTCAACGCTAAAATGACACCGACAAAGGCCATCGGGCGGATGAACAGGTGGTATGAAAAAGTAATGACATTGGGCAACAACAACTTCCGCTCTGTCATCAAGACATTCAAGAATCATGCTCCGACCATCCTCAACTATTTCCGCCGACGTGCGACCAATGCCTCCGCCGAAGCCTTCAACTCTAAAGTCAAGATCTTCCGCTCGCAAATGCGCGGTGTCCGAGATCGCGATTTCTTCATCTTCCGCCTGGTCAAACTATACGCCTGAATATTTAACACTTCGTTCTGCTCAATTTAACATATGCACCGGAATTTCGGCTTGAGCCGTAATAATCTTGATGGTCTCACGCCGGGATTATATATAATCAGACAGGGTATTAAGAGCCGTAAGATTGTGGTAAAATAGCGGCAGAAGGCGTCCGCAGGTGTCCCACGCATGCCACTCCCCATCCCACACGGGCGTCCGCAGGCATCCCACGCATGCCGCCCCCTATCCCGCATGGGCGTCCGTAGGACGCCCATGCGGGATCAGCTGACGCCAATAAATATCGACTTGGGGGTAATAGTATAAAAATCAGCGGATTCAGAATCAATTCTGAATCCGCTTCTTGTTGGTGGCGGGGACAGGACTCGAACCTGCGACCTTTGGGTTATGAGCCCAACGAGCTACCACTGCTCCACCCCGCGATGTTTCGTTTTCGTGGTGCAAAGGTAGGCACTTTTTTATATCCCACCAAATATTTTGATAAGAAATATTAGTTAAATAGTGTTAATAATATTGGTTGTAGGCTGATTTTCAGTTAAATAGTCCCTGTCGGACAAAAACGCCAGGCAGGGACTATTTTTTAGAGGATGTTTAATAAACTCTTTTTACGGTTTTGACCGAGCCGTCGGAATACGTATTGACTTCGATAACGAGACCGTTTTGTGAGGTCGGTCGGCCATAGAGGTCAAGATAACGGGTCGAGACGATCGTTTTGTCCCCATTTATATCCTCAATGCCGCTTTGCCCCGCTCTTTCGGCGGCAAGCCTCATCTGAGCGTGCACATTGTAATAGGCCGGTTTGGGTTGGAGTTCGGAATCAAAAAGCAGAGGTTTGTTCTGACGCCACGAATGATTGTCTGAAATGCCCCACATAAGCATGGACGGACAATTGTCATTGCGCAGAAACACTCGTGTTACGGCTCCGTATTCCTTGGCTTGTAATGTTAGTGCGTCTGCTGCGTGTGGATTGGCAAGAGCTATGTCAAGCTCGGTGATAATGCAGTCGAGGCCCATGTCGGCATACCGGCATATGTTTTTCTCCAGTTTGAGTGTATCGAGCTGCCCTGTGGTGAGGTGACATTGCAGTCCGCAGCCGTCAATCGGGACTCCTGACTTTTGGAGTCGTTTCACCAGATTGTAATAGGCTTCGGTCTTGGCATTGCCGGCAAACTCCACATTATAGTCGTTGATATACAGCCTTGCCTCCGGGTCGGCCTGATGTGCCCATACAAACGCCGAGTCGATAAATTCCTCGCCTATATGTGTGGCCCATATCGAAGGGCGCAGGGTATAGGCATCGGGATTGGTGCGTACTATGCTCTGGTCGTCATCGAGCACTTCGTTGCACACATCCCACTCTCTTACAGAGCCTTTGTATCTGCCCACCACGTTGAATATATGGTTTTTGAGAATATCGAGCAGTTCGCGGCGCGAATAATTGTTATTGTTTTTCACACCGTCCTGGCTCACCCATGCCGCTACCTGCTTGTGCCATGCGAGAGTGTGGCCACGCACCGCCTGACCGTTGCGTGAGGCTGCGCCTGTCACGGCGTCGGCTCCGCCATAGCTGAACTGGTTGCGTCCTGGCTCGGTTGCGTCAAATTTCATCTCGTTTTCGGCCACAAGCATGCTGAACTCGCGTCCTGCAAGGGCCGCTTCCTGACTGTTGTTGCTGTCATATCGATACGAGGCAAAGGCCACTCCTATGTGTTTGCCGAGTTTTTCGGCATATGTGCGCAACGGGGTGGGGTCAGTAATGTCATAGCTCCAGTCATCATCGGGCCATTCACCCTTGTCGCCCGGATTCTCGTTATCGCCGTCACCTGCATCTCCCTGGCCGCTATAGTCGGTGGATGTGACTCGGGCTACTATCGAGAACAAACCGTCTTGATCTGCTTGCTGCTCCACAACCCATGTGCAGGCCTTGGGATAGACTATGCGGAAGTTCCAGTCTTCTCCGTCTTTGGCTGTGGCTGTGAGCAGCACATATTCGTCGTTGACTGCGGGTGAGGCATCCTCGGTGAGTGCGATGGTAATGCGCGGCATGATGTCGGAGTCTTCAAAATCCTCGGTTTTGTGGCTATAGGAAATGCTGCCCTTTATGACGGCGCGGCTATAGTCCGACGTATTTCTGACCCGGCATATGATATTGCCCTCGGGATGCATCACTACTTTTACGTCAGAGGATGCTGACTCATAGTCGGCAAATGTCAGTGTGCCGGGATTCTCTGAGCCGGGGATGATCTTGCCATAGACCTCGGTGCGTGACGCCACGCTGCCGGTGCCGCTGAGCGTCCCCGCTTTGAATACAGTCACTGTGCCGTTTTTTCCAGTCGCGCCGCTCTTCTTGCCGGCTTCGGCTTCGGCGGCGTTGTTGTCGGCCGACACTTTGCCGGCTAAGATACGTATGCCTGCGGCGATGTTATTGTCATTGCCGCTGATTGTATATGTGCCGTTGCCCTCCTTTATCAGCCCGACTTTATTGCCGGCCTGCGAGTTGTATATCTTTCCGGCGAGAGTGGCATCCTTGCCGTTGCAGCCTATGATATAATAGGAGTTTGCCGAACTTTTCTTGTAATATCCGTCGAGTGTGCTGCCCTCTTCGGTAGAAAGCAATCCGAAACGTATCCCTCGGGTTCCTGACTCGACGGCTATCGTTGCTCCTGCATGGAGTGTCACCTCCGACGGCGCGAACACTTCATTGATGCGTGACCCGTCGAGGTTGTCGGGCTGGAAGGTGCCGCTGTTCATGAGCAGACCGTAAAATCCGCAGTTGTCGATTACATCCTTGTAGGGATACACATGCACGCTGCCTGTCATACCGCTCCAGTCGGGTGTGGTCGAGCCCTTGCTTGACTGAGAGCCTATGTAACTGCGTTCGCCGCCGGTATATATGTTTAGTCTGCCTTGGCCATATACTTTACCGGTCCATTGCGAGTAACGCGAGGTCCTTACATTGGTTGTGATTCCATGAGGTATAAGTATATTGTCGGATATATCACTGTAATTGCTCGATGTGTTGTTTATGCAATAGTCGAGTAGTCCGCCGTTGTCGGTGGTCACAAAGTCGTCAAACGGTCCGGCAAGAGCGATATTGTCTATGTAAAACTCCGAATTGTTGTGATGTATGCCCAGGCGTATAACATCTGAATTGTTGGAGCCCTCGGCCGCATTGAGATTATAGGTCTTGCTTACCCATTCCGAGCGGTTACCCTGATGAGGATATCCCTCGTCGCGATACAGTTCTTGTTCACCAAGAAACAATGCAAACTGTTTCCAGTCGTCATTATCGTCAGCCACGCGATACAAGTCATATTTCACCATCGTGTAGCGGTCGGTCAGCTCCTTGCCGCGCAATGGGGTGGGGAGGGTAAATTCCGGATGGCACCCCCATTCTTTTAGCACGATATGGAGCACTTTGTTGGCCGGGTTCACAGGGTCGGTCTCAACTGTGGCGGTAGAGCTCCCTCCCGAGTGCCATAACGTCCATTTTGTACCTATGTCATAATTCTCAAAGTCGCATACGGTCAGCGGGGCGGCACTCAGGCTCCCGGCTGTCAAGGCCGCTGCTATCGCTGCCTGAATCTTTTGCATGGTAAGTCTGTTTAATTATGTGATGATTATGATTGATATAAGGAAAGTCTTGCAAATTTAGTTATTTTCTTAGCTATGTCCTGACCGGAGTCCTATAACAAATGTTAAAACCATGAAATGCCTTTTGAACCAAATCATGTCAAAAAGTATTAATAATAGATGTCTTGTCATTCGTATTTCGTACTTTTGTACGAAATAAGTAATTTTAAAAAATATACATCACATAAGCAACTCTGAAAAATGAATACACGAGGCTCGATTTTCGGTCAGATACCCCCTGTGACCAAAAACCTCATTATTATAAACTTCATCGTGTGGCTGGCCATGTTTGTGTTGCCCGGCCGGCTTGGCGCGCGGCTCGAGGAGTTTGGCGGCCTGCATTATTTCACGGCCTCAGGCTTCAACCCTGTGCAGTTTGTCACCTACATGTTCATGCACTCCACCGGCGGTTTCGCCCACATATTTTTCAACATGTTCTCGCTATGGATGTTTGGCACCGTGCTTGAGCGCACTTTCGGCAGCGCGCGATTTCTGTTCTACTACATGTCGTGCGGCATCGGTGCCGGACTCGTTCAGGAGTTTACCTGGATGCTTACGTGGGAAAACACTCTGACCCCGATGCTCGCCAACAGTGTGGGCGTCGATTTTCCCGAAGCCCGTGAGATACTCACCTCGCCGCTCTATCACGAGCAGGTGTCGCAGTGGCTCAACATATTCGTGACCATCGGTGCCTCGGGTGCCATCTACGGTATCCTTCTGGCCTTCGGCATGATGTATCCCAACGCGCCTCTCTATCTCTTCTTCGTCCCCGTTCCGGTCAAGGCCAAATGGATGGTGGCCGGCATGATAGCCATAGAGCTTCTCATCGGTCTGAGCGAATCGGCCGGACGCTCTGACGGTATTGCCCACTTCGCCCATCTCGGAGGCATGATATTCGGCTTCCTCATCATATATTACTGGAAGAAAAAAGGCACCTTCGGAGGGGGCGGTTATGGAGGCTATTGATCGTCTGCGCACAGGATTCAGACAATCCTCCACACTTATGAAGATAGTGTGGGTCAACGTGGCCGTCTTCGTGCTGCTGCGCCTCATCGCCATAGTGTTTGTATTCTCGGGTAGGCCCGATTACATCGACATTATGCTTGAGCAGGTCGAGCTGCCTTCGTCGCCGGCCGTATTCATGACGCGTCCGTGGACTCTTGTGACCTACATGTTCGCGCAATACGACCTTCTTCATGTCGTGTTCAATATGCTGTGGCTCTATTGGTTCGGCACAATGTTCACGATGACGGCCTCATCGCGCCGTCTGCTGACCCTCTATCTCTGCGGAGGTCTGGCCGGAGCGGTGCTGTTCATGCTGGGCTACATGGTGTTGCCTATGTTTCACAGCTCATATGGCTCTCTCATAGGCTCCTCGGCCTCGGTGATAGCCGTTGTGACGGCTGTGGCCATACTGATGCCCCATTTCAAGATGCATCTGCTGCTCATAGGCAGCGTGTCGGTCAAGTGGATAGCCATCGTCACCATCGTGCTGGTGCTCGTGGGTGTCACCGGAAGCAACGCCGGCGGAGAGATTGCCCATATAGGGGGGGGGATAGCCGGAGTGCTCTGCGGCCTGTGGATCAAGCGTGGGCACGGACTCTCATTTCGTCGTCCGTCAAGGCGTCAGACTCCGCCCGAAGCTCCTTCGCCTTCGCTGTCATCAGACGCGGGACTCTCTGCCAACGAGCGTGCCGAGCTTGATGCTATCCTCGACAAGATAAAGAAGTCGGGCTACACCTCGCTCACCTCATCCGAGCGTGACCGACTGTTTAGCGTAAGCCGAAAAATTAAATAAAGTTAAATAGATAAATCCTCATAGCTAAAAGTGTAGAGTCAAATGTTAAAATAATAACAGGCTTGAAGTGCGGCCGGACCGGCACAGCCTTCCATTCATCATTTAACTACACACAATCATTAAATAATCAGGTCGGTCTTGATTTTTTAACTGCAAAAAAGGACATGACAAATTCTCGTTTTCATCATCTCGTAACACGTCCCACCAAAGCCACTCTCACCACCATATTATTTGTTGTGAATGTACTTGTGGCGTTAGTCACCATTATGGGTGCCTATGGGGGTAATGTCGATCCAGGCCGTTTTGTCATCCCGGCTCTTGTGAGCATGATGCTTCCGGGGCTTCTGATAGCCGGAGTGCTGGTGCTTGCCGTCGACCTGTTTGTCAAGCGCAGATATGCGTGGATACCCGTGGTTGCATGGGTGATTTCGATACCCTCGCTGCTCGATTATTCGCCGCTCAACATAGGCTCCTCGTCGCTTACTCCCGAAGAGAAATCACGCTCGTTTACATTTCTCACCTACAATGTGCTACACTTCTGGGATTTCCGCGGCAATGTGCCCGACCTTGAGAGCAACGCCACCATCGACTATATCCTCGAGACCGATGCCGACATCGTGAGTCTGCAGGAGGTGGAGTTTATCAAGTCGTGGCCTTTGTGGCGCATCACCCCCGAGCAGGTGCGCGCTCTCGACGCGCGTTACCCTTATCGTGTGGTCAATGTCAACAATCAGCTCACGGTGCTGTCAAAATACCCCTTCGAGTATGAAAATATTCCCATCCCGCAGCCCATGGACGTGAGGATGGCTCTCTTCAAGTTTAACATCATGGGCCACACCGTCAGGCTCTTCAATGTGCATCTCGAGTCGATAGGGCTGAGCATGGCCGACAAGGAGCTTTATCAGAGTCTTTTTGAAAAGGCCCCCGGCAGCGAGCGGCAGTGGACTAAGGAGCTCAAGGATGTGAAACACCAGCTCATCGACAAACTCTCCATTGCCTTCAACAAGCGTGCCGACCAGGCCCGTTTCATCCGTAAGACCATCGACTCGATAGGGGGCGACTTCATCGTGGCCGGTGACTTCAACGACATACAGGGCTGCTATGCCGTGCGCACTATCAAGGGCGACGACATGCATGACGCATATGCTCAGAACGCCTTCGGACCCACCATAACCTATCATGGCAACCGCTTCTATTTCCGCATCGACCATGTGCTCTATGGTGGAGATATGGAGGCGGTCGACATTGAGCGTGGCGACGTGCCTTCGAGCGACCATTACCCGTTGCTCACAACATTTGTGTTTGACGAACCGCCATCTCACACCGACAAGTAACTCATCAACACTTAAATCTATAATTAGTTTTTATCAACATGAAACCACTCATCCGAGCCGCCCTCCTTACGGCCGCGCTCACAATCCCGACAGCAATGAATGCAGAGTCACAGCGGGTCAACCCGTTTATGGAGCCTTACGGCACTAAGTATGAAATCCCTGCTTTCGACAGGATACAGTATTCCGACTATCTGCCGGCCATCAACAAGGGCCTGGAAATCAAGCGTGGTGAAATCAAGGCTATAGCCGAAAATCCGGCCGAGCCTACATTTGAGAATACCATTTTTGCCATGGAGAAGTCGGGCAAACTGCTCTCGGAGGTCATGAGAGTCTTTGGCTCGCTCTGCGAGACCGACAACACTCCCGAGATGCAGGAGCTTTCCGAAACAATCTATCCGCTCGTGTCGGCCGCTTCCGACGAGGTGAAGATGAATCCCCGCCTGTTTGAGCGCGTCAAGAAACTCTATGACAAGCGCGACAAACTGGGTCTCAAGCCCTACGAAGTGCGTGCCATCGAGCTGTCCTACAAGGATTTTGTCCGCAACGGCGCGCTTCTCTCCCAGGCCGACAAGAATGCTCTTATGGAGGTCAACAAGGCTCTGACCGACCTCTTCCTGAAATACAATAAAAATCTTCTTGCCGCCACCAACTCGTTTGAGCTTGTGGTTGACTCCAAGGCCGACCTCGCCGGCATCCCCGCCGGCATCGTGGCCACAGCGGCCGCCGAGGCCAAGGAGCGCGGCAAGGATGGCAAGTGGGTGTTCACTCTCCATGCCCCCAGCCGTCTGCCCGTGCTCAAGTATGCCGATTCGCGTGCCGTGCGCGAGAAGATGTACAAGGGATATATCAACCTTGCCTCTCAGGCTCCTTATGACAACCGTCCCATCATCGGCGAGATTGTCAAGCTCCGCTCCCGCAAGGCCGCCATACTTGGCTACAAGGATTTTGCCTCTTACATGACCGACAATGTCATGGCCAAGACTCCCGAGGCTGCCACCGACCTGCTCATGAAGATATGGACCCCGGCTGTCAACCGCGCCAAGGAAGAGATTGTCGAGATGACCGACTATGCCCGCGGCGAGGGTCAGAATATCACCATCGAGCCATGGGACTATTATTACTATGCCGAGAAGGTACGCGCTAAAAAATTCGATCTCGATGAGAACGAGGTAAGTGCCTATTTTGCCCTCGACAATGTGCGCAAAGGCATCTTTACCCTCGCCGAGAAGCTCTATGGCGTGAAGTTTACCGAGATGCCCGACGCTCCTAAATACAATCCGGAGGTCACTGTCTATGACGTCACCGACGCCAAGAGCAGCGAGCATGTGGCCGTCTTCATGACCGACTACTTCCCTCGTGCCACAAAGCGTCAGGGCGCATGGATGGACGAGCTTCGCGGCTCGTTTGCCGATGCTGACGGCACCGTGCAGCGTCCCATCGTATATAATGTGGGCAACTTCACTCGTCCTGCCGGCGACACTCCCGCACTGTTGACTGTCGATGAGGTCGAGACCATGTTCCACGAGTTTGGCCACGGACTCCACGGCATGCTCAGCCGCGCCAGACTACGCTCACAGTCGGGCACCAACACCGACCGTGACTTTGTTGAGCTTCCCTCTCAGATCACCGAGCACTGGGCCATGGAGCCTGAACTGCTCAAGGACTTTGCCTTCCACTACAAGACCGGCGAAGTGATACCCGCCGAACTCATCAACAAGCTCCAGGCTGCTTCGACCCACAATCAGGGCTTCACAACTACCGAACTTGCCGGAGCCGCACTGCTCGACCTCGCATGGGGTGCTGTCAATCCCGCCGAGGGCGACAACATCGACGTCGATGCCTTTGAAAAGCAGGTGGCCGACCGTCTCGGCATGCCCAAGGAGATAGCCTACCGCTATCGTTCACCCTACTTCAAACACGTGTTTGGCAGTGACGGCTACGCTTCGGGCTATTACACCTATCTCTGGGCCGAAGTCCTCGACACCGACGGCTTTGAACTCTTTGCCCAGAAAGGTGTCTTTGACCCTGAGACCGCACGTTCTTTCAAGGAAAACATCCTCGAGATGGGCGGCAGCGAAGACCCCATGGAACTCTATGTGCGTTTCCGCGGACATCAGCCTTCGGTCGACGCTCTCCTGCGCAACCGCGGACTCATCCCATCGTCCACTCCGGCCCAAGGCGGTGACATCTCCACCAAGGGAGGTCTTTGATTCTTAGTAGTCTAAAAAGTCTAAAGAGTTAAAAAAATCAAGATAGCAGCTCGGTCGTAATTAGCTGACGACCGAGCTGCTATCTTGATTTTTTACTTTTTAGACTCTTTAAACTATAGTGAATAGAGTGGCGTCACCGCATATCTGGGCAGGGCGATGATGCGCAGAGGAGCAGCCTCGGGCTGACGTACGGTGTCAATGGCATCGCTCACAGTCTCGAGCGCAAGTTCGGGGATATTGTTGTCATGCGACAGGTGGCAAAGATAGATATTGCGCATCTTTTCTGAATGTATCATCGCGAGATAACGTGCGGTCACGGCATTGTCGAGATGGCCGTTGTCAGCCACAATGCGGGCCTTAAGATGCTCGGGATAGGCACCGTTGCGCAGCATATGCAGGTCATAGTTGGCCTCGATGATTATAGTGTCGGCCAGGCGCATATAGTGGTCCACTCGCGGCGATATGCAGCCCAGGTCGGTGGCCACTGTGATGGCGCGGTCGCCGTGTGTGATGTGAAAGCCGGCGTTGTCCGACCCATCGTGCATCACCTCGAACGGAGTGATTTCAAATCCTCCGATTTTGAACGTAAATTCCTTGTATATAGGAGTGTGATAGTCCTTGATGCGGCGAGAGATATTATGGCGGCGCAGTATGCCGTTAAACGTTCTCAGCGTGCAGTAGAGCCTCATGTGGCGGTTGGCGCGCAACAGCGAGTAGGCTTGCGATATGTGGTCGTGATGGTCGTGGGTGAGTATGATTCCAGCTACGCGGTCCATGGTGATGCCGTTGGCCACGAGCGACGATGTCACCTTCTTGGCATCTATGCCCGCATCTATGAGAAATCCGCTCTTGCGGTCGCCGATATATGCGCAATTGCCGCTGCTGCCGCTTCCGAAACTCATGAAAAACACCTTGTCGGAGGCCTCGAGCGGGGGCAGCTCGTCGATAATCGTAGGCCTGGCATAGGTCTTGGCGATGTGCTCCATCTTCTCGGGCGGGATTATTTCAAAACCACTGTCGAGACGTTCGCTGAAATCGTCAATCCTGTCAAAGAGTCCTGGTTGCTGTGGAGGCGGGCTATATTTGCGGCGCATATTCGTGGTACGGTTTTTCTGTGGTTTTGTTAATAAGGCCTCAACTGTAGAGCAGGAATATTGTCGGGATTTTGTCGTAGTTATATTCCCGCTTGGCCCATTTTGAGAGTGGCAGTGTGATTATTTCCTGTCCCGGTCCTGTGATGTCAGAGGCGACGCATAGCTTGATGCCTGAGGGGAGTGAGGAGCACAGTTCGGCTATGAGACGGTTGTTGCGATAGGGGGTCTCGATAAATATCTGGGTCTGGCGGCGAGAGCGTATGAGGCGTTCCATCTCTCGCAGTTTTTCGGCGCGGGCACGTCCGTCGTGGGGCAGATAGCCGTTAAAGGTAAACGACTGTCCGTTAAATCCCGAGCCCATCAGAGCCATGAGTATGCTCGACGGGCCCACGAGAGGCACCACCTTCACACCCCGCTCCTGAGCCACAGCCACAAGGTCTGACCCCGGGTCGGCCACGGCAGGGCAGCCGGCCTCCGAGATGACACCGATGGAATGGCCCTCGGCTATAGGCGCGAGCATGGCCGGCACCTCGGCCGGGTCGGTATGTTCGTCGAGAGTGGTGAATGTCAGTGTATTGATGTCAATCGACGGGTCGCAACGCTTCAGAAACCTTCGGGCTGTGCGCACATTCTCCACCACATAGTGACGTATCTCACGGATAATCTCTATGTTGAGAGGCGGCAACACATTCCCTACGGGCGCATCGCTCATCGTTGACGGTATCAGATAAAGAGCAGCCATCTGTTTCAATTAGCAATTAGCAAATTAATTAGAGGTAAAAAATCAATAGTCATTCACATCAGCAATTACTAATTGCTAATTACTAATTGATTTTTACCCGACGCTTCCCTCCAGTGAAATCTGGAGCAGTTTCTGAGCCTCGACGGCAAACTCCATCGGCAGCTTGTTCATCACCTCGCGGGCATAGCCGTTGACTATCAGGGCTACGGCTTCCTCGGTGGGAATGCCGCGCTGATTGCAGTAAAACAACTGGTCCTCCGAAATCTTCGACGTCGTGGCCTCATGTTCCACTATGGCAGTGTCGTTGAGAATGTCTATATAGGGGAAAGTGTGCGCGCCGCAGTGGCTGCCCATGAGCAGCGAGTCACACTGCGTGTAGTTGCGGCAGCCGGAAGCCTCGGGGGCTACCTTCACCAGTCCGCGGTAAGAGTTCTGGGAATATCCGGCCGAAATACCCTTCGAGACAATGGTCGACGTAGAGTTCTTGCCGAGATGTATCATCTTGGTGCCCGTGTCGGCCTGCTGGCGGTTGCGGGTCACGGCCACGGAGTAAAACTCGCCGCGCGAATAGTCGCCCTTGAGTATACATGAGGGATACTTCCATGTGATGGCCGAGCCGGTCTCCACCTGAGTCCACGACAGTTTGGAGTGGTCGCCGCGACACAGTCCTCGCTTGGTCACGAAGTTATACACGCCACCTCGCCCTTCGGCATCGCCTGCATACCAGTTCTGTACGGTCGAATACTTCACCTCGGCACGGTCCTCGACTATGATTTCCACGATGGCCGCGTGCAGTTGGTTTTCGTCGCGCATAGGAGCCGTACATCCTTCGAGATAGCTCACATAGGCGTCGTCGTCGGCCACTATGAGCGTGCGTTCAAACTGTCCCGTGCCGGCCGCGTTGATGCGGAAGTAGGTCGACAGCTCCATCGGACATCTCACACCCTTGGGTATGTAGACAAACGACCCGTCGGAGAACACGGCCGAGTTGAGTGCGGCATAGAAGTTGTCGCGATAGCTTACCACCGAGCCAAGATACTTCTTCACCAGGTCGGGATAATCCTTTACGGCTTCCGAGATGGAGCAGAATATGATACCCTTCTCGGCAAGTTTCTCGCGGTGGGTGGTCTTGACGCTCACCGAGTCCATCACGGCGTCGACAGCCATGCCCGAGAGCACCTTCTGCTCCTCGAGCGGTATGCCCAGACGGTTGAACGTGTCGAGCAGTTGCGGGTCCACTTCGTCAAGACTCTTGGGGCCCTCCTTCTTGACCGGTTCGGCATAATAGCTGATGTCCTGAAAGTCAATGGGGGGAATGTCAAGATAAGCCCATTCGGGCACGGGCAGTGTGAGCCAGTGACGGAATGCTTTGAGACGGAAGTCGAGCAGCCACTCCGGCTCGCCCTTCTTGGCCGAGATAAATCTCACCACATCCTCATTGAGACCTTTGGGGATGATATGTGTGTCGATGTCTGACGTGAACCCATACTTGTATTCGCCCGACGTGGCGTTGTTGAGTATTTCGTCGTTATCGTGTTTGTTAGCTTCCATGTTGTGCTTCTTGAAAGTTTTGGGTAAACGCCCCCCATGCCGCGGGGGCGATTTCCATTATAAATTGCACCGTCTCCTTGCCCAGACGCGAGCGTGAGCCGAGGTCGGAGCCCGATACGATTATCGCATAGAGGTTGAGAGCCACGCTCAGGGCCAGGAGCCATTTCACGATGCTCACCACCGCGCCGGCCATACGGTCGAGCGGACCGAGCAGCAGAGTGTGGGTCACCGTGCGCAGCAGGCGCGCTACGAGTATCACGGCATAATATGCCACGATATACACTCCCGCATAGGCCAGTATCGAATAGGCATACTTCGACATAGAGTTGACCTCGGGGCCCTGGCCGGCGGGCATAATCATGTCGGTGACCTGCGGACCAAACAGGCGACATGCCACCACTCCGATGATAATGGCTGCCACCGAGCCCAATTGACCGATGAATCCCTTTCGGAAACCCATCACGGCCGCCGCCACGACTACCGCTATTATAATTACATCAAGCATGAATCTTTGGTTCGATGAAATATGTATCAAAAATCATTAACCGCACTCGGGCCATGGAGCGTCAGCCGACGCCCGGGCTAGGATTGTCATTTCACAAGGCTGTGCCGGAATATATACATATCCTTGCAGTGACAGGGGGAAGCCCCCGTCACCACAAGGCTATATATTCACTTATGCCAGCGATGCGAGAGTCTCGCGCAGAGCCGCGAGCTTGGTCTCGGCGTCAGAGAGTTTTTTGCGCTCGCCCTCGACTACAGCCGCCGGTGCGTTGGCCACAAAACGCTCGTTGGAGAGCTTCTTCTCCACCGACTTCCTGAAGCCTTCGTAATAGTCGATTTCCTTGGCTATCTTGGCTTTCTCGGCCTCAATGTCGATATTGTTGAGCAGAGGCACGTTAAACTCGGTCGTGCCCACCAGGAACGAAGCGGCCGCAGGGTCCTTCTCTGTAGCTGTCTCCACCTTCTCGAGCATGGCGAGCTTGCCTATAACGTCGGCCAGCTCCACCTTCTCGTTGATAGCGAGAAGGGTCAGCAGCTCGCGGTTGGGGATATTGCGTTGTGCACGCACTCCGCGCACACCGTTTACGATCTCCTTAGCTTTCTCCACAGCGGCGAGCAGAGCCTCGTCCACCTCGCCGGCTACTGGCATGGGGGCATACATGATTGACTCGCCCTCGCGACGCTCGCCCATGTGCTGCCACAGCTCTTCGGTGATAAACGGCATGAAGGGATGCAGCATGCGCAGCAGCGAGTCGAAATATCCGATGGTCGCCTCATAGGTGGCGCGGTCGATAGGCTTCTGATATTCGGGCTTGACCATCTCGAGATACCACGACGAGAACTCGTCGCGGAACAGGCGGAACACCGCCATCAATGCCTCCGAGATGCGATATTTGTCAAACAGGTCATTGACCTCCTCGATCGAACGGCTCAGCAGGCTGTCAAACCATTTCACGGCTGTGGCCGAGCTTGACGGCTGCTCGAGTGTCGGGTCTACCTCCCAGCCCTTGACCAGACGGAAGGCGTTCCATATCTTGTTGCAGAAATTGCGTCCGTTCTCACACAGCTTCTTGTCAAAGAAGATGTCGTTGCCTGCGGGAGCGGCGAGCATGATGCCCATGCGCACACCGTCGGCTCCGTAATCGGCAATCAGTTCGAGCGGGTCGGGCGAATTGCCGAGCTGCTTTGACATCTTGCGGCCTATCTCGTCGCGCACGATGCCGGTGAAATATACGTTGTTGAAAGGCTGCTTGCCCATGTACTCATATCCGGCCATAATCATGCGGGCCACCCAGAAGAATATGATGTCCGGACCGGTCACGAGGTCGGATGTCGGATAGTAATACTTTATCTCCTCGTTGTCGGGGTCGAGTATGCCGTTGAAGAGCGAGATGGGCCAGAGCCACGACGAGAACCATGTGTCGAGGCAATCCTCGTCCTGACGCAGGTCGGCCGCTGTGAGTGACGCATCCTTCTCGCGGGCAAGCTCCAGAGCCTCCTCGGCCGTCTCGGCCACTACAAACGAGCCGTCAGGCAGATAATAGGCCGGCACGCGGTGGCCCCACCACAACTGACGCGAGATGCACCAGTCGCGTATGTCGGTGAGCCAGCGGCGATAGGTGGTCTTGAACTTCTCGGGCACAAACTTGATTACGCCCTCCTCGACCGAAGCCAAGGCCGGCTCGGCAAGGTGTTGCATCTTGAGAAACCACTGGTCGCTCAGGCGCGGCTCGGTCACGGTGTCCTGATTGCGCTCCGAGTATCCCACCTTGTTCTCATACTCCTCGATTTTCTCGATGAGACCTGCCTCCTGCAGATCTTTGGCTATCTGCTCGCGGCAGGCAAAGCGGTCCATGCCCACATACATGCCGGCGGCCTCGCTGATGGTGGCGTCGTCGTTGAATATGTCGATAGTCTCCAGGCCATGCTTCTCGCCCAGCATATTGTCGTTCATGTCGTGGGCCGGAGTCACCTTCAGACAGCCTGTGCCGAAGTTGATGTCCACATAGGTATCCTCGATTACGGGTATCTCGCGGCCTACCAGCGGCACGATTACCTTCTTGCCGCGCAGATGCTGGTTTTTCGGGTCCTCGGGGTTGATACACATCGCCGTGTCGCCCATGATGGTCTCGGGACGGGTAGTTGCCACGATGGCATAACCCTCCTCACCGACAATCTTATAGCGCAGATAGTAGAGCTTGGAGTGCTCCTCCTTGTATACTACCTCGATGTCCGACAGAGCCGTCTTGGCCTTGGGGTCCCAGTTGACCATACGCTTGCCGCGATATATCAGGCCCTTGCGGTAAAGGTCGACAAACACGTGAATCACGCTCTTGGAGCGTATCTCGTCCATGGTGAAAGCGGTGCGGTCCCAGTCACACGACGCTCCCAGTTTCTTGAGCTGCTCCAGGATAATGCCGCCATGCTTCTCTTTCCACTCCCAGGCATGCTTTAGAAACTCCTCGCGCGAGAGGTCGCTCTTCTTGATGCCCTCGGCGGCCAGCTTGTTGACCACCTTGGCCTCGGTAGCGATGGCCGCATGGTCGGTGCCGGGCACCCACAGCGCGTTTTTGCCCATCAGACGGGCGCGGCGTATGAGTATATCCTGGATAGTATTGTTGAGCATATGCCCCATATGGAGTATACCTGTGACGTTAGGCGGGGGAATCACTATAGTGAACGGCTCGCGGGCGTCAGGCTCGGAGTGAAACAGTTTATGGTCCATCCAATAGGCATACCATCGATCCTCCACTGCGCGGGGATCATACTTTGAGGCTATTTCTTCCATATGAGGTGATAATTGTTTAATTGTCAGTTTTTCAGTTTTAAAGTGCAAAATTACAAAAAAACAATGACAAGTTTTTGCTTTTTCTTCAACTTTATTAATCCCGAGGTTGTTTAGAAAGGTGAAATTACGTTTTGACAAGTGAACAGTCATTAACTAAAATCCTCACAATTAATTAACATCCTCACAATTATGAAGAAGTTTTTACTTATGGCCGTCATGGCCGTCGCAGCATTGGGAGCCTCGGCTCAGAGCGGATCATGGTATTCGGGTGGTCAGGTTACATTCGGACGCACCACCCAGGAAGTAAGCGGACTTAAGACCACTCAGGTCACCGTGCTCCCCGAGCTCGGCTATAATGTCACCGACAATTTCGCACTCGGAGCTGTGCTCGGAGTGTCCTACAAGAAGACCGGCGACCAGAAGCTGACTGTATTCAAGGTCAATCCCTATGCGCGTTACACCTATTTCAGCTCTGACCGTGTCGACCTCTTCGTCGACGGTGGCGTAGACTTCGGCATCGGACGCGCCGACGGACATTGTGCCGTAGAGTATGGCATCGGCCTACGTCCCGGTGTGGCATTTAACGTCTCTGACCGTTTCAGCCTTGTGGCCCACGTCGGATTCCTCGGCTATCAGAGCGGCAACCGTCCCGCCAAGCGCAACGGTACTCCCGAAAACTGGGGCCTCGACCTCAACTCCAACAACCTCATGCTCGGCTTCTACTATCACTTCTAAAGGGCCGATGGTTTAGAAAAATACGTCAATGAACACTTGCCGTGCGGTTTAGCTTTGGGCTGCGGAGCACGGCGTACCGCTAAAGAGAGGGAGGATGCGCTCCTTCTCTTTTTTTGTCGTCAATGAGTGTGTGCAGGAGGGGGACGATGCGGTCAATGACGGGGATGGTGATGACTGTGACGGGTTGCGGTGGTTCGGGCGGGGGAGTCTTTGTGACTGTGAGGCGGGTGATGTGGCCTGTGTCGCAGCCGTAGGGTGACCAGGGGTCGAGCCGCAGGTGGATGACGAGGAATCCGGAGGGGTCGAGGATGGGGTAGAGGGTGGAGCAGACGCGGCGGAAGTTGCGGGTGTCGCGTATGAGGGGTGAGTATGTGCGGGCAAGGTGGGCGTCGAGCAGGAGCATGAATGAGGGGGTGGAGCCTCGGACGGTTTCGATGCGCCGGTAGGTGATGTGTCGCAGACGTGGGATGCGCCGGTTCTTTTTGGGGTTGTCGGGGGTGCACAGGAGGGCTGTCGCGCCCTGTGGTGAGGTGGCGAGACGGTAGTTTTGATAGGCGCGTAGGATGGGGCGTGAGTCGTGGTGTCCGCTGTCGATGATGAGGAGGGGTGTGGGACGGGCGGTGCGGCTTTTTTCGAGGGCGGATATGACAATTTTCTCGGCGGGGGTGAGTTGCCTGCCGAGATAGCGCGAGAATCCGTGACACCAGATGTCGGGGATGCGTCGCGGTCGTGGGTGGTTGGTGGTGATGAGCCGCATTTTCGCCTTTTTTCTGATGGCAAAGGTAGCGAGGATTTTGGCGAAAAGGGTGCGGTAATGACGCGCGGGCTTTTCGCGCTCAGACTTATTCAAAGTAGTGGTGCGAGCTGAAGCTCGCGAGCATGGGACACTGCTGCACGGCGGGGGGAATGGGCCTGGGGGGATGGCTGATGGTGATTGGTTATGATGATGCGCCCCATAGGTGCTTTGACTGTTGCCGATGCATCTATGGGGCGCAGTGGGGGATTATGTGATTTGATTTCAGATTTTTAATTTCATGGATTTACCGTCGATGGTTATGATGTAGAGGCCGGGAACGAGGGGGGTGTCGACCGGTAGCGATGTGCCTGTGAGGGTGTGGATGGTAAATGAGCCGTAGTCTCCAAGCGGGGTGACTATGCCGTCGGTCACGTCAAATTGCGGCGTGGCGGCCGGAGTGGTGGTGATGTCGCTGATGCCCGATTTCAGTTCTTTGCCATAGACGGCAAAAGTGCCGCCGGGCAGATTGACGCCTTTGCCCGAGACGGTCGGGGTAGTGTTGTAGCTCGCTGCAAGGAGCTCATAGCCGCTGAGGTCGACTGCCGCGCCGGTCACGGGGTGGACGGGCATCACGTCGGCTGTGCCTGTGACCGCCGGATTGACTACGAGATAGAGCTCGCTCGTCCCCGAGACAAGCGATATGTAGCGGGCTGTGACAGAGTTGAGGTCGAGACGGCATGAGGCGTCTTTGTCAAACATGTAGGCATACTCTGAGCGTATGTGACACAGGTCGGCATAGGTGTCGTGGAGCCCTTTGTAGTTTTTGTTGTTGAGATATGACCAGGGGACAATCTTGGGTGAGGTGTTGTTGCCGCCGGCGTTTTTGGTCGACTCTTTCACGGCGAGTTCCTCAAACTGCCATATCATATGCGCGCCGGGCGAGAGGAGCATCTGTGCGGCAAGCGAGCCGAGGCGCAGACAGCGGGTGTTGATTTTGCTGTTGGTATTGCCGCTGACTAATGAATTTTTGTCATTGGCGGCCATATAGGCCACACGCTCTTCGTCGTGGCTTTCGGAATAGCTGACGGTGGAGCCCCAGGGGCGGTTGCCGTCAAGCGGGGCGTAGAAGCGGTCGAGGGGAGCTTCTTTGACAACTCCCATGGCATACTTGCATGAAGCATTGTTGACATTGGCCCAGTTGATTTCGCCATCCTCGGCCATCTCGGTCTCCTCCTGAGCTCCGGCAAGGTCTTCGTTGATGAAATATACGTCGGGACGGGTGAGGATTATATGGTCGCGAAGTGCTTTCATGCGGGCCACGCGTGTGGCGTTATATTCATTGATGGCCGTCTCGTTAGGAGTGGCATAGGTGTTGGTGGCGGCGTCATAGGCTATGCCGTATGAGTCGCTGTCGCCGAGGCCTTTCACGAGGTCAAATCTGAAACCGTCAACCTTATATTCGGTGAGCCAGTAGTCGAGCGCGTCACACCATTGGCGGAATACGAGCTTATAGTCCTGGTTCCAGTCGTTGAATACGTTGTAGGAGTGGGGTGCAGAGCCGTTGAAGAAACGTTCGGGCGCGGTCTGGCGATACATGTTATACCACGGATGCTGCGAGTCGCTCTGATTGAACACCATGTCGAGTATCACCGCCATGCCGCGCTCGTGAGCACCGTCGATAAATGCCTTGTAGGCCTCGGGGGTGCCGTAGGCTTTGTCGGGGGCGAAATAGAAGTTGGGGTTATAGCCCCACGAATTGTTGCCGCTGAACTCGGTGATGGGCAGCAGCTCGATGGCGTTGACCCCGAGCTCTTTGAGATAGTCGAGTTTCTCCATGGCTTTGGCTACTGTGCCGTCGCCCTTGGCCTGCCCTTCCGTGCCTGTGAAGTCGCGCAGGAGCAGCTCGTAGATGATGAGGTCGCTCTGCTTGACGCCTTTGAAAGAGGTGACGTTCCAGTCATAGTCCTCGCGGGACGAGTTGTAGACGGCCACCGGCACATTGGCAATCTTGTCGGAAGGATAGGCCGGCATGTCGGGAAATACGTCAGAGGGGATAAAGCCGTCGTTCCACGGGTCGAGGATGAGACGTCCGTAAGGGTCACCAACCTGTGTGGAGCCGTCAACGATATAATAATACATATGGTCCTTGCCGTCGGCGAGCGAGGCCACGGTGGTGTGGAAATAACGTATGCCGTCGACGTCCTGATAGTCCATTACCTGCGAGGGTGTGACGGCATAATCATTCCATGAGCCTACGAGGAGCACGTTGGATTTGCCGGGCGCGCCCAGACAGAACGTCACCGAGCCGTCGGCGTTTTTCTTCGGTCCCATCTCGGGTGAGCCGCCGGGATAGGCCGCGGTTTTGGACGAGGGGAAGTTGTCGGGGAATATCTCTACCGCGATATCACCCCCAGTAGCGGTCTTGCCCTCCCGTGAGCCGTCGGCCGTGCGGAACACAAACATGAGCTTCTCCACGGTTTCCGTCGGGTCGGTGATGCCGTAGTAGGTGCGCACGTCGGGTATGGTGAGCGACCAGGTGTTGGCCTTGACATATGTGAGTCTGTATTTAGCATCGTTGTCACCCCATGTGGGAGCATACTTCCAGTCCGTCACCGATTTGCTCAGACCGGTGATTACGCCGGTGTGGGCATAGACGGGAGTGGTTGAGGCGACACCCATCAGTCCTTTGTTGCCTCCGTCGGCATGAAAGGTGATGACGATGCCTGTCGCCGACCGTGTGACGGTGGCTGGCGTGGTGGTCACTGTCTGTGAGGCCGCCGGCATGACGGCAAGACACATCAATGCCACGAGAGTGGAAAGAATTTTTTTCATGATAGAAACAAATAAATACGTATGATATAATCGGAAATAGAAAGCTGTAAGCCGGAGTGAGAGGGGAAAGAGCAAGGAGAGAGGGGAGTGTAATCGCGCTCGGTGATATGTTGTTACGACATGGGGTCGTAGGTGTCGGGCGACATGGGCGAGGATGATGTCAGGGCATTGATGATGCTGCGCAACAGTGTGGCATAGCCGATGTCGAGACATGCGGTGGCCGAGGGGGATGTGCCGGGGGTGAGAAATCCGCGGGCGTCGATGGGGTGGGGTGACTGGAGGATTTTCTCGATGTCGGAGAGGTGACGGCGCGAGAGCTCGAGGGCCTTGGCCGCACGGCCGGTGCGGACGAGGCTCATGAGATATGGAAACGCTACCCCTGGGTCGGGTCGGCCCAGGTCGGTAAACTCTACAAAAGACTCCTCGACTATATCGACCGTCTCCTGATACATCTTGTTGATATACCACAGTTCGGTGAGAAAACCGAGATCGGGCGAGGCCACAAACTTGTCGCGAAACAGGCCTACAATCAGAGCCGCTATGTCGGGCCGTCCGTTGCTTATGTGCTCTTTGGCCCAGGCCATGACGGTCTCGCGTGTGAATGACGCCTGCTCGGCCACACGGAGTATGTGGGGAGTGGCTCGTGTGAAGTCAATGTTCATGAGCAGGTCGATGGGCAACTGCGACATGGGATAGGCCGCGAGGGTCTGCTCGAGCAGAGCGGCCGCCTCGTCGTTGCGTCCCAGCTCGATGAGGGTTGCCGCATAGGCCGAGGCGTCGGCATCGTTGGCGTCGCGCAGGTCAAGGATGGCTTTGAACACACGGCTCACCTCCTCCTTGGTGTCGCCGCGGCGATACATGGCCCGCCCCTTGAGCCGCATGGCTTCGAGACAGCCGGCGTCGACAGCCAGGGCATATTCGGCCGAGGCCAGAGCGTCGTCATAGTCGCCCGAGGCCAGTTGCACGCCTGCGAGTCTCACCCAAAAGTCGATGGTGAACGGCTCCATCATCGTCAGCTCCTCAAAGAGCCGCTGGGCTGTTGTGAGGTCGCTTATATCCTCGGCGCGGTCGGCATACTCGTAGATGAATGTCGGGGTGTAGGTACTTTTGGCCTCCACGCGCCGGCGGTTGGTCTCGACCCAGTCGAGCATGCCGTTTTCGGCGCAGAAGTCCACGAGCTGTATCACGTCCTCGTCGCCCAGTTCGGTCGAGGCATCCACCATCTCCTCGAGGCGACGTCGTGTCTCGGGGGTGTCGGTGGCACCTTCGGCCCGCAGTGTGAGAAGACGGTTGAGAAATCCGCCGTTGCTCACGCGGTTGTTGACATCGGCGGCCGCCTCCATCTCGCCAAACGAGGAGTAGAACCATGCGCGGCGTGTGGCCAGGGCTTCGCTTGCGGGATAATGGCGTGCTCCGTAGAGGAGCACTTCCATTTTCACTATGTAATTGTCCATGTCGGACGCGTAGTCAAATATCTCGATGAGATCAGTCTCGTCGAAATATGCTTCGGTGTTGCCGGCTTTGACTATCTCCGACTCAAACTCATTATATAGTCCCTGGCGCGAATCCTCGCCGCCACTTCCGTTTGTGTTATCGTCCATTGTCATTCCGCGGGGCGGAGGGGTTATAGAGGTTTATGAGTTGTTTTTTACTTGTTGATTTTCTCCCAGGAGTCCTTGAGTGCTATGGTGCGGTTGAAGATGAGGCTTCCAGGGGTCGAATCGGGGTCGAGCGTGAAGTAGCCTATGCGCTGGAACTGCAGTGGCACTCCGGGCTTGGCTATCTCGGCCAGATAGGGCTCTACCTTGATGTTTTCCACGACCTTGAGCGAGTCGGGGTTGAGCATCTCGCGGAAGTCGCGCTCGGTCTCGGCCGCGGGATTCTCGACGCAGAACAGGCGGTCATATATGCGGGCTGTGGCGTTGACAGCCGTGGGTGCCGACACCCAGTGGAGTGTGCCCTTGACCTTGCGTGAGCTGCCGGGAAGGCCGCTGCGTGTGTCGGGGTCGTATGTGCAGTATATTTCCTCGATGTTGCCTTCGGCATCCTTTTTGACTCCTGTGCATTTCACGATATAAGCTCCCTTGAGACGCACTTCGCTTTCGGGTGCGAGACGGAAGAATTTCTTGGGAGGATTCTCCATGAAGTCGTCGCGCTCGATGTAGAGCTCGCGCGAGAAGGGCATCTGATGAGTGCCGCCATTGGGGTCTTCGGGATTGTTTTCCATCTCCACCATTTCGGTCTGCCCCTCGGGATAGTTGGTGATGACTACCTTGACTGGGTTGATGACGGCCATGCCGCGTGTGGCCACTTTGTTGAGGTCGTCGCGCACGGCGTGCTCGAGGAGCGAGATGGAGTTGAGAGCCTCATATTTGGTATAGCCGATGGCGTCGACAAAGTTGCGTATGGAGCGCGGAGTGAAGCCGCGTCGGCGCAGACCCGAGATGGTAGGCATGCGGGGGTCGTCCCATCCGGCCACGAGTCCCTCCTTGACAAGCTGGAGCAGCTTGCGCTTGGACATCACGGTGTAGGTGAGGTTGAGACGGTTGAACTCGATCTGACGCGGGCAGTAGCTCTCGTCGGCCAGCTCCTTGACAAAGTATTCGTAGAGCGGACGGTGGACGGTGAACTCAAGGGTGCATATCGAGTGGGTGACACCCTCGAAATAGTCGCTCTGGCCGTGGGCGAAGTCATACATGGGGTAGACCTTCCAGGTGGTGCCGGTGCGGTGGTGGGGTGTCTTGATGATGCGATACATGATGGGGTCGCGGAAGTGCATGTTGGGGCTGGCCATGTCAATCTTGGCGCGCAGCACTCGCGAGCCTTCCTCAAACTCGCCGGCGTTCATGCGTGTGAACAGGTCGAGATTCTCCTCCACCGAGCGGTTGCGGTAGGGGCTCTCTGTGCCGGGCTGTGTGGGGGTGCCCTTCTGGGCTGCTATCTCTTCCGAAGACTGGTCGTCGACATAGGCTTTGCCCTCCTTGATAAGACGGATGGCAAGGTCGTAGAGCTTGGGGAAATAGTCGGAGGCGTAATACTCGCGGTCGCCCCAGTCAAATCCGAGCCAGTGTATGTCTTCGCGTATGGCATCCACATACTCCACATCCTCTTTTACGGGATTGGTGTCGTCAAAACGCAGGTTGCATGTGCCGCCAAACTTTTCGGCGATACCGAAGTCCATGCATATGGCCTTGGCATGGCCTATGTGGAGATAACCGTTGGGTTCCGGCGGGAAACGCGTGTTGAGGCGTCCGCCGTTCTTGCCTGCCTGCAGGTCGTTGTACACTGTTTCCTCTACGAAGTTCATGCCGCGGGCCTCATTTTCGGCCGGGGTTACGGGAGTAGCGTTTGTATCCATATCTTGAAAATATGCGGAATGTGATGCTTAGTTGTTGAAATGCAAATTTACACAGAATTTTTCTAAAAACCGCTCCGGCAGTTTAGAAGATTATCAGCTTTAACACATAGACAATGACAAGGGCATATGAGCCGGCCAGCACGTCGTCCATCATCACGCCCCAGCCGCCGGGACATATCTCTTCGATTTTGCGGCATCCGAGCGGTTTGGTGATGTCGATGAGGCGGAAGAGCCCAAATCCGAGCAGGGCGAATATCCAGGTGTACTCGCCGCACGGAGCTACGAGCAACGGTATCCAGCAGCCTACATACTCGTCGATTACGACAGCTCTGGGGTCGGGACCCCAGTAACGCTCCATGACCGATGATGTCCATGCGCCGACCACTGTGACACTGACTATCAGTGCCAGCGTGACAAGTGTCAGTGCCAGGGGCGAGAGGACAAGATAGAGCGCGTACCATATGGCCAGAGCGACAAATGCCGCATAGGTGCCGGGCGCACCGGGCAACAGGCCTGTGTAGAGGCCGGTGGAGAGGATTTCGTGAAAACGGGGGGCTACCCCAAGTTTTTTGTAATTATTGTCGCTCATGGTGTCATGACTGAAGTTGAGGCGCAAAATTACAAAGATTCTCGCACATTACATGTATTTTAACCCGAAAAAACACCCCTATGTGCATGGCAAGCTGTCATATGTGAGGCGTGACAGGCCGTGTCATCCGATATTTTTCCGAATGGCCTCGACCATTCCGACATGGTTTTTGCAACTGATCACGTATTGCCGTTTGTTTTTCAGTTTTATGTAAAAGCATTGGCTCCGGTCGGCGTAGTAGCCGAAATACTGACCTATGACGATGTCGCTGAAATATCCCCAGTAGCCGAAAAATCCGCCGCTTCCGCAGAGTCTGATACCTGCGGCCGAGGGATAACATGTGTCGACCTCCACGATGTCGGCAAGGGGGAATGTTTTGTCGCCCGAAAGCAGACGATGGATTATGAGTTCACTTGGATTGACACTGACACTTACGGGGCAGTAGTAAAGGCCTGCCGCGACGATGGCTACGGTTAATGCCATTGTCAATAGAGTGGGCTGGTCGATGGAATGTAGGTGGGTGAGGATGCCTGTCAGGAGTGCGGCTGGCACCACTATTGTGATAATGGTGCAGTAGGTGCTGAAGTGTACTTTGCTTTTCATAATGGGATGTCAGTTTATGACGATTTCGTCGGTAAATATCCAGCCTCCCATGTTTTTGTCGGAGTGGGCTTGGATGCGTATGTAGCGCGGAGTGCGAGGGGGAAGTCGGCATATGACTTGCGGGACGGGCCGCTCCAGGCCACTTCGGCAAGGGCCATGACGCGGGGATAGAGCATGTATTCGTAATGGCTGTCGGTCTCTATGTATTCGGCCCACAGGTCGGCCTGCTTTCCAGTTGGCTTCGGGACGCCAGGCTGCAAACTCGGTGAGGGCTTGGGATGGTGTCAGTCGATGGTTACTTCGTCGACAAAGAGGAAGCCCGGGCTGCCCTTGCCGCCATGCCAGTCGGGGATGGATTGTTCGGAGAGGGCTGTCAGGCGTACATAGCGGGCTGTGACGGGTGAGAACGAGTATTTGTGTTCATAAAGGCCGTTGCGGTCGGTCTCTTTCATGGGGGGATAGTTTTCGGAGAATACTTTCCTGAAAGTAGTGCCGTCGTCGGAGACTTGTATGGTCACGCCGCGTGTGTCGAAAATCCAGTCGCCTTTCTCTACGCATGATGTAAAAGCGACGTTGGATATTTCGGTGGGGCGGAGCAGGTCGATTGTCACATCCATGTCGTTGCAGTAGAAGGCTATCCACCGTCCGGTCTTGTAGTTGCCGTTGCCTTTGAGTCCGTCGGTCAGGGTGGTGATGCCGTTGTATTCATATTGCTTGTTGACGGGCTGATTGGCCACTGTCGGTTTGGCCGTGGAGCGGCTGAAAGAGATTTTTTCGGAGAGTATGCGGCTGTTGGCTGTCGGACGTATGGCCATTGCTTTGAGGATGCAGTCGGTGTCAATCGAGAGAATGTTGGCTGCGACGGGTGAGGCCTCCGTTGGGTCGGAGCCGTCGAGAGTGTAGTGTATCGGTGAGCCGTCGATGGTCCGCATGGCCACGTCGACGGTCCCTGACGCACTGTCGGTCGAGAAGTCGGCATCGACGTCAAACACGTGGGTTGCATAGTTGTAGCCCTCGGCGTCATAGGATTTTATCAGTTGAGGCAGACGCGACAGGAAGTCGGCATAGTCCTTGCGGTCGGGTTCGGTCCACTGGATTTCGGCAAGCGCGGCCCAGCGGGGGAGTGCCATGTATTGCAGATGGGAGAACGTCGGGAAATATTCCGACCAGTGGTTGGCCTGGACGCCGAGGATGTGGCTGCGGTTTTCGGGAGCCACGCGGTCGGGCACGGGGTCAAAACTGTAGACACGCTCGATGGGCACGTAGCCGCCTATGGCCAGCGGCTCGTCATCGGTGTCTTTTGTCTGGTAGTAGTCGAAGTAGAGATAGGTGTTGGGGGTCATGATTACGTCGTGGCCTTGTGCAGCGGCTTCGATGCCTCCGCCCACTCCGCGCCATGACATCACGGTGGCGTTGGGCGCGAGACCTCCCTCGAGGATTTCGTCCCAGCCTATGATCTGACGGCCGTGACTGTTGAGAAATTTCTCGGCGTGGTTGATTATGTAGCTCTGGAGATATTCTTCCTTGCTGTGATGCGAGTCGCCCCTTATGCCCAGCTCTCTGATGCGTGCCTGGCATTTGGGACACTCTTCCCATCTGATTTTGGGACATTCGTCGCCACCGACGTGGATATAGCGCGAGGGGAAGAGGGCTATGACTTCGGAGAGAACATCGTCAATGAATGTGAGAACGCTGTCGTTGCCGGCGCAGAGCACGTCATCAGAGATGCCCCACATGGTCCACACTTCATAGGGACCTCCCGTACACCCGAGATGGGGGTAGGCGGCAAGGGCGGCCTGCATGTGGCCGGGAAGGTCTATCTCGGGGATGACGGTGATGTAGCGGTCGGCGGCATAGCCGACCACTTCCTTGATCTGCTCCTGAGTGTAGAAGCCGCCGTAAGGTGTGCCGTCATATTGGCCTGAATTGCGTCCGATTACAGTCTCCTTGCGTCGGGAGCCTATTTCGGTCAGCAGGGGATATTTCTTTACTTCCATGCGCCAGCCCTGGTCGTCGGTAAGATGCCAGTGGAGACGGTTCATGTTGTGGAGTGCCATCATGTCGATGTAGCTTTTGGCCTCGTCGACCGAGAAGAAGTGGCGCGAGATGTCGAAGTGTACGCCGCGATAGTCAAAGCGTGGAGAGTCGTTGATCTCGACGGCGGCCAACACGGGAACACTGCCGGGCACTACAGGCAGGGATTTGCGCAGGGTCTGTAGTCCGTAGAATACTCCAGCCTCGCTCGCTCCTGTGATGATGATGCCTTCGGACGATACTGTCATGTTGTAGGCCTCGGGCTTTTCGGCTTCAAGTCCGAGGCGGAGTTGTATGTTGCCGGCGGCTTTGTCGTCCGGGCCGGGTGCTGTGGCATAGTTATAGCCTGTGGCTGTCTTGAGATAGTCGGCAAGATAGCCTGCGTTGCGCCGCATCATTTCATTACCCTCCGGATAGATGATTCTGGTCGAGCTGTCCAGTATGAATTCTCCTCCGCCGGGTGTGGCTGTGATTTCCCGGGGGAGCGGGATGGTATGGTAATCGGCATTGGTTGTCTTTTTGGAGCAGGATGCAAGGATTCCTGCCATAGCCAATAGTGCAGCCAGTCGGGATAGTTTTAGCATGATGAAGATAGCAGAATTATTAGAAATAAGGTCATGTGATGACCGCAGTGGCAAAATGAAGAGATTGATAACGAAAAGTTTTTGCCATACAAGTCAAGTCAAAGTTAATCAAAACCTTATTATTGTGCAAGAAAAATGGTGAAAACAGCGTGATGAAGGCGTAATTTGGAGTGTTTTGCAAGAAAATGGCGTGTAATAAGAAAATGCATATTTGCATATGACATAAAAAATATCTACCTTTGCACATCCGTTAGCGTGTGGCATCTCTGCCAGATGGGATGAACGTGGTAAAAGTCACCCCCTCTCTGCCGCCCGATACGGAATGATGGTCCGGTAGCTCAGCTGGATAGAGCATCTGCCTTCTAAGCAGACGGTCATGCGTTCGAGTCGCATCCGGATCACAGAAGGGTCACTTTTAAGTGGCCCTTTTTTCGTGTCCGTAAGTGACTGATGTGCAAGTGTTAGCAATTTTATAAAATCTTGATTTAGAAAGATTTAGCACAAACAGTATTTCCTGCCGATAGCCAAAGTTAGCATTTGTTAGTTCGGAATTAGCACATTATCTTTGGTACAGATTTCGTGAATGTACCACAAAAAAGTACCACAAATGTACCAGCTTTTCCAACAAATATCAGCCGTTGTCTCCTGCCCCGGTCTTGCCATAGCGACCGGAGCCTGTTTAGAGTGCCAACTCTCTGATATTTGCTATTTTGTGCTAAATATTTCCAAAAGATTCGGGGCGTGCAACAGCCTCGTTGCCGGATGCGTTGGAATGGTATGTGGTACACGTGTGGTACATTTCCCGGAATTTGTGGTACACGCTTTTTCGTGTACCACATCACGAGAAATTTTAATGTATCATTCTTAAAATCTTTTACTTATGGCAGGAATACCACAGATCAAGATTGTTTTCGACCGTCGCAAGAAGGCATCGGCTGTCAACCCAGGCACCGTTGAGATCGAGGTGTCGTACAACCGTGAGCGCGTCCGTCTCTCCACCGGCGTCGCTGTCCTCAAACAGCAGTGGAGCGGCAAGGAGGTGGTCAACCACCCTCAGGCCGACCATCTGAACGAACAGATACGCCGTGTCTATGACGGTATCCATGAGAAGATGTCGTCCATAGCCTCGACAAAGGGCGAATACGACCTGTCGCTTCTCAAAAAGGTCAAGAAAACGAAGTTGCAGGGTTCGTCGGCAAGTTTCCTCGACTGGCTGGAGGAACGTATCGACATGCGCCCGGTCACGGAGTCAACACGAAAGCAGCACAAGGTGATGCTCAACTGCCTGCGCGACTTCGGGCTGATACGCTTTTTCAGCGACCTCACCCCGAAGAATATCAGACTATGGGACGATTTCATACGCAAGCGTGTGACAGCCCAGGCATCGGTTCATGGCTATCACAAACGCCTCAAACCCTATATCGTGGAGGCGATACAGTTTGAGAAGCTGGAGTCCAACCCCTACGACGGCATGAGGATTTCGCGTGGAAAATCGGAAGGCATAAAATTCCTTACCGAAGAGGAACGTGACCGTGTGGAAGCCCTCGAACTCTACGGCATGACGGAGAAAGTGCGCGATATGTTCATTTTCTCGTGCTACACGGGGCTGGCATACTCCGACCTCGTGAAGATAAAGAAGTCGGATGTGTTCAGGCAGGGCGATGACTACTGCATACGCGACAAGCGTATGAAAACCGGTATGCCCTATACGATTGTACTGTTGCCTAAGGCGATAGCCATACTGAAAAAATATAATTACGACCTCAATCTGATGAGCAACCAGAAATGCAACGACCAGCTGAAGATAATCGCCAATCTTGCCAAGCTGCACATCAACCTGACAATGCACGTCGGCCGCCACACGTTTGCGACGTGGGCGTTGACAAAGGGCGTGGGTATCGAGACTGTGAGCAAGATGCTCGCCCATTCCAACGTGACAATGACCGAGAAATACGCCCATGTGCTTCAGACGAGCGTCATACAGGGCTTCGGTAAACTCAAATAATATCTGCCGTAACGCCGGCACAGCCGTCACTTCTTCCGGGAGGTGGCGGCTTTCTCTTTTGCCGACAGTTCAGAGCGTAGCCGCTCAATCTCCTTTGCCTGTTCATCAATCCGTTTTTCCAGACGTTCAAGCCGGTTATTCATCGGCCCCATGAAGGCGGTCATGTTCTTTATGATCTCCGCCATGTCAGCAAGGATATACGAGAATCGGTCAAACTGCGGAGGCTCAGGATCCGACTCCTGCTGCCGTGCAGCTGTCTCCTGTATCATACTTCCATTGCCGCTCCATATCCATTCAAAACTCAGGGGCGGATATATGCTGCAAAGGCTCTTGACAAAGCGTTCCGACACGTTGGATTTGCCGGTTATCACCTGCGACACGACGCTGGGATTGTAGCCCATCTTTTCCGCAATGGCACGGTTGGAGTTGAACAGTCTGTTGTTTTTCAGCCATTCCATCGCCTGTCTCACTCTTTCTCTTATGTTGTCCATAAACTTGCGTTTATATTTTCTAATAAATTTGATTAGGTATTTCCAATAATAACACTTCAAACAATCATTTAGCACGATTAGTTTGTTAGTGTTATTGCAACTACCTAATTTAGATTAATTATTTCTAATTGCAAAGATAATCATTTTTCTAAATATAGCTAATGGTTGCTAACAGAAAAAAATATCAAACAGCTTATAAACGGATACGACTATGAGTGAAGACCGACGCATAACAATGAGGCTCACGAGGATTGAGAACACCCTTGAAGAGATAAAGCGGAACATCACCGCACCAGTGCCTCCTGACAGGAAGATAACCGTGCGTGAGGCGGCCGAGATAATGCACTGTTCAGACCAACGTGTGCGCGATGCCATACACGACGGATCACTTAAAGCGGAGCGTAACGGCCGGCGTTTTTTCCTCTCTCTTTACGATGTGAGGGCGCGTGCCGGATACGCAACACTTGAAAAAAAACGGCAGACCTGATTCATTTAATCTTAAAGGACGAAATTATGACTACACAACAGATCAAGGAGATTGACTCCAAGTGCCTTAACGACTATCTCGCCACGCTACCCCATACAGACCACCGTTTTTTCGTGACAGCGGTAGTGAGAGCCTGCGGAGAAGGCATCAAACGCAAGACATTCTACAACTGGAAAGCCGGATGCTGCTGCATACCCTCCTTCTGCAAGAAAGAGATAGAGAGGATCGCCGGATGTGTGGTGTTCCCGAAGGAACTCTATGTTACAGACCGCGATGTTGACACTTCATGTGGAAAAGCCTGAGGCATACGCACCAACTCCCATATATATGTACCCCAAGAATATAAACAGCCGAAATGAACCGTTCATGGATACCCGTAATGCACTATCTCCGCAACGTGGAATGGCTCTACTCCGAGAGCCGGATGGTACATCTCTGGCTGGAGATACTTTTCCGCGTGCAGAGAGCCAAAGGCACATACCCCATAAAAGGCACAACAATAGACATCCTGCCCGGTCAGTTTGTAGCCTCGACACGAAAACTGGCCGCCTCAATCGGAGCGGACAAAGACACAGTAGGAAGATACATGAGGATTTTTGAAGCGCAGAAGTGGATACGGAGACTTGAAATAGGCAACGCGACACTATACACGGTGCTTGTCATGGATCAGATACCCGGCTTTTCAATCATGGCTCCACAGGATACAGCGGCTATCGGGGCTTCTTCAGAAGCTCAATCCCCCACAAATGGGGACACTTCTTCCGACACTGTTGGGGACACCTTTGGGGACATATATTATATAGATAATAATATAAATAAAAATTCTCTCTCCCCCGCGCGTGAAGGAGAAGTTTTTGAGATTTTTTCAAAGGATACGGCTTCGCTCGACGAAATAGCCGGAGCCTTGCACTGCGAAAGGAAAATACTTGAAGATATGCTGCCTGACTTTTTTCAGGAGTGCAGGATCAAGAAAAAGAACCATCCGACCGTGCAGGAGTGCAAGGATCATTTTTTCAACTGGGCCCGCGCCCGATTAGAACGAGAACGGAACAATGGCAAACCCCAAGAAAATAAACCCGGCGGAAGCCGTCAGGGAAATCAGAGAGGCCGCAGAACGCCGGTCAAACCGAACTGCGGACTTATCGAGGATTAGCGAATACAAGACGCTTTTCATGCAGTGTGCGGTTGCCGTCTGCCCGGGCTTCACAGTGAGGGAAGAAATGAAACCGGCATACAACGACATCGTTCACTGGGCGGTGATGGACTATGACGGCAACCTTGACCCGGACAAGGGGCTGCTTATTTGGGGTGACATCGGCACGGGCAAATCCACCATGCTGAAAATCATCAGGGAGTTCTGCTCCCTTGTGAGACCGCACATTGACGGCAACCGGTATTATTTCCGGATAGACAACGTGATTGATGTATGCGCCGCTTACGCCGATGAGTCAATATATGGAGGCTATCGGGGCATCAGGCAGTATATCGACAGTCCGAGACAGGCGTTTGATGAACTTGGCAGCGAGACAGTGCCGACAGGAAGGTACGGCAACTTCGAGAATGTTATGCAGTACATTTTCCAGTCACGCTACGACAACCGCTACCACCAGTTCACCCATGCCACCACCAATTTCACAATCGACCAGATACAGGATGTCTATGGCGAGAGGATATACGACCGTTTCAAGGAGATGTTCAATTTCGTCGCCCTGCGAGGAAAGACATTCAGGATAAACACTCAAAAGAATATGAAAAAATGAAAGACAACGTAAAACCCACACCCATAGACTGGGAACAGCGGAAATATGACCTTGCGGTTGCGCTGTATTATCACGACATACGGCTGTCGGATATAGTTACGCCGGAGAACCGTCTTGCACGGTGGCCAGCACATATCAGCGTCTCCGCAGAAATGGCAGTGGAAGCCGCCGAAGTTTTCATAAACGAATACCGCCGGCACGCGGTGATGGAAAGTGGGGAGAAAAGCCATGCGCCCTGATTTTCAAAGGATAGTCCCCGATTTGCTGTATTCGGTGATGGCGGCAAGAAAACTGCTCGGCATAAGCCATACGACGATTTACGAATACATGAGGCAATCGCCCCCGGTACTCCCGTACCGCCGCTCGGAAAACGGCTGGCACAGGCTGATACTCGGAAGCGACATAATCTTCCTGCTCGACCACCCGCAGGTCAAACGGGGAAGAAAACGGAAGAAACGGTAAACGGTACTGTCAGTTCCAGAGATACCACGGCGAGGAGCGAGGGGCGGAGAAGGCTTCTGATAGGTCGATGGCGAGTAGCCATGCCTGGGTGCGTATGCCGTCCATGTCGGAGAGTGTCTGGGCATATCGGCTCTCTCCGGCACCCGAAATTCGGCACCACTGCCGCGCGAAGATGTCGGGTTGGAAAGCGTCGATGAACGACAGTATGTCGTCCGCCAGCGAAGCCGGTTTGCCACCTGTCATGTCCGCTGAGAAGCAGAACGGCACTCCGCTCTCGGTATTCCGCCGGAAATCGAAAGAGGTGATGTTGCTATCTCTCACGTTGGCGGTCACGCTCCAGCCGTATTGTGCGGCAACTTGGATTATGGTTTGTAAAATCATGTCAGTACACGTTTATGTCTGCCACGTCCGGCATGGAGGTGGCAGACCGAATTTTTCGGTAATGTCAGCCGTGGCGGTTGTTCCACGGCTGACGTATTGGGTCAATCATAAAGGCGTTTCAAAAAGTCTTGAAGCCTCTCATCGCTTATCTGCCCTATGGGGCATGGGGTGAAATACGGCATTTGTATCACTCGGATAATGCCGAAGCCTTGTTTGCGGTAGTCGAGTTCGACATCGGCAAGTTCGTTGAGCGACACATAGCCGTACTCATCTTCGCCGAGTCCGACCACTATGCAGTAAAGGATTGTATCGTCTCCCTCTTTGCCTCCTTCAAGCACAAACCAACGGATATTTCCGATAGTGAATATCGCCATACACACGGCATTTCTCTCCTTGCCGTCCTGCGAGTACAGGGGATAGTCCTTTATGGCTTCCTCAAATTTCGGTGTCAACAGTCTGTTCATAGTCAGTCAAATTCAATTTCATCTTCATAAAGTTCAATCCTCGCGCCACTGCTTACCTCGATGATGAAGCGGTAGCCGTTCAGTCCTACGATTGTGCCACGGTGGTAGCCTCGCCACGGTGTCAGCAACTCGCACTGGCGTCCGTATTCGGGAAAATCGGTGTCGTTCATACGCTTTTATCCTTTAGTTCTTTATATTCGGGGTCATAGATTTCATCGCCGTTCATCAGCGTGTCGTACATCATAGCCGCTCTCCGGGCTGCCGTTTCGTTCCGCTCATCGTAATAGCCGTTGTGGTAGTTGACAGCGAGCTGACGGATATATGCCACGCACACCTTGAAAGCCTGCGACTGCAAGTAGCGGTGTATTGTGGCGAGTGCCTTTCCTGTGTTGGTGGCTGATTGCATTTTGCCGTTGACAAAGTTGTCAAACGCCATGACAAATTCCTTGTCGTTCTTGGATATTGCTATTCCGTTATAATCTTCCATGTTCTTATGATTTAGATTGTTGCCTGATTGTAGATTGAGGGTTCGGAGGTCACGTTGTAGATGTAGTTGCCACAGCGTACCAAAAGGCAGTTCTCGCCATAGTAGAGTTTTTTCATGCCCCTAATGGAGCCGGAGCGGTGAAAATTGGGGAACTGCCCGATATTGAGCCGTCTGCCCTCCGCTACTTTCATTCTTTTTACTCGCATAGTCCTTTGATGTTTGAGCGTTTGAGTTAATTTTTCTCCCTTTTGTTTGAAGCTCTTTGAGCTTCTCCGGCAGGGCTGGCCGTTTTTCGTGCAGTTCCACCACTGCGGCCATAAGGGAGGATAAGGCAAGTGTGTAGTCAGCGGCAAGCGAGGGATACCCAAATTGTTTGAGGCACGAGAAGAATTTGTGGAGGCTCACGAGTGCGGACGCCGACCACAAGCACAGCGTCACTTGACGTTCCTCCCGGACGCAGTAACTTCGCACGCCAAAACGCCTGTCCCTGCCGAGGCTCAAAATCTTCAAGGGAAAGAACCGGCCACCTTTGACTTTTGCCGTTTCAAAGTGCCAACCTTGAAGCTGCCGAAGTCATCGTTTGCAGACCGGTGTACCAAAGAGAGGCGACAACGCGAGAGTCGAGCGAAGGCTTGCCCTCGCTTTGCTCTGGCGTTGTCGCCGCCTCCGGCTTCAGCCGGACATCATATCCCAAACCAGAACTGCCCGAAGATGAATCGGTGTGAAACACGGAATCAGTCGGGCAACCGGTAAACAGCACAAGGCGATGTGCCGTGCCTGTGGATCCGCAGGCCACTGACACGGCTTATCGCCTAAATACTCACATCATTTTGGAGCAAGCGGTGGTGATAAGGTTGTGTGAGGCAATACGCCCGGCGCACTGCCTCACGCTCCTGTCACCACGGCTTACAAGCCCGTAGTTTTCCATAAATCGCAGTGGCAACAGCAATTATCTTCCTTCAATGTGACATTTGCCCTATGAAATCCGAATAATTCTTTGTAATTTTGCGTATGGCATAAATTATCAAGATGAAAATAAACGATGTAAGAAATTCAATACTTGAGAAGTTGTCACCTTTTGCCGTAAATAATGGTTTCAAGGTGATAAAAGGTCGCTTTGCCCTTGAACGAAATGTATCTGGAAAGAAAGATGCAATATGGTTTACTTATAATTCGTGGGGAGATGAAATACATTTGTTCCCATATGTAAGCGTTGATTTCAGTAGCATAAAAAGCATTTGCAATCAGTGCGGCTTCTCTTTGAATTATTGCGCTTTTATAAATCTACTTTTATTTAGACGTATCTTGACTGTTGGATTTAATCCGGATATTCGCTGGCAGATGCAGGTTGCCAATGAGGATAGGATTATAGTCACTGAAGATAGTTATAATCCAGAAGATGTTTACAATCAAGTCAATAATCTTCTCGAATATGCAATAGGCTACTTCAACCAAATTAGAGCCATTTCTGACGTGGATAGAATTTATAACGAGCGTCCTATCTCGCGGTACAATCCAAATTGCTCAGGATTAGACACCCATTGTTTTATTGGACTGATTTCAGCATGGTTATCAAAAAATCCTGATTATGACCATATCGAGGCATTTTATAAGAAGATTATTGAAAAAGAAGATTTACGAATTGAAACTAAAAGTGCATTTCAATTATTAATAAAATTATTGCATCGGCCATGACTTACAGGATATTATATATACTGTTCTTTGTTGGGATGGCTCTGTCATCTTGTACTCCAGAAAAGACACATCTGACAGATTATTACTACATCTATGCTCCCGGAGAGTTTTATGATACTTACACGCTTGCGTGTAAATTGGCTTCAGATAATGATTCCGAGGTTGACAGCATAAGTTATGTGAAGTGGAATAATCAGGTAATTGCTGTGAAAAGAAACACAAGCAGCAGACCGTGGTTCATTGTGAAAGCACGAGAAGATTGTCTAAGGTCATGTAATAATGACATTTTGATGTCTAATTTATCAAAACAGGAAGTGGATAGTATTTTAGGATTATATCAGGGCAAATTTCAAGAAAAATATTTTGAATGATATGATACAATTTCTTGACGCTCTATATTGGTATCTTGATAAATATCTCGATAAGCAATCAAAAAAGCATTTTTGGTTTTTCAAAGGAATAACTGATTTAGGTTTAGTCATACCCATATTTGCTTTGACCCTAATAGGGACAATCGTTGTTGGTTATGTGTTTGAATTGTCAGCTTTGTTCCCTTATATGTTATTATTCCCTGCTGTGTTACCTTTGTCTTTATTGATCTACTATTCTATCCGCGAAAAGAAAATAATGGCTAAACGCAATTATCGTAAAATGAAATGGGTACGTCCAATAGCCATAGGATTTTATTATTCTACTTACATTATAATTGTGATAGCTTTGGCTTTTGTGCTAATCACAAAATTTCGATAGCAACTTTCATCAAATATAATTTATAGGCTCGTTTTCCATAGACGCGGCTTTTGTGAGGTGACGAGCAAAAGCCGCCCCGCGTAGTTGCAGGACGGCTTGGTGGTCGTTATGACATTCCGGTATTGGATGCTGATTGGGTTTCAGTCAAACCAATCGGGGTTGCTCTCGCTAAGTATTGCGACAAGTTCGCTGTCGGTCAGCTTCAAGTCGCTTTCGGAAGTGTAAAAGAAGATTTCTTCATCGACACGCTCCGCTTCCTTGTCGGCGAAGCCGTTACATTTGTCAGTGATTGGATAAGGCATAAGTGCGTCAAGCAATTCCAGTCCACCGATTATAAGGCTCTCGCCCTCGTTGCTTGTCACGATACGGCAGGTATAGTCGGTGTCCTTGTAGTTGATTTCAGTCGTTGTCATATCTTGATTGTTTATTCCACTGCGCCATTGGTGCTGACGCTGTGGCTGTTGATTATTCCGTTGATTAAAAGGTCATCACATTGCAGTCAGTGACCTCGGCAGGTAGTCCGAAAGCAGGGAAATGGGAGAAATATGGGTGGCACTCTCCCTCGACTTCCGAAGCGGTGGTGACGGTCTGCACTTTGTTGTCGGCATACCATTTGTCAATCATCGCAATTTCATCGTCAGTCAACCCTGTCGGGTCTCCGTTGATTAGATAGCATAACGCCCATGTCGGGATAGGCTCGATAAAGAACTCCATGACTATATGTATTTAGTTGTGATACCCTAATATTGCCCCGATGTATAGTCTGTCGCCCTTTTTCAGTCGGGCGATAATATCCATTAGGTCTGCGGAGCGTTCAGCCGTACCTGCACCACCATAGAACTCGGTCACGAAAAGAGCGTCAACGCCAAGCGGATTTATAATGGCTTTTTTCAGTTGTCCTATTGGTCCGTTCCATTTCATCACGTTTGCAGGGGTAAGTTCGGCAGATATAGCCTTGATGTTGTCGAAATGGGATTTGCGCCATATTGCGAAGCCACCATTGTAGGAAAGGGCGTTTTCATCGGTGGGCGTAAACATACCTTTCGGCAGGATATGTTCAAGAAGAAAGCGGATGTCGAACTTGCGTCCGTCCTCGGAGTTTTCGTACAAATAGGATATAGAGGCGTTTTCTCCTGCCACTATACGCTCGCTATTCAGATAGTCGTTCTCGGCTATCGGATCGGTACTGATTTGATAAATAGTGCTGTGCATAGTCTTTTAGTGTTTGAGAGGTTGAGTATTTTATACTACGGTTTAATTCTTGTGGTCTTGCCAATTTTTGTGTCGGGGTGAACCAGGAACTCCCAGTTTACTTCATCATCAGGTAGAGAGGAATGTATGTCACTGCCTATAACCAATCCGCAGTGTTTTTCAACATACTCCCTTGCCTGTGCCTCGTTTTCAGCCTCTATGTCGAAGAAGCCACTGAATATGTACTCTGTTCTGACTCTGAATTTTGCCATTGTTTTTTGATGTTTGAGTTAATATTTTCCCTTTTGTTTGAAGCTCTTTGAGCTTCTCCGGCAGGGCTGGCCGTTTTTCGTGCAGTTCCACAACTGCGGCCATAAGGGAGGATAAGGCAAGTGTGTAGTCAGCGGCAAGCGAGGGATACCCAAATTGTTTGAGGTACGAGAAGAATTTGCGGAGGCTCACGAGTGCGGACGCCGACCACAAGCGCAGCGTCACTTGACGTTCCTCCCGGACGCAGTAACTTCGCACGCCAAAACGCCTGTCCCTGCCGAGGCTCAAAATCTTCAAGGGAAAGAACCGGCCACCGTTGACCTTTGCTGTTTCAAAGTGCCAGCCTTGAAACGGCCATAGTTATCGTTTGCAGACAGGTGTTCCAAAGATAGGCTACAACGCGAGAGTCGAGCGAAGGCTTGCCCTCGCTTTGCTCTGGCGTTGTCGCCGCCTACGGCTTCAGCCGGGCATCATATCCAAAATCAGAACTGCCCGAAGCTGAATCGGTGTGAGACACGGAATCAGTCGGGCAACCGGTAAACAGCACAAGGCGATGTGCCGTGCCTGTGGATCCGCGGGCCACAGACACGGCTTATCGCCTGAATCATCACATCATTTGGGAGCAAGCGGTGGTGATAAGGTTGTGTGAGGTAATACGCCCGGCGCACTGCCTCACGCTCCTGTCGCCACGGCTTGAGAACATTAAAGTTCCCCAAACAAAGCTATTTCCACACCTCTGACAGCCATTTTATTAGAAATTTTCACTAATTTTGTAATAGAAATGAAAACGCCCGACGAATTTTTCATACCTGACAACGAGGTAAAGCTACCTGATGAACTTGATTACAGCAGAGTGGACGAGTATATCCGCTCCGCAGAGGCGTTTTCTCGCTCCACATACCAAAGTGTATATATCATTGACTATTTCAAGCAGAATTTCCTGTATGTGTCGCCCAATCCGATGTTCCTGTGCGGACTTTCGCCGGAGCAGATGATTGAACTCGGCTACCAGTTCTATCTCAAATATGTGCCCGAGGACGAACAGGCTCTTTTGCTCGACATAAACCGTGTGGGCTTTGCCTTTCACAATCAAATCCCACTCGAACAGCGCAAAGACTGGTATATATCATACGATTTTCATATTCTCAACGACGGCCACCCAATCCTCATTAACCATAAGCTGACCTCCCTTGCCCTGACTTCCGACGGCAGGATTTGGCTTGCCCTATGCGTTGTGTCTGCCTCCACCCACACCACGCCCGGCCATATCGAAATACACCATATCGGCACTCCCGACTATTTCGCATTTAATCCCCTTACCCGTCGGTGGGATAAGAACACTATGCCGAGTCTTACCGAGGGGGAGAAGTCGGTGCTTACACTCTCTATACAAGGCTATACGATGTCGGAGATTGCCGACCGCATCTGCCTTTCGCCCGACACCGTCAAGAAATACCGTCAGCGAATTTTTGAAAAACTCGGTGTGCGCAACATTTCCGAGGCTATCGCGGCGGCCACCAACAACAAGCTACTCTAAATTTTTCGATAGATAGAAGCGCGGAAAGTGCTTCACGTCGCGCCCCACTGCGATATTAGCCAATATCCTGGCGCAGATACAGGCCGCTGTTCTCTGCGCCTTTGCTGATTGTTCGCCCTGCTCAATCCTCGGCAATACCACGCGCAACCAGTCGCTGTTGTCAATATTCCAAAATGCGCAATACCCCGACATATACTTTGCTGCACACAGGCGGACATCGCCCTGTGCCTCAAATTCAACTTTATCATCGGGCAGCACAACCATAGCCGCGCCACCCTCGATAAAATCAAACGGATATACGACCGGCAATTTACCGCCCAACCGGGCCGATATTCCGTTCATCGCCAAGTCAACCGCAATATCGGCAGACCCTGTCGGAGCTTCCATATATATAATATTGTGGAAACCGACTTTTAGCAAAGCCGTATTGATAGCGTCTGCAAATTCACCCCTGCCAACTATCATTATCCGGCAGCTCTCAATCTTATTCTTTTCTTCGCTTGTCATATCATTATTTTTCTGATGCAAAATTAGAGAAAGCCCCAAGCCTGTACTATACCCAAAAGTGTATATTTTCGTCTGCTAATGCAAACGTACACTTTTGGGTATGGCAAGGGATTTTCGACGGCTGTAATTTTGCATCAGTAAAATCAACAAAACTTACGCCGATGAAAATATTATCTAATTTCGCACTTTTAATCCTGGCAACTGCCTCGGCTTTTGCACAGGCTCCCACCGATTCCATAACGGATTCGTGGGAGAAAGAGCTTGAACTCAACGAAGTTGTCGTTGTGGCAAAACGCCCTGTTGTCAAGCAGCAGGAAGGCAAGCTCGTCTATCTCGTGAAAAACGACCCATACGCCAAGGGGCTTGACGGAGAATCGGTGCTTGACCGCGTACCCCGTGTTTCCGTGAATAACGGTGCTGTCAGCGTCGCCGGAAAAGGAACCGTCCGTTATATCATCGACGGCATACTTATGGAACTCGATGCTTCGGCCATGTCGATGCGCCTTAAAAGCCTGCAAGCGGAAGATATTGAGAAAATCGAGTTGCTGACCACGCCCCCCTCCCGATATGCAGCGGAACCAAATGCTGTATATATATCAATCATCACTCGCAATGAAACTCTCGGCACCAAAGGCAACCTGTATGGCTCGTTAAGTTATGGTGACAAACTACGCGAATATGCCAACGGTAGCGTCAGCCATACCACAAGAAAAATCGAAATGTCGCTTGATGCAAGCGTGATGAACCATTACGGCACCAACGACAACGATATGGAATACATATTTTCCGATGGCACCCCCTCCCGTTTATCCTCCACACGCAATAAATCACACCTGTTTGATGCCGGGGTAAATGCTCTGTTCAGATACAAATTTACCCCTGATATGAATATCGGCCTGATTGCAAACTACAATTACGAAGCCACCTCCAACAGCGGAACCAACTTTACCGATTACGGCGGATATTCCTCATCATCGCAGACCACATCCAAATCGCGCCCCAACAATGCCCTTACTCTTACCGGCTTCTATGACTGGAATTTCGGAAGCAAGGGCGAGTCCTTACAGCTGACTTACAATTATTTCAACCGTCATAGCCCTGAACTGTCGGATATTACAACCACATACAGCGTTAACTCCGACCCTTATGAAGTACACGAAGACGGCAAGAGCAATTACTGTTTTCACAGCGGTAAAGCGGACTTCAAACTCCCTTACAGCTGGGCGGAATTGGAAACAGGTGTCGCTTATACCGACATACTCAATTCTTCCGACAACTCTATGATGTATGCTTATGGCAACGGTGCCACCCCAAATACCGAAACCAATATTTTTGACTATTCGGAGCGCGTGGCCGCAGCATACATCACCGCCTCCCGTGGTTTTGGCGCAGGTTTTTGGGGTAAAATCGGATTGAGATATGAATACACGTGGACGAAAGGCAAACAAATCTCCCTATCTCAAATTGACCGCGACAACTACGGACACCTGTTCCCGACTTTCAACCTCTCTTGGAATAAAGACCGCATCGGTTCTTTCAATATAAGTTACTCAATGGGTATGGGGCGTCCTAACCTCTGGGAGCTTAATCCTTTCAGGTACTATTCAACTACCGACGAATATTCCGCAGGAAACCCTGCGTTGAAACCTACCATATACAACAATGCCGAGATAAATTACTATGGCCTCGGAGGTTTATATGCCGTGCTCTACACCTCATTTGCATCTGATGCTATCGGATATGTCAACAGATTTGACGAAACAGGCACTATAAGCACAATTCCATATAATTGCCTATCTACTAACAAGACAGGACTCTATGCCAATTACAGACGCACATTCTTTGACCGTTGGGAGATAGGTGCCGGTGGTGAGGTATTCCGCACATATTCGCACAGCGATGTTCCCGATTTCAAAATCAAAAGTATGGAAGATTGGTCCGGCAAACTTGAACTGACAACCAACGTAATGCTCAACCGACCAAAAACGCTGATTTTTAGCGCACAGTTTACCCACTTCTTCCCGTGGCAGCAGAACCTGATAAATTACGAGTCATTCCAAATTCTCAATTTCTCCCTCAGATACTCATTACTCAATGACCGACTCAATCTGCGATTGAGTGCAAATGACATCTTCGGGTGGAACAAGACAAAATCAAAGGAGCATTACGCAGACTATACCATGCGGCACACGTTCAACGCCCACCCGGCTTCCGTGCTGTTTGGAATTACCTACCGCTTCGGACGTGATAAAGTCAACGGGGTATGGCGTGACTCCAAGGAAGACCAGTCCGGCAGAACAAAATAAACAACAAATATCTCATGCAAGAATGGGGCTCCCGGCGAGAGTCGGGAGTCCTTTTATCTCATTTGAACAACAAGCTATATGAAACATTTTATCTCTTTATTTCTTATCGCCCTGTTTGCTATTCCGGCAGATATTATGGCTCAATCCTGGAATTTTGGGATTGAAGCCGGATATGTAAACAACACCCTCGATGTAAGCGAATATAAGGCCACCGCCCGAAGCGGTTTTAAGTTTGGCCTTGATGCCGAATACCAACTTGCCAATAAAATATGTTTGGAGTCCGGGCTGGCGTATATCCGAAAAGGTGCCACAACTTCCGGCATACGTTTGTCAGGCACCGAAATCAACTCTATCAAATTTGCGGAAATAGACTATTTGCAGTTGCCTGTGATGATTGGCTATAAATTCAACATAGGCAATCATTTCAGCATCAAACCCTCCGTTGGCGGTTATTATGCCGTAGGTGTCGGAGGATATGCGCTTATAGACGGAGTAGATGCCTTTAACCAACCATATACCGAGAGGACATCTACATTTTCCGGCACCAACGGTACAGCATATCGACCCTGTAACCGAAACGACGGAGGACTCGCTTTCGCACTCAACATCGGGTATCGCAACTTTTCAATCAAGGCGGAATACGATTTAGGACTTGCGACCGCAACCCATTATGGCAACGGCAAGCAACGGACTTTTTCGGTGTCGTTGGCATATTGGATTTTCAAATAACCTTATACAGCTAATCATACACTTTTGGGTATGGCAAGGAATTTTCAGCGGCAGTAACTTTGCAATAGATAAAACAAACACCAAGTATGAAAATAAAAAGACTCATGGTTTGGATTGCCGGTATTCTCATTACTTGCGGTGTCTCCGCTAATAATAAAACTGCGGAATATGGCAACCAACAGGATTCAACCACAATCTATAACACGCTGATCAGTAAGGCTGACTCGTGTTATATGAAACAAAATTTCGAGCTTGCCTCGATGTTTTTTGACAAGGCGTTTTCTCTCGGAGTGAAGCCTGTTGACAAGCATCTTTATAATGGTGCTTGTGCGGCGGCTCTAAGTGGTGATGAAGGCACTGCTTTCAATCGCTTGTTTGCAAGAGTACAACTATATCCGCAATGGTATAGCGACCAGATCAACCAAGACCGGGACTTACTATCACTGCACACCTCTCCCAAATGGGAAATTCTCTGCGATACTTTGCAAGCCCGAAAGACCTTTATTGAGCGTAACTACGATCACGCGCTGAAAGATAGGTTAGACTCAATCCATTATCGGGATCAAACACCCCGACACGCCTATCTTGCAGCGTTGCGATCTGTTCCACAGGATACCCTGTTGATAAAAACACGCCTTGTGGAAATGCAACGGAATGATAGCATAAATCAAATAGAAGTATTTGATATTCTTGATAGTTATGGTTGGCCGTCTTCCGAAATCGTAGGTGGTTCTAATTTCGCTATCTGGGAGGTCATTCAGCACACATCTCTTGAAGCGATTGAGAAATATCTACCGTTGTTCCATAACGCTGCCGCCAATGGTGAACTGAACAAATCTTTTGTGGCAATGATGGAAGACCGGTGCGATATGTGGCGCAATCGCCCGCAAAAATATGGTACACAGTTGATACGTAATGATAATGGTGAAAGTGTGCCATATGCTTTGCTCGATCCTGAGAAAGTGGATACGTGGAGAAAAGAAATGGAACTGCCTCCACTTCAAGAGTATCTGGAACAAATGAACCGCCGATGAAAATAGCAGGATACATCATTGCAGCTCTATCGCTTATTCTGATGAGTTGCACAGGCGTTAGAAATATTCCGTTCACATCTGATGAATGGAGAGTCCACCCGACATCCGGATATATCGAAAACTCCGACAGTACCTGCTCGTTTAACCTCTGCTCCGATAAGGTTGAATGTGAATTGCTACTGATTGACAGTGATACAGACGCTCTCAGATATAACGGGCTAAAACCATACTTGAACAAGATTTGCTCACATCTTGAGGTAGTTTGCGATAGTATTTTGCTATATGCTCCCACCAAAGGACTGCTGATTGTGGAAATTTCAGAAAACATCCCGTGGAAGCCACGTTCTCTATCAGCAAATTTATCAACCGATAAACCCTATACAACTTGGATACGCTATAACGATGTTGAGGACTGGAATAGAAAATCAGATGAGATTTATACCAATGTGATTTTAGATAAAAGAGCTAAACAGCTATTGATAATAGACCGCCTCACTTATGAAGAGAAAGATCTCGCAATAATCCATATAATTCAGACTAAAACTCCAAAATTCAGGAGAATGGGTTTGCCTTTATGGTCTGGCACATGGGCCGATGTAACAGACCCTACTTGCCTTGAACCAATTTCTAATTGGATTGAAGGACACCGAAAGATGGCGTTAGAGAATTATCGTAGAGGACAAATGCGTGACGCGAATTAGAGTTACACTGATAATTGAACAGCTAATCATACTAAGACAATAAGCTTCCGGCGCGAGTCGGGGGCTTTGTTGTTTTCCAAAGAGGCGGCTTTTGGGAGGGGACGAGCAAAAGCCGCCCCGCGCCTCTCGGCATGGGGTGGCTTGCTCAAACATAGGGGCTTGTCACTTTATGCAACAGCTTCTTCGCAGTACCTTTCTTCTTCGGTCAGTATCGCCTCGGCTTCTTCTTCCGTTGGTTCGTATTGGGTAGCCTCGGTCTCTGCCTCGGAAGTGTCAGGAGTGGCTTCTTCCGTGGTCGGTTCTGCCTCCGGCATAGGTTCTTCTTCGGGTGAGTTCTCGGCTTCGGGTGCTACCTCGGGGGTGTCGGGAGTGGCTTCTTCCGTAGTGGGTTCTGCCTCCGGCTCAGTTGCTTCGGGTTCGGTATCTTTGGCGAGTAGAGCCTTGCGTTCCTCGATACGTTGGTGTCGCTTCTCGTAAATCTCGTTGTACTCGGCTTCGATGTTGGCGAGTTCTTCCGGCATATGCTTCTTGGCGAAAGAGAGCAGGAGGTCGGCGATAGCGTTGTCACGATACGCACCCTTGAAATTGTCAATCAGAAAATCCCTGCGGATTATTGCCTTTGTCTTGGCGTTGAGATTGGCGATGATTGTCATTTTCTCGCTGTCGTTGAGTGCGCTGTGAGATTTGCGGTCGGTCAGTCCGACGGCTTCGTAATGCTCTTTGCGGAGCGATGAGAGCAGGAAGAAATATATCATCTTGTCCTCGTCCTGCGAGAACTTTGTCTCAGTGATGTCGGCTTCGAGGATTTTCTTCTTTGTGTCCTCGATTGTACGTTCCACGGCTATCTCCTTGTTGCGTTTGTCCTTTGCCTCCAACTTGGCGATTTCGGCTTTCGGATTGTTGCCGTTCTCGCTCGGTTTGGCAGGGGTAGCCATATATCCGAGCGTCACATCATTGCGCCCGATTGTGATGTAGAGGGAGATTTCTCCTGCCTCGGCTTTTGCAGTGATGTCGGCACACTTTTCCCTATGTGCTTCCACTCTGTCCTCGTATGCCTTTACAGCCTCGGCATATTCTTCCTCGGTGTCGAAGCGGTCGGATTGTGGTACGGCAGGTTCGCAGGGGTAAGGTGTCAGATAGCCACTGAGCTTTTCGATGTCATAGCCCATTTCAGTCAGCAGTGCGTTTACCCTCTCGTTTAGGTCATATTCGGAGTGGCAGAAATTGGCGGTGGGGTGTTCGTTCAGCATTTCAACCGCCTTGTTGGTAAGATAGCCGATGTGCTTCTCTCGGAGACAAGAGGGATTGGAGCAGTTGCCCTCACAGCCGTCCTCGCAGAACAGCAGAAGATTTATGGTGTTGAAAGGGCATGAGGCACACGCCGATTTGTCGAAGCGGTAACGGCTTAGGTCGGTTGTGTAGTTCTTTTCTATGAGCCGTGCCACATTTGAGGCGTTCATACCTCGCCAATCATTGTAGGTTACACCGTCTTTGAGGTGGGAGTTGTAAACATCGGTCTGTATGTCAACTCCGTAACGGCTTATCTCGGTTGCCACCGCCACCGTGATTTCCTCGGTGTCAATCAGCCGTGCGATTTCGGGTATGAGGGTTGTGAGTTTTATTCGGGTGCGGATATAGGTCTCGCTCCTGCCTATCTGCGTGGAGAGTGTGGCATAGTCGTAGCGTCCGCTGTCGATTGCAGCCTTTAACGTCTCGGCTTCTTCCATAGGCGTGATGTCCTGGCGGTGCAGGTTCTCCGCAATAGCCTTTTCCTCGGCTTCATCATCGGAAAGGTCAGTATAGACTGTTGCCTTGATGTCCTCTTTCCCTGCTATGAGGGAGGCGCGGTATCTTCGCTCGCCATACACGATTTCGTAGCGGTCGGTGCCGGTGATTGGTCGCACACCTATCGCGTGGAGAATACCTTGACAGCTGATAGAATCAGCGAGTTCGGTGAGGCTCTGCTCGTCGAAATTCTTGCGAGGGTTGTAGTTGCTCGGCTGAATGAGAGCGAGGGAGATTGTGGCTTCCTGTACGTTTGCTGTGTTGGTCTGAATTGCTGTTGCTTCCATAATTTGAGGGTTTTAGATGTTTGAGTTTTTTGTTTTTTTCCCTTGAAAATAAAACGACAAAGCATAGTATTGGATGTCACCAATTTATGATTGTAAAATCAGAGAAAGATAACAAGTAGGTAACAAAAATGGATTTTATTTGTAGGAAGCAGTCAGGCGGTCAAAAGGGAACGGAAAGGAAAGATAAAGGTATGGTCGTGAATCAATGGATATGGCTGACTGCAATCTCTTTCTGACTTTGCAAAAGAAATAAATTTTGATGAATCTGCCAAGCGAAAACAGGCAATTTGTCAAGAGTGTCAATCGGCTTGACTGTCGGGAGTCTCCCGAAACCGATGGAGCTGACGGCGGGAAATATTCAGATATGAGGCGATTTCGCCAAGTGGCACAAGTTCAAGTATTCGCGGGAACCGCTCTACCAGTTGACGGTAGCGTTGGAGGGGCGAATAATAGTAACCGTTGAGTATTATTCCGTAGGCTTGGGAGAACAAGGACTGTACGAACCGCAGATTAAACTCCGGATTGCTCTCTAAATATTCTCGGATAAACTTTGTCGGCACAATCATCACATCGGAATCTTCCAATGCTATGATGGCAGTTGGCATGGGGCCACCCGACATTATCGCTGAGTAGTTGGCCAGAACCGCATTACTGAATACAAAGCCTACGGTCTTAAGACACCCGTCGCAGTCGGACAGCGCATGCTTGAAACCTCCGTTCCGTATCCATCCGCAGTATTTGAGGCCGTCACCGGAGTTCACGAAATATTCGCCACGGCGATAATGCCGTAGCTCGCCGTGGCTCTCGCAAATCTCCTGCCAAAATGCGAAATCGATATCCCGCTCAAAGGCGTTGAACTTCTCCATAATGCAAATATACCACTTTTTTATGAGTTTCCGGCCCTTCTGTGCTTATAAAACCCTCACAATATGGTCGATTTCAGTGCAAGTGTGACAAATGTCACTCTGAAATCCGATTATTATTGTTAACTTTGCTATGTAAACTACCCTTTAACGATTTATGGGATAGCAAAGAAAAATGACAGCATAAATACGGGCACAATGGGAAAGAGCCTCGCAAGAATCATCGGCATAGCGCGTCATCGCCTCTCTACCGACGGCGATGGCGTCACCACGCTTGTGGCTTTTCACGGATGCCCGCTCCATTGCCGTTATTGCCTCAATCCCCAGTCGCTTGGCGATGGCGGCAGGTTCAGGGAATACACTCCGGAATCGCTATACCGGGAAGTCCGCATCGACGAGCTTTATTTCCTCGCCACCAACGGCGGCGTGACATTCGGTGGCGGCGAGCCGTGCTTGCGTCCCGATTTTATCCGACGTTTCCGCGAGCTGTGCGGCGATAGCTGGCATATCAATCTTGAAACATCGCTAAATGTTCCGGCAGACAATATCGCGTCCTTGCTCCCTGTGGTAAATACTCTTATCATTGACATCAAGGACTTGAATCCTGAGATTTACCGCAACTATACCGGGCAGGACAACTCTCTTGTCCTCTCCAATCTCCGGCTGATAGCCGACAGCGGGCGGCAGAATGACTGCATTATCCGCATACCGCTGATACCGGAGTTCAATACCAATGCCGACCGCGACGCAAGTCGTGTTGCGCTTGAACAACTCGGCTTTACCAGATTCGATTTATTTACCTATCAAATCCGAAAACAATGACTATGGCACGAGGAAAGCAGACCTGCAAGATACTGAAAGAGATTCGTCGGCAGATAGCCAAGGCGAACGGCATCGAGTTTGTGACGTCGGAGTGTCGCTACAAAGGCGATTGCCTTGGCACATGCCCCAAATGCGAGGCCGAAGTCCGCTACTTGGAGCAGCAGCTCCGCTCGCGTCAGCTCATAGGTAAAGCCGTAGCCCTCGCCGGAATCTCGGCGGGCATGATTCTCATGTCGGGATGCAGCGGCACATCAACGAAAAATCAGACTAATGATGATCTTCTTGGCGAATTTATTGAATCGCCCGAAATGATTGAAGAGATAGAAGATACAGAGGAAGGCGAAATGCCGTCGTTTGAAGATTCAATTTCATGTTTGACTCCTGAGATTAACGGTGTTAAAGAGGGCGAGATTAGCAACGAGCCAGAGGTTGTTGTAACTCAAGGCGAAATACCTATGGAACCGGAATATGATACTGACGAGAACAAAATATATCAAGTAGTGGAACAAATGCCGGAGTATCAGGGAGGGCAGGCAGCATTGTTGAAATTCATTGGTGACAATCTCAAATATCCGAAAGAAATGGTCGGTTGTTTTCAAGGAAGTGTTAGAGTAAGGTTTTATGTTGACACATTAGGCCATGTATGTGACCCACAGATAGTCCGAGGTCTGGATTCCGCTTTTGACTGGGAAGTCCTGAGGGTTGTGAGGATGTTTCCTGATTTCGTCCCGGGACAACATGAAGGCAGGAAAGTTAATGTATATATGAATTTGCCAATAAGTTTTGACCCTAACCGCTATTGATTATGGCACGAGGAAAACAGACCTGCAAGATACTGAAAGAGATTCGTCGGCAGATAGCCAAGGCGAACGGCATCGAGTTTGTGACGTCAGAGTGTCGCTACAAAGGCGATTGCCTTGGCACATGCCCCAAATGCGAGGCCGAAGTCCGCTACTTGGAGCAGCAGCTCCGCTCGCGTCAGCTCATGGGTAAAGCCGTGGCCCTTGCCGGAATCTCGGCGACATCCCTCGCCATGCTCATGCCGATTAGCACGGAGGCACAAACGCAGCAAGAGTGTCAGACCTTTATGAAAGGGAGCATACCGGCAATGACTGATACAATTACAGTCAAAGGCATAGTGCTGAGTGGCGACACGTTGCCCGACGGAAGTATATCAAAAGAACCGTTAATCGGAGCAACGATATCGAACAATCGCACAGCGTTAGGCTCCATAACCAATTTGGACGGCCATTTCGGACTGCCCGCCTGCATAGGCGACACTTTAGAAGTTAAATATGTCGGTTATGAACCGCAAACGATTGTCGTGACCGAGGATATGAGAAATGTGGAAATCACACTTGTTCCGTACCAAGCATTTATGGGAGAAGTTGTAGTATTGGATGCAAGACAAGAAGAGAATCATTATCTCGACCTCAATGTGACAGACGAGCATGACAATCTGATGGATAGTGATAATTTAGACATTTCGAGAATATGGATTGATGAGGACGGAGAGGAGGATTACGAATATCTTAATCCAAAGTACTTTGACGAGAATCATCCATGCCGCATTTATTGGGATTATGACTTGGCACTCCAAGACAAAGATGACAAGCCACTAAAAGAAGCCACACTCCGTATCGAGGCAGATGGCTACGACGACCCTGTGATAATCAAGGTTAAATATCCCAAGCGCAACACCAAGAAAACCATCAAGTTCAAACATAAGGAAAAATAGCTATGGCCACGGTCTCGAAATATAAGAAAAGTGCATATATGAAATCACTCATACCATTAATGATGCTATTCTGCTGTTTAGGTCTTTTTTATTTGTTCATGGGGTCGCTAAACGGTGAAGGTTTCGCAAACGCATCTGTGATGATTTCATCGCTCTTATTGTTTTTGTCGATAATATTTGGGTGGCTATTCATACTGAGTTTGAAATTATTTAGTAGAATTGTCATTGACGAAAATGGATTGACATATTATCTGCCATATCTGCCGATACTTGTTTTCACTAAAGACCTCCATGACTACGACTGTAAATGCAACGTCAGGGTCTTTAATCGTTACGGAGAATTGATAAATGGGATTTGGCTCGTCAAAAACGGTATCGTAAAGCATGAAATCTACGACAATATATTTGCAAATTTTCAAGAATTGTATGACGCGATAGATTTACCGAAACATCATATCAAGAAACCTGTACCTCCATTTACTCACACCGCCTATCAACTTGGAGTCAGACGTATTAAAAACGAGCAGCCATGATTACTTTCTTCAAACACGATATTGTAGTGAATAGGAGTAAAGATGAACTTTTATCGTTTATCTCCGCTTCTACCGTTATTTCGTGTGACAGGATGAACTATGGCAAAAAGGGTGAATTTCGCGGCTCGGTATGGCGAAACGGATTCCGCATAGCTCTGAATACATACTATGTTAATTCCTTTGCCTCCGATGCAGTCGGCATTGTAGAGCAAGTTGGAAAAGATAAATGTCGTGTTCATTTGGCGGTTGGTATGAGTGAGTTTGTATTGGTTATGATGGCCGTATGGAATATGGGATTGCTATTTATATTTATGCTTGTGTTATCATCTTGTTTTACAAATGGAATCGCTGTGGGCATAGCAAAGCTATTGATATTTATACCTTTTGTTTTGATTGATTTCCTGTTTCTACGATTCGCGTTATATGCCAACTATAAGAAACTTAAGAAGCGTATGCTTGAAATACTAACATGACAATATGGAAACGACACTGCGCTACATAGTAATAATCGCTATTGCCTATGGCATAGGCAAGGGAATATATCAGTCGACACGTTCACGGTCGCTTGACTATTCTATATGGGCGATTATCGCGCTTATGAGTGCAGTATTATGGATTTCAAGAGGATTTATTATCTCCAGCCGGATATATGATTTCTTGATGATTGCCGTATGGCTTATTACAATCGGTTGTTTTGTAATCTCACGAAAATCACAATACGGCAAGTATCTGAAATCTATTGCTATTGGCGTTCTTTCAGTTTCCCTTGCGATTTTTATTTATTGGAATATAAAGGCGCAGTCAATTGTTCCAACAACCTTAACAGCCTCCCTAAAGGGATATTCAACAAGCCGAATAGCTGAGATATGTTTCTATTATAACGAAACTCCTTTTTGGAGAAGTTACAATCTCAACAACTACCCAAATATAAAGCTACTTCCTGAACAGTACGATGTAAGGCTGACAATCAAACCTATTTCAGCCAATATCGCCAAACTTGAATCAATCACATTAATTCCAAAAGCCAAGATATGAAAACCTCTCTCCGATATAAGACACTTACAAAGTATTTGCGGATATTGGCGATATGCGGAATCATATTGTCAATATTCCCATGCCTGATGATTTGTGTTTTGAAAAGTGCAACGGGATTTATCGGACATCCGTGGCTATTGCTTATTGCATATTTTGTTTGTAATGTTCTTCTATATCCTTTGAGCGGTCTGCTTGCTTTCTGGCTATGTAAAACGAACACATTAATTACGGTAGTCACGACATGGATTCTGTATAATGTGATGTTTGTCTTATTAGTATGGCTTGCAGATACATTCGGTTCATGGTGGCTTATGGCAGCATGTGTGAATTTTATTGTGTCTTTCATTCCTCAAATAATATTGCTTCCAATCATTTATAGATGGATAGACAAGAGTAATGCTGTGGAAAGGAGGACAGAGAAATGAATAAGGTATTGGCAGAATACATTTCTATATGCTCTCAATTCCGCAAAGATGGCTTGAGCAAACTTGAAAGGAAACAGCGACATGCTATGCTTTCGGAATGGGCTAAAAACATTCATACGGATGAAATCCCGACATTGCCGGAATTATGTGAATTTCGGGATTGTTATGGCGAACTGTGTTATAATAATTATTTCATAAAATCCATCATAATTCCTGTGGTAGCCGCTGACTTTGAAAACAACGGAATTGATGGCATCAAGTTTTTGTTCAGTTGTTTCCGTGGTCACGATAGGTTATATAACAATGCCAATAGTCCGCTATCCATTTTTTGTGACGCTATTGGTTATAAGTACAATCCCATACAGTTGGCTGATAAAGTTCTTGAAGCGGAACCTGAAAATCCTGATGCGTTAAATTTCAAGTATTATTCATTGAAATCATATTTGGAATTTTCCCTCCACGAAATGCCGTCAGGCATACTCGACGGTATGAATGGAGCTTCGGTTTCAGCCATTCCGGATATGTTTCACATTGTTGATGAGTTTCAATGCTTATCGGAGAAGCTCTCATTGAATGATGACAGTACATTGATTGCCGATTGCCGCAAATTCTATTCCGCTTACGAGAACTATCTCAAGAATCTGGATTCATTCAAGAACTTTGCAGATTATCTGAATAGGAACGGTATTGAATACAAGGTTTACAGCAACACATATTATTACGAATAGAGGCATGAAGAGGTGGCAGAAAATATTGGGCGTTATTGTCGGCGTGATAATCGGAATATTGAATTTCATCATATTCCGAGCAATCGAGTATGTCTATATATCAAATGATCTTATAGGCGAGGATAACTTGCCATTATGGCAAGTCAGTAACTATTTTATGGCTTTGGAAGTCCTTTTTATTGTGACTTACATTGCTGGAATCATACTTTTTATCAAGTTATGGCGGAAAGGAGGTAGGCGATGAAAAAGTTAATCTCAGCCTTAATTATGCCCTTGCTTTTTGTTGGATGCTCATATCGCAGCGACGACATTAAGGATAATGGCGTGTGGGTGCCTGTACCGATTGGAGAGTCGGTTATGGGATATGACAATATCGGCGGTAAAATCTATTGGGGGTATATTGTGGGGATGGATTTTACAGAAGATGAGTGCCTTGGAGCGGATATTGAAACATTCCGCGTTTGCAAAGGAACTGAATATGCCAGAGACAAACACCGTGTATATTATCCGCATGATGAAATCTGCTATGATGGAGTTGATTGTGGAGGTGTTGTTGCTGAAAAGATAGTCCTGGATGGTGCGAATCCAAGCCGTTTCAGATATATAGGAGATGGATATGCTGTCAGCGGCAATCAAATGTATCTGAATGGAGAGAAGATTGAGTGGAATGACAGCATAATTCAGAAAGGAGGGTCAGCCAATGAGAACATGGATTAATGTATTCATCAAATTCTGGTGGTTCCTTCAAGGCATCATATTATTGGTGTTCGGTTTTTTTGTTTGGATTCCAATCTCCGTTACGGGCATACTTGTAATTGTTTGCGACTGTTTGTATGACAATCGCAATCATAAGGTTCGCGTATTATCTCGAATCTTGCTGATGATTTGTGCGTTAGCGTATATGATTTATGTCGGTATGTTGATAGCTGTCGGTTCGCCACAAATATGGTTTGCGGTATCTCTGATAATTGTAGGAATTACCGATGTAATACTAAGTATTAAATTAGTCATTAGTTAATTATTAGGAGGATAGTATGAAAAAGTGGCAGGAAGTATCAGGTTGTGTAATCTTCGGATTAGGAGCAGTTATTGAATTGCTTTTAGTCTGCAACGCATATCTCGATCTTAAATACATTGTAGAGCCATTCGACATTCAGGATATAATTGAAAGAATGTACCTGAGTGTCGATGCACTTTCATGTGCCATGTGGATAAACTATTTCGTGGCACTCGGACTGTTCGTTTACTTGTGGCGAAGAGGAAACCGAGAAAAGAAATTACCCAAATATTCTTCAAGCGATGGACTAATACTTGATTGGGTGAATGGCTTTGAAATCAAAAGCAATGTAAGTGAGGATGGCATGGTTATAAAGGCGAACAAAGAAGGGTTACTCTCATTGGCTAATCATCTTACGAATTTAGCGCAAGCAGATGTGCCTCCCGGCACTCATATACATTTGGATTCCTTAAACTCGTTGGAAGATGGTTCGGACAATATAATAATTGAGAAAACATGAAACTGAAAGATAAGAACACTGGCAAATTTATTGGTGTGGCGACTATTAGCGGCATACTGACTTTTGCTATCGCTTGCGGATTGTGGTATATGGTTTCAGGCGAGAAGTGGTTGGATTTTTGGGGGATTCCTGTCACAATCATTTCGTTTTGGATAATCGGGGCTTTGATAGCGTGGCTTATCATCCCTGACAGGAAAAGCTATCTGTTAGGCATCGCAGCGTATTTATCCACTATCGGGGTTAATTTCATTATAGCGGCTTTTAATTTCCTCAACGGAGAAAACGGATGGATTGTCCTGATCGCAATAGGTTTCGCAATTATCTCCATTCCCGGAGCTATTCTGCTGAATTTAGTAACAATACGGATTATCAAATGAAAGTTAAGAAAATTCATATAGCCATCGCGACGGCAATATTGTCATTAATCGTAATCGCCGGTTGCTCCCGAAGTATTGACTATAACGATGGTGAGCCTGTGATGTTCTCTGAACTGCCGAAAGAGGTTCAGGACACTCTAATCTGGTGGGGAGAACATACAATCGTATCCGTTGGAGATACGGTTGTTGTGGAACTGGACGATGTGGTATGTTTTGATTCAGACTATACTTTTTTGCGCTCTACTCTCGGGCCGTGGATAACGTCAAGAGGTTTGCGTCGAAATAGAGACGGGAAAGAATGGAAATTTAATGGTAATCTGAATGTGCCGACCCCTATTGTCACCATAGGCGACACCATTTATATTCCATCTGGCTATAATCTTGTCACTTGCGGAGGAGTGAATCCGGATGCTGTTTTCTATCGGCAAACACTCAATTAACTAATCGGCATGGAGGCTTTAATTGAAATGGTTATGTACTCGATACTTGGTTCAACATTCCGGCATATTGGAGCGGGCCTCCGATATTTCTTCATCCGAGTTATCCTCAGGAAGAAAGTAACATATAAAAGCCTGCGTTACGATAATCCGAAAGATATGGTTCTCGCAAACTTTGACAACGCCTTTGCCAACACCTTTTTCGGTTTTGTAGTCTTTTGCGTACTCCTAATTTTAATGGTCAAATACCTGTCATAATATGAAAGCCGATAAATACATAGCGCAAGAATCGTTTACTGCACCAACCTTATGTGTCGTAATGACTGCATGGTGCATATGGGCCGGTTGCACTGAGGGCTGGAATATTCTCAGTGTTGGCGGTTTGGTATTTTTCGCTATCGGCATGGTCGTTTACATATTCAAATATGTGAAATATGGACGCAGCGTATTGATGATTGATGAAACCGGAATCACTATAAAAGATTGGCACAAGAATAAACTCCTGCATTGGGACGAAATCGAGAAATGCGACATAGCATGGCGCACCGCTATGGGGCACTGCTTGCGTTGTCTGGGCATAAAGACTTTGGCAGGGAAACGAGAAAAATTCCACGACGTAAGACTATCTGGCAAATTATGCCGAAACAGGAGCGTAAGACAAGCCATTGAAAAGTTTGGCGGAACCGAAATATTCGATTATGAAGGTTCAAGCCAACAGAACCGCTATGTCGTAAATATTATGATCTTCACACTATTGGCAGTATTCGTATTCTTCATAATTTACTCCATAATATGAAAAAGGCCGGAAAAATAATCGCATATTCTATCGCTCTCCTTATTGTTATAGCTATAGCAGTTTCTATTGTCGCAATTTATCATATGGGATACAATACAGCTCATTACAGAGAGAAAGACATTGAGGCAATAAATCAGGCGACCTTTGAGAATAGATACAACGAGCAATCGGAACATAAAGATATAATTATAAGCAAAGAAGAAGCCATAAAGAATTATTACGGCAAAAATTCGGTATTCGATATTGACCGTGAAGATTATGAAACCGCAAAATGGGTTCTGGAATCTTCATTTCCGAAAGAAATAATCAGAGATGGAGGCGGGTACAAATGCGTTGAGTCCGGAAACACATCATCCGTCGATAGGATAATAAGGATGTTTCCTATTGACCGGTATTTCAAACAATACCTTGGTGTCTGGCAGAATGGGCGAAAGACCGTCACTATATATCTCACAACAGAATACACTCCGGAGTATGTGGGGCAATATGTGCAATACAAGGGTCTAATACCGGAAGAGATTACGGTAACCATTGATTTGATGACCGAAAAACTATCCTTATAATCCAACTACCATGATTTTAATACTCGGAATTATAATACATCTGATTATCTTTACTTTACTGGCGGTGGTGATTGCATTGCCATTGGCCGGTATTGTATGTTGGCTAAGCAGGAAGCATAGGAAACGTAACACTATATTGGCATTGTTATCGCCATTCGTGTTTATATACTCGTTCTATTTCACCGGTCTTGTCGGAGATTTTGCCTGTGCGTCAATCTTTGATACAGGTTGCGGAATGGATGGGTATTATAAGACTGAATTGCCTAACGGTTATCAGATAGAATCTCATACATATGGTTTGACCCGAGAAAATTTTACCGGATTTCTCCATAAAGACGGACAGTTTGTCTATGAATGGGTTACTAAAATTAAGGTTTCAGGCGACTCTATTTCGGGAGAACGTTATGATCTCGACGAAACACCAGGAAGTGAATATTACTTTGCAATAGACACTAAGACTGACAGTATAACGGAATATAAATCGCTCAGTGAAGCAAAGGCAAAAGCACCGACCGTTGTAACAGAATTAACGTCATTAAAGGCATTCTATTATAAAAGTTGGCCGTGGGTAATCCCTTTGACAATCATTGCCGTTGTCGTATCGGCAGGGTTAGTATTTCTTTTATGGTTTGTTGTTATCAAAATATCTGCGCGATGGAGAATTTAACGACGAAAAGGAGATGGCTATTAATCGGATTGCTTCTTATAGAGGCAATGATTATGTTTTGGGTTGTTCCGAAGGCCAATGCCGATGAAATTGAAATGCCAATATCGCTTACGATTAGTCTATCATTAGCCCTGATGATAAGTCTGGCCATCTTGATAAAATGGAATCAAGGTAATCGCAAGACCGTTATTCCCATCTTCATTGTATGCGTTGCAACATATCTTCAGATACTATATTGCTCCGTGTTTTATGATTGGGGCGCCTATGTTTGTATGACCTTGCCGATATTCCAACTGGTATTGGGATATGCGGTATTTCGATATTCCACCGACATAGTCTCTTTATTTATTGGCTGCTCGAATCTGATGTTTTCGGCTATATGGGCTAATCAATATCAAGGTTTCCTATGGTTTCATAATAAGTCCTGTGATTTTGAAACGATGGCAGTGGCGAGTCTTGGCGCCTTTGGCGGTGCTGTGATTGTATTCGCCATATCAGCTATTATGATAATGAAGTTCAATCATAAAAACGCTTGAGTATGAATTATGATATAACTATCGAATATAAGGATGGCCGGGTAAGTATGAAATTTCTCGGAGTTGATTTCTTTGCACTGGATAAAGTTTTTGGAACGATGCCAATAAAAAAACTATCCAATTATTGCTTCGGAATTTTCAATACAGAACCGGATGAACCGACCTATATTCAGTCATCCGACAATAATATCTCTGAAATCGTATCCGTACCGATTACTAATCCACACTCGCTTATTGAGTTTTTCAGGAGTATTCCGGACAGAGAAGATTTTTCAATATATAAGTTGAAAATAGATTTCAATGACTTCTCCATGCTCTATGATGATGATTGTATGCTTGTCATAGAGGGCAAGTGCTCTGACAATGCTGAATTTAAATTCTTTAATAGACTTTATCGTGACATATGCGATACCCTTGAAAATGAGGATTAAAGTTATAGTTAATTTGCATGAAATCAGACAACAAGACATATCGGTTTTTCTTTGGACGGCGGGGTGAGAGGCACTTGCCATTCGGTGCTATGCTGCTGATTCTCGTGCCTTTTCTCATTGTAGGTCAGTATTTCCAGAATCGCAAATATAATGCTCTGTCGGCAAGTCCGGAACATACATCAACTGTAATTTCAAATATCGGCTACATAGGCAACAGTGGCCCTATAATACATTACAGCTTTACAGTGAATGGTATTACATATAATGGTGGTATGCATGCCAATGGTTTTGCCGTTGGCGACAGCATAGGCGTGGTGTATCAGAAAGACAATCCCGAAAACAATATGACGGTGTTCGAGTATTACGACGGCCCTTCGTATGGATTCGTTTCTGCATTTGTCATTCTTGTTGTAATTCTTGCGATTATCCGTTGGCGGAAGATAAGCAGGCAGTACAAAGCTGATGCCCCGGTGGAAACCAAAGTGCAAAGGGCATGTGGGATTTATCGTACCTCAAAAGAATATATATTCGTTACGGGTTATGGCAAGACCGGCTTCGGCTACAATATGAATTATCCTATAAAGTTTGCGCCAATTGATTGTGATGATATAGAATTCAATAATGCTTTTGGCGAAGTTTTCTTAGCCAGCAATCGCGAAGAATATAAGGAGCTAAAATCATCGGAACTAATCAAGGCAATGAAACAACGCTCATGGCGACAGCTTCACCTCCATTCGACCTCCGTATTTGTAAATCAGGACGACGATAAAATCAGTGTAGTCCCTACTAAATTGGCATCCGATAAATGGCTTGATTGGGATTCCAATCAAGCGCTGACATTTGACGTTGGCAATGATTCTATATACGACATCGTAAGTGAAACCCGAAAACTCCTCGATAATCATGAAACTGACCGATAAAAACTCCGAGATAAGAATCTACCAAAGCGTATGGAAAAATACGTTTTATGCCATCTGTTGCTTGGCTTTTGCTATTGTCGGATATTTGATTATAATAAATCCAAGTACTAAATGGCCAACGAAAATCTTTGGTGGTTTGCTGAATATGATATTTTTTGGAGGTGCCAGTGCGCTTTTCTTTGCTATGGCGTCACATAAACGGATTCGCCGCATTCCGTTTTTAATAATCTATGCAGATAGATTGGGAATTTATAAACAGCGCAATGGTGATTATCATACTATCAATTACGCAGATGTTAAAAAGTTTCGATTAGTAAAGATTCACTCGTCTAAAATGATTGCGGTGGACTATAAGACAGCTCCACTGATACATAAGTTTGACGGAGCATCCGATTTGAAACAAAATATAATGAACTTCAATTTCAATGAGATTGGAGCGATAGAAAATATACCCGTTCACAATCTGACAATGAAAGGGAAGGAGATTTGTGATATATTGAACCGCCGATTGAATTGTTGGCAAGTAAGACCCGCTGAATAAGAATATGAATAATTACGATATTACAAAAATCCAATCGAAAATCAATCGGTTAAAGCGGACTGGTGACTTCAGTCATTTGCGGTCATTCCTTTTGAAATTGTTATCGGCTTACCCCGATGAATATTATTTCATGGCTGAACTGTCAAGTGCCTGTTATCAATTAAGGAAATATATCGAAGCATTAACTTATGCACAAGAGTCATATCAGTTAGCTCCTGATGATTATTGGGTAAGATATATTTATGGCTGTGCATTATCTGCAAATGATAAATTGGAAGAAGCAGCTGAGATGTTTAATTCAATCATAGCCTGCGATGTGGCTTTTCTCGCTGATTATAAGCATGGCGAAGGGAAAAGATGGGCTGAATCTCTGCTAAACGATAGTAGATATATGAGGGCTGTCATTTATCAGCAAGAAGGCAATAATCTTGAGGCACGAGATTTATTCCAAACACATAAGTCCATAAGAAGGCGTGGGCTATATAGCGATTTTTCGATCAAACAAGTTAATGAGCATATTAAATGGCTGGATATGATTATCGGCGATACCGACAGGGACTATTCTATTTCAAAATATCGTCCGCAGTTCTATGATGCTGAAGGATGCTACATTCATAACGAGTGGACTTCAATCTCTGATATTGGCAAATCGTTTGCAGATGGAATACTCACAGCCGATGAGTATATTGAAGCGGAGAACCGATATATTGATACGGCTATTGATTTAGCAAAATTGGCTGGTTGTTCATATCTTATAGTGAGTTACATGGAGGGTGATTCAAAGGATATTGTAAATTCAGTTAAGGGTCACAAACTGAATCATGGCCTTATTGAAAGAGCAAAGACAATCCGACAAGGATTAAGAATCTCACTAAAGGACTGTCCGGACTATCTTCGCCTATGCCTGCGAGAATGTTGTTGGGCTGTATTCTCCAACAAGACACATAATTTCCTTGTCAAGTTTGGCTACGACTATTATATGCATGTTCATACTGCCGTGCCAAAAAATCAGGTTGTTGAAATTGTAACCAGAAACGGATTGTATCTTCGCCCATGAAACTAACAAGCAAACATTATAGCAATCAAATATTTAAGAAGGCTTCTTTTTGCAACGGAGGCTTGGCTGAATGGTGGACTAAAAAAACTTTTAAGCGGTGTGATTTTGATAACTGCGACTTTACCGATATTATGGCAAGAGGGTGCCGTTTCATAGGCTGTGTTTTCAAAAGAGGAAAGTTACAGCATTTCTATATGGGTTCCACTACTCTGGTAATGCCCCGTAAAACGGTTTATCGTAATTGCACATTCGAGCGAGTGAAACTACGCAACTTCGGTATCGCGGACTTTTTCGATTGTTCATTCATTAACTGCGATTTTCGTTCTGCCTTTATTGCTGCATCTTTTACCCGTTGCAGTTTCGTCGGAGAAATTTCCGGTTGCGTATTCTGCGGCCCTCAATATAAAGGCGGTTATTACATAAATTGGCTCAATTATTGGATTTCCAATAAAGGACGGCTACACTATGTGGATTTCACTAAAGCCACCCTGATAGATGTTGCCTTTCGTGGTGGTGTAGATTTGTCAACGACTAAGTTCCCGATAGACTATGAAACTGACTGATAAGAGATTTTGGATAACATGGATTGTCGTTGAACTATTGATGTTATCATCTTGTGTTTACATGGCAATCTATAGTAAATTTATAGGCATAATGTGTGTTTTCGGAGCAAGCCAACCTTTAATGTTAGCTTTGACTCTATATAAAAAGAAACATCAAAGCGGGCACTAACAAATTTAATAATTGTTGGTTTGTATTCCATTTATTCTGTGTATATAAGTATATCAGGACAGGATGCCAATGGTTGGGGTTGGGCATTTTGCATGATTGTTTTTCCAATAATACAGCTTATACTTCTTTTGTTGTTTTGGGGTATTCAAAAAATTGCTGAAGCAAATGAACAGAAAGAATAACTATATGGCTAATCACGAAATATGGAATCCTATCCGGATGATTGACTGCGAGTGTTCGGTCAATTCAATAGACTACAATGCGACGGATCTTATTGTCGAGTTGGAACGGTTCGATAACAAAGGATAGTAAGGATTGATTTCAAAGAAGTGTTCGCGTATCGCGTGACTTTGGAACATTTCAGAATCAACGATATACTGGATGGTGCAGGTATAGCACCGTTATACGAGGTTGAAAACTCCGAATATTATAACCGGCTAATGCAATCCGGTATGAAGGTGCTATATGGCGATGCCCTCAAAGTCCGGCATTTTGCCATAAAGACAACCGAGCATATCATAGATATTCTCACTCCTAATACTTATACAGTGATATAATGGGAATATACAAAGTGAATCCCATGCTGACGCACAGGGATTCTAAGGTTTCAGTGCCATTTAAATTTTCGGGTGAGATAGGTGACGAGTGCCACTGAGACCACCCAAAAGAAGATTATCAGGGAGACAAGCAAATCTATCTCTTCGGAATGTATGGCTTGGGAATTTGCGAAAATTACCAAGGCGAGAAATACGAACAGCCATATCAGGGAAAAGAGGATTATGTAGGCGGCGAGTGCCGGAATGATTACGCAGTTCCTTGCGGTCTCCATCTTATCGGCCATAGGCTTGACTTTGGCGTTGAATGTCGCCGCCATTTCGGTTGCGGTCTTCTGGAGATTCCCACTGACTGCCGATGAGAACTTTTGAGCGTCCATAGGCGAGGCGGATTCCCGAATCTCGCGATTATATAGGGAGCCTCTTTCATGAAGAGCCGGATCTGCAAGGCGAGGTCGCTCTGCGCCTCGATCTCTTTCTGCCGCAACTCGTCGTCTCTCGTCTCGGCTATCGCGCTGTCGATGCCGGAGACATCAATCTTTTTAAGAGCCATAATATAATCGGTTATCTTCGGATTCCTTTTCTTCTTACAATTCCTATCTTGGAGCGGGCTGCTGCGGCACAACGACGGGCGCGGGCTATCTCTTCCTCGATGTCGTCACGCTTCTTCGGGAGGTCGTTGTTCGATGCCCTCCGCCGCCGGAAACATAGGTCGGCGCGTTCAGGAACGACATGAAGCTCATCGCGACGGCGAAGTGGTAGCAAGCCTCATTGATAAGGTCGGCCCAGTTCTCAACCTCCGGAAGTCAAACTCGTCATCGAACACGCGCATGACCTGTTCCGGGATAAAACGGGTGTGGGTCTCGTCATCATGGACAATATCGACACGCCGGGTGTCAGGTCTGTAATCGTTATAGTCCGGGCGAATATCGGATTCCCTGCTGTCGGCTTTTGTCTGCCTATCCTGTGCCGGGTGCAACTTGTTCCATGTGCCTTCAAGTTTGCTTACCATGAGATTGCGGCCTTTGCCAAGCTCGGATGCCTTGAACTTGGCGTTGCCTTTCTTCAGTATATAGCCTCTTACAATGCCCTTCTCATCTTTCCTTACCTTGACATCATATCCTTTCGCCTCAAGCCGGGCGAAATAATCCTCAAGCGACCATTTCCCCATTCTGCCGAGGACATCGAGCAGTCACGGCTTACGGACTGACGGTTGATGTCGTGGATGTTGGCCGCTGTCTGCCAGCCCCGTTTCTCGCCACACGTTCCGCCGCCCGTTGTGCCCGAAGATGGATGTTGCGGTCATTGTTGATGTTCCCGTTTTCGTCAAGACGGCTCACAACCGCATGGAGGTGGGTATGCCGCTGTCGGATTCAAGGTGCAGCCACACGGTTGACTTGCTTCCTGCGAGATTGGTTTTCGGAGATAGCAAGCAGCCTTTCTTGTCCTTCATCTCAGACGGTCAAACTCTGCAACGAATCCAGCCATAGCTGCCTCCAATCTTCGGCCGAGAAATGGCGTGTATGCTCCTTTGCCGGACTTATCTCAATCTGGATGAGGTTGTTCTTCATTCGAGGACGGCACAAGGAATCAAGTCTGACGGAGTTCCATATCCCAACGGGTCTATGCCGGGAGGGAGAAAACTGTCGCAGATATGGAAGATTCTCTCCGGGTGTTTCTTGTTCGCCGACACGCCTGTTATGTAGTTAAGGGCATTGATGCCGTGCGATATTGATTTTGCTTTCGCTATCATGTTCTCAAATTTTTGTGATGGTTTTCCTTGTGCGCGGACTCAGACGGCCAGCGTTTATCACGGAGTTAAGGAACTCGGTTACGGCGTTGGTTATCGGCACCACCTGCCTGTACCAGTCGAGCATGAAGGAGACCTTTTGAAAAAGTACTATTCTCTTGTCTTGCTTCATTCCGGCGAGTGCGTTGGCGAAGTTGAGTATATCTACACGGCAGCCGTCAAGGTTGTGCAATAGTTCCGATTCTTCGGCTGTCAATGCCGATGGTGGCTCGTAGCCAAGGCACGCTGCCTCATGTAGTCGCTCGGTGTAAGG